>ENA-UOOR01000068-UOOR01000068.1-fermentation-metagenome-genome-assembly--contig:-NODE-68-length-135803-cov-54.740770_pt1 | contig 135803 bp, 145 predicted proteins | sample MGYA00245780_ERZ724029 | MGnify/ENA primary metagenome ERZ724029 (study PRJEB28704, sample SAMN03018315) | fermentation metagenome | biome: anthropogenic terrestrial biome; feature: soil...
TGCTATAATAACCTTGACAACTGAATACTGGTGTCTTCAGGGCAGGGTGAAATTCCCGACCGGCGGTAAAGTCCGCGAGCGTGTCAACGCAGATTTGGTGAGATTCCAAAACCGACAGTAAAGTCTGGATGAAAGAAGGCAAGTTTTTCTTATAATATCCACCTGAAAGACACAGTCTTTCAGGTGTTACTATTTTTAGGAGGGAAAAGTAATGAACACTAATACTAAAAAAATTGTTACTTTGGCAATGCTGAGCGCTATTGCCTATGTGGTCATGGCGGTTGGACGCATTCCAATTATACCAACTGTCGAATTTTTAAAGTACGATCCTAAAGATATTATTATCGCTATTGGCGGCTTAGTATTTGGGCCATTATCTGCATTTCTCATGTCTGTAGTCGTTTCTTTTGTCGAGATGGTGACAGTCAGTGAGTCGGGCATCATTGGTTTGATCATGAATGTAATTTCTACCTGCGCTTTTGCCTGCACAGCCGCTTTCATCTATAAGCATAAACGCACACTGTCAGGGGCTGTTATTGGTCTGATCGCCGGCAGCCTTGCGATGACAGGAATCATGCTTCTCTGGAACTATATAATCACCCCAATTTATATGGGGGTGCCTAGAGAGACAGTAGCTAATATGCTAATGCCAATCTTCCTGCCTTTTAACCTTTTAAAAAGCGGACTGAACGCAGCCCTGACCATGTTGCTGTACAAGCCCTTAGTGAAGGTGTTTAGAAAGAGCAATCTGATTCCCGAGCCGGAGGCAAACGCCAAAAAGCCGATATTTAATCTTGGGGTCCTGTTGGTATCACTATTTGTCCTGGGCACTTGCCTGCTGATAATCCTGTTAAACCGCTAAATCCCTGGTAGATTCAGGCTCAATCGCAGCCATCTCAAATGCATGTAACCTAAAGGACCCGCAGCAAAAGCTACGGGCCCTTTTTTCCCTGAAGCCAGCGACGGGCTTCTTCATATTTCTCCCGAGCTAATTTATCGTTGACTAATTTGCAGCGGGCGCATTGAGGCTGGTTATTCCCCTCCAAGAACCAGATCTTCCCCTTTTTATCCAGGGCCATATCCAGGCCGATAATCTTCATGGGGAAAGCGGACCCCAATACGCTGGCAATTTGGTGGGAGAGATCCACCAGCTCCCGTATAGTTACCAGGGGATTTCGCCGCTGATCGTATTTCTGCAGTATATCCTGCAAAGGGTAATCCTTCGCCCCCCTGGCCACATTGGTGACAACTGCATCTTCCTTTTGAGCCACCTTAGCGGAAGTCAGGGTGAGCCGCCACACCTTATTTGGCTTTTGCAGCACCATGCGAATGTCAAAGGGGCAATTCCTGTAAGTGGCCAAATCAATTCCCTGCTGCAGGAAGTATTTTTCCTCGGCCAGCAGCGGCATGATTTCAGAAACAACGTCTGTCCCCGAAACTTGTCAGTGGGAGTTGCCAGAGGAGATTTCATACCTTTCTTTATAGAGTTTTTTGGTCCGTATGATGCCAAGGCCCAATTGCCCCTTATCTGGTTTCAGGTAAACAACGGGAAATTCACTGAGCATTATCCGGAGGTTCTCGGCATTGAATTCCATCGTTTCCGGGATATGCGGAGCGATAATAGGATCAACCAAAGACCGAGAGCTCCGCCGGCAGCCGGATCTCGTCGAAGCAATATCCGGTTATTCAGGGCCTCCCGGACGTAATTCGGGAAAGAGTGATATGGGTCATCCATGTTGATTTGGCGGACTTTCTCGCTTTCTTTGAACATGCTATATCCCTCCAGTATTGACATTAATTAGAAGTTGGCCAAAGTTAATTATACCAGAGAGAAGCAAACAAATTTACTATATAACCTTTTGGGGGTCAATCATTATTTAAATGCTGTAACTGCCATACAATTTAAAAGCATTTATTTAGAATTTAGTATTCAGTGAGTATAGACTAACTTGGTTTTATACTAATTTTTATAGGCTATTCGCAGTTATGATAATGTGTGTTATAATAACATAAAGTGGGGATGGCTAGAATTCCAGAATTCCATATGATTGGAGGGAACAAATGAAAAAATACTATGGAACTATACTTTGGATGCTAGTTATAACATTGTTAGTCATTTCAACCGCAAGTGCGCTAAAATACTATACCAGCACCACTTATGTAGAACACATAACAAAGCTATTCTATTATGTAGGTAATGTTTCCGTTAGAGGGTTAGACTTAATAAAAGAAGACGGTTATTGGCATTGGCCACAAAGCAGTGAGATTACTTATAAGATTCCCAACCACCCAGACATTTTTGCACAAGTAGTTGCAGGCGGTCCGGGTGATAATGTAGTCAGACGGGATTCTATTAGCGTTCCTAGAAGGGATAATACTAGAGTGTATTGGAACATCAATCTCATAAGAATATATACCAAGCCGGGAGATGAACCATGGGGAGAAAAGCCAGGTCTTGAATAAAGCATAAGAGATATTGGAACGCCATTCCCACACTTCCTTAGTGCTGAGGTGAGAGCATGAAATTGAAAAAAAAGTTGTTAATAAGTATTATCAGCGTGTTTGTTGCGGTAAGCGCCATAATGATGTTGAGCTATGTTCAGGCTCAGGCTATTTATCAAGAAGCCTATCCCTTTGGCATGGGTCAGAATCATATAGTTATGAAAAGTGATTCGAAAAAGCAGGTTTGTTTCTCTGATGTCATTAATATTGATGAAGATATTGATGTCTTAATAATTAGCAGGGATGATGAAAACAGTGAAACCATAGGTGTCTATGACCCAAGCATGGTTATGGCTTTTTGGAACACTGCGTCCGGATTAGGGATAACACGTTACTTTTCCTATGATGACTATATCAATAAGACAAAATCAGGAATATTGATTACTGATAATTCTACTGTTGATAAGATAGCCTACATAAGTGAAAATATCGATGACCTTATGTATTGTGTGGATACCCAAAGTAGTTTCAATTATTACGGAGACACAAAAGAAGTCGTCAATCTGGCTTCACTAAGTACCTTAGGCAATAATATTTATCTGGACTATGGTAATGAAAAGGTAGCAAATAACATTGTAAAGAGATTGACGAACTTAGGATACCGAAAACTTTCTCTGGAATACGTTGGCCTTTTGGAGTCAATATTTAGCTTCAACCATGACATCTACGAAGCTATAATGATTGCTGGTCTTGTGATTTATTTATTATTCGGTGTTGTTGCTTTCTGGCACCTCTATAATAACCGCAAGGAAATTAGGATTCATCTCCTTCATGGTGGAACTCTGAAAAGCTTAGCAATAAATTTATGGCAATTTGTCATTTTGAATCTGATTGGTATGATTCCAGTCACGATATTCAGTCTTTTTCAACGGAAAATGGGAAACATGTTCACATCAAATGTCTCATTAATGATGTTCCTTGGCGTTCATGTTTTGATAACTTCCATATTGTACATGTTAGCATTCAGCCTAGTCTATGTTATGAGTCAGAAGCGAGATGATATCTATGTACGCTAATCTAAAGCTTGGATTCCGAGATATATGGAAACACAAATTCTCTTTTTTAGCTTGCATTGCCTTTCTTTTGATATTCAATATGATAGTAATAATGTCCACGATGACAATTTACATTGACCAAATATCTAAAAGTTTGATAGAGTCAAAGCAGGTTGAAACCTTCGACCTAATATACACCCAATATGAAGACTTCTCATATAAAAGAGAAGATATTTTAAACCTTGCACGCATAAATTCACAGGATGCCTTTACATACTGGTTTTCCAGTTCACTGTCTAATTATTACGCACGCCCTATCTATTTAATTTTCGGGGATGGTTCGCTTATACATCCTGGGATAATAAATCAGGAGGAAATTGCAGTTTATGCATTTGACACAAGTAATATCAGTCATATTGACATATTGGATGTTAATTATTCAATTCAGCAAATCCCTTACTCTGAAAGAGTACTTTATGATTGGACCGATGACTTTCAAAATAGCAATAACATCTTTGTAGTTTATCAGGGAAATGCAATGATCGAAACAATAGACAATATGGCTGAACGCAATCCCGATATCTTTTATTATCTGGTTGGTTCAACATGGATCCGGGCCGATGACGGCGATCGTATAGATGAATACAAGGATTATGTGATGAAACAAGTGGATGGCTTATCACTAAGGGGAGATTTTTATAGGGTGGAAACATTCGAGCCGGATAGATTTTTAACTTCATACCTTTTGCCACTTGTTGTTTTCCTGGCGTTGACAGGAGTCCTATCATTTTTGCTAATATTTCAAGGCATGCTGCAAGGAATGAAACGGGACCTGACAATTCATATTCAAAGTGGCGCCAAGTTCAGGGACGTTTTACTACGGTTTTATGTATTTTTCGGTTCTATAATTGTCTTATCTTTTGTGCTTCTATATTGTCTCGGATTCATTGCGTTTTTTACAAAACCGGGAGTCTACACCTCTTACTGCATAATTGCAATAAGTATTTCGGTGTATATAGCGAGAGCATTAAAAAGAACAAATCTCTTTGATAATCTGAGAGGAGATATATTATGAAACTCGTAGTAAAAAACCTCAATAGAATCTATGAGAAAGACGGCTATAAGACACATGCTTTAACGAATGTAAGCATTAATATTCAAGATGGCGATCAAGTAATGATAACCGGGGAATCGGGTTCCGGAAAATCTACCCTGTTAAACATTATTGGTCTATTAGACCGTGGATATGAAGGAGAATATTTAATCGCAGGTAGAAATGCCAAGGATTATTCACATAAAGAACAGGCACGAATGAGAAACAATATGTTCGGTTATATATTTCAGGAATATGCTTTGCTTGAATCCGAGACCGTTTTTGACAATGTGAAAGTTCCGCTACTTTATTCTAATGTGGAAAAACAGAAGTATCGGGAACATATTGTCGAGTCCCTTACCCAGGTAGGTTTGGATAACCTCATGGGTAAAAAAGTTAAATATTTATCCGGAGGGGAGAGGCAACGTGTGGCGATTGCCCGGGCACTTGTCAATAAGCCGAGAGTAATTTTGGCGGATGAGCCCACTGGGTCACTAGATCGCAAAAATCGTGAATTAGTCTTAGATATTATATACAGCTACCTTGACAACACAAAGATGCTGATTTTTGTAACTCATGATTTGGAGAATAATCGGAAAGGAACACAAAGGTTATTCCAAATAAATCGAGGACAATTAGAAGAAATGTAAAGAACGCCGTCAAGGCGTTTTTTCATTGATTGGAGTGGGGAAGTGATATAGCATTACAGGCGATATCTTGGGAATGGCAGGCTGTGCAGGTTTTTCTCTTCCCACGAAAAGTAGGCCACCCAACTGCTCCTAGCAGGTAAAAAACGGCCCGCTCCATAATACCTCTCTGAAAGGTGGCAGCCTAAACCAGAAAGGGAGGAGTGAACCCTTCCTTTTTTGATGATGCGGGCATCCTCCAAGAGTTTGAGTCCTTTATTCCACAGCTGCCGACAGGGTATCTGCATTGCAAACTGGTGCATGCCCGTTACCTGGAGGCGGTGGACCGAGAGGATGAGGCCGCTGCCTTACTGGAATCCTGTCTGGCTGCCTATCCTGAGGATCTCCAATCCCTAAATGAGGTTGCCCTGCACTATGAGATTCACAACCATCTACATAAGGCCGAGAAAAAATGGGCCCTTTCCCTGAAATATGATATGACGGATAAGGCCCTGGTCGGCCTGCTGCGAACCTTATATAATCAGGACATGGTATTTCTCCTGTCATTACTGACCCTGCCAGCGTTGCAGGACTTAATTAAAGCCAAGGCCTATGTTGAGGCCAGTGTATTTGCTTTACAGAAATTTTGTTGGCAATTGCCTCATTCACTTTGATAACCCTCGCTTCGAAGACTAGGAACTTTAAATACCTGAACCACCTATACTAGAAGTCTGGCCCCTTCACCAGGTCACTCGGGACTAAAAGCCAGCGGCGGGCTTCTTCATATTTTTCCTGAGATAATTTATCGTTGACTAATTTACAGCGGGCGCATTGAGGCTGGTTATTCCCCTCCAGGAACCAGATCTTCCCCTTTTTATCCAGGGCCATATCCAGGCCGATAATCTTCAGGGGAAAGGCGGACCCTAATACGCTGGCAATTTGTGGGCAAGATCTACCAGCTCCCGTAAAGTTACCAACGGATTTTGCCGCTGATCGTATTTCTGCAGTATATCCTGCAAAGGGTAATCCTTCGCCCCCCTGGCCACATTGGTGACAACTGCATTTTCCTTTTGGGCCACCTTAGCGGAAGTCAGGGTGAGCCGCCACACCTGATTTGGCTTTTGCAGCACCATGCGAATATCAAAGGGGCAATTCCTGTAAGTGGCCAAGTCAATTCCTTGCTGCAGGAAGTATGCGGTATCCCCCAGCAGGGCTCTAAGTTCCGAAACCAATTGTGTGGCCCTTACATGTTGCTGGTAGTTGTCGGAGATAATTTCATACCTGGCATCAGAGAGCTTTTTCACCCTGATGATGCCAAGACCCATGTGCTCCTTGACAGGTTTGACATACACAACAGAATGCTTCCTTAGCATTTTCCAGAGGTTTTCCGGCTCATATTCCATGGTCTCAGGGACATGGCGGGCGATGAATGGGTCAGTGAGCAAGGCATTGATTTTATCTAGCTTGTTCTTGCTCTTTTTTCTTTTCATGGCCTCTACTCCCGAAGTCGCCGATAATTTCTGAGTTGCAGCGGTTCCCTATCTCTTAGCATCCTTGGGATGGAGCCAGCATCGACTGCCTTAATCTGCCGGATTACTTTCTCGATAGCCCTTAGGTAAGCTGTGTATATTTTCTCGGCGTGGGCCGGCAGGGTCTTTCTGTTACATAACTCAGCTTCCCCTTCGCTTATGAGCTCAAACCCGCTGAAATGATAGCAGACCAAAGGATGGCCCTCGAAATACCAATTGCCTTTTTTCTCCTGAACAACGTGGCCTTTGCGGATGTTCCAGGAACCGGTATTAATCCCCTTATTCTCCGTGACCGCAATACTGTTAGTGATGCCGGGCCAGCGGTCCAAGTATTTTTGGTCTGCCCAGCGCCCCTTGTCCGTCCCATATACACTGGTCCCCCCGGATATACTCAAATACTTTTTTATTGAGGACGAAAAATCCCCCATTGACCCATCCCTCTAACAAGGGCTTTTCTTTGAAACTGGTGACAACGCCCTGTTCCTCTTCCATAATTCCATAGCCCGTAGGGCGTTTAATCCCGGTAACAGTAGCGATTTTCCCCATTTTCTCATGGAATTCTAGGAGCTTATCCAGGGGTATATCTGCAAGGCCGTCACAGTATGTCATCAGGAAGACATCTTCATCAATATATTTTTCAATCCCACTTAATCCTGCCGCCGGTCTGGGTATTTAGGCCGGTATCTGCGAAGGTAATATTCCACCCTTCCGGCTGGTGAAAGTACTGGATTCCCTGGGCTGTCAGCTGAAAATCATGGTTTTCCCAATTGAGTTTAAAAAAACTCTTTGATTGCCTCCCCCTTGTAGCCTAAACAGACAATGAAGTCATTGATGGCAAATGCCTTGAATATCTCATAATCTGCCACAAAAGGGGCATGCCCCCTACTTCCACCAAGGGCTTAGGGGTTAGATCAGCTGCATCCCTCATTCGCATTCCCTTCCCGCCACAGAGGATAACGGCCTGCATGCGGAGAATCCCCCCTTGCCTGAAAATTAGTCAATTTAGTGTATGAGTATAATCCCATTTTGGGAATGGACTATTGCCATGAAGATAAGGATAACTCCCCCTGCCGCAATGCTTTTCTGGTGGGCAAGACTGTGGTCCCAGGAAAAAAAATAAAGCGCCTGTTTCCGGCGCTGTTAAAATTCCTTCTGCTCAAGACATACAATCTTCCCGCCTACCATGGTGAAGACTACATTGAACTCGTCGTCGATGGCGATGAGGTCTGCCTGCTTGCCCTCTTCAATGCTGCCCAGGCGGCCAGATTGGCCAAGGGCCCGAGCCGGGTTAAGGCTGGCCATATGGACGGCATCTGCCAGGGGGACATTGACCTTTTGCACCAGGTTTTTGACGCCGTCTATGAGCCTGAGGGTGCTTCCCGCCAGGGATCCCTCTTTCGTCCTGGCAATGCCGTCTTTAACCCGGACCTTCAGTTCACCTAATTCGTATTCCCCGTCCCCCAGTCCCCCCGCCCGCATACAGTCGGTGATGAGGATGATGTCCTCTTTATCCTTGCACTTGAGCAGGATTTCAATGACAGGGAAAGCTACATGCACCCCATCGGCGATTAGTTCCGCCATAATCTTGCCACTGTTGAGGACGGCCCCTACGATCCCCGGTTCCCGGTGATGGAGCCCCCCCATGCCATTGAAAGTATGGACGGCAATGCTGGCGCCCGTTTCAATGGCTCTGTTGGTTTCACCGTAGGTGGCGCTGCTGTGGCCCAGGGCCACTTTGATCCCCCGGCCCGTCAGGCCCTGTATGACAGGGATTGCATTCTCCTTCTCCGGGGCCAGGGCAAACACCCTGACGTTCCCCCCGGCTTTGGCCAGGATTGCCTCAATCTCTAGGCTGTCCAGTTCCCGTAAGCAGTCTTTGCAGTGGGCTCCAGAATTTTCTGGATTGAGATAGGGCCCCTCGATATAGGCCCCCAGCAACCTGGCTCCGTGCAGGCCCTGTTGCCGGCAATTTGCTATATTCTCCACCGCCCCAAGTATCTTGTCCATGCCGGCGGTAACGGTGGCAGCAAGAAAAGAAGTGACACCCTGCCTGGCCAGGTAATTGGACATGCCGTTCAGGGCCTCAAAACTGGCATCCATGGTGTCATGGCCGTTGACGCCATGGATATGCAGATCAATGAGACCCGGAAGAACAGTATACTTATCCAGAGAGATAACTTGGGCATCGCCCTGGGCTGTTGTCGGCCGGGACCTGACCTCGGCGATTTTTTCTCCTGAAAGGATGATGCTGGCCCCGGGAAGTATTCCCCTTGGAGTCACTGCCTTGCCGGCATTGAGAATATAGCGCATGCTTACCACTCCCGTTTCATCTGCTTAATGGGTATTCCTTCTTCTTGATTATATCCTAAGATGACGATGGGCCAAAAAAAGAAAAAAATAGCTGCAGTCTATTTGGAATCTTTAAGAGGCCCCCTGTTCATGGTATCATTGTGCTAACTGAAGCAATGGGGGGTTGGCTTATGACTGCAGATGCCTTTGTCAAATATGTCATGGAATATGAGCATACCGCCGGGGGCAGCACCCTGTTGGACTATGTTGCCATTGACGGCAGACAGGTCCCCCTGTTCAGCAACGAATTCTGGACCTCCCGACAGCGGCAAGCTTCATCTCTCCATGAGATTTCCTACCGAGCCTGCTTTAAGCCTCAGCTGCCCCGCTTCTTCATTGAGGCCCTGACTACTCCGGGAGACTTGGTCTATGATCCCTTTGCCGGCAGGGGAACCACCCTCATCGAGGCCGGCCTGCTGGGCCGGCGGGTGGCGGCCAATGACGTCAACCCCTTGAGTGCTCTACTGTCCAGACCCAGGTTTTTTGTGCCCTCTACTAATGCGGTGGCGGACAGGCTGGATGCCATCCCCTTGACAGAGGGGGGCAGGGCGGAGCCTGACCTCTCGATGTTTTACCACCGGCGCACCGAGGGCGAGATTATTGCCCTGCGCAACTACCTGTTGGAACGTGAGGCCCAGGGCAGAGATGACCATTTGGACCAGTGGATTCGCATGGTGGCCACCAACCGCCTCACCGGACATTCCGACGGCTTTTTCTCAGTCTATACCCTCCCCCCTAACCAGGCGGTAACTCCTGAGCGCCAGATCCTCATAAATGAGCAGAGAAAGCAGGTACCGGTGTACAAAGAAATTGTCCCCCGGATACTGCGTAAATCCGCCAGCCTGGTCAGGAATGTGACCCCAGAAGAGATTGCTCGGCTGGCCCTGGCCGGAAGGGATGCCCTCTTTCTCTGCCGGGACGCCCGCTTTACCCCGGAAATCCCGGAGGGTTCAGTTATGCTGACGGTGACCTCGCCACCTTTTTTGGATGTGGTCCAGTATGATAAGGATAATTGGCTGCGCTGCTGGTTTAACGGCATTTCTGCCAAAGCCGCAGGGGAAAAAATGACTATGGCCCGCTCCCTGGGAGAATGGCGCCGGGTCATGGGGGATGTGTTTGTCGAGCTGTACCGGCTGACTGCCCCGGGAGGCTGGGTAGCCTTTGAGGTGGGTGAGGTAAGAAAGGGCAAGATCCGTCTGGATGAGCATGTTGTGCCCTTAGGGATCAAGGCAGGGTTCCAGTGTGCAGGCATATTGCTCAATGTCCAGGAGTTTACAAAGACGGCTAATATCTGGGGAATCCGGAACAACGACGGCGGGACCAATACCAACCGCATTGTCTTGTTTTTAAAGAATGATTAAATCTCCCGGACGGGGGAATTGTACTGCTATATTAATTGTAAGGAGTTGAGGATATGAAGATTGAAAAAATCGGCAGCCGGGGAACGGTATTCACCTTTGAGGATAAGGAATCTGCTCTGGGCGAGTACTCTGTTTACCTGATTAACGGCGATAACAGGCTTTACCTGTGCGACACCCACCTGGGCCCTAAATCCATGGAACCAATCAAAGAATACCTGCAGGCCCAGGGTCTAAATAAGCCCCTGGTAATATTCCTGTCCCATTCCGACTGGGACCATGTCTGGGGTGTATGCGCCTTTGACAACCCTCTGGTGGTGGGCCATGTGCTTTGCGCCCAGAATATTATCCAGCGGGGACCCCTGGAATTGCAGCGGTACGCCAGCTACCAGAATGGGGAGATACAGCTGGTAAACCCCAACCTGACCTTTGACAGCCGTTTGTTATTCGCTGATGACGGGGTGGAGTTCATCTATGCCCCAGGCCACACGGTGGACTCGGCCATCTGTTTTGACCACAGAGACCTAGTTCTCTATGCAGGAGACCTGGTGGAAAAACCCCAGCCCTCAATTGGCTGGCATGACCTGGAGAATTATATAGATACCCTGGAATACCTGGGGGAACTGCGGGCCCAGGTGATTGTATCCTCCCATTCAGGGATTGTGACCCGGGAGGATATTGAGGACAATCTTGAGTATATCCACGGTTGTCAGGAGATTGTCCTCAAGGAGCCTCCAGAGGATGACGATGATGGCGGCGAAGATTATCTCCGCAAGCTGTACACCCTGCTGTTGTATGAGGATGCAATTGCCCAGACTGTCGGCGATGATTTTGATTATTCCTCTTTTCAGCGGCAGTTATGGCAGTCCCTGGATATGGATTACCTGAGCTCCGAATCTACCCTGCTGGACAATGTGGATTATGAAGAGCTGAAGCTGGCCCTGGAGAGCTATATGGCGGGATTATAATCTTGCTCCCGGAGGAACCCAGGAGCTTATTTTGGTTGACAAATAAGCATTACTTACCATATCCTATATGAGGAAAAATGCCGCAGAGCGGATGCGGTAAATTGTAGCATGCTGGAGATGAATTTCTGGGAAACGGAGGCATCTATAATGCGGATATGGAAGCTTCACGCCGACCTGAACCATTTTGATAACATAGCGACGGTAGGTGAAGACAATTGGGATTTAGAATTTTGTAAAGGGGAACCCATGCTGGAAGCAGAAGAATCTTTCCGGGGTTTAAACAAGGCCAGCACTTTTAGATTAGGTGTTCAAATCCTGGACAGTGAATGTGAAGCATTTTGGGTGTCTGAATAGCGCACAGGTGGGTTGCCACGCAACCCACCTGTTTTTATACCTCTAATAATCGAGTCCTTCAGGACAATGGTTGATTATTAATCACTGGCTGGATTTGGATCGTAATCCCATGTTTCTCCGTTATTATCGATTGTCCAGTGGGAAAAATCTTGGGCGGTACAGTCGCTTTTGTAGCACTCTGAGTAAAACGAAATATAACGACCCTTTAACTTAGGATTGAAAAATGTAACTTTTATGGTGCCGAGGTCACCCTTTTTCATTTCCTGGATTACTTGAAATCCTTGCTCGCTTAAAATGAACTCTCTTGTCCGCTCAAACATTTTCTTCGAGGCATCTAATGTAGGCGCAGTATTTTGATCTATCCTAATGATTAAAGTAGGTCCCGCAGTTATGGTATAGATCCTGGTTATTTCTTGGTAGTCTTTCATCATTCCTCTGCGGAATTGAGTCCATTCAGGGTATTTTCCCCGGAAGGAAAAAACCATGATGACTATCAGCACAATTACGAAAAACAACATACCCACTATCTTAAATGCTTTTTTCAAATAACTCATCCTTATTTCCGTGATGGTTCAAAGAAAACCTAACATATGAGATAATTCTACCGCCCCCCTGAATTTCCTGCCGGGGGGCAGGTAATCTCAGGGAAAGAGTATCCCGTTCTGGTAAATTGTAGCATGCTGGAGATGAATTTCTGGGAAACGGAGGCATCTATAATGCGGATATGGAAGCTTCACGCCGACCTGAACCATTTTGATAACATAGCGACGGTAGGTGAAGACAATTGGGATTTAGAATTTTGTAAAGGGGAACCCATGCTGGAAGCAGAAGAATCTTTCCGGGGTTTAAACAAGGCCAGCACTTTTAGATTAGGTGTTCAAATCCTGGACAGTGAATGTGAAGCATTTTGGGTGTCTGAATAGCGCACAGGTGGGTTGCCACGCAACCCACCTGTTTTTATACCTCTAATAATCGAGTTCTTCAGGACAATGGTTGATTATTAATCACCGAATGGATCGTAATCCCATGTTTCTCCCTTGTGCTCAACAGTCCATTGGGAAAAATCTTGGGCGGTACGGTCGCTTTTGTAGCACTCGGAGTAAAATGCAACATAATCATCCATTAATTTCGGATTGTCAAAGGTAACGTCGATGGCGATGAAGTCGTTCTTTTTTATTTTCTTGAGCACATCGAAACCTTGCTCACTTAAGATGAACTCTCTTATCCGCTCAAACATTTCCTTCGAGGTATCAAGCGTGGGCGCTGTATTTTGATCTATTTGAATGATAAAAGTAGGCCCAGCAGTTATAGTGTAGATTCTAATTATTTCTGGGTAGTCTTTCATCATTCCTCTGCGGAATTGAGTCCATTCAGGGTATTTTCCCCGGAAGGAAAAAACCATGATGACTATCAGCACAATTACGAAAAACAACATACCCAGTATCTTAAATGCTTTTTTCAAATAACTCACCCTTATTTCCGTTATGGTTCAAAGAACATTAGTCCCCAACATATAGTTTCTTCTTCAATAACCTCCCTTAGATCCAAAATAGCATAACCTCCCCAACTAGACACTTTGATAGTTGTCTGCTGGCTAATTAGATCCTCAGTAATTGGTAATAGTCACCCAATGCCAGTTGAAACTTTGGATTTCCTTTGTACCATAAGGGCTCGTCCACTCGACTTCGGAAAGCTTGGGGTTATAAAAGGTAATCAAAGCCACAGGCGAATTCCTGGATAATCCCCTTTTAACATACTTTACTCCATTCACAAAATTGGGCTTATCTGAACTCCAATATCCGGAGAGACTTACATCTCGGTTGGAGGCATACTTTTCTACACCATGTGTGAAATAGGACAGAGATGGTACACCAATGTTAATTGGAACAATGATTCCGTACGTTGGATCGACATGGTACAACACTATTGGTGCCACATAATCGGCCATTTTCACTATATGATTAGTGAAATCACTTCGCGTAATTGGTTCGGTATCATATCCATATAATTCTTGATACCCATCATGGTGCAACGCGAAGTACGCACTAATATTAGCAGCTGCAGTTGTACCACACCCTCCATCTTGTATATATGGATGAATATCACACCAGCTTTGATCACCACCATAATAATAGCTAGTTTCTACCCACTGTATAGGTACAAATCGTTCTTCGTCAGATAGTTTAGTTACAATTACATCAGATTTTAAGGGTCGGGGATCCTCTGGGTCATCATATCCGTCTCCATCGCTGTCTTTCCGCGTTGGATCCGATTTAATCGGCAAAACAGTTACATTCCTGCAGTAATCTAAAATGTTAATTATCCAAGGACCGATAGGCCCATATCCCTTTTGGTTCTGAATACATGTCTGTAACAAAGGTAAAATAACTTGTCCATCCTCAATAGTGATCAGATCCCATAGTTCTTCTTGACTATCAGTTAGCCCGTCTTCATCAGTATCAGTAGCACCGCCTTTCGCCAACGGTGCATCCAAGATTACGGTGCCTAGTCCCGAGCTTAAGACTGCTCGGAATACATTTTGGTCATTTATTCTGGTAATGATGAAATCCCTGATCTGAGGGCTGAAATTAGAGTAGATATTAAACCACGCTCCTTGGGTAGCGAGATAAATATCTTGATATAGAGTCTTCAGGCCAGTCTTGGTTACCACAGAAGATATAATCTTATCTTCTTCCAGCAACTCAACCATTTCAGCCATATTGCTAATACCATACCTGTTGTGAACATAGTATCCCTCAACTGTAACAAGGAAGATAAATTTAGTGGCACTGTTTCTAAAGTTAAGTCGTCTTGCCATTTCCAGGGCATCAATTAGAGTTTCATCAATACCGCCTCTGAGGGCTAGCTTACTTACTAAATACATGGCTTCTTCTTTATTGTAAGCCCATACATCGCCATTAGATTTCTTAACGACAAAGGCACCCCGTTCACCATAATTCCGATAATCAGTGTAATCAACCACAGCAATGTATGGGGTTATCCCCTGGCTGTATAGAGAAGAAACGAGGAGCCCAATATTTGTCTTTACATTGTAAATGGCATTAGACATTGAGCCAGTAGTATCTACCACAAAAACTATATCTACCGGTACATTGACAGATGACGGTATTGTTAGGCTTTCCATAGAATTCTTATTCATCTGTTCTACTGCTACAACTAGTTCTTCTAGGGATATCTCGGTGTAGTCCGACGGTATCGCATCGCTTTGCTCTAGTAACGCTTGCCCACCAGCTATATCCTCTTCTTTTGGATTAATGCCTAAATCATAAAACCATTTCTCCAGGTCAATCAAGCAATAGGTTTCTAACTGATCAACATCGGCTAAAACAATTCCTTCTCCAGGATCATGATAAGTTTCAATCGGTAAGAGCATATCGCTGTCTTCAAAGTACTTAAAGACGCCAAACCGCTTTATCCCCTCAAGCTCGGGGTCAGTAGATGCGTATATACCGCTCGAATTGTTGATGTATTCTTCTTCTATCTTAAACTTGAGAGTTGCCGATTCAACTTGTCCGCCATCATATTGGAGCTCCATGATATTTCCTAGAACTGCCCTGTTGTCCTTCATGCAGGAAGCATAAAGGCTATGTTGTTCAATGATATTTCGTGCAACATAACCTGACGCATTAATGGTCAATGTTAGCTCATAGACATTCTCTTTACTATTGATGACTGGGAAACAATCCGCGGCTAGATCCTGCTCAACCTTATAATCGCTATCTAATATACCTGTATACCTGCATGAGAATACTTGTTCAGGGGGTCTAAGCCGAGAATAATTTCATCCCCATCACCAATACCGTCGCCATCAGTGTCAAATACTAGAGGATTTGTGTTAAACAGATATAGTTCATCATAATCACTTAACCCATCAGAGTCAGTATCGGATTTGAGCGGATCAGTTCCTAGAATATATTCTTCTAGATTAGTTAATCCACCTCCATCAAAATCCTCATCACCATCTAGAATACCGTTATTATCTGTATCCATTTTAGTTGGAACTGTACCCAGGACTAAATATTCATAGCTATCGTCGAGGCCATCGCCGTCTGTGTCAAAGTTATTAGGATCTGTCCCGGTTACTTCCCTTTCGAAAATATCAGGAAGTCCGTCTTTATCGGTATCTAATTTTGCTACGTCAAAAAGATTTAGGTCCTGATCACTAGAAATAATCTCACATCCGCTACTCCGAATGACAATATTATCTGCAATGATTCTTCCATGCAAAATAAAATTTGCTGAATTAATAGTTACGGTACCATTAGGTGCATAGATTACGCCAACAAGATTATGGGTTGAACCATTAAGTGTTATATCTCCATTTTCAGAGACAATTAGTATCCCCTGTTCTGAATCAAATCTAGCCGGCTTAAAATCGACATCCCCTGATGCCATGATATGTCCTTCGGAGCTAAGACTTGAACAATTGAAAGATAGATCACCATCAACATGAATCGAATTTTTTAATTCGATTTGTGACCCGGTGTACTTCTTATTTCCGAAATATTGCTCCGCATCCCCTGCCTGGACAATTTCTTTTGCAGCATCAATAAGTCCGGGCATCTCAATAATTTGAGCATTGGTATTACGGTCGCGTATATTAACCTTGGATTCCTTGACATCGATATCCCCTAACAGTATGGCATAAGCCATCAATAACCAGATTAGACCCGCGTTAGATGAAGGTGCTATTTGAGTGAACATTGCCGGTAATGTTGCAGGCAGAGCTATTTATTTTAATTGAATCTAGGTTGCTGCCTGAGAATAGCGCGAAGTCGAAATCGCTTTCCGGCAGACTTGGATTAGATAAGGGAAAAGTCGCAGAGACATGACCTAAGAGGGAGATGAGTAACATCACAACAAGCAGCAGAGAAACTAATTTGGATTTCATTATCTTTCCTCCTTCGACTTTTTCAAATGTTATCATAATCGGATACGCCTTAGGGCGTGTTTGGGGAAAGGGAAAACCTGTGCTAGCGAAGCGATAGGGTTTTCCCTTTTAATATTTCCGTGAATCTCCTTTATGTAAGATTGGCGGCTGGAATGGGCAAGCCAACCACCAATCATTATGACATGCTGCCGACAGGGAGAGAAAGAAAAAACCGCTCTTTTCCCGACAAGGAAAATGAGCGGTGACACTATTGCTCAGACTGTGGGCGAGGATTTTGATTATTTTCAGCTGTGGCAGTCCCTGCTTGGTTGGGAAATCCTTCAAAATTAAGGCTCCTGGAGTAACCAGGAGCCTTTTGATTGCCACGTTTTTGGTAAAAAAACTATTATTTAACGATTCCCCTTCCATAAAATGCAGGATTTTCTGCATGCGTATAGAATAGTACAGCGGCACAACATAGATGCGTTGACACGGCAAAGCGATTTGTCCCGTTAAGACAAACAGTCTTGGGAGGTGAGCATGCACCCAGCAAATTCAAAGCGGATGCAAATCAAAAATAAAGGGGGTATATTCTTGAAGAAAAGCTTGGCAATGTTATTTGTGATCATGCTTATAGTTGCCAGTATGGCCGGATGCACTGGCAAGAAAGATGATGGGATGGAAATTCGCTACAATGTAGGCACTGAACCTGAGACCATGGACGTTCATCTGTCTACTGGAATTCCGGAAGCAACAATCATGCTTCAAATCTACGAAGGACTGACCAGGATGGACGCCCTAGGCCAGCCTAAAGCCGCCCTGGCAAAAAGCTGGGACATTAGCGAGGACAAGACGGAATATACGTTCCATCTCCGGGAATCCAAATGGGCAACCGGCGAACCCCTTACTGCCCATGACCTTATCTGGTCCTGGAAGCGGGCTCTGGATCCTGAACTTGCAGCCGACTATGCCTACATGCTCTACCCCATAAAGGGGGCAGAAGCATATAACAGCGGAAAAGGAAGCGCTGACGACATCAGCATCGAAGCTGTGGATGAACTGACTCTCAAGGTCAAATTAGTTGGCCCTACACCTTATTTCCTCTCTTTGGTTTCCTTTAAGACATATTACCCGGTATACAAGAAAAATATTGAGGCAGATCCCGAAGGCTGGTACCTTAGTGTCGAAACAACCGTTGGCAACGGTCCCTTTAAAATGGTCAAGTGGGCCAACAACAAAATGGAGTTTGTCCCCAATGAGCATTACTGGGATGCCGGCGCTGTCAAGGCTGACCGCCTGCTCTTTACCATGGTGGAAAACGCCAGCACCGAGCTGACCATGTTTGAAAATGGCGACCTCCATATGACTAACACCGTTCCCGGACAAGAAATCCCCAGATTGCAAAAGATGCCTGAACTAAAAATCTTTCCCTATCTTGGCACCTATTACTACATCTTCAACTTGGAGAAGCCTCCCTTTGATGACATCCGGGTGCGCAAGGCCTTGACCCTGGCCATTGACCGTCAGGCCATCGTAGACAATGTCACCCAAGGCGGACAGCCTCCCGCTTTTGCCTTTGTGCCTCCGGGAATTCAGGAGCCTGATGGCAGTGACTTCCGGGAAAAAGGCGGCGACTATTTTCAGGAAGATTTAGCCTTAGCTAAGGAATTGTTGGCTGTGGCAGGTTATCCTGACGGCGAAGGTTTCCCGGCGTTTGAAATTCTCTACAACACATCTGAAGGCCACAAGCTGATAGCCGAGGCAATTCAGGAAATGTGGAAGAAGAATCTGGGCATCACCAATGTGACCCTGACTAACCAGGAATGGGGCACCTACCTTACCTCCCGGGATAAAGGCGCCTTTACTGTTGCCCGGGCCGGCTGGATTGGCGACTACAACGACCCCAATACCTTCCTGGATATGTGGACTACCGGCAACGGCAACAATAACAGCCGTTTCAGCAATGCAGAATACGACCGCCTGGTAGCTGAGTGTCTGGTGGAAAAAAATATGAATACCCGTAATGACAAACTACACAGGCTGGAAGACATCTTCATGGGGGAAATGTCAATAATGCCCATCTACTATTACACCCTGCCTGCCATGGTCTCCCAGAAACTGAAGGGTTACAGCTCCATCATCATCGGCGGCGTAGACTTTAAAACTGCATATATCACTGAATAAAGCCTCAAAGCAATGGAGGTATACCAAACATGCTTTGGTATACCTCTCATCTTTTAAATTAAGGAGTTGCTGCCAATGCTAGAATTTCTGGTAAGGCGCCTGTTGTCGGCGATCCTGGCCATCTGGGTAGTAATTACGGTTACCTTTTTTGTCATGCATGCAATTCCAGGCGGGCCATTCCAAAAGGACAAAGTCTTGCTGCCAGCAATTAAAGAAAATATTGAAAAACGGTATAAGTTAAATGACCCCCTCCTTGTCCAGTACAAGGACTACCTGGGCAACTTGCTCAAAGGCGATTTAGGCCCCTCCTTTAAATACCGCGGTCAGACTGTCAACGGCATTATTGCCGCCAGGTTCCCCGTATCGCTGCAACTTGGTTTAGTAGCTTTCGCCATCGCCATAACTTTGGGTATCAGTGCAGGGATTCTGGCTGCCCTAAATCAGGGAAGATTACTGGACTACTTGACCATGTCCTTCAGCACCCTGGGGGTTTCCATTCCCAGCTTCATTTTAGGCACACTGCTCATGTTGATTTTGTCCTATAGGCTGGGATGGCTGCCTGCAGCCACATGGGGAACGCCATTGCATATCATTATGCCGGCTATTTCCCTGGCGGCTCTGCCGACGGCATATATTGCCCGCTTGACGCGGTCCAGCATGCTGGATGTTTTGAACCAGGATTATATGAAGACTGCCAAAGCCAAGGGATTGCCACGGAGGCGAGTTGTCTGGATTCATGCGATAAAGAATGCCATTATCCCCGTCCTCACCTATTCAGGGCCGCTGCTGGCAGGGATTATTACCGGCACTTTTGTAGTGGAAAATATCTTTGCGGTCCCAGGCCTGGGTAAGCACTTTGTCACCAGCATCTATAACCGTGACTATACTGTAATTCTTGGCATGACGGTATTTTACAGCACCTTTTTGATTGGCCTGAACATGCTGGTAGACATCGCCTATTCCCTGTTTGACCCGAGAATAAAATTAGCGGAAAGAAAGGAGTAGGGACGATGGCTTTATCCCCCAATCTGTTTAAGCCTATCGATAAGAGTGACGTTCAACCGGAAGAGGCACGCCCCAGCATAACCTACTGGCAGGATGCTTGGCGGCGCCTGAAAAAAAACCCGCTGGCAATGGCCAGTCTTATCTTCATTGTGCTTCTGCTGCTGATAGCAATTGTCGGTCCCTTCTTTTCTCCCTATTCTTACTCTGATCAGGACTTTACTCAAATCAATCTTAAGCCCTGTGGGGCGCACCCCTTTGGCACTGATAACCTGGGCAGAGACATATTAGTGAGAACTTTATATGGCGCCCGCATTTCTTTGTCGGTAGGATTTGTGGCCGCAATCACCACCTTTGTAATTGGTGTATTGTTCGGCGGCATCAGCGGCCTGATTGGCGGCTGGGTAGATAATCTCATGATGCGCTTCGTGGACGTCATGTACAGCATCCCCTTTCTCCTTTGGGTGATCATGCTCATCGTGCTCTTGGACCCGGAGGGCAGCAAAGGGGTAAGCTTGTTCAGTATTTTTCTTGCTCTGGGCATTATCTATTGGCTGCCAATGGCCCGAATTGTCCGGGGCCAAATCTTAAGCCTCAAGGAGCAGGAATTTGTCCTTGCTGCCAGAACAATCGGCGCTCCTAAAAGGAAAATCTTGCTGCAACACCTGCTGCCAAACGCAATGGGTCCGATTATTGTCACTGCTACCATATCAATCCCAGAAGCCATTTTCACCGAGTCCTTCCTCAGCTTTATCGGCCTTGGCGTGTCTGCCCCCATGGCCAGCTGGGGCATGTTGGCCTCCGATGCCCTGCCGGCGCTAAAATCCTTCCCCCATCTGCTGGTATTCCCAGCTATATCCATTTGCATCACTCTGCTGGCCTTTAACTTTATCGGGGATGGCTTGCGCGACGCCTTAGACCCCAAGATGCGGAAGTAGGTGATAAGATGAATACTCTTTTGCAAGTAAGGGATTTGGAAGTTGAATTTCGGACCTATGCCGGCATAGTCAGAGCAGTGCGTAAGGTCAGCTTCGACCTCAAGGCCGGTGAAGTCTTGGCAATCGTTGGTGAATCCGGCTGCGGCAAAAGCGTTACCGCCCAATCAATCATGCGCCTCATTCCCACTCCCCCCGGAAGGATAACGGGAGGCTCTATCTTATTTGATAACGAGGAAATTCTCGCCAAGACCGAGTCGCAGATGCAAAAGATTCGGGGCAACGCCATCAGTGTCATCTTTCAGGATTCCATGACTTCGTTAAACCCTGTCCTCAACGTGCGCACGCAAATTACTGAAATTCTGCGGCTGCACAAAAATGTGAGCCAGCCCCAGGCCAATGCCCGGGCAATTGAACTTCTTTCCCTGGTAGGAATTCCCGAACCGAAAACCCGGATGAAAGCTTATCCCCATGAGCTCAGCGGCGGCATGCGCCAGCGGGTCATGATCGCCATGGCCCTGGCCTGCGATCCCCAGCTCCTCATTGCCGACGAACCTACCACCGCCCTTGATGTGACCATTCAGGCCCAGATAATTGAAGTGCTGAAAAATATCCGCCAAGAATTAAACACTGCCATCATTCTCATCACCCACGATTTAGGCGTGGTGGCTGGCCTGGCCGACCGGGTTATGGTCATGTATGCAGGCAACCTGGTAGAGCAAGGGACCGTAGACGAAGTGCTCTGTGAGCCGCTGCACCCCTACACATGGGGTCTGCTGCGCTCCCTGCCCCGGCTGAACATGGGGCCAGAAGATAAATTGAAACCTATCTGGGGGCAACCCCCCGATTTGTTGCTGCCCCTGGACCGCTGTCCTTTTCTGCCCCGCTGTGAGCATGCCATGGGCATCTGCGCCCAGGACAGGCCGCCGGCCTTTAACGGGCAAGATTCTCATTCGGTCAACTGCTGGCTGCAGCATCCACTGGCGCCAAGAACCCGACGGCCTCAGGAGGTGGGATAATGAATAACACAATCGTAGAAGTAACTAATCTGAAAAAGTTCTTTCCCCTGGGCGGCGGCTTATTTAAGACTCCAGAACTGGTCAGGGCAGTTGACGACATCTCCTTTACTATGGAAGCAGGCAAAACCCTGGGCCTGGTGGGTGAAAGCGGCTGCGGCAAGACCACTGTGGGCAGGACTGTTATCGGGTTATACAAGCCCACTGCCGGCAAAATTCTCTTTGAGGGGACTGATGTGTTCACTGCCGGAAAAGCCAAAAAAACTCAAACCCGCCGCCAAATGCAGATGATCTTTCAGGACCCCTATGCTTCCCTTAACCCGCGAATGACTGTCGGTGATATCGTTGGTGAACCCATAGATATCCACCACCTGGCAAAAGGGAAAAAAGAGCATCAAGAGCGGGTTCAGTACTTGCTGAATCTGGTTGGCTTGAACCCCGACCACATCAACCGCTACCCCCATGAATTCAGCGGCGGCCAGAGGCAAAGGGTAGGGATTGCCAGGGCCCTGGCTGTGGAGCCAAAATTTATCGTCTGCGATGAACCCATTTCTGCCGTGGACGTTTCCATCCAAGCTCAAATTGTCAATACCCTGGAGCAGCTCCAGGAAGATTTGCATCTGACCTTTCTCTTCATTGCCCATGACCTTTCCATGGTCAAGTACATCTCCCACCGGGTGGCGGTAATGTACCTGGGGAAGATTGTCGAAATAAACCTGAGCGCGGAACTGTATGCACATCCGGTGCATCCCTATACCAAGGCGCTGCTGTCTGCCGTCCCCATTGCCGACCCACCCCTGGAACGGAAACGCAAGCGCATTCTGCTGGAGGGAGACGTGCCCAGCCCAATTAATCCGCCCCCTGGCTGCTGTTTCCACACCCGCTGCAACCGGGCAATCCCCATCTGCAAAGAAGAAATACCGGAAATGCAGGATTTGGGCAATGGCCACTTAGTGGCCTGCCATAACTATCAGTAAGAGCAGGGGCTGTCTCAAAATAGACTAGCCCAAAACCCAAGAATATAACAAAAAGCAGGAACTAAATACCTGCTTTTTGTTGTAGAATATATTTGTGCAATCTAAACTTCATCAAGACCATACCAAAAATAGCGCCGTAATTCAACTGGCGTTGCCTATCGCAACAGAAGTCCTTATACCAGCCGATGACTCGGCAGCAAGATTCAGAACAACCGAATCCCATGGCTATTTTTATATTAATATTTACCTTTGGCATAGAAAAAAGGGTTGACTCTCGTCAGCTATTCACTGATTTGAGACAGCCCCTTTACTTTTATTCTTTTGCCAGGTAGATGTAATAATGTTTTGGACACCATGCTCACTTGGGTGGCCAAAGTTACGCAGTCCTGTATGGTAAATAAGAAGTGAAAGGGTAACAAGCCCGGCCTCGTAAGTTGATATGCCCCCCATATATTATTTCAAAAGGTTTAGCCAACTTCACTGTAGACTTTGTTTTCCCCAACGGTATATACATTGTCTACTAAAATTTTGATATCGCTATCTAAATGGTGGGTAATCATAAATACCGTTAGTTGCGAATCGTTCATGAGGGACATCAGGATTTCTTTAGAATTTTGTTTATCAATGGCTGAGAATCCTTCATCGATAAGTAGAATTTCAGGGTTACGTATCAGCATACGAGCCAATGCTATCCGTTGCTTTTCACCACCGGATAAACCTTTTCCCCCTTCTTCAATTATAGTGGATAGACCCATTTCTTTGTTTGCCAGAAAAGGAGTCAGTCGGCATTTATTAAGGACATCTTGTAGTTCTTGCTGGGTATACTCTTGCCCCATGCAAATGTTATCTTTGATGGTTCCTGCAAGCAGATAAACGTCTTGGTCAATGTAGCTAATCTTGTCGAATATTGATACATCGCTTATTTCTTTGCGATTTATACCATTGTAGAAGATATCTCCCTCATATCTATCAATTAGACCTATAATGATCTTGGAAAGAGTACTTTTACCTGCGCCGCTTTCTCCGACAACAACGTATTTTCTACCCTTTTCAAGTTTGAGATTGACGTCCTCAAAAATTGCTCTGTCTCCATATTTAAAGGAAATATTCTTGCAATCAATTACTTCAATGCTACAGTCTAATGATCTTTTCTCTACATCTGGCTCATGTTTTGGGTTGAATTTATTAAAAATCATCTTAGACGATTTTATATTGACAATTCCATTTATAAAAGACAAGATGGAGGAAAAAAATACACCACTTAAATTTGCAATTGAAATAACTGCTCCAATGGAGACCACGTTAAGGGTTACAAGGAATACAGTTACAACAACTAGTATAATCTGAGAAATAGCATTGACTATACCATTTAAAGATCGTACGCCGAATACTAGATATATATATTTACATTTATGCGCCTCTATTTTTTTTGAGGCAAATCGAATCTTGTCTAAAAACAGTTGATTTAAATTCATTATCCTCAAGGTATTTACACCCATAATTATATCTTTTAGAGCTTCGGTGAATTTTTCTTGGTGCTTGGATAAATTTTCTGCCTCCCTGGATATCATTCTCTCGAATACTTTTGGGAATACGAACAAAAAGGCAAATAATATTATAGAAATTGCCGCCAAATATTTATTTAACAAGGTTATAGCAATTAAGGCGAAGGCCCCGCCAAAAGCATTCTCAAAAAGGTCAAAGAAGGGAGAAAAACCAGCGTCTTTAAGCTTTTCCACATCATTTGTGTACCAGGATACATAATTGCCGGTCTCTTTTTGATTATATTCATCGAAATTCATTTTAGTGATATTGACTGATATCCTAGAACGAACATCAGTGTTTAATGTAGCAATGGTCTTGGCTACGACTCGCACTTTTAAATAGGATGATAGAATTGCAACACCAAATAGAAGACTAACTATAATCCCTTGCTGTATAAGAGTATTTAAATCTCCTAGGGTTTCATCACTAAGTAAAAATGTTAACGAGTAACCAGCGTAGACATTGATGGCAGCGGAAATGATGGTAACAAGAATGGTAATACCAAGTTCTTTTTTTCTTTTAACAAGATATTGTTTCATGTCAAACAACCCCTTTCTTTAATAAACGATCATCTAGAAAAAAACAGAAATTACTGTCATCGTTTAAATATCTATTGATAAGCAATGCTAGACCCATTGAACCGTAACCGAGGTCGCAAGATAATTTTTCTAAGGAGTCAGCAGGAAATAAAATTTTGTCTTGATAATCTACTTTAAACAATTCTATACCTCTTAATAGATAAAGAACTTGCTCTTTGAATCGTTTATCATGTAGCAATTGATAACAATCCAATAGAGTATTGCATAGTCCTCCAATACCCATAAACAAATTTGGAGAAATGGAATATTTAATAACAATAGAATTGGCTAGTGCATATATTAAAGTTTCAGAGAATGCGCTTGGGCAAACATAGTGGTAGCGTAGCATAACACTCAGTATACCCGCAGTTCCTTCAAAAAAATAGGGGTATAAAGGTCCCTCACCTTTATCATTATTTCGAAACATATAATTTCCGAATTGATCAATTTCGCTAAACGATAAATCATAGTTTATGGCTTTAATTCCAATATCAAGGAAATTCTGTTCGTTAGCAGACAAAAATAGATACAAGAAGAATAATGAAATGCCGGAATTGCCATTCTTATAGCCGATATCACTAAAGGATTCGTTGTTTAGCCAATAGATTTTTTCTGAGCCCTTAGTTTTTGCTTTTTCTATTAGCTGTTCTCCTATTCTAACGGCTAAACCCAAGTAATGAAAATCATTTGTTACTAGGTACATTTTTATTGCAGTTAGGCCATAGCCCGCTATTCCTGCAAATAGACCATTAGAATCACAAGTTTCGATTTTTAGATTATTAAACATTTGTATCGCTTCAGATACTTCGCCTGCCTCTGCTAAAGCCCAGGCGAGGCCAGACAAGCCCGTGTACATACCTACGGGATAATCTTCACTATTAACATTTTTACATTCGTTAATTAGCTCTTCAAGATCTATTTTAAATTTAATGTTTCGAGATAGTTTTGATGCGCCATATAAAATACCACCAAGGCCATTGGCTATATTTAATTTGTTATCAATTATGGGGAAAACGGGAAACATATTGTTTTTGGTTACGTTTCGAACACGGAAGATGCTTGAATAAATACTACTTAAAAGATCTCTTAGGTTGTGTGGATATAGTTCCTTTTGTTTACCTTCGTCTTTTAATAACGTAGTATTTACATCGGATATACAATGTTGTAAAGTCTTAACAACCTTGCTTAGCGAAGGTCGTAACGCTACTTCAGATTGTGTAAGAGAGTGGATTAAATTGATAAGCCTGTTAGGAATACAATACTCTCTTTCCAATTCATTCAGGAATGTCGTAATTGTATTGCTATTGAGATTAAAAAGTATATTCCTATCGACAATGGAAAAAAATAATAGGCAGCCTAGAGAATAATAATCTGATTGGAAAAAATTGCCGGAAGAAACAGGTTCTGAATATCCTTGCGTATGCATATAATTGGCATATTCTACTTTATTTACACAGGCCTCAAAATCAATAAACTTAACTTGTTTATTGTCTGTAATAAAAATATTATTAGGTGACAAATCTCCAAATATATATCCATGCCTATGAATAATGGCGATATTTTTGCTGATTTTAATAAAAAAGGTTAAGACTGTTGAAATGTATTCCAAGAAATGACGTCTAGTAGTGCCTGCACGGTATAGAGGATTCTGGTCACTACAATATTTAAATAAGGAGTCTCCTTTAATAAATTCCTCTGCTATAAAATGGTGCTCCCACTCAAAAAACTCCTCATATGCTTTAGGACAAATTTTCCACCGACTAAACTTTTTAAGCAGTTTAAATTCATCTCTTCGTGTCTGAATAATGCTTCTACCTTCTGTTTGATGGGTATAAGGTCTGGCCTCCTTTAGAATAACTTTCTGATTATCGGTTTTCCTGTGTGCGATATAAACTCCTCCGCAATTAGAGAAAGTTAACGCATGAAATATATTATATTTTTGATCCAAAACAGAATGCTCAACTGGGGAATTAGTATTAGTTGAGAAATCCTCAATTCCTTGTGGAACGCTATATACAGGTAGGCGTTTATCTTCAACTACATTACCATTTCCATCTTTAATCAGAGCAATTTTGTGGCCATCATCACTTATCTTATACTTAAATGTAAATCCACCATAGCGGTAATAGAGCACTTTACAGTCTCGATATCTTTTATCAGTTAGTATATAGGGACCACAGTAATCTTTTAGAACTTGATATAAGACGCTCAATAGCTCTTTAAAGCGCTGAAAATCCTTAGGATAAATAGTTATGAATTTTCCCGAACTGCCACGGCTAAAACTTTTTAAGGTGGACCACTGTAAAAGTCTCCTGTCGGCAATTATCTTAAACGGTGTTCTAAATTTATTAAGGATATCTACAGTTTTAATGAGAACCTCTTCATCATTTTTTAGTGTTGCAGAGATATGTATTTTCCAGCCTTGATTAGGCAAATTTTCCATGTCGATATCTGAATAAACATAAAAACCATTTTGGTATATTTTATATTCGTGTAATAGTTTATCTTTAAGTAAGCTAATGTACTCTTCTCTAGCGTTGTAAGAATCAAGTGAATCGTAGAAATAATAATTTGAAAAGGAAAAATAATCTAGCGTCACTCTTGCATCCTCCAATCGTTATATTCTAATAGCTAACAATAAGAGTTCGGAAACCAAGGATGCGAGATTAGTCGCCAATTGTCTTGGTTGCCATAGGCTTCACGTTGTTGCCAGTTTTAACCAGCCATCTAAGGATTGGAGTATATAACTAAAGCTAACTGTAATATAACTGAGGCCCATACCTATTGGTCTCCTATGACTTACTTAGTTGTACAACTGCCACAGTGGTTGCTAATTGTGCTCCAGCCAGCCACTTGATTGCCATCGTCAGCCTTTAATCCCTGAAGTTGCAATACGGACATCATAACACCTCCCTCCTTTTTACATTAAAGATTACAGTTAGCTTTAGCTTTAAATGGAATCTGGGAATCAAGAATTTTGCGGCAACTGCGTTTGTTGAATAATCCAATGACTAACCATCCATTCTACGATGAAAGGCCTCCCAAAGTTAAATGACTTCTCCTGTTTTTCAAGATTGTGTGTGTATTAGAAGTAGTAATCATCGACAGTAATAAATCAATGTCGGATACATTCGCTATTCTAATTATTTATTATAATATCACGACAGTTAATCTTCAAACCCCGATGTTTTTCTGGATTTTTCGGGCAGGAAAATAGAAGCGCATTTAGAATTATATATTGTTTGTCTAAAATCATCTCCAACAATGTAGGAAGAGGAGAATGAGATCGGCGGCTCTGTTAGTATGTGCACTGTAGACTGGGAACTGGCAATAACAAGACAGCGCTATGTATTAGGCCGCATGGCTGAATATGGTTATATTACCCCCGAACAGGCCGCCGCCGAAGTCTACCAGGGGGAAAATTGACAGCCCCCCCGGGGGCTGTTTTTAATTGCGGTATTCATACCAAGTTATTCAGTATATAATACTTGTATAACTATGGGAGAGGTGGTTTAAGGTGAACAACGTCTATGACATTAAAGAAAACCGTCCGGCTCCGGTGTGGACCAGGTTTCTCTTTCCCCTTTTCGTGCTGGCGGTGGTAATCATCATTCTGGCCACAGGCTTTTATACTGTAGATTCCGGAGAAGAGGCTGTGGTGCTGCGGTTTGGCAGCCATGTGGAAACCGTCACCACTTCCGGGCTCAAGTGGAAAATCCCTCTTATTGACCGAGTTTACAAAGTCAAGGTGTCAGAAGTCAAGCGCCTGGAATTTGGCTTCCGCACCATCAAAGAAGGAGCGGCGGCTGAGTATCAGGATGTGCATGCGGAGTCCCTGATGCTTACCGGCGATGAGAATCTCATCAATGTAGAAACTATTGTCCAATTCCGGATTGTCGATATCGAGAAATTCCTCTTTGAGGTCACCAAGGGCGAGGAAGCGCTGCGGGTTGCGGCCGAAGCTACTATTCGCAGGGTCGTTGCCAACCACCCAATGGACGCGGCCCTGACCGAAGACAAGCTCAGCATTCAGCAGGAAATTCGGGACGATCTCCAGGCAATCAGCGACAGTTACCATCTGGGCATATCGATTACTGCCGTCCAATTGCAGGATGTCTATCCCCCCGTTGAAGTCAACGATGCCTTTAAGGACGTAGCCAGCGCCCGGGAAGACAGGTCATCCTATATCAATCAGTCGGAAACCTATGCCAACGAGATAATCCCCCAGGCCAGGGGGAACGCGGCGGAAGCCATTAACCAGGCCAAGGCCTTTAAGGAGCGGCGCATAGCCGAGGCCACCGGGGATGTGGCCCTGTTCAACAGCATGTTGGCCGAATACAAGCTGGGCAAGGAAGTAACCCGCACCCGGCTGTACTTGGAAATGATGGAAGAAATACTGCCGGGCATTAAGGTATATATCGTCGACGAACAGGGCAGCACCATCAAATGGCTGCCCATGCAAGGAGGTGGCAGCAATTGAACAAATCCATTAGAAAATGGCTTTTGCTGGGAGCTGCAGCCCTGGGAATCTATATCATATTCAACCTGTTCACCTTTCAGGTTGCAATGACAGAGCATGCCATTGTCACCCGCTTCGGCGAAATCCATAAGATTGTTGTCAATGACGCCAGTGCCTTGCAAAGTACTTTAAACAACCCCCGCTTTACGGATTTAAATATCGTCGAAGGAAACGGCCTGTTTCTCAAGGTGCCCTTCCTGGATAAGGTGGATTATTACAACAGCCGCCTCATCACCTATGATGTGGATGCCAGAGAAGTGACCACCAAGGACAAGAAAAAGGTCATTCTCGACAATTACGCCCAGTGGAAAATCATCAACCCCGCTCTGTTTCGGGTGACTATGCGTTCTGAAGCAAACGCCTATGTGCGTCTGGAGGACATTATCTACTCAAATCTCAACCAGCAAATCGGCAAAATCAATGCCGAGGTTCTGATTTCTGACAAGGATTATGTAAAGTCCATGCTTGCTGAGATAGTTAAACAAGCCAATATCGATGTCAAAGATTACGGCATTGAGATTATCGATGTGCGGATTAAGCGCACCGATCTGCCCCAGGAGAACAATGCCAATATCTTTAACCGCATGCGCACGGAACGGGAGCGCATGGCTATGCAATACCGCTCTGAAGGCCAGGAAGAAGCCCAGAAGATACGCTCTGACGCCGACCGGGAGGCCACAATTATTGAGGCCCAGGCCTATGCCGAAGCCGAGCGGATCCGGGGCGAAGGTGAAGCAGAAGCTTTGAAGATTTATGCCCAGTCCTATGGTCAGGACCCAGAATTCTATGAATTCTACCAGACCCTGCAGACCTACCGGGCCACCCTCAAGGACAATACCACTTTGGTCATCGATTCCGATTCCGACTTTGCCAAGTTCCTCTTTGGCAGCAGGTAGACAGTCTTGGGGCGCCCAGAGGGGCGCCCTTTCTTGACTTTTTTACTAATAATCCATACTATGGAAAAGGAGGGATTTTCTAATGAGCATACTTATTTTGGATGGCTTCCCTGAAAAGTCGTCGTCCAAACTCCAGGCCCTGAAGAATGATATAGAAGTAGCCAGCGATGATATGCTAAAGGAGGAGAATAGAAATGAATGATAAGGCATTAACAATTATGACAGAGCGATTCGGACACGATACGCTTTTATCACTTGCAACGCTGGACGGTAATCGTCCGTCTGTGCGTATTGTGAACAGTTACTATGAAGACGGTGCTTTTTATACTGTTACATATGCGCTGTCAAACAAAATTCAGCAGATAAAGAGAAATCGAGAAGTTGCCGTATGCGGGGAATGGTTCACAGCATACGATATTGGTGAAAACCTTGGCTATGTCCGCGATGAGAAAAATAAGGAGATGATGTCAAAGCTTCATACTGTATTTGCAGAGTGGTATGACAATGGTCATACTGATGAGAATGACCCGAATACCTGTCTGCTCTGTATTAAGCTGACAACTGGGGTTCTGTTTCATGATGGTAAGAAATATTCGATAGATTTTACGAGGTATCAAAATGAACATTGAAATTAAAAAATTGACGTCTGACCTTGCAGAGGATTATGTGTATTTTTTTGATGTCACACCGCACGACGTCAACATCGATGAGAAAAAATGCTATTGTATAACCTGGCGTAGCAATGATTCCTATGCCCACGGAGAAGCCCACTGGTTTCCAACTCGGGAAGAAAGAAGGACCCGTGCTATCCAATTTGTCCGCTCCGGCAGCTTACAGGGCTATCTTGCCTATCACGGTGATGAGATCGTAGGATGGTGCAACGCCAATGCAGATTGTCAGGACTGTGTTAATTATCTGCGTTCCTATTGGCCGATAGAGGAATCCCGCGAGGGCATCAAGGTGAAATCTATATTTTGTTTTGTGATCGCACCGAAAATGCAAAGAAACGGCGTCGCTACACAACTCGTTGAGCGTGTTTGTAAGGATGCGGCAGACGATGGGTTTGATTATGTCGAAGCTTATATTAATAAAGAATTTATTGAAACTGACCATGATTTCAGGGGTCCTATGGCGATGTTTGAAAAATGTGGATTTGAAGTATACGCCGTGCGAGATGGTAAGGTAGTTATGCGAAAAGCGTTGAAATAGTAACTATATATACATAACATAGGAAGCTGATAACTCCTTTTATCTGTAACCTAAACATAAATAAGCCAGACACCCTACATAGCATTCGGTAGTGTACTTGAGTTGTTTTCACTCACATATACCATCAAAAAGCACTTACCGCATTAAGAAAGACCACACTAAAGGTTTAATCCTTCGGTGTGGTCTTAACTTTTGGCTCCCGCTTGAAGAGAGTCCGTAAAAAATTTACTTGTTTTCGTAAATCCCTAAGTTGAACTCCCCTTCCGGGGGCTTTTTTTTGCTTTCCGAGGGTATGATTTATTATTCTCCGAGTAAATATAATGATAGTCGTTAAATAGTTATTGACACACGCTAAATGCGGGGTATAATATAGTTAATTGAATTGGAAAGAAGGTGCCTAAATGAATAAACAAGAGAAGGTTAAGGGATTAGCGGGAACTCTGTATATCATTTTCAAGGTGTTCTTCTGGGCTGCTATTATTTTTGCAGCAGCATTTGCGCTGGGAGCATTGCTGACTGTGTTCTTGCCCAGCGATTTAATGAAAACGGCGAACATAGAATCAATGCGGCTGTCCCTGGGGAGCACAATCAGTTTCTCTATTGGGGATTTGGGGGACGTCAGCTTTAAGCCAGTGCTATTGGCAATCCTCATTTCCTGCGCTGTTGCACTTCCCCTATTTGCGGCAATCTGCTGGCAGCTTGCGGGTATCCTTAAGACCGTAAAAGAAGACAGGCCCTTTGCCGATGAAAACGCCAAGAGACTTATGATTATTGGGATTGTCTTGTTAAATGCCTCCTGGATTTTCAAGGTAATAGAAACTGTGACTGCATCGGTAATTATCACTGCCTTCAGCATCCCAAACATCTCAATTTCTTATAACATCGTCGATTCGACAATACTGTTTATGGGACTACTTGTTCTTATTTTGGCCGGAGTGTTCAAATACGGGAGCTATTTGCAAAATGAATACGACGCAACCCTGTAAAGGGGGGATATAATATGCCTATTATCACAAGGTTGGACCGCATGCTCGCCCATCGCAAGATGCCCCTCAAAGAGTTAGCTGATAAAGTAGATATTTCCGTGGTCAACTTATCCAACCTGAAAACAGGCAAAGTCCGGGCCATCCGCTTCTCCACCCTGGAAGCAATATGCAAAGCCCTGGATTGTCAGCCAGGTGACATCCTGGAATACCAGCCAGAAGAGGGCTAGATGCCAGGTTATGCCTTTGACAAAAGGCCTGTCAATCCCATACTGTTAAGGGAGGGGTAGTACTTTGACAGAAACAGTAAACTGCAAATGCAAGTGGGTAAAATGTCCCCGCCACGGCAAATGCCTGGAATGTATTGAGCATCACAGGGGCAAAAAACATCCCCCCTGGTGCCAGCATCCCAACCGGCTTAAGGAACAGGCAAAACCAAAGAGGTAACACCCATCTGCCCCTTGGGTGTAACCTCTTTTTTTTGCCCCCCCCGGGGGCATGCTTCAGCTTATTCAATGTATCGGTCCCAGGGAATAGGCGGCAGCCCTGCATGTAGAAAGCACAAGGCGGTCAGAAATCAATTTTCGGCTGCCGGGGAGAAATCCGAATTGTATGCACCTCTCGGTTAGGGTTGTGCTGCCAGCGCACCAGTCTGGCGGCGGTGTCTACGGTAAAACTGCCGTCAGATACCCAGAGCTCGAAGCCATGGGGATACGGATATGCCGGGATAAAAATCTCAGTTGGGGCGTCAAGTCCAGGTTGGTGACGGAAGCGGAAGCTGAACTTTTTGGTTTTAAGATAATATTTTAACTTGACAGGCTCCCCGGCAATTCTCCGAGGCCAGGGACGGACAAGAGCTTCCAGAGCCCGGCCGCCGGAATTAATGTCCTGGGGATCTTGCTGCTGGTCGGGACTGAAGATGGACAGGTCTTCGCCGTTCCAGCCGTCCCCCCGTTCATTGCTGTTGTCTGCTGTATAGTTCCACAGGGTGAAGTTGTGGAATTTTTTCTCCAGAGCCCGGAGCAGGCGGTCCATTGCCTTGATTTGGGCTGTGAAATCTCCTGTCTTGTATGCCTTCCCCTTATGCATGTCAAAGGCAATGCCGGTTTCCCCAATGAGGACAGGCATCTCGCCTAGCAGCAGCCTAGACTGTTCCTGAAACCGGGCTAGTTCTGTTACCATCTGCTTCCTCACCCTATGCCTGCCCAAGACAATCTTCTTCCGTTCCTGATCAAAAGTTACCCAGGGCAGGTAGCGTTTTAGCATCAGACCCACCGGCTCATACCAGTGGGGAGCGTAGACCATATTCTTTGCCTCTTCATTAGTCCAAAGAGAAGGCTTGTCACCGTATTCGATGAAGACTGTGGCCTCCGGGTCGACGCCCCGAATCTGGCAGGTGAATTCCTTAAGGAAGGGGGTCATGAAGTCCCGGGCAAAATCCACCGGCTGGCCTGCTACCTGGGAGAAATAAGCAGGCTTGCCCAGGCGGGCAGTCCCCGTGCTGTCGTAATCCCAGACCCCGTGAGCACGCCAGATACATTTGTGCCCAGGCAGCCAGGCTCGTTTCCCCTTGGGATCTATTCTGCGCTTGCCGGTCTTGCGGATTCCCCTGAGGCCAATCTTCCATGTTTCTACCTCTTGGGGAATTCCTTCCCCCAGCTGCATTGCCTGCCAGGGGGTGGGGGTATCCCCCATCTTCGCCAGAGTCTGCTGCTGAGCAAGGTCACCCCAGCCAATCCAGCCGGGAGAAGGCTCATTGAGACTGTCATAGCCCAGGACGTGGGGAAGCCCCCGGAGTTTTTCCGCCACCCGCCTGATGGCATTAAAATAATGGGACTGGAGATAGTCCTGGACCGGCACTCCCTCAACCTTTGTCTTAGGGGCAAAGGTGTTGCCGGCAAAGAATAGGGTAAACATAGTTGCCGCCGCCAGTTTGGCGTAATTTGTCGGCCAGATCATACGGGGATAAGGGTCGCCCTGGGTGTTGTGGACGATCGCGGCGCCGGTGGCCTGGAACCCTTTCATATCTAAGCCTGCGGCCTCCAGGGTCCAGCCGGGGGCGCCGTCGCCGCCGGTAAACCGGCTCCATACATCCTGATGGGGGTCAATGAAGACATAAAAGCCGTATTCTCCGGCCTTGGCCACCACCTGGTACAAATAGTCCAGGTATTCTTCATCGTAGATGCCCGGGCCCTCATGCTCAATGGCTTCCCAGGTGGTGAGAAAGCGCAGGCAGTTAAAGCCCCAGGAACGCAGGCGGGCATAATGCCGATCCGCCTCTGCCAGAGGAAAGGGCCGGCCCGTAAAGGAGACATTCCTATGGTCAAAAAACCCATCCTGGATATGGCTGGGCAGATTCGGTTTGTATGGAGTTTTGGAACTACCCCCCAGGTTTACCCCCCTGAGGAGCACCTTCCTCCCCTGTTGGTCCAAGAAATCCATTCCCTTGGGTTTGATCACTGCAGCCACTCCCTCATTTCTTCATTAGCATTCATTTCTATATGGAAATCAATTATTCCTGCACACAGCCCTGTGGGGTATTTATTTTGCTGGTATGCCGGGCGGGGAGACCCGCCCCCACCGAAAAAGCAGCCGTTAAGGCTGCGTTTTATTCCCGAATGAAAACATTTCCTATTTAATCAGGAGGTTAACACTGACAGGGGCGTTCTCCTGGTCCGTTTGAAAGCTGAAAGTCACCGTATATTCGCCTGCTTCTATGCTGATGCCCCCTTCGAGGGATATGGATTCGTAACTGGCGTTATAGATTTCTTCGCCGGTGTCTTTTGAGATGATCATAGTAGTGATGACGCCGCTGCCCTGGATGTCAAGGAACATAATACAGCTGCCGTCCTTCTCCACCGAGAAATCCAGTATGTTAGGCGGAGTATCTTTGTCTACAGAGGCTGTAAAAGCTGTTTCAAATATCGGCGTTTGCAATATGCCTGCGGCGGCAATGGCGATGCCGCTTATGAGGAGGACAAGGGCAACAATAATGGCGAAGAGCTTAGCCCTTTTGCTAAGGGGATGATTGCGGCATTCTTCTTTGCTCTTCAGCAGTCTGCTGCCCCAAAGAAAGATAAAGGGGATGATTGCCGCCATCACCAGGTAAACACCCACTGCGGTAAGGGGAACGCTAATCACTTCGGCGCTGGGTTCCGAGGTTAAGGAAGCCAGGACACTGAAGGCGTTGTTGAGCAGGTGAAAGAGCATGGGCAGCAGTAAATTCCTTGTCTCCACCATGATGAATGTAAGCAGAACGCCCAGGACTGCAGTGCCTAAAAACCGGTAGGGGTCCAAATGGAAGATGCCAAAGATCAATCCCATGGCCAAGACAGTTGCCCACTTGCCCACACCCTGGAAGTTGTAAAGAATAAACCCCCGGTGCAGGCACTCTTCACATACTGCGGGCATGACAGCAACTATAAACAGGGCCACAGGCAGGGGAACACTTCTAAACAAATAGAGAAACTGATTGCTGACATCGGTTAAGCCCTGGGGAAACAAATAGAAAATAACCATATTAATGGCCAGTACAGAGAGGTAACTGCCGGCAAGAAACACCAAGACTCCGAACAACTGCCGGAGAGAGGGTATTTTCACCGGAAAAACTTCTTTTAGATCCCATTTCAGCAACAGCGCCGGGACTAGGGCACAGGCCAGGAGCATCAGTTCCGTTATCGCCAAGCCCCAAATTTTCCAGGCACTCTGAACAGGGACAGCGACAATAATGGTTAGCACTATTACTAATAAAAAAACAAATATGCCGATGGCCACCCGTGGTTTAATTGCGGGGTTCATTGTATCCCTCCAAAGCTGACTCTCTTTAATATGCGCATGTACTAAGTATCATTATTACACTTATTTCTGGTTTAGTCTAATTCCATAAGTGTGAGAGGGCATTCTGCCCATTAGATTAGCACATTTGCCGCCTGGGTCAATACTATGATATTGAACTAGAAAAATCGGGGAGGCAATAGTATGGCATGGAAGTTTAAAGTTTATGCTGTCTTGCTGTTGGCGATCGCTTTAGTGCTGACAATGCTGCCAGGATGCAAGAAGGATACTGAGGGCCTGACCAAGGTGCGCCTGAATGAAGTTACCCATTCGGTCTTCTATGCGCCCCTGTATGTGGCCGTCAACCTGGGTTTATTTGCCGAAGAGGGCATTGATTTGGATTTCACTACCGGCCAGGGGGCAGACCATGTAATGACGGCACTGCTGTCGGGCCAGGCAGACATCGGCTTTATGGGGCCTGAAGCCTCTATCTATGTGTACAATCAGGGGCAGGCTGATTATGCCATCAACTTTGCCCAGCTTACACAGCGGGACGGCTCTTTCCTGGTTGCCCGGGAGCCCATGCCTGACTTCACCTGGGAAGATGTGCGGGGCAAGTCGATTATTGGGGGACGGCCCGGGGGCATGCCTCTCATGACCCTGGAATATGTCCTCAAAAACCAAGGCTTGATTCCCGGTGAAGATGTAGAGGTCCTCACCCACATCCAGTTTGCCCTCATGGGCGGGGCCTTTACCGGTGGGGAAGGGGATTTTGTCACCCTGTTTGAACCGGTAGCCACCACCTTGGAATTGGCCAATGAGGGATATGTAGTGGCCTCGGTGGGAGCCGACAGCGGCGAAATACCCTATACGGCTTTCTCGGCAGCCAAGAGCTATATCGAGAAGAATCCGGATATCATCCAGGCCTTTACCAATGCCATTTACAAGGGGCAGATTTGGGTGGCGGAGCATACGCCGGCGGAAATAGCCGAAGTAATTCAGCCTTCTTTCCCCGACTCAGACCTGGAGACCCTGACTCTGGTGGCTGCCCGCTACAAGGAAATCGAGGCCTGGCGGCCAGACCCCCTCTTTAAGCAAGAGGCTTTTGAACTGCTGCAGGATGTAATGGTCCTGGCCGGAGAACTGGACACCCGGGCGCCCTTTGAAAAGCTGGTCACCAATGAATTCGCCGAAAAGGCCATGGAAGACAGCGAATAGTCTGCAGCTGAAAGGGGGAACTGACCCATGGGGGCAAAGCCTCTAGTCCAGGTTAAGGATCTCGTCATGAAATACCACAGCCCGGAGGGAGAGACAACTGCCCTGGAGAACATATCTCTGGATGTGTTTCAGGGTCAGTTTATCAGCATTGTCGGTCCCAGCGGCTGCGGGAAATCCACCCTGCTCAATATTATGGCCGGGCTGATTAAGCCAACCCAGGGACTTGTGACGATTAATGGCCGGCCTGTTGAGGGGGTAAGCGCCTCGATAGGCTATATGCCCCAGACTGATCAGCTCTTTGAATGGCGCACCATCTGGAAAAATGTCCTTCTCGGCCTGGAAGTGCAGAGCAAACTAAATGCCGAAACCAGGGAATCTGTGAAAATCCTGCTGGACCGGTATGGCCTCTGGGAATTCCGGAACGCCTTTCCCCGGCAACTGTCCGGGGGGATGCGGCAGCGGGCGGCCCTCATCCGCACATTAGCCATAGACCCTGAGATACTCTTGCTGGATGAGGCCTTTTCTGCCCTAGACTACCAGACCCGCCTGGTGGTATCCGATGAGGTCAAGGGAATCATCAGCCGGGAAGGCAAGACTGCGATTTTGGTCACCCATGACATTTCTGAAGCCATCAGCATGTCAGACCATGTGCTGGTGCTGACCAAGCGGCCCGGAACCATAAAAAGCATCTACAAAATAGTCCTCACCTGCCTTGAGCACACGCCGATCAAGTGCAGGGAAGCTCCTGAATTCCGAGATTATTTTAATAGGATATGGAAGGAGCTGGATATTCATGTCCAATAAGAATCAGGGCATTTCTCCCGAGCAGGCAGCCTATCTCAAGGGAGTGCGCCGCAATAAGGCCAAGATTCTCCTGAGCCAGATCCTGCTGCTTATGGCTTTGCTTGGCCTGTGGGAGCTGGCGGCAACTTTGGGCTGGATCAACCCCTTTATTACCAGCCAGCCTTCGGGGATAGTGAGGACAATTGTCAGCTTATACAGCAACGGCAACCTTTTTCGCCACGTGGGGGTAACAGTGCTGGAAACCGTGGTGGGCTTTACCCTGGGCACAGTCCTGGGGACCATTGTCGCCATCTTTCTCTGGTGGTCGGAATCCTTGGCCCAGGTGCTGGACCCCTACCTGGTGGTCCTCAACAGCCTGCCCAAGGTGGCCCTAGGGCCAATTATCATCGTCTGGATCGGCAGCGGCATGCCGGCCATCATCGTCATGGCCCTGCTGGTGTCAGTGGTAGTAACCATATTAGGGGTGTATGCAGGTTTCAGCCAGGTTGATCCCGATCGCATCAAGCTGTTGAAGACTTTTGGCGCAACGAAACAGCAGATTCTGCAAAAGGCGGTGCTGCCAGGGAGCATACCCACAATCATCTCGGCTCTCAAGATCAATGTGGGCCTGTCCTGGGTAGGGGTAATCGTGGGAGAATTCCTGGTATCCAAAGCCGGCCTTGGCTACTTGGCCGTCTACGGGGGCCAGGTCTTCCGCCTCAACCTGGTGATGACCAGCGTCATCATTTTGGGAGTGGCTGCCGCCATCATGTACCTGGCGGTTGTGCTGCTGGAGAAGCTGTTTATCCGCTGGCAACAATAATATTGGGGCTGTCCCAAAATCAGTGAATGGCTGACGAGAGTCAGCCATTTTTCTATGCCGAAGGCTAATTGACGATTCAACCTTATAATCCACGCTCAAGCAAGCGTTCTTCATAAGGAAATCCTTACCCTTGAAAGGTATAAGACCCAAGTATCCCTACCACTTGACAATCCCGTAGTATGTCCGGGCGGTCAACCTAAACACCACAACATAGACAAGGGCGAAGATAAGACAGGTTGCGGCAATGCAGGTTGCCGTCAGGGGAGTATTGAAAAGGTTGAACACCTGCAACATTTTCATAATCATAGGGCTGGCCGCCAGGATATGCAGAAAAGCGACAGCCAAGGGCAGGAAGAACACAATCAATATTTGTTTAGTGATGGTGCGTTTGACCTCCTGGTCAACCATGCCCACTTTTTGCAGGATCGCAAAGCGTTCCTGGTCATCATAGCCTTCGGAAACCTGCTTGAAGTAGATTATCAAGATTGTCGCGCTGAGGAAGAGGATGGTAAAAAAGCCGCCTAAGAAGACGAGCCCGCCATAGATGCCATAACCGTCAATTCGGTAGGTAAAGATATCTGAGATCTTCTGGACATTGCCAATTGCGCTTATTCCTTGGCGCAGTTCCTGGGCGAACTTCAGACCCCTTTCATTGTTCCCCTGAAGATTGAAGGCGGTAGTTTCCCTCAGGGGTGAATCTTCGTTAAAGTCGGAAAGCATCTGTGCCATGGCGTCTTCATCCCGGACAACAATATAGGGGGACCCGCCATAGACTTCCTTGCCCCGAGAGAAAATACTATCATCTATTCGCGCTTTGGTCCGGTACTGATTCTCTCCCACATTAAAGACATCGGGAATCCCGCTTTCTTTGCTGCTGAGGACGAGGATTTCGTTGTCAGATAATGTCTCTTTGTTCGGACTGTATCGGTTGTAGTCAGTCAGGGGAATGATTGTTATATCAACCAGGTAATTTATGATGGTCTGGTACTGCCTGATGTCAGGGGTGGTGAACTCTCCGTTTTTTAGCATTTTGAAGGTTTTCCCAAAGGTATAAGAATGCCTATCTTCTACTAGTACGCGGTGTTTCTTCTCCAGAGAAGCTATTAGTTCATTCAAGTCTGCCAGCTGCTCCTGGGTGATTTCTTGGTTCATGATTATCTCTACATCGTAGCTAAACATATCGGCCAAGATATTTTCCTGCCCGATAAACAGGGAAGCCGAGCAGGCCACGGTGACCAGAACCATGGTTGACAGGATGCAGATAGAGGCCAATCCAGCCGCATTTTGCTTCATCCGGTGAAACATGCTAGAGATGGCGACAAAGTTATTGGGCTTATAGTAAAGTCTTTTATTGTTGCGAAGGATTTTGAGGAGAAAGACGCTGCCGCTGCGGAAGAGGATGTAGGTTGCGGCGATAACCAACACCACCGCTAGAAAAAACTGGTTCATTGCCGCCAGGGGATTATCCACCCTCAGGGCGATGTAATAAGCCCAAGCTAATATGGTGAGCCCGATGAATGTCTGGGGAATAACAAAGCGCACCTTCTTCTCGCCTTTTTGCTTGCCTCGGAGCAAATCCACGGGATTTGCCAGGCTGATATGGAGCAGGTTGATCACTGTGGTCAAAATAAAAATACCGGCAAATATTGCCCCAGTGAAGGCGAAGGCCTGCCAGGGCAAAAGGAAGGTTGTTCCGGCAGCGACAACTCGGAAGGCAAAGAGCAGGAGCAAGAAAACCAGCTTAGAAAAAACTGAACCGGCAAGAATTCCCAGAAGCAGAGAGGCGCTGCTGAGGATAAGATTTTCCCAAAATATCACTCGCCCCACATGGCGCTTCTCCAGCCCCAAGATGCCGTACAGGCCGAATTCTTTTTTCCGCCCCTTAATCAAGAAGCTGTTGATGTACACCATGAAGGTCCCAATGAGAATGGTCATGATCACATGTCCCATTCCAAACATCTGCTGAATGGTCTTGCCATAGTCCAGGTTGCCGATGCTGCGGGAATACAGAATCATCATTACCATGAAGTAAACGCCGACCATGATGGTGGAAGCGATGAAGTAGGGGAAGGTGAGCTTTCGGTTCCGGCGGAGATTGGTCAGGGCCAGTTTGAGAAAAAATCCCCTAGCCAATATCCACACCCCCATTGGAGAGCACCGACAAGTTGGAGACAATCCTGTCAAAGAATTGCTTTTGCGTATCAGCACCGCGATAGAGCTGGCTGAAGAGCTCACCGTCCTTGATGAACAGGACACGGGAGGCATGACTGGCGGCCATGGAGCTATGGGTGACCAGAAGCAGGGTCTGTCCCCCCAGGTGGATTTCGGCAAAGATCCGCAATAAGTTGGCGGCAGCCTTGGAATCCAACATTCCTGTGGGTTCGTCGGCAAGGATTAACTTTGGCCGGGTGATGATGGCCCGGGCCACGGCAGTTCTCTGTTTTTCCCCTCCGGAAACTTCATAGGGGAATTTATCCAATAGTGCAGTGAGCCCTAAGCTCTCGGCCACCGGCTTCAGGCGTTCCTCCATTTCCGGCACCTTGGTATTAGATAAAACCAGGGGCAGGAGAATGTTGTCCCGAATTGAAAATGTGTCCAGGAGGTTAAAGTCCTGGAAGACAAAGCCCAAGTTCTCTCGGCGAAAGGCGGAAAGCTCCCTGTCTTTGATGGTCTTTAAGCTTCTCCCTTCCAGAATTACTTCCCCGGCAGTGTGCTTATCCAGGGAGGCGATGATGTTCAGCAGGGTGGTCTTGCCCGAACCGGAGGGGCCCATAATTGCCACATACTCCCCCCGGGCAACCTGGAAGCTGACAGAGTTCAAGGCAGTGAATTGCTTGCCGCCCAGGCGGGCGGTGTAAACCTTCTTTATATTTTGTACTTGTAATAGTTCCATGCTAAGACCTCTTTTCTAATGCTCTCAGTCTTATCATAAAAGAACGGGAAATGTCCTGCCATCTAATGACCTTACATTTCCCGGCCCTAATCTTACATTTTTGTCACATCATCATTTCCAGGGGCTGAGGGAAACCCAGCCTTGCCCTGGTTCCCTTCCCCACCTCAGAGGAAATAAGCAGACGTATAGACAGGGCATCGGCAACCTTTTTCGCCATGTACAGGCCGATGCCGCTGGCCCGTTTATCCAGGCGGCCGTTGTAGCCGGTATAGCCCTTCTCGAAAATCCGCTCAATATCCCCGGCAACAATGCCGATGCCGCTGTCTTCTATAATTAGTCCATCCTCCCAAAAGAATCTTACCCCGCCCTTATTGGTATACTTGATGGCATTGGACAGCAACTGCTCAATGATAAAGACTAGCCACTTGCTGTCTGTAACCACGTGCCGGCCGAGACCTTCAATGCTGACAGAGAGACCCTTTTGAATAATGAGGGGGGCGTATTTCTTTACGCTATCCTTGACAATTTCTATCAGCATATATTCCCCGATGATCAAGTCCGCTTCCAAATTGCCCAGCTTAACAAAGTGCAGGGCCATTTCAGCATACTGCTCGATTTTAAAAAGTTCTTGCTCAATAAGGGGGTTGCCGTCCCCGCTCTGCAGGGCCAGGCGGATGGCGGCAATGGGAGTCTTAATCTGGTGCACCCACATGGTGTAATATTCAATTCGGTCAGCATGGTCAATCTCAAGATTGTGGCGGCTGTCCTCAAGCATTCGGTAGAGTTCTTCAATAATCTCTTGGTACTTTTCCTCCAGGTCGTCTCCTGAAGCAGGGAAGGGATGGTTGCTGGCAGAAATATTGGCCCTAATTTCAGTGAGCTTCCTATGCCTTTTGTAAAACCGTCCTCCGTCGGCTAACAGCCAGAGCAGGAGCAAAAAAGTATAAATAGTAATGCTGTAGGAGATAGAATCCATAGGCAGCTTGGACAGGAATTGCACCAGGGGAAAGAACACCAGTACACTTAAGATTAGGAATAGCACAGACTTGCGGTAGCGCAGGTACTCTCTAATCATTGACTATGTACCCCAATCCCTTCTTGGTGGTTATAAAATCACGGATCCCCGCATCCTCCAGCTTCTTGCGCAAGCGGTTGACATTGACGGTAAGGGTGTTATCGTCCACAAAGCTGTCGCTGTCCCACAGGCGCAGCATCATCTGCTCTCGGGTCACAACCTTGTTCTTGCGTTCCATGAGCAGCTGCATAATTTTAAACTCGTTCTTGGTCAGCTCCACCGTCACGTCCTGATAATCTAGCTGGGTATTATTCAGATTGAGGATTACGCCTCCCGCCTCCAAGATCTGGGGCTCGGCACCCAAGGCATATGCCCGTCGGAGCACAGCCTGGACCTTGGCAATCAGTACTTCCAGGGAGAAGGGTTTGGTTATGTAGTCATCGCCGCCCATGTTCATGGCCATGACGATATCCATCTTCTCAGTATGGGAGGAGAGGAAGATTATGGGCACATTGGAGAATTTGCGAATTTCCCTGCACCAATAGAACCCGTTGAAGGAGGGCAGGCCAATATCCAAGAGGACCAGATGCGGCTGGACTGCCTCAAACTCGGCGCTGACATTGTTAAAATCTGAGACACACTGGGACTGATAGCCCCACTGCCCGAGGTTTTCGGCAACGAGGGCAGCAATGGTGCTGTCGTCTTCAACAATCAAGATTTTGTACATACCCTCCCGCCCCCTTCCGAGATTTGCATAATTATTATAACATAGAATATCCAGACGAGGTTGTGCTGGTTATTGCTGTCTTTGAGGCCTTTAGTCACCTTGTCCCGCTAGTTTTCCTGGTGCCTATAGCAGCAATTTCGAGCAGAGAAAGGCATGAGGCGCTAATTCAGCATCCCCTTGGCTCCCTCAGAATAAGAAAAAGGACTGACTCTCGTCAGTTATTCGCTGATTTTGAGACAGCCCCAATTTAGTATACTATCTTTAGCCTTGTTCGGTTTTAATTACTTCGGCTATTGCCTGGGCCAGAGCCTGAAGTTGAGCCTTCTGGGGGCCTTCCAGCATGACCCGGATAAGGGGCTCTGTGCCTGAAGGGCGCACCAGCACCCGGCCCTGCCCCTGGAGTTCTGCTTCTGCCCAGGCGATTTTTGCGGCAATTCGCCGGTTATGCTGCCAGCCCTCTTTGCTGGCGACTTTAACATTGACCAAGACCTGGGGCAGGTAAGCCATGACCCGGGCCAGCTCCTGGAGGCTTTTCCCCGTCTGGACCATGACCTGCATCAGCTGCAGGGCGCTGAGAAGGCCATCGCCGGTGGTGGCAAACTGGCGAAAGATGATATGGCCAGACTGTTCGCCTCCAAGGCTGTAGTTCCCTCTGAGCATTTCCTCCAGGACGTAGCGGTCCCCCACCTTGGTAGCAACAGTCTTTATGCCCAGTTCTTTGGCGGCAAGCTGCAAACCTAAATTGCTCATTACAGTTACCACCAAGGTGTCATCCCGGAGTTTCCCCTGTTCCTTGAGGGCTCCAGCGCAAATTAACATAATCTTGTCGCCGTCCACTATTTCCCCTTGGGCATCCACAGCAATGAGGCGATCGGCATCCCCATCCAGAGCCAGGCCTAAGTCCGCCTTCTTAGCTTTTACGGCAGCGGCAAGAGCAGCGGGATGGGTTGAACCGCAGTTGCGGTTGATATTAATGCCGTCCGGGGCAGCGTGGATTGTCTCCACCTCAGCCCCTGCCCCTGCGAAGACCTGGCGGGCGATGCCGGAGGCTGAGCCGTTGGCACAATCTACGACAATTTTTATACCCTTTAAGGGTTGCTGAATCGTCGAAAGAAGATAAGCGCAGTATTTTTCTATAAGGGACTCGTCCCGGAGAATGCGGCCAACCTTTTCCCCCACAGGCCGGGGCAGATCCTGGTTCCGCAAGTATATCTCTTCTATCGCCTGTTCCTGGGCATCCTCCAGCTTAAAACCCTGGGAGTTGACAAATTTAATGCCGTTATCCTCCATTGGGTTGTGAGAGGCGGAAATCATCGCTCCCGCTGTCGCCCCGTTTTTTTTAGTCAGCCAGGCCAGGCCGGGGGTGGTGATGATGCCAGCCAGGCGCACATTAAGGCCTACCGAGGCAATGCCGCTGGCCAGGGCCCCTTCCAGCATGGCCCCTGACAGGCGGGGGTCCCTGCCAATGAGGATTGTGCCGCCCCTGTCCCCTCCCAGGCAGCAGGCCGCTGCCCGGCCAACTCCCAGAGCAAGTTCAGGGGTCAGCCAGCTGTTTGCTTGGCCGCGAATGCCATCGGTGCCAAATAGTTTCGCCATAATAATTCATTCCCTCCCGTTAGGCTGCAGGCGCCGAAAAAAACTGTCCTGTTGCCGGTGATGCAGATTTTTCTCCAGCCATTCCCGCAGAGATTTTTCATCCAGATACCTTGTGAGCTTGCCCTCATGGGCCAGCGAGATGGCTCCCGTCTCCTCGGAAACGATGATGGACACGGCATCAGACTGCTCGGTAATGCCCACTCCTGCCCGGTGCCGGGTGCCCAATCCCACCTTGAGCTCGGGACTGTCAGAGAGAGGCAGGTAACAGCTGGCCGCCCGGACCCGGTCCCCCCGGAGAATAACGGCCCCGTCATGGAGGGGAGTATTTGGCTCGAAGATATTGATTATCAGCTCGGAAGTGAGAAGGGCGTCAATTTCCACCCCTGATGACCACCAGTCCTTGAGACCTGTATCCTGCTCCCAAACCACCAGGGCGCCCACCCGGCGAGAAGACAGCTGAATGAGGGCCATGGTCAGTTCATCCACAGCGTGGCTGCGTTCCTCCCCGGCCAGGAAAGAAGATTTCGTAAAAAGGCTTCCCCGGCCAATATGTTCCAAGGCCCGGCGCAGTTCGGGATAAAAAATAATGGGCAAGGCGACAATTCCCACCGTCATGACTTGTTCTAACAGCCAATTGGTGACGGTGAGGCCTATGAACTGGCTGATAAGGTTGAAAAAGACTAATACAATCAGGCCTTTAAGCAGCTGGACAGCTCTGGTTCCCCGAATAGTCATATACAAGCGATAGATTATATACAGGACAATTGCAATATCAACTATTGCAATGGGAGTAGGTTGCAGCAATTCTTTTAGTTTATCCAGCATATTACCCCTCCTCAGACTTGCCCGGTATTGCCAGTGAGAAAAGAGAATCTGTTGAGCTTGAGGGCAGGCACCAAGAGGCCCTCCCAAAGTCCGCCAAAGAGTTTGGTCTCATCGCCGGTCATTTCTATGTTGCTCAAGGCCCGGCTGAGGTTTTGCACAAACCGCAGATCGGGAAGAGCGGCAGTTAGCTTTCCCTCCTCCACCAGCAAGGTGCCGCAGGCGGTGGTGCCAGTGATTACAGCTGCGCAGGAATCCAGGACCGAGATATCATGAAAACGTGAAACCAGTATACCCCTTTTGGTGCTGGCAATCATATCGTCTATCATGGCATTGCCCGCCTCCACAGCCAGATGGCGGGGGATGGGACCCGAGCCGCTGTCCGGCAGCGCTGCATGGCCGGTAGAAACGGTTTTTAACTGGGCGGCAGTCTCGTTGTCCAGGCAAACAGCTTGAATAATTCCCCTGTTTACCAGGTTGAGCCGCTGTTTTGGCACTCCCTCAAAATCGAAGGGCATCTGCAGGCCCTGGGGATCGAGACTGTCATCCCAAATGCTCAGCTGATCGCCAAACAGTCTTGCTCCCAGTTGGGCAAAGGGAGTCCTTCTCTCGAGAAAGGCCCGTCCGTCAAAGAATATCTTGGCTGCGACCCTTATGAGATCGGCTGCCGCCGCCGGTTCTAATATCACTGTGTATTCCCCTGCCGGCAGAGGCAGCGGCCGCTCAGAAGCCTGACACTTGGCGGCAGCCCTAAAGAAAGGCGCAATTACATCGAGTTTCTCGGCGTTGCGGTCACAGGCATAGCCGCAACCTCTGCCAGGACCTGTGGTGCTGGCCACGGAAATCTTTGCTTCAGAAAAGGCTGCTTTCGTATGTGCCGCCAGGCCCAGGGTATTGACAATTGCCAGTTCGCCTATTTCTGCCGACAGGCAAGCGTCAACAAGGAGGTTGGCCTTGCCGGCCAGGTCGGCCAGAGGCGCCAGCATAGCCGCCTGGGCCTGAGGGCTTTGGGTGCTGGTTGCTGCGGGGGCCTGAGACATTTCCCGGTAACCTTTGTAGCCGCTGAGGATCAAGGGACCCGGCGGACCAGTCTCTGCCCGTTTGCGGGCCCGGGCCACCGTCTGGCGCAAGGAGGAAAGGCTGAAGACATTGGTTGCCTCTTCTCCCACCCGTCCCCCTTCTTCAACCCGGACGCGAACCAGCATTTTTTCACATTCGCTCCCCTGCACAAGGTTGTTTTGCCGCATCCGGGAAACCCGCTGGTGCTGAGTCAGCACAATGATTTCCCCGGGGATGTCCTTGGGCAGCACCTTGTCCAGGATATTCACCAGTCTGCTCTTCTCGGTCATCGGCTTTCACCAACTCTCACACCGCGGATCCGCACCGGCACAACTAAGTGGCCCACGGCGATCCCTTTGTCCATTAGCCCCAGGTTTTTTTGATGGGCAACTGAGGCTGCGGCGTCACAGCCGCTCCAAAAAGCTTTTGAATTGCCTCTGTAGAAAGGGTTTTTAACCATATGAGTAATGACTCCATCTTCAATCATCCAGCCCAGTTCGGCCTGGGCGGCAAATCCCCGCAGGCTGGGACTGACTCCAAAGGAGCGGGGAGTATCCAGCATTAGGCCTCTCTCAATCCCCCCGGCCAGTTCTGACAGGCTGCAGGTTCCCGGCTGCAGGATAATATTGGTCATCCAAGGAACAGGGGGGTTGAGCCAGCTGCCTGAGCGCATGCTCCCGGAACTGAAGCGGCCAACAGCAGCTGCAGTTTCCCGGCCGGAAAGAAAGCTGACAATCCGCCCCTTTTCCATTAAGGGGAAGGACTGAGCCTTGGCGCCCTCAGAGTCAAAACCGAAACTGCCGGCACCGCCGGGCAGGGCGGCATCGGCGTGAATAGTCACAGCCGGAGAACTCAGCCGCAGCCTGGGAGCCTGGCGAGGGTGCACGGCGCCAAGTGTGCCCAGCTGCAGCCTGTACCCAAGAGTGTAATGGACTTGGCTGGCCAGCAGAGACCCTGTGAGGACCAGGTCCAGCGCTTCCTGAGGACAGGGGGGGGACTTGGTCAGGGCCACAGCCTCCTGGGCAACCTGGCGTCCATGGCCGGGAAGAGCCAGTTCTTCAATATATTCATAGCCCCGTCCGCAATAGCTTCCGCCCGGGGAAGGCCAACTCCGCTGCTGAATTTCTCCCTCGCCAAAGGACAGGGCGCAAATGCCCCCCCCGGAAAGGGTAAAGACTTGCCGGTTGGAGCTACCCTCGCTGTTGACATAACATTTGTGTTCCCGCCGGAAATGCAGACTGCCAAGGCGCTGCCCGATGCCCTCAATATCCATGGCCCGGTCCGCGGCACTCAGTATATCTGCCAGCTGAGAGTCGGGAATGGCAAAGGGATCGATTGCACAGGGCCCTGTCCAGCTTCCCTGGGCAGGAATAATAGTGCTGAGCCCCACGGGAAATGCGGGGGGAGGCGACACCCTGGCCCCCTCAAGGGCAGCCTTGACCAGCTTGCGGACGGCAGTCTTGCTGGCGGCGGGACCGGCGGCAAACCCCCACCTGCCGGCAGCAATTAGGCGTACAGAAATACCTGCCTCTTTGTTGCCCCTGCTGGCCAGCAGGGAGTTTTGCATACGCAACTTCTTTTCTTCAATCTCTACAGCTGTCAATTCAGCGTATTCCGCACCTTCAGCCATGGCTGCATCCAAACCGTGTTTAAGCAACTGTTCCAGAATGTCACCCCCGCTGCTTCAATTTGTCCCCTGGGATGTTGATAGTATTACCCAGGCAATTATCTATCGAAACTTGTTATTCATCATCCAATTCACTGCCACTTTCCAGCAACTGCCTGGCCTCTTCCAGGCGATCGTCGGGGACATAGATGTCAATATCTTGACCTGTTCCCCCGTATATTTTAATAATCTGGCCGGCGCCGCGATACTCTTTATGCACAGGAATACCCGCCGAGGAAAGCAACCCCTCGATTAACTGGGCTTCAAAGTCATCCTTGCAGTTTACCAGCAGTTTCATAGTTTTCACCTCATTTGTATTTTTTCGCCGCTGAGGGTAAAAATCCCTGCAATCAGTTGAGTATCTTATCCAAAAAGTTCCATACAGTTTCTGGCAGAAGCCTGCAGCCTTCTTGAGAAAGAAAATAATGAAGGCAGAAATCCTCCCTCATCTTACTGCTGATAAATGCTGGGTGAATAATATGTTTCTTTTTACTGACGGTCAGCACGCTCCTCCGGTTCCAAACTACGGCAAATACCTCCCGGACATTGTTTCCGGTTGCCTGGGAAAAGCACTCTCCTCATACATGATAAACAGGCCTGAGCTCTCGCCCTCTCGCATGGTCTATATAAATTATACATGAAAGTGTGAACACAGCATACTCAATAATCAAATTCCCTCTTGCCACAGGGGCAAGAGGGAACCGCAAATATAGCCTTTTTATCGGGACTTTCACCCTATAGACTGCCAGCTAAAAGGTCTAGCCCGGAACTCTTTCCTGCTTACTTACCCTTCCAAAGCGACTTCCCCATCATGCATCCGCAGCACCACATCGGCCTGGCCGGCAATGCTTAAGTCATGAGTGACGATGATGACACAGCGGTTCTTTTCATGGGCCAGACTTTTCAGGAGGCTGACGATATTGGCCCCGTTTTCGGTGTCCAGGTTGCCGGTAGGCTCGTCGGCCAGAATCACCTTTGGCCGAGAGGCCAAGGCCCGGGCTATTGCAATGCGCTGCTGTTCGCCGCCGCTGAGCATGGCCGGGTAACGTTTGAACACTTCTTCTGTGAGCCCCACACTAATTATCATCTCCGCGGCTTGGGGCTTGGCCTCCTTTGCCTTAATACCCTTCAATTCCAGGGGATACATTACATTTTCCAGGGCTGTGAGCAAGGGGAAGAGGTTATAGGCTTGATAGATTACCGCCACATCTTCCCGGCGGTACTTGTCCCGGTCCAGTTGGCGAGTAGAGGTATTCCCAAAATTCACCTGGCCCTCTGAAGGCAGGTCCAGTCCCGCCAGCAAGGACAACACAGTGGTCTTGCCGCTGCCGCTCTTTCCCACCAAGGCGTAGACCTTGCCCTGCTGAAAAGAGAAAGAAGCGTTCTTTACGGCCTGTACCTCCTGGTACCGGCTTTTGTAGGTATAGGAAACATTGTCTAAGGCAAGAATGCTCATTTTTCTACTCCTTTGCCGTTAGGATTTGAATGACGTTCACCCTGTTCAGGGTTGATATGGCGATTGCAGCCCCCACCAGGTAGCAGACGAGGTAGCCGGCAATAATTGCGAACTGTATGGGGGCATTTCCTTGAACGATGGCCAGGGTGAGAAGGATGCCCAAGCCCGCGCCAATCATGGCGAGCAGGGCCTGCTCCAGGAACAAGGTCACGAATCCAGCCGCCCTGCTAGTTCCCAGGGAGCGCATAATAGCAAACTCCGGCTTGCGCAGGCGAACCAGCAGGTAGGAGACGACGAAGCCAATGCCGGCGCAGAGCAGGTAGATTATGGGGTAGAGGATGCGGCTGAGGGCGATATAGCCTGTGACGCTGGCGGTAGCATCGGTAAGAATACTGTCGTTGATGATGAAGCCCAGCCTGTCTTCGCTTATTTCCTCACCCTGGACCTGGTTGAGGCTGACAAAGCCAAGACGCCGGAGAAGGGCCTTGAAATGATTGAGTTGCTGAGTATTGGCGATAGTAAAGCGGGCGCTGTCCCAGGCCGGGGGGAGTTCGATCTCCTGGCAGATCTCCTGCATGACCTCCCCGAGACAATAAAGGGGATCATTATTAAGTTTATTGCTTTGGTAGGTACCCACTATTTGCAGGGTAACTGTGCCATGGCAATAGTTGTCCTTTATTTTTTTGGGGTTTTCCGCTACCGTCAGCTTAATCTCATCCCCCAGTTCGAGGCCATTTTCTTGGAGAAAATTCCCGCTGGCGATGCACACTCTTTCCTGGGAGGAGAACAGCCCCTGGTCATAGCCCTCCATGTATTCAGGCAAGCTGGCGCCTTCGGATGCGAATGAGGAGATAGCGGCAATATCCGTCGCCCCCACTAACTTGGGAGCGCTGACGAGCATTGCGTAAAGCTCAACAGGCTCCAGCTGGGGCCAGGGCCCCTGCAGGAAGCGAAGATTGCGGGTATACAGCCCCTGGGCTATGAAGCCTGATTGTTCCAACAGCCCAATCACATCGCCGCTGATGTCCAAATCGTCGAGGATAGACCCTTCGTGGCTGGTAATGTTCCCGGTCACTTCAATGCCGGCATGGAGATCGTTTAAGGCGGCCTGATGTTTGACAATGCTTTCGGCATAAATATTCATAAACAAGACCAGCACCAGGGAGACTCCAATTACCGCCAGGCTCTTGAATTTGCGCCGGGTCATCATGCGCAGGGTGGCTGCTGCCAAAAACATATCTATTCCTCCTTTGTAGTCAGCACTTGTATGGGCTCGGCCTTAAGGACCCTGGCGGCAAATATGCTGCTGGGAACCAGGGTGACTGCCAGAACCATTCCCGCTGCTGCCAGTGGAGCCTGATGGCCGGGAGGGGAAACTACATGAAAGCCAACCCCGGGATCTTCGCCAGAGACGCCGCTGTAGGAGGTGTCCGCCGCCATGGTTTCAACATTGCTTGTATAGGCTGCTTCAGAGATGAAATCAGACAGGATATGCCCAGCAAAACCGCCAATACCCACCGCGATTCCGGCGACTAAGAGGACGCTGAACATAAGGAAGGCCAGTGCCTTTTTCCTGCCCGCGCCCAGGGAATACATGATAGCGATGCTGCGCTGCTGCCTGCCGACAAATAACAGAGCAAACAAAAGCCCAATCCCCAATCCGGCGGCGGCACAGATTGCCGTCAGAATAGCCGCAGTTTCTTTCATGCCGCTCAAAGCGCCGCTTATCTTGCTGTATCCCTGGTCGTAGTAAGCAAAGTTAAGCCCCGACAAGCCGCGCTGGGCCATCTCCTCTTTAAACGCTTCGACGCTGCCGTTTACGAGGCGGAAGGAGACAAAATTCTCCCACCCCGGCAAAAAAACTTCGCTGATGCCTTCGCTGTCGCCACGGACAGAATTACTGTTGTCCGTGCCAGCCACGGTTATGTTGTCAGGCTGGATGGAAACGGACCTCTGGGGAACAAAGACGGTATCTTCGTGCAAGCCATAAGCAGCCCCCATATTTTCGATAATGGTGTAGAGGCCAATAATCTCATAGCCTTCCCTGCTGGCGGCAACATCTGAAAAATCTTCTGCCATGCTGCCGACGCCGGTAAATATCAGGGGCTGCTCGGAAATTGCCAGTGAAATCCTGTCCCCCACCTGCAAGCCGTTGCGCTTAGCGGTGGCAGCGTTAATAATGCAGACCTTGGCGCCGGCATCATACTCAGCTTGAGTAAAAGGCCTGCCGCTGGCAATTAAAGCTTTGCCCTGATTAAAGATCCGCATGGTCGCAAGATCGTTGGTGGTGTACACATTCAGGGTCTGTACAGAAGTCTGAAGCATTTCCACCAGATGGGCCCAGAGCAGCCCGTCTTCACTTTCCCAAAAGTCCTCGGAGGTAATCTCCATAATTGAGGCAAAAGAAGCCTCCTCCCCAAGAAACCCTGAATGCTGCAACAGAGCTTGGGAAAGGAGCGGGTATACGCTGCAATTTTTTCCCTGAAAACTTTCATAGCCGCTAGTGATATATTTCTTTCCGGGCTGAAGCTGATAAGCCTCGCCTCCACCGGCAACGAGGGTGATTACCTTGCCCTCCTTGAAACAACCACGATAGGAATGTGGCACCCTTAGCAGCTGGACAGCCGGCTTGCCGTCAACGGTGAATTCAAGGGGAATGAATTCAATCACCGAGTAACTGACACCGATCCTGGAGGGCGCCACCGAGACGTCATCAAAGACTGTTGTTACGTCGGCAACGCCGGCCAGCATGATGCGGCGGTCAAGAAGCCGGACATGCTTGGAGCCAACAATAGGCGAATAATCATAGTTCATGATGTCAGGCAAATTCAAGTCCGGATTGTCAAGATCCCTAAAGGAGATTGTGCCGATGGTGGTAAAGGCTTCATCGGCCTCGGCAATGCTCAGGGCGGCGCTTAAATGCAGGTTGATGCCAATGGTCAAAAAAGCTGTTACCGCTGTCAGAAGGACGACGAAAAGGCTGGTTCTGACAGGTGTTCTAACCACTTGCCTGAGGCTGTTTTGAAATATCACTGAAAATCCCTCCACAACCTTACTCGGCATCCGGAAGAGGAATCTCCCAATTGCCGGGAACAAAAAGGTGAGCCAAACGGGCGGTAATTATTTTGGGGGTACAATCAGGCACTGTAAAGCCTACGGCAAGATTGCCGTTTACATTCCTTTGCATAGTCGGCCGGGCGAGGGCATCAACCTCCCATTCTGCCAGGTCTTGGATCCAGCCGACACTCTTAATCTGCAACTCCAAGATATCTTCTGAACCCCAAACCGGGCCGTTCCTTTCCCAGGAAACCAGGGTTAAGGTTGAACCGGCGACGCTCAGTACTTTGCCTACTTCCCCTGGGGTAAAGGCTAAGTCTACAGGCTGGGTTATCGCCCAGTCAGAAATAAACAAACTTAGATTGTGCATGTTGCGGGGACGATTAAAGATATAATAGCCTTTCCAGTTGTTATTCCCGCTAATAACCGTGCTTCTGGTTTCCTGCATTCGATTGCCCTTTCCATCGACTAGGAACATATCCGGTGCGGGAAATTGATTGGAATGCGCGACATAATCACTACTGAAGACATTATATTCAACCTTAATCTGTGTCGGAGTATAGATAAGGCGATGGACCTTAAGCGTCGCTTCCCCCACAGTCTCTTCAAAATCCAGGGTATACTCCTGAGATGCCCGGCTGACAAGTTCCCGGGTCACAGGAATGTCAATTGTCAAGCCCAGTTCTTTCACTTCCATTTTCAGCTGCTGCTCTCCCGGGGGCAGGGGATCGGTATGGACCATGCCCAGAAAACCCAGTGGAGTATTGGCCTGCTGGTTGGTCCATGAATAGAGAGTAAATATTTCGCTGGTTGCAGACCATAAGCCAATGGGGGGTATTTCATCCGTCCCCTCCACTAAGAAGATGACCGTGGTCTGGATGGGGTCGGCTACAGTTCCCAGGATGGTGAGCTTAAACCCATCCTTGGACACGGTATCCTGATGTTTGCTGATATAGCCATGTTCATATGCCCAGGCCAGCCCCGCGTCTTTGAAAATTAACTGCCGCACCCAGTCACCCAAAAATGGCACCTGGGCGGAAGCCCGCACCACTTGGGGAAAGAAAGCAAAAAGCAATACTGCTAATACTGCCATCAGGGCAACGGCCTTAAAGCCAGTTCTGGTGAACATTGTTTTTCTCGTGCCCCGCTTGAGGGATTGAGGGGCACTGGCCTGGTCTGCAGACAAACCTGCCACCCATTCCCTTCTTCTGTTCATTTCTTCCTGGCTGAGCTCAGCAGCCCGGATGCTGACCCAAGGACCCCAATTTCCGCTGTCCAGAGAAGGGGTTTCTAACCCCGCTTTCAGGTCCCGCTCCACAGCCTGTACAGCCACAAACTCCCGGGAACATGCAGGACAGACCAGGAGATGTTCCTTTACAGTCCTGGCCGCGGCCGCCGTCAGTTCCCCCCCCAAGTACGCAGGCAGTTCGAGCCTAACATCCTGGCATCTCATTTTTCCCGCCCTCCTTTCCTTCGATTTGCGCCCGCAATCTCTTCAGCGCATAGTGCAGCCGGGATTTTACCGTTCCCACAGGCACACCCAAGATTTCGGCGATTTCTGCTTGTTTCAAGTCCGCAGCATAGCGCAGAATTATTATCTGGGCGTAGGATTGAGGAAGTTCTTCTACCAGGTTCCAGATTAATCCCTGGTCGGCGCGGGCACTGTCCTGAGAGAACTCCTCCCCCCGGGCCATGGGCACCACTCTACCGCGCCGGCGGATCGTACTCCCGCACTGGTGGGCGACTATGGTTTTAATCCATGACTTAAAATATAGCTTGTCCCGAAGCTGGTCCCGGGCCACATAGGCAGAGAGCACTGCCTCCTGCAGAGCATCCTGGGCGTCATGGGAATTACCGGTGATGGCCAAAGCCATCCTGAACAAATATGCTTCCAGGGGGCTGAGCAGGGCTAAAAACTCCGCTTCCGTCATCCCGTCACCTCCTTCTGTCTACTAAGAGGGAATTTTTATGTATTTCGTTCACGAATCGAGGGAAAAAAGTTAGAAAATATGCGGCAAGGTAAAAAAACTCCCCTTTAAGCAAACAGCTATAAATTATTACCTGCCTGCCGAGAGGGAAGCATATGCTTGATTCCAGTTAAATATATAGAATTCCTTGGTCCAGGAACATGTCCCCTACTTCAGCTGAAATTCACGGGCCTGTTCCTCTCCGGAGAGGACGCGCATGACCCCAGCAAACAACGCCTGCATCTCGTTTTCACCTGGCAAGATATGAACCGGGGCGATAAACTCCACCCGCTGGCGCACCAAGCCGGTAAATAGTTTCGAGTAGGCAAGGCCCCCGGTCAAGACAATGTCATCCACAGCGCCATTTACCACTACGGCGAGCTTGGCGATGCTCCGAGCCACGGAAAGAGCCATGGCCTCATAGACCAGCTTGGCTTCCTGATCACCGGCTTCGGCCTTGGCCTCCACGGCTTTGGCATCGGTGGTATTCAAATGGGACTTAAGGCCGCCGTTTCTCTGCAGCAACTTCATTGCCCGGGAGTAGTCCAGCTTCCTGTCATCTACCAGTCGGAGCAGCTTGAATGTAGGCAGGGCCCCTGCCCGTTCCGGGGAAAATGCCCCCTCGTCGTCGGAGACCATGTCGATGATGCGCCCCTGGCTGTGCAAACTCAAGGTGATGCCCCCGCCCAAATGGGCGACGATGATATTGCGTTTTGCATACACTAAATTGTGTTCACGGCACAGGCGCAGGGCGGCGGCACGCATGTTCAGGTTGTGTCCCTGGCCATGACGGCTGATCTCCTTCAAACCTGTGATGCGTACCAAATCAATCATCTCATCGACTGTTACAGGGTCGTAGATATAAGCCTTGACCGCCGCCATTTTCGCAATATGAAAGGCCAGGGCTGCCCCCAGGTTGGAGGCATGATGATTAACGGGCCTATGTTCAAGGACTGCCAGCATCGCCTCATTGACCGTGTATGCACCGGCGGCCACCGGCGGCAGAAGGCCGCCGCGGCCCACCACCGTCACCAAATCTTCCACAGAATCGCCTTTGGCTGCCAAAACTTCTAGCACTAATTTCAGGCGCATCTCCAGCTGGGCAAAGATGGTGGGATAGGCTGCCAGCTCCTTCTCAGTGTGGATAATCTCTTCCTGCCATGCTTTGGCGCCATCCAGGAGGTAAAGGGCAAGCTTGGTAGAAGTAGAGCCGGGGTTGATTACCAGCACTTTATTTTTCATCTGACCGCATCCATGCCCGCTACAGTCAAGGAAGCCAGGGCGATGGACAGGTATTTTTCTTCCGCCGTCGCCCCGCGGGAGGTCAAGACGATAGGCACTTTGGCGCCAACAATCATTCCTGCCATGATAGCGCCGGCTGTAACGGACCAGCTTTTGCCCAGGATGTTTCCTGTCGCCAAGGAGGGAACCACCAGCACATCGTAATCCCCGCTGTGCAGGCCTTCCACGCCCTTATGCCGTGCGATTTCAGCGCTCATGGCCACATCATAGGAAAGGGGGCCATCGACAACGCAGCCTGTAATTTCACCATTCCTGTTCATTTGCGCTAAAGAATAGGCATCCACGGTCTCCTGCATCTTCGGATTGACTTTCTCTACGCCGGCCAAAACGGCAATCTTCGGCAAGGGATAGCCCAGGGCCCGCAAAGCGCCGGCAGCGTTTTCAATGATGCTCTTCTTCTCCTCCAAGGTGGGATAGAGGATCATGCCGCCGTCGGTGCTGACGATAAGCTTAGGATAATTGGGCAGCTTGTAGAAAGCTAAATGGGACATTACCCTGCCGGTGCGCAGGTTGTTCTCCTTTCTGACCACGGGACCCAAAAGGTCCTTGGTATCCAGGAGTCCCTTCATGAGGAAGTTGGCTCTGCCTTGGCGAATGAGGGCTACTGCTGCTTCCCCCGCCTGCCCGGGAGCAGCGGCCTCGATTATATGTGCTTCCGGGTCCTCACCCAGCGTGCCAAGAATCTCTTCAATCTTCTGGCGGTCGCCAACAAGGACGGCGTCGGCAATGCCATCTGCCTTTGCCTTTAATACGGATTCCAGCACGGGTTTATCCTCCGCTGCCGCTACTGCCATTATGCTTTTGGTGGTTAGGGCTTTAGCGCCGTTGACAATCTCAGTAAAATCTGCAAACATATTTCCCCTCCTCAGATATGTTTACTAACTATTATTTCATATTTCTATGGGAAAAAAAATGCAAAAGGATAAGAAAATATTCCTCAGCCATAGCAAAAGACCGCATACCGCGACTTTACAGACGATTTTTCAAAAATGCTTACCTACTTCGTGAGAACATGCCCCAATAAGGGTGAAGGCAAGGCCATTCAAGATCAGAGCATGTTCCTAAATTAAAGGTGAGAAGGAAGCCCGCGGGCTCCCTTCTTGATGGGTTTACTTGAATTTGGCCAGGACGTCGTCCAGGGTGGGGCTGCCGATTTCCTGGAGTTCATAGCCCACACGCACTGCAGGCCGTTTGATTTTAAGTACCCGGGTAAGGTCGATGGGGGTGGCGGCGATGACCAGGTCACAGTCAATGGCGTTAATGGTCTTTTCCAATTCCCGGATCTGTTTTTCGCCGTAGCCCATGGCAGGCAGGATGTTGGTGAGGTGAGAATACTTCTCAAAAGTGTCTTTGATGCTGCCCACTGCCCAGGGACGGGGGTCAATCAGTTCAGCGGCGCCAAACTTGCGGGCGGCAACGGTGCCTGCGCCGTAAGTCATTTCGCCGTGGGTAAGAGTGGGGCCGTCTTCAATCACCAGGACCCTCTTGCCCCTGATCTGGTTGCCGTCTTTGACGGAGACTGGGGATGCGGCTTCGATGACTACTGCGTTAGGAGCGCATTTGGCGATATTCTCGCGGACGATATTGATGCCCTCGGCGGAAGCGGTTTCCATCTTGTTGATGATGACTACGTCAGCCATGCGCAGGTTGACTTCGCCGGGATGATAGCTGACTTCGTGGCCGGCGCGATGGGGGTCAACCAGGGTGATGTACATGTCGGCATTGTAGAAGGAAAAGTCGTTGTTGCCGCCGTCCCAAACGATGATGTCGGCTTCTTTTTCTGCTTCGGCAAGAATCTGGCCATAGTCGACGCCGGCGTAGACAATGATGCCGCGGTCGATATGGGGTTCGTACTCTTCACGCTCTTCAATGGTGCATTTATGCTTATCCAGGTCGGCATAGGTGGCAAAGCGCTGGCAGGCCTGTTTGGCCAAATCGCCGTAGGGCATGGGGTGGCGGATGGCGACGACCTTTTTGCCCATAGCCTTGAGGGTGTCACAGACTTTGCGGGTGGTCTGGCTTTTGCCAACGCCGGTGCGGATAGCGGTAACAGCGATAACGGGCTTGCTGGACTTGAGCATGGTGGTGCCTGGCCCCATGATGCGGAAGTCAGCGCCTGCAGCCATAACTGCTGCGGCCTTGTTCATGAGGATTGGATAGTAAACGTCACTGTAGGCGAAGATTACTTGCTGGACATGGTGTTTTTTAATCAGTTCCGGCAGTTCTTCCTCTGCATAGATGGGAATGCCGTTGGGATACAGTTTGCCGGCCAGCTCAGGTGGGTACATCCTGCCCTCGATATCGGGGATCTGAGTGGCGGTAAAAGCTACTACTTCGTAGGCTTCGTTGTCACGGAAATAGACGTTGAAGTTGTGAAAGTCACGACCTGCAGCTCCCATAATAATTACTTTGATTGACACGAAAAATCCTCCTTTACCAGTCTGGAAATTATCTCTTACCGGCGATGCCGGGTAGGGATCAGATTGATGTTGACCGGGAGCCGGGACGGCTCCCCTACATTAAGGCTTATCGGCAGTGCCGGGTAAGGATTAGATTGATGTTGACCGGGAGCCGAAACGGCTCCCCTACATTAAGGCTTATCGGCAGTGCCGGGTAGGGATCAGATTGATGTTACCGGGAGCCGGGACGGCTCCCCTGCAGTTATAGTGTGGCCACCATGACAGCTTTGATGGTGTGCAGGCGGTTTTCTGCCTGGTCGAAGACCTTGGAGTGCTTGCTTTCAAAGACTTCATCGGTGACTTCCATTTCGGGAAGGCCAAACTCCTGGAAAATCTGCTCGCCGATAGTGGTGTTGCGGTCGTGGAAGGCAGGCAGGCAGTGGAGGAAAGTGACATCGGGGGCAGCCATTTTGAGCATATCCATATTGATCTGATACGCTTTTAGCTGGGCGATGCGCTCGGCAAAGAGAGCCTCTTCTCCCATGCTTACCCAAACGTCAGAGTAAATTACATCTGCGCCGCCAACCCCATCTTTGATGGAATCGGTGACGGTGATTTTGGCGCCGTTTTCGGCGGCAATTGCCTTGACCTTCTTAACCAGGCCCTCTTCGGGGAACAATTCCTTGGGGCTTACAATTCTCATATCTACGCCCATCTTGGCGGCGCCAATCATCAGGGAGTTGGCCATGTTGTTGCGGCCGTCGCCCACATAAGCGAACTTGATACCCCGGAGGCGGCCCTTTTGCTCGATGACGGTGAGGAAATCGGCCAGGATCTGAGTGGGATGGTACTGGTCGGTAAGCCCGTTCCATACGGGCACACCGGCATACTTGGCAAGGGTCTCGACGGTTTCGTGAGCGAAACCACGGAACTCGATGCCGTCAAACATACGGCCAAGGACCCGAGCGGTGTCGGCGACGGATTCTTTCTTGCCCAGCTGGATGTCGTCCTTGCCCAGGTAGTCGGCATGAGCCCCTTCATCGGCTGCAGCTACCATAAAGGCGCAACGGGTGCGGGTGGAAGCCTTTTCAAAGATGAGAGCGATGTTCTTGCCTTCCATATTGCGGGGGCGGATGCCGGCATACTTGAGGCGCTTGAGCTCAGCCGCCAAGTCCAGGAGGTACTTGATTTCTTCGGGACTAAAGTCCAACAGAGTAATAAAACTTCTGCCTTTGAGATTGACTGCCAAATCGATCTTCTCCTTCCTTATTGGGGAATTATTTAGATATAATTGTGCCTGCGTGTCCGTCCAGGGCGGCAGCGGCCTTGTTTAGGGAGACAATAATTGCCTTCTCCCCTCCCTGTTCCACAAAGCGAATGGCGGCTTCCACTTTTGGCCCCATGCTGCCGGCCTTAAACTGGCCCTGGGCCATGAGTTCCCTGGCTTCTTGCAAACTCAGCCGATGGAGAAACCTTTGGTCGGGTTTCCCCCAATTGACGGCCACAGCCTCCACATCGGTGAGAATCAAGAGAATGTCTGCATCCACATCCCCCGCTAGACGGGCCCCGGCCAGGTCCTTGTCGATGACGGCCTCAATACCCCGGAGTTTGCCTTGGCTGTCTTTGATCACTGGGATGCCGCCGCCGCCCGCAGCGATGACAATTGCGTCTCTCTCCAGAAGAGCCTGGATGAGCTCTTTTTCAATTATCGCTTTTGGATCGGGGGAGGGCACCACCCGGCGCCAGCCGCGGCCGCTGTCTTCCACCATAGTATATCCCTTTTGGGCAATGAGCTGTTCCGCTTGCTCCTTGGTGTAAAAGGGGCCGATGGGTTTAGTGGGATTTTGGAAAGCGCCGTCCCCGGCATCCACCAGGACCTGGGTAAGGATAGTGCCCACATTGCGCTGGGGAAGCAAATTATTCATGGCTTGCTGAATCATGTAGCCGATGAAACCTTGGGTCTGAGAACCGCAGATGTCCAGAGGCATGGGGGGAATCTTATCCTTGGCTTCTTCGTTTTGCAAAAGTATGTTGCCCACCTGGGGTCCGTTGCCGTGGGTGATAACCAGCTGATAACCGGCCTTGATCAGGTCTGCCAGCTGAATACAGGTACTGATTACGTTTTCAAATTGGACCTCAGCTGTTCCCTCCTGTTTGGGCTGGAGAATGGCGTTGCCGCCCAGGGCAACTACAACGCGCTTGCTCATAAATTCACTCCTCGTATGCTGGGATGTCAAGGGGATAATTGCAGCGGGGACAGCGGCCCTTGGTTAAAAACACGTGGGTAGCGGATCCCCGTTGGATTAGAAGCTGCCCGCAATCTGGGCAATGAGTCCCGGCTTCATAGGAGCCGGGAAGGTTGCCGGTATAGACAAAGTCCAGGTTTTGGCGGGCAACCTCTGCTAAACGCTGGATTAGTTCCGGAGGGGTGGCAGGCTGCCGCCACTGGCGGGCGGGATAATAGCGGGACAGGTGCAGGGGAAGCTGGGGATTGAGTCCAGCCAGAAAGGCGCTGAGTTCCTGCATCTCATCTTCCCCGGTGTTCTGGCCCTCAATGAGCAGAGTGGTGACCTCCACATGGCATTTGCCGACGGCAAGGGCGATAGCCTCCTGCACTGGCTGTAAGCTGCCCCCGCAGTTTTCCTGGTAAAAGCGGGTGTTAAAGGCCTTGAGGTCGATATTCACAGCATCGATTGTTTCCAACAACTCCAGCCAGGGCTGGGGGCGAATAAAGCCGTTGGTGACCAAGACTGTCTTTATTCCCCTGTTGCGGGCCTCTTTTGCCGCTTCCAGGACATATTCATACCAGACCAGAGGTTCGGTATAGGTAAAGGCAATGCCGCAGTTGCCCCGGTCTCTGGTGGCCTCTGCCAAGTCAACCAGGTCCGCGGGTGTTATTATCTCGGCATGGCCCTCTCCCCGGACGCTGGACCAGTTTTGGCAAAAACCGCAGGCCAGGCTGCAACCCCTGGATCCGGCAGATAGAATCAGGCTGCCAGGATAAAAATGATAGAGGGGCTTTTTTTCAATGGGGTCCAGGGCCAGGCCGCTGACTGCGCCATAATTCATGGCGTCGAGGCGACCGCCGATGTTTTTGCGCACCAGGCAGCGGCCGCTGCCGTCAGGAGAAATTATGCAATCCTGGGGACAAAGAAGGCAGTGAACTTTGTCAGCCTCGCTTTTCTCCCAGTACAGAGCCTCTTTCATCTCAGAAAAACCTTTTGACCGAAAAGGTAAAGAGCTTGGCTTCCCCGGCTTTATCCAAGGGGATGCCGGCCTTGCTGCAGACTATCTGCAGCTGTTCTTCGGGGGTGTCGACGCCGGGCAAATCCGGTAGCAACAGGCCCCTGCGCCCCTTCCACTGGGCCACAAGGCCAAGCTTAGCGGGATTCAACTGGGAATAATCGGCGGGAACAGGCTCCGATAGGACATCGACACTGATGGACAGCTGTTCCAGCTCCTCGGCAGTCACCGGCTCAAAGCGAGGATCGCCGGTGGCGGCGGCAATGGCATTGGCAATGATTTCCTTGCCTAAATTCTCGTGCTCAGGCTCAATGGTGCCGATGCAACCCCGGAGCTGATCGTCCAGCTTGAGGCTGACAAAAGCAGCCGCCGGAACGTCCAGGGGGGGCGGGGGATTTGGCAGATCCATGGCCTGGCCCCTTAGCAAGTAGCGCCGGATTGCCTCCCGGGCCAGCTGCACATGGGCACTGGCATCTGCCGGCTGAGCCCGGGGGAAGGTAAACCCGGGCTTTACCCCTGCCGCCAGGGTAAAGGCTGCTACCAGGTAGCCGACGCCAAAGGGCCCTTGATAGCTGAGGACTTCACTCTGGCTGACCAGGCCGTCCAAAGCTCCCAGCAAGGTGACCAGAGGGCGCCAGCCGCATTCAGCGGCCCGCTGCCGGAATTCCGGGGGAATGGACAGCACCGCCTGGTAATCGCTTTTTCCCAGGGCGGCGGCGATTGTGTGATCAAACTCTGCCCCGGCAGGATTGTATGGCGAGGGTCCATCTTCGCTGAGACAGTGGGATAAGTCTCCGCTGGCAATGACGGCGACATTCCCTTCCGCTGCATCCCTCAGGACCTTGCCGATTTCATAGCATTGGCGCGGAGGCAGGCCGCCGATGCGGATGCATACAACCTTTCCCTGCCAGCCGGCCTCCCTGAGATACCACAGGGGCACCATGGTTCCATGATCCAACCCAGTGCTGTAGCGATGGCTGGCCAGTTGGCGAGAATTAATGGCAAGCAGGGGCAGCCCTCTGGCTGCAGCCAGCTCTTCTGCCCGTCGGCTATATTCCGTATCTGCCTCCCAGATCATGGAGACAGGGGAGCCAAAGGGAGTAAAATCCCCTTTCAAGGTGTCCCAGCCGGCGATGGTATAGGCATCGGAAAATACCGGTCCATGGGGAGTAACTACCAGGACGGTTTCAGGATTGGTTTCAGCCAGGCGGGCAGCCAACTGCCGATATGCCCGGTCTGTTTGCGCCACTTCCGTTTTGCCCTCATTCCCTACCCCCTCTATGAGCAGGGGCGGATGGGGGGCGAAGCCGGCAAATACTATTGGGCACAAAAGACTCACCTCCATATTACTGGCGGTATTCCTTGGTGACAAACGCGGAAGTCATGGCTGCCAGGAGCGCACCGTAACCGGGAGTGAATGTCAGCACATCTCCCACCGCCAGGGATTTAGGATACTTAGTCACATCCAGCAGCAAGTGGTCGCTGCTGGCACCCAGGATATCTATGCCCTCAGGAGTCTCCAGGCCGTCGACAACTACGTCCTGGCGGCCAAGGGCCAGGATTGCCCTGAGGTGGATGCCCCGGTCTTCGAAGACAGGGGTGCCGCCAAAGGCGTCTTGGCCGATTTTGCCAATGGGCACTGAGGGTTTCTTCCTGATTTCAATAATCTCGGCTTGAATTTGAAAACAATCGCGATGAGCGCCAGGAATAGGCTGGCGGTTTACAGTCTCCCTGCCCAGGACAATGCTCTCGCCCAGGCGCAGCTGGGTAACCGGAGGCAAGTGGGCCTCTAAGAGCAGGGGCAGGCTGCTGGAATTGCCGCCGGAGATTACCGGCAGGAGATGGGAATAGAGCTTTTCAGCTTTGCGGTTATACTCCAGAAGCTGGCCCAGGTTGTCCCAGGTGGGAATGACGCCGCCATAACAGGTGAGATTGGTGCCAAGGCCCAGCAGGCGTATGTTCTTGAGTTCTGCTATCTCAAGGACCATTTCCTCCAGCTGGCCGGGCAAAATCCCTTCCCGCAGGTCGCCTAGGTCCACCATGAGGATGATTTCGTGGACGACGCCAGCCTTAGCAGCTGCAGCGTCAAGAGCGCGGATGGTCGACAGTTCGGAGTTGAGGCTGCATTGAAAGAGTTCTACTACAGCATCTGCCTGGCTGTGCATAGGCAGCCGCAGCAGCAAAAGGGGTGCATCGATGCCAGCCTCCCGTAGACGGCGGGCATTTTCGATGCGGGATTCTGCCAGCATGCGGATGCCGCCTGCCATCATGGCCCGGGCGACCTTGGGGTCGCCGCAAGTTACCTTGGTCACCCCCACAGGCTCGATATTCTCGGCAAAGCAGAGATTAGCCAGTAGCCGGGAGTTGTCCTCGAGCTTCTTCAGGTCAATTATCAGTTTCGGAAACATCAATTATCCCCTCCAAGTCCATAGATTTCAACATCAAAGCGATGGCAGCCTGGGGGTGGCTGCTGGCCAGCACGCCGGCGGCAGCCATTATATAGTGGCGGTCAATGAGGACCTTGGCCTCCGCGGGGGGACCGAGAAAGGCCGGGTCCCGGGAACTTAAATTTGCCGCCAGCAGTTCTTTGCCATGGGGCAGCCGGGTCAGGGCTCCCCCGGTGCCAATGACATATTTTACCCGGGTAAGGTCCTTGCCCCGGGCAACCTTGAGCCTGCCGCCGGGTCCATAGATATAGCGAATGCGGCCGGCATGGCGCTCCAGGGCAGCGCTGATGGCTTTCGCCGTCAGGGCTTCGGCAAAGGCAATTTCCTCCTTTGTCTCAGGGATCGGCACAACCAGGTCGTCTATTTGGCTGCCGCTGAGAGCGGCGGCCAAATTTTCCCGTCCGGCCAGACCCATGAGGTTGGCGGCGTTGCGGTAGACGCCCAGGTCCCCCTCCACTGTGCGCTTCGCCAAGGGTTCGGGGCTGATGAGAATGGAGTTGACTTCATCGGAGCCCGGGGTGACCGAATGCAAATCGGTGGTGGCGCCGCCTACGTCAAAGACAAGCAAATCGCCCAGCTTGCCATAGAGCGTAACGGCGGCATTGAGGACAGCGCCCGGCACCGGCTGGATGGGGCCGTCAACCAGTTCTCGGATCTGACCCATGCCGGGGGCGTGGATGATATGTTCCTCAAAGGCCCGCTGAATGGCTAGCCGGGTAGGCTCAATATTGAGTTCATCAATATGCGGATAGACATTTTCAACAGTTGTCGGGAGGAAGCGAGTGCCGGCAAAGATTGCCCGCACTTCATCCTGAATGGCCACATTGCCTGCATAAATCAGAGGAATGGGCATATTCAGGCTTGCCAGTTTACGGGCATTGTCCAGGATGATCTGACGCTCGCCGTAATCTACCCCTCCCGCCAGCAGAATAATATTGGGAGAAATCTCCTTGGTTTTTTCCAGGTCCAGAGCGGAAATTGGACCGGCGGTTACCTGATTAAGGACGGCGCCGGCTCCCAATGCGGCTTCCCGGGCAGCCCGAGCGGTCATGTCATAGACCAGACCGTGGACTGTCATCTTGAGGCCGCCGGCAGCGCTGCTGCAGGCATAGATATGCTGCCATTCCAGATCCTCGGTCCCTAAATTGGACCGGAGATCGGCCAGGGCAGATTTCAGGCCCTGGCGCACATCACCGGCTTCAACTGTGGTGGGACCCTGGCCTTGGGCCACAAGACGCGGGGCAGTGGCCAGATCGGAAAAGCCGCTGACCACAGTAGTGGTGCTGCCAATTTCGGCCACGATTATCTCCAGTTTCAAAAACTACACCTTCTTTTACAACTTGCGGCGCTTTTCGACCAGGAAGCTGGCGACAGCGTGTCCGTGGGTGCCCCGGCCAAAGCCGGCATCCATGCCTTCTTCCACGGCAATGTCATTAGTGACCTGGGTGCCCCCGGCCACCAGGATGACTTTGTCCCGGATGCCCTTCTCTTTGCAAAGGTCGTGGAGCTTGCGCATGTTGATGCGGTGAATTTCAGCGTGGGTAATGATGGTGCTGATGAGGATGGCATCGGCAGCGGTTTCGATGGCTGCGTCCACTACCTTTTCCAGGGGAACAGAAGTTCCCAAGTAATGGCAGGTAATACCGAAACCTTCGATGCCGCCGTGCTTGATGTCAATGATTTCTCTCATTCCTACTGAATGTTCGTCCTGGCCGACGGTGGCCCCGACGATGGTCATGGGTTTGTTCTTAACGTCGGCGCGGATTTCCTCTTCCGAGAGAAGAGGTACTTCTTCAGGAATATCAAGCTTATTGGGGTCAATGTCAATATCTATTTTGCCCTTTAACTCCAGGAATGTGCCCTCAGCGGGATGCATGGGCAGGCGGTTGATGACCTCTGCTTCTTTGATCCCCATCTTTTCTGCCAGGGCCAGGGCGGCGTATTCGGCGACCCGGACGCTGGTGGGATAAAAGAGCTGCATGCTGATGACGCCGTCGGCATACCATTCCACTTCCGGGCGGAGGAGGCCTTTAGCCCGATGTTCTGCCATGGTCTCCATGCGCTTGGCGGCGTTATCCTCTTCATCAAGTTCGTCAATGTAGATGATCTTTTCGGGATGGCAGAGGGTGCAGCCACCGATGAGGTCGCAGGCTTTTTTGGCGCCTGCCGGCAGGTGGTTGTCGCCATACATGTGACAAACCGGAGCAAAGTAGTCCTTATCCCGGGCAAAGACAGAATCCGGTCCAACGCCGCCGTCGGCGTGGCGGACGATGCCGTCATAGTTGCGGGCGGGATATTGGGCTGAGTCTACGAAGAAGCCTGCTTCGACAGCCTTGAAATAGCCGCCAACTTCGATAATCTCTTCCAGGAAGAGAATTGCCCGCTCTTTCAGTTCTCGGACAGTCTCCCGGAGAGGGCCGTCTTTTTTCAGCTCAACCAGGTCGGTGATGCCGTCCAGGCCGATGAGCATCTGTTTGGCAGTGTTGGTGGCAGCTATGTTGTTATAGTGCCAGGGCACGTTGCGGCCTTCGTCGGGAGTGATGGTGCTCTGGATGTCGACGCTGGTCAGCCGGGAAATCAGCAGGTTCATGGTATGGTTGACGGTAGCTTCCCGGGGGTCGGCTTCCATGTACTTGGAGTTCATCTGAGCCCGCATCTTGAAGCCCTGGAACAAATCCCTGAGGGCGACGGCATAAGGAAGGTCCAGGAACAATTCCGGCGCCGGCGTCGCTGTGGGGGGAACGGTAGAGAGGCTAATAAGGTCTTTTTTCATGCCGGCCTTGAGAGAGAAAGCGCAGTTGATGCCATGCTGAACCATTAGTTCGGGCATGACTTTCCAGGCTTCTCTGGCAGTGGCGTTGGCATTGTGGGCGCCGTCGATCTGAAGCATGTCGACGCTGGCCATGAGTTTCTTGGCCTCAGCGGCATCCACGAAGGAGCGGATCATGTTGACATTGCGGTAGAGCACGTTGTACTGGGGGTCCTGGTGGGCGCCGTTGACTCCTTCTTCGGCAAAGAGCACGGCAATGTCGGGACCGGCTACACCGCTGACATAGGAGTGGAAGTTAATAGGACGACCCACTTCGTCTTCAATAATATCCAGGGCCTTGCGGCTGGCCCGCAACTGTTTGCGAGTGATGGGCACGCCGCCGATTCCCTCGGGGGAACCTTCGATCAAGCCGTCATAATGGCTTTGACCGGCAGTGCGGATGACCATGATATGGTCGGCGCCATGCCAGGCAGCCATGCGCATGCGGCGAATGTCGTCCTCAAAGCGGCCGGAGGCGATTTCGGTGGTAATGATGCATTCGGGCTGAGGATCGATGCCGCCAAAGTATTTGGCTGCAGGCAGGGGGACATAGTTTTTGAGGGACTCGGAGATTTGCTTATACTTAAAAGGACCTAACTGGGCATCCCGGGGCAGGGGCTTGCGCCAGGTCCAGCCTTTGCGGCGGGGACGATAGTGCTCCAGGTCCTTAAGCAGTTCGGGTATGTTGAGCTTTTTATTTACATCCATTTATTTAGCACCTCCCGCGAACTCAGCTTCTACTTGGGACCACAGTCTTCCCTCTGCCAATTGCAGGCCGGCCTCCCGATAGGGACGCCCGGAAATTGCCGAGGCCTTGAGAACTACATTGCCGGCCCCTTTGCCTAAGAGGCCGAACTGCTGGCATTTTTCGACGATTCCTTTGGCCTCCAGGCTGCTGAAGCCCATCCTCAACAGAACGGAGCGCTCAATAGCCGGGGAGGTATGGGTTTTTGCCAACTCGGCCAGCGGATCGACAACCTGGTCCAGCAAATCCCAAAAGCGCTGATAAAGCTGTTCATCGCTGAGATTGGCCAGATGCTTGCGCCGCTCTTGAAAATCATCTTTGCGTTCCATTATTTCACTCCTTGAGCAATTGATTCGATAAATTCAGGGGTGACGCGACAGTCTTCCGCAAGGAAGCTAATATCCTCAGGCAGGAGTTTGGCGCCGTTTAAGGTGCCCAGGGCATGGTTGAGGTAGGAACGGCGCAAGTCATCCATATCCAGATCCACTGTTTGAATCTGGCGGGGATGCTCCGGCAGAATGATGGACTTGCCAGGCACGCTGTCGGCAGGATTGCCGACGGAGATTTCAATGCCGTTCTTTCTGGCAAAGCTGAGCTGGGCGTTGACATGCTTGCCGGCGCCGGTGTATTCAGTTTCCTGGACCACCAGGACCTGGTCCTTATCAAGTTCCCGGGCCAGGGCCACAGCGGCGGCCAAAGAGACGTTGCCGGCAGGACCCCGTTCCAGACCTTCAAGCTGAGCCAATAGTTCGGTGACATAGAAGGCCTCGCCCTGGGTGATGGTCACGTACCTGTCCATGTAGCGCAGGGGGCGGGCAGCGTTTCGAGGCACATCCGCCCGGTCGGGCCAAGTGGTGAAGGGAACGCCAAAACCGGTGTGACCAGTGGTAAAGGACTTGCGGTTAAAGTCTTTGTCGCTGGCCATGTGCAGGCCCTTGAGGTCGACGCTGGCGCCAACCACCAAGGCATCAGAGCCGGCCTTGCGCAGGCCTCGGGCGGTGCCGGTGAGGTTGCCGCCGCCGGCGTTGGTGATGACCACCATGTCAGGTTTGACAGAATATTGTTCCTGGAGTTGCTGGACAATTTCCCAGCCCAGAGTCTCAACTCCGGCTATAGCATAGGGAGTGTAGAGAGAGGCATTGAAGAAGCCGGTATCTTCCAGCACCCGCAGAAAGACGTAAAACAGTTCGGGGCCAACAGACAGCTGCAAGACTTCGGCTCCGTAGGCTTCACAGGCCCGGCCTTTTTCTTCAATTTCCGGCTGATAGACGCCACGGCTGTCAAAAGCCTCTTGAACGATGATGCTCTTGAGGCCGCGAATAGCGGCCTGGGAGGCCACGGCGGCTCCGTAGTTGCCGCTGGTGGCGGCCACCACGCCTTTATAGCCATGCTTGGCGGCATGGTATACCGACAAGGCTGCCCGGCGGGCCTTAAAGCTGCCTGAGGGGTTAGAAGCCTCGTCCTTAAGAAAGATGCGGGCGCCCTTGCCCTTTGGAGAGGTCATGCGGGCCAATTTTGTTAGATTTTTTAGTTCATAGAGGGGAGTATTGCCCACGCCGGTCTCCCTTTGGATGGCGATAACTTCCTCGAGACTGTAGCCGGCTTCGGTCATCAGAGCCTGATAATCAAAGGCTAGCTGTCCCCGGGCAAATTGGCTGTAGTCCATGCCGATGGCTTTTTTCATTATCTCATTGCTGCGAGCCATTACTGCCTGATAGCTGTTATCCGTCATTATATTTCTCCCCCTTCCAGCAAGGCGCGCACCCGGGGACCGATCTCCAAAAGCTCGGGAACGGCATCGCCAAAGTCATGGGCGAAGCGGGGCAAAACTTTGATCAGTTCGCCTTCAATGGTGCGGCCACAAAGGGTCCTGACGGTGACGGTCTGTCCCATTTGGCTTTCTTTTTCCAAGAATCCTTTTGTTATCATAACCAGGGGAACTTTGGCGGTATCTTCGGGTACCTGTGGAGCCCGCTGCTCTGGAGTTAGAATTTGTTGGTGGATCTGAACCCACGTGCCCTTGGGCACCGCTTTGTCAGTCACATTTATCCCTCCTACTTATTGATAAGAGTGCGCACGTCAGCCAATAGGGCCGGCGGAACAGGAAGCTGGGTCATGTTAACCAGACCGGGCTTCGCATTAATTACGTTGGGAATAGAGTTTATAGCCAGGGCGATGGTGCCGATGCCGCCGGGAATCTCCGGTTGGATGGCCAAATTAATGTTGGGCTCGCCATGGATTTCGATAAAGTCGCCAGTCTCAACCCCTTCGTTTTCAGGACAAACTTGCTGGGGATGGATGAGGGTAATGAGGGTCTTGCCGTCCTTGATGCCGTAGGCGATGTGGCGGCAGCCTGCAACCATGCCGGGTTCAACCTTGACATGGGGAGTTTCTCTGTATTTCTTGGCAATAATCGGTTCCTTGGTCTGACGGATTTCATCCAGTTCCCAGCCCAGGGCGGAGGCGATCATGGCCATGGACTCGGGGAAGCCCACATGGCCCACGATGGTGCCTGCTTCGACGCCTGCGTTGAACTCTTCGAGAGTGGTTCCCACGCCTTGGGTCTTCATGACGGTGGGGCCAAAGGGAGAAAGGTCGTTGATGCGGGAAGCTTTGATATCGGTGACGTTATAGCAGACCCCGGTCATGGCCACAATGAGCGTGTCGAGGACAAAGCCGGGGTTGATGCCGGTGCCCAGGACGGTTACATTGTTCTCCAGGGCCAACTGATGAATCTTTTCACCCAGTTCGGGCTCCTGCTGACGGGGATAAGACATCTCCTCAGCGATGCAGATTACGTTCTTCTTAGCTTTGACGGCCTGCTCGATCTGAGGGAACACTTCCCGGGTAAAGGAACCGGTGGCAATGATGACCACGTCGGCTTCTGTTTTCAGGACTGCTGCCGCATCGTCGTTAATAACGGCCTTGCTTTTTACCTCCAGCAGCTGGGCCATGGTCTTGCCCTTTTTGTTGGGGTCGGCATCAATGGCGGCTACAGATTCCACTCCAGTCTTGGTGTCAAGCAATTTGGCCATACCGCCGCCCATGGCGCCAAGGCCCCAGTGAATTACCTTTACAGTCACAACCAACACTCCTTTGCCATTATTTATTTTAGGTTTCCCCTTATAATAATGCAAAAAACGTGCCACCGAGGCGACAAGGGAAATCTACGGGATTTCACCCCCTATAGCAAAAAAACTGGCAGGGTAGGCGCCAGGTTTTTTGCATTAACTGTTCATTCCAAGGAGAATGTAAAACTCCCTGCCATCTTTGGATGGCAGGGAGGAAACTAGCAGAACTAGTTGTTTTTACCTGGCTTGTTTTTGTTCTTCTTATCTTTATTACCTTTATTGCTTTTATCTTTTTTGTCTTTTTTATCTTTATTGCCTTTGCCATTGTTGTCAGCCTTGGTTTCATCTTCATCTTCGATTTCGCTGATTTCAAGAACTTCTTCCGGTTCGGGCTCGAGCTCGGGTTCGGGCTCGAGTCCAGGCTCAGGCTCGGGCTCAGGTTCAGGCATGGGGTAACCATTCTTTTCTGCCCACCGTTTCTGCTGCCTGTGGGCGTTTTCAATGGCCCGATTTAATCCCTTATGGCAAGATTCAGGGTTTCTGTCCCTAATTTGCTCCAGGTGTTCAATCCTGTGCTGGTACTTCTCCCACTTGGTGAGATGTCCCAGTCCTTCGCCGTCTTCCTCTTCTTCGTCCTCTTCTTCGGGGTCCTCAGGATCTTCGGCTTCGATTATGTTTTCCAGGGCCAGGCCTAAGTTGACCAAGGCAGTTTCCAAATGAGTAACGGCCTCTTCAGTCAACTCCAGGTTTTCTAAATCCTCGCCTTCACCGAGCATGAAATCAAACAGACCTTCGGCAGCGGTTTCTAAATCTTCGGCGGCCTTCTTAAGAATTTCCTGATTATCTTCAGTAATCTCAGTTTCAGCAAATTTCTCTTCCAGGGCTTGCAGTTCCACTGCGCGCTTATCCACTAACTCGCTGAGCAGTACGGTCTTCCTCTCAGGGTTAAAAGTAAACCATACCTGAATATTTTCTACAAACCGCTTGAGAAAGTAAAAGGGCGAGTCGGGGAGCAGTCCTGGATCCTCAGGGTCTACCGGGTCCTCAGGGTCTACCGGGTCCTCGGGGTCTACCGGGTCCTCAGGGTCTACCGGGTCCTCAGGGTCTACCGGGTCCTCGGGGTCTACCGGGTCCTCAGGGTCTACCGGGTCCTCGGGGTCTACCGGGTCCTCGGGGTCTACCGGGTCCTCGGGGTCTACCGGGTCTACCGGGTCCTCAGTAGCCGGCTCGGTGATGACAGGTTCTTCTGGTATGCCTTCTTCCGCTGCAGCCATGCCCATTGGCAGCATAGCTACAACCAGTGTGACAGCAAACAGTATAGCCAAAAACTTCTTCATGCAATTCCTCCTTCTTTCTTGCTTTATATATTATTCGATTTAATACCTGCCAAAAGGGGGGTATATGCTGTTTTTCTTTTTTGTAGATAGGAATTCAGCCGAAAAAAGCGAATATCAATAGAGGAATACAACCGGGAGGGACTAGCATGTATGATGTGATTATCATCGGTGGAGGCCCTGCGGGCTCTACCCTGGCCAGGCTGCTGGGCGACAGGCTGAAAGGGCTGATTCTGGACCAGCGGGATTTGGGCAGGTCGTTTGCCGGGGGCTTTGAAAAGTGCTGTGGCGGCTTGCTCGCACCTGATGCCCAGGAAATGCTGGCTCGCTTTGGCTTGGGCCTGCCCAAGTCTGTGTTGACGGGGCCGCAGCTTTTTGCCGTGCGCACCATCGACCTGGTTTCCGGGCAACAGCGCTATTACCCCCGGAACTATATAAATGTCAGCCGGGAGGCTTTTGACCGCTGGCTGGTTTCCCTCCTTCCCCAGCAGGTTGACAGCCTTTGGGGCGCAAATTTTCTAGGTTTCAGCCAGGTTTCCGAGGCTGTTGAGGTTAGTTACATTTATGGCGGACAGCGGCAGAAGGCACTGACCCGGATATTAGTGGGGGCAGACGGCGCCCTTTCCAGGGTGCGGGCGGGACTCGGGCCAGGCTCTAAACCCCGCTCATATGTGGCCCTGCAGGAATGGTTCGAAGTCAGCGAGCCCATGCCTTATTTTTCCGCGGTTTTTGACCCGGCCATTACCGATTTTTATGCCTGGATGATTCCCAAGGACCAGATGCTGCTGGTGGGAGCCGCTATACCTGCAGGCACAGATGTTTTAGCCAGATTTGCGCTTTTGAAGCAAAAGCTGCATGGCCAGGGCTTTGACCTGGGCAACAGTGTGCGCAGACGGGGAACCTCCCTGCTGCGGCCCCTGGCCGGCCATGGTCTGTCTAGGGGAGCAGGACAGGTTGTCCTCATCGGTGAAGCCGCAGGCTGGGTCAGTCCCAGCTCTGCCGAGGGAATCAGCTACGCCTTCAGAAGCGCTCTCGCCCTGGCGAGGGCCTTGGATAAAGGCTGTGAGGGCGTCCTAAGGCGCTACCGGCGTTTGACCCGGGGTCTGGGGTTGAATATTCTTGGCAAGGCAGCAAAATGCCCGCCTATGTACTGGCCGCTTCTGCGTCGGCTGGCCATGGGCTCAGGCCTTCTCAGCATTGAAATTGTTGAATAAACACCTGGAAGGGAGATAAAAAATGAAAAAAAGATTGACCCGAGCCGAAGTGTCCGCAGAGATGACTTGGAAGCTAGAGGATTTATTCGCCAGGGAAGAAGATTGGGAACAGGAGTTTAAGGCGATAGGGGTTGCACTGTCAAAACTGGACAAATACCAGGGCAAATTGAAAGAAGGCCCGGCAATTGTTCTCGACTGCTTTAAAGATGTTGAGACACTGATTAAACGGTTTTCCCAGGTGATGAGCTACGCCTCGCTGAAACTGGCCGGTGATGGCACAGACCCCGCCAATCAGACTGCCATGGGCCGGGCCGGCGGCCTGGGGGCACAATTCCAGGCGGCGATTGCCTCTCTCCGCTCGGAGCTCATAGCTCTTCCCGATGGCCAACTGGAGCAATACTTGCATGAGGACGGACGATTTAAGGATTTTTCCCGCCTTCTGGAGAAGATCATTGCCGACAAGCCCCACGTCCTCCATCCTGAAGCCGAAAAGTCCCTGGCCTCTCTCAGCGAAGTGCTGGATTCACCTTACATGGTCTACGAGCGTTCCAAGTCCTCGGACATGAGTTTTGCCCCCATTGAGGACAGCCAAGGCAAAAGCTACCCCATGTCCTTTGCCCTATACGAGGAGGATTATGAAATTTCCCCGGACACTGTGCTTCGCCGCAACGCCTTTGCCTCATTCACTAAAGGGCTTAAGGCTTATGAGAATACCTACGGAGCGATTTGGGGAACCGAGGTCAAGAAAAATGTGGTCTTGGCCCGCCTGCGGAAATTTGCCTCTGCCACTCATATGCTCCTCCATGAGCAAGAGGTTTCCATTGAAGCCTACCATACCCTGCACGACGTTATCCTCAAAGAATTATCCCCCCACATGCGCCGCTATGCCCAATTGCGCAAGCGGGTGCTGGGCCTGGACAAACTGCTCTACTGCGACATCGAAGCGCCCCTGGATCCGGAATTTGCCCCCGCCACCTCGCTGAAACAAGCCGGAGAGATTATTCTTAAGAGCTTGGCCGTGCTGGGACAGGAATATACCGACATCATCGGCCAGGGCCTCAACAATCGCTGGCTGGACCTGGCAGATAATATTGGCAAATCCACCGGCGCTTTTTGCGCCACGGTTCCCGGCGTCCATCCCTATATTCTCGCCACCTGGACCGACAGTCTGCGCACCACTCTCACTCTGGCCCACGAACTGGGGCACGCAGGCCACGGAGTGCTGACAGAAAGGTACCAGTGCTTTGCCAACACCGGGTATTCGAAATTCTTTGTTGAGGCCCCCTCCACCATCAACGAACTGTTAGTGGCTGAGCAGATCAAGTCCGAGAGCAGCGATCCCCGCATGCTCTGCTGGCTGGATATGCAGATGCTGCAGACCTACCATCATAATTTTGTCCGCCACCTCATCGAAGGCGAGCTGCAGCGGCGCACCTATGTGCTGGCTGAACAGGGCCAACCCATCACCGCCTCTGTCCTCAGCAATACCCAGGGTGAAATCCTGGAAGAATTCTGGGGGGGAGAAGTGGAAATTGACGAAGGCGCCCGCCTGACTTGGATGCGTCAGCCTCATTACTATATGGGGCTGTACCCCTACAGCTATTCTGCCGGTCTGACGGTGGCCACTGCTGTTGCCAGAGCCATCAAGGAAGAGGGCCGGCACGCCGTAGACCGCTGGCTGACGGTACTCAAGGCAGGAGGCTCCAAGCCGCCGGTAGAACTGGCAAAAATGGCCGGCGTGGACATGACCAGGCCGGAAGCCATCCTCAAAGCTGTAGATTATGTTGGCGAACTGGTAGAAGGAGTAGAGCGCTACTTTTAGCGGGGACGTACCTTTTTGTCGCATTTATGCCCTGCATCAAGATACAAACGAGGCAGTCCAGTTTTTTCTGGGCTGCCTTTTACACATTCCCGGTCAATATTTGTGCTGATAGGGCCGGCGCGAAATTGCGACAAAAAGGTACGTCCCCTTATTTGCTGAGCTTGTATTGCAGGGCCTGGCGGGTAATTCCCAGCAGGCGGGCTGCCCGGGTGATGTTTCCTCCGGTCTGATCCATGGCCCGTCTGATCATCCCCCGCTCTACCAGATCTACAGCTTCAGGCAGGGTGCAGTTTTCCAAACCCGTCAAATTCCTGTCCACAGGCTGCTGGGGAACCATGTTGGGAGGCAGGTGATGGAGGTCAATGTATTTTTCCTCTTCGCCGATGATGTTCATGGCGCCCTCGATGACATGTTCCAGCTCCCTGACATTGCCCGGCCAGAGATGGGCATAAAAGATTTCCATGCTTTCGGGAGTGACCCCCTGAATGGCCAGGTCAAATTTGCGGTTATACTTGTCCACAAAATGACGGCAGAGGAGGGGGATGTCCTCCCGGCGCTGGCTCAGGGGAGGCAGATTGATGTTGACCACCGCCAGGCGGTAATAGAGATCTTGGCGGATGCTGCCCTGGCTGACAGCTACCTTGGGCTGGGTGTTGGTAGTGGCGATGATCCGCACATCTACTGGGATTTCCTTTAGGCCCCCTACCCGGCGCACCCGGTGCTCCTGGAGCACCCGCAGGAGCTTGGCCTGCAGATCGATATCCATTGAGTTTATTTCATCCAAAAGCAAGGTGCCGCCGTGGGCCTGTTCGATCAGGCCGGGACGGTCAACGGCGCCGGTAAAACTGCCCTTGACGGTGCCAAAGAGAATCCCCTCCAGCAGCGTGCCAGGCAGGGCTGCGCAGTTTTGAGCGATAAAGGGCTTTGCTCCCCGGGCGCTTAACTGGTGAATGCTCTGAGCGACCAATTCTTTGCCGGTTCCTGTTTCACCATAGATGAGCACTGGCGAGGTGGTTCTGGTCGCCCGGCGGGCAATTTCCAGGGGGTGGTGCAGGGCAGGGCTGTTGCCGACGATGTCGGCAAAATTGTACATCTTGGCCTGCTCATCCTTGCCCTGGCGGCGCTTGTACAGCCGCTGCTGCAAATCGACGACTTTCAGGGCCAGATCTTCCATGCGAGTTACGTCTTTGGCCACTTCCAACACGCCGATAAAATCCGAACCGTTCCACAGGGGAATTGTGCTGTTTAGGGAGGTGATGCGCTGGCCTTTATTGTTAAAGTAAGTCTGAACTTGATCATAGACCGGTTCCCGGGTGCGCAGGGCCCGGAGGATGGTGCTGGTCTCAGGGGTCAGGGAGGGAAACAGGGCAAGCACATCCTTGTTGATTACCTGATTATAGTCCATCCCCTCCATCTTGGCCATGGTTGGGTTGTAAAACACTGTCTGGCCATGCTTGTTGACCACATGAATGCCTTCGTCAATTGAGTTGAGGATGGTGGCTGCGCCGGAAAAATCCCCCTGGCTGTCGGTAACCAGCAAGAGGGTATAATCTGTCCAGGCCTCGGCGACAAAACTGAGGGCGCGCCCATTAACTTCTGTTTCCCAGGGACATTCTTGCCGCCAGCCCAGCATATTTTTTGGCAGGGTACTGCCTGCCTTAACTGCTTGGTTCCCGAAGAGGTCCTCCAAATTTCTGCTGGCGTAACAGACAACTCCTGCTTGGTCGAGAATCAATAACACCGGCAGGCCGGAGGTAAGTTTGGCCAAGTTCCTCATAAGCATCTCCTCCTAATCCTTCTCCTTATATATATTAGCCATCCGGTGCAAGATTTCCTGCACCGGAGAAAATTCGAATGCTCAGGGGCTCTCAATTTTCCGCACAGTTCTTAAATAATTGAGAGCCCAAAAAGGGAGCTCTCAATTTTCCGCACAGTTCTTAAATAATTGAGAGCCCAAAAAGGGAGCTCTCAATTTTCCGCATAGTTCTTAAATAATTGAGAGCCCAAAATAGGGCTCTCAGTTGCCTTCAACATTTTCACCTTTGTCGCGGCTATATTTTTCCAGACCTAACCAGGTGGCCGCAGCTATCCTGCGCTGATGGCTGTCTTGCTGCAACAGTTCTCTTTCCACCGAATTGGAGAGAAAGCCTGCTTCCACTAAACACCCGGTAATATTGCTTTCCCGCAGCAAGTAGTGATCCAGTGAACTGGCGAAACGGGTGGTGGCAGTAATTTCACGCAGATAATGCTGCACATCCTTGGCCAGCTCCTGACCCTGTTCGGATTCATGTTGGCAAAAGGTCTGAGCCCCCGACCAGCGAGTGGAGGCCATGGCATTGCAGTGGATGACAATGAAAAAGTCCGGGGCATTCTGTTCAATTACAGCCAGACGGCGGGCCATGTCCTCCCGCTTTTTGGGGTTAGAGGTCTCTTGTTCAATGAGACTGTAATCCCCATACCGTGTCAGGGCAACCCTGTACCCTGCAGCCAGCAGAATCTCCCGCAGATGCAGGGAAATGGACAGGTTAATATTCTTTTCAATTACATCGCCCCACTCGGCGCCGCCGTCATAGCCTCCGTGACCGGCGTCGATTACCACCCCCGGAGCCAGGACTGCCATTGTACTTCCGGTGAGAGGCATAGTCTGCTTGCCAAAAGTGGCGGCGATGGCCAAAACAAGCACCAGGCCCAGCGCCGCTGCCAGCTTGGAATAGATTTTCTTCTGCAATTGCTCACTTGTCATAGGCAGCCCCCCTCAACCTAGTATATGTCTCTGCTGTCTTTGAGATTACGGGAAGGCTCCATTTAATCTTCAGCCTGCAAGCAAAAAAGCTGTTGAGGATTCCCTGGGCATATCCAGTACTGGCGACTAGCATCCTCTGGCAGGAGGAATAACCTGATTCAAATTTATAGAGCCGCCTGATTAGGCGGCTCTCGTGTCTCATCTCTGCAGTTTAAGTCCGGAAGATTACTTCTTCCTTGCTGAACATGTAGCGGGCAAAGAGCACAGCGGCAAAAATATAGATGATAATCCAGACGAAGGTTATGCCGATGTGGGTGAAGTTATAAATACCCGCCAGAAATTCCTTAAGGATGCAAGAAACGTTGGCCAGGGGAATGTGAAAATAATAGGTTTCAATGTTTTTAGCATCCAGCATGTAAGTGGCATAGGTTGGAATAAAAGAAATCATCATCAAAGGAGAAATATATGTCTGGGCTTCTTTGAAGGAACGGGCATATATGCTTATTGACAGCTCCAGAGCGCCGAAGAACATCGTCAGGAGTAAGGTCACTAGACCGATGAGCACAAGAGTTACGGGTTCGATGGAAACTGCCGAGCCCTGAAACAATCCGCCTTCCTGCCGCATAGAGAAGAGCAGCCCCAGCAAGGATGCTATAGTGCTCAGCAACCCCATGACGGTGATGGCAAAGAACTTGCCCCAGAGCAGAGACAAGCGGCCAGCTTGAGTGGTCAGCACGGGTTCCAAGGTTCCCCTCTCCTTCTCTCCAGCCCCCAAATCAACGGCCACACCCATGGGGCCTGAAATGCTGAAGATAACCAACATCAGGGGCAGCATCAGAGAAAGCATAAACTTGCCAAAACCCTCTTCTTCTTTTTCAGTGGTCCTGGCATCAATTACTACCGGAGTTAAAAGGTCTCCGCTAATGTCCCTTGTCAACAAGCGTTGCTCAATGACGGCCTTAGAGTAGGCATCAACAATACCGCTGACGGCGGAAAATGCCATCTGAGAAGACTGGCTGGCATTATCATAGAGCAGCACCAAGTCAACTGGCTTTTCAGTCTTGATGCCTTCATCAAAATCAGTTGGAACCTCCAGGGCCACCAGAATCTTGCCGCTCTTGATGTCTGCCTCCACATCAGTGGATTCCACCAGCTTAATTGTCTCCTGGTTGTGAAGAAACTGGCTGAGAGAACTATTGCCGCTGTCGACAATGGCAACTGTCAAATTCTCCTCAACCTGTTTCATGGATTTGTCCATGCTGCCGCCGAGGACAAGAAAAAGCAAGGGAAAAATAAGCAACGGAATGATGAGACTCATGAAGATGGTCTTCTTGTCTCGAAAAATATCCTTAAGCTCCTTGAGAAATACCAGCTTGATTACGTTAATTCCCATTAGATTCACCTACCAATTGCACAAAGACATCTTCCAGATTGTCATTGCGATATTTCGCTTTTAGCTCCGCCACTGTGCCCTGTTCGACGATTTTGCCCTTGTGAATCATGACAATTCTGTCGCAGAGCTTCTCTACCTCCGACATGCTGTGGCTGGAAAAAATAATTGCCTTTTTCTCTTCCTTGCAATGAAGGATAAAATCCTGAACAATCCTGGCGGCAGAGACGTCTAAACCTGCAGTGGGCTCGTCGAAAAGCATGACAGAAGGATTGTGCACTATGGAGCGGGCGACGGCGACCTTTTGTTTCATGCCCCGGGAAAACTTGCCTACACGGCGGTCAATGTACTCCTGCATGTCCAATAAATTGACAAGCTCATTAATACTTGAGGCTGTCTCGGCCTTAGTCATTCCGTTCAGTTCTGCAAAGTAACTTATATTCTCTCTGCCAGTTAGCCGATCATAGAGCCCCACCTCGCCGCCGAAGAGGATGCCTATTTCACCTCGCACTTGGCTTGGCTGGCGCTGAATGTCATAGCCATTGACGGCAGCTGTGCCGCTGCTGGGTTTCAACATAGTCGCTAACATGCGCAAGGTAGTGGTTTTACCGGCGCCATTCTCCCCCACCAAGCCGACAATTTCTCCCTTGGCGACGCTAAAACTGATACCATCCACAGCAAGGGTTTTTTTGAAGCTCTTGCTTAATTCCTTGATCTCAATCAATGCTCATAAACCCTCCTAGATAACAGAATCCTGGGAACTGGGACGTTTATCCCACCGTCTATTCTATCAGCTTTTAGCATAACTGCATACCCTGAATAGATGAGTGGGACAAATGGAACCGCCCCCGATGTCCCCAAAAAAACACCTGCGTAAATTGCAGGTGTTTGGGAATTAACGTTTTGAGAATTGTGGCGCCCGCCGGGCGGCTTTGAGGCCGTATTTCTTCCGCTCTTTCATCCGCGGATCCCGGGTGAGGTAGCCGGCTTTTTTGAGGATGGGACGGAGTTCGCTGTCAACTTTGAGCAATGCCCGGGCAACGCCGTGGCGGATTGCTCCGGCTTGACCGCTGTTGCCGCCGCCATTTACTCTGACCAGGACATCAAATCTGCCATTAGTCTGTGTAGCTACCAGAGGCTGGGCAACGATGAGTTTGAGGACTTCAAGGCCGCCAAAGTAATCGTCGATATCCCGTTTGTTAATGATAATCCTGCCATCGCCGGGAACCAGGCGAACTCTGGCGATTGCAAATTTCCTGCGACCGGTACCGTAATACTGAAGTTTAGCCATCAATGCATCCCCCTTTCCTTAACCTCTGAGTTGCCATTTTTCAGGCTGTTGGGCGGTGTGTTCGTGCTCGGAGCCAGCATAGACGCGCAGCTTTTTGAGCATGGCCCGGCCCAGCTTGTTATGGGGAAGCATGCCTTTTACTGCCAAGTAAATGGCTTGATCCGGTTTTTTCTGCATCAGGGTAGCAAAGTTGACAGCCCTGAGACCGCCGGGATATCCGGTATGGCTATAATACATCTTGTCTTGTGCCTTGTTACCGGTTACAACCACCTTATCAGCGTTGACTACAATAACGTGGTCCCCGGTATCTACGTTGGGCGTAAATGTGGGCTTGTGCTTTCCCCGCAGCAGAGACGCGATTTCACTTGCCAGACGGCCAAGGGTTTCCCCCTGGGCATCTATGAGCAACCACCTGCGCTCAATTTCTGCGGTTTTTGCCATATAAGTGGTACGCATATAATATTTCCTCCTTGCATAGATCCTGTAAAATCCGGGGCTCACGGATTTTAACACATCCTGAACTATTTTATTACAGTAGGCGGTAACTGTCAAGAGATGGGCGGTAAAGGACCCGTTCGAGAAATAATCCCCTGGCTGGGGCCGTGGGACCGGCTGCCGGGCGGTGACAGGCTGAGACTATTGACTGCATCATGTCCGGCGGCAATTTTCCCAGGCCAACTTCCACCAATGTCCCTACCAGTATTCTGACCATATTGTATAAAAATCCGTCCCCAATGCAGGTGATAATAATTAAGTTTCCCCGGCGCCGGCAGAAAAAGTGACGGAGGGTGCGCTGGGTGTCGACAACAGATGAGCCTGCTGCCTGGAAGCTGGCAAAGTCATGGGTGCCAAGGCAAAAGCGGGAGGCGCTGTTCATGGCAGCCATGTCAAGCTCCCGGGGAATATGCCAGCAATATTTGTCGCCAATGGCCAGGGCCTGTCTGCGCTGAAAAATATAGTAGTTATATATCTTGCCTGCGGCCCAGGTTACGGGATTAAAATTGCCGGGGACGCTGAAGGTCGTCTTTACCCTAATATCTTGGGGAAGATGCCAGTTGAGGGCAGAGGGCAGTTTTTCCTGAGGAAAGGGCCGGGGCAAGACTATGGCTGCCACCTGGCCCCGGGCATGGACGCCTGCATCGGTGCGGCTCGCCCCTCGAACACTAACAGCAACGCCAAAAAGCCGCTGACAGGCCCTTTCTACTTGCTGTTGCACGGTATCTGCGTTGATCTGATATTGCCAGCCGGCATAGGCTGCGCCGTCGTATTCAAGGATAAGGGCAGTATTGCCAATTAAATTCCCAGCCATACCAACACCGCCATTGTTCCGACAAAGCCACCCAGGGTCAGCCAGTCTTTGCCCGTGACCTTGTGCACCTTCATCCGGGTTCTTCCCTTGCCGCCCCTGTAACATCTGGCCTCCATGGCCAAAGCGAGATCGTCGGCCCGGCGGAAGGAGCTGATGAACAAGGGCACCAGCAGGGGAATCATGGATTTGGCCCGCTGGATGAGGTTGCCGCTTTCAAAGTCTGCCCCCCGGGCCATCTGGGCTTTCATAATCTTTTCTGCTTCCTCCAAGAGGGTGGGGATAAAGCGCAGGGCGATTGTCATCATCATGGCCAGCTCATGAGCGGGCACGCCAATTGGCTTTAAGGGGCTGAGCAGGCCCTCTATTGCATCGGTAAGGGCGATTGGGGAAGTGGTAAGGGTGAGCAGGGATGAGGTCATGACCAGCAGAATCAGGCGCCAGGCCATCATCAGACCGGAAATGATGCCTGCTGATTCAATAGAAATCTTTTTCCACTGGAAGAGGACTGTGCCTCCTTTGGTAAAAAAGATGTGGAGCAAGAGGGTAAAGGCGAGAATGAAGTAAAGGGGCTTTAGTCCCCTTAACATCAATTTAAAGGGCAGCCTAGAGGCAATGATTACTGTCAATGTAAACACAGTCATGATCAGGTATCCCCAGAAACTGTCCAAAAGGAACAGAGAGATGACGTAAATGGTTACGAGGCCGATTTTTATCCGGGGTTCAAGACGGTGAAAGAAAGAATCGCCTGGATAATACTGGCCGATGGCAACACCTTTAAACATTGGCCTGACCTCCCTTGCGCCACTTGCTGATAGCGGCCCTGGCCTCTTCCAGATTGAGGATGTCGGTAGGCAAGTCCTGACCCCTGGCCCTGAGGGCGAGCATGAGCTGAGTAAGGGGGGGGACGTCAAGGCCAATTTGGCGCAGTTCTTGTCCATGGCGGAAGATCTCGCCGGGACGGCCCTGGGCATAGATTCTACCCTTGTCCATAACGATGATGCGGCTGACCATGGCTGCCACTTCATCCATGCTGTGGGAAACGATGATGAGGGTTATTCCCCGCTCCTGCTGAATACGGCGCAAATGCGCCAAGAGATCGTTGCGGGATTGGGGGTCCAGGCCGGCAGTGGGCTCATCCAAGATGAGGACTTCCGGTTGCATGGCCAGAACGCCGGCAATGGCCACTCGGCGCATCTGTCCGCCGCTGAGTTCAAAGGGTGAGCGGTCCTTAAAAGTCTCGTAATCGATGCCTACTGCCCGGAGGGCATGTTCCACTCGCTCCTGAATTTCTTCCCTGGGCAAGCCTGCATTTTTCAGACCGAAGGCCACATCGATGGCCACAGTCTCTTCAAAGAGCTGATGCTCGGGGTACTGAAAGACCAGGCCGACCTTTTGCCGCAATCGTCGCAGATTAACGCCTTTTTCCACTTTGAAGCCCTGGACTTGGACGCTGCCGGAGGTGGGTTTGAGCAAGCCGTTGAAATGCTGGATGAGGGTAGACTTTCCCGAACCGGTGTGGCCGATAAGGCCGATGATTTCGCCGTCCTGAATTTCAAGGCTAACATCATCAAGAGCTTTGGCGGTCCAGGGGGTGTCCGGGGAATAGATATGGGTAAGGTTGGCAGCGATTATGGACATAAGAGGCTCACCATCTCTTCCACCGTCAGCACATCCGGGGGCAAATCAAATCCATCCTTGGCCAGCAGCTGTCCCAAACGGGTGATTACAGGCACATCCAGGTCGAGAGACTGCAGCAATTCTGTCTGACGAAAGACTTCCCGGGGGGTGCCTTGAATGGCTATGCGGCCCTGGTCCATAACCATGACCCGGTGGGCGCTGACTGCCTCATCCATATGATGGGTAATCCAGACCACAGTCATGCCCGCTTCGCTGTTGAGGCGGCGCACTGTGTCCATGACTTCTCTGCGGCCCTGAGGGTCCAGCATGGCAGTGGGCTCATCCAGGACAAGACATTGGGGATGCATGGCGAGGATGCCGGCGATGGCAATCCGCTGTTTCTGACCTCCCGACAGGAGGTGAGGAGCATGCTGCCGGAACTCGGACATGCCAACCTGAGCAAGAGATTCTTGGACCCGGGCGACAATTTCAGTCGAGGGCAGGCCCAGGTTTTCGGGGCCAAAGGCTACGTCTTCTTCGACGATGGTGGCAATCAGTTGATTGTCGGGGTTTTGAAAGACCAGTCCTACTTGCTGACGGATGCGCCAGTTTTCTTCGAGGTCGGCGGTGCTCTTGCCTCCAACCCAGACCGTGCCTGCCTGAGGCAGCAGAAGGCCGTTTAAGAGTTTAGCCAAGGTGGATTTGCCTGAGCCGTTGTGGCCGATTATCGCTACAAATTCCCCTTTTTCGATGGTCATGCTGATATTATTGACGGCTTTGATGGCCTGTTCTTCACCTGATTGGTAGGAGTAGCTGACATCTTCCAGCCGAATCACGGCAGATCCCTCCCTTTAAAAAAGGACAGGACAAACAGTCAGCGACTTAATTGTCCCCAACTGTCATAACCTGTCCTCGGCTTTATTTTATACTAATTCCAAAATTGCCTGAGGCGCTCCGTCGCCACGCCGGGGGGAGGCCTTATAGATTCTGGTGTATCCGCCGTTACGGTTAGCGTAGCGGGGGGCTATTTCTGCAAACAATCTGGTCACGGTATCTTCTTCCAGCAAATAGCTCAGGGCCTGGCGGCGGGCATGAAGGTCGCCCTGCTTGCCCAGGGATATCATCTTTTCGACAATAGGCTGGATAGCCTTGGCCTTGGTTTCAGTGGTGGTGATTCTCTCGTTTTTCAGGACCGCTGTAGCTAACCCACGCAGAAGAGCTCTGCGCTGGTTGGTGGAGCGGCCGAATTTGGAAAGTGCCATATGACTCCCCTCCTTATTCTTCTTCTTTACGCAAGCTTAAGCCCAGCTGGGCAAGTGTTTGCTGCACTTCTTCCAGGGATTTTTTGCCCAGGTTGCGGACCTTGACCATTTCATTTTCGGTCTTTTGGGTCAGCTCATGGACATAGTTTATCCCTGCCCGCTTGAGACAGTTATAGGATCGGACGGAAAGAGGCAAGTCCTCAATGGGCATTTCCAAGGTCTTGTCTTTGTCATCCTCTTCTTTTTCAACCATTACTTCGATGTCTTCTGCTTTTTTGCTGAGATTATAGAAGAGATCCAGATGTTCGATGAGCACTTTAGCAGATAAGCTGATGGCCTCTTCAGGAGTTGTGCTGCCGTCAGTCCATACTTCCAGAGTCAGCTTGTCATAGTCGGTAACCTGGCCGACCCGGGTGTTTTCAACCCGGAAGTTGACCCGCTGCACAGGGGAAAAAATGGAATCCACGGGGATGACGCCAATTGGCTGATCTTCGGTCTTATTCAGTTCCGCCGGCGCATAGCCGCGGCCGGAGGCAACGGTAAGCTCTGCCATTAACTTGCCATTTTTGTCCAGGGTGGCAATCACCTGGTCGGGATTGAGAACCTCGATATCCGTGTCGGCGGCGATGATGTCCGCGCCGGTGACAATCCCTTCCGCACTGGCCTCCAGCCTCAGAGTTGCCTCGTCATTTTGATGCATTTTAAATCTCAGTTTTTTGAGATTGAGGATAATCTCAGTGGTATCCTCAACGACACCGGGAATAGTCGAAAACTCATGCAGCACACCTTCAATTTTGACGCTGGTAACAGCGGCGCCGGGCAGGGAAGAAAGCAACACCCTGCGCAAGGAGTTGCCGAGAGTATTTCCATACCCTCGTTCCAGGGGCTCTATGGTGAACCGGGCATAAGTATTGTCCTCTGAAGTTTCAACGCACTCGATGCGGGGTTTTTCTATTTCTAACACAAAGTACCCTCCCTTATATCACTACTGGTCAACGAGGGGCTTATCTTGAATAACGCTCGATGATCAGATGTTCTGCAATGGGGATATCGTCGATATCTTCGCGCCGCGGCATAGTAAGTACCTTTGCGGACAGGGTTTCGGCGTTCTTATCCAGCCATGCAGGTGATGTGTGCTGGGCGGCTAATTCTCTCATGTCTTTGAACTTTTCTGAACTGGAACTACGCTGACGCAAAGTGATCTCGTCACCGGCCTTGCATTGGAAGGATGGGATGTCCACCTTGTGGCCGTTGACGGCGAAATGGCCGTGACGCACAAGTTGTCTTGCTTCTGGTCGGGATGAGGCAAAGCCCAAACGGAAAATGATGTTATCCAGCCGCAGTTCCAAGAGCTGCAGCAGTATCTCACCGGTAACGCCTTTGCGGCGGGCTGCTTCCTCATAATAGTTGCGGAAAGGCTGTTCGCCCACTCCGTAGATGCGGCGGACTTTTTGCTTTTCCCGTAATTGCAGGCCGTATTCCGAAGGGTTGCGACGGCGGGCCTGGCCATGCTGACCTGGGGGGTAGTTGCGCCGGTCAACTGAGCATTTGGGTGTATAGCAGCGTTCGCCCTTGAGAAAGAGTTTCATCCCTTCCCGACGGCACAAACGACAAACTGGTCCCGTATATCTTGCCATATAATTTACACCTCCTGTATATTACATCCGACGCCGCTTGGGAGGACGGCATCCATTGTGGGGGAAGGGGGTAACATCCTTGATGGTAGTAACCTCCAAGCCGGCGGCCTGCAAAGAACGGACCGCTGCTTCCCGGCCGGAACCAGGGCCTTTAACCATGACTTCAACACTGCGCATGCCATGATCCATAGCGGCCTTGGCAGCTGCTTCCGCAGCAGTCTGGGCAGCAAAAGGAGTGCTCTTGCGGGAGCCCTTAAAGCCGTTGGTGCCGGCCGTCGACCAACTTACTGTATTGCCATTGACATCACTGATAGTGACGACAGTGTTATTAAATGTGGATTGAATATGAGCGATGCCGCGCTCAATATTTTTACGCTCTCTGCGCTTTGGTCGAGTAGTTTTTTTTGCCAAATTCCTTTCCCTCCTTCGCGGTTACTTTTTCCGTCTTACACCAACAGTTCGCTTGGTACCCTTGCGGGTGCGAGCATTGTTCTTGGTATTCTGGCCCCGGACGGGGAGTCCCCGCCGATGGCGAATGCCGCGATAGCTGCCGATTTCCATCAGCCGCTTGATGTTAAGCGATACATCCCGACGCAGGTCCCCTTCGACATGGAATTCCTTGTCCAAGGCTTCTCTGAGCTTGCCGATTTCATCTTCGGTCAGATCTCTGACTCTGGTGTCGGGATTGACGCCGCTTGTTTTCAGTACTTGTTTGGACAGTGTGGGGCCTATTCCAAAAATATAGGTCAAGGCTACTTCAACACGTTTTTCTCTGGGCAAATCAACGCCGGCTATACGTGCCAAACGCGGTACACCTCCTGGTTTATCCCTGTTTTTGTTTGTGTTTTGGGTTTTCGCAAATAATCATTACCGTACCCTTGCGACGGATGATCTTGCACTTTTCGCACATAGGTTTTACTGAAGGTCTGACCTTCATAGTTCTACCTCCTTTGAGGGGCGGAATCATTTGTGGCGATAGGTTATACGCCCTTTAGTGAGATCGTAAGGTGACAGTTCTAACGAAACCCGGTCGCCGGGCAAAATTCTGATAAAGTTCATGCGGAGTTTGCCGCGAACGTAGGCCAAAATTATGTGTCCGTTCTCCAACTCCACTTTGAAAGTTGCATTTGGAAGAGCGTCAACGACACGGCCCTCAACTTCTATGACATCCTGTTTCGCCATCTTAGTTCCCCCCCTTTTCATCTGCTTGGGAATCAGTGTTTTGAAGGATATGCCTGACCTCATCATCTGTACTCACGCATCCAGCTTGGTGTCTTACCAGCTGAAGATGAATGATATTTTTGGGCTTAGGCGCGGATATCCGGCGTCTGTGCCCATCGGCCACCATTACCCGGTTAGGGGTTAAGGTGACTACTACGTACAGATGATTTTTGTCACGACCGGCAGTGGAGCGAACAATGTTTCCCGGTGAAAATTGCATCATCATCCCTCCTAGTCCAAAGTTGTCAGGATTCTGGGCCCCTGGGGCGTAACTGCCACAGTATGCTCAAAATGCGCCGACAATTTTCCGTCTGCGGTCACCACCGTCCAGCCATCTGCCAGGGTTTTAACATGGTATTTGCCTGCATTGACCATAGGTTCAATTGCCAGCACCATTCCTGACGTCAGCCGCGGGCCGAAACCGGGATGTCCGAAGTTTGGGATCTGGGGATCTTCATGCATTTTTTGGCCGATTCCATGGCCAACATAATCGCGTATCACCGAAAAACCATTGGCTTCCGCCCATTGCTGAATTGCCGCGGAAATATCGGACAGACGATTACCCTCCACCGCCCGCTTAATTCCCTCGCTGAGGGAGCGTTCGGTAACTGCAATGAGTTCGGCAGATTCGGGAGAGATCTCTCCCACGGGGTAGGTAGCTGCTGAGTCGCCGACATAGCCGTCAACAATGGCGCCTATGTCAACACTGAGGATATCTCCTTGTTGAAGAATTACTTTATCTGAGGGTATTCCATGCACAACCTGGTGGTTTAATGAAGTACAGATGCTGGCGGGGAATCCTCCATAGCCTTTGAAGGCCGGGACTGCGCCCTGTTTACGGAAAAATTCTTCAACTAATCTATCCAGTTCCCTGGTAGATATTCCCGGAGCGATTGCTTCCTTGACCACTTGAAGAGCGCCGGCGGTAATTCTACCGGCCTTGGCCATCAGTTCAATTTCCCGGGGGGATTTAATTATTATCATTTGGGCACTCCTAAAGCGGCCAGAATGTCGGCAAAAACTTTGTCTATTTCCTGGTTGCCATTGATGGTCAGCAACAGGTTGCGCTGAGCATACCACTCCTTAAGAGGACTGGTCTGTGCAGCGTAGACTTCAAGGCGCTCAAGGACAGTAGCCTCACTGTCGTCACTGCGCTGATAGAGCTGGCCTCCGCACTGGCAAAGGTCAGCCTGAGGCGGCGGATTAAAGGAAAGGTGCCAAGCTTTTTCGCACTGGCGGCAAATCCGCCTGCCGCTGATGCGGCCAATCAGTTCCTCGTTGGGAACTTCCAGGCTGATTACGGCTGTAAGTCCAGCATGTTCCAATGCGTTGGCCTGGTCTAGTGTCCGAGGGTAGCCGTCCAAGAGAAAACCTTGCTGGCAATCAGGTTCGGTCAATCTTTGATCGACAATGCCAATGACGATTTCGTCGGGAACAAGCTTGCCTGCTTCCATAAATTTTGCAGCCTCTAGACCTAAGGGAGTCTGCTGCTTGCGGGCAGCCCTGAGCATGTCGCCGGTGGAAATGTGGGGAATGCCAAAATGCTTAGCGATAAATTCGGCCTGGGTGCCTTTGCCGGCACCGGGAGGGCCTAATAAGACTAAACGCATGAGTATCGCCTCCTACATGAAGCCCTTGTAGTGGCGCATGAGCATCTGGCTTTCAATCTGTTTCATGGTTTCAAGGGCAACGCCAATGACAATCAGGAGGGAAGTGCCGCCGATGCCAATATTCATCCCTACCATACCTTGGATAACGTAGGGCAGGGCGACGATAACCGCCAGAAACAAGGCCCCCACCAGGGTGATCCGGTTGAGGATGCGCATAATATAGCTGGAAGTGGGACGTCCCGGGCGAATACCGGGAATAAAGCCCCCGTTCTTGCGCATATTGTCCGCCAGTTCGGAAGGATTGACGGTAATCGCTGTGTAGAAATAGGCAAAGAAAATAATCAGGATGGCAGCCAATAAAGTCCCCGACCAAGTGCCCATGGTGAAAAATCCGGCTATTTTTTGAAGGATTCTATTGTCCCAAAACTGGCCGATGGTCTGGGGCAGCATCAACAAGGAGGTGGCGAAAATGACGGGAATGACGCCAGCCTGGTTGACCTTAAGGGGAATATGAGTGCTGGCGCCGCCATACATTTTGCGGCCGATTACCCGCTTGGCATACTGAACAGGAATTCTGCGCTCCCCTTCTGAGACATAGACCATTCCGGCAATAACCAGAACAGCCAGAATCAAGATAACCAGGATGTTGATGATGTTGATTTCTCCAGCTTTTAACAAGGCGTATGCCTGGACGACGGAAACAGGCAGCTGGGAGATAATACTGGCAAAGATGATCATGGAAATGCCGTTGCCAATACCCTTTTCGGTAATTTTCTCCCCCAGCCACATAAGGAAGGCGGTGCCTGCTGTCAGAGACAGGACCATAATAACCAAGGTCATATAGTAGCCCGAAGGGTTGGCGCTCTTGCTGACGCTGATCGCCTGCCTGAAGGCCATGGACATGCCGAAAGATTGAATGAGGGCGAGGACGATGGTGCCGTAGCGGCTGATCTGGGTCAGCTTTTTGCGGCCTTCCGCCCCTTCTTTGGCCCACTCTTCAAACTTGGGGATGACCACCTGCAGGAGCTGCATGATAATTGATGCATTGATATAGGGCATAATGCCCATGGCAAAGACCGAAAATTTCGAGAGGGCGCCGCCGGTGAAGACGTTGAACAGGCCAAAGAGCCCGCCGCCGCCTTGCTGGCCGCCCAGGATATTCTCGCGGATCCAGCTGCTGTCTATGCCGGGAACAGGGACAAAGGAGCCTAAACGATAGACCAGGAGCATAGCCAGAGTAAAGAGCAATTTCCGCCGGATGTCCTTAATATGCCAGGCGTTGCGCAATGTGGCAAACAGTTGCATATTATATCACCTCGACGCTGCCGCCGGCAGCTTTAATTTTGTCCTCTGCTCCTTTGCTGAAACGGTGGGCGTGCACAGCCAGTTTGGTGTTGAGCTGGCCAAAGCCTAAGATTTTGATGCCTTCGCCCATATTTTTCACCATGCCTGCTTCCTGAAGCAGCTGTGGGGTGACGACGGTGCCTTCCTCAAACCGGTTGAGGTCCTGAATGTTGATTTCTGCATACTGTTTTTTGAACTTGCTGGTAAAGCCCCTCTTGGGAATTCTTTGGTGCAGGGGCATTTGACCGCCTTCAAAGGTAGGACGGACGCCGCCGCCGCTCCGGGAGTTCTGGCCGTTATGGCCCCGGCCGGCAGTCTTGCCCAAGCCGCTGCCCAGGCCAAGCCCTTTGCGCTTTGCGGATTTGCGTGAACCTTTGGCAGGTTTTAGCTCATGGAGTTTCACGAATCTGCACCTCCTTATTCAATAACCTGAACCAGATGGGCGACTTTGGCAATCATGCCCCGGACCTGGGTGTTATCAGGCTTGCTGACAATTTGATTTAGTTTTGAAAAACCCAGGGCCTTTAAGGTCAGGCGCTGATCTTTAGGTCTGCCGATTGAACTGCGAACCAGTTGAATTTTTATTTGCTTTTCCATTTTAGTCCCTCCTAACCCCGGATTTCTCCGACGGTTTTGCCCCGCAGGCGGGCAATTTCGTCCGCTGTCCTCAGGGACTTGAGAGCTGCCATGGTTGCTCCCACCATATTGATGGCATTAGAGGAACCCAATGACTTGGTGAGGATGTCGCGATAACCTGCGGCTTCCAATACCGCACGCACCGGGCCGCCGGCAATAACGCCAGTACCTTCGGAAGCAGGCTTAAGCAGGACAACACCTGCGCCAAACTTGCCGGTGATTTCGTGGGGAATGGTCGTGCCCACCACGGGAACGGGGACGATATTTTTCTTGGCATCTTCGATGCCCTTGCGAATGGCTTCCGGCACTTCGCCGGCTTTGCCAAAACCAGTGCCGACACGGCCGCTGCCGTCGCCGACTACTACAAGAGCGCTGAAGCTGAAACGACGGCCGCCTTTGACAACTTTGGCGACTCGGTTAATACTGACAACCTTTTCGGTGAATTCACTGGCGGCTGTATCAAATTTAGACTTCAAGCTGATCCCTCCCTTGCCTAGAATTCCAGGCCGGCTTGACGAGCTGCTTCGGCCAGTTCTTTGATTCTCCCGTGGTAGATAAATCCTCCCCGGTCAAATACTACGGTAGAGATTCCGGCTTGTTTTGCTTTTTCAGCAACTAACCGGCCTACAACCTTTGCGGCCTCTTTGTTGCCGCCGTAGCTGACTTCAGCCTTGAACGCCTCATCTAGACTTGAGGCTGATACAAGGGTGCGGTCATTTGTGTCATCGACTATTTGAGCATAGATATGGTTTGCGCTGCGAAAGACGTTGAGACGGGGACGCTCGGGGGTGCCGACGACTTTCTTGCGTACCCGCAGGTGTCTTTGTTTACGCGGATTGATATTGCGACCCAACCGGGCTCACTCCTTTTACGCGCATTACTTGCCGGCTTTGCCTACTATGCGCCGGATCTGTTCGCCTTCATATTTAATGCCTTTGCCTAAATAAGGCTCAGGTTTGCGGACCGCTCTGATTTCAGCGGCAATTTGGCCAACTGCCTGCTTGTCAATTCCCTTGACGGAAATCTTGTTGGGGGCGGGGACTTCAAATTCAATTCCCTGGGGGGGATTGATTATCACCGGATGGGAATATCCCACCGTCAGAGTGATATCCTTGCCCTGAAGGGCGGCACGATAACCGACGCCGACTATTTCCAGGTTGCGGACATAGCCTTTGGTGACCCCTTCTACCATATTAGCTAACAGGCTGCGGGTCAAGCCGTGCAGAGAGCGATGTTCTTTGGCATCGGACGGGCGAATGACCAGTGCCTGGCCGCCCTCGACGCTAATGTCTATTTCTTGGGGCATTTGCTGTTCAAGCTGGCCCAGGGGACCTTTGACGGTAACAACTTTATCCTCTGTAACTGTGATCTGAACGCCTGCAGGTACTGGGACCGGCTTTTTGCCAATTCTGGACATGACTACACCTCCGTTGCAATGGTTACCAAACGTAGCACAGGACTTCGCCGCCCAGTCCGGCAGCGCGGGCCTTTCTGTCCACCATTACTCCCTGGGAAGTGGAGATGATGGCGATGCCCAGACCGCCTAATACCCTGGGGATCTCGTCCTTGTTGGCATAAACCCGCAGGCCGGGCTTGCTTATCCGTTTGATTCCTGTGATGATCCTGCGCTTGCCATTTTCATAACGCAGTGTGATTCTGATAATTCCCTGCTTATTGTCCTCCACTACCTCAAAGTTTGCGATATAACCTTCTTCTTTGAGGGCCTCGGCCAACGCTATCTTTATCTTTGATGCCGGGATTTCCACGCTGGTGTGGAGCGCCGTGTTGGCATTCCTGATTCTCGTCAGCATGTCGGCAATAGGGTCTGTCATAGTCATCTGGATGGACCTCCTTTCCTAACGCTACCAGCTGGCTTTTCTAACGCCAGGGATTTGGCCCCTGTGGGCCAAAGTGCGGAAACAGATACGGCACATGCCAAATTTGCGCATATATGCATGAGGGCGACCACAGATTTTACACCGATTGTAACCCTGAGCGCTAAATTTTGGCTGCCTTCCCTGTTTGGCGATCAATGATTTTTTTGCCACCCGTTTTTACCCTCCTTGTAGGTTTATTTCTTGAAGGGAACACCGAAACCTGTCAGCAACTCGCGGCCTTCTTCGTCGGTCTTGGCGGTAGTGACGATGACAATATCCATACCGCGGACCTTTTCGACCTTATCGTAATTGATTTCGGGAAAAATCAGCTGTTCCTTTATACCCATGGTGTAATTGCCACGGCCGTCAAAGGCTTTGGGCGATACACCGCGGAAGTCACGCACCCGGGGGAGGGCAATGTTCAGCAAGCGGTCCAAAAAATGATACATGCGCTCGCCCCGCAAGGTTACCATGGTGCCGATTGGCATCCCGGCCCGAAGCTTGAAACCGGCTATGGCCTTGCGTGCTTTGGTGATTACCGGCCTCTGCCCGGTGATGATGCTCAGCTCTTCCACTGCATTTTCAAGAAATTTCGGGTTCTCTTTGGCGTCGCCTACACCCATGTTGACGACGACTTTTTCAATCTTTGGCACTTCCATGATGCTGCTGTACTTGAATTTATTCATCAGAGCGGGGACTATATCCCGCTGATACAGTTCTTTTAGTCTAGACAAGAGTGTCTACCTCCCTTCCGCTTGGTCAGTTACTTTTCGTTGACCTCGCCGCAATTTTTGCAGTACCGGACCTTCTGCCCATCGGCCAGGAATTTATGACCAACCCGGGCGGGTCTGTTGCAGCGTGGACAGATAAGCATGGCCTTGCCGCTGAAAATCGGCGCTTCTTTATCGATGATGCCGCCTTGGGGATTATCTCTGGTAGGCCGCATATGCTTTTTGACGATGCTTACCCCTTCAACGATAATTTTGCCGGAGCGGGGCAGGACTTGCAAGACTTTGCCGGCCTTATCCTTGTCAGCGCCGGACATGATTCTAACCTTGTCACCTTTATTGACATGTATCTTGGTCAATGTCACGTAATCCACCTCCTTCACAGCTTAGAGGACTTCTGGCGCCAGGGAGACTATCTTCATAAAGTCCCTCTCCCGCAGTTCACGGGCTACAGGCCCAAATATCCTTGTGCCTCTGGGGTTTTTGGCATCGTTGATTATAACAGCTGCGTTGTCATCAAAGCGGATATAAGAGCCGTCTTTGCGGTTCACTCCAGATTTGGTGCGCACCACAACAGCCCGAATTACTTCGCCCTTCTTGACAACCCCGCCGGGTGTTGCCTCTTTTACTGATGCGACAATTATGTCGCCTATATTTGCCGAATAACGCCTGGTGCCGCCGAGGACGCGAATGCACATAATCTTTTTGGCGCCTGAGTTGTCGGCAACATTCAACATCGTTTGCTGCTGAATCACAGTATACCCCTCCTTTCAGCGCATAAAACTATTGGACTTTTTGCAGGATTTCCACCAGGCGCCAGCGTTTTTCACGGCTGAGGGGTCTGGTTTCCATTATTTCTACCACATCGCCGATGCTGCACTGGTTGTTTTCATCGTGAGCTTTAAACTTGTTGGTCCTCTTGATAATCTTGCCGTAAGCAGGGTGCCGCAGCTGTTCTTCGACTGCTACGACAATGGTTTTGTCCATTTTATTGCTGACCACCTTGCCCACCAGGACTTTGCGATTACCACGTTCGGTCATTGGACCATCCTCCTTTCGGAACACTATTGCACGTTGATATTGAGTTCCCGTTCCCGAATAATTGTCTTTACCCGGGCAATGTCTTTGCGCACCCGTTTAATCTGCAGTGGGTTATCTAATTGACCGGTGGCAAGTTGAAAACGCAGATTGAAGAGTTCGGTTTTTAACTCATCCAGACGGATCTGAAGTTCGTTTGCGCTTAGATCGCGAATTTCCTTGCCTTTCACTGGTCTTCACCACCCATTTCAAAACGTTTTACGAATTTGGTCCTTATGGGCAGTTTGTGTGCTGCCAGACGCATTGCTTCCCGGGCCACCTCTTCGGGGACACCGGCCAGCTCAAACATAATCCGGCCCGGCTTTACCACTGCAACCCATTTGTCAGGAGAACCCTTACCACTGCCCATCCGGGTTTCGGCGGGTTTGGCGGTAATGGGCTTGTGGGGAAAGATTTTTATCCAGACCTTGCCGCCCCTCTTGATATATCTGGTCATGGCAATACGGGCGGCCTCTATCTGCTGGTTGGTGATCCAGCTGGGTTCCAAAGCCTGAAGTCCGTACTCGCCATCAATGACTTCAGTGCCCCGCTGGGCCTTGCCCTTGATGCCGCCACGGTGGGGCCGGCGGTACTTAACACGCTTGGGGATAAGCACGGCTTATTCTCCTCCTTCCACAACACCTTTTGCTTTTTTCGGCTGGGGCAGAATCTCGCCTTTGTAAATCCAAACCTTGACGCCTATCTGGCCGTAGGTAGTCTTGGCTTCGGTCGCGCCATAGTCGATGTCTGCCCGCAGCGTATGCAGGGGCACTGTGCCATCGGTATACCATTCGGTTCGGGACATTTCGGCGCCGCCCAGACGGCCGCTGACCATGACTTTTATGCCTTTGGCGCCAACGCGCATGGTTCTGCCCATAGCCTGTTTCATGGCCCGGCGAAAGGCAATACGCTTTTCCAGTTGGGCGGCAATGGATTCAGCGACTAATTGGGCGTCCATTTCTGCCACCCGGATTTCGATAATATTGATATGGGTTTGCTTGCCGGTCAGCTGATCCAGTTCTTTGCGCAAGCGTTCGATGCCTGAACCGCCGCGGCCGATGACAACCCCGGGCTTGGCAGTATGAATTGAGACGCGCAAGCGGTTGGCTGCCCGCTCAATTTCAATCTGAGATATTCCCGAGTTGGCCAGTTGGCGGCGGAGATATTTACGAACCCTTATGTCTTCGTGCAGGGTATCGACATAATCCTTGCGCTCAGCATACCACTTAGCTTCCCAATCCCGGATGATGCCAACCCGCAAGCCGATGGGATTAATTTTTTGTCCCACTAATTATCCCTCCTTCTGCTTTTCTGCCACCATCAGGGTAATATGGCTGGTCTTTTTGAGGATTCTGCTGGCCATTCCGCGGGCACGGGGTCTGTACCTCTTAAGAGAGGGACCTTGATCCACATAGGCTTTGGCCACAAAAAGATTATCTGCAATTAATTCAAAGTTGTGTTCGGCGTTGGCCACAGCAGACTTAAGCACCTTTTCCACCAGGGGAGAGGCAGCCTTGGGAGTGTTTCTGAGGATGGCCAGCGCTTCACCAATATCTTTGCCCCTTATCAGGTCGACTACGATGCGGACTTTACGGGGGGCAATGCGCACATGCGTCGCACTTGCTTTGACTTCCATTGTTTATCCTCCTCTCTGGGGAACTATTTCAAGGCCGTGGAACGCTCGGTGTGGGAACCGTGGCCCTTGAAGGTGCGGGTGGGAGCGAATTCACCCAGCTTGTGGCCGACCATCTCTTCGCTAATATAGACCGGCACATGCTTGCGCCCGTCATAGATTGCGAGGGTATGGCCTACAAATTCCGGAAATATTGTTGAGCGGCGGGACCAGGTCTTAACAACACGCTTTTCGCTTTTTTCATTCATCTGCTGGATTTTCTTCAGCAGGCTTTCTTCACAGAAAGGACCTTTTTTTAGAGATCTGCTCATTTGGCATCCATCCCTCCTTCAGATGCTAGCCTTTACGGCGTCTGACAATATATTGGTCTGACTTGTTTCTCTTCTTACGGGTCCTGTAACCCAGGGTAGGTTTGCCCCAAGGGGTGACAGGAGCTGGCCGGCCAATGGGCGCCTTGCCCTCGCCACCGCCATGGGGGTGGTCAGCAGGGTTCATGACGACACCGCGAACGCTGGGACGTTTGCCCAGCCACCGGGAGCGTCCAGCTTTGCCGATGGTAAGGTTCTGATGATCTAAATTTCCCACCTGGCCAATGGTGGCCCGGCAGTTGACATGAATGAGACGCACTTCGCCAGAGGGCAATTCCACATGAGCATAATCGCCTTCCCTGGCTTTAAGCTGAGCGCCGGCGCCTGCCGACCGCACCAGTTGGCCGCCCTTGCCGGGCTTGAGTTCAAGGTTATGAATAATTGTGCCAAAAGGAATTTCACTAAGAGTCAGACAGTTTCCCACTTTGATATCGGAGCCGGTGCCTGAATGGATTACTGTGCCGACTTTCAAGCCGTTGGGGGCCAGGATATAGCGTTTTTCGCCGTCTGCGTAATGAAGCAGGGCGATATATGCAGAACGATTGGGATCGTATTCAATGGCAACAACGGTTGCAGGAATACCATCCTTGTTTCTGCGAAAATCGATGATTCTGTAACTGCGTTTATGACCACCACCGCGGTGACGAACGGTAAGCCGGCCCTGATTGTTGCGGCCCGCCTGTTTCTTAAGGGGAGCAAGCAGGGATTTTTCGGGCTGGGTCTTGGTAATTTCCTGAAAAGAGGAAACTGTAGCAAACCGTCGTCCGGGGGAGGTAGGCCTGAATGATTTGATAGCCATGACTCACCCTCCTTGGAGCAGAGTTCTATTCAAAAATTTCGATGGGCTTGGAATTGGCGGTCAAGCTAACGACGGCCTTCTTCCAGCTGGGGCGGTATCCCTCATGGACACCCATGCGCTTTAGTTTTCCCCGCATATTAGCAGTGGTAACTGATTCCACCTGGACTTTAAAGATTTTTTCCACGGCATGGGCAATTTCAATTTTGTTTGCATCTCTTTTAACTACAAAGGTATATTTCTTGTCGGCCATGAGGTCGTTGGTCTTTTCGGTAATCACCGGCCTGATGAGAATGTCGCGAGGGTCACGCATTACGCAAACACCTCCTCAAGCTTGGCGACGGCATCTTTGGTCAGAATAAGGGCTCCGCTGTTGAGCACCTGGTAGGTGTTGATGTTTGTCACCATACCGGTGCTGATCGTGGGAATGTTGCGGGCCGATTTGTAGACTGTCGGCGCTGATTCTGCAGTCATTAATACTGCTTTGCCTTCGACCTTAAGGTTGTTTAGCAACTTGACTATCTCAGCGGTCTTTGGCTCTTCCATTGTAAACTGGTCCAGGACGATGAGTTCGTTGTTGTTATACTTGCTTGTCAAGGCTGATTTCAGAGCTGCCCTCTTAAGTTTTTTGGGCATCCGCACTGTATAGTCTCTGGGATGGGGGCCAAATACGACGCCGCCACCGGTCCAGATTGGCGATCTGGTGGAGCCGTGCCGGGCCCGGCCGGTGCCTTTTTGCCGCCAGGGCTTGCGGCCACCGCCGCTGACTAAGCCGCGGGTCTTGGCCGCAGCTGTTCCCCGCCGCTGGTTGGCCAGGTAGGCAACTACCACTTCATGCATTGCTGCTTGGTTAATCGGGGCGGCAAAGATTGCAGGATTGAGTTCCATCTCTGCTACTTGCTCACCTTTGCTATTATGAACTGCCACCTTAGGCATGTCCTGTGTCCTCCTTTCGCTTCAACTACTACCTGTTCTTAACTGAATCTTTGATGCGCAGCAGCGAACCGCGGATACCAGGCATAGAACCCTTGACCAGGAGCAAGTTGCGCTCTTTGTCAACCTGAACAACCTCAAGATTCTGGACTGTAATCCTTTCGTCGCCCATGCGCCCGGGAAGAGGCCGTCCCTTAAAGACTTTTGCTGCATCGACAGCACCCAGAGAACCAGGACGCCGGTGATAATGGGAACCGTGGCTCATGGGGCCGCGCCTTTGATTGTGGCGCTTAATGGAACCTGCGGTGCCCTTGCCCTTGGAAACGCCGGTCACATCAATGTGGTCGCCAATCTGAAACATGTCGACCCGCAGTTCCTGACCCACTTGAAATTGGTCGGTATTTTCAAGCCTTAGTTCGGCCAGGTAGCGAGTGGGAGCAACATTGGCCCGCTTAAAATGACCGCGCTCGGGGTTGTTGAGCCGTTGCTCTTTTTGCTCTTGGAAGCCAACCTGAATGGCATTATAACCATCGGTGGCTGCGGTTTTCTTTTGAATGACGGGACAGGGCCCCGCCAGAATTACTGTTACGGGAACCACATTGCCCGCTTGGTCAAACAACTGGGTCATGCCAATTTTCTTGCCCAGGATTGCTTTTTTCACTAGGTTTGCCACCTCCTTGACACTGATAAAGAACTTTAATGATTAGAGTTTGAGTTCGATGTCAACCCCGGCAGGGAGATCCAGCCGCATCAAAGCATCGACTGTTTTGGGGGTGGGCTCCAGGATGTCGATTAAGCGTTTATGGGTGCGCATCTCAAACTGTTCCCGAGAGTCCTTGTATTTATGGACAGCCCGCAAGACAGTGTAAATACTCTTGTCGGTGGGCAGGGGAATGGGACCTGAAACCTGGGCACCAGTGCGCCGGGCAGTCTCGACGATTTTTTCGGCAGACTGGTCAAGCACGCTATGGTCGAAGGCCTTGAGCCTGATTCTGATTTTTTGTGTAGCAGCCAATTACTTTCCCTCCTTTTGCCCTGAAGGGCGCTAACTCCTATTGATAATCTCTTCGGCAATACTTTTAGGGACCGGTGCGTAATGTGAGAATTCCATGGAGAATACTCCCCGGCCCTGGGTCCGGGACCGCAATTCGGTGGCATAGCCGAACATCTCGGCCAGGGGAACCTTGGCCCGGATGATTGCGAGGCCTTTATTGGGCTCCATGCCCTCGATACGGCCGCGCCTGGAGTTGATGTCGCCCATGACATCCCCCAAATAATCTTCGGGCACGGTAACTTCTACTTTCATTACCGGCTCTAAGAGGACGGGCTGGGCTTTTTGCATTCCAGCTTTGAAGCCCATTGAACCAGCGATTTTAAAAGCCAGTTCGGAAGAGTCCACATCATGGTAACTACCATCATAGATGGTAACCGTTACGTCGATGACTGGATATCCTCCTAAAACGCCGTTCTGGGTAGCTTCTTTGACACCAGCTTCGACGGCGGGAACAAATTCTTTGGGGACGACGCCGCCGACGATTTTATTTATAAATTCAAACCCGCTGCCTGGCTCCCGAGGAGAAAGCCTTAGCCAAACATGACCATATTGGCCGTGGCCGCCGGACTGGCGGACAAATTTCCCCTCGGCCTCAACAGTCTTGCTGATAGTCTCCTTATAAGCCACTTGCGGTTTTCCCACATTGGCCCCGACCTTGAACTCCCGAATGAGGCGGTCGACGATAATTTCCAGGTGCAATTCACCCATGCCGGAAATAATGGTCTGACCGGTTTCATGATTGGAATAGGTCTTGAAAGTAGGATCCTCTTCAGCCAATTTCTGCAGCGAGAGTGACATTCTTTCCTGATCAACCTTGGTCTTGGGCTCAATTGCTACATCTATGACCGGTTCAGGAAACTGCATGGATTCGAGAATTACTGCACCATTTTCTGAGCACAAGGTGTCACCGGTAGAGGTTTCCTTGAGACCGACGGCGGCGATGATGTCACCGGCCATGATCTCATTGATCTCTTCCCGGTGGTTGGCATGCATCCGCAGCAGCCTGCCCACCCGTTCTTTTTTGCCCTTAGAAGAATTGTAGACATAGCTGCCGGCGGGGAGAGTGCCTGAATAGACACGCAAAAAGATCAATTTTCCCACAAAGGGATCGGCAGCCACTTTAAATGCCAAAGCGGCAAAGGGTTCATTGTCATCAGAGCGGCGCACCACTTCTTCGCCGCTGCGAACATCAGTGCCGCGAATGTCGGCCACTTCATTTGGGGCCGGCAGGTAGTCGACCACTGCGTCCAGAAGGGGCTGGACACCCTTGTTCTTATAGGATGAACCACAGAGGACCGGCACAAGCTTATTGGCGAGGACGCCTTTTCGCAGTGCCCTCTTTATATCCTGCGGAGAAATATCTCTGCCTTCCAAATAATTGCCCATTAATTCCTCATCATAATCTGCAACGGCTTCCAAAAGTTTTTCGCGGTACTGGTTCGCCAAGTTCTGCATCTCTTCGGGGATGGCATCAGTTTCACTGTGGGTGCCTAATTCATCGGTGTAATGCAAAGCGTTCATTTCTACCAGGTCGATGATCCCACGAAAGGTATCTTCTCTGCCAATAGGCAGTTGTACCGGGACGGCATTGGCCAGCAGCCGCTCCCTGATCATCCCCACAACCCTTAAGTAGTCTGCGCCGGTAATGTCCATTTTGTTGACATAGGCAATGCGGGGAACATGGTACTTATCGGCCTGACGCCAGACCGTTTCCGACTGAGGCTCTACACCGCCCTTGGCGCAGAAGACGCTGACGGCGCCATCCAGCACCCGGAGGGAGCGTTCAACCTCGACAGTGAAGTCAACGTGGCCTGGTGTGTCGATAATGTTTATACGGTAATCTTTCCAATGGGCAGTAGTTGCAGCCGAGGTGATAGTAATCCCCCGCTCCTGCTCCTGAACCATCCAGTCCATGGTGGCAGCGCCATCATGGGTTTCACCCAGTTTGTGCACTCTGCCGGTATAGAACAAGATTCGTTCGGTGGTCGTGGTCTTGCCGGCATCGATATGGGCCATAATTCCAATATTCCTTGTCTTATCCAAGGCAAATTCTCTAGTCATTGAGCATTCCCTCCTTTCGGACAGATGAAAACTGATAAATTACCAGCGGAAATGGGCGAAGGCCTTGTTGGCTTCGGCCATCTTATGGGTATCTTCCCGCTTTTTAACGGTAGCGCCGGTGCTGTTGGCGGCATCCATTAATTCACCGGCCAGGCGCTGAGCCATGGTTTTTTCTCCCCGCTTGCGGGAAAAGGTAACCAGCCAGCGGATTGCCAGCGTGCGACGGCGTTCGGGACGAACTTCCACGGGAACCTGGTAGTTGCTGCCCCCGACACGGCGGGCCTTAACTTCCAGAACGGGCATGACATTATTCATGGCAGCCTCGAAGACATCCATGGGTTCTTTGCCAGTCTTGGTCCGGATGATATCCAGGGCCCCGTACATAATTGACTGGGCGACGCCTTTTTTGCCGTCAAGCATGATTGCGTTAATAAACCGGGAGATTAGTTCGCTGTTGTAAATGGGGTCGGCAATTATCTCCCGCTTGGGAACTGCACCTCTTCTGGGCATTCGCTATCCCTCCCTTATTCTTAGGATTTAGGTTTTTTAGAACCGTATTTCGAACGGCTCTGGTTGCGGTTTTGAACTCCTGCAGTGTCCAGAGAACCACGTACAATGTGATACCTTACGCCGGGCAGGTCTTTGACCCTGCCGCCCCGGACGAGGACAACAGAGTGCTCTTGCAAGTTGTGACCGATGCCGGGAATGTAAGCTGTCACTTCAGTTCCGTTGGTCAGGCGAACACGGGCAACCTTGCGAAGCGCCGAATTTGGTTTTTTGGGGGTAAGGGTGGAAACTCTGGTACATACTCCCCGCTTTTGAGGTGAACCCTCCAGCGCAGGCGCGGCTGATTTTTTGACAATTTTCTTCCTTCCTTTGCGGACCAGCTGGTTAATTGTTGGCATACTCACACCTCCTTCAATTGGTAAAGGTGCCCGGCCTGGGAAGACCGGGCCCATAGGCTATTTGCGAACCATGGCGGCAGCGGCGGCACCCACTTGAATGCCGCAGGCCTTGCCCAATTCACGCATGCTGACGACACTGACCAGGGGAATTCCCAGCTCCCTGCAGAGTTCAGCTATGGGTTCAACCAACTTTGCGTCGGCATCACCGGCAATGAATACTTTGACGGCCTCGCCTTTTTCAATGGCAAGTTTAGTCTGCTTAGTGCCTACGGACAGACTTGTGCCACATTCTGATCCCGATATGGCCATTAGCACACTCAACCTCCCAGTAAATTGAAAAATACGCACTTAATTAGTTTAACATCGGCCAGAGCTGCTGTCAATCAATTTCTGCGCTTCATCAATTTGCGGCTCTTTGACAATCTGAATGCTGCTATATCTGGTCATGCCCGTCCCCGCTGGGATAAGCTTGCCAATGATGACATTTTCCTTAAGACCCAGCAAGGGATCGATTTTTCCTTTAATTGAAGCTTCCGTCAGCACCCGGGTGGTCTCCTGGAAAGATGCGGCGGAGAGGAAAGAATCTGTGGCCAGAGAAGCCTTGGTAATTCCCAGCAGCAACGGCCGTCCGGTAGCCGGTTCGCCGCCCTCAGCCACCACTTGGCTGTTGGCTTCGTCAAACTCAAAATTATCGATGAAGGCGCCAGGCAACATGCCTGTGTCTCCGGGAGTTACTACTTTGATTTTGCGCATCATCTGACGGACGATGACTTCTATATGCTTGTCGTTGATGTCAACGCCCTGGTTGCAATAGACCCGCTGCACTTCCTGGGTCAGGTAGGATTGCACGGCTTCTGCCCCCTTGACCCTGAGGAGATCATGGGGATTGATGGAACCCTCCGTCAAGGAGTCGCCGGCCTCTACTCTCTGACCCTGGCGAGCCCGCAGTCTGGCGCCAAAGGGGATGGTGTAAACATGGGACTCGCCGTCGGCGGCCTTGACTTCCACTTCCCGCTTTGTCTTGTGTTCATCCAGATGGACGATGCCATCAACTTCGGTAATGACAGCCTGGCCTTTAGGCTTGCGGGCTTCAAACAGTTCTTCCACCCGGGGCAGACCCAAGGTGATGTCATCACCGGCAACGCCGCCGGTATGGAAGGTCCGCATGGTCAGCTGGGTGCCAGGTTCGCCAATTGACTGGGCGGCGATGATTCCCACCGATTCACCGATATTGACTACTTTGCCGGTGGCCATGTCCTGGCCGTAACATCTTACGCACACGCCGTAACGGCTCTTGCAGCTGAGAACGGTGCGGATTTTGACAAAATCAAAGATTGCGGCCAGCTTTTGTTGAGACATTACTCTTTGGCCGTCTTCCACGTAAACGGTATGAGCGGAGAGCTTAAATTTATGGGATTCACCCTCATCTCCGGTAACTGTGAGAGTGTTTTTCTTGAGGGTGACAGTGCCTGACATTGGCGCGAGGATGACGCCGTAGCCAGCGATTTCCCGAGCAATTGCCTGATCAATGAGCTGGTCCTTGGCCACCAGCACCTGTCCCTCGGGAGTAACAACATCTTCAGCGGCGTAGCGCCCTGCCAGACGCTCTTCCAAGGGTTCGATGATATTGCGCCCGTCTCGGATATCGGAAACGGCCAGACTGCGGTCGGTGCCGCAGTCCACATCCCGGACGATAACGTCTTGGGAGACGTCTACCAGGCGGCGGGTAAGATAACCGGAGTCTGCAGTCTTGAGGGCTGTGTCAGCCAACCCTTTGCGGGAACCGTGAGAGGAAATGAAGAATTCCATAACTGTCAGGCCCTCACGGAAATTGGCCTTGATGGGTAGCTCGATGACCTTGCCGGTGGGGTCGGCCATCAGCCCCCGCATGCCTGCCAGCTGTGTAATCTGAGATTCATTTCCCCGGGCTCCAGAACCAATCATCATGTAGATGGGGTTAAACCGGTCCAAACCCTTCATCAGACTTCTGGATACATCATCTTTGGCTTGGTTCCAGATAGCTATAACTTGCTCATAGCGCTCTTCATCACTGACCAGGCCTCGGCGAAAATCCTTTTCAGTTTTTTCGACGCTGGCTTCTGCATTTTTAATAATTTCAGCTTTTTCTTTGGGGACATTGATGTCGGACACGGCAATGGTGATGCCTGCCCTGGTGGAAAAGGAAAAGCCCACTGCCTTAATTTTGTCAAGTATTTCTGCCGTAGCTGTAGTCTGATAGCGCCGGAAACATTCGGCGATAATTTTACTGATAAACTTGCTGGTTATTGCCGGCACTACTTCCCGCTTCCCTATTAAATCGGGGATATTGCTGCCAGGCGGGGCAATGTCAGAGGCAGAGACATAATTTTCAAAAGAGGGGCGGTTGAGATAAGGAAAATCTGCCGGGAAAATTTCATTAAAGATCATTCGCCCAGCTGTGGTCAAGAAGTAACCACGCTCCGGAGCTGTGGGGCCCAGGTTTTTGCCAGCCAGTCCCTTAAGGGAAACTGCAATCCTGGTATGAAGAGTAATTGTCTTTTCCTGATAGGCCCGCAGCACTTCGCTGTAATCGGCAAAAACCTTGCCTTCACCTGTGTCGTTAGGTTTCTCCAAGGTCAGGTAGTAAATACCCAGCACCATGTCCTGAGTAGGGGTAACCACTGGCCTGCCGTCTTTAGGGTTGAGAATGTTATGGGCCGCCAGCATGAGCAGCCTGGCTTCAGCCTGGGCTTCAGAAGACAGGGGAACGTGGACAGCCATTTGGTCGCCGTCAAAGTCTGCATTATAAGCAGTGCAGACCAGAGGGTGAATCTGAATGGCACGACCTTCCACCAGCACAGGCTCAAAGGCCTGAATGCCCAGGCGGTGCAAGGTAGGGGCACGGTTGAGAAGGACAGGATGCTCTCTGATCACTTCTTCGAGAACGTCCCAGACTTCCGTTTCTACTCTTTCGACCATGCGCTTGGCATTTTTTATATTATGGGCGACGCCGTCATTGACCAGGCGGCGCATGACAAAGGGCTTAAACAGTTCCAGGGCCATTTCCTTGGGCAACCCGCATTGGTACATCTTTAACTCAGGGCCGACGACAATGACGGAACGGCCAGAATAGTCCACCCGTTTGCCCAGCAGGTTTTGACGGAAACGGCCTTGCTTGCCCTTGAGCAAGTCGCTCAGGGATTTTAAAGGCCTGTTGCCGGGGCCGGTAACGGGACGCCCCCGGCGCCCGTTGTCGATTAACGCGTCTACAGCTTCCTGAAGCATGCGCTTTTCATTGCGGACAATGATGTCAGGAGCGCCTAAATCCAAAAGGCGCTTAAGCCGGTTGTTGCGGTTAATGACCCGGCGGTATAGATCGTTGAGGTCTGCAGTGGCGAAGCGGCCTCCTTCCAGCTGGACCATGGGCCGCAGATCCGGGGGAAGCACCGGCACGGCATCCATGATCATCCATTCAGGCCGGTTCTTGGAGCTACGGAAGGCTTCAACCACCTCTAAGCGGCGGACTGCCCGGATATGCCTTTGGCCGGTAGAAGTCTTGACCTCTGTCCGCAGTTCTTCGGAAAGAGCGTCGAGATCGATCTCCTCTAACAGGGTCTTGATGGCCTCTGCTCCCATCTCGGCCCGGAAACCACGGCCGCTGCGAAAGAGGTCGACATTTTTCTCGTAGTTCTCACGGTATTCGGCTTCGGTAAGCAGCTGCTTTTTGGAAAGATTGGTTTCCCCTGGTTCCAGGACCACATAATTAGCAAAGTAGAGGACCTTCTCCAAAGACCGGGGAGGCATATCCAACAATAACCCCATCCGGCTGGGGATGCCTTTAAAATACCAAATATGGGAGACCGGGGCTGCCAGTTCGATATGGCCCATGCGCTCCCGGCGAACCTTGGCCCGGGTGACCTCCACACCGCAGCGGTCACAAACTACGCCCTTGTAGCGAATGCGCTTGTACTTGCCGCAATGGCATTCCCAGTCCTTTTGGGGACCGAAGATTTTTTCGCAAAACAAGCCTTCCCTTTCGGGCTTGAGAGTTCGATAGTTGATAGTTTCAGGTTTCTTGACCTCACCCCTGGACCAGGCCCGAATTTGCTCCGGCGAGGCCAAACCAATCCGCAGGGAATCGAAATTGTTGACATCCAGCAAGGTATTTCCCCCTTTTAAGATGTTGGTTGTCAATCATCAGGAAGATCATCATCATCGCCGTCTAGCTCGATGGCGGCGGTGCGCTTGGCCTTTTTACGCGGGGCCTTGCTGACACCTTCAAAATCATCTTCCATGTCGGCAAACCGTTCAAAATCCTCATCCAAAATCTCCATTTCGTCAGGATCGCCTTCATCCGAATCTGCTTCTTGTTCGCTGACGTCAATGGTATCGGTCAAATCTTGTTCGAGATTAACTTCTAATTCCCCTGACTCGTCATCATCTTCGCCAATTTCAACCTCAGCGGTATCCTCCCCCAGGACCTTGACATCCAGGCCAAGACTTTGCAGCTCTTTGACCAATACTTTAAAGGACTCAGGCACACCGGGTTCTGGGATATTTTCTCCCTTGACAATGGCCTCATAGGTTTTGACCCGCCCAACCACATCGTCAGACTTGACGGTGAGTATTTCCTGGAGAGTGTAAGCTGCGCCATAAGCCTCCAGGGCCCAAACCTCCATTTCTCCGAAACGCTGGCCGCCAAACTGGGCCTTGCCCCCCAGAGGCTGCTGGGTAACCAGGGAATAGGGTCCCGTCGAACGGGCATGAATTTTGTCATCAACCATATGGGCAAGCTTGACGATGTAGACATAGCCCACGGTAACCGTATTGTCAAAAGGTTCGCCGCTGCGGCCGTCGTAAAGCAATTCCTTGCCGTCTTCAGGCAACCCGGCCTCTTTGAGGGCGGCAAAAACATCCATCTCCGACGCCCCGTCAAAGACAGGAGTGGCCACCTTGATGCCTAGGGTGCTTGCGGCCCAGCCCAGGTGGGTTTCAAGGACCTGACCAATATTCATCCGGGAAGGGACGCCAAGGGGATTGAGGACAATATCCATAGGAGTGCCGTCGGGCAAAAAGGGCATATCTTCTGCAGGCAAAATCTTAGAGATAACCCCTTTGTTGCCGTGGCGGCCTGCCATTTTATCGCCAACAGAAATTTTCCGTTTCTGAGCAATGTAGACTCTGACCAGCTGATTGACCCCAGGTGAGAGTTCATCATCATTTTCTCGGCTAAAGACCTTGACATCGACAACGATGCCTGACTCACCATGGGGAACCCGCAACGAGGTATCCCGGACTTCTCTGGCCTTTTCTCCGAAGATAGCTCTGAGGAGGCGCTCTTCAGCAGTCAGTTCAGTTTCACCTTTAGGAGTTACCTTGCCCACGAGGATATCACTGGGCCTGACTTCTGCCCCAATGCGAATGATGCCGCGGCTGTCCAGGTTCTTGAGGGCCTCATCTCCCACATTGGGGATGTCTCGGGTTATTTCTTCCGGCCCCAGTTTTGTGTCCCTGGCCTCGGCCTCATATTCTTCAATATGGATTGAAGTAAAAATGTCATCATGGACCAGGCGTTCACTGATTAAAATGGCATCTTCATAGTTATAGCCTTCCCAGGTCATAAACGCCACCAGCACGTTGCGGCCCAGGGCTAATTCCCCCATCTCTGTTGAAGGGCCATCAGCCAGGGTATCCCCGGCCTGAACCTGGTCACCCTTGCGCACTGTAGGCCGCTGGGAGATACAGGTGCCCTGGTTGGAGCGGTGGAATTTGGTCAAGTGGTAGAAATCCCTGCCGCCGCTGGTCTCAAGGGGAAAGTTTTCCCCGGTCATGCCGCTGATGTTGGCATCAAATTGATTGTCACCCCGGTTGACAACTATTCTTGAGGAAGTTACCGATTCAACTATTCCTGAGTTTACAGCCTCTACTATGACCCGGGAATCTCGGGCCACTTTGCCTTCAATGCCAGTGCCTACAATTGGCGCTTTAGGCACCAACAGGGGCACGGCCTGTTTTTGCATGTTTGCTCCCATCAATGCTCTGTTGGCGTCGTCGTTTTCTAGAAATGGAATGAGACTGGTGGCGACGCTGACTAACTGCTTGGGAGAGACGTCCATATAGTCGATTTCTTTTGGCGGCCGGGTGGTGATTTCGCTGCCTAAACGGACGCTGATGAGGGAAGATGTAAAATATCCGTTTTCGTCTAAAGGCGCGTTGGCTTGAGCAATTGCATACTGGTCCTCATCATCGGCGGTGAGGTAGTGGATTTCGTTAGTCACCCGACCTTGGGTCCTGTGTACTTTGCGGTAGGGAGTCTCAAGAAATCCATACCGATTCATGCGGGCATAGGTGCTCAAGGAACCAATGAGGCCGATATTGGGGCCTTCAGGGGTTTCAATGGGACACATGCGGCCATAATGTGAGTGATGCACGTCCCGCACTTCGAAGCTTGCCCGGTCGCGGCTTAACCCCCCTGGGCCCAATGCGCTAAGGCGGCGCTTATGGCTGAGTTCAGCCAGGGGGTTGGTCTGATCCATAAATTGGGAAAGCTGGCTGCTGCCAAAGAACTCTTTGATGGCGGCAATGACAGGACGAATATTAATCAAAGCCTGGGGAGTAATGGCATCCACATCTTGAATAGTCATGCGCTCTTTGACAACCCGTTCCATTCTGGACAGGCCCACCCGAAATTGGTTTTGCAGAAGCTCGCCCACGCTGCGCAAACGCCTGTTTCCCAGGTGGTCGATGTCATCAACCTCGCCGATGCCTTTGGCTAAGTTGAGCAGGTATCCGATCACGGCGATAATGTCCTGACGGGTAATACAATTGGTGCCGTAAGGGGGCAATCCATTGCCGACAATGCGGATTGACTCTTTATTTTCGTTGTACACACTAAATTCTGTTGGGGAATTTTCCAGTGAAAAGATCCTATCCAACAGTTGATCATCCAAAACGGCGCCTGCCTCGGCAAGAATTTCGCCGGTATCCATGTCGATGACGGGCTCGCTCAGTTTACGATAGCGCAAGCGGCGGCGAGCGCCCAATTTTTTATTTAATTTATAGCGGCCCACATGGGCCAGATCATAGCGTTTGGGGTCAAAGAAAAGGTTTTCAAAAAGGGTCTTGGCATTATCCACATGAGCTGGTTCCCCTGGCCGCAACCGCTTATATATTTCCAGTAGGCCGCTTTCGAAAGAGTCGGTGCTGTCCTTCTCTAAAGTGGCTTCCAAAATCTCATGATTGCCGCCAAAGAGTTGACGAATCTCATCATTGGTGCCATAACCGATGCTGCGGAGCAAGACAGTCATAGGCAATTTGCGGGTGCGGTCCACCCTCACCCAGGCGATGTTGTGGCTGTCGGTTTCGAACTCCAACCAGGCCCCTCGATTGGGAATAAGGGTGCCGGTAAACAAAGTGCGGCCGCTAGCATCGATTGCACGATTAAAATAGGCTCCCGGAGAACGAACGAGCTGGCTGACGATAACCCGCTCTGCACCGTTGATGATGAAGGTTCCGTTCTTGGTCATGAGGGGAAAGTCTCCCATATAGACTTCCTGTTCCTTGACCTCGCCGGTAGCGGTGTTAATCAATCTGACCTGTACACGCAAGGGCGCTGAATATGTAGCATCCCTTTCTTTGCACTCATCCACAGAGTACTTTGGGTCCTCCAGATGATATGAGATAAACTCAAGGAGTAACTCTTCGGTAAAATCTTTGATGGGCGAGATGTCTTTAAACATCTCGCTAAGCCCCTCTTCCAGAAACCATTTGTAAGATTCACTCTGGATTTCTAACAGGTTAGGCAAGTCAAGGACTTCAGTTATCCGGGAGTAGCTTCTGCGCTCTGCCTCCCCCGATGCAACTACCTTGGTCAAAATCATCACCCCTCGTCCAGAATTTTCCGAGATATACCAGAATAGGTTACCCTTTGCAGCTTATAAATATTCGGTGCAACTGATAACCCTCAACCAAAAAAGTAAATTACATGGCAAGTAACAATAATAACATACATCGATTTTCCTGTCAAATAAAATAGCGCCCCTACCAGGGGCGCTGGAAACCTAAACTTACTTGACCTCGACGCTGCCGCCTACTTCGCTGATTTTCTTCTTGATGTCTTCGGCTTCATCTTTGGAAACCTTTTCTTTGATGGGCTTCGGTGCGCCGTCTACCAGATCCTTGGCTTCCTTGAGGCCGAGACCGGTGATTTCGCGAACAACTTTGATAACCTTGATTTTCTGGTCGCCAACAGCTGTCAGAACAGCGTCGAATTCGGTCTGTTCTTCTGCGGCTTCGGCAGCGGGGGCAGCAGGCATGGCGGCCATGGCCATGGGGGCAGCTGCGGTTACGCCAAATTCTTCTTCACAGGCTTTAACTAATTCGGACAGCTCTAAAACGGTCATACCTTTTACTAATTCCATTACTTCCTGAACTTTTGACATATCAATAAGCCTCCTGGATGATTTTTTTATTGTACTGCCTGTTCTTTTTGCTCTTTAACAGCATTGATTACACAGGCAAAATTGCGCAGATTGCCCTGCATAACATTGACGAATCCGGAAATTGGTCCCTGGAATCCGGCCAGAACCTGGGCCAAGAGCACTTCCCTGCCAGGCAATTCGGCCAGAGCGGCAATGGCTGCGGCATCAATGATTTTGCCCTCCAGAACACCGGATTTGAGCACCAGTTTTTTGTACTCTTTGGCAAACTTGGCCATGATTCTGGCAGGAGCGACTGGGTCATCGTAACTGAATGCGATGGCAGTAGGTCCAGTCAAATGGGGATTGAGGCCTTCAAGGCCGATCTTTTCCGCCGCCAATCTGGTCAAAGTATTTTTCAGGACCTTATATTCGACGCCGGCATCCCGAAGTTCCTTGCGCAGCTTAGTGGCTTCGGAAACATTGAGGCCCCGGTAATCGGTGAGCACTGCCACTACCGCACGCTGAAACTTGTCGCTGATTTCTTCTACAACCTTTTGTTTGCTTTCAAGAACTGCTTGCGAACTCAAGATATGCACCTCCCATCCTGGTAAATTAAAACCCTTCCGAGCTGGAAGGGTTAAAGGCAACGCGCAAAAGCGGCCTGTTCCTTTCCACCTCGGCTGGCTATTTAAGTCCCCTCAAGGGACACCTGCTGTCTGCGGTAGAATCTATGATTTATTAAAGACTTAGGCTTCTTTGTCCATGGAAGCGGCCTGCTGCGGGTTGACTTTCACCCCAGGACCCATTGTGGACGAAACAGTCACTGAACGCAAATACTGGCCTTTGGCGGCTGCTGGTTTAGCCTTAATCAAAACTTCCATCATGGTAATAAAGTTCTCGATGAGCTTGTCAATGTCAAAAGAGGCTTTGCCAAGGGGAACATGGATTATCCCGGCCTTTTCTGTCCGGTATTCAACCTTACCGGCTTTTATTTCCTTTACGGCCCGGGCAACATCCATGGTCACTGTACCGGTCTTGGGGTTGGGCATAAGGCCTTTGGGACCCAAAATCCGCCCCAGCTTGCCTACAGTGCCCATCATATCCGGGGTGGCGACGGCCACGTCAAAATCCAGCCAGCCCCCTTGAATCTTTTCGACGATATCAGCCTCACCAACATAATCGGCGCCTGCCTTTTCGGCCTCTGAGGCTTTTTCGCCTTTGGCGAAGACGAGGACTCTGGCTGTGCGGCCTGTGCCGGCGGGAAGAACCACAGCCCCCCGAATTTGCTGATCGGCATGCTTTGGATTGACCCCCAGCTTAACTGCCAGTTCGATTGTCTCATCAAACTTTGCCGAAGCCATTTCCTTGACCAGTGAAAGGGCTTCCTTGGGTCCATAACTCTGACTGCGGTCAAACTTCTTGAGTTGTTCCTGAATTCTCTTGGATTTGTGAGCCATTGCTTGCTTTCCTCCTTGTGGTACTGGCGGAGCCGAGGCTCCTCCCACTATAGTTGAGAATTAGTCTACTACAATAATGCCCATGCTGCGGGCAGTGCCTTCTACCATACGTATGGCAGCTTCTACGTCGGCAGCGTTTAAGTCAACCATTTTCAGCTCGGCAATTTCCCGCACGCTGGCGCGTTTAACAGTAGCGACCTTTTCCTTGTTGGGCGTTCCTGAAGCCTTTTGGATGCCGGCGGCTTTCTTTAACAACACTGCAGCCGGAGGGGTCTTAAGCACAAAAGAAAAGGAACGATCCTGGTATACTGAAATTTCAACTGGAATTATCAGCCCGGCCTGATTGGCGGTTTTCTCATTAAATTCCTTGCAGAATTGCATAATGTTGAGACCAGCCTGACCCAGGGCAGGACCTACCGGAGGCGCAGGATTTGCCTTGCCGGCGGGAATCTGTAACTTGATTATTTTAATTATTTTCTTGGGCATGTTTTCCCACCTCCTTGGGTGTTAAAGGGCTTCTACCTGATCAAAGTCCATTTCCATGGGCGTATCTCTGCCAAAGATGGAAACGGAAACCTTGACCTTTCCCTTGTCGGGGAGGACTTCCTGAACTACTGCAACGATTCCGGAAAAGGGCCCCCGAGTAATTTTAACATTCTCTCCAGCCGAAAACCGGATTTTTACTAGTGGTTCGGGATCGTCAATACGCTTCATTATGTTGCGAAGTTCCGATTCCGAGAGGGGAATCGGCCGGGGCCCAGAACCGACAAAGCCAGTAACCCCGGGGGTATTGCGCACGACATACCAGGACTCATCGGTCATTATCATTTCCACCAAGACATAGCCGGGAAAGATTTTCTTCTGCACAGTCTTACCCGCCTTGAGATCCCGTTCTTCTTCCATGGGAACACGGACACGAAAAATCCTGTCCTCCATTTTCATGTGGACAATACGTTTTTCTAGATTGGCCTTTACTTTGTTTTCATACCCTGAATAGGTATGAACAACATACCATTTTGTCTCCGAACTGTCAGAACTCAGGGATCTTACCCCCTTTACTTCTGAAAGATGAGCGTGAGAATCTGCTGATAGCCAAGATCAACAACCCAGATTATCGCGCCAACCACCACAACAGAAAGGAGCACTATCGCTGTGTAGGTTGTGAGCTCATGCCTGTTGGGCCATTGAACTTTCTTGAGTTCCCGGCGAACATCCTTAAGAAAAGTAATTAACTTCTTCATTTTTCTCCCCCTGCTACTTTGTTTCTCTATGCACTGTATGCTGCCTGCAGAACCGGCAGTATTTTTGCAATTCGATACGGTCAGGGGTGTTTTTCTTATTCTTTTTAGTCGTATAATTCCGTTGTTTACACTCGGTACAGGCCAGCGTTATTATTACCCGCATTGCCGAACACCTCCTCTACTGCCTGACACAGCCGGGAATTATGTCACTTATCAAATCTAACATAACAGGGCCCCGATTGTCAAACTTAAACTGTAAAAAAAAGTGACCGCCAGGCGGTCACTATAACGCAGATGTTACAACCCCGGAACCGACGGTACGGCCACCTTCACGAACGGAGAACCGCAGCCCCTCTTCAATAGCGATTGGGGTAATGAGTTCAACATCAAGGTTGACGTTGTCGCCGGGCATGACCATTTCCACGCCTTCGCCAAGGGTGATGACACCGGTGACGTCAGTGGTCCGGAAGTAGAATTGGGGACGATAACCATTGAAAAATGCTGTATGACGCCCGCCTTCTTCTTTGGACAAGACGTATACTTCGGCCTTGAATTTGGTTAAGGGCTTGATTGAACCTGGCTTGGCCAGTACCTGGCCGCGCTCGACGTCCTTGCGGTCAATGCCTCTCAGCAAAGTACCCACATTGTCCCCGGCTTCTGCATAGTCAAGAAGCTTGTGGAACATTTCAACCCCGGTGCACACTGTCTTGCGGGGAGCATCCATCAAACCGACGATTTCCACTTCGTCGCCAACCTTGACGGAACCGCGCTCGACACGGCCGGTGACAACTGTGCCGCGGCCGGTGATGGTGAAGACGTCTTCAATGGGCATCAGGAATGGCTTGTCGACTGGACGCTCAGGCATAGGAATGTACTCATCAACTGCATTCATCAGTTCCATAATCTTGTCGCCCCACTCGCTGTCTGGATCTTCCAAAGCTTTAAGGGCAGAACCTGAGATTATAGGAATTTCATCGCCGGGGAACTCATATTCGCTAAGCAGTTCCCGGACTTCCATTTCTACCAGCTCCAGCAGTTCTTCGTCGTCAACCATGTCGACTTTGTTGAGAAAAACGACGATGTTGGGAACGCCAACGTTGCGGGCAAGCAGGATGTGCTCACGAGTCTGGGGCATAGGGCCGTCGGCTGCGGACACAACCAAAATTGCGCCGTCCATCTGGGCAGCACCAGTAATCATGTTCTTGACATAGTCAGCGTGACCGGGGCAGTCAACGTGGGCATAATGCCTGTTCTCAGTTTCATATTCCACGTGAGAAGTGGAAATCGTGATTCCCCTGGCCTTTTCTTCAGGAGCCTTGTCGATTGTATCAAAGGCTCTTACTTCGGATAATCCCTTCTTTGCCAATACATATGTAATGGCAGCGGTCAATGTGGTTTTGCCGTGGTCAACGTGACCGATGGTGCCAATGTTGACATGGGGTTTGGTGCGTTCATACTTTTGCTTTGCCAACGAAACTCATCCTCCTTATTGAAAACTATATTAACCATTACTAACTGTAAAATACCTGCTCAAACATAATGTGGTGGCGGCGCAGGGATTTGAACCCCGGACACTGCGGGTATGAACCGCATGCTCTAGCCAGCTGAGCTACGCCGCCATGGATGGAGCTCACGACCGGGATTGAACCGGTTACCTCATCCTTACCAAGGATGCGCTCTACCGTTTGAGCTACGTGAGCAGAAGAAAGAGACAGGTAATTCCAGTACAACTGTGGAGCTCACGACCGGGATTGAACCGGTTGCCTCATCCTTACCAAGGATGCGCTCTGCCGTTTGAGCTACGTGAGCATGTTGGTTGCGGGGGCAGGATTTGAACCTGCGACCTCCGGGTTATGAGCCCGACGAGCTGCCAGCTGCTCCACCCCGCGCTGGAGCGGGTGATGGGAATCGAACCCACGTTACTAGCTTGGAAGGCTAGAGCTCTACCATTGAGCTACACCCGCAGTTGGTGGAGAGGACTGGATTCGAACCAGTGAAGGCTGAGCCAGCAGATTTACAGTCTGCCCCCTTTGGCCAACTCGGGAACCTCTCCATCTAACTTGACACTATAGTCACAAACTACATTATACACAGCGGCGTCTGCCAGGTCAAGAGATTTTACAATCCATTTTTAAGGATTAAATATCTCTGATTTCCAAATACCTTTCCAGCTTGCGCTTGACTCGCTGCAAGGCGTTGTCTATGGATTTTACGTGGCGCTGCAATTCAACGGCGATTTCCTGATAGGACTTGCCTTCCAGGTAGAGCATGAGGACTTTGCGCTCGAGGCTGCTGAGAATTTCACTCATCTTTTTTTCGATATCGCCATATTCTTCCCGATTGATGGTCAGCGCTTCAGGATCGGTGACTTTGGCCCCGGAAATAATGTCCATAAGGGTGCGGTCAGAATCCTCATCAAAAATTGGTTTATTTAAGGAAACATACGAATTTAGGGGAATGTGTTTTTGCCGAGTGGCCGTCTTGATGGCAGTGATAATTTGCCTGGTGACGCACAGTTCAGCGAAAGCCTTGAAGGAGGAGAGCTTGTCCTCACGGAAATCACGAATAGATTTGAAGAGGCCAATCATCCCTTCCTGAATGATGTCTTCCCGGTCTGCCCCAATCAAAAAATAAGAGCGGGCTTTAGCACGTACAAAATTTTTATACTTATTGATTAAAAACTCAGTCGCATGACAATTGCCTTCACAAGCTGCCCTTGCAATTTCCTCGTCGCCAAGCATGTCCCAATCAAAATTGTCTTCGGTGACAACAATAGTCATGCAGTTCCCCTCCCAATTTTTCTGTCTTATAATTATATCCGCCAAGGGACAAGCCGTCAAGACCGCTCGTTCTTGTTCGCCATATTCTCCAAAGTTTTCCTGGATTTCTTATCCAGCCTGTTTCCCAATTCGGTGGTGGGCCTGTCTATTTGAGTGCGATCGGCGGCGTTTGATATCTGGCCGGCAATCTTTTTCGCTTCCAGATAAAATTCCCTGCTGGACCAGCGCCTGGCTCCTTTCCCCAGGACAATCTGCTGCTGGGCCCAGTCGGAGGTGACTACGCCCACAGCCTGGTTGCTGTCAGCCAATTTGGCAACAAGGCTTTCAATCAGTGAATCTGCAGTTTGACCGTGGTCGGTATACCTGATTTCGATGCCGGGAAGATATTCGGTTGTTTTTAATCCCTTGCTGCGATAGGCATCAAAGACCAGGATGATGTACTGTCCCGTAAAGGCATGGTATTCCTTGAGGACCTCCACCAACTGGTGGCGGGCGTCAGCCAGGGCATGTTCCTTGATTTTTTTTAAATCAGGCCAGCAGCCAATGACATTGTAGCCGTCAATTATCAGATAAGCCATCTGGGGCAATCCTTTGCCGAAGAATCTCGTAGATCAGCACGGCTCCGGCTACTGACACGTTTAGGGAATTCACTCGTCCCCTGGTAGGGATGCTTACAATATAATCGCTTTTCTCTTTGAGGAGCCTGGGAACGCCGCTGCCTTCACTGCCTAAAATCAGGACTACCGGGAAATCCCATTTTACCTGCCAATAATTTTGTCCTCCCATATCGGCGGCGGCTATCCAAAATCCTTTTGTCTTGAGGGTATCCACGGTTTGGGCCAAATTTCCCACCCGGCAGACTGGCACCGATTCTATGGCGCCCATAGAGACCCGGGCTACAGTTTCAGTAAGCTGCGCGCTGCGCCGCTTAGGCAATATGACGCCGTCTACCCCGGCGCATTCTCCCGACCGGAGCAGGGCCCCTAGGTTATGAGGATCCTCAACACCGGCCAGCAACAGGAGAATGGGGTTGTCGTTAACATCTAGATCCGCCAGCAGTTCGTCCAGATCGTAGTACTTCCAGGCGGCAGTTTCAGCCAAAATCCCTTGATGGTTAAGGCCCTTGGCCAGCTCGTCCAGCTTTTCCCTGGGGACAAACTGCAGGGGGCAACCCCTTTCCTTGGCCAGGTTAAGCAAAGGTTGCATGTTGCCGCGGATGCTCCTGGACACAAGGATTTTGGTCAGGGAGCGCTCCCCCTCCAGGGCGGCCATGACATTATTGCGGCCAGCAATAAGCTCAGACACTGCCCTTTTCCCCCATTTGCCATCTCCCGCAGGACATGGCTCCTTCAGGGCAGGTGCCGTCAATATCACATCTTGCGCCTGCCCGGGCAAAGAGAGCTGGCGCCTGCTCTTTGACCAAGGCCAGCATCTGCCAGGCCAGCTGGCGAATCTCCCACTGGGCCCGACTGCAGCAGCGATGTTCAAAAAAGTTCAGCAGGCTGCGGCAGTTCATAGTGACGATGATGCTGGTATGACAGGCATTAGGCAGGACGTAGCGGGCATCCTCTTTGTCTGCCACCGCTGCCAGCTGGGCATAAGCACGCCGAATCTTCTCCATGATCCGCAGATATTCTTGCCGGGCGGTGGGGTTGTCAGCAATTGAAGGCGGGATGACAAAATTAAAATTATCTTCCTTAACATAGCGCTGGGACTTTTGCGAGTAGCTGGCGATGCGGTGGCGCACCAGCTGATGGGTCAGCGCCCGGCTGACTTCCTGGATGCCAAAGGTAAAGCTGACATGCTCCAGGGGCGACAGATGGCCCATTTCGACCAGCTTTTCAATCAGCTTTTTGGCCTCTGCCCCTTGCATCTTGTCAACCAGCTCTGCTACGGAAGCATTGGAATAGCATAAGCGGGCGGCTGCGGCTACAGTGTTCTCAGGCTCTGGTGTCCAGTTCAGCAATTTGACCTGCATTTATCCTTCACCCTCGTCAAAAGATTGTTGGAGCAATTGCTCCAAGCGGCTGTGCTGGCTGCTGAGCCACAGCCAACCCACAACTACTTCCAGGCCGGTGGCCTGACAATATTCAGCGCTGTTGCGGGGAAGCCCCTTGGCATTTCGTCCCCGCCGCAGCAAATCCAGTTCTTGTTGGCTGAAGAAATCCCCCAGCCGGGCCACAGCAGCGGCCTGGCCCCCGGCGCAGGTAAATGCGGCGGACACCCGATGGGCGTGCTTGCCTGGCTGCGTGTCCCCCGCCACCACCAGCCGCTGCCGGGAATACAGTTCATAGACGGCATCGCCTATCCAAGCCAGGTGCTGAATGGGCAGGAGGGCGGCCGCGTTGGCATCCAGGAATTCCATTTGCTCCACCTAAATCCCGGCCTGCTGCCGACTGGACTTGATGCGGGCCACTGCCCGCTCCTTGCCGAGGATAGGTACAAGGTAATATAGTTCCTGACCGCTGACGGCGCCGGTCAGGGCTGCCCGGATAGGCATGTATACTGCCTTGCCGCTGACGCCGGCCCTTGTTTTCAGGTCTTTGTTCAATTGTTTAAGCATGGCCTGAACCTGTTGCTGCTGCAGGGGCAAATCCTCAGTCTGAGGCAGCGCCTCCAGGCGAGCCAGGAACTCGTCCAGCACCATTCCAGTGGTTTCCAGCTGCAACGGGGGCAGGGCTTCCGGCTGCACCTGAACGATGCCGGCCAAAAATTCTTTGACGAAGTTCGGCAGCTGAGCCAGGTAATGCAATTCATCTCTGACTACTGCGATAACATATTTCAGCCACTCTTTGGAAAGACCCTGGGTCAGGCCTTCGGCTTCCAAAAAAGGCATAGCCAAATCTGCCAGCCTGTCCAGATCGCTGGCCCGGATATACTGATTGTTCATCCAGTCCAGCTTCTGGGCATCAAAGATGCCGGGGCTCTTAGAAATCCGTGACAGGTCAAAGGCTTCCACCAGTTCTTCTATGGTCATTATTTCAGTGCTATCCTCAGGGGACCAGCCCAGCAGGGCCATAAAGTTCACCACTGCCTCGGGCAGGTAGCCCTGGCGGGCGTACTTGCCCACTGACATATCGCCCATGCGCTTGCTCATCTTGCGGCCGCTGGTATCTAAAACTACAGAAACATGTCCGAACTCAGGCATTTTCTCGCCCAGGGCCTGATAAATCAGGACTTGCCTGGGGGTGTTGACTAGGTGCTCATTGGCCCTGATGATATGGGTAATGCCCATGGTAATGTCATCAATGACCACTGCGTAGTTATAAGTGGGTATGCCATCAGACTTGAATATAATGAAGTCGCCCACATCACAGGATTGGAAACTTACCTGGCCGCGGATCAGGTCATCAATGAGAATCTCTGTGTCTTCGGGAACCTTAAAGCGAATGGTGGGCTTCAGACCCGCCTGGAGTTTTTCTTCAATCTGTGCCGGCGTCAGCCTGCGGCAACGCCCGCTGTATACGGGATTGTCTCCCCTGGCCATGGCCTCTTCTCTATCCCGGGCCAATTCTTCGGGGGTGCAGAAACAGTAATAAACATGTCCCCCCAGCCACAGTCTTGACAGGTATTCTTTGTAAATTTCCAGGCGCTCAGTCTGACGGTAGGGACCGTTGGGGCCGCCTACTTCCAGGCCCTCATCCCAATCCAGGCCCAGCCAGTGCAAGCTGGCGGCAATATCCCGCTCCCATTTTTCGCTGGAGCGCTCAAGATCCGTATCCTCGCTGCGGAGGACAAAAATGCCCTTGTTGCGCCGGGCGAAGAGCCAGTTAAACAGCACCGTCCTAGCGCCGCCGATATGTAAGGGACCTGTGGGGCTTGGGGCAAATCGTACTTTTACTGTCATGATCATTACCTCCTGTTGCCGGTTGCTGCTACGGTGCATACGCTTTGGGCGGCAATGCCTTCCCCGCGTCCGGCAAAGCCCAGCCCTTCGGTAGAAGTGGCTTTTATGTTAACCCCGGCGATTTCTACCTTGGCACTGTCAGCAATTTTTTTCTGCATCTTGGGAATATAGGGACTGATTTTCGGCTGCTGGGCAATTATCAGCGCATCGATATTGATGATGCGCATGCCTCTAGCCGCCAGCAAACCGGCCACATGGGCCAGAAGCCGGCAGCTGTCTGCGCCTGCCCAGGCAGGGTCAGTATCGGGAAAATGCCGGCCTATGTCACCCAGGCCGGCGGCTCCCAACAGGGCATCCATTACGGCATGGATGAGGACATCGGCGTCGGAATGGCCCAATAGACCCTTGGCAAAGGGGATGTTCACCCCTCCCAGAATTAGATCCCGCCCCGGCGCCAGCTGGTGAACATCATAGCCAATGCCGGTGCGGATGGTTTCTCCGAGAATCTGAGTTGCCCTTAGTATATCTTGGGGATGAGTAATTTTCAAATTGGCTGCCTCGCCGGGGACTACGTTTACAGGCTGTCCCAAGGCTTCCACCAGAAAAGCGTCATCGGTGGCTTGCTGCCGCCCCTTGCCAGCCTGTTCATAGGCTGCCAGCAATAGCTCCCGCCGAAAAACCTGAGGAGTTTGCACGGCCTGGAGCAGTGTTCTGTCCAGGGTGGCCTGGACCATGCCGCCAGCGACTTCTTTGATAGTGTCTGTCACCGGCAAGGCTGGAATTGCAGCTCCGTGGACTTTTGCCGCCTCAATTACCCGCCGGATTAATTCCGGGCTGGCCAAAGGGCGGCTGCCGTCGTGAATGAGAACATAGTCGCCGCGGGCATGGCGTAAGCCGGCATAGACCGAGTCCTGGCGGCTGGCTCCGCCGGGAAGCAATTTATAATCTTCAAGAACATCGCCGATTGCAGTCCGGCACTGATCCTCTTCACCCTGCCTGCAGACAATGATATATTCATCGACAAAACCACGCAGCGATAACAACGTACGGGTCAACACAGGTTGACCCGCAATGCGCAAAAATTGTTTATTAATGCTGGTTTGCATCCGCCGGCTTTCCCCGGCGGCAGGTATTATTGCAGATATCATATTAGGCACCTCAACTGATTTTTTCCTGCTTAAGTCGGGCAAAGATCATGCGCCCGGCGGCAGTCTGGAGCACGCTGGTGACCAGCACTGAGATTTCATTGCCGATATAAGAGCGTCCGCCATCGACAACAATCATGGTGCCATCATCCAAGTAAGCTATGCCCTGGCCAGATTCTTTGCCATCCTTGATAATCTGGACGTCCATTTCTTCTCCAGGCAGGACTACGGGTTTTACAGCATTGGCTAGTTCGTTGATATTGAGCACCGGCACCCCTTGCAGTTCGCAGACTTTATTGAGATTGTAGTCATTGGTAACGACCTTGCCCCCAATCCTTTGGGCAAGTTTGACCAGGCGGCTGTCCACTTCCAAGCCTTCATCCTCAGTATCATCGAGAACATGCACAGGAATGTTAATCTCTTTTTGAATGCGATTCAGAATATCCAAGCCCCTCCTACCTCTGTTGCGCTTAAGGGTGTCAGAGGAATCAGCAATATGCCTGAGTTCTTCTAAGACGAAGCTGGGGATGATAATCTTGCCGTCCAAAAAACCGGCGTCACAGATATCGGCGATGCGCCCATCAATAATAACAGATGTGTCAAGGATCTTGGGCATTGCCCCACCCTTTTCCTTGCCCCCAGCCATTTCCATGGGTATTTTGGACATGCGGAATACGGCGACCAGGTCTTCACGCTTTTTCACGGCGACAATGGCGCCTACCCAGGCAAGAAAAATATTCGCGATGATTGCCAGGTAAGGGCCAAATACGGGTATAATTTCCCGAAAGGGGTAAATGAGCAGGGTGCCGATAAGCAACCCCATAATGATGCCCGCGGAACCTGCAACCAAGTCCTGACCGGGCAAGACCAGCAGGTACTTTTCCAGCCAATGGCTGCTTTTTTGCACAGCCTTAGTAATCGCCGGAGTGATTAAAAAGAAAATAAGTCCGAAGAATAATGCCCCAATAATAGCAGCGATGGCTTGCCCCCAGGAAGGCAAACCCGCGGTAAGGGCTGGTAAAGCGTGAATCCTAGTAATAAAGGTGTAGCCAAATGCAAATCCGATTAGAGTAAACACAGCCCGCATTACCTTGGAAAACAACTTTTCACCTCCCTGAAGCAATATTAAAATATAGTATACACTATTTAACTGCTACTATTCTACAGTATTGATAAGTAAATTCATGGCTCCATCATGATCTATATCTTTAGCAAGGGCGAGCTCGCTGACTAAAATCTGCCTGGCAGTATCCAACATCTTGCGCTCACAAGTTGACAAGCCTTTTTCTTTATCACGGCAAGTCAAGTTTCTCACCACTTCAGCAATAGCGAAGACATCGCCAGTTTTTATTTTTTCTAAATGGGCCCGGTACCGCCTGTTCCAATTGGCAGTGCTGGCGACCCGCTTTTTGCGCAGCACATCGAGGACTTGTTGCACAGTTTCATTATCGATAACTTGGCGCAGACCTGCATCGCCCACAGTGGAAACGGGAATCATAACCTTCATATCCCCTATGGGCATCCGCAAAACATAATACTGCTTAACCTTGCCCAAGATTTCCTTGGTTTCTATGGCCTCGATGACACCGGCGCCGTGCATGGGATATACAACTTTATCACCGACTTTGAACATGCTTAATCCCCCTTTGAATGTTACAATTTTATCATAAAAGGACAATCAAAGTCAAATTTGATATCATAGCACACAAGCGATTTCATGTCAACAGCAATCCGGGCATCAAATTACTTAAAAAGCCCGTGCTAGAATGCACGGGCTTTTTTGCGCTTTTGCCACAAATCTACAAGATAATTTTTAATGCCCAGGAGCATATAGATGACCAAGGGAACCATAAAAAATGCTGAGGCCCGCCAGCGCAGAAATATCACTGCCCCCACCAGCACTACCACTATAAAAAGGACGACAAATTTTGGAATGCCGACGGACTTAAAATCGGGATATCTAAATGTGCTGATCATCAGCCAGGAAAGGAGAAGCAGCACAGCCAGCACGAGCCAGACACTGTGGTCTGGACTGCACAACAAGAACAAGGCCATCAGCCCGCCGGCCAGGGTGATGGGAACGCCGACAAAGAAGCCCTGGCCAGAAGTAAGCGCATTAAACCGGGCCAGGCGCAAGGCCCCCATCAGGGGAAAGGGCAGCATCGCCAGGATTCCCCATACCTCTCCCAGCTGCTTAAGGCTGACGGCGTAGGCCAACATTGCCGGAGCGACACCAAAGGTAACTAAATCAGACAAAGAGTCCAATTGCTTGCCAAATTCTGAGCTGACTTTGAGCAGCCTCGCCAGCCGGCCGTCAAACCCGTCAAAAAGCATCCCCATGACGATGAACACGGCCGCCCAATCTCCTCGGCCGTTATAGATAAAGACAAGAGATATCAGTCCGAAGATTAAATTGGCCAAAGTGCATAAACTGGGCACTATTTTTTTTATTCTCAGCATTAATTTACCTCCCCGATAATGGTCAGGCCGGCTTGCACCTTATCCCCTTCGGCCACTAGCACTTTATAATTGGCGGGGAAGGTCACCTGAGTGCAAGAACCCAATTTGATCATGCCTATTTTTTCGCCCTGAGCCACCTCCTGATCTTTATGAACCCAATTGACAGTTCTGCGGGCCATTATTCCGGCCACCTGAATCACTTTTACCCTGATTTGTCCCTGGATGCAGTAACTGCGCTTTTCGTTGACAAGAGGAGCTTCGGGGTTCATAGCAGGCAGGAATTTGCCTGGCTGATGGCTGATTGACTCCACAACCCCAGCTATGGGGCTGCGGTTTACATGGACGCTTAAGGGGGACATAAAGATACTTACCTGCCAGGCACCAGCGCCAACATAAGCGCAATCGACGGAGGCAACCCGGGTCACCGTCCCGTCTGCGGGGGCAAGGATAATACTTTCTTTTTCCGGCGCCGGCCGGCGGGGATCCCGATAAAAGAAAAATAAGAACGTCAGCAAAGCCAGAGGAACCAAGCTCAGAACAGGATAGATCCATGCCAGGATTGCCGTGATGAGCACCAGCAAAATTACTGCTGCCTTTGCCTGGGAAAAAGCCAATCTCATGACATAACCCCCTATATATTATGGCGGTCGACAATCAACTGCTGCTGCATGCGCAGCAGCCCTTCCTTAATGGACCTGGCCCTTACTTCGCCAATGCCTTCTACATCATCCAGCTCTTCGATGGATGCGGTGAGAATATCCTGCAAGGTGCCAAACACCGCTACCACATTATCAATTACCGGCAGAGGCAGCCGGGGAATCTTGCTGAGAATGCGATGTCCCCTGGACAAGACAGGCTGGTCCAAGCTGCTGACTCCGCCGCCATAGCCCAAGATTTTGCTGAAATTAGTCTGATCAAGCAACTCTTCTGAAGAAAGGGCAGCCATGCCTGCCAGCACAGTGTCTAAAGAGCGGTCCTCACCGCTGGCCACATAGTCCTTAATCAGAAGGTAGCCTTCCTGATTGGTGTCGGCTACCAGTTCCTCCAATTGCAATTTTACCAACCGACCCTCGGTTCCCAATTCAACAATATACTTTGTTATCTCATTGACTACCCGCATAAGCATTTCAAAGCGCTGCAAGGCGGTGGTCACATCAGCCAGGAGCACCATATCCTCGAACTCCAGGACCAGCAATTTTGCAAGAGTCTCATTGAAGACAATTCTATACTTATCCAAGGTTTGGATTGCCTGATTGGCCTTGCTCAGAATGAGGCCAATATCCCGAAGGTAATATTTAATGCTGCCTTTGTAAAGAGTGATGATGTTGCGGCGCTGAGAAATGGAGATTGTAAGCAAGCCGGTAGACCTGGCCACCCGCTCAGCTGTCCGGTGTCGGATGCCGGTTTCAGAAGAAAGTACTGACTGATCCGGAAGCAGCATAGCGTTGACATACAGTATGCGCTTGGTATCACTGCTGAGTATAATTGCCCCGTCCATTTTTGCCAGCTCATATAAATGGGCAGGGGTGAATTCGGTGTCCAGGCGAAAACCGCCGTCGACTATGGCATTGATTGCTGGGTTTTCCCCAATGACAATCAAAGCGCCAGTCTTGGCCCGAAGTACGTTATCTAACCCTTCCCGGAGAGGTGTTCCGGGAGCAACCATTCGCAAAATCTGATGTACGCCATCGTTAGGCAAATGAATTTCAGCTATTGTCCCCACCTCCAAATGCTATTTTTAGGGCCTCAGATATGCCTGAAACCGGGTGGACCGCAAGGGATTCGGGAAGATTCATATCACTAAATTCTGGGACTATGGCTGTAGTGAACCCCAGCTTTGCTGCCTCCCGCAATCTTTGATCCAAGCGGGAAACCGCCCGGATTTCTCCGGTAAGCCCGACTTCGCCAACAGCCAGCAACTGGGGAAGGAGTTTTTTATCCCTGAAGGCCGAAGCTGCAGCCAAAACAACTGCCAAGTCTACAGCGGGCTCGTTAATTTGCACGCCGCCAACTACGTTGACATATATATCATTCCCCTGCAGAAGCAAGCCTCCTCTTTTCTCCAAAACCGCCAGGAGCAAGGACATGCGGTTGTAGTCCAGCCCGTCCGCCATCCGCCTGGGAGTGGCAAAACCTGAGGCTGCGACCAGGGCCTGGATTTCTACCAACAGCGGCCTAGAACCCTCCATGGTGGCAGTTACCACGGCACCGGGCTGGCTGCCTCCCTGAGAGAGAAACAGCTGGGATGGATTGTTCACCGCTTCCAGACCGGCGGCAGTCATCAAAAACACGCCAATCTCGTTGGTGGAGCCAAATCTGTTTTTGACGCAGCGCAGAAGACGAAAGACATGATGGCGGTCACCTTCGAAGTACAAGACGCAGTCCACCATATGTTCAAGGGTTTTTGGCCCCGCCAGCCCTCCATCCTTGGTGACATGACCTACCAGAAGGATGCTGCACCCGGCATCTTTCGCCAGGCGCATGAGGCGGGCAGTGCACTCGCGAATTTGCGAAACAGTGCCCGGTGAAGAAGTGAGATTGTCACTGAATATCGTTTGAATTGAATCAATAATCACTATGGCTGGATGAGCGCTGCGAATGGTATCTTCGACAATTTCCAGGCTGTGCTCAGCCAGCAGCAGTATCGAGGGATGAAGAGCATCCAGACGCCGGGCCCGCAGGCCAACCTGCTGAACAGATTCTTCCCCAGTAACGTACAGCACATCGCTGCCCCCTGCGGCCAGAGCCCGGGCAGTCTGGAGCAGCAAAGTGGATTTGCCTATTCCCGGCTCGCCGCCAAACAAAACCAGAGAGCCGGGTATAATTCCACCACCCAACACCCGGTCCAGTTCGGAAATGCCTGTCACCAAGCGTATGTCGCCGGAAATATCTATTTCCGTTATCGCCACCGGCTCAAGGGCATGTGTTCGCCTGCCTGCAGGCGCCTTTTCATCGGGGACACGAAATTCTTCAAAGCTGTTCCATTCCTGGCAGGAAGGGCAGCGGCCAAGCCAGCGTATGGTTTCATACCCGCAGTTATTGCACAAAAACATGGTCTTTTTTTTCGCCATATTTTATTTACACCTCATGTGATTATACCATTTATATTCTAGGCGGGCTATTATAAATCCTTTTATCCACGGGGGGCCGGCAGGCTAAACAAAAAAAGAGCCCGGAAACGGGCTCTGGACTTAGACTTCTGTTTTTTTAGCGTCTTTGCCGAAGATAAGTTTGCCCTCGGCAGCATCAACCAGGATATTCTCGCCGGCGGCAAAGCTGCCTTTAAGAAGTTCTTCGGAAATCTCATCTTCAATCAGGCGCTGAATTGCTCGGCGCAGAGGCCTGGCTCCATATGTCGGGTCAAACCCCTGGTCAACCAGGAGATTGCGGGCAGCTTCGGTTACGGAAATGGTCAAGTCTAATTCTTTGAGCTTGCCTGCCAGTTCAGCCAGCATCAGATCGACGATGCTGTGAATATGCTGGCGGTCCAAGGCGTGGAAGACAATAACATCGTCAATGCGGTTGAGGAATTCTGGCCTGAATGTGCGCTTTAGTTCACCGGTGACCTGTTCCTTCATGTTTTCGTAATTCTGGCCCTCACCTTCAGGGCGGAAGCCTAAGACCTTATCCTGGCGCAGCAGATGGGCGCCGACATTTGAAGTCATAATGATGATGGTGTTGCGGAAATCTACCCGCCGGCCCTGACCATCAGTAAGAATGCCATCTTCCAGGACCTGAAGCAAGGTGTTGAACACATCGGGATGAGCCTTCTCGATTTCATCCAGCAAGATTACCGAGTAAGGCCGGCGGCGCACTTTTTCAGTAAGCTGTCCGCCTTCATCGTACCCTACATAGCCGGGTGGAGCGCCAATCAGCCTTGCGGTGGTGTGTTTTTCCATGTATTCGGACATATCCAGACGAATCATAGCATCCTCGTCTCCGAACATGGCCTCGGCCAGGGCCCGGGCCAGTTCCGTCTTGCCGACACCGGTGGGACCGAGAAAGATGAAGGAACCGATGGGACGTTTGGGATCCTTGAGGCCGGCCCTGGCCCTGCGCACTGCCCGGGAAATAGAGTGCACTGCTTCTTGCTGGCCGATAACCCGCTTGTGCAGCTCCTCTTCCAGGTTAAGCAGACGCTGAGATTCCTCCTGAGCCAGGCGGGTAACAGGAATTCCGGTCCAACTGGAGACAATATGGGCGATGTCATCAGGGGTGATTTCAGTCTTCTCCCGTACCTGCCTGTTCTCCCATTCATCTTTGCGCTCTTTCAGCTGCTGCTGGAGATTTTGTTTGCGGTCTCTCAGCTGGGCAGCCTTTTCATACTCTTCGCTGCTGACTGCGGCAGCCATTTCTTTTTCAACAACTTCCAGCTCCTGTTCCAGCTGCTTTAAATCTGGCGGCGCTGTATAGATAAGCAAGCGTTGCCTGGAAGCGGCTTCGTCGATGAGGTCAATGGCCTTATCAGGCAGGAAGCGGTCGGGAATATAGCGGGCAGACATCTTGACAGCTGCCTCAATAGCATCATCGGGAATTTTTACCCGGTGGTGAGCCTCATAGCGGTCGCGCAGGCCTTTGAGTATAGCCACTGCCTCTTCCGGGGCAGGCTCACCCACGGTGATGGGCTGGAAGCGGCGCTCAAGGGCGGCATCCTTTTCGATATACTTGCGATATTCATCCGATGTAGTTGCGCCAATGGCCTGGAGCTCGCCCCTGGATAGGGCAGGTTTAATAATATTAGCGGCGTCCAGAGCCCCTTCGGCGCCGCCGGCTCCGATGAGGGTATGGAGTTCGTCGATGAAGAGAATTACATTGCCAACTGCCTTTAACTCATCCATCATCTTCTTGAACCGCTCTTCAAACTCGCCTCTGTACTTGGTCCCGGCCACCATCGAAGATAACTCAAGAGTCACAAGGCGCTTGTCTCTCAGCAGCTCGGGAACCTGTCCGGCGTTGATGCGCTGGGCAAGGCCCTCGGCAATGGCAGTCTTGCCTACTCCCGGTTCGCCTATGAGGCAGGGATTGTTTTTGGTCCGGCGGCTGAGGACTTGGATTACCCGCTCAACTTCCTTTTCTCTGCCTATTACGGGATCGAGCTTGCCTTCCGCCGCATCCTTGGTCAGGTCCCGGCCAAAAGAATCCAGGACGGGAGTTGCCTTGCCTTTTGCCTGAGCCTGGGTTTTACCCATGGGGCCCGAGCCGTGTGGAGCAGCTTGCCCCATGGCTTCCATCAGACTTGTATAAACATTCTCCAAGCTGATGTTATTTGCCTGCAGCAAGCGGGCGGCGATTCCCTCTCCTTCCCGAAGCAATCCCAACAGCAGGTGTTCTGTTCCTACATAGTTATGGCCCATCTCTCTGGCCTCCACAGCTGCCAGTTCCAGGACCCGTTTAATCCGGGGCGAAAAAGGCACAGCCTGGCCGGAAATGTGGGGATTTGCGCCCATAACCTCTTTGACCTGGGCATAAAGGCCTTGGGCAGAGATTCCCCGTTGAGCCAATACTTTGGCAGCCACCCCCTGTTCCTCGGCGGCGAGACTGAGGAGCAAGTGCTCAGTGCCGACTATTGAATGGCCCATCTGCATTGCCAGCTGTTGAGCTTTCATTATTGTCATTTTTGCTCGTTCTGTATAATTATCAAACATATTTTTGCCTCCTGTTATTATTTTTTCACTAATTCGCGAATCAGTTCAGCCCGCTTGACATCCCGTTGCCGGGGGGACAAAACCTGGTTATATATTTTTTGCAGATATCCTGGCTGGGCAAAAACCAGCAGTTCTTGTAAAATCCGTGGGTTTAGCCCCTCTAAAATGTTCAGGTCTAGTCCTAAGCGCAGCAGAGATACATACTCCATTGCTTCTGTAGAAGTGATCACCCTGGCGTTGGCCAAAATTCCATAGGCACGCCACACCCTGTCACTGAGGGCGAGATTATCGGTTCCCGCCAATTTTTGGCGGGCGTCTAATTCCTGGCAGATGACCTGGTCAGTTACCCGGTTGAGAGCTTCAATGATATCTTCTTCCCTTTGTCCTAAAGTAATTTGATTGGAAATCTGATAAACATTGCCCTGGGCTTCTGAACCCTCGCCAAACATGCCTCGAACCATAACCCCCACCTTGGATATGGTGCCCAACACCAAGGCGAGCTGGCCGCTAAAGGCCAGGCCAGGCAGGTGCAGCATTATCGAAGCGCGCATGCCGGTGCCCACATTGGTGGGGCAACAAGTCAGGTAGCCCGTTTGGGAAGACCAGGCGTAGCAAAAGCCGGCATCAAAAAGATCGTCCACCTGGCTGGCCAAGTTCCAGGCTTCTCTTAACTGGGATCCGGACATAAGGGACTGAATTCGAAGGTGGTCTTCCTCATTGACCATGACACTTACCGATTCATCCTTGTTGACCAGGACGCCTCCGTATCCCTGCCTTGCAAGCTTGGGGCTGATTAAGTGCTTGTCTGCCAGGGCCAGGCGCTCGTTTTCAGGGATGTCTTTGATAGAAATATAGTCAGTGATGCCAAGAGATTCCAGCCCGCCGGTATTCCACCAGCGGCGAACTTTCTGTTCTACCTCTTCCAGCTGAGAAGGTGATGCCCGGCCAGGGAATGGGTACTCCGCTAAGTTTCTGGCCAGACGCACTCTTGAGCTGATGGCCACAGAATTGTTTGGACCATCCCCGGTCATCCATCGGCTCAGCGATTGTTTGAGAATATTATCGAGACTCATATACCTGCCCCCCTAATCCTTTTGCAGTCCGCGAATGCGATCCCGCAGCCTGGCGGCGTCTTCAAAGCGCTCTTCTCTGATGGCGACTTGAAGTTTTTCTTTGAGTTCACCCATCTCCCGCTGGGCCCGGGCCCGTTCGCCGGCGCTGCGGGGAATTTTGCCGGTATGGGCGGTTCTGCCCTGAACCCGGCCGATAATCGTATTGACTAAGGTCGCCCAGGTCTGGTAACACTGACCGCAGCCAAAGCGACCGTTTTGGCGCAACTCCACTTCTGTCAGGCCGCAGCCGGGACAAGATTTGCCTTTGTCAACTGAATCAGAGCCCCAGTCAACCATTCCCGCCAACATCTTATGCAGGGCAAAGACCGAATCTGCCTGGCCGCTCTGCTGAGCGCACTGATGGCAAAGATGGATTTCGGTTTTTTTGTTGTTGACAATTTGCGTGATGCTGATTCTGGCTTCCCGTTCCCCACAGTTCTGACAAAGCATGATTATACCTCCCTAATGATGGCTTCCACCATGGCCAACAGTATTCTGTAGCGCAATTCGCCTCTGGCCGGCGCCGGGATATTCAGTACCGCTGGATCCATAACTGCAGACATTATCTGGGCCTCTCTCGGATCAATCAGGCCTTGGTCATGAAGCCAGTGAAGAAAGTCTATAGCCTGGCGCTGGCTGAGCTCCTCCCCCAATTCGTCCAAGACAGGCAATATCATCTCGAGTTTGTCCAAGTCCAGACGAATGAGGCGAATAAATCCGCCGCCCCCCCGCTGACTTTCTGTGACATAACCTCTTTGCGGGTTAAACCTGGTTTGGATGACATAGTTAATCTGGGAGGGAGCACAGCCAAAATGCTGGGCCAACTCATTGCGCCGGAGCAGTACCATATTATCCATGCTTTCATCCAGCAATGTCTTGATATAAAGTTCTATGATATCAACAAGATTCATAATCCCACCCCTGACTTTGACTATCCTTGACTTTGATTATACCTTAAGTTTATTCCCCTTGCAATACCTTTAATAAGCGGGGAACAAAAAATTTAACAATATAAGGAGACCCAGCAGCCTGGCAGAAGCCCAGCTGACCGACAGCGCCTGCAGCCATGTAGGCTTCGGCAAAGGGCAATTCAGCAGTTTCAGATATGTAATCCACTCCAGCCCGGCATGCTGTCCCGATAGCTTCCGCCAAAGATGGGGCACTGGCCAGGAAGTAAGTGCCGGCCTCAGTGGCCACCAAAGGTCCCGCCAATTGCATTCCCTTGAGTACTTCCACCCTGAACTTGACCTCAGCGCTGGTCCCGATGCCGCTGCCGCTTATAGCTCCATCCCCCATGAGAAGATGGATATCTCCCAAGGCCAAAAGGGCGCCGGCATGAAAGACAGGCAGACAGATTCTGCTGCCGGGACAAATTTCTTTTGCGTACAACTTGCCTCCGTGCGACCCCGGAAGCTTGTTGCTGACCTCCCCCTCCGAAGGGGCGACACCAATTACGCCAATCATGGGCTGAACAGGCACGCTCAAACCTTCAGCCAAGATGAGGCTGCTAGCAGCAAGCCCAAAAATCTTCACTTCCGGAACATTGACATTGGGCAGTATTCCCGTTTCCCGCTCCAGCACCATAATCCCCTGTTGAGCAGTCTTAATCTCCAGAATTTCTATTTCCAGGGCATCACCCGGCTCTGCGCCGTTTACGTAGAAGGGGCCGGTAGCCGGAGTGACCCTGTTCCAATCGATTGCCGCCAAACTTTGGCCTGATTCATGTACCTGTCCGTTAAAACAATCTGCTGTTTCTACCACCAGGATTTCTCCGGGTGAAAGCTCGGCCACAGGATTGTGCTGGGCAGAAAAGCTATAGATAACATTGTCCTTTTCTTCAAATTTCATTCTGTTCCCACCTCCACGTACCCGGATTATACCATAGTAGAATCTCTAAAAAAAAGAAACCTGCAAGAGCAGGTTTACCTTAATCAATTCGACTTCCAGGTCCTAAATGCTTCCTCAGTGTATTTGTTGCCGGCATTCCAGACCAGATATTCTTTTATGCCCAAATCCTCCAAAGCCCGCAGCTGGGCATGAATCTCCTCTACCCCGTAGCGAATATAGCCTTTGACCCAGGATGCGGTAAAATCCTGAAGCCATGGCCGCAAAATTATTTTGGAGTCAACGGCTTCCATGCGGACCAAGTGATCTTTGCTGCTCTGACGAACAACACCATAAGGTTCCCGGTCAGGTACTTTGTAACCAAAGGAGCCTGTCCAATAATGGCTCGGATAAACCATGGGGCTGATGGCATGTATTTCGCTGGTAAGCATAAGTTCCAACTGCTGACCTACGGTTTGCTCATCTTTGGCAGTGCCCATGACGCCAAAGGTGTCAGCAGAGACATCTATGCCTAATGGATCCAGGCGCTCTTTGGCATAAGCGAGGAAGTCAGCAATAATTTCACTGCGCTCGTAAGCGCCTGTGCTGTGAAGGTTGGCAGGGGGTAGATTATCAATGTTTTTTACCTCGCCGTCGCCACCTGATGGCCAGCGTATATAGTCGAACTGAATTTCCCTGAACCCCAGCTGGGCAGCTTCGGTAGCAATATCCAGAAGATAATCCCAATACCCCTTATTGCGCAGATCAGCCCAGGCAACGTCGTTTTTATCTTTCCAAACAGAGCCATCGGCGTTCTGCAAAAACCAATCAGGTTTAACAGTGCATACATGTTTATCTTTGGCAACAACAATACGGGCAATGGGGTATATCTGTTCATCCCGAAGCTGTTGCATAAAGCTTTCTAAATCGAATTGTTTTTGATTAGCCCCTGCATCAATAACTAGCGGGATTTCACTGCGCCCGTGGGTGACATAGCCAGTATCATCCTTGACATTGATGACCAGGGAATTGAGTTCAGATTCCCGCAACAACTTAATAATCGGCTCCCGCAGTTTTTTGGAACCGGCGCCATGGCCAGTGAGGAATAATCCCCGGACATATTTGGGCCGTGGAATCGGCTCGGGACCAGGCTCCGGTTCTGGCTCGGGCTCAGGCTCCGGTTGGGGATTAGGTTTTGGGTCATCAGTGCCGGGATCCTTACCCGGATTAGGATTGTCTGTAACATCAGGAGGAGTGGTTTTGCCAATAAACGGATAGGCAATAGCAGTGGCTACACACCCCACGACCAATAAAACTACGATAGCGGTAATTACAATTTTTATTGTTTTCAATATGCCCTCTCCCAGTCGATATTTATTAGACACTCATTAAGTATATCAGGATTGCAGCAAGGATTAAACATGTAAAACATGGTTCACATGTTTTGCGAAGGGTTAACACTTTTAAAGGCAAAGATTCCAATTCCCACAGCAATTGTAAGATTCAGTGAGTCCACCTCAGGAGTTTGAGGAATATAAATACTGGTTCCAACCTTTAAATATGAATTGTCTAATCCTGAGGCTTCATTGCCAAAAACCAATGAATACAACTTAACTTGTGGAATTTTCTTCAGGCTTAATGCCTTCCCCCCATTTGTCATAAATGTAAAGATTTCATGGCGGCGGAACTGTTGTCGGTATTCTTCAAAGCTGTGATACAACTGAAACGACAGCTTAAACAATGCTCCCATCGAAGCGCGGACTGTTTTAGGAGCAAAGATATCTGCACCGGGTAATATAATCGCGGCATCATAAATGCCGAATCCCACCGCAGTGCGAATAATAGTGCCCAAGTTCCCCATGTTGCCTGGATTGACCAGGACTAGATGGGGCCTATCCTCTCGAAGCTCCGATTGATACTTTGTAAAAACGCCAGCTACATAACAGTTCTCCTTGCTGCTTATCCGTGAAATCAATTTATCATTGAATTCAAAGGGAATATGGTTTTGAGCACAGAGCAGGCTTAACTTTTCACTATCTGTAAAATCTGTGTGAACCAATACCTTCCGGACAATATCCGGTTTGGAGTTTATCAGCTCAAAAGTGGGGAAGGCGCCCAAAGCATAGGAGTAGTCCGCATCTTTCCGATAAGATTTAAATTGTTGTTGTCTTTTTTCCGGGTATTCATCATTGTGCTTTCTCTGCATAGTGCATCCCCCCATTATTAGAAGACGCGACTGACGAATGGTTAACATAAAATATATGGGCCTGCCCAAGAGTATGTCCTGTTATTATCACAAAATCCAAAGATGTAATTCTGCCTGCCGCCTATTTCTCTAACAATCCATTTCGCTAATAACCCCTGAAATACCTGCTAACAAATATCATTTCATTCTTAGTTAGATAACTGTAATCAAGAATATCGAAAGCCCGGCGGAAAACCGCCGGGCTGAAGTGCTGGCTCCCCAGGTAGGATTCGAACCTACAACCTACCGGTTAACAGCCGGTTGCTCTACCCTTGAGCTACTGAGGAATATAATTTGCTGCATATGCAACAAAAATAAAGGTAAGTTATTTTGCTAAAGCAAAAAACTGTGATCCGGCAGCGTCCTACTCTCCCAGGGGGAAATCCCCAAGTACCATCGGCGCAG
>ENA-UOOR01000069-UOOR01000069.1-fermentation-metagenome-genome-assembly--contig:-NODE-69-length-135433-cov-18.802930_pt1 | contig 135433 bp, 104 predicted proteins | sample MGYA00245780_ERZ724029 | MGnify/ENA primary metagenome ERZ724029 (study PRJEB28704, sample SAMN03018315) | fermentation metagenome | biome: anthropogenic terrestrial biome; feature: soil...
CACGACCCACAGCTTAGAAGGCTGTTGCTCTATCCAGCTGAGCTACCGGACCATTCTTTTTATTTCAGGATGCAAAAATACTGTATTTATCAGAATAAAAAAAATATAATTTGAAATGAATGTAATTTATAATATTCCTTGCCCCATCATTGCCTTGGCAACTTTCATAAATCCAGCGATATTTGCTCCTTTTGGATAATTTATGTAGCCATCGCTTTCGGTTCCAAATTTAACACAGTTTTCGTGAATATTGCCCATTATCCATTTTAGTTTTTCGTCCACTTGTTCAGATGGCCAGCTCAACCGCTCGGAGTTCTGTGTCATTTCCAGCCCTGATACTGATACTCCACCGGCATTTGCAGCTTTTCCAGGTGCATAAAGTATTTTATTTTCAATAAATATGTCAATTGCTTCTGGTGTACTGGGCATATTTGCACCCTCTGAGACTGCGAATACACCATTTTTTATAAGCATCTCAGCATCCTGCTGATCGATTTCATTTTGGGTTGCTGATGGGAGTGCAATATCTCCCTTTTCACCCCATGGACGGGCTCCGGGAACATATTTACAACCAAACTCCTCAGCATATTCACGAATTCTTCCCCTGTACAGATTCTTCAAATCCATAACAAATTGAAGCTTCTCTTCGTCAATTCCATCAGGATCATAGATATATCCATCGGAATCTGATAGGGTTACAGGTATTGCTCCTAACTGTATAAGTTTTTCACAGGTGTATTGAGCTACATTACCTGAACCAGACACAAGACATTTTTTACCTTTGATATCAATATTACGGGTTTTGAGCATCTCAAGAAGAAAATAGACATTACCATAACCGGTTGCTTCGGGACGTATAAGAGATCCACCGAATTCACGACCTTTTCCTGTAAATGTTCCTGTAAATTCTCCGGCCAGTTTCTTGTATTTACCAAACATATAACCAACTTCACGTCCTCCTACACCAATATCTCCGGCAGGTACATCTGTATCAGGACCAATAACACGCCACAAACCTTCTACAAAGGCTTGACAGAATCGCATTATTTCGGCATCTGACTTCCCGCGAGGAGAAAAATCAGACCCTCCTTTTGCTCCACCCATAGGTAAAGTTGTTAGTGCATTTTTAAATGTTTGCTCAAAAGCAAGGAATTTAAGAATGGATGGTGAAACTGAAGAATGAAAACGTATCCCCCCTTTATAAGGACCGATTGCATTGTTGTGTTGTACACGGTAGCCCATGTTTGTGTGAACTTTGCCCTGATCGTCGGTCCATGTTACTCGGAAAGTATGAATTTTGTCGGGGATTATTAACCGCTCAATTAGATTTGCTTTTTCAAACTCTGGATGTTCATTATAAACATCTTCTATTGATTCTACTACTTCTTCAACTGCCTGAAGGTATTCTGGCTCGTTTGGAAAACGCATTTTCACTAAATTGATTACATCTGATGATTTCATTTTAAGTTACTTTATTACGGTTTTTATGCCCCTGTTTTATAATCACGCTAATCAAATAATCATTTTGAAATGCAAAGTTAGATAATTATTTCTATTTCTAAAATATTTCATATAATAATGTATCTTTTGTCACATATTCTGCTATTTCTTGAGACTTTTGTAAACAGGAATAAATACGATTGCTCCTGACATGATTATAGAAGCAATTGTGAAAGCCGTTAATTCTGCATATAACAGAATGTAAACAACCAATACTATCCATAATATAATTATGGATGCTATTTGAGATTGAGAAAGTTTTTTTCTTGCCATAGGGTAAAGATAGATAATTAGATGAAAATTTTGTTGATATAATGTTACAATTTACAAACTTTTAGTGTTGTCTTTTGCTACATTTAAGTTAAGTTACTGTTAAACTACAAGCGAAATGTTTTACCTTTGCAGCTGTTATAAAATTAACAAATTTATATCGATGGATTCAATTTATTTGATTATTGTAATTGTACTGCTTGGTTTGGCAATACTTGACCTTTTTGTTGGAGTTTCAAATGATGCTGTTAATTTTCTAAATTCCAGTATTGGATCTAAAGTAGCACCTGTAAGAGTTATATTTGCAGTTGCTGCTCTGGGAATTCTAATAGGTACTATGTTTTCAAGCGGAATGATGGAGATTGCACGCAGTGGAGTTTTTTACCCTGAGAAGTTTACTTTTCCGGCAATAATGATGCTTTTTCTGGCAGTTATGCTCACAGATGTTATTTTGCTCGACCTCTTTAATACATTCGGGTTACCAACATCTACAACAGTTTCACTTGTATTTGAACTTTTGGGCGCTGCAGTTGCAGTAGCACTATTTACGATCTGGACAACTGAAACTGGTGACAACCTGGGAGAATTTATTAATAGTGGTAAAGCACTTGCAATTATTAGTGGAATATTTATTTCAATTGCGATTGCATTTATAGTAGGTTCTATTGTAATGTATTTGTCACGCCTTTTGTTCTCCTTTAACTACAAAAAACCTTTTAAATATCTGGGAGCATTCTGGGGTGGAATTGCTCTGACAGCTATCACCTACTTTGCTGTTTTCAAGGGACTTAAAGGCAGCGTGCTGGTTACAACGGAAATGCTGGTATTTCTGGAGAATAACATGAGCCTGGCACTGCTATATACCCTTATAGGATGGACTATATTTATGGCTTTGCTGCAACATGTCTTCAGGGTTAGAATTCTGAATGTAATTGTACTGGTTGGTACAGCTGCTCTAGCTATGGCATTTGCCGGAAACGATCTGGTGAACTTTATAGGAGTGTTTATGGCTGGATTTGATTCATTTCATATAGCACAGGAGGTTGCAGCTTCAGGTGGAGATATCAATTCACTGTATATGGGAAGTTTGTCAGAACCTGTTGTTGCTAACGTTTGGTGGCTTCTTGGTGCGGGAATTATTATGGTTTTGGCACTATTGTTTTCAAAAAAGTCACGTACTGTTACAGAAACTGAAGTGAATCTTGCTCGTAAAGGTGAAGGTATTGAGCGTTTTTCTTCATCACCTTTGTCACGTTCAATAGTCAGAGGCAGCCTTAACTTTAGTAAATCAATTAGTACAATTATTCCTGCTTCAGCAAAAAGATTTATCGATAAAAGATTTGAACCTGTAGAACTGGAAAATAAAGCTTCTTTTGATTTAATAAGGGCTTCGGTGAACCTGACAATATCTGCAATGCTTATTTCACTTGGTACATCTTTGAAACTGCCACTATCAACAACATATGTTACTTTTATGGTAGCCATGGGTAGTTCATTAGCTGACCGCGCTTGGGGTCGCGAAAGTGCTGTATATCGAATTAACGGTGTGCTGACAGTAGTTGCCGGATGGTTTTTAACCGCGCTTGTGGCATTTACAGCTGCAATGCTTGTTGGTTTCTTTCTGATGTGGGGAGGAAAAATTGCAATTGTAATTATGCTTGCACTTGTTGTTTTTATGTTGTTTAAATCTGGAAAACTTCACACAAAGAGGAAGTCTAAAGAAGAGCAGCAGCAACAAGTTTTATCAACGAAGGATCAGTTGATTGCTTCATGCAATAAAGATGTGCATCTTGTATTGGATAAAACTCTTTTCATTCTCAGGAAAGTAATTGACGGACTGAATGATGAAAATAGAAAATCAGCTCGCAAGGCTATGAATGAAGCACTGGAATTATATGAGAAATTTAAAGATAAACGGGATTATGAGGTAGTCCCTACTCTGGAAAGTATTCAAATAAATGCGCTTGATCTCGAACAGGAATATGTTCAACTGGTTGATTATTCGTATGAACTTACAAAATCATTAAAAGCAATTACTGAATCGACATTTAATTATATAAATAATAATCACTCAGCCTTTTCAAAAGATCAGATAGACGATTTAAAGGTGATTTACAATACTCTTACGGATGTTTTCAGTGGTTACACCCAAATGGAAAAATCAGGAGATTATACTCAATTTAGTAAGGTTACCAGCTTAAGAGATTTTATACTTGAGCTTAATCCGAAATTAACAAAACGCCAGATTAAAAGGGTAAAAGAGGGTATTTCCAGTACACGCAACAGTATCCTTTTCCTTAACCTGGTTAATGAATCCAAGATTGTAACATTGCAATCAGGTAATCTTATGAAATCGCATCGTAATTTCAGGGAGCAGTCTTCCAAACAATTGGGCACAATGATTGGAGCAAAGGAACTTTTTAAAGATGCTACTTTAAACTTATAAAAGAATAAAAGTTTATTTGATATAGCAAAATAGCCCCCACTGTATTACAGAAGGGGCTATTTTATTTCGAGTGAATGACTTCAGATATAAGTTGATAAATTATTATTTTTGAAGCAAACCTATATTCAGGTTATGATTTCCAGTAAGATTAACTTCCATTAAAACAGGTTCGTAAGAAATTAATTCTACAACCACTTGATATTTTCCAGGGGTTACATCATTTATAGAAAAATTACCATCTAAATCAGAGTAATATTTCTTGCCATCTACCAATATTGTTGCACCTGCAAGTGTTTCGTTATTCTTTTCATCTACAACTGATCCCGTAAGCTGTAACACGTTCACGTTTTCGATAAGGGCAACCGATTCGTTATCCATTACTTTTGTGTTGTTACTTTTATCTGTTTCTGCAAATGCAGTAACTGAAATCAACAACGATGCTGCAAGAACTAAAATAGATTTCATATGCTTATTATTCATTTATATTCGTTTAACTAACACAAAGGTAGGTACATAATCGTGAAATACCTGTTACGTTTTAATGAAGTTTTTGTTAAGTTCTTGTTACATTTATTATATGGAATTTAATATTTTTTCTCACCAATAAGCTCTCCGTTATCATTCCACATACGCCAGATGCCTGTTTTTTCACCATCGTAATAACTCATCTCATATCTTTGGGTTCCCAGTTCGTCCCAGATTCGCCAAATGCCATGTTTTTTTCCATTACGATATTCGGCTTCAGAGATAAGCTGACCGGATACATCATAAGAACGCCAGATTCCGTGCAATTTACCATCTTTGTAAGATCTGACTTCCTGTGGTTTCCTGTTCTCATAATATACAATGTAAGGACCTTCAATCAGTCCGTTCTTTATCTGCATTTCAAGCTTCAATGTATTATTATCATAATACTCACGGTAGTCACCTGTAAAAAGCTCTGTCTGATTCCTGTCACGATAATAAATACCATCTGTCTGATATATCTGGGTGGCTCTCTGAGGCTCCTGTGCAAATAATATCATTACCACTGAAAGCAGGAAAACTATTGTACTCAATTTCTTATTCATAAGATCATCAGTTAAAATTAAGCGTACATAACAAAAATAGTAAAAAAAGTGCCCGAATATTAATCTGGACACTTTTTCAAATTATAATTTAGTACGACTGAATAAAATTAGAATTCGTAGCCGGTCCAGCTGAATATACCTGTTGCACAACCTGTGTTAGCTTCTTCCTCTGTAACAGTTGCTGTACCATTCAGTTTTACTCCTGATAACGGAGTAGACAGCTTATTAGTAATGCTGATTGTTGTTGTAGCATCACCTGCACCTTTACCATCATTAACATCGATAAGGTCTTTTGCCTGACCCCTACCGATAACCAATGCATTTTCGATTGTAGCTTTAGCACCACGGCGAACTTTAATTACGTCGTGCATATAATTTCCTTCTGCGGTGCTTGGAGCAAGTCGTAGATCAATAGTCATATTCTTAACAGTGAAATCAGACTGTCCGGTTTGATCAGGATTATTACCATCCAGGTTCCCGTCAGCCTCAATACCACGAGGATCTGATTCAGAGCTCACGTAACCTGTTTGCCAGATACCATAAGCATTTTCAAGAGTTCCGTTGTAACCTTGTGTAAAGTCGAACATATCATCATCAGGATCTACTGCCAGAAGGTTCTTAACACTAACTGAACCGCCGAAGAATTCAACAGCATCGTCTGCCCCATAAGGAATGAATACATTTTCAATTTTTGTTCCGTTACCTACACCGTTAAGAGTAAGACCATTATGCTCTACATCAGCGTCAGAGCGTGCACCTGTATATTCAAGTTTCAGGTAAGTAATTGAACCTGAGTTGTCACTAACGTTGGTTCCACCGTATTTGTGATCAGCATTAATTTCTGTAGTTCCTTCTGTTCCACCTGAAAGTGGTGCTTTACCATTAATGATAAGTCCACCCCAGTGACCCTGTACAGCATTTTCTTTATTAGCTGTAATAGTAACAGGAGCAGTTGCAGTACCATTGATATTAATTTTTCCACCTCTAAGAACAAGAATATACTTGTCAAATCCTTGTTCTGCCTTTATTACTGTACCGGCAGGTATATTTAATGTGCCACCATCAGCAACGATAACCGGTCCGGTTAACAAATATTCAACAGTTGCATCAAGGCTTCTAACTTCTGCAATTGTTCCTATTAATTCTTTGTCCTCTTCTTCAGGAACATCATCTTCTTTCGTACTGTCATCACATGACGTTAACACAAGTGGTGTCATCATCAATGCAAACATTAAAAAACCAAATAAAACTTTTTTCATCTTGTTGATAATTAATTGAATAATTAGTATTATTTTCTGTCTTTATTATTAAAATTCGTAACTAATTCCAAGGCTGATATTTTGGCCTTTCTTGAATTCATTAAGAATTACTTTATCGCTGGAAACACTGCTTTCCCTTGATAATCTGTAAGGTGAATTCAACAGATTAGATGCACCTAGCTTAAGGGATAACTGTCTGTTTAAACTATAAGTAGCAGCGAAATCCATAGTTGGGATGCCCTCTTCAACAATATCTTTAAAACCTGCTGCACCAACTGTATGTATGCGATCACTGAAATAATTGAAGATCAGTGAAGCAACAAAACTTTTCTCATCTTGAGTATAATGATAAGAGATATCAGTATTTGCAAGAAATGGAGATGCACCTTCAAGTCCACTGTTCCTTGGTTCAGTATTCAGAATATCAAGCAGCACATCTGTATGAATATATGATGCATTTAAACCAACCGAAAACCTGTTCATTCGTTCGCGTTGAGTATCATAACGGTTGAAAATATTCTTTCTCAATTCGAATTCAATACCCCCTACAACTGCATGATCGCTGATATTGTCATAAGTAAGCAATCCTGCTGAATTTGCCTGATCTACACGTCCAATTGGTCTTTCTATATATTTATAGAATCCGGTAACGGAGAGTAGTTCACCCGGACTCAGATAATAATCCCACTTCAGATCAACATTATAATTATCTGATGGTTTAATATTTGGGTTACCCTGGCTGGCAAACGATATATTTACATACTGATAAGGAGAAATCTCTTTTGATTGTGGTAAAGTATATGTTTTACTTGCACCCAGGCGTAAACTGTTTTTATCGTTCAAATCATATTTAATGTTTAAGCTTGGAAGAAAGTAGTCAGTATTTATTGTTACTTCTCCTGGAGTAGTATGAGCAACATCATAAGCTACAGATAGATCCACCTTATCCATTCTTAGACCGATGTTTGCTGTGAGGTTTTGTGCAAGCTGATAAGAAGCCTCTCCAAAAACAGAGTGGATCCTTTTTGATACATCGTAAGAGTTAGTTCTTCCTGTAGCCATACTAAGTGTGCCATCTTTAAGGCTGCTTTCATACAAATCGTCAAGAGAAAGACCATCCATAGAAAATGCCGGCATGCCAATAGGACTGAAATTATATTCCAATGCTTTAAATTCGTCATTGACAAAACGCCCTGTATAACCAATTGAAATGCTGGAGTTGTCAGATCCAAAACGGTCTAGAAGGCTGTATGTTAATGCAACTTTCGGATTAATATCTCTGTTTTTAAGCTCTGAGAAGAATCTTTTATTTCTGTTACTCCTTGTAAGATTGTAGGTATTACCTTCAGAAAGCGAAAAGTAGTTTTCACGACGGTCAGGCTCAAGACCTTTAACTGTATTGTAAGAAATTCCTGCATCCAGTTTAAGCGAATTTGTCAATAGCCAATTTGTCATAAGCTGATTAACGATAAGGAGGTTATCGTTAGTCTGCTGTCTTATTACAATACCCATGCCTGAATCAGAATCTTGATGTCTTTCAGCATTGAGTCCGCTGTATTTACCAACAGATTGGTCATTTGCATGAATCAGCATAAAATTGTAATGAAGATTATGTTTTTTGTTTATGCCGAACATTAAATTACCCAAAAGAAGCTGGTTTGTATTCTGAGAATATTTATCGCCATTTTGATCTTGCCAGATATTTCCTATTGTGTTAGCATTGCGAACAATTTCCTCTGTATATGAGTAGTCGGTACTATGAGAAGCTACACCATAAAACGAAAGTGGATTATTTTTTTTACCTAATTTGAAGGATTTACCTCCCGATAAACCATAACTATGATTCATTGGAAGCGATATCTGACTTGGATCAAGGCTATTAGAAAAATCATATTGATTATCAGATGGTCTGTTATTGTTAGCAAATCCAAAATAATCTGAACCATCCTGACGTAAAAAATCTTTCCCCATTGCAGCTGTGTTTAAGCCACCGGATAGGTCTAATACAAGCTCTTGATCATTCAACAGTTCTTTTGACGAAATATCTATTATTGCGCCTCCAACATCTGAATAACTATTTCCACTAAAGACCTTGTTGACACCAATATTCTGTATAATATCAGTTCCAAAAAACTCAAGTGCAATATTTTTATATTCTGGATCTTCAGATGGAATTGGGAAACCGTTAAGAAGAGTAGCATTGTATCTGTCGCCAAGACCTCTGACAAAAACATTCTTTACTCCTTCCTGACGTGAAATACCTGATATCTGAGCAACAGCGGCCCGTGCATCACCGATACCCTTACGCGAAAGCTCACGTGAACCGACAGCCTGAGTTGAAACAAGCGCTTGACGTTGTTCCATGAGAAGAATATTCTCACTTTCACGATTAACCCTTGCAACAACCTCAACTTCTTGTAGAGTAATATCATCTGAAGACATCTCGAAATCAAGAACTGTTTCACTATTACTTTCTACAACAACTCCGGTATGTGTGATTTGATTATACGAAACATAGGAAACAATTAGAGTATGTGTTCCTGCAGCAACATTCTGAATTACATAATTACCATCCAGGTCGGCGGCAGCTCCGTTTGTGGTTCCTTCTACTAGTACAGATGCACCAATAAGTGGTTCATTGGTTTTTGCGTCCTTAATTATCCCTTTTATTGTACCCGTCTGGGCTAATGCTGTTAATGAAATTACAAGAAAAAGCATTAATACAGACAACCTTATCAAAACAAATCTTTGAGTCACAAAAATAAATATTAGTTATTTTTTATGGCACAAAGGTCTATTATAAATGTTACAGACCTGTTAAGTAACAGTTAGGTTATTGTTAAGATTTCAAATAACCAAAAAAAAACGGAGCGTTTGCCCCGTTTAGCTCTTTAGTATCTTTGGTATACTAGTATCTTTTCTTTGTACCTCTCTTTTTCCTGTTTTTGCCGAAACTGTAACTATCGTCTTGTTTTCTACCATAGCTTTTCTTAGATTTCTGGTTTTCAGAATCCTGGGCAAACTGCACTAATAGTTTTCTATCTTCAAGATGCATTCCTTTAAAGGAGTCTACTACCTTATTAGCAACATTCTCAGGAACTTCAAAAAATGAGAAATTCCTCATAAGGTCGATTTTACCAATTGGTACTTTTCCTTTAACATTTTCATTTATAAAGCCCATTAGAACAGCAGGATTAATGCCATCTATTTTCCCAACATTAATAAATAACCTTGAATAACCTTTCTCCGCTTCGCGTGAAACACTTCCATTTCTGTTAGCTTGCCTTCCACGCTCTCCCTTTTTCCTTCCTGAAGAAAAGTCTTCCGGCTCATATATCTCCTCAGCTTCTTGATAATATTCAATAAGACGATTAAATTCCAAAGATACTATACGCTTAATAATATCCTCTTTTCCAAGCCATTCAAGCTTGCGAAAGATTGATGGCAGGAGTCGTTCAATCTCTTCTTCATTTACCTTTACTTTCTCAATTTTATCAACTAAATTGAAGAGTTGCTTTTCGCATATAACGTCTCCTTTTGGTATTTCACGCTTTTCAAACTCTTTATTAATCTGTTTCTCTATTTGTGCTATTTTCCCCTTTTCTTTAATATGAGTAATTGAAATAGAGGTTCCGGCCTTCCCTGCCCTGCCGGTTCTACCGCTTCGATGTGTATAAATCTCAATATCATCGGGTAAACCGTAATTGATTATGTGTGAGACATCATCAACATCCAAACCTCGAGCTGCAACATCAGTAGCCACAAGCAGCTGAATACTGTGGTTCCTGAATTTACTCATAACCAGATCTCTCTGTGCCTGAGAAAGATCTCCATGAAGTGAGTCGGCATCATAACCATCCTGCATAAGTTTATCAGCGATCTCCTGGGTGTCTTTACGGGTTCTGCAAAATATTATTCCGTATATATTAGGATAGTAGTCCACTATTCTCTTTAATGCCAGATATCTGTCTTTAGCATGTACCACATAATAGATATGTCGTACATTTTGTGCACCTTCATTTTTTCTGCCGATGGTTATTTCCATCGGATCTTTCATATACTTACCAATAATTTTCTGAATTTCTTTGGGCATTGTAGCAGAAAACAGCAGCATACTGCGTTCTTCAGGTACATAAGAAAGTATTTCGTTAAGATCTTCAGTGAATCCCATGTTAAGCATTTCGTCGGCTTCATCCAGTATAACTGTGTTTATGTTGGATAGTGATACCGTTTTACGTTTTATCAGATCCAGTAGTCTGCCAGGTGTAGCCACAATTATGTGAACACCTCTTTTGAGTGTTCGAATCTGACTTTCAATACTTGACCCTCCATAAACAGGAAGAATTTTTATATCTTCCACATATTTTGAATAGTCCGCAAGATCTCCCGCAATCTGCAAACAAAGCTCTCTCGTGGGACTTAGTATCAACGTCTGTGGAGTAAGGTTTTGAATGTTGGTTTTCTGAATAATTGGTATACCAAAAGCAGCTGTCTTTCCTGTACCGGTCTGTGCAAGTGCAATAATATTTCTGGTTTGGTTTAGAAGCTGAGGAATAACCTCGGCTTGCACAGGCATAGGTTGTTCATAACCTAATTCAATTAATGCCTGTTCTATTTCGGGTGAAACACCCAGTTTTTTAAATTCGCTCATTTTTTATAAATTAATTTGTGAAGTATTGATATTTCTCTTTACTCCACACAGCCACTTATTTATAAAGACGAGAGAAAACTCAATTACGATTAGTAATATCGGGTGATAAATATTTATTTGATATATTTACAGTTAGTACGGCAGATAACCTATTATTATATTGAGACTATTAAAGCACCCTTTTTTTAAATCGGGTGCAAAGGTATGAAAATAAATTGAATAAGTAGAAAGGTTAATTAAAAATATTCAGAAAGAATAAAGCAGATACTTCCTCAGCAGATTTCTTTTACCGCTGGAAACTCTAAGCTCTTTTTCAAGGTAAAGATCAACAGAACCATACTTTTTATTTATATGGTCTATAACATAATTAAGATATGATCTGTTGACTGAAAGCATTGCTGTAACTGCTTCCTGCAAAGGTTCTGGCAGATTTTTTGCGTCTTTCTGAACTATGGATGGATCTATCAGCCGGTTTGAAAGCATGTAATCCTGCTCCAAAGATTCTTGTGGAACACCAATAGCATATAAAATAAAATATGAAGCTAGCCCTATTCCATCTTTTCCTAAAGAACCGGATAATAAAACAGGATAGTTGGCATCATTTGTGAGTATATCAAACATCTCACCAAATTGCTCTTTATGATTTTCTACAATATCTATATACGACTCCTGAACATATCTGATCGCATCGCTACGGTTAAAATCATCATTTAACAATTGAGCATCCAACTTATCTGCATCCATAGGCGACAATGGAAGTGATATTTTCCTGATTGTAGGATGAATTAGTATTGGGTATTTACCGGAAGTTTTATCAGATCTAAAATCAATTATTGTCTTAATATTGAGCCTTCTGATTTTTTCCTGATCATAAAGTGTTGCACTGCTAAGATCTCCTGATCTGTATATCTGTCCCCATTTAATTTGTCTGTCGTCAGTTGTAAAATAGCCGCCTATATCTCTGAAGTTTTTTATGTTGTTCATATCGATAACACGATTTGCAACAACTCCAGATTGTACACCGGCTGTACGAAGTATAAAATATTCCCTTAGCCCTGATCCTGTTGGATTGAGCCTCATTACCTGATCTTTTATTTTTGTGGTAGTAACCGGAGTAAATGTAGTGAGTGATGTATCCGTAAGAGATGAGTAAATATCTATTTCACCCTCTTGATCAGGACTCACTTCCCACTTTAGCAGAAAATCTCCCTTAGGATCTTTCTCCACTACTGAGGTGATTTTTACCGTTGACATACAGGAGTTTACAACGACAATCACTAAAATCAGAAGACATATATAGTATAGTTTCTTCACCATCGACATAAAATACAAACAAATGTAGTAAAAAGAATGTTCTAAAGTAAAAACTTCTCTAAGGTATTAACAATATATAAACATTCGTTTTGCTTTTTAATAATTTATATGTCAAGCTTTTAGATGTCTATTTATTTTTTTTAATAAAATGTTGATAAGTTGTAAATCAATTGTGCAAAAAAATTGATAAACTAATTTTGAAAATAGAAATTGAACTTGTCTAAAAAAAATATTTGTCTTATCAAAGAAAAGATAGGTTTTTTTAGCATTCTTGTTTCATACTCTTTTCAACACCTATTTGTAACAAGAAAGAAAATAATTATTAACTTTGCAACCTTTAAACAGTTTATGATAACATTTATAATTATCACAAAATTAAAAAGTTAGGAATAAAACAATTGTTGATAACTGTTGATAACTTTTATTCTTGAGTTAATAACTTATCATCTGGCATTTTTTCATAATAAGATATCTACAGTATCAACAGCCTATCATTACCATCATATATCTTTTTAATTTTTAAAACTATATATAATAATAAATAGATTATGACAAAAGAAGAAATCATTCAAAATATAGTCAAACTAAAAAAAGAGAAGAATGCTGTTATTCTAGCTCATTATTACCAGGAATCAGATATACAGGATATTGCAGATTTTGTAGGTGACAGTCTTGCTCTTGCTCAATGGGCGGCTAAAACAACTGCTGATATTATAGTTTTATGCGGAGTGCATTTTATGGGTGAAACAGCTAAGATATTAAGCCCCGAAAAGCGGGTATTTATTCCGGATATGATGGCCGGATGTTCGCTTGCAGACAGTTGCCCTGCTGATGAATTTGAGAAATTTATTAAAGAGAATCCTGGACATACTGTTTTATCTTATGTAAATACTACAGCTGCAGTAAAAGCTCTTACAGATATTGTAGTTACCTCTACAAATGCAAAACAAGTAGTTGATTCACTACCTGAAGATGAAAAGATTATTTTTGGTCCCGATAAAAATCTGGGAGACTATATAAATAAACTCACCGGCAGGAATATGCTTTTATGGGAAGGTGTATGCCATGTGCATGAGCAATTTTCTCTAGTAAAAATACTGGAACTTAAGGAAAAGTATCCCGAAGCATTACTCTTAGCTCATCCCGAGTGTCCTAAATATCTACTTGAAGTTGCAGATCATGTTGGCTCAACATCTTCAATATTGAAGTATGCAAATACTTCTGATAAAAAACAATTTATAGTTGCTACAGAAGCAGGAATTCTTCATCAGATGCAAAAAGAAAATCCTGAAAAACTTTTTATTCCGGCTCCTCCTGAAGATTCTACATGTGCATGTAATGAATGTTTTTACATGAAAATGAATACTCTGGATAAACTTTATTTATGTCTTAAATTAGAAAAACCAGAGATATTTGTAGATGAAGAAATAAGAATAAAAGCTGTAAAACCAATAGAAAGGATGTTGGAGATTTCAGCAAAGTATGGTTTATAATTGTTTTTTGTACCTTTGCATCCGCAAATTTCGGGCATTACCTATTATAAGTATAAAATCAACTGATTATTATACTTAAAAATACGGTTAAATGTCTATTAAAAATTCAACAAATGGCTCTTCAATGTGGTATAGTAGGACTTCCTAATGTAGGGAAATCTACTCTTTTTAATTGTTTGTCAAACGCTAAAGCACAGGCAGCTAACTTTCCCTTTTGTACTATAGAACCTAACGTAGGGGTTATAACAGTTCCTGATGAAAGATTAAATAAACTAGCTGAATTAGTTAAACCTCAAAGAATACTCCCTACAACTGTAGAGATTGTAGATATCGCCGGATTGGTTAAAGGTGCAAGTAAAGGAGAAGGTTTAGGTAATAAATTTTTAGCTAATATAAGGGAAACAGACGCTATTCTGCATGTACTGCGTTGTTTTGATGATGAGAATGTTACTCATGTAGACGGGAATGTTGATCCGGTCCGTGATAAAGAAATCATTGATGCAGAGTTGCAGCTCAAAGACCTTGAAACAATTGAATCTCGTATAAGTAAGGTTGAGAAGCAATCCAAAACGGGAGGCGATAAGGATGCTAAAGTAGCTTTTCAGGCATATTCAAAAATTAAAGCAGCACTGGAACGGGGAGAATCTGCCAGAACTGTCACTTTTGATACCAAAGATGAGGCTAAAGCTGCTCACGATCTCTATTTACTTACATCCAAACCTGTCATGTATATTTGTAATGTGGATGAAGCAAGTGCAGTAAAAGGCAATAAATATGTTGATCAATTAAGGGAAGCCATTAAAAATGAAAATGCCGAAATATTAATTGTTGCTGCTAAAATTGAGTCCGAAATTGCAGAGTTTGACAACTATGAAGAACGTCAAATGTTTCTCAATGAATTAGGACTTGAAGAATCAGGAGTAAATAGACTTATTAAATCTGCATATAGGCTATTAAATTTAAAAACATTCATAACTGCCGGAGTACAGGAAGTAAGAGCTTGGACATTTCAAGACGGGTGGAAAGCTCCTCAGTGTGCCGGTGTCATTCATACTGATTTTGAAAAGGGTTTTATTAGGGCTGAAGTAATAAAATTTGAAGACTACATTAAGTATGGTTCAGAAAACGCAGTCAAAGAAGCAGGCAAAATGAGTGTTGAAGGTAAAGAGTATGTTGTTCAGGATGGCGATATTATGCATTTCAGATTTAACGTTTAATTTATGATTTTATGAGGGGAAAATCCATACTTTCCTCTTACTTTGTTCTTAAATGCCTCTTACCTCGCTCTTATAAACTCCTTTTATTACAGAATAAGGTAAGATCTATGTAATAAATAAATTAATCTAATACAATAGCGAAGTTATAATAAGATAAATTGTTCACCCTGCAACATTTGTCTTTATACCGAGATCTTCCACTCTGGATGCAATCTTTTGGAGTGTGTCGTACAAAACCTTTTCGAGGCCTTTTGCCGGTGTTTCCCGGTCGATGGTGTAGATCATCACTTCTCTCGGGTTAAGCGATCTAAGAAGCTCTAACCATGCTGAAATCTCTTTTTCCGTTGTATTGTCAATATGCTTTCCTTCAAACTCACCTTTAAGGAACATTGTTTGAAGAATAAAGTTGCCGTTGAACTTTTTAAATAATTCAACTTGCTTAGCTACGCTGTAATATGGTGAGTTGGGGCGGTCAATAAGCCTGACTGTATCATCGAATGCTGAATCAAGTTTAAGAACAGGTTTTTCTATTTTCTTAAGTGCTTCAAATACCCCGGGATTCTTTAAATGTATTCCATTAGAGAGTACACTTATTTCAGTTTCTGGATAAAACTGATTACGCAGTTCTATAGTATCTTCAATTATTTCGTTAAAATCCGGATGCATGGTCGGCTCACCGTTCCCTGCAAAAGTTATCACATCTAACGTTACACCTTCTTTTTTAAGTAGTGTTAGCTTTTCTTTAAGAGCAGCTTTTACATTTTCTTTGTCAGGCAACTTGGTTTTTGTTCTGAAATCCTTATTAAAGCCACATTCACAGTAGATACAGTCGAATGAACATAATTTACCATCATAAGGTAATAGGTTTATTCCCAGTGAACTACCCATCCTGCGACTGTGTACAGGACCAAAAACTATTTCATTAAATAATATTGTTGACATTATATTTATTTTTTTATCGTGAGGTTATAATTCTGATTTAAAATAGGTTAATAATCTCTCCTGTTCCATAACCAATAATCAGATATCGTAAAAATTTACCAATTGTCATGCTTATCATAACTACATGTGAATTGGCTCTCATAAAACCAAGGGCTACCAGCATTACATCTCCAACTGCAGGCAGAAATCCGAAGAAACCCATTAAGGCACCTTTACCCTGAAGCTTGTTTATTGTTTTCTCTATACTTTCTGGTTTAATTTTAAACCATTTTTCGAGCCACTGCACCTTTCCTAAACGTCCCAGATAATAGCATGTAGCACCTCCGGCAGCGTTTCCTATTGTGGCATATAGTATAAGTGTCCAGATATCAAGTCCTGCAGCAATAAGAGCGGCGAAAACCACCTCAGAGCTAAAAGGCAGAATTGTTGCCGCTAGAAACGATGCAAGCAACAAACCCCAATAACCATAATCAGCTAATCCATCTAACATTAATGCGCAATAAGCCAGTTTTCTCCCACACCAATTTCAGTCTTCAGAGGCACACTCATCTTATAAGAATTTTCCATCTCTTCAACAACCATCATGCGAATATATTCGAGCTCTTCAGGTACAACATTGAAGTTTAATTCGTCATGCACCTGCAAGATCATCTTGGATTTCATATTTTCCTTTTCAAGTCTATTGTAAATTCTGACCATTGCAACTTTGATAATGTCTGCTGCACTACCTTGAATTGGTGCATTTATTGCATTTCGTTCAGCAAATCCTCTAACAGTTGCATTGCGAGAATATATATCTGGCAAATATCTCTTACGTCCGTAAACAGTTTCTACATAACCATGTTCTCTGGCTTTTTCTATACTCTTGTCCATATAGTTTTTAACACCCGAAAAAGTTTCAAAGTATTCATCAATGATATCTTTTGCTTCAGAACGGGGGATAGTGAGTCTTTCCGACAGTCCAAAAGGTGTGATTCCGTATATAATCCCGAAGTTGGCTGTTTTAGCCTTTCTGCGCATATCCGAATCTACATCATTAAGTGGAATTTTAAATATCTTTGAAGCAGTTGCTGAATGTATATCCTGACCTTTGTTAAATGCTTCAATCATATTTTCATCTCCACTAAGATGTGCCATGATCCGTAACTCTATTTGAGAATAGTCTGAAGAAACAAAAATACAACAGTCGTCTGGAATAAATACTCTTCTTAACTCTTTTCCCCTTTCATCCCGAATTGGGATATTCTGGAGATTTGGATTCGTGCTGCTCAGTCGACCGGTTGCTGCAACAGTCTGATTAAATGATGTGTGAATTTTACCTGTTTTGGGGTTTACAAGCAATGGGAATGCATCAATGTAAGTACTAAGCAATTTTTTTATACCTCTTTGTTCCAGTATCTTTCCAATTATCGGGTGTTTTGTTCTTATTTTTTCTAACTCCTCCTCACCAGTTTTGTACTGTCCGGTTTTTGTTTTTTTGGGATTATCTATAATCTTAAGTCTGTCGAAAAGAATTTCGCCTGTCTGTTTTGGTGAGTTTATATTAAAATCTATTCCCGCCATTTCAATGATCTCCTTTTCAACCTGTTGAAGTTCACTTGTATACTGTTTAGATAATTCGTCTAGTGCTTCAAGATCCAATCTTACACCGGTCCATTCCATGTCAGCAAGAACATATATTAGCGGGCATTCGATTTCATGAAAGAGAATATTTAGATTATTTTTTTTAATTTCTTTCTCCAGTATATTTTTAAGTTTTAGAGTTATATCTGCATCTTCAGAGGCATAATTACAAACAACAGAAGGATCTATATCCCTCATATTCTTTTGATTCTTCCCTTTTGGTCCAATCAATTCATCTATATGAATAGTTTTATAATTTAGATAAGTTTCGGCCATATAATCCATACCATGCCGTAGTTCCGGATTGAGTAAATAATGGGCTACCATTGTATCAAAAAGCGCACCCTTTACTCTAATACCATAATTGCGGAGTTCCAGAATATCATATTTTATATTTTGACCGGTTTTTTCAATCTTTTCATTTTCAAAAAACGGCTTGAAGATATTCACTTGTTCCTGTGCAGTTTCCTGATTTTCTGATATTGGTACATAATATGCTTCACCCTCTTTATATGCAAAGGAAAGACCAACTAACTCACTTTGTAATGGATCCATACCTGTAGTTTCAGTGTCAAAACAGACCGATTTCTGATCAAGAAGTATTTTACAAAGTGATTCCATCTCCTTTTCAGAAAATATCATTTTGTAGTTATGCTTAGTTGAATGAATATCAGTTAAATCAGTAGGAACGTATTTATCCGTTTCTTCGGAAAGATTTGTACTTGAAGGTTGTGTTGTGGCTGTAGAATAATCAGTCGTGCCAAACAGCTCACCCTGAACAGGACTGTCGGAACTCTTAGGAGTGTCTTGTTTAAAAATTCGAGTAAGAAGAGTTCTGAACTCCAGATCTTCAAACAGTGCTCTGACATCATTCTCATTTTTCTCTTTAAGAAGCAGATCATCTCCGCTAATCTGAATGGGAACATCGGTCTTTATAGTAGCAAGATACTTTGAAAACAGGATCTGTTCTCTGTTTTCTTCAATATTACGCTTCTGAGCCCCTTTTAACTGTTCTGTGTTTTCAAGCAGGTTTTCGATCGTTCCAAACTGTTTAAGCAGTTTAACGGCAGTTTTTTCTCCTATACCCGGGCATCCGGGGATATTATCAGCGCTGTCTCCCATTAACCCAAGTAAGTCAATAACCTGAGAAGGGTGTTCTATATCATACTTTTCAACTACTTTCTTATCATCTAGAATTTCATAATCATTACCACCATATTTTGGTCTGTATATAAAAATTGTAGGTTCTGTAAGTTGACCGTAATCTTTGTCTGAAGTCATCATATAGACGTCAAAAAGCTCTCTGTCCATAGTTTTTGCAATTGTTCCGATTACGTCATCAGCTTCATATCCCGGAACTTCAAGTATTGGTATGTTGTATGCCTTAATTATTTCCTTAATATATGGAACTGAAGCTTTAATCATTTCAGGTGTTGCTTCTCTTTGAGCTTTATATTGCTCATACTCTTTATGACGAAAGGTAGGTCCTTCAGGATCAAATCCGATTGCAATATGAGTTGGGTTTTCTTTGCGTAACACTTCTTCAAGTGTATTTATAAAGCCAAATATTGCAGATGTATTTCTTCCTTTAGAGTCTACTCTTGGAAATTTTATAAATGCATAATAAGCTCTGTATATAAGTGCGTAGGCGTCGAGTAGGAAAAGTCTGTTCTTGTTCATAATTTTCTCTAAAATAGCGTTTGGATTGGTAAAGTTACGAATATTTGTTGCTATGACTAGAATTATTTTTACTTTTGTACGTCTAATTTGGGATGTGATGGATCAAAGTAAGATTATAAAAGAATTTCTTCAGGAAGAATTAACTATTTTCGATAAATATTTACGTGAGTCTGTTAAAAATAACGATTCACGACTTACTGAGATGATCTCTCACGTTTTTAACTCTAACGGGAAACGCCTTAGACCTACATTAGTACTCATGACTGCCAGAGTATGCGGTAAAATAGTTCCTGAAACCTACTATGGTGCCGTCACAATAGAGCTTTTACATACAGCTACACTTGTTCACGACGATGTGATAGACCGGTCTGATTTACGACGCGGCAAAAGCTCTATGAACGCTGTTTATGATAATACCAGGGCAGTATTGGTAGGTGATTATTTACTTTCAACAGCATTAGCAGAAAGTGTAAAGACCAAAAACCTTGAAATTATTAGAATAATATCTGAATCAGGTCAGAACCTTGCTTCAGGCGAGCTTACTCAATTATCATTAGCTGATGAAGTTATAATTGATGAAGATGCTTATTTTAGCGTTATAGATAAAAAAACAGCATCTTTAATACGAGCAAGTTTGGCTATTGGGGCCATTACAGGGGGAGCCGATAAGGAAATTATTTCACAGTTTAACATAATCGGCGGTATACTTGGGGTATGTTTTCAGATAAAAGACGATATATTTGACTATTATAACCTTGATGTTGGCAAACCAACAGGTAAAGATATCCGCGAAGGAAAAATTACTTTACCTCTTATTTATGCACTTAAAAATGCACCAGAATCAAAAAGTGCCGAAATGATAAATATTTTAAAATCAAAAAATTACAGCGATAGAAACATTAACATTCTGCTAGATTTTGCAAAAGAATATAAAGGTATTGATGAGGCATATAAAAAAATGTATCTATTACTCGATGAAGCAGAGGAAATTATATCAAACTTTAATTTTGATAATGAAATGAAGATGTATATGAGATCGTTTCTTTTGTATCTTAAAAACAGAACATATTAAAAAAGGGTGAAATCATCTTATGATTCACCCCTTACAAATATAACCTTAAATTACTATTCAGTCTTTATAAACTGAAACCTGTTTTACTGATTATTTTATGTCTATCAATTTTTCTTTCAATGTTTTTTTCTCTTTAAGAGTAGGTATATCAACAGTTAATACACCATCATTAACTTTAGCCGAGATTTTGTCTTTATCAATATCATCGGGAAGTATCATTGTTCTCTGGAATTGAGAATATGAGAATTCACGTCTCAAATAGGCTCCCTTTTTATCCTTTTCTTCATTTTCAGATTTCTTCTCAAAAGAGATAACGAGATTGTTGTTCTCATCCAATCTTACAACGCAATCTTCTTTAGTCATCCCCGGAGCAGCTACTTCAACAGTAAATCCATCCTCGTTTTGAATAATGTTGATTGCAGGAACAGATTTGGTATTGTTCTCCATCCATTCATTACCGAAAAAATCATTGAATACACTTGGTAACCAGTTGTTTGTTCTTCTAATTATTGCCATAATATTTACCCTTTCTTTTAATTGTTATTTAACTTACACTATGATATATGCAAAAGATAAGCCGACAGGAAAACAGGAAGTTAGTGCTGACAATATGGCGCAAATCATTAGTAATAACGCTAAATATGCACGATAAAGACGACAAAACGGCAGTAATAGCGTGCTTATTTTAAAATATTGTAAGTTTTTACACCCCTATGAATTTTTCCAAATCTGTCTGTTGCTTGTACCTCAATTGTATGCACACCTACTGGAAGTTCCAGGTTTAGTGGACCAAACCAAAGGTGTGTACTGTTTACTGCATTAGATGGTCGGCGCCCAGGTAATAACTCCTCTGCAAGGTCCCATTCAATAAGCTTTAGATTGTAATTTGGATCAACTGCCTGTATATACCGCATATCTTTCCACTGTCCTTCATCAATTCTGTATTTAACATTATCACCCTCACTACCCATAAAAAAGTTGACAACAATCTGTGAAGTCGTTCTACCATTATGTTGCACGGTTTTAGGTGCATAAATATTCATTTGATGATCACTTCCACTGCCTGCAACTTGATAATCTATATTATAATTAGTACCATTTATATTAAGAAAAGCATAGCCTTGTGGTGTACCGTCACGCATGGTTGCGTCAGGCAAATCATCATTATTAAGCTTTCCCGAGTACCAATCACCGGATGTTGTACCTGCATTAAATTCGTGCAAGGGTTTACTTCTTTTCCAGCCTTCAATTTCAGTATACTCAATTTGTTCCTGAAAATGGGTGTGTGCTGACATGATTAAAACATTGCCGAACTCCTGCAACATATCAAAAACTCTTTGTCTGTCCTCAAGTCGGTAAGAATTTCCGGAATTATCTTTCATTGGAATATGTTGAGAAAGAATAATCAACTTATCCTTTGGAACGTTTTTAAGATTGTTTTCCAAAAACTGTAACTGGTCAAGTCGATAACCACCCCAGTAGCCTCTTCCGTCTCTTGGGTCAGGATAGAGAATATTGTCGAGAATAATAAAATGGGCGTTGCCATAATTAAAAGCATAATTCGCACTTCCAAAATTCTTTTTAAATGTCTCGTCGGACAGGATATCAGATGATGCGTCATAATTCATATCATGATTTCCCATAACATTATACCAGGGAAGCTGTAAATGTCTCATACGCTCTTTGTAAATTGGTTGGAGGTCCAGGTTATCACCGACAATATCACCCAGACTTATGCCAAATAATGTATTTTCTTTTTTTTCTACATCTCTGACAATCTTTTTTGTAAAATAATCAAGATCCTCAATAGAGTAGGGCTGAGGGTCTCCAAAAACTACTACACTATAATCATCAGGCTCATCGTATTTGTAAAGTGCAAAGTCAACTGATGAAGGCAATTTACCTGTAGGTTCTATGCCTTTAAACTCAAAATCCTTATTTGATCCCAAAGGATTGTAGTGATAATAGAACTGGGGGATAAAATCATTATCCACCGGAATCTCATACCCCGAAGGTTTTATTATAAAAATTGTGTTTCCCTCGTTTACAGTAATTGAATAATATCCGTATTCATCAGTTAAAACAACATCTCTGCCATTAGAAACGCCTACATAAGAGATACCCGTCTCACTGCGATCTTTTTTACCGTTTCTGTTAACATCATCATACACATACCCTTTGGCCACTTGTTGCGAATAAGCAACTACATTTATGAAAATGAGTATCAGTGTCGTTAAGTTTTTCTTCATTGTCTAATTTTTAAGTTTGTATTATATGATAAAACATTACATTTATGCTTTTGTTTACTTATTCCTGTTACATATTTATTAAGATTGACACAAAAAAAGGCGGACATTTTTCTTATCCGCCTTTAAACAAATTATAGAGATTTACTCTTAATCACTTTCTTAAAACTTAAAAAAAGTCTATCGCCATATTATTTTAGTACTTCATTTTTGACATACTGTTAATATCAGTATTATCAGAAATTGGAACAAGTGTAAATCCCCAGGAGTAAGTCTTGTTTGCAGGAATACTATACTCTGGTAATGGTCTTGCTCCCCAGCTGTTGTAACCGGCAACTCCTTGTTGTTTCATATCAATACAAACTTCTACGAAATTCTGCGGCACTATATCATTTATATGTGTCTGACGGGGCATCCTGTTTTTTGCATTTTCATCATTTCTTGCAGCAATCTCTTCACTGCTGAAATTATTCCACTGATAGGGTCGGTGAGTAGCCTCTTCAGAGTCGAAATCTTCAACGCTGTTACGAAGGGCATTAAAGCCTATCGTGCTGTCAGCAACTACTAATAAACCGTTTTCACCATTGGTAAATGCTAGCCATCTGGTATCAGTACGATGTCCGTTTTCCTGAGGGCGTGTGTAGGGGACATACATATCATCAGCAGTAGTTTTATATTTACCTATTTTTGAACCAGATGCTCTGTCTACATAATTTTCATACGGTCCTTTACCAAAATATTCAACATTATTCATCGTAACAGGTAAACGAAAACGTACACCTATTCGCGGAACAACTAATGTTGACGAAGCTTTTCTTGCAGCAGAAGCTTCAGGTGAGAATGTTGCTGTCAGTGCAGCTTCTGATGCTTCAATACTTTTTTCTTCTATATCTGTTGAATGAAAAACTACACCTACTTTTAATATCCCGGAAGGGTGTATGGTGTACTTTACATTATAAAGATTACCTGCTGCCAGCAAATAGGTTACATCAACTACAATATTATCTCCTTCAGGAGCTACTTTAGTATCAATAACATTAAAGTTTTTACTTGACTGTTTCCAAATTTGAAGGCGGTGAGGAGCACCATTTCCGTAATCATTGTCATTAGGACCACGCCAGAAATTAGGTTGGATACCAAAACCATCGTTAAAATATTCATTGTTGTTCACTCTGTATGATGTAACAACACCACTTTTTTTGTCAAATTCAAATTCTACCTGTGGTGAACTAATGTTTATAATATTTTCTGTATTATACATATTTAATGCAGGGAAAACGTTTTTCTCAGCATAAGTAAGTTTTGGTTCTGTTAATGGTAATTTGAACTGCTCAATTGCAACTATATGACCTGCAGGGACTAAAGATTGTTCTTCTTTTTGCACAACTTTGAAGTTGATAAAATATTCAACACCCGGTTTAGACTCTAATTTTTCTACAGGAATCGAGAATTGCATCCATTGCTGTGGTAGTAGAGACACAGAAAGTTCTCCTTCAGCAATTACATTACCATTTTCTGTAATATCATACAGGAAGTCGTAATTATCAGTATTTGTGAAGTACTGACGATTTATTACTTTAAAAACTCCGGCATTCAAGTCAATCGCTTCGAAAGCAAAATTCTGATGAACATATTTAACTTCAGCTATAGCAGGGTGGGGGACCCTTGAAGGATCGATTAATCCGTTATTATTGAAATTTCCATCGCTGGGTGTATCAACTCCATAATCACCTCCGTAAGTCCAATAATGATTGCCATTCTCGTCTGTTTCATCCATACCTTGATCAACCCAATCCCAGATATAACCTCCCTGCAGGTTAGGATATTTGTAAATTGCTTCCCACTGAATGTCGAGATTTCCGTTCGAATTACCCATTGCATGTGAATATTCAGAAGGTATTACCGGCCTGTCACTCCCTTTAGCTCCAATCTCTTCCAGCCAGGCTGCACTTGGATATTGAGGAACATACATATCTGTGTTTAAGTCCCATAAAGATCTCTCATAATTAACCGGGCGATTCATAAAGTTCCGTTCCTGATCTTTAAGATATTTGTATGTATGAAAAAAATTAATTCCATTACCTGCTTCGTTTCCAAGAGACCAAATAGCAACTGAAGGGTGATTCTTATTCCTTTCAAACATGTTTATGGTTCTATCCATATGTGCCTGTTCCCATTCTGGGTGCCTTGAAGGTGATTTTTCACCATAATACAATCCGTGAGATTCAATGTTTGCTTCATCATAAACATATAAGCCATATTCACTGCACAGCTCATAGAAACGACGAGGCTGTGGGTAGTGAGAAAGTCGAACTGTATTAATATTATTTAGCTTCATCAGCGTTAAGTCCTTTATCATTAACTCTTCTGTAACATAGTGCCCTGTTTCAGGATTAGTTTCGTGAATATTAACTCCTTTGAGCTTTATAGGCTGACCGTTAACTAAAAATAGTCTGTCTGTCCTGTCTCCTGTTGTTATAGGAACTATTTCAAATTTGCGGAAACCAACAGAGTAGGGGACAACTTCACCTGATTCTGCACTCTCTGGCGTAACTGTAATTAGCAATTTATATAGATTAGGATGTTCTGAGGTCCATGTTTTCACATCTGGTATCAGGGCTGAGAAACTCACGGAACTTTCACCACCACTTTGAACGCCAATTGGTTTACTGCCTGTTAATACAACATTACTTTCACTGTCAAGTAATTTGTAATTTACTTCCGCATAAGATACTTTTGAAGAGTAGTTTCGAATTGTTGTTTCCAACTCAAAAATACCATTTAAATAACTATCATCCAATGTAGATTTAACTCTGAAATCACGCAAAGATGTTTTAGGTTGTGACCATAAGAAGACATCCCTTTCTATTCCACTTATTCTCCAAAAATCCTGCGCTTCAAGATATGAGCCTGTACTCCAGCGATATATCTTTATGACAAGTGAGTTGATTCCCTCATTTACATATTTTGTAATATTAAATTCTGCACTTGTTTTTGAGTCTTCACTATACCCAACTTCTTTTCCATTGATATATACATATACCCCGGACTTTGCACCATCAAGAGTTAAAAAGATTTCCCTGTTATTCCAGTTTTCAGGGATACTGATTTCACGACGATATACACCAACAGGTGTTTCTTCTGGCAGATAAGGGGCATCCATTTTCGGATAACGGGTTTTAGGATCTCTCTCAACAAATTCATAAGGGTGATTAACATATATAGGTGTACCAAAGCCTTGTATCTCCCAGTTACCCGGTACTTTGATATCTTTCCAATCGGTTAAAGATACAACTGAATCGGTAATATTTTCAGGAAGTTGTTTGTAACTATCTACAAAATAAAATTTCCATGTACCATTTAATGGAATATAATAATCACTTTCATTAAATCTTTTGTTAAGTGCATTATTCTCATTATCAAAAGTCATAAATTGTGTACGTGGATATTCCTTGTTTACTTTAACAACGTTAACATCCTGCCAGTAAGGCAATTCCCTCTCGTTTGATATTGCATAATAATCTTGTGCAATTACATTAAGATTTAAAGCAAACAGTGCTATTGCACAGAATATTAGAGTATTAAATTTATTCATTATTTTATTAATTAAAATTATTTTCTAAGTTTTTCTATTTCATTTAATAAGTTTTCTGCGAGTCTACTTGTCCCAATTCGGAAAAGATCATTATTACACCACTCATCACCAAGTATATCTTTTACAATAGTATAATATTTGACTGCTTCTTCTGTTGTTGATACACCTCCAGATACTTTTATACCTATCTTGTTAGAGGTTGCTTCATAATATGATTTTATTGCGTGGCACATAGTGAAAACAGCTTCAGGAGTAGCTCCTTGATAACCTTTACCGGTCGATGTTTTAAGAAAATCAGCACCTGAGTACATAGATAAAATTGAAGCATTATGTATGTTCTTTGCGGTAATAAGAGCTCCGGTTTCCAAAATTACTTTTAATGTCTTGTCTCTGCATACCTCTTTTATTTCCATAATTTCTTCACAAAATTCCTCATAATATTCATCCAAAAACAGTCCGGCATTAATTACTATATCAATCTCATCTGCACCATCTGCAATCGCCAAAGATACCTCAGCCACTTTAACTTCAATGAAGGTCTGAGAAGAAGGAAAACCTCCGGCAACTGAAGCAATATTTAAATCTGCTGTCAAAGACTCCTTTACAATTTGTACGAAATTTGGGTAAACACATATTGCCGCTACATTACCTATTTCAGGATCTGAACCTTCAAATGAATTTACTATTTCTGTGAACTTCCAGATGCTTTCTTTTGTATCTGTTGTGTTTAAGGAGGTTTGATCTATACAGCTATAAAGCTTTTTATATACATCTTGATTATTATTTTCATCAAACTCAGTTGAAATAATCTGTTCAACTCTTTTTTTTGCTTCTTCGTCTGAAAATTCCAGCGGATGCTTTTTTAAAGCTTGTCTGTATTTATTATCTTCCATTTAATACGTTTTTTATTTAGTTAAATAATTATCATTTTAAACACTTTAGATCAAGATTTTAATTTATTATTATTCAAATGCCTTGTAGCATCCCTTTCTGTTTTTTTCTCAATACTTTTTAGAAAAGATTCCTCAAGGTTAACACCTGTTTGATTAGCAATACATATCAATACCCAGAGAATATCAGCAATTTCTTCAGACAGATTCTTAGATAAATCAGAAGATTTGAACGATTGTTCCCCATAGGTCCTTGCCATAATTCGTGCCAATTCTCCAACCTCTTCTGTAAGTAAAGCCATGTTGGTAAGTTCATTAAAATATCGTACTCCATATTTCTTAATCCACAAATCTACCTGTTGCTGTGCTTCTTGAATAGTCATTTGAATTCAAATATTACTAACATTTTTTTATAACAAAATCAATCCTAATACCCGATCAATCAAATATTACTCTTTGTTTTTAGAGTCTATCAAAATAGTAACAGGACCATCATTCACCAGTTTCACTTTCATATCAGCTCCAAACTCACCTGTTTTAACTTTTTTGTCAAGCTTTTGAGATAATACATTACAAAAGTTCTCGTATAAAGGAACCGATACATCAGGTTTAGCAGCTTTTATATATGATGGACGATTTCCTTTTTTTGTACTTGCGTGTAAAGTAAACTGTGAAATAACAAGTATATCACCCCCTGAATCTAATATTGATCGATTCATAACACCATTTTCATCATCAAAAATACGCAAATTAACACTCTTTTTTGCTAAAAAATCTATGTCATCTTCGCTATCTTCATTTTCAATCCCTACGAAAATCAACAGACCTTTATCTATCTCACTTTTTGTCTTTCCTTCTATTTGAACGGATGCTTCAGAAACCCGCTGTATTAAGATTCGCATACTTATTTATTTTCTTTACTATTTATCCAATCCCAAATAATTTCACCTTTACTTTTTCCTATAACTTTTACAATTTCCTCTTTGTCGGTTTCTTTTAATCTTTTTATACTTTTAAAATATAACAGCAATTTTTTCTTAGTCTCTTTTCCGATCCCTTTAACCGAATCAAGTTCTGAGGTAACTTGTGCCTTGCTTCTTTTTTTTCTATGAAAAGATAAACCAAACCGATGAGCTTCATCTCGTAATTGTTGTATAAGTTTTAATGTTTCAGAATTTTTATCAATATAGAGTGGGACAGGGTCTTCAGGAAAATAAATCTCCTCTAGTCGCTCAGCAATACCTATTATTGCTATTTTTCCATATAATCCAATTTTCTGCAACGATTTTACAGCAGCACTTAATTGACCCTTACCACCGTCAATTACAATTAGTTGAGGTAAAGATTCGCCTTCGTTAAGCAGGCGAGAGTAGCGTCTTTCTACAATTTCGCGCATAGATGCATAATCATCGGGGCCTAAAACACTTTTAATGTTGTAATGTCTATAGTCTTTTTTTGATGGCTTAGCTTTTTTAAAAACAACGCAAGCAGCAACCGGACTTGTACCTTGAATATTGGAATTATCAAAACACTCAATATGCCATGGGATATCTCTCAACTGTAAATCTTTTTGAACTGTACTCAAAATTCTTGTAATCCTTTGTTCAGGATTTAACATCTCTGCTTTCTTGAGTTTGTCTATTTTATACTGTTTCACATTTTTCTCTGAGAGTGCAAGTAATTTCTTTTTGTCACCTTTCTGAGGAATTGTAAAATCAACATTTGTTAATTTTAAATCCGGAATAAATGGTACAATTATCTCTTTTGAATCACTACCAAAACGCTGTCTCATCTCAATAATACCTAAACCGAGTAACTCTTCAGGACATTCATCAAGTTTCTTTTTATATTCAAAAGTATATGCCTGATTTATAGCTCCATTTACAACATGAAGATAATTTATAAATGCTGAATTTTCATCTTCTTCTAAAGAAAATACGTCAAGGTTATAATTAATATTGCTTACCACCTGAGATTTTTCTCTGAAGTTTTGAATCAAAAGCAGTTTTTCTTTTAATTCATGTGCTTCTTCATATCTCATTTCTTCAGATAGTTCATTCATTCTGCCAAGCACTTGTTTTTCGATTATTGAAACATTGCCCTTTAGTATTTCGTTAATTTCCTCAATATTTCTGTTGTAGTCATCAAGACTTTGTAGTCCTTCACAAGGTCCTTTACAACGATTAATATGATACTCAAGACAAACTTTAAATTTCTTTGCAGCAATGTTTTCAGGAGTAAGATTAAGCCTGCAAGTTCTAATTTTATAAACTTTTCTGACTATTTCAAGAAGTGCATTTACAGATAAAACAGAAGTATAAGGTCCATAATATTTAGACCCATCTTTTACAACATTACGTGTTTTATATACTCGCGGGAAAAACTCATTTTTTATAACAATTGAAGGGTAGGTCTTATCATCCTTCAACATAACATTGTAACGAGGTTTTAATTCCTTGATAAGGTTGTTTTCTAAAAGAAAAGTATCTTCCTCTGTATTTACAACGATATATTTTATCTTACGTATATTTCTTACTAATATTCGTGTTTTAGGATGATCGTGGTGTTTATTGAAATAAGATGATACACGTCTTTTTAAGTCTTTAGCTTTACCTACATATATAACTGTACCTTTTTCATCAAAAAACTGGTAACAACCCGGTTGTTGAGGAATAACTGCTAACGTATTTTTAATATCATCATTCATTTTCAACAATGAACAAGATTAACTTATTTAGATCAAAATTTAATGATAGAAATTAATTCAACATCATCTGGAAAATGTTTACGTCCATCAAGCCCTTCCAGTTCAATCAGGAAGTTAATATAAATCTTTTTAACTCCAAGTTTCTTAACAAGATTGTATGCTGCAAACATAGTCCCACCTGTTGCCAGCAAATCATCATGAAGCAAAACAACGTCATTCTCATCTAAAGCATCTTCGTGAATCTGTATAGCGTCTGTGCCATACTCTTTAGTATATGTTTCTTCGATTACTTTATAAGGTAGTTTACCCGGTTTACGAATTGGTACAAACCCTGCTTTCAGCTTAATTGCCGTGGCTGGTCCCATGAAAAAGCCTCTGGATTCTATTCCTACCACTTTTGTAATTCCTTTGTTTCTATAAGTGTCAAATAGAATTTCAGACAATTCATTAAGATATTCAGAAGACTGGAATAGGGTAGTTATATCCTTAAACTGTATTCCTGGAATCGGAAAATCCGGAATGTTTCTTACTGCTTTAGTTAGTGTTTCTATGCTCATTGTTTTATTAAATTAGTTTCTTTTTTAGTGTTCCACGTGGAACATTATCTCCCTTATCTTCCTAGTAGAACGAGAAGTACGGATATATCGTTTGGAGAAACGCCCGGTATACGTCCTGCCTGAGCAATTGTTTCCGGGTTGATCCGCGTTAGTTTATGCCGTGCTTCTGTAGATAGGGATTTTATTTCGTTGTAATTAAATTTGTCTTTTATTGAAATGTCTTCCAGGCGGGTAATTTTGTCAGCCATAATTTGTTCTCTTTTAATATACCCGCTGTATTTTATTTTGATATCTGCTGATTCAATTACTTCTTCTTTACGGTCAGTTATAGAGCTCAACAGGTCTTTCAGAGGACTTATTTCTTGAGCCATCAATTGAAGATCTATATGAGGTCGCGTGAGTAAGTCAACAAGCTTAACACCTTGTTTGAGAGGTGCAGTTCCCACGCTTTCCAAAAAAGTATTTATTCGCGCAGCTTTTACTGAAAAGTTGTCAACAAATACTTTTATCATATTTACTTTCTCAGTCTTCTGTCGAAAGAAGTTTAATCTTTCTGAAGTAGCCAATCCCAGCTTATAACCCTTCTCAGTTAGTCTTTCATCTGCATTATCCTGTCTGAGAAGAATGCGATATTCTGCACGCGAAGTAAACATTCTGTATGGTTCATCTACACCTTTAGTGATAAGGTCGTCGATCAGAACACCTATGTATGCTTCATCTCTTCTAAGTGTAAAAGGCGATCCCCCATGGCAGTTTATATGTGCATTTATACCTGCAATTAACCCTTGCCCTGCTGCTTCTTCATAACCGGTAGTACCGTTTATTTGACCTGCGAAGAAAAGATTCTTCACAAGCTTTGTTTCTAAAGTAGCATCCAGCTGAGTAGGATCAAAAAAGTCATATTCTATAGCATACCCTGGCCGGAAAATATGAACATTTCTGAATGCAGGCACCAGTTGAAGAGCCTTCAATTGGGTTTCTAAGGGTAGGGAAGAGGAGAATCCGTTCAGATAATATTCATGAGTGTTTACACCTTCCGGTTCCAGGAATAATTGGTGACTGGTTTTGTCTGAAAATGTGACAATTTTTGTTTCTATACTTGGGCAATATCGTGGTCCAATACTTTGTATCTGTCCGTTATATAACGGTGAGTCGTCCAGTCCTTCACGCAATGCTTCGTGAACCTCTTCATTTGTATATGAAATCCAGCAACTGCGTTGTTCCAAAGTTCTCTGAATATAAGGCAAATAGGAGAATTTATGAAAATCGTCTTCTCCTTTTTGCTCTTCCATTTGTGAAAAATCAACTGATCTTGAATCAATTCTAACGGGTGTTCCGGTTTTCATCCGATCTGTCTTGAAACCAAAATCACGCAATTGTTCCGTCATACCGTAAGAGGCAGGTTCAGCAATACGACCACCTCCAATTTGCACTTTCCCTACATGGATTAAACCATTTAGGAAAGTGCCGTTAGTCAAGATAACAGACTTCGCTTTGAACTCCACCCCCATACGGGTTTTAACACCAGTAACAGTTGATCCGTCAAATATCAGCTCAGTAACCATATCTTGCCACATGGAAAGGTTGGGTGTGTTTTCAATTATCTCTCGCCATGTTTCAATAAACTTAACACGATCGCTTTGAACTCTGGGGCTCCACATTGCGGGACCTTTAGAGCGGTTAAGCATACGGAATTGTATGGAGGTTTTGTCGCTGACAATCCCAATTTGACCACCCAAAGCATCAATCTCCCGCACAATTTGTCCTTTGGCTATTCCGCCAACAGCAGGGTTACAGCTCATCTGTGCAATTTTATTCATATCCATTGTAATCAACAATGTATTTGAACCAAGATTAGCTGCTGCTGTTGCTGCTTCGCACCCGGCGTGACCTGCACCAACTACTATTATGTCATAATTAAAATTCATATAACTCCTTACGCACTGTTTCAATCGCAAAGATACTAAAAAAGAAAACGTTACGTTTATGTGGGATGTTAATTACAAATAAGATTGGATGATTATCCTTTATTTCAGGTAGATACGCAGGATTATAGGTAAATGATCACTATAACCTCCTTTGTAATTTCCACTATATGTTCTATTAGGTTTTGCATTATTATTATTGTCAAAATGCAGCAGATAAGTTGGGTTAAAAACATCAGCAAATTCGGGTTTACAGATAATTTTTTCTGAAAGTAGCATATTGCCGGATACAATAAACTGGTCAAACATCAGCCAACTCTTATGATAAGTTGTTCCGATTCCCTTTTTATGCCTTGGATAGAGTAGATTATATAGTTTGAGAGGTTCAATCTTTTCGAATTTCTTTTTAGCACCTAATACTTCATCTATGCTGTTATCATCGGGTGTATCATTGAAATCACCCATAATTAAAATGTTGTCGGAAGGATTTGAACTTAATAATTTGTAAACTTCATGTCTTAGCTCACTCGCAACAAAATAGCGTCTTCTCTCAGATATTTCTGTACCTTCATTTCTAGAAGGAAAGTGAGTTATGAAAAGGTGAATTGTCTCATAATTTTTTAGCTTACCTTCAACATACAGAATATCACGTGTTCTATCTTCAATGCCCGGTAAGTGCACCTTTATTGCTTTAGAGTTTATGACATTAAAAGATCGTGTATTGTATATTAAAGCCACATCAGATCCTCTTTCGTCAGGACTGTCATAATGAATAAAGCTATAGGCAGTTATCCCATCATTTCGCAGGCTATCCAATATATCTGTTATTACTGACTTGTTTTCAATCTCTGCTAAACCAATAATATCAGGTAAGTTAGGAGTTACAATATCCCTGACAACTTTACAAAGCTTTTTTACCTTATCATTGTACCTTTCATATGTCCACTCCCTGAATCCGCCCGGAGTGTAGTCATCATCCATAGTTAACGGGTCGTTCTCTGTGTCATAGAAGTTCTCAGTATTATAAAACATGAATGTAATTGGCTGGTACATATTAGATTAAAGTTTACAAATGTTATCAATAAATAGGTTAATTATGTCCTTTTGTAAATTGTTAATCGTTGTGCTTCAGCAATTTCAGGGCATTGTCTTCTGCTTCTCTCATGATCTTTTGTTCAGCTTCTGAACTGTCATCAAGTCCACATAAATGCAGAACGCCATGTATAATCACACGGTAGAGTTCATCCTGATAATCAGTAGTATACATTTGTGAATTAGACTTCACGGTATCAATACTGATAAATATATCTCCGGAAATTTTTTCTCCCTCACTATAATCGAATGTGATTATATCTGTGTAATAATCATGCTTGAGATATTCTTTATTAATCTCTAGTATTTTTTCATCATCACAGAATATGTAAGATATTTCATCTGTGGTTTTTCCGTATTTTAGTGCTACTGTTTTTATCCACTTCGAAATCTCCCTTTTCTTTATTACGGGGAGCTTCACGTTGTCTGCCTGAAATGATATAGCCATAATTCCAATTATTATCCGAAAAATAAATATGCTACAAAAATAGCTGCAATTACACCCGCTAAATCTGCCAGTAATGAGTACTGCACTGTATAACGAGTGTTTTTAATGTTTACAGCTCCGTAATATACTGCCACTATGTAAAATGTAGTGTCAGTTGCTCCCTGGAGTACACTTGACAACCTCCCTGCAAAGGAGTCTGCGCCAAAAGTCTGCATGGCATCAATCATCATGCCTCTTGCTCCACTCCCGCTAAGCGGTTTCATAAGAGCTGTAGGAATTCCATTAACCCAACGTGTATCCATCCCGGTTAATCCTACCAGACTCCTGATACCCTCCATAAGGAAATCCATAGCCCCTGAAGCACGGAATACGCCAATGCCTACCAATATTGCTATAAGGTAGGGAATGATCGATACGGCTGTCTTAAATCCATCCTTTGCACCGTCGATAAATGCTTCAAATATGTTTATTTTTCGACGCATTGCCTTCAGAATAAACAGAACTATTATTGTGAGAAGTATTATGTTGGCAACCAGGCTGGAAACGATGCTAACCTGTTCCTGCGGCATTGATTGAAAAATAAGTACAGTCCCGGCAATTATTCCCATCATAATCAATAGAAAACCAAGTATCTCTTTGTTGAATATACTGATTCCCTGTTTAATGCATACAGCTACCAAACCCACCAAAGTGGCTGCAAAAGTTGCAATCATTATAGGAATAAATACATCTGCAGGATTAGCAGCACCCATCTGTGCACGGTAAACCATAATAGTAACAGGTATCAACGTGAGCCCTGATGCATTTAGTACAAGAAACATTATCATTGGGTTTGATGCCTCATCTTTCTTGTGATTTATTTCTTGCAATTGCTGCATAGCTTTTAATCCAAATGGAGTAGCAGCGTTATCCAGACCAAGCATATTAGCAGAAATGTTCATTAGCATCGATCCTGAAGCAGGATGGTTTTTAGGTATATCAGGAAATAATTTCGAGAATAGTGGTGCTACAGCTCTTGAAAAGAGTTCAATCATACCCCCTCTCTCACCAATCTTCATAATTCCCAGCCATAGCGAGAGTACCCCCGTTAGTCCCAGAGAAATCTCAAAGCCTGTTCTTGCTGTATCATAGGTTGAGTTCATGATATCTGTAAATACCTGTACATCACCTAAAAAAATAAGTTTTACCAATGCAACGATAAAAGCTATAAGAAAGAAAGCAATCCAAATATAATTCAGGACCATTGTCGTGCTGTTAATTCATTGATTAAGTTGACAATCTTAATAAGATCATCCAAAGATACAATTTAATAGAAATATGAACAAGGTGAAAATTTTATTTATTAACTTTATGGTTTAACACAATAAATGTGAACTTGAAGGACTTTTTTCATTATAATAAAGGAACTCGGTCAGCAGTAATTCTTTTGCTGATTCTTATTGTATTAACACTTATCTTAAATGCTCTTTTAAGTCAGAAAAAATCATCAGAGTTTGTTTTAAGTCAAAACGATTCCATAATTAAAGAATTTGCAGAGTCCAGAGAATCGTCAAAATCAGTAGATTATACTACTTCCAGAGGAAGTCAAACGTTAAATAAAGAAAGCATTGTCAGTCGAAGAAATAGGTGTACTAGTTACACAACACGAAATAGTACTTTTTCAAATAGCGACTCCATACATCAGGAGTCAAACGTCACAAATTACCCACGAATAGAAAAACTAAAAGCAGGCGAGTTAATCTCGTTGAACGAAACAGATACAACTCAATGGAAAAAGATTCCGGGAATAGGGAGTTCTTACGCTTCTCGGATTATTAAGTACAAAAATCTTTTGGGTGGATATGTATATAAAGAACAACTCATGGAGGTGTATGGTGTAGATAATGAGATGTATTCACGAATAGAAAAATATATAGTTGCGGATAGTAATTATATAAAACTGAATGTAAATGAACTGGAGTTCCGTGATTTGCTCAGGCATCCATACCTTGACTATGAGCAGGTAAAGACTATTGTTAATCTAAGAGAAAGAAAGGGGAGAATTAATAGTATTAAAGAGCTCTCAATGCTTAGTGAATTTACTAAGGAGGATATTGAGCGACTTAAACCTTATCTTCAGTTTAATTAAGCGCTTCAATTTAATGATATAAATAAATTAAGAGGACCGATAAAACATCGGTCCTCTTAATTAAATTTACAATATATAAATCCTTTATTTATATATTGTAGTTGTTGTTGGTGCATAAATTCCACTCGTTAAAAAAGAAACTAAACCATTAACGAATGACATTTCCGTTTTAACAGTATAGTCTTTTGCTCCATTGGCTAACACTGCCGGGTCAGATACTTCAACTGGTGCCAACCCCCCAATAAGATAATGATTCCATTTAGAAATTTGTTGATTTCCCTGTGCTCCATCTCCAACTACGGTTGTGTAAGAATAGCAGGAAGTCATCAGAAATGCTGCAAAAAGTACTGCGGTTAATTGAATTAATTTTTTCTTCATTTAATTGAATTTAAAAAGTTTACAAATAGAATTACATACATGATACGATGTTAAAATTAACAGAGTAAATGTATAATATATTTTAATTTCAGTAAAATATTTTAAAAATATCTTTTCAGAATGTTTGAGACTGATGAGTAATATCCGCGTCCGAACATATTTAGATGAACGAGAAGGAAGTATAACTGATACAAATCTATTTGTTCGTCGTAATATTCAGGTTTAGGAATAATCTCGTGATAGGTATTGTAAAATTCAGTGCCGAAGCTGCCAAAGAGTTTACTCATAGCAATATCAACCATAGAATGTCCTCTGTAAACTGCCGGATCAATCAGGTAGGGTGTTCCATTTGTCGAAATCAGGTAGTTACCTCCCCATAAATCACCATGCAGAAGCGAAGGAGTGACATCATTTAAATAACGATTGAAAATATCTATGCTGTCCTGTTTTCCGGGAGTCTCTTTTTCTGATAGTAGGCCGTTTCTCAGCGCCAGTTGCAGTTGCGGTGAGATTCTCTCTTCCCAATAGAATTCAATCCAGTCTGAATGAATTTGGTTGCTTTGGGGAAGACTACCTATAAAGTTATCAGAAGTAAATCCGAAGTCCTTTTGCTTTATCAGGTGCAATCCTGCCAGCTCTGCTCCTAGTCTGGCATAATCAGAAGGATCTGGACGTCTGTTTTCAACATAGTCCATCATGATTATTGCTTTTTCATCATATGAATCTACTAAATGTACATGTGGAACCGAAATTGTACCTGTCCTTTCAATTGCATCCAGGCCTTTTTGTTCCGCGTGGAACATTTTAATAGCTTCCGGTGCTTTGTTGATTTTAAGGAATAAGCTTTTGTTTGATGTTTCCAGGAGGTAAGCCGAAGAGATTGACCCTCCGGTTACCGGTCTGGTTGAGGTTATTTTATCTGATATTCTATCAGAAATATGACCCAGTATATTCTTTATCATGGTTTTATAATTTTTGCTCTTTCAGACTAGGTTAATAGACTTATCTTAACATATTCTATTTTTTTGAAATTGCGGCAATATTCTCTTTAAGTAAAGTAATCTTGCTTTCTGCATCTGCCTGTTTTTTACGTTCATTATCCACGATCTCCGGTTTGGCATTTTGCACAAACTTTTCATTACTCAGTTTCTTCTGTACAGATTTCAAGAATCCTTCCGTGTACTTCAGTTCTGTTTCAAGCTTTTGCAGCTCAGCTTCTATATCGATGTTGTTAGACAACGGAACACTGTATTCTGTAGTGCCCGAAAGGAAGCCTGCCGATCCTGGTTGTTTCTCTGTAACCTGTTTTATAGATGACAGGTTGCACATCTTTGATATGATGCTGTTAAAAGTTTCATTATGATTACCCGCAACTTCAAGATCAAGTTCCTCCTTGTTGGGGATGTTTTTATCCAGGCGTATTGTACGAATACCCGAAATAATATGTTTAACAACTTCAAAATTAGCAAGTAGATCTTTGTTTTCATCTCCCGAACCTGGCTGAAGTGATGTCATCAGACTATCTCCCTCTTCCCTTATATATAAAGCCTGCCACAATTCTTCTGTAATGAACGGCATAAAAGGATGCAATAAGCGAAGCAGATCATCAAAAAAGCGGAGTGTTGCATCATAGCTAATCTTGTCGATAGGTTGCTGATAAGCCGGTTTTACGATCTCCAGGTACCAAGAAGAAAACTCATCCCAGAATAGTTTGTATAACAACATCAGTGCTTCTGACAGTCGGTATTTCGAAAAAAGATCATCCAGTTCGGTTATAGTTTCTGATAACTTACTCTGAAACCACTCAACAGCTATTTCAGATGATTCAGGTTGTGTAATATTTTCATCAACCTCCCATCCTTTAACCAAGCGGAAAGCATTCCATATTTTGTTGTTGAAATTACGTCCCTGCTCACACATCGACTCATCAAAAGGCAGATCATTACCTGCTGGTGATGTCAGTAACATCCCCATTCTTACTCCATCAGCACCGTACTTATCCATCAACTCTATCGGATCAGGCGAATTTCCGAGAGATTTAGACATTTTCCTGCCCAGTTTATCACGTACAATTCCTGTAAAGTAGACATTACGGAAACAGGGTTCTTTACGGTATTCATAACCTGTCATAATCATACGTGCCACCCAGAAGAAAATAATCTCAGGTGCTGTTACCAAATCATTAGTAGGGTAGTAATAGTTGATTTCTTTATTGTCAGGTTCATTTATTCCATTAAAGACAGAAATTGGCCACAGCCAAGATGAAAACCATGTATCAAGAACATCCTCATCCTGTTTAAGATCGTCAATGGTAATTTCATAATCCACCTGCTGTTTTGCTTTTTCAAGAGCCTCTTCCTTTGACATTGCAACAACATAACCCCCTTTGGGAAGGAAATACGCGGGAATCTGATGCCCCCACCAGAGCTGGCGACTAATACACCAGTCCTTAATATTCTCCATCCAGTGACGGTAGGTGTTTTTATATTTCTCAGGGAAGAAGCGGATGGTATCGTCAGCAACTGCCTCAGCTGCCGGTTTAGCAAGATCTTCCATTTTCAGGAACCACTGCATTGAAAGTTTTGGTTCTATCGCTTCATCAGTACGTTCAGAAAATCCAACCTTATTTGTGTAAGGTTCTATTTTTTCAATTAATCCTGCCTCTTCCAGGTCCTTCTCGATCTGTTTACGAACATCAAACCTGTCCATACCGACATAACAGTCACCATTCTCATTAAGAGTGCCGTCAGGATTAAATATATCAATAGATGGGAGATTATATTTCTCCCCAAGCATGTAGTCATTAGCATCGTGCGCTGGAGTAACTTTCAGACAACCTGTACCAAATTCAATATCGACATATTCATCTTCAATTACTGGTATAGCCCTGTTGACTAAAGGAACAATTACTTTCTTGCCTTTAAGATGAGCATTCTTGGGATCATTAGGATGAATACACATAGCAGTATCACCCATTATTGTTTCAGGGCGGGTAGTAGCAACAACTGCATACCTGCCTTCAGGATCTCCCTCAATCATATATCTCAGATAGTACAGTTTTCCGTGCACTTCCTTGTGGATAACTTCTTCATCAGAAAGAGCAGTCAGAGCTTTTGGGTCCCAGTTTACCATCCTTACACCACGGTAAATCAGACCTTTTTCATACAGATCGCAAAACACTTTGAGTACACTCTCAGAGCGAATATCATCCATCGTGAAAGCCGTTCTGTCCCAGTCGCATGATGCACCAAGCTTTTTCAGCTGCTGAAGGATAATACCCCCGTGTTCACGTGTCCAGTCCCAGGCATGTTCCAGAAACTCCTTCCTTGTAAGATCACTTTTCTTGATTCCCTCAGAGGCCAGTTTATTAACAACCTTAGCCTCTGTGGCAATTGAGGCATGATCAGTACCAGGCACCCAGCAAGCATTCTTGCCCTGCATACGTGCCCGACGTACTAAAACATCCTGAATAGTGTTGTTGAGCATGTGTCCCATGTGGAGCACACCTGTAACGTTTGGAGGAGGTATAACAATTGTAAACGGTTCACGATCATCTGGTTCTGAATGAAACAGATGATTATCCATCCAGTATTTATACCACTTACTCTCAACCTCTGCAGGATTATATTTGCTTGCAATTTCCATCTGAAAAAATCAAAAAGTTCGACTTAAATAAAGTGTCTGTTAATCAATATGAAACAGAACATAATCTGATTGTAAACATCAAAGTACAAAAGTACAAAAAATGAATTTCAAATCATAAGGTTCAATTCGAAACATTCAAGAGCTTTAGATAGTGATTACCCATACTTCGGCAGTATTTTGGTCTTACATGGGTCGTATATTGCTTATAGATCACTTATATATAGCTTATCTATACATAAGCTATGTATAAGCGATCTTTGGTCGAGATACAACTGATTTCCATGCGAATCAGCGTAAACTGATAAATATTTATTCTTCATACAATAGATATGGCTTCCGTTGTATTTTAAAATTCTCCACATCATCAGCCCATTTGGCTTTAATCTCTTCGGCAGATTTACCCTCCATTATGTCCGAGCGTATATAGTCAACTCCTACAAGATTTTCAAAGAAAGAAGTGAAGAATTTATTTCCGATATTAAGGTTATTATAGGCATCAATTATGTATGAAAGGTCTAATCCTTTCTCTATTATTTCATCATTTGGTATGCTGCGAAGATCAATTCCATAGCATTTTTTATTGAGTAAAGGAGGATTCTTTGCACCCGGTACACTGCGCGGCGTGAATGTGAAATCTGAGTTTTTATAGTTAGGGTGACCATATACCTCGAAAGGAAAATGGGTACCGCGACCCAGACTCATTACCGTTCCTTCAAACATGCATGTAGAGGGATAAAGATAAATAGAGTGGATATTTGGCAGGTTAGGTGAGGGCGAAACAGGTAATTCATAAAGTGTCTGGTGTGTGTAGTTGTCGCAAGGAACTACTGCCAGATCGCACGTTCTGTCATTGGTAAGCCACTTTTCACCATTAATCATAACGGCCAGCTCTCCAAGTGTCATACCGTGGACGACAGGAATTGGAAGCCATCCAACACCAGATTTATACTTCATATCCAGAATTGGACCGTCCACATACATCCCGTTGGGGTTTGGCCTATCGAGGACAATCATCTTTTTGTTGTGCTCTGCACAAGCATCCATTAACCCCATCATACTAATATAGTATGTATAAAAACGGAGTCCCACATCCTGCAGATCGAAAAGCAGCACATCAAACTCCTTCATATTATCGGCAGAAGGTTTGCCGCCACCACTTCCGTAGAGTGACCAGATAGGAGTACCGGTTTTTTTATCGACAGAACTCGACACATGCTCACCCGCATCTGCTGTACCACGAAAACCATGCTCAGGTGAAAATATCCCCACTACATTATGACCTCTACGGATTAGCATATCCACCAGGTGCTCATTACCAACCATGCCCGTCTGGTTGCTCATCACAGCAACTCTTTTGCCTTCAATTAAAGGGAAATATAATTCAGTTCGCTCTGCACCGGTTATTACATTTCTTTCCACATCAACGTCTGTTTCCAATTGAGCATTTACTTGTATTCGGCTCTGATCCTTGCTTTTAGATTTGTTTTGAGAACAGGAAATTGCAGGTGAAATGATTAAGGCTAATGAAATTAAAAGTATTTTAAAACAGAGTTTTTTCATTATTCTTCTGTTTTGATTGTTCTGTTATATTTCTGTTTTTCATGTAGTTTATCAAATTCCTCTTCAAGCTCCAACAGTTCTTTCTTGATTTCGGTGAGCCGTCCAAGCACCTCAACCCGCTTAGTTTCGTCATCTTTTTTTGTTTTGAGTGACTGGCGTGCACCTTCAAGAGTCATTCCTCTCTCTTTTACAAGATGGTAAACAACTTCAACCTGCTGTATATCTTCACGGGTAAACTGGCGTGTTCCCCCTGCAGTCTTTTTGGGGTTGATGTTTTCAAACTCCTTCTCCCAGAAACGGAGCAAAGAGACATTCACCGCTAAATGGTCTGCCACCTCCTGAATTGAGTAGTAGAGTCGTTTATCATTAAATTGTATAGGTTTTTTTCTCTTGCCCATTGTTGTAGAATTCAGCAGTAAAACTTTATTTGAGCTTATAATATGTTGTGAACATTCAAAAATACAGTTTTCTAAAAGAAACAACAAATGTTTTTGATTTACTTCAAATAATTTCCTCAATTCAAAAAGTAGATTGGGAAGAAGTTGCAATATTTTGCATTACTGACAAAAAAAAGGCGGAACCAAGCCGCCTTTTTTTGATTATTAAGCTGTTATTCTGGGCAATCTACAACACGCTGTACGTCTAAATGTATTCCGTAATATGCGAATGCATCAACTGTAATGGTTGTTTCGGTGCCTTTATAAGTAGTAAACTGACCAGGCGCCGGGTTTTTGCTTGGAGGTAGCGAATTGTACCCCTGAATTTTTACAGACTCGGCAACATCCTGCAACCGGGCTCCGTTGAGGGCGGCAAGAGTAATGGTAACTTTACCGTCGACCACTTCGGAAAAAGTTGCGGTTCCCACCAAGTAAGTCTGTCCTGCATAAACATTAACTGTAGTATTGGCAACATAAGGAGTATAGGTTGCCCAGTTGCCTTTAGTTACGTACCGTGTACCTGCAGCCCAGGCTGTTTCGTCTTGATAACATACTTCAACAGGCGGTTCATCTTCGCAAACGGCAATACAATAATCAAATTTCATAAACCAGTTATTACCTACCACTTCACCTTCTCCAAAAGCAGTTTCACTTTGTACAATTTCGTTATCAACCACTCTTACCACCTCGGCATGAGCTGAAACGCATAAACATCCATCGGGTAGTGAAACAAGTGGAATCTCTACATAGTAAAAGGATTGCAACTCAGTAAATTCTACCTTATGTGGGAAGTTGCCTGGAACAAGATTACCTGCATTATTCACAGGTAACATATCGCAAGCACCCACATAAAGATGGATTGCCTCCATTTTCCAATCTCCGGTAGTTACGTAACCCACATACAATTTTTCACTGGTATTGACAACGTAAACTTTCCCTGCTTCGTAGTGTTGTCCTGCTATAAGACGAACCTCTTGAACATCACCACAGAGATCTAAGCATGAAAGGTCAATGCATGGGGGAACTTCTATTGCTCGGGTGCCGGCAATAACTGCAACTGCACTTTCTTCCTCAACAAGGCTCAATTCATTAACACTTTTTTCTTCATCAAGGTTCAAGTCATTGGAACAGGAAGAGAAAGTGATACTAATTGCCGACACGGCAATAACTGCAAAAAACAGAACGATTTTTTTCATCAGCAACAATTTTTAAAATGATTAATACAACTAAATTAACACCCTAATAATGGCTACGCCAAACACAAATGATTACGTGCATCCACGTTTTATACATCTATATATTATTAAACCCATTACAACTTGTCAATGGTCCTTAACTATCACCGATCAGCAAATTGCAACGATAGTGGATTCTTCTTCTGAATAACAAAGATTTTAAATGTTGTTAGTAATAAAAAACTTACAAAACATTACAAATTCTATGTTATTATAGGTTATTGGTAGTCTGGTAGTAACCTCCAGGCATTGAGTGATTAAAAAAAATAAGCAGTAGAATGTATGTTGATTTTCTTTAACTAAGAATCAACAATAACAAAAAAACAGATATGGTAAAGATTACAAAAACAAGCTTTTATTTTTGAATTTTCTTCGCAATATATATAACAGAGCTCGATTGATTAATACTTGAAAATGAATGCAGATAACCTGATATTCCAACAATAATTGCTTTTAGGTACTGTGCAAATTTATTACCCCCTTTATATTTCTCGCTCAACATTGAGATGTAAAAAGCATCCAGTGGCATAGTTTTCTTTTTTATGATCTTAAACTTGTGCTTGCTTAGCAGTTTTTCTAAAGTATCAGGTGTAAAATGCCAAAGATGGCGCGGGATATCATAGGCTGCCCAATATTCTTTATATTTTTTTGCATCATAAGAACTGTGATTGGGCAATGCAAGTACTAGTATCCCGTCAGGTGAAAGAATGTTATTGATCTTACTAACAACCTCATTAAGGCTTTGGATATGTTCTAATACATGCCAGAGTGTGATAACATCGAAATAATCATTTTCGATTTCCCATAATTCCTCTTCACATTTTATATCTAAGTCAAAATTAGAGATTGCATATTCTCTTGTTTTCTTATCTTTTTCGATTCCTGAAACTATATATCCCTTCTCTTTAGTTTCATTAAGAAAGTAACCTGTACCACAACCTATGTCGAGCAAGCGGGTTGGTTGTTTATAATCTGTTTGAGGTGAAAGTTCAGACTCTAACACATATTTAGAAACCAGATTTACTTTTTTCTTCAGCATGCGCTTTCTAAAAAAATGATATAGTTGGTTTATCAATCCTTTTTTCGAGTCTGAGTGAGAGATATAGTCGGGTGAGTCATAGTATCTGCCTATCTCATCTTCTGAAGGAAAATTGTTTGTAAAACGAAAACCGCAGTTAAGACAATCACAAACAGGAAAATCTTCTTTAGTAGAGAAATGATCGACAGCATCAAATACTTTTGAAGTATTAGAACTACCGCAGATGGGGCAGTTATGTATGGTAATACGAGGCATCAAATACTCATCTTTAAATTTGATTCTTATAAATTTTTCCTCAAAGTTAGCTGTATTTTTGCTTTGTGCAATTTCAAATTTTTCATTTTCTGCTACTCACTTGGGGATAAGAAGTTTTTGCTGTATTTTTGTACTCTGTTTTAGGGTAATATACTCTTATCCCAAAGCTTTATTAAGTAATAATTGATAGTTTATGATGACCTCCAAAGAGATTAGACAATCGTTTAAAGATTTTTTTCAGTCGAAAGAGCACCGCATTGTGCCTTCTGCACCAATGGTTATTAAAGATGACCCAACATTAATGTTTACCAACGCGGGCATGAACCAGTTCAAGGATGTTATTCTGGGTAATGCCCCTATTAAGTATCCGCGTGTTGCCGACTCACAGAAGTGCTTGAGGGTTAGCGGAAAGCATAACGATCTTGAGGAGGTGGGGCATGATACTTATCACCACACCATGTTTGAGATGCTGGGCAACTGGTCGTTTGGCGACTATTTCAAGAAAGAGGCTATTGCATGGGCGTGGGAATATCTGACAGAGGTCTTGAAACTTGATAAGAACAGGCTCTATGCTACCGTCTTTGAGGGAGCTGTAGATGAAAATCTTGAGCGTGATGATGAAGCTGCATCATATTGGGAGAAGTATCTGCCTAAGGATCGTATTATCAACGGTAATAAAAATGACAACTTCTGGGAGATGGGTGATACAGGTCCATGCGGCCCATGTTCTGAGATTCATATAGATATCAGGTCCGATGCTGACAGAGCAAAGGTTGATGGTGTAACCTTGGTAAATCAGGATCATCCACAGGTTGTGGAGATATGGAACCTTGTATTTATGCAGTATAACCGTAAGGCTGATGGTTCACTGGAATCTTTGCCTGCTAAGGTTATTGATACCGGTATGGGTTTCGAAAGACTCTGTATGGCAGTACAAGGTACTCAGTCAAATTACGATACAGATCTGTTTCAGACAATTATAAAGAAAATTGGTGAGGTTAGTGATAAGAAATATGGCGTTGATGATAAGGTTGATATTGCCATGCGTGTTATCGCTGATCATGTAAGAACTATAGCTTTTTCAATTACAGATGGTCAGCTTCCATCCAATGCCAAGGCGGGCTATGTGATTCGTCGTATCTTGCGTCGTGCAGTACGTTATGGATACACTTTTCTTAATATGCACGAATCGTTTATGTACAAGCTGATTCCTACTCTTATTGAGGTAATGGGAGATGCTTATCCTGAGCTTATAGCACAAAAGGGACTAATAGAAAAAGTGATGAAAGAAGAGGAGGAGTCTTTCCTTCGCACTCTTGAAACTGGTATTAAGCTACTTGAGAGAAACCTTCCTGAGAAAGAGGGTGGGGTATTAAGTGGTGAGATTGCTTTTAAGCTTTATGATACATTCGGTTTTCCGCTCGATCTTACAGAACTGATTTTACGTGAACATGGTATGACTGCCGATGTGGAGGGTTTTAATGCTGAGATGCAGAAACAGAAGGACAGGGCGCGTAATGCGGCTGTTGTGGAAACTGGTGATTGGACAAAGGTGCAAGACGGGGATCCTGAATTCGTTGGTTATGATGAAACTGAAAGTACTACACAGATTCTTCGCTATCGTGCTGTGAAACAGAAGAAGTCCGAATTCTTTCAGATTATTCTCTCTCGTTCTCCGTTTTATGCTGAGATGGGTGGTCAGGTTGGCGATAATGGATGGCTGATTTCTGAATCGGGAGAAATAATTGAAGTTTTTGATACTAAGCGTGAGAATAATCTTGCTGTTCATCTTACTAAAAAACTTCCTCAGGAATTAGAGGGTACTTTCATTGCAAAGATAGATACAGATAAGAGAACTGCTACTGAGTGTAATCACTCTGCTACTCACCTAATGCATGAAGCTCTGCGGGAGGTTTTGGGCAATCATGTTGAGCAAAAAGGTTCGTATGTATCACCTGAAGTATTGAGGTTCGACTTCTCACATTTCCAGAAAATGACCCCGGAAGAGATACGTGAAGTGGAAAGGAAAGTGACGGAGAAAATAAGAAGTAACTTTCCTATCGAAGAGCATCGTCATGTTCCGATTGATGAGGCGAAAGCACAAGGTGCAATGGCTCTGTTTGGAGAGAAGTATGGTGATGATGTGCGTACTGTCAGGTTTGGCTCTTCAATTGAGCTTTGTGGGGGTACTCATATTTCTTCAACAGGACGTATTGGTACATTCCGTATTGTTAGCGAAGGTGCTATATCAGCAGGTGTTAGACGTATTGAAGCGGTTACTGCAAAGGTATGTGAGGATTATCTGTACGCGAAGGAAGATGCTATTCTTGAAATAAAAAATATGCTTAATAATGTTCCTGACGTGATGCAGGGAATTCATCGTCTACTAGCGGATAACGAGGAGATGAAGAAAGAGTTGCAGGAGTTTGTAAAAGAGAAAACAGAACAGGTTAAGCTAAAGGTTATTGAGAAAAAAACCGAGATAAACGGTGTTGATGTTTTTAAAGTAATTCTTCCAATTGGATCGCCTGATGTGATTAAAGATATTGCATTTCAAATAAAAGGACAGTTTCCGGAAAAAATGCTTTTTGTAGGTGCTACAGCAGCAAATGGTAAACCTAACCTTACTGTAATGCTAAGTGATGACCTTGTTGCAGGAGGTATGCATGCAGGAAATATTGTACGTGAAGCTGCTAAACTGATTCAGGGAGGTGGAGGCGGACAGCCTCACTTTGCCACTGCAGGTGGCAAGAATGCTGATGGGCTGAATGCTGCTGTTGAGGCTGTTATTCAGAAACTAAAAGCCTAAAATTCTAACTCCAAATAAGGGATTAGTTTTGTGATTAAGGTGTGTTTTTTATCAATTAGGTGACATAAATGAGAGATTATGAGTTATTATAGGAAATCTATATTAATTATTGTTGTATGGACTCTTGTTTGCATGGTTTTATTTGCAAATGAGACGAAAGTTGAAATGCCAAAAGTTAACAAGCCTGCAGATAAAGTGAATCCTTTTATTGGGACAACTAACTATGGTACAACTAATCCGGGTCCGGTTCTCCCGAATGGTATGATGTCGGTTTCTCCTTTTAATGTGATGGGGTCAGAACTGAACAAGTTCGATAAGGATAATCAGTGGTGGTCTACTCCTTATAGCAAGATAAATAAATTCTTTACCGGCTATTCTCATGTAAACCTTAGCGGGGTAGGTTGTCCCGAGATGGGCTCATTGCTTTTGATGCCAACAACCGGAGAGCTGAATGTTAATTATGAGGAATATGGAAGTGAATACACTAATGAGATAGCCACACCGGGGTATTATTCAAATGTACTTACTAAATATAATATCAAAACTGAGGTTTCGGCAACCTTGAGAAGTAGTATTGCCAGATTCACTTTCCCTGAAGGAAAGGGTAATATTCTCCTGAATCTGGGTGAAGGTCTTACAAATGAGTCGGGTGCATGGATGCGAAGGGTGAGCGATACTGAAGTTGAAGGAGTGAAACTTTTAGGATCATTCTGTTATAACCCTGAAGCTGTATTTCCTATTTATTTTGTTATGAGGGTTAACAAAATACCAGAATCAACCGGTTACTGGAAGATGCAGCGCGAAATGGGTGTTGAGGCACAATGGGATTCAACAAGCGGAATAAGAAAATTATATACTCGTTATGGCAGAGATATTGCCGGTGATGATATTGGTGCTTATTTTTCTTATGATCTTCAGGAGGGAGAGGTAGTTGAAGTTCAGATAGGTGTTTCTTTTGTGAGTACCGAGAATGCACGTATGAATTTGGAAGCAGAACAGAAAGGTTTTAATTTTGATTTGGTTAAAGATAATGCACTTGATGCATGGAATGAGGCATTGTCTAAAGTGATAGCGGAAGGTGGAACAGACGATCAGCAGACGGTTTTTTATACCGGACTTTATCATGCTCTTATTCATCCAAATATACTTAATGATGTTAATGGTGAGTATCCTGAAATGGAGGGTGATGATATATTAAAAACCGGCAATAACCGCTATACAGTTTTTTCACTATGGGACACTTATAGGAACGTGCATCAGTTGCTGACACTGCTTTATCCTGAACAGCAGCTGGATATGGTGCGATCAATGGTTGATATGTATAAAGAAGGGGGCTGGTTGCCAAAATGGGAATTGTATAGCAGGGAAACCCTTACAATGGAGGGGGACCCGGCAATTCCTGTAATTGTGGACAGTTGGATGAAAGGTCTTCGCGATTTTGATGTGGAAACAGCATACGAAGCTATGTATAAATCAGCCACTACAGATGGGAAAGATAATTTTATCCGCCCTGATATTGATGATTATATTAGTAAAGGTTATGTACCTTTAAATGAGGAATTTGACAACTCCGTGTCACATGCATTGGAATATTATATTGCTGATAATTCATTGTCGAAGTTTGCGAAAGCTCTTGGTAAAGAGGCTGATGCAAAGAGGTTTTATAATCAATCACTTAATTACAAGAAATACTATTCTCCTGAATATGGAGTATTCAGACCAATACTTCCAAACGGCGAGTTCTTATCTCCATTTAATCCAAAGCAGGGTGAGAATTTTGAGGCTGTACCCGGATTTCATGAGGGTAGTTCCTGGAATTACTCATTTATGGTACCGCATGATGTTGATGGTTTAATAAAAATGCATGGAGGGAAAAGAAGGTTTATAAATAAACTCCAGGAGGTTTTTGATGATGGTCACTATGATCCAACAAATGAGCCTAATATTGGTTACCCGTTCCTATTTAGTTATGTTAAGGGGGAGGAATGGCGCACTCAAAAAACGACTCAGGAGCTGCTTGCTGAGCATTTTAAGAATTCAACTGACGGACTTCCCGGTAATGATGATACAGGTACTATGTCAACCTGGGCAGTGTTTAATATGATGGGTTTTTACCCTGATAATGCAACTGATCCTTCTTACACATTTACTACACCTGTGTTTGACAGAATTACTTTGAATCTGGATGAGTTTCATTACAATGGTCATTCAATTGAGATTGAGACAATTCGCCCTACTGATGATGCTGTCTATATTGATAAAATAGAAATTGACGGCAAGCGTTTCAGGAACTTCCGTATTAATCACGAGGAACTGGTTAAGGCAAATAAAATCACCTTTTATCTGAAAGAGAAGAAATAATTAAGAGTTTAAATTTTATTGTCAGGCGAACAGGTGTTATAAATATCAGCGTTTAATTTTAAAGTTTGATAAGTTGTACCAAACGCTTCCATTCGTTACTGAAATGTTTTCTAAATTTATTTACCTTCAGATCCCGCTTGGCAATTTTCCACCATTTGCGCCAGTACAAAGCAAAGTAGAATGTTATTGGCATCGCAAAGAAATAGATAAGTGCAAGTAGCCAATCTTTTGTAACTGTTCCAATAATAAGTGACTGAATGAGGTCAAATATGGGTACGAATATTAATCCTGATGCATATCTTACAGATGGTATAAATTGATTATCCTTAAATAAACTTAACAGCTTTTTATTGATAAGCAGAGGGAAAATAGCATTCAGATAACCGAAAAGCATTACCGGAGCAGTTAGTATCAGTCCTGCAAAACGAGCAAATATATTACCTTTAGTGGCTGGTCTCCATATACGGTCCTTTGAATTGAGCTGATGTTCTTTCAGTATTACTTCAGCTTCTCTGAAATCAGCAATCTTCTTGTCAAATTCAGCTCGACTGTTTTCAAAGAGATCGTCGAGAGTCCTAACAATATGCAATGATGCTTGCAGGAAATCATCTTTCCTGTCAGAGAACATCTCTCTTGCTAATCGGTCTCCATTCCAGTCTATAGCATATTTATATTCATCATAAAATTCATCATTCCAGATATTTACTACCATCGACTTCAGACTTTTCTCAAGTTCCTGGCGAAGTTGATTGCCTGCTAGACTGGGATTTTCTTCGTACAACTCTTTATATTTTGATACTTCTATAGGGGTTCCGAATGTTATGTATGCATCTGACAGGAATCCAAAAATATCGCGGTAGTATATTGAAACAGGTACAATCTGACTGTTTAGCTCAAAGCCGACTGAAGCCTCTGTAGGCAGGACGATTCGGGGGACAGCTTTTTGAATAGGCAGGAGAGACTGCTTGGGGTTATGTCTTCCTTCAGGAAAAAGTGCTATAGGGTTACTTTTTTTTAATATACGTGCAGCATTTCTGAAAATATCCCTGTTTTTATCCAGATTATCTTTCCCGTCACGTATTCTAAATACAGGAATGATTCGCATTCCACGAAGTATCCATGCAATAAACTTTTGTTTGAAAATATCAGCTCTTGCTAGAAAAACTACCTGCTTTGTATGATAGCTTGCATATACTATTAACAAAGCATCAAGTAGTGCATTTCTATGGTTAGGCGCAAAAATAACAGGCTGGTTTTTAGAAACATTTTCTTTTCTTCCAATAAACACAAGTTTCCTGAAATTCAGACGTAGTGTTGTGTTAACAGGGATTTTAGCCAATGAATAGCGAAAGTCATAGTTGTATAGCATAGTTCATATTGTAGAATAACATCAGATTGAATTTACTATGTTATTATTAATATTATTGAGATTAATTAGTTTTGACAACAGTTTCAACAGGTCGCTTTCTCCAGTAAAAGGCCAATATCAGTCCGGCTACAATATGCCAGATACCCCACCAGGCGGCTACCATTGCCATTCCCCCTAATTGCAGCTCAGGTGGGAAGATCCTTGGATTAAAAATTAATGCCAGCCCCAGTCCCGAGTTCTGTATTCCTGTCTCAATTGAGACCGTTCTGCAATCAAGTTCATTGACACCAAATATTTTAGGGAGAGCATATCCTCCAAAAAAGGCTATTCCGTTATGTAATAGTATCAGTAGGAATATCAGATGGATATAATTTAAAAATATACTAAAATTACCTGCCAAAGCTGCAACAATGAATCCAACAAAGAAGATTACTGATGCTGCCTGAATAGGTTTGTCCATCCTTTTTGAAAACTTAGGGAATTTCATGCCGACAAACATTCCTAATATAACGGGTATTCCAAGAATAAGGAATACTGTTCGAAACATCTCTACAGGATCAATAGATATTGGAACCAGCAGTGGAGAGTGTCTTGCATAAAGTCCGCCCCAGAATGCAAAGTTCAGGGGAGTCATAAAGAGACTTAATATGGTGGTAATTGTCGTCAGACTTACCGACAATGTTATATTTGATTTTGAAATTGACGAGATAAGATTAGAAACATTCCCGCCCGGACAGGATGATACCAGTATCATTCCCAAAGCTACAGGAGTAGAAGGTTTGATTATTAATACCAGTAAATAAGTAAGTGCCGGTAAAAGGGCATACTGAGAAATTGCACCTACCAATATAGGCTTCGGATGCATGATAACAGCTCTGAAATGTTGAGGTCTAATGCTCAATGCAACGCCGAACATTATAAAAGCGATAGCCAGGTTCATAATATTGACACTGTCTTGATTGAAGTTCAACTGTACCTGATTGAGCTGATCCATATTCCCGAAAATGGATAACAAAGGGCTAAATTCCATCTGACTTATTGATTTTGAAGGAGCAAAGTTACTAAAATAAATTCTCAGGTGCCATTTATTTTCTTATTCAGTCGTACTGTTTACACTTATCATTTAATTTATGACAGTGGCTCTAATGAAAATAGTTATATTTGTGGATAGAATTAGTAATCAATTTTATATTATTAGGCTTTAAATGAGTGCTCCCCTTGCAGAACGACTAAGACCACAAAATCTGGATGAATTTATTGGTCAGGAACACCTGGTTGGTAAAGGTGCTGTATTGCGTCGTATGATTGAATCGGGGAGAATACCTTCTATAATCTTCTGGGGACCGCCCGGAGTAGGGAAAACAACACTTGCAAATATCATTGCAAACACGATTAAAGCTCCTTTTTACAAATTGAGTGCTATAAACTCAGGTGTAAAAGATGTTAGAGAGGTTATACAAAAGGCGAAGAGCACCCGTTTCTTCGATTCTGCAGCACCTATTCTTTTCATTGATGAGATACACCGTTTTAGCAAATCACAGCAGGATTCACTTTTGCATGCTGTTGAAACAGGTACTGTTACACTAATCGGCGCTACTACCGAAAATCCATCTTTCGAAGTTATAAGACCTTTGCTCTCACGCTGTCAGGTGTATGTGCTTAAATCCATGGAGAAGAAAGATCTGGAAGTCTTATTAAACAGGGCGTTAAGTGAGGATCTTATACTAAAGGATAGGAAGATTAAGGTTGAAGAAACAGATGCATTGTTTCGTTTTTCAGGTGGTGATGCCCGTAAACTGTTGAATATCCTGGATCTTGCTGTGGCAGCTGAAAATGAGGACGAGGAGGTTGTTATTACTGATCAAGTTGTAACTGAACGTTTACAAGAGAATCCTGCAGCCTACGATAAAGGTGGTGAAATGCATTATGATATCATTTCTGCCTTTATTAAATCTGTCAGAGGGAGCGATCCTGACGCTGCAATCTACTGGCTTGCAAGGATGGTTGCAGGTGGTGAGGATCCAAAGTTTATTGCACGGCGTTTAGTAATATCTGCAGCTGAGGATATCGGACTGGCAAATCCTAACGCTTTATTACTTGCCAATGCTTGCTTTGATACCCTGCAGAAAATAGGATGGCCTGAAGGTCGTATTGTTCTGGCTGAAACAACTATATATCTTGCGACATCTCCAAAAAGTAACTCTGCCTATCTGGCTATTGATAATGCAATAGCTAAAGTTGAACAGACAGGTAATCTTCCTGTTCCTCTCCATCTTCGTAATGCCCCAACTACACTCATGAAAGAGCTGGACTATGGAAAAGAATATAAATACTCGCATGATTATGAGAATAATTTCGTAAAACAGGAATTCCTGCCTAAAGAGATAAAAAACACTGTTTTTTGGGAAGCTCAATCAACACCTGCCGAGAAAAAGATGAGTGAACTGATGAAAAAGTTTTGGGGTGAAAAGAAGTAGATTAATACCAGTCCATTCCCTGATCGTAAGGTGAACTCCGCTGCTCATATTTCAGATCCTGAAGCATTGAAGAGTTTGCTCTTATAGTAAAATTGTAGGATTTATATGGACCTATAGGAATAAAACTAGCTGACATGCTCCAGCAGTGCAGGTTACGGGTGAGTGTACAATTGATATTGGTAAATTTATTCAAATCGAAATTATAGTCGGTATTAAATGTGAAGTTCCAGTTTTTAGTTGGTTGAATGGAACCACTAAGACCGAAGTTGTGTGTTAGTGCACCTTTATACTCCTTCCTGTCAACATCAAATTCGCCATAACCATATCTCAAAGAGTAATTGAATGATAAGTTCCAGTTTACGGCATTCTTCAGATAACCATCTTCATCAAACTCACCCATAGAGCTGTCGGTATTGTCAAACATGTCGCTTCTGCCTGGAGTCTCATAAGGATTTTCACCTATTGTGCCATCATCAGGCAGCTGATTTTCCTGATTTGAGTCAGTCTCTTCACTCTCTGAATCACCACGGTTGAATAATTTCTTAAAAGTATCCTGGTTGAGAGAGTATGAAAATGAAGTACCTGTACTTCTAAGTTTACCAAAACCTTTTCCATTCAAAAGTCTTAATTTGTCAACTTTAACCGGTCTGTTGTTTTGGTCTACATCATAAGTGTATGGATCCCAAACCATATTTAGACTCAAGGTGTAAGACTTTGACAGTTTAAGACGTAAGTTCGTATTGATATCACTCCACTTCATGGAGTCCGCCATCATGTTATAATTAAAGTTTATACCCAGATCATCTATCAAGCTGACTTTCTTGAGCCCTGTAGAATCATTATCTGTCCTTATTTTCATCTCAAGATTATTCTTGAAATCAAAGCCAATACTACCACTGTTACCACTGGAAGCGGTGCCAAACATCATTCTGGAATAAGGAGAATATGTATATTCTACATCTTCGCCATACTCATTTTTATAGGAGTACGTCTCATAAAATCCATATCTGGGATCGCCAAAATCAGGACGGTAACTAAAGCTTATACTTGGCGAAAATACATGTCTAATAGCCTGAACCTTATCACCAAATATTTTCCATGGAGTATACATTCCGTACAGTTTTGTTTGTGCACTAAGAGATGTACTGTAATCATATACCCGATTAAAACCATGTATGGTGTCTACATCCACATGTCTTTTTGCAACCGGATCCCATGCTTGTTTATATTCACCGGAATACCATCTCTCAGTGTAATTAAAAGATGGAGATACCTGAATAAAGTCAAAAAGAGTGAAGGTTGCGCTGACAGGTATGCTGTGACGCATGCCATTAGTCCAGTCACGTACCAGGTTTGACTTCAAAAACCTATCTTCCTTTGTCGTTATAGAATTACGGAATTCACCCGAATAGCTCATTGAAATCTTTTCATACCATCTCTCATCGCCTACTGCATTTTTTCTTTTAAAGGGATAAATACGGCTCATATTGATCGAGACGTTGGGCAAAGTGGCAGCAATTGTTGAATCACGCGAAACCTGGTTGATATTCATTGTGGCAGAGAGGCTCCATGGCGAATCAGGAAATCGTTGAGTGATATTTACACTTGAACTTTTTGTGTTATTTGATGCTTCGCGTGAATAGAGGCGGCTCAAGTCACGATGGTTGTTACGGCTGGTAGAGAAATTAACACTTGCTGAAAGGGTACGATACATATTGGCTTTAGGATCCTGTGAATGAGTCCAGTTGATTCTTAAATCCTTAGCTACGGAGTATGCTTCAGGCTCAACCTTTTTCAGCTCCTTTTCTCCAGTCACAGTATTAAGGTAATAAACATTTACATTACCAGAGTATTTGTATCTTTTTCTGTAATTTGAACGAGCCCCCAAACCCCATGATCCTTTTGTGAAAATTTCCCCTGTAACAGCAAGGTCAACATAGTCACTTAATGCCAGATAATACCCTCCGTTTTGCAGATAGAACCCCCTTGTCATTTCATCTCCATAACTCGGCATGATAATACCTGACGAATATGTTGATGTAAATGGGAAGAATGCAAATGGCAACACTACGGGGAATAATGGTACATCAGCGACTACAAGCCATGCCGGACCGGTCACAACATCTTTCTCAGGCCTTACTTTTGCCTTTGAAAGATTCAGATAAAAGTGAGGATGCTCATGTTTATCGCAGGTAGTATATTTTGCATTCCTCATGTAAAATGAGTTATCAGCATTCTTCTTTGCTTCATTCGCAACAATATTTCCCTCACCTTGCTGTGTGATAACGTTATGTATAAAAGCTTTTCTTGTTTCGAAATTATAACGAACACCTTTCATCTCATACTCTGTTCCTCCTTCAGTAAAAACAGGAAGACCGAATTCTACACCTAATGAATCTACTCCATAAGTTGAAGATATGATACTGCTGTCCAGATTCATCGTGATCTTCTCACCGGTAATACCCATCTCTCCATATTTAATGTCAGCCTTACCATAAAGGTAGCCCATATTATCGCTTGTAAATACCATAGAGTCCTGAGCAGTATAGTAAACAGGTGCGGCAAGTGCATTTTCATCTGCTATAACTAAAGAGTCTTCAACAATTACTACTGAATCCTGCGGTAAAGTAATGGAATCTTGGTCAGAAGGGATAGTAATTTGTAAACTATCCACAGGTAACTCTACTGTTTCAACAAGTGTTTGAATAGTATCTTCTGTCAGATCAACAACAGGTATTTCTTTTACCTGGTTATCAGTTGCAAGTGAATCAGTTGTTTTAACTGTGGTGTCAGGTAGAACTTCAGGTATAGTGATATTAGCAATGCTTGTCTTTTTGACAGATGAGCACTGATAAAATATAGCTAAAACTAAAACAACAAATATAGGACGGAAGAGTTGTCTCACTTAAATACCATTAATTATTGAATTAACTAGCAACAAAAATAGTAAAAAGAAACTTAAGTCAGGTTTATTAGTGCCTTTTTAAAAATATTGAAGTCGTTAGCTATTGGGTATGAGTGCTTTTGCTTTCCAGAGAATTTAGCAAGTCCGGCAGGTATATCTATTTCACTATCAATGCATTTTTCAACAGTATCCTTGAATTTTGCAGGATGTGCTGTAGCAAGAAAAACTCCTGTTTCCCCTGATTTCTTATTCTCCTTTAGTGCAAGATAAGAGCATGCGCTATGGGGATCAAGCAGATAACCCGACTCAATATACACTCTTCTTATTGCATCAGTAATCTGATCATCGTTGTAGCTGAAACCTGTAATATCCTTACTAATGGCTTTATATGAACCTCCATATAAATCAAGAATTCTGTCGAAATTACTGGGTGAGCCCACATCCATCGCATTTGCAACTGTCTGAACTGATGGCCTTGGTTGATATTCTCCGCTATTCAGATATTTGAAGAACACATCATTACGATTGTTTGCGGCCAAAAAACGTTTTACAGGTAGTCCCATACGCTTTGCAAAAAGACCTGCGGTAAGATTACCCAGATTGCCACTCGGAACAGAAAAAATAAGATTCCCGGGTGTAAGCTTTTTTATTAGTTGTGCAAACCCATGAAAATAATAAAATGATTGTGGCAGGAATCGGGCTACATTTATTGAGTTTGCGGAAGTGAGGTTAAACTGCATATTAAGCTCATCATCCATAAATGCCGACTTTACTAATGCCTGACAATCATCAAAAGTGCCATCAACCTCAAGAGCAACAATATTTTGTCCCAACGTAGTAAACTGTGCCTCCTGCATTTCACTTACCTTACCTGATGGATAGAGTACAAACACCTGAATACCATCAACTCCCAAAAAGCCATTTGCAACAGCACTGCCTGTGTCACCTGAAGTTGCAACAAGCACTTTCACATCCTCCTGCTGACGCTCTTTTACAAAGAATGATAGCATACGGGCCATAAAACGCGCACCTACATCCTTGAATGCGAAAGTAGGACCGTGAAACAGCTCCAGCACATAAATGCCTTCTTCAATTTCTTTAACAGGGATGTCAAAATTAAGAGTATCAGTAACTATGGCATCTAAATTATCTTTACTGATATCATCTGCAAAAAATGCACCTGCAACAACTGAAGCTATTTCGGGTAAGTTTTTATCTGCTATATCTTCAAAAAATGCAACAGGCAGTTGAGGAGTAATTTCAGGCATATACAACCCCCTGTCAGGTGCTAAGCCGTTCACTACAGCTTCCTGCAGGCTTACTTTGACGGCTCTGTTATTTGTACTGTAGTATAACATAGTTTTCTATAATCAGTATTCAGAATTTAATATTAAAAACGGTTTTTATAAACTGGTCAGCATACAACAGACCGTAGCCTCCTTCTTTTGCTGCAAATTCATCATAAGTCTGCACTTTGTCAGGTTGAATATCTCTGTGCCAAATAATAAAAGGAACCGCATCACGTGTGTGTGTACGAATTGCGCAAGGTGTAGGATGATCGGGAAGTATAGCAATAGTAACAGGCTCCTCCCAGTTCTTGATTTCTTCATATATTGTCTTGACTATTCGAGAATCAAGATATTCTATGGTTCTTACTTTCAAAGGCACATCACCCTCGTGACCCGCCTCGTCGCTGGCTTCTATATGAAGATAAACAAAATCCTTCTCTTTTAATGCTTTCAGTGCAGCTTCTGCTTTACCTTCGTAGTTTGTGTCATACAAACCTGTTGCACCTTCTACCATAACAACCTCCAGGCCTGCGTAAACTCCAATCCCTCGGATTAGATCTACTGCCGAAATAACAGCACCGGTTTTAATTGGGAACATATCAGTAAGCTTCTCCATTTTAGGACGATATCCCGGCGACCATGGCCAAATTGAGTTGGCAGGATCTTTCCCTTCAGCAATTCTTTTTCTATTAATAGGATGATCGGATAACAGTTCCCAAGATGCATGTATCAGCTTGTTTAAGGCTTCTGCAGTAGCATCTGCCTCACTGTCCCCAGGCTTTATCAAATGAGTGAGAAAAGGCTTCTGAGGTATATCATGCGGTGGTGTACATACAATATTTTTACTGCCTCCCTTAATTTTCAATAGATGTCTGTAAGATACTCCCGGATGAAAACTAAACTGACCTCCACCAAGTCCTTTCTCAAGAAAGCGTATTAGTTCAGTTGCCTCATCGGTTGAAATATGTCCGGCAGAATGGTTTTTCAACAAATCTCCTTCAAGACAGACAAGATTACATCTCATAGCAACTTCACCGGGGAGTATATCAACTCCCATACTAGCAGCTTCCAGAACCCCGCGACCCTCATAAACCGAAGGAATATCATAACCCAGAACAGAAAGATTAGCTATCTCACTACCGGGTGAAAAACCATCAGGTACAGTGTTTAGTAAACCGTTTCTCCCATTACTTGCAAGCATATCCATATATGGAGTCTTTGCTGCCTGAAGAGGAGTTTTATTATCAAGTTCGGCTATCGGTTCGTCCGACATTCCGTCTCCGAGAATTATTATATACTTCATGTTTTCAATTTAAGAATATATAGTTCTGAATTACCTGATATTCGCAATAGAAATGATGTCTGAGAATACCCCGGCAGCAGTAACACTTGCCCCTGCCCCATAGCCTTTTATAACCATTGGGTACTCGTTATAACGTTCAGTGGTAATCATTATGATGTTGTTACTTCCTTCCAGATCATAAAAAGGGTGACCACTTTCAACCTCGCGTAGTCCGACTTCACATGCTCCATTGTCGTAAGATGCCACAAAGCGCAGTTTCTTATTGTGTTTAGCCAGTTCTTTACGACGTTCTTCAAAAGTTTCATCTATTTCCGGAACAGTATTCCAGAACTCTTCAAGAGTGCCATCGAAATACTTTTTAGGAATAAAAAGCTTTTTTACTACATCTGACTGGTTAACTTTTGCACCCGCTTCACGTGAAAGTATAACGAGTTTTCGGGTAACATCAAGTCCACTCAAATCAATACGAGGATCAGGTTCAGCAAACTTAGCATCTACAGCCATTTTTACAGCTTTACTAAAAGGTATCTCTTCACTGAATGTATTGAATATAAAATTCAGAGTTCCGGAGAGTACTGCTTCAAGTTTTACTATTTTATCACCAGAGTTTGTCAGAGAATTCATCGTGTTTATTATAGGTAATCCTGCTCCTACATTGGTCTCAAACAGAAATTTGACACCTGCTTTTCGTGATGTTTCCTTCAGATAAATATAGTTTTCGTAATCTGATGATGCAGCAATTTTGTTGGCAGTAACAACTGAAATATTCCTTGACATAAGATCTCCGTAGAGTTTAGATATCGCCGGACTGGCAGTGCAATCAACAAATACTGAGTTGAAAATATTCATTTTAATTATTTCATCCCTTATATATTCAGGCGAACTCCTAACTCCTCTTTCCATCAAGTTTTCGTAGTATCCGTCAAGTGAAATACCTTCACGTTTGAATAGAGCCTTTCGACCGTTTGCAATTCCAACAATATTAATTCTAAGTTTATTTTGTTCTTTAAGTGTTGACTGTTGCTGTTTGATTTGTGCCAGTAAATTGCTGCCTACAGTTCCGGTGCCTATTACAAAAAGGTTAAGCTCCTGATATGGAGATAAGAAGAATGAATCATGTACAACATTCAGCGACTTCCTAAGATCTGACTTCGAAATTACGCAGGATATATTTGTTTCACCTGCACCTTGTGCAAGTGCAACTACACTGATACCGTTTCTTCCCAATGCTCCGAAAAACTTACCTGCAATACCGGGAACATGCTTCATATTCTGACCCACAATAGCTATAGTAGCCAGGTCATATTCTACAATTATCTCGTTTATGCTACCCATCTCAATCTCATGAGCAAACTCTTTGTTGAGAACCTTTTGAGAAAGAGCTGCATCCTGAGATCTTACGCCAATTGATGTACTGTTTTCTGAAGAAGCCTGAGATACAATAAAAACGCTTATACCATTATCAGCCAGAGTTGAAAAAATTCTTTTATTCACACCGATAACTCCTACCATGCCAAGGCCCTGAATAGTAATCAGCGCAGTGTCATTAATTGAAGATATACCTTTTATGATCTTTCCATTTCTGGTAGGCTTAATATTGCGTATAAGTGTCCCTTTTTCTTCCGGATGAAAAGTGTTCCTAACATAAATTGGAATGTTTTTATGATATACCGGAAAAATTGTGGGCGGGTAAATTACTTTTGCACCAAAGTTAGAGAGCTCAATGGCTTCAGTAAAAGATAGTTCATCAATTACATAAGCAGAGTTTATGATCTTAGGATCAGCAGTCATGAATCCGTTTACATCCGTCCAAATTTCAAGCATCGTTGCATTCATAGCTGCCGCAATCATTGCAGCTGTGTAATCAGAACCTCCCCTGCCAAGGTTTGTTATATCATTTTCATCTATACTTGAGGAGATGAAACCGGGAACAATTGCAATATCTGGAGGAGGCATATCAGCAAATGTTTTCCGGATAAGTTCATTTGAACGGCTCAGATCAGGGATGTGACTCTTGAACTGCCTGTTTGTTTTAATGAATTTTGTTGAATCATACAATTGCGAGCCTGTTATCAGTTTATTCACGATTAGTGATGACAAGCGTTCACCATAACTGACAATTTTGTCGGAGGTTTTTTGAGAGAGGTCACCAATCAGAAACACTCCCCGCAGAATATTTTGTAACTCATCAAACAGCTGTTCTGTATCTTGCACAAGCTGCTGCCTGTCATCATTAGAGAAACTCAAAGTTTCAATTATATCACGGTGTCTCTGAATTATCTCATCGAGCAGTGTTTTGTATCCGGAGTTACCATTGTATGCAAAATCTGCTGCGAGCAACAGCCTGTCGGTAACGCCGTTAAGAGCAGAAACTACAACGATAACCGGCTCTTCCTCTTTTATGATTATATTTTTGACCAGTTGTAAACTTTCGGGACTTCCAACAGATGTCCCACCGAATTTCATAACCTTCATCTTTATAAGACTTTTTTCCGTTTTATAATAACGGCATTTTTTTTAGATAAAATAGTTGAATTTGAACGCAATAACCGAATGGTTAGGTATAAAAGCAGTGCCTGCTTACGGACGTGAAAATTTACATAACCCCCCAAGGGGTCATAGTCATTGTTGTAGTGAAATATGTTGAATACAATCTCTGCATTTCAAACATTTGATTTAGATTTGATGCAAAGTTAGATGAATAATTGATAAAATGAAATAATTAAGAACAATTATTTGGAATATGATATTTCTTTATGATAAATAACTCATTATTGATCATTAAATGATAAACCTGCTAATTACGATTACTTTGAAATGATAATTAATTAATACTATTTTTGTAATACATTGAAGCTAATTAGTAACAAATACAAATCAATCAAATTATGACTTTTAAATCTTTAGCATCATTTACAATGCTTTGTACATTTATTGCTTTTTCTTTCACAACCTTTATTTCGTGTGATAGTAAGAGACCGAGAAAAGAGTTTGTAACCTTTGAAGAGATGCAGGATCCTACAAATGATACGTTGTCCGATTGGTCTAACGTTCCTGCCGGTTTACAATCTTCTTTTATTACAATAGATGTTAGAGCACCAAAATCTGTTGCACCTGAAATCATGGTAAGGAAGAGTGAAAAAGTAACAGGTTGGAAGGGTGAAAAAGTTTCAGCTCAATTGCTTCTTTGGACTGCACAAGATGTAAACCAGGTTGAGTTAGAGTTTGATGATTTCACGTCAGAGTCTGCCATAATCCCCGCAACTGCTGCACAGGCCAGATTTGTCAGATACGTTATGACTGATGAGTTTGCAGGAGGTTGTGGTCATCGCAAACCTGAAGATTTTGCTGCTTCACTTTCGGCTGATATGCTTGATAATCTGGATAACTTCAATATAGAAGCAAATACTGTACGACCTGTATGGTTGACTATAGATATCCCCGCAGATGCGGTTGCAGGAAACTATAAAGGAAAACTAAGCCTTTATGCAGAAAGAGATTTTGTTGAGGATTTTGAGATCGAAATAGAGGTTGTGGATCAACTTTTACCTGAGCCATCGGAGTGGGTTTATCATCTTGATTTGTGGCAGCACCCCTCTGCTGTTGCAAGAGTGCACAACCTTGAGATGTGGAGTAATGCTCATTTCGAGAAAATGAGACCTGTAATGAAAATGCTTGCTGATGCAGGTCAGAAAGTTATAACTGCTACTCTAAACAAGGATCCGTGGAACAATCAATCCTATGATGCTTACGCCGATATGATTATCTGGACTAAAAATAAAGATCAGAGCTGGAGTTTCGACTATACAATTTTCGACAAATGGGTAGAGTTTATGATGGATCTAGGAACAGATAATATGATTAACTGCTACTCATTATTGACATGGAACAACCAGGTTCACTATAATGATATGGAAAAGGGGGAACTTGTTACTCTTGAGCTTAAGGCGCAGTCTGATGAGTATGCTGAGTTCTGGAGCGTTTTTCTGAAGGATTTCACAAAACATTTAAAGGAAAAAGGGTGGCTTGAAATTACAAATATAGCTATGGATGAGCGCTCACCCGCAGACATGCAAGCAACAATGAAAGTTTTGGAGACCTCAGCGCCCGAACTTGGTGTTTCGCTTGCCGATAACCACAAAAGCTATAAAGAGTATCCAGGAATAAAAGATATTAGCGTAGGTGCTTCAAGTGAGGTCGACAAAGCAGATATTACACTGCGTCGAGCAGAAGGATTGATTACAACATGGTATGTATGCTGTGCAGATCCGTTTGCCAACATGTTTACATTCTCAGCACCTGCAGAACCTGTTTATGCTGCATGGCATACTGTCGCAGGTGATTTCGACGGTATGCTCAGATGGGCTTACAATTCATGGGTAGAAAACCCATTAACTGACTCACGTTTCAGAACATGGCCTGCCGGGGATACCTACATGGTTTATCCTGATGCACGCAGTTCAATTCGTTTTGAGCGACTCATCGAAGGTATTCAGGATGCTGAAAAGATAAGAATATTGCGCAAACAATACAAAGAAGAAAATAGTGATGAATCTTTAGAAAAACTAAATAAACTGGAAGAGGCAATTGCTTATTTCTATACACTGGAACCTTCTGATGATTGGAATCACAAACTTAATGAAGCAAAAAAACTTTTGAATTAAATTGTAGCAGCTTTTTTAATTAACGATAGTTTTCACTAGTTGGTTTTTTCATTTGAAAAAATAGGTAAATTCCAATGGAAGTGCAGAGCAAGCATTCTTAAAGAGAAGCATACACTCAGCCCTATCAAATAAATCCAGTCACTTGTCAGCCAGTTGAAATGATGACCCAGAGCTACTATTAGGGCTCCTGTAAAAGCTGCAGAAGCATAAATCTCTTTTTCAACTACAACAGGAACCCTGTTCAGTAAAATATCACGTATAATACCACCACCAACGGCAGTAGTGATACCCAGTAGAATAGCTACTTCTTCATTGTACCCAAAAATCAATACTTTCTGGGTGCCTGTAACGGCAAAAAACGAAAGTCCAGCAGCGTCAAAAAAGATTACAGGTCTGTTCATTTTTCTTACGACCGGGTAAATGCTTATAGTCATTATTGATGCTGCTAATGACGTTGCCAGATAATGCCAGTTTACTAATCCCGCCGGGGGAATTGCTCCAATACAAAGATCACGGATAATCCCTCCGCCACAAGCAACTGTGAATGCAGTAGCGCAAATTCCGAACAGGTCAAAGTCCACGTTCTCTCGCTGCAGTTGCACCACTTAAAGCAAAAGCAAATGCACCGGCTAAATCAAGGAAATAATAAAAATTATAAAGGTTTTCCATCGCCATTTTTTATCAATCCGACTACACCATTTGTCCATACTTTGGTAGTAACTTATAGATGGAGTCACTAACTTTCTCATTTAATGATTTAATTTGATGTGTTTCCAAAGATTACAAATTTCACTATTGTTTTGAATTAAAACATTATTCTGTTGATAATGTTTTCAAAAAAACATAGTATGTACTTCACTTGGACAAACTATAAATTAACCATCTATTCTCACTTTATTAACTCCTTTTAAATATAGATTTAAAAGAGCGAGGTAAGGCTCATTTATGGCTCATGTAAGACCCATGTAGGTCCAAAAGCTGACCCAACAGGTATATGAGAATGTGTTTAGTCCAGTTCAACTGGTAGGGTGAAGAAAAAGCATTAAAGAAAATCTGGTTTTCATAGTAGTCTGAATATGTCGGGAAAATCCAGGAAGTATCTCCATAAACAACCCCTTCCGGATCTGCATACCAGCCGTCTAATACAGGATTTGAAGAGTATTGCAACTCTTTGGGCTGGTTTTTAATAAATTGAGTACATTTTTCAACCTTAGAAAGAGCAAAAAAATGTAACAAGAAAAGGTACGCTAAGGTCGAGAATGAATCCATGAAAGACAGAGACCACGATAAACTCTTTTCCTGAGAATTTAAGGATAACAGGTAATGTAGTGTCCATGGTTGTGGCTCCTCCGACAGATATAGTTGCAAGTTTTCCGAAATATTTAACAAGGAATGGAGCTAACAGAAGTGCAATAAGTTCACGTAAAATATTTGAAAGAAGCGCTATAGTACCCAGTTCTGCACCTTTATATTCAGTAATAAAAATACTTGATAATGAGTAATAACCGAAACCGCTGCCTACTGCCATTATATCGGTTAGTGATCTGCCGGGAATAACGATGGATATAATTGCGCAACCTCCCAAAGTGCCAATAATTGTTGCAAGTGGCAGCAGGTAATACTTGGGATTCAGCTTTTTGAAGCTTTTCAACGTTTTAGAGTCACTTCCTATGCTTAAGCCAACAAAAAACATCAGTGTAGATAGGACATAGAAACTTGCCTTACTCTCTACAAGAGTTATAGGGATTAGGCCGAAATATCCCAGCACAGCACCCAGAATAAAGAAAGAAACTATTGTTATACTTCCTTTCATAGTGCTATCTCTTACCCCTTTTTATCAGTTTCCATAGTAATAATGCCATGGCGGCGCTACCCATAACTGCAGCTACAGTAATGATTAGAGCCTCTTTGCCGATAGTTGCAATTCCGGAAACAATATCAGGGTTACTCCCAACCTCCATTCCCAGGAGCAATAAAAGAAGCCAAATCAGGATAGTTATTATTTTTGGTATATAACCAAGCTCTTTCTTACGCAGAAAGTAACCGATAATACCCCCTAAAAGCATAAATGCTATTACTATGAACATGATTGTTTAGTTTCCTGCTATATGTTCAAGATATTCATTCAAATATCTGTCATTGAGTTCATCGCTATCACCATAATATTCACGCAGTTTCTCAAGCCTTTTGTGCAGTTCTGCCTGAACATCCTTATATTCAGGGTTGTTGTAGATGTTTTTCATCTCATGAGGATCCTTTTCCAGGTCATACATCTCCCATTCATCTATATCATAGTAAAAATGAATAAGCTTGTATCTCTTAGTTGAAACCCCATAGTGGCGTTTAACCGCATGTTCTGCAGGATATTCATAATAAGTGTAATATACAGCATCACGCCATTCATCAGTTTCTCCTGAAACCAGTTTCCGGAACGACTCACCCTGCATCTCTTCAGGAGCCTTAACGCCGGCATAATCGAGAATAGTTGGTGCATAGTCTAGATTTTGTACAAGGGCGTCAATTACAGTACCTGCCTCAATTTCTTTTGGATATCTTATTAATAAAGGAGTTCGGAACGACTCCTCATACATAAACCTTTTATCAAACCAGCCATGTTCACCAAGATAGAAACCCTGATCGGATGTGTAAATAACGACTGTGTTTTCGTCAAGACCAGATTCTTTAAGAAAATCAAGCAATTCACCCACACCATCATCAACAGATTTAATGGTGCGCAGATAATCCTTTATATAGCGATTATATTTCCAAAGAGCAATCTCCTTATCGGTCATGTTTGCGTAGTTGGCTTTAAACTCCTCATTTTCCGGCGTATAAACTGACAGCCAATGTTCCCTCTGTTCAGGAGTAAACCTCTTAAGCTGATTGTAAAAACCTGTACTGTCTCCTTCAGGTGAAACAATAAATTTGAAATCATGTCCCCATCTGGCGTGACCATGAACTTGCATTTCCTGCTCTTTTGCTGCTGTGCCGCGACCTTCGTAATTATCAAAAAAGTTTGCAGGAGGCTCAAATGTTACATCATCATAAAGTGTCAGGTATTCAGGTGCCGGCAACCAGTTTCGGTGAGGTGCCTTCTGATGATATAAAACAGCAAACGGTTTATTAGGATCACGGCGGTTTTTTAACCAGTCGATAGTCTCATCTGTAATTATATCAGTGCAGTAACCCTCTTTTCTGATCCTTTCTCCATTAATCAGAAAGTCAGGATTATAATATTCACCCTGACCGGGTAACACCATTGAGTAATCGAACCCCTGAGGGATGCCATCCATGTGAATTTTACCGATCATGGCAGTCTGATAACCGTTTGCCTGTAGCAGCTTAGGGAAGTTTGGCTGATTCCAGTCGAAAGGCTGTACATTATCAACCTTACCGTTTACGAAACTATGTTTGCCGGTTAGTAAAACAGCACGACTTGGGGCACTAATTGAGTTAGTTACAGTTGAGCGTGTAAACATTGCGCCCTCTTCAGCCAGTCTATCGATATTAGGAGTTTCGTTTAATCCATGGCCATAAGCACTTATTGCTTGATAGGCATGATCGTCGCTCATTATAAAAATTATATTAGGACGTTGTTGCTCTTTCTCCTGAGTCTGACAGGAAGCCAGGATGGCGAGGGATCCAATTCCGAATAGTGTAGCTGATTTCATAATTTTCATTATAAATTTCAAAAATACAAAATAAACCGAAACATATCGACAAACAAAATACCTTTTAGCTGATTTTATTAAACATGAAATAATGCTAAGTCGTTACTTATTATTACTTTTGCATTTGCAGCAGGTCGGTTTGTCGCTTCTTTTTAGAGGAGGAAAGTCCGGGCAACACAGAGCACCATACTTTCTAACGGGAAGCTGTTCGTGAGGGCAGATAAGTGTAGCAGAAAATAACCGTCCCCTATTTATTTAAGGGGATAAGGGTGAAAAGGTGAGGTAAGAGCTCACCGGGTATCATGGCAACATGGTATGCCGTACACATTATGGGTTGCAAGGCCATGTATATCGGATAATTAGGGTTGCTCGCCCGATGCCGAGGGGTAGGCCGCTTAGATAAATGACAGACATCCCTTTAAGGGATACAGAACCCGGCTTATAGACCGGCTGCTTTTTTTATTAAAATATGAGATGGTTAAATTTGGCAAGAAGAAATACCGCGACGAAATAGATGAACCGGGCAGATTTGAAAAGATGGAAGCCAAGGTCAGGGAGCTAGTTTATTTTCTGACTTATGGTATTTGGCGATCTAACCCTGATACATTGTCAAACAGGAAAAATATCCTGTATAATGCTACAAAAACCATAATCCTTACTATAAGAAATATCAAGGAGTTAAATATTCCTGCAAGTGCCCGATCACTTACCTATCGCACTCTGCTATCAATTGTTCCCCTACTAGCCGTTCTGTTTGCAATAGCACGCGGATTTGGAATCGAAAATATTGTTGAAAGCAGCATCTTCAATCTATTATTGGGCGGAACACCGGAAACAGAAATGACTTATACTGCGCCCGCAACATCTATTGATACTTTATCAATTTTTACGGATGAAATATCCTCTACTGAACCTGAGCTTGCCGGACAACAGAGAATAGAATATGGCATTACTTTCAGCGAAGAGCTATCTGCCGAAGGCAGAACCAGAGAGTTTCTAAACCTTCTGTTTGGGATGATAGATAATTCACTTGAAGAGGCCAAGGGAGGCGGGATATTTGCCGGGGTAGGTATATTGCTGTTAATCTATACCATACTCCTTCTCTTTAATGAAATAGAAAATATTTTTAATCAGATATGGCAAGTTAGAAAAGGAAGGAATATAGGAAGGAAAGTTACCGATTATACTGCTATGGTGCTGCTTATGCCTCTGTTTTTTATATTGGTGAATGCATTGAATATTCTGAGTTATCCACAAAATCAAACACTGAAGATTATTTACATACTATATCCATTTATTCCACGATTGCTGGATATAGTGCCTTATGTTGTTATCGTTCTGTTATTTACTGTGTTATACAAGTTCTTGCCTAATACTAAGGTTAAATTTGGTAATGCATTTATTGCAGGAGTTATCACAGGTGTAGCTTTTCAGATCTTTCAGTTATTGTTTTTAAGCGGGCAGCTTTGGATTACCCGTTATAATGCAATATACGGTACGTTTGCTGCAATACCTCTGATGTTATTATTTATTCAGTTTTCATGGTTCCTTACACTGATTGGTGCAGAAATATCATACGCTGCTCAAAACGTAAGAAAGTTCTCTTTTGAAAAGGAAACACGCAGAGTCAGCAGAAGATATAAGGATTTTTTCACTTTGATTATCACCTCAGAAATTGTAAAACGTTTTGCAGATGAGAAAACACCTCTGACAGCCGATGAACTATCTGAAAAATGTAAGGTTCCCTCAAGGTTAACGAACATTATCCTTGACAATTTGTTGGAGATAAATATAATCTCGGCGACACCTTCTAAAGCTGATGAAAGAGTAATGGCTTATCAGCCGGCAGTTGACATTCATAATATCACTGTCAACTATCTCATGTCGAAGTTAGATAAAAAGGGTTCAGAGGACTTTATGATCGATGCCCAGGGTATCTACAGTGAGCACTGGAAGGCATTGGTAAACAACCGTATGTATATATACGAAAGCGACAAAGATGTTCTGCTGATAGATTTATAAATTTTTCTATCTTTGTATTTTATAGCGAATAAACCACATGAGTTTCATCGGTTCAATTGAGAATGTTGGAGTATATGCATTGCTGATGAGGAGAGTACTGTCTGTCCCTGACAGGATGCGTGAATTTATGAAGGAGTTCATAAAAGGGGTTTATCTATTGGGTGTAAATTCTATCTGGATAGTTGTTATCATATCCTTTTTTATTGGAGCTGTAATTGTAATGCAAATAGCTCTGAATGTGGATTCGCCTATGTTACCCCGTTTTACAGTGGGAGTAGTGTCCCGCGAAATTATTTTACTGGAGTTTTCCTCAACAATAATGTGTCTCATCCTTTCCGGAAAAGTGGGTTCTAATATAGCTTCGGAGATAGGAACAATGAGAATTACAGGGCAGGTGGATGTGCTTGATATAATGGGAGTTAATTCTGCCAACTATCTTATTTTACCTAAGGTGGCTGCATTTGTGGCGTTTATGCCGGTACTGGTTATCTTTAGTATGTTTATGGGTCTGTTTGGCGGTTATATTATTTGCCTTGTATTAGGAACACCTTCAGTGGAAACCTACATATATGGCATTCAGGCATTTTTCAGAGAATCATTTATATGGTATTCTATATTTAAATCGATGTTATTCGGGTTCATTATTGCTTCTGTAGCGGGTTATTTTGGATACACTGTAAAAGGGGGAGCACTGGATGTTGGTAAAGCAAGTACTGACTCTGTGGTTATAAACAGTATTTTAATTCTTGTTACTGACCTTGTATTCACACAGTTGGTTATGGGATAAAAGACAGAGCAGATGATAGAGGTTAAACATCTGAATAAGGAGTTTGATGGAGATAAAGTTCTAAATGACATAAATGCAAGGTTCGAAAAGGGCCTTGTTAATATGATTATTGGCAAAAGTGGTTCAGGAAAGACGGTGTTGCTAAAATGCATTGTCGGATTACTTACTCCTACTTCAGGTGATATTTTATACGACGGTCGCAACTTCCTATCTCTGAAGACACGCGAACTCAGGCGCTTGCGACGTGATATAGGAATGTTGTTTCAGGGATCAGCACTTTTTGATTCAAGAACAGTTTTGGAGAATGTGATGTTTCCACTAGATATGTTTTCCAGGAAGAATAATCGTGAACGCAGAAAACGTGCTGAATTCTGCCTCGAGAGGGTAGGACTATCAGAAGCAGCCGATTTATACCCTTCCGAGATAAGTGGCGGAATGATGAAAAGAGCTGCAATTGCCAGAGCTATTTCTCTGAATCCCAAGTATCTGTTTTGCGATGAGCCTAACTCGGGTCTCGATCCTAAAACAGCACAGTTGATTGATGAACTGATTGAAGATTTAACAAAAGATTTCATGATGACCACTATTGTTGTGTCGCACGATATGAATTCTGTGATTAATATAGGAGACAGAGTAGTTTTTATTAACGAAGGTGTAAAAGAGTGGGAGGGCACTAAGTCGGATATTATGGGTGCCGATAACGAAAAATTAAATGATTTTGTATTCGCTTCCGACTTGTTTAAAAAAATAAAAGAAGCAGAAGAAATAATTTCTGAAGATAATAAGAAGGGTTAATACCCACAAATATTAATATATATCATAATAAAAAAATATGCTAAAGATAAAGAACCTGCACGCAATAGTTGAAAATCAGGAAATACTTAAAGGTGTTAACCTGGAAGTTAATGCAGGAGAGATTCATGCTGTGATGGGACCTAACGGGTCAGGTAAAAGTACGCTTGCCTCCGTACTGGCAGGTCACCCAAAGTTTGAAGTAACTCGTGGCAGTATTCAGTTTAAAGATAAAGACTTATTGGAAATGGAGCCAGAAGACAGAGCCCACGAAGGTCTGTTCTTAAGTTTTCAGTATCCTGTTGAAATACCGGGAGTCAGCATGGTGAACTTCATGAGGGCTGCAATAAATGAGCAACGTAAATATAAAGGTGAGGCACCCATTTCTGCAACAGACTTCCTGAAAATGATGCGTGATAAAAGAGAGCTGCTGGGAATGGATAGTCAACTGGTAAGCCGCTCTGTAAATGAGGGTTTTTCAGGTGGGGAGAAGAAGAAAAATGAAATATTCCAGATGGCGATGATCAATCCTCTCCTTTCTATTTTAGATGAAACAGACTCCGGTCTTGATATCGATGCTTTGAGAGTTGTTGCCGGCGGTGTAAATAAACTACAGACAAAAGAGAATGCAACTATCCTGATTACCCACTACCAGCGTCTGCTTGAGTATATTAAGCCTGACTTTGTACATGTGCTTTATGATGGAAAAATTATCAAATCAGGTGGTCCTGATCTTGCCCTGGAACTTGAAAAAAGAGGCTACGATTGGCTGATTAATCCGTAACCAGTAAATAAAATGATAGAACAACAATATATTGATCTGTTTGAGGAGTACAGAAACGACCTTGATGCTCATTCCACAAAAGGAATGAACATACAACGTGATGCTGCTTTTGAGACATTCAAACAGATTGGATTCCCAACTTCAAAACAAGAAGAGTATAAACATTCTAATATAGTACGTTTATTTGATGCTGATCTTGGATTAAACATAAGAAATATTCCTGTTCCTGTGAATCCTTATGAGGCTTTTAAATGTGATGTGCCAAATCTGAATACTCACACCTATTTCCTTATAAATGACAGATTCTATAATGAAGTAGAGCAGGGTGAAAGTTTACCCGAAGGTGTCTTTGCAGGAAGTATGCAAAAGTTTTCAGATCTATATCCCGATCAGTTTCAAAAATATTACGCAAAAATTGCTGACAGCTCAGATAATGGAATAGTTGCCTACAATACAATGTTTGCGCAAGATGGTTTTGTTATCTATGTACCAAAGAATGTTGCAGTAGAAAAACCATTACAGCTGATTAATATTTTACGCGGGGGAGTTGACTTGAATGTAAACCGTCGTCTGTTGATTATTGCTGAAGAAAATGCTCATGTTAAACTACTTGTTTGTGATCATGCTGTTGATGATGTGCATTTTGTAGTAACTCAGGTTACTGAGGTGTTTACAGATGTAAGCGCACAGGTAGATGTTTATGAGCTGGAAGAAAACTCAGAGAAGGTTACACGTTTAAATAACCTGTTCAGTGAGCAGAAAGATAAATCAAAAGTTGTCACAAGTTCCATAACACTTCATAATGGTTATACAAGGAATAATTTTCGCTTCAGGCTCTTAGGAGAGCATGCCGAAGCACATGCCGGAGGATTGGCAATTTGTGATAAAGAACAGCATATAGATAATTATGCTTTTCTTGATCATTCAAAACCTAATTGTATGAGTGATGAACTGTTTAAAACAGTTTTGAACGACAAGGCAACAGGTGTTTTCTGTGGTAAAATTCTTGTAGAGAAAGATGCACAAAAGACTTTGGCATATCAGACAAACAGAAATCTCTTAAATTCTGATTCAGCACAGATGTTTGCCAAGCCTCAGCTTGAGATTTATGCAGACGATGTTAAATGTTCACACGGGCTGACTACAGGTCATTTGGATGAAGAATCTTTATTTTACATGCGTTCACGCGGTATCGATAAAGAAGAAGCCAGACTGTTGCTTTTAGTTGCCTTTACACGTGATGTAGTGGATCTTGTTCGCATTCCTTCTTTACAGGAAAGGCTTGTAACTCTTATAAGCAAGAGATTCCGTGGCGAATTGTTGAGATGCGGCAATTGCAATGTTTGTAAATAAATAATTTAATGATGGATATTAATAAAATAAGAGCAGATTTTCCTATTCTTGCACGTGAAGTATATGGTAGGCCACTGGTATACTTCGACAACGCTGCTACTTCTCAAAAGCCTCAGTGTGTGATGGATAAGATTACAGAAATGTACACCACGGTGAATTCAAATGTTCACAGGGGTGTTCATTATCTTAGTCAGGTTGCAACCGATGAGCATGAAGCAGCAAGGAAAACTGTTCAGCGTTTTATTAATGCTAATTCACCGGATGAGATTGTTTTCACACGCGGTGCTACTGAGTCGATAAATCTGGTTGCATCATCATTCTGCAGGACATTCTGCGAACCTGGAGACGAAATACTTATTACTGCCATGGAGCACCATTCTAATATTGTGCCATGGCAGATTCAGGCAGACATGTACGGACTCAGTGTTAAGGTTGCCCCTATTAATAAAGATGGTGAACTTATTTTAGAGGAATTTGAAAAGCTTATTTCTCCCCGTACAAAACTAATTGCATTGACTCATATATCAAATGTGCTGGGAACAGTTAATCCTGTGAATGAGATAGTGAAAATTGCTCACAATCATAAAATTCCTGTACTTATAGATGCCGCGCAAAGTGTGCAGCACACAAAAGTTGACGTACAGAAGATTGATTGTGACTTTCTGGTTTTCTCATCACATAAGGTTTACGGACCAACCGGAGTTGGTGTACTTTACGGTAAAGAGGAGTGGCTTAATGCTTTGCCTCCTTATCAGGGAGGTGGAGAGATGATTGAAAATGTAACTTTTGAAAAAACAACTTTTAACAAACTCCCTTTCAAGTTTGAAGCAGGTACACCTGATTTTGTGGGGACAACAGCGCTTGCTACGGCACTGAATTATGTAGCTTCAATAGGTCTTGATAATATTTCTCAATATGAACAAGAGCTTTTGGATTACGCTACTGAAAAATTCCAGGCACTTCCCGGAATAAGAATCATAGGTACTGCAAAACAAAAAAGCAGTGTCATCTCTTTTTTAATTGGTGACATTCATCCTTATGACGTAGGTACACTTCTTGATAAAATGGGTATAGCTGTGAGAACAGGCCATCACTGTGCTGAGCCCCTTATGCATGTCATGGGTGTTGAGGGAACAATCAGAGCATCTTTTGCCTTTTATAATACTAAAGAAGAAATAGATATATTAATTAAAGGATTAGAAAGAATAATTAAGATGTTCTGATATGTATTACTATTTTTGTTAAGAGATAGCAAAATGTATGAAAAGTAAGTTTCCTGAATATGCAAGAAATGAAGATCATGCCCTGTTTATTCTTTTAAAGAAAAGGGATAAAGATGCTTTTTCGATGATATACGAGAAATATCATCGGTATCTCTATGCTATAGCTCTTAAATATCTTAAAAATACTCAGATGGCTGAAGATGTTGTTCAGCATGTTTTTGTAAAATTATGGGAACACACTACAGATATTCACATAGAGATTAACCTTAAGAACTACTTATACACAATGACAAAGAACTACATTCTGAATATTATCCGTGACCAAAAAGAAGAAGTTTCTCTAAATTATGTACATGCACAAATAGATATGCCAGATCAGGATGATATAATGAAATCTCTTGAGGATAAACAGATGAGTGCTATTCTTTATAAAGGAGTGGAGTTATTACCGCCTCAAAAGAGAGAAGTTTGTATAAGGAAACTTGAAACAAATGACAGTAATCAGCAAATAGCCGATAAAATGGGTATTTCGGTTCATACTGTAAAATCACATTATCAGGAATCATTGAAGTTGTTAAGGGCGTATTTTAGACAGACAAAAATAATGTCTTAAAAATGTCCTCATAACTCATATCTTTTTACTGGTAATGTGTCTATATTATAACTGAAAGAATAAATGTCAATAAACAGCAAAATAATAAATAACGTAATAAGCGAGAACTCAACTAAAGAAGAAGCTCTAAAGGTTGTAGAATGGTTTTCTTCTTCGATAGAGGGACAGCAGCACCTGTCGGATATGATTGACAGAGATGCATATTTGATGGATTCTGATGCTGATACAGGTAAATCCTTTACGTCAGCTCAGTCGGATATCCTTTTCAGGGAAATTGATAAAAATATACGAACTAATCGATTAAAGAAGATCTCGTTTAGAGCTGCAGCTGCTTTTTTACCTCTATTACTGGTATTAGGTTTAGGTTATTACATTAACTCACGTACAACAATATTTCAGGGTGTTAATTATTCTGAGCTATATATTCCTAAAGGTGAAAGTGGCAGAATATTTTTTCAGGACGGCACTGAGGTTTTTCTTAATTCAGACACAAGAATTCGCTATCCTGAAAGGTTTGGCATAAGAAAAAGAGAAGTTTATCTGGATGGCGAAGCATATTTTAATGTATCAACCAACAATAAAAGACCTTTTATAGTAAATGCCCAAAACACTTCTGTGAAGGTAACCGGAACATCTTTCAATGTTGAAGCATATAGTGAGAGTGAAACGATTGAAGTTGTTCTTGATGAAGGTAAGACAGTGTTTTTAGTTGGTGATTACAGCTACTCAATGTCTCCTGGTCAACAAATTGAGTATAACAAGACTACCGGAGTAACAACTCTTTATAATCTTTCAAAATCTTCTAATGTCTCACTTTGGAAGGATAATATGATTTATTTTTACGACACACCACTTGCTGAGGTATTAAAGGTGCTTGAGAGAAAATATGATGTAAAGTTTCATCTACAAGCAACTGATGCTTTAGAATATAGCTATACCATAACTACAAAACACACAGATTTAGAATCTATATTAGCAGAGCTGCAAAAAATTGCTCCTGTAAGATTTGATCAAAAAGAGAAAAATATCTTTGTTACGCTATAAAAATAAATCATTAATTAAGCATATAACATTTTCTTCTATAAAGCAATAATAGAATTACCTTGTATTATTATTTTGTAGATTATCTATTTTGCCGTTATAATTAAAACTTATAGGGATTAATTAGTGTGTTTTTTACATTATAATATATAATAACACTAATTGTTAAATGGCGAAAACTTGCTAAATTTTTATCTAGAATTGTTTGTTTAATAAAAAATATTTTATAAATTGCACGTAGAAATTAGGAGAATGTTAATTATAGTTTGTTGTTTTGAAGAGCATTATTATCATAATATCATTGATTCTGACCGCATTAGTGTATGTGGAAAACACTTATGCTCAATCAAATTCTGCAAATGTCACTGTTAATATCATATTACATCCTATCCAAACCATTACTATAAACTCATCTCAGAAGGATGTTAATTTAGAATACCATAATATAGAAGATTACGAGAAAGGTGTTTTAACTACTTTAGATGACCACCTGTCCGTAACAAGCACGGGTAGCTTTCAGGTTAACGTTGCATCAAACCAGGATAGCTTTACACAATCAGGTTCAGACAAATCAATTCCTGTTAGTGATGTTTTGATTATAGCTGCAAATGGTTCTGATAATAACTTACCACAGATATTTGATAATGTTTTGCTATCTACCAATCCAGAATCACTTATAAGATCGGGAACAGGAGGAATGGACCTTAAATACAATGTAACCTATGATAATACCGCGGGTGGAGCTGATAAGTATGTAAATATGACATCGGGAGACACAGAGTCAGTTTTTACTTCGGAGATAATATACACAATTACCTCAAAATAACACTTTTATCTTATTAAATAAATTTATAAATTGAAGCCTCCATTTTAAGATAATTGTTTGTGTGACATGGATTAAATTGCATGAAAATACAATGAATAGTGATGGGTTGTCAGTTAATTTTAGGTTTTGAATAGAATATATTATTAAACTTTTGTTTTATAATCAACTATGTATCAGTCAGGTAGCATGTAATACAAATAAGTTGATTTAAATAAGTTAGTTAAATAATATTAAAACTGCGTCTTTTATTTGCAAGCATGAATAATAGAATTACCTTTGCCTCGTTATCGGAAAAATGGTGCAAAAAGATTAAAAATATACAATAAAGCATCAACATTTATATAATCAAAAACACTTGGTAGCTGAATTAAATAAACTCAAAATAAATTAGGAAATAAGATGTGTGTCGAGAAAAGAATACAAAGTGTCGTAAATATGATATTAATTGCATAGTATATGCTTAGCGGAAACTTAATATTAAACGAGCAAGTTCATAAAAGTATTTTCACAAGAGTATTTAAAATTAATGACAATTTAGACACCCGTACTCTATTGCATACAACAAAAGGATTATATCGATTAACAGTTGCGTTTTACAAGTTGTTGATAAATAGCATATTAAGGTTAGTCATAAAACTATACAAGTCCACTTAGTTAAATAAGATTAAAAATGTTGTCTCATATTTGCAAGTTTGAAATTATGTATTACTTTTGTCGCGGATTAATAAGGAAATATTTCTTTAATTATCCAAAAGTGATCACAGCAAAAACAAAGATTTAAACAAAGCAAATATTTAATTATACGAAACTCAAACAACGAGATAAAAGTTGACTTTTTTAAGTACTGTATTAAATACAATAAGCATACAAAATAAACTAAAAATATTTTTAAAATAACAAGCTTAATAAAAAAATTTCCAATGAAAACAAAAAAATTTCTTTTAACTGGTGCTCTTCTAATCGTGGCTCTTTTTTCAGTAAATAGTTTGATGGCTGAAGGTCCCTCAAATTATGCTCAGAGTGGTCAAACTACTGTGAATATCAAATTAAATGCTATGCAAGCTATTCTTGTAAATGATACCGAAGTAGATTTAGAGTACACCACTCTAGAAAACTACAACAAAGGTGTTGAAGATACTAAGACAGGTCATTTAACAGTATATTCTGTAGGTGGATTTATAGTAAATGTAAAATCAGATGGTGATTTTATTAACGGTTCTAATTCTATTCCTGCTAAAGATGTAATAATATCAGCAACACCAGCTGGAGATTCACCTGGTACTTTCTCATCAGTAGAATTAAGTACAACTGCGAATACATTAATAACTTCTGATACTGGTGGATTTGAGAAGAAATATGATGTAAAATACAGTAACAAATTAGCAGGAGAAGCCTTTGCATATGCAGGTAAAGAAGGAGGTAATTATACAGCAATAGTTACTTATGAAATAATAGCAGCTAATTAGTCTAATAAAATAATTTCATATACAAAGGGAGGCGCATTTACAAGCAATGCCCTCCCTTTTTTTGTTTCTACGGAAATCCTTTTATTTTTATTCCTTCATCAACAACTTGTCATAATTCCTACACAGCTTATAATATGAAAGTTAGAATTTACATAATACTAGCCCTTTTTACTCTTCTCTTTATTGCAACTACAAATATCGCATCAGCACAGGTTGGCTTATCTGTATCGCCACCTAGGGTATATTATTCTATTGCAGAGGGTGAGAGTGGTACTCAGAATTTACTTATTAATAACATCAGTAAGGATCATCCATTAGATCTTGCAATCACGTTTGGTGATTGGGAGTATGATGAGTATGGCAATAACGTGATGTTTCCTCCTGATAGCTTAGAGAATTCTTGTGCTTCTTGGCTTTCTCTACCCGAAGGAACTTATCTTACTCTTCAGCCTGGTGAGAGCCGTGAGGTGGAAGTGATGATGAGTGTGCCTAGCATTGTGCCTTCTGGTGATAATGTGCAAACTGCCATGTTATATGTAACTCAAATGAATCCGGTGGATGGTGTGGATGCACAGGGTGCTGCTATACGCATTAACGTGAGGCAGGGCATTAAGATTTATAGAAAGGGTCTTGCAGGTGAGCGCAGAGCGTTGGAGATAACTGATATGACTTTTAACCGTGAGAGTAAGAATATTGTACTTGCTTTTAATAATAACGGAAACATTTGGACGGATGGGGTAATAAAAACTACTATATTTAACCGTACTACTGGTAGAGAGACTTCTTTGAGTGATACGCCCTTTTTTACTATGCCGGGGAATGTTCGTAAGGTTATGATCTCACCGGGAGAGACATTGGAAAAAGGTGAATATATTGCCACTGTAATGCTTGATTATGGTGATGAGACTATATTAGAGGCTGCAGAACTGGAATTCCGTTATGACTAGGTTTTTATTGGTATCTTTATTGTCTATTGCGTCTATACATTTTGTGTTTGGTCAATATGACACCTACAATTTAGCTTGGGGTGGGGGAAGTTTTTTTGTGGTAACTAGCTATAATGGTCAATTATCTCAAGAGAATTATGCTATACTTCAATTAGGATCAAACAAAATGGTGCCGGCTGAATGGAAAATTACAGCTTCTGTGAAAAGTATTAGCCATAATTTCCCGGTGAATATGTTGGGCTTTAGAGCCACTACAAAACGGGGTGCATCTAATGTACCTATAGGTGCTATTAATAATATGATGATTTGGAACAATCTACAGGGGTTAAACGCTGAAGTTGATTTAGTGAACTTTCAATCTTTACCACAAGATGGGTACCATCAACTACTCTTGGATTTACAATTGCAAGTGCAGGGGGGCGTTTATTTAAAACAAATTCCAAGATGGTCAACCGTTGCTTTAACAGTTGAATATAATCTATATAGAAGAGTTGTAAATACTCATGTTTGGGGTAGTCCTATTGCTACATTGCTGGCATCCACTAGCTTCCAAGTTAATATTGATCCCAATTCTCCGGGTCCTAGTCCTGTATCCTCCATCTCTGTTACACCAGATGTTTTACTCGAGTTTAATTCTATTTCGGATTATATGAATGGTGTTACTAAAACATATACTGAGGGTCTTAAGGTTTCTTCTACTGTAAATTATGAGGTGACGGTTAAATCCTTAAAGGATAAATTCGAATCCACAACTACTACTAAAACTCTACCTTTGGATATGGTTTCGTTACAATTGAGTGGTGTAAACGGTGCTCAGCCAGCTGTAAGCATTTCTACAACAAATCAATTAATTCTGCAAGGTACTTCAACAAATGGTAATGTTGTGGAGTATGATATGATATATAAAGCCAAGCCAATTGAAGATCAATATCTGAAAATCAACGGTCAAGAGACTTTTACTACACAGTTGATGTTTGAGTTGACTACTAATTAGATGTCACATTTTACCAAAAACAATAATTGTAAATTTAGATTTTTAATGTTATCTCTGCTTGTTAGTGGAGGGATGAGCTTGTTTTCTGGTAATCCGATATCTATTGAGCTTACTAACAGCTCGCAGACCGGGCAAATGGTTAGTCACGTGCTGAAGGTGACCAACATATCTGATGATATTTTTAAAGGTGGGGTTAAGGTTGATATCCCTGAGGGGATACGTTCTCTGTCTCAGAACGAAAGATTAATTAACTTGATGCCGGGTGATAGCACTTTTGTTTCTTTTAAACTTGTTCTTACTAAGAATTTGGACTTTGGTGAGAAAAAGGTTCTTTATAATTTGCTGGATAATGAGGGTGCATTTATAGATAGTACTGGCACTTCTTTGCAGATTGAAAGGCGTGAGCAGCTGTTACTGATGGTTGATAACAGGTCTAATCTTTTAACTAATCCGGATGACTCGGTTCGCATAAACGTGACGCTGCGAAATAGTGGGAATATTACTGAGGATGTATACATTGTTTTTAATGTGCCTAATCTACAGGGTGCTTCTCCTTTTACTGAGCTGACAGCTACTTTACAACCTGGTGAGCAACGTGATTTTACTCACTCTTTTTTGGTAAGCAGCAACCTACTGGCTACTGAGCGTTTTGATGTAAGGGTATCGGTTTTGAAGGGAAGGGACAAGCAAATTGTTGAGACTAGGACGGTTAATGTGCACAGTATTATTTCTAATAGAAATTACAATAGCTTTTTGAGGGATCAGGCTTTTTCTATGGGTCAGGGGTCTTTGGATAATGGTATTTTAGTGAGCTATCTACGTATAACTTCAATTCGCAAACAATGCAGCTACAGGGAGGAGGGTACTTAGATTTGCCCGCGGGTTATCTGCATCTGAAAGGAAACGTATATAAATATAATACTCAACCTCTTCCGTATGTTTCTAATACTTCTTTGACTTACCAATTAAATGAGAGTCAGTTTGTGGTAGGAAATGTGCAGGAGCAGACTCAGTTATCGCTTTATGGAAGGGGGGCTAAGGTTCTTCTATCTGATAGGGAGGGAAGGAATAGGGTTACTATTGGTGCTGTTGATCAGAATTATAATCTTGTTGATGAGAGGCCTTGGTTTAACGACTATTACTCTTATTTTGTGAAGGGTGAGCTGGGGGCCAATAATGTGAAAAACGGACTTGTAGCGACTTATGTTTTTCAGAAGAATCCGTATGAGAAGGCGATCTTTAATTTAGGTAGTTTGGAGTGGAGATATCGTTTTAGTAATACTTGGAATATGGAATTAGTTGCTCATGGTGCCACTGGTAGTTATAGTGAGATTGGTGAAAATCACTACTCTGGTGCGGCGGAAATGAAATATAGTGGGAGGGTTGAAGATAAACTTCAGTTGAATGGTTCGGCTTTTTATAGCGACCCTTATTTTCCGGGTAATAGAAAAGGGGTGCTTTCTTTAATGCAAAATGGTAGTGTGAGTTTATCTGATAGGATGAATCTGAATTTATCTTATAGCTATAATCGGTCTAATCCTAAATCGTATAGCTACGATTATAATTATAATTCTGAAAATCAGAATGCCAATATATCTATCTCGTTGCCTTCAATTAAGAATTTCAATAACTCTTTAAATTATCAACATCAAAGGGAGAGTTCGTCTTCTTATTCTTATCTTGTTGGGGATGATAATGATGGGGCTAATTTAAATATGACGTCTCATAGGATGGGGTGGCAGTGGAGATGGCAGAATCCTGCTTGGAAGTACTCTTTATTTGGTACTATTGAGGGTGGGTTTTTTAAGAATCCTATTAGCAAGGATATTGTTTCGCAAGGGAAAGCTTCTCTAAGCTTCTCTTATAAATGGATTACTATGGGTACTTCTTGGCAACAGGGTGCTTATTATTTGTTTGAGCAGGTGATGGCGCAACGACAAGAGAAGGTTTTTACTAGGTTTACGGCATCGGCGTCGGTGAATCATCAGTTATCGAATAAATTTAGAATATCATCTGGTGTTAATTTCTCTAATGATGTTTATCAGGGTGCTATTCCGTCTGTTAATCTTAATACTACTTATACTCCTAGTAATAGGGTGTCATTTATACTTACGGGCAGCTGGTATAAGTATCCTAATCAGGGGAATAGGGAGATTTTTAATGTTGAGGGGGGAGTAAGATATAATTTTTCGCGTGGTGTACCTCTAAAAGGAAGAAAAAGTTCTATTATTGCTAAGGTATATTACGATTATAACGCTAATGGCATATATGATAAGGGCGATGCGCCAGCTGAGGGTTATTTGGTTGAGATTGATCGTAAGGCTTTTATCTCTGGTGAGAAAGGGGAGGTGAAATATAGTTCGGTGCCTTTTGGTAGTTATGATGTGAAGCAGTTACAGGCCGGTGAGTGGTCGTTTAGCCGTCAGGAAATTGAGGTTAATAGCTACAAAACGAGTGTAGAGATACCGTTGCGACAGAGCGGCACTTTGCAAGGTAGTATTCGATATATAGTGGGTGAGAATAGTATTGAGATAAAACAAAGAAATGAAGGGTTCCGATTTACTATAACGAGTAATGATGGGAAGCTGAGGCAGACGGCTGTTTCAGATGGTCAGGGCAACTTCATTACTTTCCTCCCAACAGGCAACTACTCAATCACATTGGATGTGAGAACTCTTCCTGAACATACAGAAATTGAGGAAACGGTGAAAGATTTTACTATTGAAGGTGGCGGTGTTGTGAAATTGGAGCCCTTTGATATTGTTGTGAAAACGAGACAAATTAATGTGAGAAAGTTCTTTGCTCAGACTCCTGAGGAGTAATTTAAATATTCTGGATAGTTTAAATTGTTAAAAACTAACATTAGCTAATACTTTTTATAATCTCCCGTGTCTATAGTTTGTAGCTCGATAAAAATAATATTGAGAGAGAAACCTAATTATTAATTTAACATGTAATACAAACAACCATGGGAAGATTTCCAACAAGAAAGCGCTTTACATTTCTGATTACACTTTTTGTGTTGAGCACTATGTTTAGCTCTGCGCAAAAGGTTAGTCTGAATTTTAGTGGGCAAAATTTGAGAACTGTCTTGGAAAGTATAACTGAACAGACAGATTATTCCTTGGCATATAGCAAGGAAGCGGTGGATTTAAGTGATGCAGTATCTATTAATGTAACGGATGCTGATTTATCGCAGGTTTTAAATGAGTTGCTGACTTCCAGAAATATTGGATATGAGGTCAGGGACAATAAGATTTATATTTTTGATAGGCCTCAGGCTGCTAGTCAGGTTGCTCAAGGGCAACAGCAGGAGGTTACGATTAGGGGTACGGTATTAGACGATGAGGGGGAACCTATCATTGGTGCTAATATTGTGGTTCCGGGCACTACTATTGGTACTGTTACTGATGTTGATGGTAATTATACTATTAATATTCCAAGGGGTTCTTCATTGAGATTCTCGTTTATTGGATATGTTGATCAAGTGTTTGTTATAACTAATCAAACATCATTGAATGTGAGGTTAATTGAGGATTCTGAGTTACTTGATGAGTTGGTTGTAGTTGGTTATGGCGTTCAACGTAAAAGTGTTGTAACTGCTGCTATTAGTCAGGTTACTGCTGAAGAGCTTAATGTTACTCGCCCCACTCGTGTTGAGGATGCTTTGAAAGGTAAGGTTTCGGGCGTGCAGATTACTCAAAGCTCGGGACAACCAGGGTCCGACTCTAAAGTTAGAATTAGAGGTATTGGTACAATTAATAATAGTGAACCTTTGGTTCGCGTGCTGCCAACGGTGTTATTCTTGTAACTACTAAAAAGGGTGCAACTGGTAAAGCAACTATCAACTATGATGTTAGCTACGGTTGGCAAAATCCATGGAAGAAAAGAGAGATTCTGAATGTTGGCGAATATATGGTTATCATGAATGAATCGAGATTGAATGATGGTAACTTGCCTTTATTTAACGCCGAGCAAATGTCTTCGGCTGGTAATGGAACCGATTGGCAAGAGGAAACATTTTACTTTAATGCTCCTGTTCAGAATCATCAGGTGAGTGTTTCGGGCGGTACTGAAAAGGCCAGCTACTTCCTCTCTTTTGGTTATTTTGATCAAGCGGGTATTGTTGGTGGTAATTTCGACAGATCTAATTATAGTCGTTATAGCTTACGCTCAAACTCTACATATAATATATTTGAATCTCTTGATAGATCGTTTTTTAATAATATTGATCTTGGGGTTAATGTGGGTTACTCGAGAGATAAATCTACCGGTATTGAAACCAACTCTGAGTATGGTTCTATTTTAGGTAGTGCGCTTTCGTTTTCTCCTCTTGTGCCTGTTTATGCTGATGAAGAGACTGCTGCTTCTATTTTAGCGCAATATCCATACGCAGTAAGAAATGGTGATAGAGTATTTTCTATCCCTCCATCTGGTTTTCAAGAGATAGCTAACCCTGTGGGTATGTTGCATCAGCCTACTGCTGGTTTAAACAATTCTGACAAGCTGGTTGGATCTTTATGGGCAGAGCTTACTATTATACCTGAATTGAAATTCAGAAGCAGTTATGGTTTCGACATGGCTTTCTGGGGATACGATGCTTATTCTTTCCCATATTTCTTAGCTACTCAAGGTAAAGACCAGCAGTTTAGTACTGTTCAGAGTGAAATGAACAGAGGTTATACGTGGCAGGTTGAGAATTATTTCTCTTACAATAAGTCTTTTGAAGATGTTCATAACTTGTCATTTGTATTGGGGCAATCGGCTTCTAAATACAGCTATCGTAATTTAGGTGGAAATGATAGGGATTTGCTAGAGAATGATCCTAGTAAGGCTAATATAAATTATGCTATTGCCGATCCAAAAGATGAGCGTGTATGGGGTGGAACGGGTGGTTATAACTTCACCGCAAGAGCTTCATATTTTGGTAGGATAGACTATAACTATGACGAGAAGTATATGGTTCAGGCTACTGTTCGTCGCGATGGTTCTTCGGTATTTGGACCAGGTAATAAGTGGGGTGTTTTCCCTTCTTTCTCTGCTGGTTGGAATGTTACTAACGAAGAGTTTATGGGTGGCAGACCCGAGTGGTTTGATTATATGAAGCTGCGTGCCAGCTGGGGTAAGAATGGTAACGATCGTATCGGACAGTTCCTTTATACATCACTTATGAATGGTGGACAAAACTACTATTTCGGTGGTGGATATGATGTTGTGGAAGATCTTAAAAAAGTTGGAGAAAACGGTGGTCAGATGCAATATGGAAGTTCACCCGGTTACATACCCAATCCTAATGTCAAGTGGGAAGAATCTTCTCAAACTAACTTAGGTATCGATACTCGTTTTTTACGTGGTGCACTTACATTCTCTTTTGATTATTTCAAAAAGCAAACTATCGATATGCTAATGTATCAGCCAATTCCCTCTTATGTTGGAATAGGTGCTCCAATAGCAAACGTGGGTGATATGGAAAACTGGGGTATTGAATTTGAAACTGGCTGGATTAATAATATTGGCGATTTTAATTATTCGGTAACTGCTAATGCTTCATATCTGCAGAATAAACTTATAAACCTTGGTAACGAAACAGGAGAACAGATTTATGAAAGTGCAGGGGCATCAGGTGTTGGAAGTTATGTTAAAGGTATGAACTGAGAAGTATTCCCTTATTTTTATGGCTTTATAACAGACGGTTTATTCCAGAACCAGGCAGAAGTAGACGGTTATGTAAATGACGACGGAGAAAAACTTCAGGGTTCTGCTTTACCGGGTGATGTGCGTTTTGTAGACCTAAACGGCGACGGTGTTATCAGTGATGCTGATAAAACAAAAATTGGTAAGGGTATGCCCGACTGGACTTATGGTGTTACATTATCTGCTGATTGGAGAGGAATTGATATGAATCTGTTCTTCCAGGGAACAATCGGAAATGATGTTTACGACTTCTCACAACGTGGTGATATTCCTCTGAATAACCGCCCGGCATGGATATTAGATCGCTGGCACGGTGAAAATACTTCAAACAGAATTCCAAGAATGACATCTGCGAATCCAAACGGTAACTGGCGTTCTTCTGATCTGTATGTAAAAGATGGTTCCTATATGAGGCTTAAATCCGCACAATTAGGTTACACTCTTCCTTTGGATATCACAAGAAAAATTGCTGTTCAGCGTTTAAGAGTTTACGTATCGGCAGACAACTTGTTTACATTTACATCTTATGATGGTTTTGACCCGGAAATAGCTTCAGGAGGATATACTACAATAGGTATTGATCGTGGTATTTATCCACAGTCAAGAACAGTTTCAGTTGGAGCTAACATTACATTCTAATCTTAAAATTTCAGACAAATGAAAAAAACAATATATATACTCATATTTGCACTCCTGGTTTTAGGGCTTACCGGATGTAGCGATGATTTTCTCAGTGCTTCATCTACGGAGCGACAAGAAGCAGGTGCTCCTGCTTATGAGGGTGCAATTTTAGCAAACCTTGCATCAGCTTATCAAATTATGCTGTTTGACAGTTATGCAAATCAGAATTACAGCAGTATACCGCTTATGTCAGATCTGCGATCTGATGATATCTTTAAAGGTGGCGGAGATGCAGGAGACCAGCATCAACTGTATCTTCTTTCATTATTTACCTCAACACCCCAGCAGTCGTTGGACGGCTTGTGGAGTATTTTCTATACAGGTATTGCAAGAAGTAATAATGCAATCAGTGCTTGCGAAAATGCGATAGATGTTGATGAGGATAAGCTGAATCAATATAAGGCTGAAGCGCACTATTTACGGGCATACTACACACATTGGCTATGGAAATTCTGGGGTAATATTCCATATTTTGAAGAACCTTTAACAGAGCCTCCATACATGACAAAGCAATATACTGCTGATGAGATTTATTCAGAAATTATGGCTGATCTTGATATTGCAACAACTGATGGATGGCTTAGTATGAATACAACCGGTGCTGATTTAGGCAGAATAAACAAGGCAACTGCATTAATGCTTAAAGCACGTGTTGTAATGTATCAGAAAGATCAAAGCAGATATGGTGAAGTTACTGCAGATATGGCAGAGATTATAAATAGTGGTAAATTTTCATTATTTGATAATTTTTCAGAAATGTGGCTTGACCAAAATGAATTTTGTGAAGAATCAATTTTTGAAGTAAATCATCTGCCCGAAGGTAAAAGGTGGGATAGCGGCTGGCAGGGTTACGGAACAAACTTACCGGCATTTATTTCTCCAAGTGAGTTAGCTCTTGAAGGACCTGATGTATTAGGAAAATTTAAGGAGGATGGGGATTTGGGCCTGTTCGTCTGACTACTTGGGATATTTATGAAGATGGTGACTCTCGAAAAGCAGGTTCAATAAACGATTTTAGGGAAGAAAAATATTCTGTTCGTTTTCAGGATACCGGTTTGTTTTTGGCTAAATATGCTGCACGTATGGGTTACAATCCTCAGGGTGATGTTGATTTGAACTATGCTAATAATTTAAGAGTTTTCCGCTATGCTGAGACTTTACTTAACTATGCAGAAATGATTGTAATACACGGACAATCCGCTGTTGGCGGATTAACAGCACAAGCTGCTCTTGATCAGGTTCGCGAACGTGCTTTTGGTGAAGCAAAATCTATTCCGGCAACTGCTGAGAATATCAAGCTTGAACGCAGACGTGAATTTGTTGGAGAGGGAATGCGTTTCTGGGATCTTGTAAGATGGGGTGATACATCATTATTAACAGAAAACCTGCCTGAGTACAATAGTGTACGTACCTGGAGTGATAACTGGAAGTACCTGCCTATTCCACAATCAGAAATAGACAGAACTGCCGGCACTGAGTTCGCTTTACAACAGAATCCGGGATACAATTAAACCGATTCCCTATAATAGATAAATTGCTTTAAATAAAAATAAATATGAAGAATATAATAAAACAATTTTCGTGGCTATTATTGCTGCTCTTTATTGTTGCAGGATGCAGTCCTCAGGAAATGGACGATTATTCCTTGAGTAAGGTAGCTATGGTAACTGATGATATGGTATCATTCACACAGTCTGTTTCCCCTACAAGTGATAATGTAATTACATTTACCAGTACTACAGAGTTACCTGACGACGGTGTTTACACGATTCGGTGGGATTTAGGTAATGGTGCTTCAGGCAATAAATCTACAGTAACAGGAATCTATCCATTTGCAGGAGATTACACTGTAACTCTGTCTATTTACTCTGCTAACGGAGTAGTTGCCAAAAAGAGCGTAGTGGTAAGTTTTCCGGATAATGATTACAGTCTGGTTGATACTCCTGCTTACAGAAATCTTACAGGTGGTGCTGAAGATGCTGATGGAAAGACATGGGTGTTTGACCAGTACAATAATTTTGCAGATGAGGTTAAAGCAGCAGGATTTAATGTAAAAGGACACATGGGTTTGGGACCTCAGGGTTCACGTAGTCAGGAATGGTGGAGTGCAGCTTCCAACGACAAACAAGCATGGGAAATGTACTCTTCTAAATTTACCTTTATACAAAATGGAGTACAATTGATAATAGAAAAAGAGGGAAATGAAGGTTATGGACGAAAAGCCAGTGCTGCAAGTGTTGGAGGATTTACAGTTCACGGAGAAAGTGGTGACGATGTTTTCTTTACTTATAGTGGTGGTGATTATACATTCTCTCTCGATGAGTCGGGTGAATATCCAATTATGACTTTATCCGGAAATGCCTATTTGGGATACTATGCAGGAAGCCAGGATTATGAGATAATATATCAGACTGATAAAGTTATGGCTTTAAGGGTTAATAATACTGTTGAGAGTCAGGACTGGGTATTTATTTACTGTCTCGAAGAACTTAACGTGGAAGCTCCTCCTGCTCCGAAAACGTTGAAAGCTGTACCTTTGTTTGAAGACTTTGAGGGTGATGAGTATCTAGTTTTAAAACAGGAGGATATGGGCGGTTCAGCTAAGAGCGCAATTATCGGAAACCCTGTTCCACTTCCTATTAACGAATCCCCTTCTGTGTATCGTTACTGGAAGTCAACAGGTTTTTACAGCAATCTTTCATTCACAGCGCCTGATTATAAATTTGATCTGACAACGCAAAATAAGATAAGAGTAAAAGTGTTTATTCCGGCATTCAATGATTATACTACAGAAAATGCAACAGCAGGATCTTGGATAAGCAACACTAAATTGCAGCCTCAACTTGCCATTAAATTGCAGGATAGTGAGCATCCTGCTCCATGGGAAAACCAGACTGAGATTGTGAAGGCTAATCTTGAAATGGATAAATGGCTTGAACTGGAATTTGATTTCTCAGGAGTAGCCGGCAGGGAGGATTACGACCGTATTGTAATTCAGTTTGGTGCTGAAGGACATGCAGGCTCCGGATTCTTCTATCTTGATGATTTTGAATTTGGAGAATAATAAATACTAAGTAGCAAGAGGTTGCCTAGAAAATAAATTGGCAGCCTCTTGCTTTTACTATCGTGTTAAGATAGTGTTATAAGTGATATGCATTAATTTATGAAAAAAATGACCTCAATATTATTACTGTTTTCTGTTCTAATGGCAGCATGCGGTGGAAGTGGCGATCCGCTGCCAATTAACCCAAAGCCTGAAGTGGAAATAAATTGGGAGATATCTCCCACAGAAACAATCCTTTCAGGTGAAGGTGATACAAAAAACATTATTGTAAAGGCGAATGGAGACTGGTCTGTTACGTCAAGCCAACCATGGTGCAGTCTTACACCAAAAATAGGTGGTAACGGAGAAACATTGGTAAGAGTTTCTGCCTTTAGTAATCCTGTTTATGAATCCAGGAACGCAGAGCTTACGTTTGTTTCCGGGAAATATAGTCATAAATATACTGTGAAACAGGAAGCTGGTAAATTAGAGGATTATGTACCTGAAGGATATAACCTGGTATGGTCTGAGGAGTTTAATGTTGAAAGACTTAGCGATGGTAAGCCTGCTCTTCCTGATACAAAAAAATGGTGGTACGAGAATCTTCCAAAAGGTGCTGTTAACAATGAATTACAGACCTACGTAGGAGGCTTTCGAGGTAATGATACTGTGGCAGCAATTTATGACGGGACACTGAAAATAATTGCTCAAAAGAGCGGTAATGATGTTATTTCAGCCAGAATAAACACTATTGAAGCATGGACTTATGGTTATTTTGAAGCCAGGCTAAGAGTTCCAGGTGGCAGAGGTACATGGCCGGCATTCTGGATGATGCCAAAGAACTTTGAGAATTGGCCTCTGGATGGTGAAATTGATATAATGGAGTATGTTGGCTATGACCCGAATGTTGTTCATTCATCAGTTCATACTCAATCTTATAATCATACAATCGGCACTCAGAAAACAGCAAGTAAAAAAATACAGAATGCTGAAACTCAGTTTCATGTTTATGCAGTTGAATGGACACCCGAATACATAAAAGGTTTTGTTGACGGTGAAGAGTACTTCAGATTTGATAATGATGGAACAGGTAATAAAAATACATGGCCATTTAATGCTCCGTTCTATCTTAAGCTTAACCTTGCATGGGGTGGCGACTGGGGTGGTGCTAAAGGTATAGATGAAACAGCTTTACCTGCAACTTACGAAATTGATTATGTGAGAGTATATAAGAAATAGGAATAATTAATATGAAGAAATTTAGTTTGTGGATACTATTGATGCCAATACTTCTGGCATGCAATAGTAGGGTAAGTATTTCAGAGTTGGGGCTTGATGCCGGTATTGAAAGCAAGATTGATAGCATCATGGCTCAAATGACTATTGAAGAGAAGATTGGTCAAATGTCTCAGTTTGCACTTGATCTGATTGGCAAAGGAGGTAATGCTTATTACAGTGACGAGCCTTTCGAGATTGATCCTGCGATGCTTGACACAGTGATTGGGAAGTATAAGGTAGGGTCAATCCTGAATACAAGTAACAATCGTGCCCGCACAACAGAAGTATGGGAAAACTCTATCCGACTCATTCAGGAGAGAGCTTTGCAGGAAACTGGGATTCCTGTTATTTATGGGATAGATGCTATACATGGCGTTACTTACACTGCAGGAGCCACTTTTTTTCCACAGGAAATTGGGATGGCAGCTACTTTCAACCGTGAGATTGTGGAGCGTGGAGCACAAATCACAGCTTACGAAACTCGCGCAAGTAATATTCCATGGAATTTCTCACCAACTATGGATGTTGGTCGCGATGCACGCTGGTCACGACAGTGGGAGAGTTATGGTGAAGACACTTACCTCAATGCACAAATGGGTACTGCAACTGTACGCGGATATCAGGGCAGTGACAGGAACAGTGTAAGGAACAGTAATATAGCAGCCTGTTTGAAGCATTATCTGGGTTATGGAGTACCTGTTTCAGGTAAAGATCGTACACCGGCAGTCATTTCTGAAAGTGAATTGCGGGAGAAATTCTATGAGCCGTTTCGTGCAGCAATAGTTGATGGCGGTGCGCTGTCAATAATGGTTAATTCCGGTATAATTAATGGTGTTTCAACTCATGCCGATTACAGGTTACTAACGGAGTGGATTAAAGAAGATCTTGGTTTTGACGGTGTAATTGTGACTGATTGGGCAGACGTCCAGAATTTATATACCCGTGATAATATCTCTAAGGATTATAAAGGTGCAGTTAAAGCTGCAATAAATGCAGGGATTGATATGGTAATGGAGCCATATAATCTTGCTTTTTGCCCTGCTTTGAAAGAACTTGTAGAAGATGGTGAGGTTTCTACGGAGCGTATAGATGATGCAGTTCGTAGGGTGTTGAGATTGAAATACCGACTGGGACTTTTCGAAAAGCCATATTGGCCGAGAGCTGAATTCCCCGACTTTGGAAGCAATGAGCATGAAGCGGTGGCTAAATCTGCTGCAGCGGAGTCAATAACACTTCTGAAGAATGAGAACACTGTTTTGCCATTACCGTCTAACGCTCGTATCCTTGTAACCGGACCAAATGCTAACTCAATGCGCACTCTTAACGGTGGCTGGAGCTACTCATGGCAGGGGGAGAAGACTGAGGATTTTGCCCAGCAATATAACACTATCTATGAAGCTCTACAGAATAAATTCGGCACAGCAAATGTTAAGTACGAGCCTGGTGTAACATACAAAATGGATGGTCAGTATTTCGAAGAAAATACTCCGGAAATCCAAAAAGCTGTTACAGCAGCTTCTGGTGTTGATTATATAGTACTTTGTGTGGGTGAAAATTCATACTGCGAGACTCCGGGAAACCTGGATGAACTCACCCTTTCGGAAAATCAGACTAATCTGGCACTGGCATTACAGAAAACGGGAAAGCCAGTTATCCTTGTTCTTAATGAAGGTCGTCCGCGACTGATTCGTGAAATCGAACCGGGTTCTGCTGCGGTAGTGCAAACTTATCTTCCGGGTAATTTTGGCGGAGATGCGCTTTCTGATATTCTTAGCGGTGATATCAACCCGAGTGGTAAATTACCTTATACATACCCAAAGTATGAACAGGGATTGATTACTTACGATCACAAACCGAGTCAGAATATCGCTGGCAAAATGGAAGGTGCTTATGATTATGGAGCACAGACTTCTGTTCAGTATCCTTTTGGATTCGGACTAAGTTATACCACTTTCACCTATTCAAATATGAGTGTTGATAATACTGATTTCACCTCTGATGATATTGTTAAGGTTTCTGTAGATGTTACCAATAGCGGAGAAGTGGAAGGCAAGGAGTCTGTTTTATTATTCAGCAGCGATCTTGTAGCTTCACTTTCACCAGATGTGCGTCGTTTGAGAGGATTTGAAAAGATATCCCTGAAACCGGGTGAAACAAAAACGGTTACTTTCGACCTTAAAGGTGAAGATCTGGCTTATGTTAACGAACTGGGAAAATGGACAATTGAAGAGGGAGAATTTATGCTGCAGCTGGGTGATCAGACTACAAATATAAACTGTACTAAAACAAAAGTTTGGGAAACTCCAAATAAGTAACACGAAACAATCTGCGACAGGATTTTATCTGAACGGGAGCACTTAATCAAAAGTGTTCCCGTTTTTGCTTTAAAAATACAAATTCATCTGTTTTTTGGTGAATAATTGTCTTTAGTGGGGAAATTTTTGCTGAGCCTCTTTCATGAATTCATCGAAAAGGCTTCTTAGTTGTACTTCATTTGCTGCAAGTACTTCAATCCCAAGGGTAGGATTGATTGCCGAGCTACTGTGAACAGACATAATTTTGAGCGAGTATTGCAGTCCGTCATAAGTGGCATATTCCTCGAGACGGTTGGTTCTTATGAAATGGAATATAAAACCTTTCACCTTTTTAGGTAACCACCTGTAGTATAACAAAGCTGAGAGATAAAAATTACGAGAGAATTTTCCGAGGCTCTGCCCGTTACTATAACGTTCAAAATCAGAGGCAAGCAGGTAGTCGTAATACATATCTGCCATTATTCCCGAATAGCGCCCGAAAGAGGGACGAAGAATGTCAAGTGTCTCACGAAATATAGGGTGTGTATCTGTAAAGTGATCGATCTTCCTGTGTAACAGGATTCCCTTTTGGAAACAAGAAGGATATTTTTCATAACTTCTGCCTTTTACAAAATCTCCAATGAAATTGCCAACTGCAACCCTGCGGTTTGTTCCTGAAAAATATATATGAGCAAGATAGTTCAAATTACAAATACAAAATAAATATCATAAAGAAGTGATTCACTGCAAAGTTAATCAATTATCTTGAGCTGTGTAAATAAGAGAGTTCCACTTATTGAATTGGATATGTTTCGTTTATTAGATGTATATATTTAGTATATGATCAGCATATAATATTACGAGGTTGATATAAGCCGGATATAAGCGGAACATAAGCCGGTAATAAGCGGGTAACGGACTTTTCCCCTATAAAGTAGGGCAAAATCAGGTCCCGGAAAAAGAACACTTTTGGTGTGTGCTTAATCCGGGACAATTATTAATGTAGTTGAAAGTTTAGTTGGAGAACGACCTTTTAGCTCTCTTTAAAGTGAATCATCTCTGATTGTAAGCCGTTTTCCGCTATGTAATCATTTATGACCTCAAGAAACTCTGCGCCGAAACGGGCAAGTTTTTTCTTGCCGAAGCCATAGATTTTTAAAAGATCCTTGTCGGTCTCAGGCATGTAGTCGGCCATTTGTACAAGTGTTTTTGTGGATGCAACTATGTAAGGGGGGAGGTTTTCATTTTCACTCATATAGTTGCGGACTTGCACCAGCTCGTTTAAAAGGTCGGGGTGTTTGGATTTGAGCTGTACTGATGTTTTACCGCGACTGTAGGATTTAATATTTAAATCAGGCACTTTAAATTTATTACGTGCAGTATAATAAGCCTCTACACTGAAATGATCGGCAGTTGCTTTAATAAGATGTTTTTTCAGTGCTAAATCTGTAAAAATTGAAGATATCGACTCATCGTACTCTTTTGCGTTTGCTTTACTATCGGTTGTGGCCGGTGATTTTTTAATAGAATCCATTAGAGTCTCAAGCTTTTCAATAAAATATGCAGAGGATGAATTTAGACGTTCTGAAAGAAATTGAGTATCAACATTATCAGGGCTGACTATCCTATTCAGCTGAACTTTGAATTTTTCAGCTACCTGATCGATTTGCTCCAGCTGTTTACATATCTCGTCTGTAAAAGGGATTGTCTCTTCGTTAAATGATGGCTCTTCACCTTTTGTTGCGAAGTACCATGATCGAGCAGCATTATAAATTGGATTAAAGTTGTATAACTGAAGGAGTAATGAGTTTTTGAACTGTTTTCTGGCATTCTCCAATTCGCTGTTAATAAATACTTCGTCGGGTTTAGATGAAGAAAACTGCACTATCTGTTCGTCTACACTAATACTTTCGTAAATGACAGGACTCTTTAAGATTATCCCTTCTAATGATTTGCATCGACTCAGGGCAACGTAGACCTGACCCGGAGAAAACGCTTTACCTGCGTCTATAACAGCCTTGTCAAAAGTCAAGCCCTGGCTTTTATGAATTGTTATTGCCCACGCTAATCGTAATGGAATCTGTTCGAAAGTTCCGATAATCTCCTCTTCGATAACATTGGTTTCCTGATTAGTGCTATAGCGAATATTTTCCCAGGTTAGTGTAGAAACGGAAATTTCATGATGATCTTCGGGACACTCTACTGTAACAATATCATTATTTATAGAGGTAATAACACCAATTTTACCGTTATAAAACCGTCTAGGTGTTTCTGTGTCATTTTTTATGAACATCACTTTTGCACCCTCTTTTAGTTCAAGAATTTCGTCTACAGGAAATGCATTTTCGGGAAATGATCCTTTTACAATTGCAGGAAATTTATGAATTGAAGTTTTTAGCTTGTTCATCTCAGCGCTGTTTATGTTATCAGCGCTGTAGTTATGGGTTGTAAGTGTTATGTAATTTTCTTCTGTGGGAGGGTTGAAGTCGGGTATATACCTACTTTTAAGCAGATTGATGCCCTCTGTAGATAGCGAATTGTTTCTGACCTCATTAAGAACCTTGATAAACTGATTATCCGATTGTCTGAATATCTTATCAAACTCCAGATAAACAGGCGGATGTTCCTTAATAACATGGCTATGAAAAAAATAAACGCTTTCGTAATATTCAGATACAATATTCCACTCATCTGCTTTGGCAACAGGCGAAAGTTGGTGCATATCGCCAATAAATATCATTTGCACACCGCCAAAAGGTTCCGAACGCCGGTTCCGAATAGTTCTGAGTACAGCATCAATTGCATCAACAACGTCAGCACGAACCATACTGATTTCGTCAATTACAAGGACTTCCAGTTCACGGATAACACTACGGCGTGTTTTGTTCATCTTTATGCGGGAGATAAGTGATGACCGACCCGACGGAGTGGGTGTGAAAGGTGTAAAAGGCAGATGAAAGAAAGAGTGGATAGTTGTCCCGCCGGCATTTATTGCCGCTACACCAGTAGGTGCAACTACCGCAATTTGTTTGGTTGTTTGTTCACGAAATTTACGAAGAAAAGTGGTTTTTCCAGTTCCGGCCTTACCTGTTATAAATATATTCCTGTCGGTGTTGACAGCAAATTCCATCGCGCATTCATAAGGATTAGAATAGTGCATCTGAAGATTCTGTTTTAGTGTTTATCACAAACTTACTAAATTTTGAAGTCAGAAGAAAATAAACATGCACCATCACCAAAGCTACATCCTGTCAGGAACATCAATTCCAAAGAACGACATACCTTTTTTAATGGTGAGAGCTACATTCTTTGAAAGTACCAAACGGAAATCGCGCAATGGGCTGTTCTCTTCACGAAGTATCGTGAAGTCGTGGTAGAACTGGTTATATTCTTTGGCGAGATCATAAATATAATTTGCTATTAGCGAAACGTTATATTCCGATCCTGCCTGTTTAACGACATAATCAAATTCACTGAGCAGTTGTACCAGTCCCTCTTCTTTCTCTGATAAAAGGATTGTGCTGTTGAGGTTTTCAGGTATTACAATCCCCTGATCTTCAGCTTTACGAAGTACAGATTGAATGCGGGCGTGTGTATATTGAATAAAAGGACCTGTATTCCCGTTGAAATCGATAGATTCTTTTGGGTTGAAAGTCATATTTTTCTTTGGGTCTACCTTCAATATAAAATATTTGAGCGCACCTAATCCAACCATTCGTGAGATAGCTTCAGCTTCTTCCGAAGTGACATCATCCAGTTTACCCAGCTCTTGTGAGGTCTCGTGTGCTGTCTCAATCATTTCAGACATCAGGTCGTCGGCATCAACAACAGTACCTTCACGTGATTTCATTTTACCTTCAGGCAGTTCAACCATCCCGTAAGAGAAGTGAACCAATCCTTTGCCAAATTCAAAGCCAAGCATATCAAGAAGTATAGATAACACCTGGAAATGGTAATTCTGTTCGTTACCCACCACATAAATCATCGTGTCTATAGGGTAGTCGTCGAAACGAAGTTTGGCAGTACCGATATCCTGAGTCATGTAGACCGACGTACCGTCTGCACGCAGAAGCAGCTTGTGATCCAAGCCATAGGCGGTAAGATCTGCCCATACAGAACCATCCTCTTTTTGATAAAAAAGGTCCTCTTCTAATCCACGAAGTACCTCATCCTTTCCTGCCAGGTAAGTTTCTGATTCGTAGTATATTTTATCAAAAGAAACACCCATTTGCCGGTATGTTTCATCGAAACCCGCATATACCCAGTCATTCATCATCTTCCAGAGATTGACAGTTTCAGTATCATTTGCTTCCCATTTTCTGAGAAGTTCACGAGCCTCCTCCATCAGTACCGATTTTTCTTCAGCCTCCTCTTTGGAGATACCTTTTTCCTGCAATTCCGCAATCTCCTTTTTGTATTGCTGGTCGAACATGACATAATAATCTCCAATCAGGTGATCACCCTTTTTGCCCGAAGATTCCGGAGTCTCACCGTTTCCCCATTTCTGCCATGCCAGCATGGATTTACAGATATGTATTCCTCGGTCGTTTACAATATTGGTTTTAACCACTTTCTTGCCGTTTGCCTTCAAAACCTCACTCAGTGCATGCCCCAGAAGGTTATTGCGAACATGCCCCAGGTGCAATGGTTTGTTTGTATTAGGAGAAGAGTATTCCACCATAAATAGTGGTGAATCATCATTAACAGGAGTAAATCCGAAATTGGGGTTTGAATCAATATCTTCTAGCAATTCCACCCAAACAGAAGGTGCAATAATTAAGTTTAAAAATCCTTTAATAACGTTGAACTCCGAAATAACTGCTGTTTGTTCCGACAGGTATTTACCAATTTCTTCTGCTGTCTCCTCTGGTTTTTTCCTTGATATTTTAAGCAGAGGGAATGTAACAAGAGTGTAGTGTCCCTTGAACTCTTTCTTTGTTGTCTGCAGTGTTATCTGAGATTCCTCTACATCTGCATTGTATAGCTTCTTGATTGCGCTAATAATGGCTTCCTGAAGGATATGTTCGATGTTCATAATGTTATTTTTTTCTCACTAATTGCGCAAAGTTAAGAATTTTAGTCAAATCTTCTATTGCAAAAGGGATTTATGGAGCTGTGTTCAAACTGTTACCTTATGATAGTTTGCATCAATAGCTTCTGTTATTTTTGAAGAGACAGTTTCTGAGTTGCTTTTATCTATTATATCCTGAATTACCAGTCCCGAAAGAGTGAAGCCGAATATAGCGGTAACCTGAACCATTGTTCCGTTTATCCTTGCTTTTCTGAAACTTCCATTCTCATCGGCATTATTTAGAGCATTTTCACCTCTGTTTTTCTGAATCTCTTCACTATATACGCAGAGAATTGGTTTTGCCGTTTTCTCACCCTTTTTCATCTTCTCCCTGAGTGCAGCAGCCAGCTTGCAACCTCTCACTTTCCAAAATTCTGTTACTCTGATCTTCTGTGGATCAAGCTTTAGCCCTGCCCCCATTGATGATATGGTGACAGCATTTGTTTTTGAGGCTGTTACAAGAAGATGAGCCTTGTTTGAGAGGGAGTCAATTGCATCAATTATGTAATCATACTCCTCAAGATGAAATGAGCCGGAAGATTCAGAATCATATATTTCGGGGATTGCAGTAATAAATGCGTTAGGATTAATTTCCTGAAGTCGGTTTTTAAGTACATCTACCTTTAGTTCACCAATCGTTTTAGTTGTTGCCGGGAGCTGACGATTGATATTGGCTAAGGCAACGCGGTCCGAATCAACAATTGTAAGATTCATTATCCCGCTTCTTATAAGTCCTTCGGCACACCAACTGCCAACACCACCCACACCAAAAAGTATGATTTTCTTTGTAGCTATTTGTTGCATAGCAGCAGAACCGACCAATAGTTCAGTGCGGGCGAAAAGTTCGTTGTACTCCATAAATTTTATATTAATCCGCAAAATTAATATCAATCAGGCATAAAAAAAAGCACATCCCGTTAAGAATGTGCTTAGTTTAAAAAATCCTCTATATCGATTAATAATATTTATCGTTTTTAGGTTCGAAATATGCTTGATCATGAAGACATGTAGGACATTTTTTTGGAGCCTTTTTGCTTTTAATCACATATCCACAGTTGCGGCACTGCCACTCAATTTCTTCTTCACGAGCGAACACTGTTCCATTATTTACACGTTCAAGAAGTTTATTATACTGCTCTTCATGAATAGCCTCTGCTTTTGCAATCATCCTGTACATGGTGGCAATTTCTTTGAAACCCTCTTCTTCTGCAATATCTGCAAACTTTGGATACAAATCTACCCATTCCTCATTTTCTCCTTCGGCAGCAGCTTTCAGGTTCTCAGCTGTAGTTCCTATAACGCCTGCAGGAAATGCTGCAGTGATCTCTACCATTCCGCCCTGTAGATATTTAAACATTCTTTTTGCATGCTCCTGTTCCTGATTGGCTGTTTCCTGAAAGATAGCTGCAATTTGTTCATAACCCTCTTTTTTTGCTTGTTTGGCAAAGTATGTGTAGCGCATACGAGCCTGAGATTCACCTGCAAAAGATTGCATAAGATTTTTTTCGGTCTGTGTTCCTTTTAAACTTTCCATCTTTGTGTTTATTTTAGTGTTATTAAGTTGTTTGCCTGGTTTTGGATAATTGATTTTAAAGTTTTGTCTTATAAACAGATATGTTGTAGAACATTAAAACTTTCAGTACAAAAATAATGAATTCTAACATTAAATAAAAATTAGAATTCTCACAGTTAGTTATTTGGACTGGTTCTAAATCTCGCTAAGTTCGAGCCAACGCATAGTTTTTTCGTCAATGAGGTTTAGCAGTTCGGTAAGTCTGTTTGATTTACTCATTAATTCTTCAGTAGATAATATTCCGGACGATATCTCTTCACTGATTGATTCTTTCTCAGCTTCCAGATCTTTTATTTCCTGTTCAAGCGCATCAAATTCACGCTTTTCTTTAAAGGTTAATTTTGTCTTTACCTCATCCTTTTGCTTTCGTTCCTGTGGCTCTGATTCAGCTTTCACACTCTTAATTTCCTCGAGCTGTTTCTTATCTTCCGCTGTTTTCCATTCTCTGTATTGAGTGTAGTTGCCCGGGAAATTCTGAATCTGTGCATCACCATGAAATACAAGAAGATGGTCTACCACCTTATCCATAAAATATCTATCGTGTGACACCACTATCAGGCACCCTTTGAAAGTTGCAAGATACTCTTCAAGAATATTTAAAGTGATTATATCCAGATCGTTTGTGGGTTCATCAAGCACAAGAAAGTTAGGGTTAGTGATAAGTACGGTGCAGAGGTACAGTCGCCTTTTTTCTCCACCACTAAGTTTATATACATAATTGTGTTGTTTTTCAGGTGGAAACATAAAGTGCTGAAGAAACTGAGAAGCTGTTAGTCGCCTACCATCACCCTGATCAATTACATCAGCAATATCAGTAACTACATCAATAACTTTCTTCTGATCATCAAATTTTAAGCCATCCTGACTATAATATCCAAAATTCACCGTTTCACCGATTTCGAAATATCCTTCATCCGGTTTCTCAACACCCAGCAACATTTTTATGAAAGTAGATTTTCCGGTACCGTTATTACCAACAATACCCATTTTCTCATATCTGGTGAAGTGATAATTAAAATCTTTGGTAATTTTTATCTCATTAAAACTTTTACTTACATGTTTTGCCTCGAAGATTTTTTTACCTATATATGAACCTTTTGATGCAAGGTTGATATTTTTCTCTTCTCGCTGTTTATTAACTTTTTCTTCCAGAGAATAAAAAGCTTCTATTCTGGATTTTGATTTTGTGCCCCTTGCCCGAGGCTGGCGTCTCATCCAGTCGAGCTCTTTTCTCATAAGGTTTTTAGCTCTTGAAACTTCCGCATCTTGTGTTGAAATGCGCTCATCACGCTTTTCCAGGTAGTATGAGTAATTTCCTTTGTAGGAGTAAACCTGTTTGTCGTCGATCTCTATAATTTGTGTACATACTCTATCAAGAAAATAGCGGTCGTGTGTGACCATGAGCAGACTAATATTGTTTCTTGTGAGATACTCCTCAAGCCATTCAACCATTTCCAGGTCGAGGTGGTTAGTAGGTTCGTCAAGAATTACCAATTCAGGTTCGCTAATAAGTACATTTGCAAGTGCTACACGCTTTATCTGACCTCCCGACAGCTCTCCAATTTTTTGATGAAAATCGAAAATTTTTAGTTGGGATAGAATGTTTTTTATCCGTTGCTCATAATCCCAGGCATTATTGAGATCCATTTCTGCCAATATTCGAGAAAGATCATCCTGATTTCCTGAGGAAATGATATCCTCATACCTTGCAATCAGTTTAACAATATCATTGTCTGCGCTGAAACAAGCCTCCAGTACAGTTAACTCAGGATCAAATTCAGGCGACTGCTCCAGATAATCTACTCTGATATCGTTGCGAAATACCACCCTTCCACTATCGTAAGGCTCTTTGCCGGCTATAATATTCAGTAAAGTGGTTTTACCCGATCCATTTGCAGCAATCAGTCCAATCTTATCTCCCTCAGCTATCCCGAAAGAAATATCCTTGAATAGTAAAAGATCACCAAAGCTTTTTGTGAGAGAATCTATTTGTAAAATCGGGTTAGGCATATATAACAGAATTAGAGGGCAAAAATACAAAAAACAATCGACATCATATTATATGATTCATGTCAACCTTCAGAATCTCCATCTTATGTATGTGAAAATATCAGTTCTGCTGTTCCCGTTTATCAGTTCTGTGCCGGAACCTATAACATCCCTGTTGAAGTAATTTGTATAACCCGCCTTGGCAGAGATAGTCAGTGATGAAGTGATTTCATATTTTGCAGAAAGTGCAAGTCTTACCCCTTTTCCATAAAAAAAAGGCATATAGAATGTGCTCAAAAGGTTTCTCTCATAAGAGTAAAGACGTGAATTGTAAGTGTCTGTATTAAACCAAGCGAGATAAGCATCACCTTTCAAAGGACTTTTACCTCTGTATGCGATATTTTGGGAGATCATAATTCCTCTTTCTGAGGGTTGATATTTTGCCGTGTATTGTGCAAAATCTACGGTGGTTCGCAAATTCCATCCACTATCATATTCATGGTTATACCTTAAACGGATTTTATTAGTTGTATAGGGTAATACAGATTTATTCTCTTGTTCGGGGTGATCCAGGTTTTTCTCTTTCATCTTAAACTTATAGCGTGCCTCAAGATAAGACTGCGGAGAGAGAGTATAAGTTCCTATAAAGTAGAAATCTGTTGCTTTAGAAGGTCCGTCTACTCCATATTTCCACCAGGGAAATTTGACTAAATCAAGATAGGTATTAACGATAAACCTCCTAAAGGGTTTAAAGACAGCTCCTATAAATAATCCGTTCTCATTTTGAATTCTGCTGCCTTCGGAAAAGGACTGTGCATGTAAGGCGTTATATGTTGTCGGGTAATATCGATGTAGCAAGGTGAAAGAAACTTCTGTATTAGGTCTGTATTGTAACGAATTTAACGTAGCAACAGCACCGTCTTGAGACATCGCGGTCTCTCCTGCAAAAATAAAACCCGGCAGTTGATAAGAATAATCAATACTGGCATTAAAATTTTCATACCCTCTTAAATAGTGTTTATTATATTCATATTCAACAGGATTATACATTCTGTTGTAATTGTGGTAAACTCCGCTTATACCTGCCTGAAAACGATTTTTTCGTAAGTTTATATTTCCTCCTGTAACCTGCTCCCTGCTATTATTTTTCTTTTCTATTTCTAGTTTTGTACGATGAAGTCCGTCAACCTTAAAAGAAGTAATGTGACCGGCATCTGATAGATTTGCATCTATACTATTATTTGAGTAGAATGTTGTTAATGAGAATTTTCCAAGATCGAAGACAGCTGCACCACCCCTGAAAAAATTGCTTTCTGCAGTAGAGAAATGTCGTTTTGGAACTATTGTACGTTTAGCAATATTATCAATACCCCAGGACTTGCTTCCAGAAAAGTCGTTATTCAGAATAAGTCCTTGTCCGAAAGATAAACGGTAATCTCCTATCGCCAAAGTGTTAAGCTTGCCAAGATCACTTATAATCAGATGCACCCCGTAATGATCATATCCTTTTGGATAAGAGTGTTTAAAGAAGGGTTCACCAGAATCTTTTTCGGCAGTAAAACCGACCTGAACTTTATCTTTATATTTTAATGAATATCGCAGTGAAGTATAAAAGTTTTCTCCTTGATACTCCCTGTTTGGATAACGCTCGAGAATGCTGTCAGTAAACTCGCCGTAACCTGCTCGGGGTGTGAGTGTTTTGTCGTAACGCAACTGAACTTCGTGACGTGCATACTTAATTGAATTGTTTATCTGTTTGATGTCAGGAGTCTCTATTCTCTTTTCATCAGCATTTCCCACGTAAAAAAAGGGGATAATCAATTGAATTGTTTTAAAATTAAGGTAAGGCACATTTCTCAACTCATAAACAGTCATTAATGGTCTGTTTATTTCGAGGAATTGAATGAGTGAAGTGATTTCTTCTGCCGACAGTAATGGAAAGCGTTCAAGCTGATATCGGGAAACATCGTTAAGATTCATGGGGTTGTTTTCGAGATAGAGCAGTTCTTCATACATATTGTCAACAGTAACAGAGCTTACCTGATCTTCTTCCGCAAGTTGAATTATATATTCCCGCCAGTTGTTGTTTTGTGCATTGATGTTACAGGTTAAACAAATAAAAAAACAATAAATGCAGTTGTAATATTTGATTTTCATTTAAGTAATAGATTTCTAAACTAAAGCTAAATTTTAAAGTAAAGCTATATCAACAAATTAATAGCTTGAATCAACCATATACCGGAAAGCATTCCGGCTCCGAAAAGCATCAATCTGCCATTTAAGATGTCTCCCGATTTTCTTAGTTTTATATCGCTTTTGAAACTAGTATATATAAGAGTTATTGTCAAAAATATATATAATAATCCGTTGAGTTCGTCGCTAACATTCAATATTCTTGTAACTGACAGGGTTTTAAATAAAACAAACACTAGTACAGCTAAAGCAAATGTCCAGCTTAATCTAAATTGTTCTTTTAAATTCATATCATTGTTGTTAACAATTAATCTATTCTGTTTTCTGTAATTGCGAATTTATGTAAAATATTTTGATTTATTTAGTAAAACAGGAGTGTTTCTTAAAAAGAATGATATTTACTCTCTAAGTCAATTAATCAACTAAAGGAATTTTATATCTTTACAACTGTTTAGCTGAACAAGACAATGAAAAGAGTAATATTTTATTTACTTATCCTTGGAATCTCTTACCTTTCATGTGGAAAATGGGGAAGAAATAATCAAGTGTATGATTTCCCTCAGATAGTGCAAACTGACACTTTGAGAGTACTTACACTTAACACATCAACATCATACTTTATTTATCGTGATCAGCAGATGGGATTTCATTATGATATGATTTCTGATTTTTGCAGGCAACACGGACTTATACCTCAAATTATAGTTGCTGAGAATGCAGATGATATCACTAATATGCTGCTGAATGGTGATGGTGATGTGATTGCCTATAATTTACCTGTTACAAATGAGATGAAGGATTCCTTTTTGTATGCGGGATTCAGGCATATATCTCATCAGGTGTTGATACAGAGGGTCCGACAGGTTGATTCTATGCTTACTGATGTAGTTGAACTTATCGGTAAAGAGGTTACTGTAATTGACAATTCGAAATATTTTGAAAGAATAGAAAATCTGAATAGTGAACTTGGTGGTGGTATAATAATTGATAGGGCTGATAGTGATTCTTTGGCAGCTGAAGACCTGATTCGCATGGTTTCCTCCGGAGAGCTTGAGTTTACTGTTTCGGATGACGATCTCGCAAAGTTAAATCAAACATATTTCAGAAACCTTGATGTACACTTACCCATAAGCTTTGATCAAAGATCTTCATGGATGGTCAGAAAAGATAGTCCGATACTTGCTGATTCTTTAAACAGCTGGTTTGAGAGAACAAAATCAGAACCTGTTTATCTTCGAATAGAAAAACGTTATTTTGAAGAGACGAAAGGTTATTCTGAAATCAGACAATTGTCTGTTAATGATAATTTAAACTTGGGTGTAATTTCACCTTATGATGTCTATTTCAAGCGATATGGTGAACAGACCGGCTTGGATTGGCGTTTACTAGCTTCTGTTGCATATCAGGAATCAAGCTTTCAGAGTGAAGGTAGTTCATGGGCAGGAGCTGCCGGCCTGATGGGATTAATGCCTTCAACAGCAGCTTCTTTAGGAGTTGATAATAACAATCTGTATGATCCTGAATCTAACATTCGCGCAGGTTCTGAATATCTGAGGATGCTATATGATGTATTTAGTCCTGTTGAAGATTTGGGAGAGCAGCTAAAAATGGCTCTGGCAGCATATAACGGAGGTATAGGGCATGTTTTTGATGCAAGAGCACTTGCAGAAAAATATGGTGCTGATCCTGATATTTGGGATGGGAATGTTGAAAGATATATTCAGCTTAAACGTCTTGAGCAGTATTATAATGATCCCGTATGCAAGAACGGGTATTTCAGGGGAGATGAAACCGTAAACTATGTTATTGATGTAATTGACAGATGGGAGCACTACAAATTAAGGATTAAAGAATGATGCTTTCAATTATAGTTAAATAAAAAAATCATTATCTTTGTGTTTGTATCAAAGTGAGTAATCTATTGAAATATTGAAAAATGTCAGTCATAATTAAAAAAGTCAGTTCAAAGGATGATTTAATGAAGTTCATCCAATTCGGTATCGATCTATACAAAGAAAATGAATATTTCGTACCACCATTGATTTATGATGAGAGAGCAACTCTTAACAGGAGTAAGAATCCGGCATTTGACCACTGTGATGCTTCCTATTTTCTTGCTTATCGGGAAGGAAAAATAGTTGGAAGAATTGGTGTGTTCATCAATTATAAGTCAAACGAAAGATGGAATCAGAAATATGGAAGATTCGGTTTTGTAGATTTTATAGATGACAATGATGTGGTAGATGCTCTCTTTGGCGCAGCAGAAAGCTGGGCTCGTTCCAGAGGTATGGAGAAAATTCATGGTCCTTTGGGATTTACTGATCTGGATCACGAAGGTATGCTTATTGAGGGATTTGACAGATTGGGTACAATGGCAACAATATACAACTATCCTTACTATCCCAAACATTTGGAAAGAATGGGATACATGAAAGATAAGGATTGGCTGGAATTCCTTATACAGATTCCTTCTGAGGTGCCGGAGCGTTTCTCAAGAATGGCTGACATAGTTAAGAAAAGGTTCGGGCTTATAGTAAAACATTTCGACCGAAAACAGGATGTTTACCCTTACGCAAAAGAGATGTTTAAACTCATAAACAGGGCTTATAAAGATCTTTATGGTTATGTAGAGCTGAGTGAAAGGCAGATAGATTATTATGTAGATATGTATATTCCTATGATACGCCTTGAGTTTGTAACATTAGTATTAAGGCAGAATGACAATAAGCTTGTAGGTGTTGGAATTGGATTACCCAGCATGTCGGATGCTCTCAGGAAAGCAAAAGGCAGATTCCTGCCTAATGGGTGGTATCATCTTTACAAAGCTTTGAAAGGCAAAGGGCATAATGGCATACTCGACCTGCTAATGGTCGCGGTGGATCCTGAATATCAAGGTAAGGGCGTTAATGCGTTAATGTTTAATGAGTTTATACCTGCTGCAAATAAATTAGGTATGACAATGGCTGAAAGTAATGTTGAACTAGAAGATAATAACAGGGTTCATTCATTATGGAACGGCTTGGAAGTTGAGCAGCACAAGAGGAGAAGAGCCTTTATAAAAAATCTTTAGAGGAGAATAAAAAAAGTGGATGAAATAAATAAAGAGTTAAAGATATTACAAGATAATTATCAGGAAGAAAATATTGTCACACTAGAGTGGAAAGAGCATATACGCCGTCGCCCCGGGATGTATATCGGAAAGCTGGGTGATGGGGCGTCAAGCGACGATGGTATTTATGTTCTTTTAAAAGAGGTTCTCGATAATTCAATCGATGAATTTATGACGGGCTTCGGGAAAACAATAGAAGTTATTGTTGAGAACGAAAGTGTGATTGTGCAAGACCATGGACGCGGCGTACCACTCGGCAAAGTAAAGGATGTTTGCTCTAAGATGAATACGGGTGCCAAGTATGACTCAAAATCCTTTAAAAGATCGGTTGGACTTAACGGTGTCGGGATTAAGGCTGTAAATGCCCTTTCTTCTAGCTTTTCTATGGTGAGCTCAAGAGATGGAATGTCAAAAACGGTGTCTTTCGCTCAAGGTAATCTTTTAAGTGATGGTGATTTAGAAGTCTCAAAAAACTCAAGTGGCACCAGAGTTGAATTTACACCCGACAAAGAAATATTCGGTGAATATCATTATCGTGAAGAGCATATTGAGCCACTCCTGAAAAATTATGTTTTCCTGAATATTGGATTAACAATCAACTTCAATGGTAAAAATTACAGTTCTAAAAACGGTCTTGAAGACCTTTTGAACGAAAATCTGACATCTGAAGAGTTATATCCAATAATTCATCTTTTCGGACAAGATATTGAAGTTGCCATTACGCATACTAATCAGTACGGCGAAGAGTATTATTCATTTGTAAACGGTCAACACACTACACAGGGAGGTACACATCTTACAGCTTTTCGTGAAGCTACTGCAAGAGTCATAAAAGAGTTTTACGACAAGAATTTTGAATATTCTGATATTAGGAATGGTATTGTAGCGGCTATCAGTATTAAGGTAGAGGAACCGGTTTTTGAGTCACAGACAAAAACTAAGCTAGGCTCTAAGGATATGGAGCCGAATGGTGTCACTATAAACAAGTATATTAATGACTTTCTTAAGAAAGAACTTGATAACTATCTTCACAAACATCCGGATGCTACAGAAATTCTACAAAAGAAAATACAGGATTCAGAAAAAGAGCGAAAAGCTATTGCAGGTGTAACTAAAATTGCCCGTGACAGAGCAAAAAAGGCTAACCTGCATAATAAAAAGCTACGCGATTGCAGAATTCATTATAATGATCCAAAGGGTGACCAGCGTGAAGAGACATCTATTTTTATTACAGAGGGTGATTCTGCCAGCGGATCTATAACGAAGAGCAGGGATCCTAATCTTCAGGCAGTTTTTAGTCTTCGGGGTAAGCCACTTAACAGTTTCGGATTGACTAAGAGAATTGTTTATGAAAATGAGGAGTTTAACCTTCTTCAGGCTGCTCTAAATATTGAAGAAAATATGGATGGTCTACGTTATAATAAGGTGATTATTGCAACTGACGCAGATACTGATGGTATGCATATCAGACTCTTATTACTTACATTCTTCCTCCAGTTTTTTCCTGATCTTATTAAAAAGGGGCATGTTTATATATTTCAAACACCACTGTTCAGAGTAAGGAATAAGAAGAAGACCATTTATTGTTACTCAGAAGAAGAACGTTTAAATGCAATAAATGAACTTGGTCCCAATCCTGAGATAACTCGATTTAAAGGTTTGGGAGAGATATCACCTGATGAATTCAGAAATTTTATTGGTGAAGATATTCGTCTTGATAAGGTAACTATGAAGAAAGAGGACCTGTTTAAAGAGTTGTTAGAATTCTATATGGGAAAAAACACACCTGAACGACAGGCATTTATCATTGACAATCTGGTAGTTGAAGAGGATGTTGTTGCTTAAGATATAGTGCTGGTTAATGTTTTGATTCCTTAATGAATTAGGTCACCGTATGATAAGTGTGAAAGGAGATGTTCAAACATCGGATAATTTGAGAGTTGCTGTATTTCCCGGTACATTTGACCCATTTACAATTGGGCATGAGTCGTTGGTCCGCAGAGGTTTATTGCTGATGGACAGGCTTGTTATAGCAATCGGTGTTAATGAATCTAAGAAGTCCTATTTTTCTATAGAGCAGCGAATTGAGATGATTCGCGAGCTTTACAAAGACGAACCACGTGTAAGCGTACAGAGCTACAATGCCCTAACTATTGAGTTCGCCCAAAAAGTAGGAGCACGCTACATATTGCGAGGAATAAGATCAGTAATCGATTTTGAATATGAAAAAACTATTGCAGATATGAACCGAACTATTTCAGGAATAGAAACGTTTGTATTATTCACTGAACCGGCCTTAACTCATGTAAGTTCTTCAAATGTCAGAGAGCTGCTGAGATACGGAAGCGATATCAGTAGTTTTATCCCAAAAGGTATGAAATTAAAAATTAAATGACGAGCTATTCCTTGTAATTGCATAGTGATTATTTACACAACAAAGAAAAAGAGATGCTAAACAAAATAATTGGAATTGCGCTTAGTGCGTTCTTTCTATCAGTTAGTGCATTTGCACAATTCAAACCAAGTCCCGAAGGATTAAAACTAGAGCGTACGCTTCAACTTATCAACAATCTGTATGTCGATGATGTAGACACTAAAGAACTTACAGATGCTGCTGTGAGAGCAATGTTGAGTGAGCTTGATCCTCATTCAAGTTACCTTAATGAAGAAGATGTAAAAGCCATGAACGAGCCCTTGCAGGGCAATTTTGATGGTATTGGTATTTCATTTAATATGCTTACTGACACACTTTATGTGATGGAGGTGATCTCAGGAGGACCATCGCAGAAAGTAGGAATCTTGCCGGGCGATAAGATTATATTCGTTGATGACATTCTGATTGCAGGTGTAGAGATGAATAATCAGGATGTTATTAAGATGCTGCGCGGACCAAAAGGTACTAACGTGAATGTAAAGGTGCTTAGACGCGGAGTTGATGACTTAATTGAATTTAGAATTGTCAGGGATAAAATTCCAATTACCAGCATAGATGCTGCATACATGGTCTCAGGTAACATAGGATATATTAGGTTGAGCAGATTTGGCGTTACTTCAGCTGATGAGTTTAAAGAGGCGGAAAAAAAGCTTAGGTCTCAAGGTATGAAACACCTGCTACTTGATCTTACAGATAATGGAGGAGGTATATTACAAACAGCTAATGAGATTGTAGATGAATTCCTCGGCGACGGGAAAGTGATTGTTTATACTGAAGGTAAAAATCAACCCAGATACACTATGAACGCCACAGGTGTTGATGAGCTTAGTGGAGGGAATCTGGTAATTTTAGTAAATGGTGCTTCTGCTTCTGCAAGTGAAATTCTTGCAGGTGCCATACAAGATTGGGATAGGGGAGTAATTGTAGGAAGAAGGACTTTTGGTAAAGGTCTTGTTCAGCGTCAACTGCCTTTACCCGACGGTACAATGATACGCCTTACTGTTGCGAGATATTATACACCTTCCGGCAGAAGTATTCAGAAACCGTATGAAGAGGGCAATATTGAAGCGTATAATCAGGATTTTATAAACAGATATAATCAAGGAGAGTTATTTGATGTAGATAGTATTCATTTTCCTGATTCATTAAAATATAAAACCTTAATAAACGAACGCACTGTATATGGTGGAGGCGGGATAATGCCTGACTATTTTGTGCCCATTGACACTACTTCCGGTACAATGTTGCATGCAAATTTAAATGCAAGAGGCGTAATCAACAGAGTTGCAATTAGTGAAGTTGATAATAACCGAAAAGAACTTTTAATGAATTATCCTGATGTGAATTCTTTCAATGAAGGGTATGAAATTACTGAAGATATACTCAACAAATTAAAAACTATTGCCGATGAGGTTGACGTTGAATGGAAAGAAGAAGAGTTCCTGCAATCACAAAACCTGATGTTTGTTCAGTTAAAAGCCCTGATAGCACGTGACCTGTATGATTCATCAGCTTTCTATAGGATTATTAATGATGAAAATGATATTTACCTTGAAGGTCTTAAGATAATTTCCGACGATAATCGTTACAAGGAATTGTTGCAAGGAACATAAGTTAGATAAGTAAACTAAATGCTTACTAACTTCTGATTTTACCAATGAAATATATTTAACCAAAAACAGAAGGATATGAATTTTGATTACAGTAAGCTTCGGGTAAGAGAGGGCTCAAAAATCCGTCTTAAAGACTTCCCGACACTTGAGGATGGAGGTTTTACCAAGAAAACTGCAAAAGAAGAGATTAAGAACAACATCAAGGAGCTTAAAAAGCTTCAGGAGATGTTCTATGCAGATGACCGATATTCGCTTTTAATTATTTTGCAAGCACGAGATGCTGCCGGTAAAGATGGTGTGATCCGACATGTTATGTCGGGAATCAATCCTCAGGGTTGTATGGTTCATAGTTTTAAAACTCCAACTAAGAATGAATTGGAGCATGATTATTTCTGGCGTCATTATAGAGCATTGCCTCAACGGGGCATGATAGAGATCTTTAATAGGTCTCATTACGAAAATGTACTTGCAACGAAAGTTAACCCTCAATGGATCTTGAATGAGCGAATTCCAGGATACGGGTCAGTCGATGAAATCAATCAGAAGTTTTGGGACGATAGATATGAAAGTATAAATGCAATTGAGAAGCATCTGCATCAAAATGGTATGAGAATACTTAAGTTTTTTCTGAATGTATCTAAAGAGGAGCAAAAAGAGAGATTTATTGCCCGTATTGATGAACCTGATAAGAACTGGAAGTTTAGTTCTTCTGATTTGAGTGCCCGGTCGCAATGGGAAGACTATACAAACGCTTTTGAGGAGATGCTTCAAAAAACATCAAAAAACTATGCCCCATGGTATGTTATACCGGCAGATAAAAAGTTTTTTGCCCGTGTCGCTGTAGGTGATATTATACTTGAGCTGTTCAAATCGCTTGATCTTCATTACCCGCCTGCAGAATCACCCGAGTTATTGCAGAAGGCTCGTGAAAGGCTTTTAAACGAATAGCTTTAACGGTAAAAGAAATAATCTTATTGTTGAGTTTCATTTTTTTGACTCAACTGCTTTAATCTTTTTTCCTTCATATTAGCATCAAGTCTTGATATCAACCAAAACAGGCTGAAAATAAAGCCTACTAAAATAATTGTACCCCAGAACTGAGGTGACTTTAGAAACTCTTCACCCTGTAAAAAATAGGCTACAGCAATTATCACGGCCAATACTGCATACATAGTCCCGAAAATTGAAGTCAGATCCTTCAGAACATTACCTGTAGTTTTTTTGGTTGAAACCTGTTTATTACTTTCTTGTGAGGTGAATACTTTTTCAGTCTCAATCTGATGCATAATCCGATACTTCAGGTTTTCAGGAGCAATTATTTTAGATGTTTCAATCATCTTCCTGAAAGATTCATCTTCACTATATGTATCTTTTCTTTCCATTATAACATTTCATTTTAATTAATTCACAAAAACATTTTCCGTTTCATCCCGGTAATGTTTCGTTAGCAACTCCTTAAACAGTTTTCTGGCACGGAATAGTTTTACTTTCACATTTGACTCGTTTAATCCCGTGATACTGGCTATCTCCTTAACGGGATTATCTTCCATATAGTAGAGAGTTAGTAAAAGAGCATCACCTTTTGGAATTTTCTGCAAGATGTCAGCAACCATTTCATTACGCTCTACATCCTCAATTTTAATCTCAAGAGTATTTGAACCAATATGTACAGCATTTTCAACTTCTGTTTCTCTTGTACTCAACCACATTTGTGATTTTGTTTGTGTAACTGCTGTATTATAAACTATACGATACAACCAAGTTGAGAATTTACTCTCTGAGCGAAAACTGTGCAGGTTTTTGTATGCTTTCACATAACTTTCCTGCACCACATCTTCCGCATCCTGCATATTGCCGCAAATCCGATAGGCGATTGTGATTGCCATATCCTGATATGTTTCGACAAAGTATGAAAACGCGGAAGTATTGCCTGTGAGTACTTGTTGCACTCGCTGATTCTCGTTCATTGCAAAGAGTTATTCCTGTTCCAGCTCTTCTTTTTGCTTCGATAATGGCATTTTCTGAGTTACCAGAAAATATATCAAATAACCAACTCCGAGGAAAAAAACCACGCTTGCACCAGTAACCCAAAACTCATTTCCCTGTCCTATTACCAGATATTCAGAACAGAGGAACCCGACTATTATTCCGATGCCCAGAGAAATTAAAACTATTCCATTTCTTAAGGAAACCATTTTATTGGGATCAGACTTCTTTTTGGGAGTATCCGGTGGAATTATTCCCTGATTAATTAAGCCCATTCTTTCTTGGTTCCGGTTTTTCATTGCTCTCAATCCCAGAACTATGCCTGCTATAAGTGGCAATCCAAATATACAAATTACTGCTACTAATCCAATTAATTCGCCCATAATTATTAATTTTTTAAAAGTGAATTTTTAGTTTACATCAATAGGACTTCAACTTGATTGGATTGGTTACAAAAATAATGAAATATTTTTCAGTTGATCAATATTTATAATCAATATTCAGTGATTCAGTGTAATTCGTTTTTAATACTTACATCTGGAAAATACAGGCTAATACAAGGCTCATACATTAACCGTATATAGACCAAAGCCTCTTCATACTCTCTTCATATTCTCTTGATAGCCACCACATATTTTTATGAGGAGACTCTGGATAATGTTCCCCTTATGTAAGGGAATAAATAATCCCGACTAAACTAGCCGGGACTATTAATAAGATTTCTTACATGAAGTTATCTTCTTACGGTATCGCTTAAATTTTATTTGTTTTTCAGCAGATCACGAATTTCTGTAAGAAGCACTTCTTCTTTAGTTGGTTCAGGTGGAGTTTCGGGAGCCGGAGCTTCTTCTTTCTTTCTCTTAAGTGAATTCATACCTTTGATAACCATGAAGATTGCTGTTCCGATAATTAAAAAGTCTACAACACTCTGAACAAATGCGCCATAGTTCCAAGTAACAGCTGGCGTTACAACTTCAGAACCTTCCATAACAGCCTGCCTTAAAACAAGTTTAAGGTCAGTGAATTGTCCCTGTCCACCTAGTAAAGCAAGTGGAGGCATAAGGATATCATTCACGAAAGAGGTGACGATCTTTCCGAAAGCCCCTCCAATTACTATACCTACGGCCATATCTACGACACTGCCGCGCATCAAAAATTCTTTTAGTTCTTTTTTAAATGACATAGTTTTGTTTGATTAATTAGGTTGAAAAATATTTAATAACAAATGAAATTAATAAAATATCTCTGCCAGCATACACCTTGCAGATCCACCCCCGTTTTTTTCAATTGTTTCTAAATCTGCACTGATTATTTTGTTATATGTAGAAATGATGTTTTCTTGTTCGGCAGTTAATGCATTATGTGCCGATGCAGACATTACCATAAGTGGATTACCATTTCTACTTTTTACTTCAAGCATATTTCCTGCAAAATGTGACACCTGATCTAGTGATATGTCAACTATTATTTTTCCAGTTGAGGTTAATTGGGATATTACCTTTTTTTGTTCTTCTTTATCTTTGATAGATTCAAGACAAATTATGGCAACTTGCATACCAATCTCCATCATCACATTTGTATGATAAATCTGATTGTTGTTTTTATCTATGGCATCAAATATTACCGGTTGGTAGTTCATTCTAGAGCAGAAATCTGCTAATACCTTCTCTGATGTTCTTGGTGACCGGCAGCAATATGCAATTTTTTTGCGCCTGTCAAAAACCATACTGCCTGTTCCTTCAAGAAACTCACCTTCATTTTCCCAAAATGTCAAATCTACTACTTTTCGGTGATTCATATTTCTTTTTAGCAGATTGAGTATATGTGGCTTCCTTTCAAGTCTACGATTAGGAGCAAACATTGGATAGAGAACAAGTTCTCCGGTGAAATGTGATGAGAACCAGTTGTTGGGGAAAATTGAATCGGGAGTTTTGGGCTCAGCTGTGTCTTGTACAACTGTTAAGTCAACATCATTTGCTTTCAGTAATTTGACAAAAGCATCAAACTCTCTGAGTGCATTTTCAGCTATCCTGTCTTGCTCAGACTCCTGATCTGAAAGTTCAGTTTTTTGCTGAAAATAATTGTTCTGAGCCGTTTCTTCATTATAAGAAAAGCGTGCAGGGCGAACCATTAGAAGTTTAGAAGTTGTCTGCATTCCACAAGTTTTATTCCATCGAATTTAATGTTTTTGATATTATTCCTGTTGCTTCCAATAATTCCTCTTCAGTAATTATCAGAGGAGGTGCAAAACGGATAATATGTCCATGAGTAGGTTTTGCAAGTAAACCATTCTCTGCCATCTTCAGGCACACATCCCATGCTTCTTTTCCATCATGAGGTTCAATTACAATCGCGTTGAGCAGACCTTTTCCTCTGATCTCTTTAATAAAAGGGCTGTCAATCTTACCCAACTCTTCACGGAATATCTTCCCCAGATAATCAGCTTTTTCTGCAAGGTTTTCTTCTTTAACTACTTCAAGAGCAGCAGTAGCAACTTTACAAGCTAGCGGGAATCCGCCAAAAGTGGACCCATGCTGACCAGGTTTAATAGTTAGCATTATCTCATCATCTGCCAACACTGCCGAGACAGGCAGTACTCCACCGGAAATGGCTTTTCCTAGTATTACAATGTCAGGACGAACACCTTCATGATCACAGCAAAGTAATTTACCCGTACGTGCAATTCCTGTCTGCACTTCATCAGCAATAAATAGAACATTGTGTTTTCTGCATAGCTCATAGCACTCTTTTATATAACCTTCATCAGGGACATACACACCTGCTTCACCCTGAATAGGTTCAACCAGAAAGCCGGCTATGTATTCACCCTTTTCCTGAAGAATTGCTGAAAGTGCATCTGTATTATTATATGGAATAATCTCTATGCCCGGTGTATAAGGTCCATAATCGGCACGTGCATCAGTATCAGTAGAAATTGAAACAATTGTGATTGTTCTTCCATGAAAATTTCCTTCGCAAGCAACAACAATTGCTTTATTTTCAGGAATGCCTTTTTTTTTATATCCCCATTTACGGGCCAGTTTAAGTGCTGTTTCAACCCCCTCCGCTCCTGTATTCATGGGAAGCACTTTGTCATAGCCAAAGTAGTCATGTATATACTCTTCGTACGGACCAAGTGTGTCGTTATAAAATGCTCGTGATGTGAGGCAGAGTGTATCAGCCTGTTCTTTAAGTGCATTTACGATTTTAGGGTGGCAATGACCCTGATTGACTGCGGAATATGCTGACAGGAAATCAAAATATTTTTTCCCGTCAACATCCCACACATAACATCCCTTGCCACGTGATAGCACAACAGGCAGAGGATGATAGTTGTGAGCACCGTACTTTTCTTCCTGATCAATGCACTGTTTTGATTTTGGTGACATCATCATTTTATCAATTAACTAATAACCAGATTTCTGAAATGTATTTCTTTGCCTTCACTCTGGAGGCCAATATGTCCTTCCTTTACATTGCTTGACGCGCTATTTTGAAGTACTCCATTTATATAAATCGTGATATAGCCATCTTCTACAGTAATCTGAACCTTATTCCATTCCCCTGTTGCATTCTCACTTGTTGACTGTTGTTTTTGTAAAACAGGGAATTTTGGTCTTTCTTCTACTCCCTCGGGTAGTTCATACTCGTTCAGGTCAGCCCCAGCAAGTAATACTAAATCACCGGCTCTTTCTGCTTTTAACTGACATTCTATTCCTTTTGGAAACGGATTAGTAGGTTCCTCTATAAGAAAGAATACTCCACTGTTACTTGCTTCACCGGCCCAGCGGTATTCCAGATCAAGTGTGAAATTGGAATATTTATCTATTGTGTACATGTAGCCAAGAGGTTCGCCTTTCACAATTATGACGCCATCCTCTGCTGAATAAACTTCCTCGGCAGGAACTGCATCATTTTCCACAACAAATTCCCAATTAGACAGGTCTTTGCCATTAAATATCTCACCTGATTTTTGCGTACAGGCTGTTGTCAGAATTACCATCAAAAAAAAGGTTGTGTTTAGTTTTAATAATTTCATACGTAAGAAATAAATATTAATTAATTGTTTAGATCTGATTATGTTAATTATTCAAGTATTCACAAAAATACACTTTTTATTTACAAAAATGAATGTTCAGTGTTAAATATATGATTTATTATGCTTCAGACTGTTATGACAGAGACTACTAAAAAAGCGAAAAAGATTGTGAGATAGTTTGGAAATGCATAAATTTGCCCCATAAGGGTAAGCATGCATTCCTGGTTGTAATAAAAAATGAATAAAGCACAATTTCTCTGGGTCGATGATGAGATAGACCTCCTGAAGCCACATATACTTTTTCTTAAAGAAAAGGGATATTCGACGGAATGCGCCACCAATGGTCAAGATGCAATCGAAAAGTGCAATTCTAAGACCTATGATTTAATTTTCCTTGATGAAAATATGCCTGGTCTGACAGGACTTGAGACTCTTGCTGAATTAAAAGAGAATTCGCCTAATGTACCTGTTGTTATGATCACAAAAAGTGAAGATGAGGGCATTATGGATAAGGCTATCGGAAAAAAAATTGCAGACTATCTGATTAAACCTGTCAATCCTACACAGGTGCTAACAACAATTAAAAAAATTCTCGAAAAAAAAAGACTTGTTTCTGACAATGTCTCTGAAAGCTACAGAGAAGATTATGGCAAGTTGAATACTGCAATTGAAAGTTGTCGCTCTGCTGATGACTGGATAGAAGTGTACAAAAAACTTGTGTATTGGGAGGTAGAACTGGAGAGATATGATTATCCGGTAAAAGAGCTGCCTAAGCTACAGAAGGCAGAAGCGAATATTTCTTTTGGCAAGTTCATAAAGGCAAATTACAAAAAATGGATAACTCCTGAATTAAACACTAATGTGGTAAATTCCAACAATCCTGTTGTAAGTCCCACATTGTTTGAAAAACATGTCTTTCCTTTTTTGGATAAGGGTGATAAGCTGTTTTTTATTTTAATAGACAATTTTCGCCTTGATCAGTGGGAAATAGTAAAAGATACAACTCTTGAAGATTTCGATTGTAACGAAAATGTTTATTTCAGTATCCTGCCAACCGCAACACCTTATTCACGAAACAGTATCTTTTCCGGACTAATGCCTGCTCAGATTTCAGAGATTTATCCCGAAATGTGGGTGGAAGAAACAGACGAAGAAGGTAAGAATAAACTAGAAGAACAACTTATCAGATCACATCTGCAAAGAACGGGAAGAACAAAAACATTTTCGTATCATAAAATCAACAATAACAGAGATGGAGATAAAATTATAGGTAAGTTTCACGAACTTGAGAAGTATGACCTTAACGTAATTGTTTATAATTTTATCGACATGGTTTCGCACGCCAGGACAGAGTCGAAAATGTTGAGAGAACTTTTTCCTGATGAGGTGTCTTACCGTTCACTAACCAGGTCATGGTTTTTGCACTCTCCTCTTTCTTCTCTCCTAAAGAAGTTAAGAGCAGCCGGTTACAAAGCAATAATAACGACAGACCATGGCTCAATACGCGTGAAAAATGGCTTGAAAGTAGTTGGTGACAGAAATACAAACACCAATTTGCGTTACAAGCTTGGCAAGAGTCTGGCTTATGATCCTAAAAAAGTTTACGACATAATTCATCCGGGTAACTATGGTTTACCGGAACCAAATATAAGTACGAGATATATTTTTGCGCAAAATAGTGATTTTTTTGTCTACCAAAATAATTATAGTCAAGTAGAGTCATATTTTGAAAATACTTTTCAGCATGGGGGTATTTCAATGGAAGAGATGATGATACCTATTGTTATATTAAATCCAAAATAGTACGTTGTGGAAATTGTAATAGAAAATATAAAAGATATTAGATCAGCTGCCCAAGAATTTATTAAAGTTATGGGTGACAACAAGGTTTTCGCTTTTCACGGAAGCATGGGTGCAGGTAAAACAACTTTCATAAAAGCAGTTTGTGAGGAGTTGGGTGTAATAGAAACTGTAAGTAGTCCCACCTTTGCAATCATCAATGAGTATAAAGATGGTGAGGGTAGACCAATATTCCATTTCGATTTCTACCGCATAAATAAACTGGAAGAGGTTTATGATTTTGGTTATGAAGATTACTTTTATAGTGGCAACTTATGTTTTATTGAATGGCCGGAACTGGTTGAATCTATTTTACCTGAGAATACAGTGAAAATATCAATACAGGAACAGGATGATGGCAGTAGAAATATTAAAAGCATATAAATAAATATATAACCTTGTTTTAAACGAAAAAGTAAAATATAGCTCTTATTGAAACAAAACTATAATATAAATACATAATATATTGTATATTAGTATTACAAAAAATATAGAATGAAAAAATATATTGTTGCTTTCATTGTAATGATTTCCTCTTTTTCCTCAATTGCGCAGGTTGACACAGATCGTGTAATGATTATTGGTAAGAATGCGTTATACTTTGAGGATTATGTTTTGGCTATTCAATACTTTAATCAGATTATCACAGCAAAACCATATTTAGCGGAGCCTTACTATTTCAGAGCTGTTTCGAAATTTATGCTAGATGATTTTAAGGGTGCTGAGGAAGATGCTTCAGCTTGTTTACAGCGCAACCCATACTATACTGCTGCATATCAACTCAGAGGTGCAGCTCGGCAGAATCAGGAAAAATATGAAGATTCTGCTGCGGATTATCAGCGAAGTCTGGAGTTCTATCCTGAAGACAAAATTACACTCGTAAATATGGGTATTGTAAATATTGAGATGGAGCAATATGATATTGCAGATAAGTTTTTTGATGTATTAATTCGCCGTTTTCCCGATTATACACCCGGATATCTTGCTCGTTCACACATGTATCTTCAGATGAAAGATACAACAAGTGCATTGGCGGATCTTAACAAAGCTATTGAAATTGATCCATATACTTCACAATCTTTCTCTACACGCGGGATTCTTTATTTTCAGCAAAGTGAGTATAATATGGCTCTTGCTGATTTAGATGAAGCAATCAGACTGGATCCATATTTTGAAGGAAACTATATAAACAGAGGTTTGGTCAAATATTATCTTAACGATCTAAGGGGGGCAATGGCTGATTATGACAGGGTGATTGAGATGGACGAAGATAATCTTATTGCACGTTTCAACCGGGGATTACTTAGAGCTCAGGTAGCGGATAATAATAGGGCTATAAGAGATTTCGATAAAGTTATTGAATTACAGCCGGATAACACTATTGCATATCTAAACAGGTCAATTTTAAATAATGAGATAGGTAATCTGGAAGGTTCGTTAAGTGACCTTAATATAGTTTTGGAGACTCACCCGGATTTTTTTACGGGGTATTACATGCGCTCTCAGTTGAAGCGTGAATTAAATGACTTGAGAGGTGCGGAAAGGGATTACAACCTTGCCAGAAATCTGGAAGCTAATGCTCATACCTCTTCTTTGAGTAATACTGAATTAGCTGATGCTTCTGGTACCACTGAGAAGAAAGAGACACGTGATCAAACTGACCTTGATATAGAAAAATTTAATTTACTTGTAACAGCCGGTGAAGAAGATTCAGAGACAACAAAGTATCAGCGACAGAGCAGGGGTAGGGTTCAGAACATGAACGTGCCAGTTGAGCTGGAGCCAAAATTTGTGCCTACTTACTATGAGAGCAGTTTTGATGTTCGAAGACCTGTTTACTACTCCGAAACGATGGAGAGGGCAAACAACAGACTAAGTCTAGATTGGATTCTTAAAGTCACTAATAATGAGGCTCCATTAAATGAAGTGCAAATTCAGACTCATTTCAGGTCTATTCAAGATTATTCAGGAAGAATTGAGTCTGAGCCCCATAATGCATATCTTTATTTCGGTAGAGGAATGGACTTTATGCAGATCCAGGATTATGAAAATGCAATTAAAGATATGGATAAGGCTGTTGAGTTGAGTCCGGATTTACTTGTAGGGTATTTTGCACGTGCTATTTTGCGTACTGCACAGTTGGAATATGATTATAAACTCTCGGGTGAATCTGCCTTTTCTGACATTGGCAAGAATAATGTGATTACCGGTCTCAATGATATTACAGGAAAACTTAAACTGCCTGAAATATCAATAAAATCTGTTCAATATGACGAAATCCTCAAGGAGTATGAAGAGATAATTCGTATTGATCCTGATTTTATTTACGCTTACTATAATCGTGCAGAGATATTTACTATCGAAAAAGATTATCGTGCAGCAATCACAGATTATACCAAAGCAATTGAGATTGAACCTCAGTTTGCCGAGGCTTATTTCAATCGTGGTATCTCAAAATTGGCAATAGGTGAAACTTCTGAAGGTTTGGATGATCTTCGTAAAGCGGGTGAACTTGGTATAGTGCAATCATATAGCATAATAAAGAGGATGCAATAGAATTAATTTCCACAAAATAACTACATTTGCATTACGAAAAGAAAAATAATTAATTAAAATGATAAAAATTACATTTCCTGATGCTTCGGTAAGGGAATATGAAAAAGGTGTTACAGGATTAGAGATAGCTCAAGACATCAGTCGTCGTCTGGCTCAAGATGCTCTTGCAATTAGCGTTAACGGTGAAACATGGGATTTAACACGCCCTATTTATGATGATGCTGATGTTAATATATTGAAGTGGGAAGATGCTGAAGGCAAACATGCATACTGGCATTCATCTGCTCATCTTATGGCAGAAGCACTTCAGGAGCTATATCCGGGTATAAAGTTTGGAATAGGGCCAGCTATCGAAAACGGTTTTTACTATGATGTCGATCCGGGAGAAGGTGTTTCTATCAAAGAAGCTGATTTCCCGGTTATCGAGAAAAAGATGATGGAGCTTATAGCTGCAAAAGAAGAGATACGCAGAGAAAGTATTTCAAAAAAAGATGCAGTGAAGAAGTTCTCAGAACGTGATGAGAGCTACAAGGTTGAACTTATCAATGAGCTGGAAGATGGAACAATAACCACTTACACTCAAGGTAAATTCACCGATTTGTGCAGGGGCCCACATGTTCCGAATACATCTTATATCAAAGCAGTTAAAGTGTTATCTGCAGCAGGTGCATACTGGAGGGGTGACGAGAAACGTCCGCAGTTAACCCGTCTTTATGGTATCACTTTTCCAAAAAAGAAGATGCTGGATGAATATCTTGAGTTGCTTGAAGAGGCAAAAAAACGTGATCATAGGAAGATAGGAAAGGAACTTCAGTTATTTACTTTTTCTCCAACAGTCGGATCGGGACTCCCATTGTGGCTTCCTAAAGGTACTCAGCTGCGTTTGCGTCTCGAAGATTTCCTGAAAAAGATTCAGCGTGAGTTTGATTATGATCAGGTGATTACACCACATATCGGTCATAAACAGCTTTATGTGACATCTGGTCATTACGCAAAATATGGAGAGGATTCCTTTAAGCCAATTAAAACACCCGAAGAGGGGGAAGAGTTTTTGTTGAAACCAATGAACTGTCCTCACCATTGTGAGATATATAAGTCATTCCCTCATTCTTATAAAGATTTACCTCTGCGACTGGCTGAATTTGGCACAGTGTACCGTTACGAAAAAAGTGGTGAATTACACGGACTGACAAGAGTGCGTGGATTCACTCAGGATGATGCTCATATATTTTGTACACCTGACCAGGTAAAAGACGAGTTCCTTAAGGTAGTTGATATTATTTTTATTATATTTAATGCATTAGACTTCAAGAATTTCGAGGCACAGATATCTCTCCGCGATCCTAATGACAAAGATAAATATATTGGATCTGATGAAAATTGGGAGAAGGCTGAGCGTGCAATAGTTGAAGCATGTGAAGAAAAAGGCTTGAAAACTAAGATTGAGCTTGGAGAAGCGGCTTTTTACGGACCAAAACTGGACTTTATGGTCAAGGATGCATTGGGCAGACGCTGGCAGCTGGGCACTATACAGGTTGATTACAATCTGCCCGAACGATTTGAACTTGAATATACAGGTGCAGACAACCAGAAACACCGACCGGTGATGATTCACAGAGCTCCTTTTGGTTCTATGGAAAGATTCGTGGCCTTGCTTATCGAACATACAGCAGGTAAATTCCCTCTATGGCTTGCACCTACACAAGCTGTAGTCCTTCCGGTGAGTGAGAAATTCAACGATTATGCTTATGATATTGTGAAAGTGCTCAAGAAAAATGATATTCGTGCAGAGGTTGATGACCGTAACGAGAAAGTAGGCCGTAAAATTCGCGATAATGAACTTAAACGTATACCTTATTTGTTAATAGTCGGAGAGAAAGAGTCAGAAAATGAGGAGGTTTCGGTAAGAAAACAGGGAGGAGAAGATAAAGGTACAGTAAAATTGAGTATCTTTGTAGAAGATATACAAGCTGAAGTGGAAGAGATGATGAATGCCGGTAGATCCGACATGTAATAATTTACTTAACAAAAGAATAATAATTATTTAAAGAAATTTTAGTAACAGAAAAAATTAAAAGTATTGAATGAGAAATAACTCAAAAGATCAACATCGAATTAATGAACGAATAAGAGTTCCTGAAGTAAGATTAGTAGGAGATAATGTAACTGAGGGTATTTATCCTACTAGAGAAGCAATGAGAATAGCAGATGAACAGGAACTTGATCTGGTTGAAATTGCACCAATGGCCAATCCTCCGGTATGCAGGATCACAGATTATCAGAAGTTTGTATATCAGCAAAAGAAAAAGCAGAAGGAGCAAAAAGCTAAAGCTGTTAAGGTGACAGTAAAAGAAATCAGATTTGGTCCTCAAACTGATGATCACGATTATAACTTTAAACTAAAACATGCTAAAAACTTTCTGAAAGAAGGCTCAAAAGTAAAAGCTTTTGTGTTTTTCAGGGGGCGTTCAATTCTTTTTAAGGAGCAGGGTGAGGTATTGCTTTTGCGCTTTGCCAACGATTTGGAAGATTATGCAAAAGTAGAACACATGCCTATTATGGAAGGTAAAAGAATGTCAATTATGCTGACACCAAAGAAAGGAGCGGCAACCGCCAAGAAAGAAAACACAGGTAATGAGTAATATCTGCCGATATAAAAATAACTGATATTACTTGTGTAACGAAAATAAAATCATTACTTTTGCAAACTTTTTCGGACATAAAGATTCGAAAATTAATTATAATTTCAAATTCACTACAGCAAAATGCCAAAAATGAAGACTAACTCCGGTGCCAAAAAGAGGTTCGCCCTTACCGGAACAGGAAAAATCAAGAGGAAGCATGCTTATAAAAGTCATATTCTGACTAAGAAGAGCAAGAAACGTAAGAGAAATCTTACTAAATCAGGTCTTGTAAACAAAGCTGACGTAAACAGTATTAAGACTCTGTTAGCTTTGAAATAACCGTCATTTCTGACGCTTCCAAAAAGAGATTTATTAACAGGATGTATATGCTCAAAAGGGTCCCATAAAGGGAACGCTATCGTTCAAAACAAGTAACATTATGCCAAGATCAGTAAATCATGTTGCATCACGCAACAGAAGGAAAAAAGTTCTAAAATTAACAAGAGGCTATATAGGTGCCCGCAAAAATGTGTGGACAGTAGCCAAAAACACGTGGGAAAAAGGTCTGACTTACGCCTACCGTGACCGTAAAAACAAAAAACGCAACTTCAGAGCACTTTGGATTCAGCGTATTAACGCTGCAGCTCGCGAAAATGGAATGTCTTATTCTCGCCTGATGGGTGCGCTTCATAAAAATGAAATCGATATCAACCGTAAGGTTCTTGCCGATTTGGCAATGAATCATCCGGAAGCTTTTAAAGCAATTGTTGATAAGGTAAAATAAAATCAGCTAAAAGTTGATTTAATATTAAAGGGAAAATCTGAAGAAGGTTTTTCCTTTTTGTTTTTATATGCAAAAATTGAAAATTACAATGTTATCTTTGTGTTTAAATAAAACGAAGACGAAAATATCATCTTTATTATGTTAACAAAAAACTTTTACAACAAACTAAGTATTGCAATTCTATTAAGCTTCTTATTAGGCGGATGTGCTTCCGGTACAAAACAGGAAACTTCAGACCGAATAGTTTACCAAAACCCATTGCCTGTTGAGTTTGGAGATCCGTTTATATTATCAGCATCCGACGGCAAGTATTATATGTATGGTACTGGTGGAACCGAAAAAGGCTTTGTAGCATATAGTTCCGAAAATTTGGCTGACTGGACATTAGAGGGTGAGGTATATTCAGGTAATCAACCAGATTCGTGGACTGTTAAGAATTATTGGGCACCTGAAGTATATGAGATTGATAATAAATATTACATGTTCTTCAGTGCCGACTGGAAAGTTAATCCCAATAATGAACTGGAGAACTTTCGCATTGGTATAGCCGTTTCAGATAGTCCCAAAGGTCCTTTCAAAGAGATGTCAAACGAGCCACTGTTTGATCCAGGTTATCCAATTATTGATGCAAATATTCTTCAGTATGAAGGTAAAACGTATCTCTACTATTCACGTTGCTGTTATAAGCACCCCGTAGAAAGTGAAGTTGCCGACTGGGCACGTACAGCTGGTCTTTTTGATGAGATTGAAGAAAGTTGGGTTTATGGTGTTGAGCTTTCAAATGATTTCACTAAAGTAATTGGTGAACCGGTTTTACTTCTACAGCCACCTACAGAGATGAGTAATCCTCAGACAGAGTGGGAGAGTCGTTCAGTAACAAGTGGAGAAGTAAATCGCAGATGGACTGAAGGCTCTTTTGCATTTGTGCATGATGGAAAAATTTACATGATGTACTCAGCAAATTTCTTTGGCGGAGAGCATTATGCAGTTGGATATGCAGTGTCAGACAATCCTTTAGGTCCTTTTGTGAAAGCAACAGAAAACCCTGTTCTTGAAAAAAATACAGCTACAGGTGGTGAAGTGACAGGTACTGGGCATAATATGGTATTTTGGTCGAAAGACAACAATAAAATGTATTGTGTATATCACGGTCGTACCGAACAGACAGGTAGTGAAAGAGTAGTTTTTATAGATGAAATGAGAATTGATGACCAGGGAAGGTTGATTGTTGAAGGTCCCTCTACGCATGAAAAAGAATTTTAATATATCACTATGAGAACTATTGAACTGGAAGAGAAGGAGCTGATTGAGAGTATAATAAATAAAAGCAAAGTCTGTTATGTCGGAATGGCTGATGAGAAAGGAGTTCCGTATGTACTGCCGATGAATTTCGGTTACAGAGACAATGTAATTTATCTTCATTCAGCACAAGAGGGTAAATCTATCAGGATACTTGATAAAAATCCTAATGTTTGTATCACTTTTTGCACAGAGCCAAAACTTGTATGGCAAAATGAAGAGGTTGCTTGCAGTTATCGAGTACGTTCCGAGAGTATAATATGTAATGGAGTAGTGTTATTTGAGGAGGATTACGACGAAAAGGTAAAAGCATTGAACATTATTATGAGTCAGTATTCCGACAGGGATTTTAATTACTCTGAACCATCAGTCAGGAATGTAAAGATCTGGAAAGTATATATTCAGGATATAGCTGCCCGTGAATATGGTGTGCCAGGAGTAAAAGCTATAAAGTACAAGGATAGAACTGTTTTTTAAACTTTTATTCCTGTTCGGATGTTTACCGATAACATCCGAATTTATTAAATAATTATTATAACGATGAATAGAATTACCACTATAATTGCAGCACTTGTAATATCAGCGACTGTCTTTGCTGCTGAGCCGGTCAGCAAAGAGACCACAAAGCCAATTGAGCTTACAAAAGCAACCTTTCTGGAGAAAGTGTTCAACTATGAGAATAACCCCGAAGCATGGAAATACATTGGCGATAAGCCTGCAATTGTTGATTTTTATGCAACATGGTGCGGTCCATGCAGGATTACATCACCCATTCTGACAGAATTAGCTGCCGAGTATGGAGATGAAGTCTATATTTATAAGATAGATGTTGATAAAGAGCCTGAGTTGGCACAAGTGTTTGGAGTACAAAGTATCCCCATGTTTTTGTTTATCCCAATGGATGATCAGCCACAGATGGGTATGGGAGCCCTGCCCAAAAAGTCTTTCAAAGAAGCTATTGATACTTTCCTTTTAAAGAAAGATGAAAAAACTGATCTCTGATTGTAATATAATACAGAGCGAAATTGTATGATAACAAGCCTTCAGAATCCTGCCATAAAAAATATCACTAAACTTTCTAAGAGTAAAGAGAGACGTGAGCAGCAACTTTTCGTAATAGAAGGAGCGCGTGAACTTTCACTCGCAATACAGAGCAACTATAAGATTGAAGCTGTGTATGTTTGTCGTGAAAAGTTTCGTGATACAAAATATCCCCAAGTGCTGGACTCAATACCTGAGAATGATGTAATCGATATCTCACCCGCTGTATTCGAAAAGGTGGCATATCGTGAGAACTCAGACGGGTTGGTTGCACTCGCCCGACCAAAAACGCACGGGCTGAAAGATATTAAGCTCTCCCAAAATCCATTTATAATAGTTCTGGAGTCTGTAGAGAAACCGGGAAATCTGGGAGCTGTTCTTCGTACTGCAGATGCAGCTGCTGCAGACGCTGTGATCGTGTGTGACCCTCAAACTGATCTTTATAATCCTAATGTTATCAGATCGGGAGTAGGCGGATTATTCACAGTACAGACAGCTGTATGCTCTTCAGAAGAAGCTCTTGAATGGCTCAAGAGTCTCAATGTAAATATTTATGCCGCGGAACTGGAAGCATCAGAGTTCTATCAGAATATTGATTTCAGACAACCATCAGCAATAGTTATGGGAACAGAAGCTGATGGCTTAACACTTTTCTGGATTAATAATGCAACTGAGCGAATCAAAATACCCATGTTGGGTAAAATTGACTCGCTCAATGTTTCTGTTTCAACTGCAGTGATTACTTTCGAAGCAATGCGTCAGAGAAATGTTCGATAAAACTGTTTATTCCTCAATTTCATATCCCCAGGTTTTTCCTTTATCAATAGCCGGAACCCCTTTTGTCATCCAAACAGGCGCTGGTTCCCCTTTGAGATAGTGATCAAAGAACTGTTGTAAACGTATCGACAAGTCTTTAGTATTCCTGCGATGCAGCAGATTGTGAGCTTCTTTATTGTACTGAAGCATCCATACAGGTTTGCCAAGACGGCGCATAGACATGAAAAGCTCTATTCCCTGATACCATGGAACGGCTCCATCATCATCGTTATGCATAATCAGTAACGGAGTTGCAATATTTTCTGCATAGAATACAGGAGAGTTTTGAATATAAAGTTGTAGTGAATCGTTCATAGTTGAACCAATTCTCGATTGAGTCTTTTCATACTGATACTGTCTGCTTCTACCTGTCGACCAGCGTATTCCGCCATAAGCACTTGTCATATTTGAAACTGGTGCTCCTGCGCCGGCAGCTTTAAACATATCTGTTTTAGTAATTAAAAATGCAACCTGATAGCCACCCCAACTTTGTCCCTGGATTGCCATATTATTCGCATCTACCCAGCTGTTTTTGGCAAGAGCTTCAGCGCCTGCAACAATAGAGTTATATGCATCCATACCCGGTTGTCCAACAGTATAGTCGATGTCCGGTGTGAAAACTATATAACCACGGCTGACAAAGAATGGGATGTTAATGGTTGAGCGACTCGGTGCCGGTGTAAAATATGAGTATAACTGGTCAGAATGCTTTTCATAAAAATATATCATTACAGGGTATTTCTTAGAGGAATCAAAATCTTCCGGTTTATAAACAATTCCCTGTAGTGGCACTCCTGCAAAAGAGGTCCATGAAAACAGTTCTGCTGTACCCCAGTTGTAATCCCTCATCTGAGGATTTATATCAGTAAGTTTTTCTGATCTCTTCCAGAAATGACTTGTAATATATAGATCGGGGGATGTATTGAAGTTGCTTTTCTGAAAAGCAAATATATTGTTTTCTTTAGCTTTTAGAAGCCCAGTGTATGTGTAACCCTCCATCACTTTTTTCTGGAGTGGATTACGTCCTTTTTGCTTTAGAGTATAGTATCCTCTTTCTTTGCTAACATTATCAAAAGCAGACAACAGTAACTCATCTTTCGGTTCAATAAAACGTTTGTCCGGATCAGTATTCACATAACTGAAAGTAATAGAATCAGTGCGTCCTATATGTCCCGTAATATTTACCGGATTTTCATCACCCTTAGGATCTATTTTCCATATATCGAACATGTCATTCACAAATACATACTCATCATTTTCTCCCCATGCTGCTATCCCGTATGAGCCTGGTACACTTGGGGTGTCATGCTTCTCATTCCAGAAATTTACGGGGATGTTTTCTGTGATATTAACCACTGTTCCGTTGCTGTTATCATAAGTAAACCATTCTCTTAAAGAATAATCCCACCAGTAACAATAATTTCCCTGAGGTGATAAAGATGGTCTGCTGTCAAGTCCTGTGGCAACTTTATGCAGACTGTAATCCGCTAAATCCATAACCCACACATCATATTTGGGAGTTAGATCCCACTGGCTCTCAATTTTATAAGGAATATCCGACAATAGTAAAGCATAACGTCCGTTGCCTTCATCCGAAATAATGACAATGGGCATCACTTCATTTGCTAAGGGTATGAAGTGATTTGGTTTATCAGGATAAATAATACCAGTATAAGTGCGCTTTTCATCACTGCTTTTTTCCACTAACTGCTGAGGCTGAACAACAGGATCCTGCCAGTGCCATATATCAAGTTGCGCCATTTCGAAGTCCACAATCGTGGTATCTTTTGGTTCCTGCTTGGGTGCCGAACCAATAAGAATACGCTTTCCATCCTTGCTGAATCTTGGAGATGCAAATTCATTAAATATCCAACCTTCAGGCATTCCTGATATGTTTACACCAGCTAAAACGGTTGCGGAATCACTGCCTGACTTATAATACCTCAGATCAAAAACCTTTTGTTCTACTTTAGAAGTGTCACCCGTAGCAAGATAAACAAGCTGTGTACCAGGTTCATCGAAAGCAAAAGATTTATATTCCATCTTCTCGTTAGACAAAGTTTTTTTGATTCCATTGCTGAGGTTTACAAAATCAACTCTTGGAAAATCAGTGGAATCTTTCCTGTCCGGTTGAATTGATATAACGAAGCTGTTGTCATACCTGTTAAAGATATGTTCTTTAGCATTTCTGAAAGTATCTTCCTTCTGAGTAAGCAGATTTCTTAGAATCACTGCCTCTTTATCTTTGGCATCCTTTTTGCCAACTGTATCCTCGGTAAGTGTTATTGTATAAGCCACGTGATAACTCATTTCGGGTGCGGTTTTATAAGATTTAACACCCGGAATCTTTTTTGAATTAAAAGTGAGGTTGTCAATTAAAAGGAGTGAATCTTCAGGCATATCTTCCTTTTTCTTTTTATCGATACGAGCCTGTCGACGATCAGCAAAGGATGCTTTAAGCAAACCTACAGTCCATCTGCCGTCAGTAGAAATCTTGTGACTCCTTACCCTGTCAAAAGTAGCAGAGCGACCATTATCGGTATTTTTTATGAAAAGTGTTGTGTCACCTTCCTGTGGTGAAATTAATGTGCTTACTATTTTACCATCCTTGCTGATGTTCATTTCAGACAGACTTTTCCATCCGTCATAAACCGAATGGTCGAGTTGTTTTTTCTGAGAAAAAGTGGTAGTAGTGATAAGAAGGATACAAATTGATATAAGGAGAGACTTTTGCATAATAAAAGAATTTACTTTTTCCTGCCCGGTCTGCTTCATTAAGCAATTATGATATCAGGCTTTAGGACTGTGTTAATGAAAACTTTAATGTTTAATTAACAAAAATACAAATTTTTCTTTTAGCAAATAGTTTCATTAGTTGATTTTTTAAACATAACATGTCATCCCGCTGTTTAAATCAAATATATAGCAGATAAATGGATGCAAACAAAGGAGTGTAATAATGGAAAATAATATAAAATTCAATATACAACTTAAAGGCAAAGTTTTCCCCCCAAAAGGATCAATCGAAAATATAAAAGGTGTCAATTCTGTAATTTATAACAACAGAGAAAGTGCTGTCTATGTGACTATTAACAAAAAACATGAGGACGATGCTGCGGAGATTCTGCAGAATGTAGTTACAAGTATACGTAGTTCAGGTAGTGAAGTGGTCACAGAAAAAATCACTCAACCTGTGCTGAATATGACATGCGCTGCTTGTGCTTCAAGCACACAGAATATACTGACTTTTGTTCCTGGAGTTATAACTGCCTCTGTAAATTACGGCAACGGAAAAGGAAATATCGAGTTCCTGCCCGGTATAGTTGCACCTGCCGATATGAAGGCGTCATTACAGGAGATAGGTTATGACATGCTGATTGAAGAAGAAGAATCGTCGTTTGAGAATGTAGAGCATATTAAAGAAGAAAACTATAAAAAGCTGCGCAGACACACTATATGGGCAATAGTACTGGCAATACCTCTTGTAGTTATAGGTATGTTTTTTATGAACATGCCTTATGCTAATGAAATAATGCTACTGCTGTCAACACCAATACTTTTTATTTTCGGGAAAAGGTTTTTTGTTGGTGCATGGAAACAGGCTAAACATGGCTCAGCAAATATGGATACGTTGGTTGCTCTTAGTACCGGTATTGCATATCTGTTCAGCCTGTTCAATATGATTTATCCTGAATTTTGGGAAAGAAGAGGATTAGAAGCTCATGTTTATTTTGAAGCCGCAGGTGTCATAATAGCTTTTATTTTGCTTGGAAAACTGATGGAGGCAAGGGCAACGGGCAACACCTCTGATGCTATTAAAAAGTTGATGGGACTGCAACCTTCATCTGTGGTTGTTTATCGCGACGGAGGGCCTGTTGAGATACCAATCGCTGACGTACAAATAGATGATGTTGTACTTGTTAAGCCGGGTGAAAAAATCGCTGTAGATGGTGAAGTTATAGAAGGCAACTCTTTTGTTGATGAAAGTATGATTTCGGGTGAACCGATTCATGTTGAGAAGATACAGGGAGAAAAAGTTTATGCAGGCACAATCAACCAGAAGGGCAGTTTCCGTTTTAAAGCTAAAAAAGTTGGGAAAGATACACTTCTCGCGCAAATAATTAAAACTGTTGATGAGGCACAAGGAAGCAAAGCTCCTGTACAAGGATTGGTTGACAAGATTGCAGGTATCTTTGTTCCGATAGTTATAGGTATTGCTTTGCTGAGTTTTGTGATATGGCTGATATTTGGCGGTGATACAGGCTTTGTATATGGACTAATGGCAATGGTAACGGTACTTGTTATCGCTTGTCCTTGTGCACTCGGACTAGCCACTCCTACAGCCATTATGGTTGCAATAGGTAAAGGTGCCGAAGAGGGAATACTTATTAAGGATGCGGAAAGTCTTGAGATGGCAAAGGATATCGATGTTGTTGTGCTTGATAAAACAGGAACCATCACGGAAGGCAAGCCTCAGGTAACAGATATCACTTGGAGTTCAAGCTCACTTCCATTACACCGCGATATTCTTTATAGTATTGAACATCAGTCGGAACACCCTCTGGCAGATGCGATCACTAAAGAACTTAAGGAGAGCAGTACTCTTCTTGAGGATGTTTCCGTTCAACAGGTTAGCGGTAAGGGTATAGAAGGCACTTATGAAAATAAAACTTATTATATAGGTAATGAGCATTATATCAACTCAAAAGGAGTTGTGATTCCTGACGAGTTAAAGGAGAAGATCAGGAAAGAACTTGATGCAGCCCACACAATCTCAATAATTGCTGATGAAACTGAAGCTTATGGTGTTGTTGGAATAACTGATAAACTGAAGTCAACATCAAAAGGAGCAATCAACACACTAAAAAATATGGGTATAGATGTAGCAATTTATACCGGAGATAACGAGAAAGTGGCTGCCGCACTTGCTGGAGAGCTTGGAATAACAAACTTTAAAGGAGGAGTTTTGCCCGAGGAAAAGGCAGATCTGGTTAAAGCGCTGCAAAATCAAGGTAAGAAAGTTGCAATGGTTGGTGACGGCATCAACGACAGTGGTGCACTTGCTCAAGCCGATGTAAGCATTGCCATGGGAGCAGGAAGTGACATTGCTATGGATGTGGCAAAAATGACTATTATATCCTCTGACCTGAAGAAGATTCCTAAAGCAATACATCTCTCTAAGGCAACTGTAAAAACAATCCGTCAGAATCTGTTTTGGGCATTTATATACAACGTTATTGGTATCCCGATTGCAGCCGGCATACTCTATCCCTTCACCGGATTTATGCTTAATCCGATGATTGCAGGAGCTGCTATGGCCCTTAGTTCAGTGAGCGTGGTAACCAATAGTTTAAGACTCAAGTCAAAGAAGATTTAAAACATCACACCAGCAGGTTAAATAACCACACCCACAGGGCCGTTGCTCAGAATTGGAATCCTCAATTTATGCTCTACATATTGAAAATAGTAGAACAGCTTGTGATTCAGCTTAAAACCATAATCAACATTGGGCTCGTAACCAATTATTGTCTGGAAGAATGACCTTCTGCCCGGGTTCATTGCCAGTGCGTTCCAAGCCGATACATATTGACGGTTCCAACTCTCATAATATTGTTGTGAGCGATATCTTGCAGGAGAATCCTGAAAAATATACCAAGATTCAAATTCCGGATCCATGACAATCAGTTCATACTCAACTGAGTCTTCTTCAGTTGCTGTAGCTGCCTGTGTAACTTCATTGCCATTACTTTCAATTTTAACCATACCCTTTGGTCCTGAACAGGCAAAGATAAAAGCTGCTGCTATTAGCAGTATAATCTTTTTCATAATCTTATAATTAGTAACCCCATTATAATAAACATCCGGTATTATAACAAATGAGAGGGACTTATGTATTACTCGGTTTGTGTTAACTATAATATTAATCAGAACTGATTCTTATAAAGGCCTCTTTTAAAAGAGCAATATAAGGACAAGGTAAGGCTCAGATAAGTCTCAGGTAAGACCAAAATCAGGACGATACATACATATCGTAGTTTGAAATAAGAAGTCCGACAACTTCAGAGTAGTTTTCTCGTCCAGAGCTTATTCTGTTGGTTTTAAGGTATGCATCATAGGCCTTGTCCTGTATATCGGATAGTGCATCATTTCTGACAGATAACCAATGCTCACGGTTGCGTTGCAGGTCGGCTATAATTTCAGGGCGAATAGAGTTGACAAGCGATTCATACTCATCGGGTAGGAGAGAGCGAATATCACTCAGCAAGTAACTTATAATTGAAACATAAGCACTGTATCTTATTCTTTCGTCGTTACTGTTATTGCAAACTAAAAAAGCATAAAGGTTTGCCTCAGACTCTTTAGAAATACCAAACTGATGAGACATTTCATGTGCGAGTGTAAATGGGTATGTGAAGTTGAGACTATAATTGTTGACATGAATTTCATTAAAGAAAGGACCAAAATATCCTGAAATTCCCATCTTGGTGAAGAGTGATTCAAAAATCATCTTTTTTGGTCTTCTTTTTCCGTTGGGATAGCTAATTGATAAAGGATCCTGAAGTTTATTGTAAGATCTTTCTATCTCCTGCCTGATTCCCTCTTTTTCCATTACATCGAAATCAACGTAAGAATTGTTGGCATCAGCAATAAAGCGGGTGGTGAAATTCATTAGATTTTCAGCATTGAACATAGATACCTGATTATCTGTGCGTTTGTAATAATCATCCCTGAAATAAGATATTCCCCAACCAAAGTAGAACCAAACGATCAGAATTACCGCAAAACGAGTTAATGAATACAGAAACCTTTTAAAGCTTGTTCTTCTGATAATTACAAAGAGTATTAATTTCAACAGATAAAGTGATGCAGCAATAATAAAAAGGTCATAAAGTGAAAACTGAAACAGTCCTGAAGCTGTGGATAAAATTGCTGCAACTTTAGGGTAAATGTTTTGCATATACCATTCAGAAAGAGAAGGGGCGCGACTGAAAATAAAGATCACTAAAAAAACCGTCAGAATGGTAATAAATAATGATATTAATTTCCTTCTTGAGTCTGCTCTGAAAACCTCATTTTTTTCAAAATGCTGAAAAATGGAGGTTCACC
>ENA-UOOR01000073-UOOR01000073.1-fermentation-metagenome-genome-assembly--contig:-NODE-73-length-133495-cov-60.884427_pt1 | contig 133495 bp, 127 predicted proteins | sample MGYA00245780_ERZ724029 | MGnify/ENA primary metagenome ERZ724029 (study PRJEB28704, sample SAMN03018315) | fermentation metagenome | biome: anthropogenic terrestrial biome; feature: soil...
GCATATTTATGCAACCCTTATGCAACAAAAAGGGGTTTTTGCAGTAGAACCAAGTATCAAAGTGTAACGGCAATTCTTATGGATGGTGGGTGTCTGACTGATGGCGGAAAGGATAAAAATCACATTAAAATGCCCTGACAGGCTGCCTATGGAGTTTTGGACCCTGACAGGTAAAAACCTCTGGGATAGCATAATGACGAGCGGAATGGCCGCCACGGGGGCCTGTGGCGGTAAAGGAAATTGTGGGCAGTGCAAGGTCAGGCTGGAAGGAGAGATTAATGAAATCAGCGATAGCGAACGGCAGCATCTCCTTCCGGAAGAATTAAGAACCGGCACCCGGCTGGCTTGTTTTTGCCGGGTTAAAGCGCCCTTAACGGTTTATCTTGATCCTCTGGCCCTGGCTATACAGGATCAAGCCTGGCTAAAGAGCGATTCCCCTGTAGCTTTTTCCGCTCCGGTGAAGAATCGCCAGATACTGATTCCGGGAATGGAGAAGGATTCTCCGGTTCCGCTTCTTACCCGCCTGGCCCGGGCCTTGCCCGGCATAAAGTTGGAATTGAGCGTTGACAATTTAAACCGGCTGGCACAAATCGACCGTATTGGGAGACCGGCCTTGGAACTGCAGGCCCTGGTATTTAAGGAGCAGGCAGTAAAATATATCGGGCGCAAAAAAGAAAAGGCCTGCGGCCTGGCCCTGGATATAGGCAGTACCAGCCTTTTTGCCGCCATGTTAAATCTGGAGGACGGGGAGCATTTGGCCATTTCCACCAAACCCAACATGCAGAGGGTATATGGCGCAGACATACTATCCCGTGTGCTTCACTGTCTGGAAAATCCGGATGGTTTGGAGCGATTGCAGCAGATACTGCTGAATAACCTGTCCAGTATGATTGAGGAAATGCTGGAAGAGACCGGAACTTCACCGGAGCATATATACTACCTGGTATTGGTGGGCAACCCGGTTATGCTGCACTTTTTACTCGGGTTAAATCCGGCAGGATTTGCCCAGGCACCATATGCCGGTATTTTTTGTGATGAATTCACTTACCCGGCAGCCGCTCTGGGGCTTCCGGTAAACCCGGAGGCGGAGATCCTGCTCCTTCCTCAAGTAGGGGGCTTTGTGGGCGCGGATACCGTGGCCGCTGTTTTAAGCCTGCCCGACTGGCGGAGCAGCCGTTTTTTACTGGTCGATATCGGCACCAACGGCGAAGTTGTAGTGGGAAACCGGGGAAAACTATGGGCGGCTTCAGCTGCTGCCGGTCCTGCTTTTGAAGGTGGCGGAATAAGCAGTGGAATGATTGCTGGAGATGGCGCCATCGACAAGATATGCCTTAACCCAGAAGGGGGACTGGAATACAATCTTATTGGAGATAGCCCGGCCCGGGGGCTATGTGGTTCAGCTATTATTGATATAACAGCCTGCCTGTGCCAGGGAGCTTACATAGATAGTTGCGGTATAATCACTGAGCTGGCCGGGGAGAAACTGAGAGTACGCCAGGGGGAAAGGGGAGCAGAAATAATCCTGGTAGAAGAAAACGAATCTTTCCGGGGTGCTCCGGTAGTCTTTAATCAGGAGGATATAAGGCAGGTGCAGCTGGCCAAGGCAGCCTTAAGGACAGCTATTGATGTATTGATGGAAGAGGCGGGATTAGAGTATAAGAAGCTGGAAAGGGTTTACCTGGCCGGGGCTTTTGGCAATTACCTGAATCCCCATAATGCGGTTGATATAGGCATGATTCCCCCGATAAAAACGGACACAATAAGGAATATTGGCAACGCCGCTGCTGCCGGAGCTATTGCGGCATTATTATCCCCGGATAAACAGCGGGAAGCCCGCGAAATAAAGGAACAAGTACGTTATGTGGAACTCGCCCTATATCCCGATTTCCAGTCCCTCTACCTCAATAATTTGAATTTTGACCCGACTGCAAAATAGCCTTTTGATAGAAGCATATTAATATTTTTAGAGGAATTTCAATAATTTCTCAGAATTATTAAAGAATTAGAGATAAATAAGGGGGTAGAAAAGTGGAATATCAGAATATCATTTTTAGCAAAGAAAACAAGATCGGAATAGTTCAGATTAACCGCCCGGAATTCATGAATGCCTTGACCATGGAATTGCTGGCAGAACTGGCCCATGTCTTTGAGGAGATGGAAAAAGACGAAGAGATTAATGCCGTAGTGCTAACCGGGGTAGAGAAAGCCTTTTCCGCCGGTTTCGACATGCCCAGCGTGATGAGCCTGGGAGAGAACAAAAGCGCAGGCCTGAAGATAATCGAAGAATCCTTTTTGAACATACTCAAGTTCCCCCTGCCGGTCATTGCCGCGGTCAGCGGTCCGGCTCTGGCTGCCGGCTTCGACCTGATGGTTATGGCTGACATCCGGGTAATGTCGGAAACAGCCAAAGTAGGGCAACCGGAAATACGCTGGGCCCTGACACCCTTAAGCGATCCCCTGTGGAAAATAATCGGTATGGGCCGGGCCAAGGAAGTTACCATGACCGGACGGATTTATGGGGCCGAGGAAGCCAGGGAAATGGGCCTGGCCAATTATGTTTATCCCCGGGAAAGCTATCTGGAAGAAGCCAAAAAACTGGCGGGGCGCATTGCCGCATTTGAACGAGAAGCCTTAAAAGCCAACAAGGAGCAGACCAACCGGGTACCGGGAATGGAAGTACAGTCCGCCATTCGCACCCAGCTCTGGACTTTCCGCAATTTCGTGGGTAGCGAGGCCATGTGCAGCCGGATGCAAGCCTTTTTGGAAAGCAACAAGAACAAAGGTTAGGCAGAGAGGGGGAGAAGAGATGAAGCTGAAAGGGAAAGTAGCTGTAATTACCGGAGGAGGTACCGGTATTGGAAGAGCGGCAGCTATTGCTCTGGCCGGTGAGGGAGCCCGGGTGGCAGTCATGGGGCGGCGGCCCGGACCATTGAATGAAACCGTGGACATAATCAGGGAAGCAGGAGGGGAAGGGCTGGCCATTCCTTCTGATGTTACTGTAATCGAGGATATTGAAAAGGCCCGGGATAAAGTACGGGAGACTTATGGCCGCCTGGACATCCTGGTAAACAATGCCGGCTCGGCCTTGTTCAAACCTTTTATGAAAACCAGTCTGGAGGATTTCGACCGGATTTACCAGGTTGACCTGCGCAGCGTTTTTGCGGTTTCCCAGCAAATGCTGCCCTTGATGCTCGAAGGCGGCGAAGGAAGCATAATAAATATATCTTCCATATTGGGAGTACTGGGGGGGAAAAGCAGCAGCGCCTATTGTGCCATGAAAGGCGGAGTAGTGCAGCTTACCCGGGCCCTGGCTGCCGAGCTGGGACCGGAGGTACGAGTTAACTGCCTCTGCCCGTCCCATATAATCACACCCATGATGGAAGATGAATTGAGCCGCATAGAAACCAAAGGAAAGATGGATAAGTTGACCAAAATGTTTCCTATGAAAAGGCTGGCTTATCCCGAAGATATGACCGGGAGCATTCTGTTTTATGCCTCAGATGATTCCAAATGGCTCACCGGCAATATTCTTATGATCGATGGCGGGCTGTCCTGCTACATATGAACATGAACAGGCAAGGGCAGGCAAGGGGACGGTTCTTTTGCCTGCCAGAGCCGTCCCTTGTCCCGCGAGGTGACAGTTCTCAACTATCGGGTAATAGTAGAAAGTTAGCCTTAGTCATAACCACGCGCAATAATTTTAGATTGCCCGAAGAATGAAGTCGCTGGGTGACAAAAGGACCGTCCGAGACTGCTGAAAAAGTGCTCTTTTGCGTGTCATTCTGAGCGATAGCGAAGAATCTCGTTAGCTAAAGTCCCAATATTACGGACTTCCAAAAGAGATCCTTCGTCGCCTGCAGCTCCTCAGGATGATATTTATGATACTTTTTCAGTGGTCTCGGACCGTCCCCTTGTCACCTCATTTTATTTATTATAAGCCCGGTAATTAATTTAGGGTAAAAATAGGTTGACTTCTGGGGCATCTTGTCTCGGGCCTGAGCTACGGCAATTATTTCTTCCACCCGGGTGGGGTTGAGAAGAAAGCCCAATTGGTAATTGCGGTTGTCGATCTGTTCCATTAACCACTCTTCACTGCGAGTGTAAGCCAGGTTTTCCTGACTGCGGCGCTTTTGATCGTTAATGCCCAGCAATTGATCCAGAATAATGTTATCCAGCAACGCAACGTCCAGTTTTTCCCAGGCAGCTGACTTGTTGTCTGGAAGCAATTTACTGGCCTGTTCAGGATTCTTAAGCTCCAAAAAGAAGATGTCTTTGCCGCTGTACATGCCAAAAACTCTATGCTTTTTGCCTCTGCTTTCCAGTTCCTGCATGAAAGCGCCGATATTCTTATCTTTATATAGCTCTATTTCAAATAAATCGGCCAGGCGATTCATAAAAGCGTCCAATTTGAAGCCCGGGATATTCCCTACCAGCCGGTGAGTGGGGAGAACTACCAGCCCTTCATCGAAAACATTGACCAGGGTAGCCATTACATAATCATAACCTTGCAGCCCTTGTTCCTTCATTTCGTGGTAGTATTCCAGAGCAGTTTCATAACGATGGTGTCCATCAGCGATATAAACCGGGCGGTCAGCAAGCAAAGCCACGATCCGCTCAATTAGCTCTTCATTTTTTATCACCCAGATTTTATGAGTCTCACCAGCCTCGTCGATTATATTGATATCGGGAGCCTGCTCTTTGACTTCCGCGAGCAGAAGCTGCTCTGCTTCTTTTTGCTCATCTGAGTATAGCCCAAAAATGGAACTGAAATTGGAATTGGTGGCCCTCATTAATTGCAAGCGGTCTGCCTTTGGTTTAGACAGGGTTTCCTCATGGGGCAGAATATTGCCCTTTTCATAAGGTTCCAGTTTAAGGCCACAAACAAAGCCGGTTCTGACGACCTTTTCTCCCCGGAAATTAAATTCTTGTTGGTAGAGATACAGGGCCGCCTTCTCCTCCGCCAGCAGGGTTTGGTCCTCCTGCCATTTTTCCAGGTATTGTGCTGCTCTGGTATAGCGGTTATTGGAGCTGCTATCTTGAGGAAATATGAGTCCCAGTTCCAGGCGGATTACATTGGCGGGATTTTCTGCATAATATCGGGCTTGAGCCGATTCATCTATAATATCATACGGTGGGGTGACTACCGAAGCCAGGTTGCTAATTTTTTCGGGATTATAACGGAGTCCCCTAAATGGGATTATATCTGCCATTTATGAAATAAACCTCCTTCTTTACTTCCCTTGACAGCTAAAATTGTAGTATATGCATTAACTTAATGCAATTCCTTTTTACCGGACTTTCTATGCTTGAGCTTTGTTTTAACATCTTAGCGTGAGAGATAGGCATATTTCCAGCGGTATTTCTTGATTTTTGCAGTACATAGTGTTTAAATGAATTACTGAGGAAACTCTTTAAGGAATTCTATCGGAGGACGGGAAATGTTGCTTGATTATCATATTCATGCATTGGCCCACGGGGAATACGATTATAGCGAATCCTGGCTCCGGCTTTTTGCGGAAAATGCTCGCCGGAAAAGACTTGCGGAAATCGGATTCAGCGAACATGATGAATACCTGCCTCGAATTAAACCGGACAAGCTTAAAAGGCTTCAGGAAGACTTCCCGGAGCTTAAAATTAAATTAGGACTGGAAGTTGATTATCATCCCGGACGGGAAGGAGAAATCCAGCGAATGCTGGTCAACTCGAATTTTGATTATGATTACATAATTGGCTCGGTGCATTTCATCGATGGGTGGGGTTTCGACCATCCCGATTTTAAAGACCAGTTTGCCACCCGGGACATCGATGATATCTATGCTGATTATTTTACTTTGCTAAACCAGGCGGTAAAGTCGCGCCTTTTCGATATAGTCGGTCATCTGGATTTAATAAAAATCTGGGGACACCGTCCGCTTAAAAAACCCATTTCAGCCTATGTTGAACCGGTTTTAAATACTATTAAAGCGGCGGGAATGGTAGTAGAGATAAACAGTAGCGGTTTGCGTAAAGCGGTGGGGGAAATATATCCGGCACGGCAAATCCTGGAACTGATGCTGGCCCTTAACATACCCATAACGCTGGGTTCTGATGCCCACCACCCCTCGCAATTGGGAGAAGGCCTGGAGGAAGCAGCCGGCCTGGCCCAGGAGGTGGGTTACAGGCAGCTGGTCACATTTTCCGGCCGCAAGAGGCAGCTGGTAGAGATTTGATACTAAATGAAAAATGACTCTACTGCAAGCCGCAGGTGTTGCCCATGCATAGACTGCGAGCGGTATATTTATACAAGCATAATATTTTTACTTTTTGCAGTAACACCAAAAATGCAAGTAGGAGTGAATCATGAGCAGTATTGGAATATTGATTTTAAGCCTGGGCATTATTTTACTGGGAGCGGAAGTTTTCGTTAACGGTGTAGAATGGCTGGGAGAGAAACTGAATCTCTCCGAAGGAGCGGTAGGCAGCGTGCTGGCGGCAGTAGGCACCGCCCTGCCGGAGACTCTGATTCCCGTAATAGCCATAGTTTTCGGTCATGGCAAAGAGGGCCATGATATAGGAATAGGAGCCATATTGGGAGCACCTTTGATGCTCTCCACCCTGGCCATGTTTGTTACGGGTTTAGCAGTAGTTTTTTTTAGCCGGCGCAGGATCAAAGGTAGCAAGGTGCAGGCGGATTATTCCAGCATGACCCGTGATTTGAGCTTTTTTATTATCGTCTTCGCTGCTGCCATAATAACCGGAACCATGCCCCCGGCCTTGCGCCACTGGCAGCTGATAATTGCCGGCTTCATGGTCTTATCCTATTTTCTCTATGTTTATGTAATGATCAGTGAGGAAAGGGATTTGGACTCCAGTTATGAATTGCCATCTTGCTATTTTGCGCGCAAAGAGAAATCTCCCCGCTTATCCCTGGTAATTGGCCAGGTTTTATTCGCCCTGCTCTTAATCATCATAGGAGCCGATATGTTTGTCGGAGCGGTTAAAGAAGTCGCGGTCATGTATCAGGTTCCGGCTTTTGTGCTGGCTTTGATTATAACCCCAATTGCCACCGAGTTGCCGGAGAAATTCAACAGCGTTATCTGGATATCGCGGGAGAAGGACAGCCTGGCCCTGGGTAATATAACCGGAGCCATGGTTTTTCAAAGCTCACTTATACCGGCCCTGGGAATATTCCTTACCGATTGGCAGCTTTCCGGGGGGGCTTTTTTGTCCGCCCTTCTTGCCCTGGCGGCAGCAGGCATTTTATATATCGAATTGCTTCGCAAAAAACATATAACAGCGGGAACTCTGTTGTTAATGGGAGTATTCTATGGTATTTTCCTGGTAGGCGTCTTTGAGGGAATTATTAGGTAACTCCACTGCAAAAACCCCTTTTTGTTGCATAAGGATTGCATAAATATACAAAGCGAGCGTTGGCGAAGCATAGATGCAGCACCCTGCGGGTACCCCTTGAGCCGCGAGACAAGCCGCAAGTGTTGCCCATGCGTAGCACCCTGTCGGGCACAACTGATGCTTCCTTCGGTCGCAATTAAGGGAGCTGAGCGGTATATTTATACAAGCCAATGAGTATTAAGATAAAGTATGAAATTAGGAGTGATTTTAGTTATGAGTAATGTGAACAGCTATGACAAAGCCCACGAATTGGCCCGGGCCATCACCAAGAGTGAACCCTATCTGAACTATTGCCAGGCCAAAAAGGAAGTAGAAAAAAAACCGGAGTGGACATCCAAGCTGCTGGAACTACGACAGCGGCAAGCCGAGTTTAACCGGGCGCAGATTTTAGGAAATGATGTACCAAAGGAAACAGTACAGGAACTAAGCCTGGAATTTGCTCGCATTAACCAGATTAAAGAAATAGCCGAATTCTTGCGTGCTGAAACCGCTTTTGTGCAGATGTTTAATGATATACAGGAAATTATCAACAAGGCTATTAAAAGCGGTCTGGAGGCATAGCCTATGTTTCCCTGGCCCGGCGCCGTCTAATACCGTAAGATCCATCCCCTGCTTTCGCACCCGGCGGAAACAGGGGTCTTTATTTGCAAGTATACAGAATATCTTGCCCGGGAGTATTTACAAAACGATTAAAAGGCTTAAGAATTATATATGTCCCCCGCTTCTTAAGTAATCGTTTTCCAATTAACAAAACAGGCGGCGGGTTCTAATCCCTGCCTCGTTGTAGCGCTGTGTTGAAACTGCTTCGCAGTTTCTTCCGATGCTTAAATATTATCTGTGCAATAAAGGAGGTCGTCTGGTGCATTTCTGTAGTAAAAATAAGCGACCGGAGGAGAAGAGCATGCTTGATGCCCAGCTTGACCTGAGCCCGGTGCTAAAAATAATCGAGGAAAAACGGCACGAAAAAGGCAGCTTGATTGCGATTTTGCAACAAGCCCAGGAGATATATGGCTACCTGCCCCTGAGCGTATTAAAATGCATTGCCCGGGAACTCGGAATAAAACCAGCCAAGGTTTACGGGATTGCCACCTTCTATACCCAGTTCCGGCTTCAGCCGACAGGCAAATACCAGATTATGCTTTGCCAGGGAACCGCCTGCCACGTCAATGGTTCCGAGCGAATTGAAAGCACTATCTGTCAGGAGTTGAAAATAAAGAGGGGCGAAACTACCCCGGATGGATTGTTCAGCCTGGAAAGCGCCGCATGTCTGGGTTGTTGCAGCCTGGCTCCGGTAATGATGATAAACGGGCAGGCCTATGGTCCGCTTAGCGCGGAAAAAGCAGTTGCCATAATTCGCAAGATAAAGGCAGCGGAATCATTATCTTTGGTCGGAGGTGAGGCCCAATGAAAGTGAGATTGGGTCTGGGGAGCTGTGGTATAGCCGCCGGCGGCCTGCAGGTACTGGAAGCATTGCAGAAGGAGATGGAAAGCCGGGGACTAAAACTGGAAATACAGAAAAGCGGCTGTATCGGCCTCTGTCATCATGAGCCTTTGCTGGACTGGATAGAGGATGATGGGCAGGTATTCACCTATGGCGCAGTAAATGCCGGGCGCAGTGTGGAAATTCTGGAAGCCCACCTGGCCGGGCGCGGCCCGCTGGAAGCCTACCTGGTATCCAGCAGCGATGAGCCGGCTGAATTCCTGCAGCAGCAGCTGCGGATAGTACTAAAAAACTGTGGTCGGATAGACCCGGAGTCTATAGACGATTACCGCCGGCAGGACGGTTACAGTGCCCTGCAAAAGGCGCTTGCGGGAATGAGCCCGGAAGAAGTAATAAAGGAGATCGAAGTTTCGGCTTTGCGAGGACGGGGAGGAGCGGGGTTTCCCACCGGGCTGAAATGGAAAGCAACTCGTGAAGCTGCCGGTCTTTATCGCTATATTATATGCAATGCCGACGAAGGCGATCCCGGCGCCTTTATGGATCGCAGCATATTGGAAGGCGACCCCCACGCGGTTTTGGAGGGTATGATAATAGCGGCTTATGCCATTGGTGCGGAACAAGGAATCATATATTGCCGGGCGGAATACCCCCTGGCGGTGAAACGGCTGGAGATAGCCATAGCTCAGGATCGGGAAAACGGGCTGCTGGGGCGGAGGATTCTCGGTTCTGATTTTTCTTTCGATATAAGTATACAACAAGGTGCCGGAGCCTTCGTTTGCGGGGAAGAGACTGCCCTCATAGCCTCCCTGGAAGGGGAGCGGGGCATGCCCCGGCTGAAGCCGCCCTATCCCTCAGAAAGCGGTTTATGGGGATATCCCAGCAGCATTAATAATGTGGAGACACTGGCCAATGTTCCCTGGATAATCCGGAATGGGGGGGAAGCCTTTGCCGCTCTGGGTAGTAGAGAGAGCAAAGGCACCAAGGTTTTTGCCCTGGCCGGTAAGATAAAAAGAGGCGGTTTGGTAGAAGTACCCATGGGAACCACCTTGCGTGAAATAATATATGGTATTGGGGGAGGAGTAAAAGCCGGTCGAAGAATCAAGGCTGTGCAGATGGGAGGGCCATCCGGCGGCTGCATTCCGGCAGAACTGCTGGACATCCCGGTGGATTATCAATCCCTCAATAATACCGGTGCCATTATGGGGTCAGGCGGAATGGTAGTGCTTGATGAAAGCAGCTGTATGGTTGATTTAGCTCGTTTCTTCCTGGACTTTACCCAGAAGGAATCCTGCGGCAAGTGTGTTCAATGCCGTATAGGCACCAAACGGATGCTGGAAATCCTGGAGCGGATTTGCCGGGGCGCGGGGCGGGAGGGAGATATTGAACTCCTGGAGGAATTATCCGCCCATATAAGTGAAAATTCTCTCTGCGGGCTGGGACAGAGTGCTCCCAATCCCGTGCTTACCACTATCCGCTATTTTCGTGATGAATACGAAGCCCATATCCGGGAGAAAAGGTGCCCGGCCAAACAATGCCAGGAATTATTAAAGTATACTATAGATCCGGATAGATGCATGGGCTGTGGCCTTTGTGTCTATGCTTGCCCGGCGGATTGCATAAAAGGCGGAGAAAACAACCAGCCTTATTATATTGAGCAGGAGAACTGCAGCAAATGCGGTGCCTGCCTGGATATTTGCCCCGAGCGTTTTGCTGCGGTTAGGGTGCCAGGCACTTAAGTTGTTAAGTTATGTAATGCTGATGTCATTGCCAAACTTCGTTTGTTGTGCATACTCCTGAAGTCATGAGACAAGCAGCTGTTGCCCATGCGAAGCGTCCTGCGGGCACAAATGATGCTCCCTCTGGTCGCTATTAAGGAAGCTGCGAGCGGTATATTTATACAAGCCAGTGAATATTAATACTTTTTGCCAGTGACAACAAGGTGGGATGGAAGAGGTGATTCAAGTCCATGATTACGCTTACAATAAATGACAGGGAAATCAAGGCTGCTGCCGGTCAGACTATTTTACAGGCAGCCCGGGGGAATGGTATAGAAATACCTACCCTTTGCTACGATGAGCGGGTAAAGCCTTTTGCCTCCTGCGGGATTTGTGTGGTGGAAGTGGCCGGCAGTAAAAAACTTTTACGCTCTTGTGCCACCGAGGTACAGGAGGGAATGCAAGTGCAAACGGAAAGCCCCCGCGTAAGACAATCCCGCAAACTTACCCTGGAGATGCTTTTATCCGATCACCGTGGGGATTGTTGTGCCCCCTGCAGGCAGGCCTGCCCGGCGGATACCGATTGCCAGGCTTATGTGGGCTTGATTGCCAACGGGCAATTTAAGGAGGCTATGGCCGTTTTAAAAGAATACTATCCCCTTCCGGCCAGCATAGGTTTGATATGTCCTCATCCCTGCGAAAGCGCCTGCCGCCGGGGCCTGGTGGAAGAACCGGTATCCATGGCCGCTCTCAAGGCTTTTGTAGGCCGTTATTATTTAGAGGAACAGAAGCAGGAAAATGATGATGAAAGCGGACCGGATTCCAGCATGGCCGAAATCAAAGCCCCCTCAGGGAAGAAAGTGGCCGTAGTAGGGGCAGGACCGGCTGGTTTAACCGTAGCTTATTTCCTGGCCCGAGAAGGCCATCAGATAGAGGTTTTTGAAGCCATGCCTGCGGCGGGAGGGATGCTGCGTTATGGAATTCCTGACTACCGCTTGCCTAAAAAACTGCTGGAGCAGGAAATAGACCTGATAGCCCGACTGGGGGTAAAATTTTCTTTCAACACCCGGCTGGGGCAAGACATTTTTTTGGAGCAGCTGCGGGAGAACTATGATGCGGTTTTTCTGGGGATTGGAGCCTGGGTATCCTCAAAAATCGGCTGTGCCGGCGAGGAAACCAGGGGGGTACTGGGCGGAATTGAATTTTTGCGTGCGGTTGCTTCGCGAGAACCGGTATTAATGGGTGAAAGGATAGCAATTATCGGTGGTGGCAATACTGCCATGGATGCAGCTCGAACCGCAATAAGACTTGGTGCCGCCGAGGTAATGGTGCTATACCGGCGCAGCCGGGCGGAAATGCCCGCTGATGAAAGTGAAATAGTCGAAGCCGAGGAAGAAGGCATAATCTTCAAATTCCTCCTGGCTCCCAAAGAAATAATAGAGGAAGACGGGCGGGTGGCCGCCATCCGAATGCAGAAGATGCAGCTGGGCGAAGCGGATGCTTCCGGGCGCAGGCGGCCGGAGCCTACCGGAGAAGAGGAAATAATCGCCGTTGATACCGTCATCGCCGCCATCGGCCAGCAGGTTGACCTTGGCGGTTTGGAAAAGCTGGAGCTCAGCCGCTGGAATACCATAGCCAGCAATCCCCTTTCTTTTATGAGCAGTATGGAAGGGATATTTGCCGGCGGAGATGGGGTAACCGGGCCCGGTATCGCCATTGAAGCCATAGCCCAGGGGCGCAAAGCCGCCCAGGCTATGAACGCCTACCTGCAGGGGGAAAAGCTGCCGGATAATAATTCCCCCTACCGGATGAGCAGGGAAGTGCGGGCGGAAGACCTGGCCGGAATAAAGAAAGAAGCGCGAATTGAACCTCCTTCCACCAGCCCGGAAAGGCGGCTGCGTAGTTTTGCCGAAGTAAAAGCCGCTTTCACTCCGGAGGAAGCGCTCCGGGAAGCCGGGCGCTGCCTGGAATGCGGCTGTACTGCCTTTTATGAGTGCAAGCTTCTGAGCTATGCCGGAAGATATGAAGTAAAACCTCAGCGCCTGGCCGGTGAAACACACCATCATTCCAGTGAATACCATCATCCCTTTCTTAACTGGGATACGGACAAATGCATACTCTGCGGTCTCTGCGTGCGCATCTGTGATGAAGTAATGGGGATTACCGCCCTGGGTTTGGTAAACCGGGGCTTTGATACCGTGGTTATGCCCGAATGGGAATGGGGGAATGACTTGGAAAATAGCCTATGCAATTGCTGCGGGGAATGTGCGGCCGTCTGCCCTACCGGTGCCTTAAGCCAAAGAAAGAGATGTTTTTAACCAACAAAACATCCCTTTTGACAGTGTTGACGCAGGGACGGGGTTATTGACAACTCTACCCTTCTGCGTCTAAAACTTATTTTCTTATTAGCAAAAGAACATAACCCTTGTTTTATAGAATGGCTCTCCATTCCCTACCCCGAAGTTGATTGTAAATACTTCCCCTTGACCAACAATGTTTTTAAATCGTTAGTTTTTTCATGAGGTTGTTTTCAATAATTAGTGCCTAATATTAAGACAACAACTCTTCATATTTGCTAAAACAATATTTTTTACTTTAACCGTGGCTGCGCCATTAATTCACATGCTGGAACTGGTCTTTTGCTTCTTATTGCATTCGAAAATATTTCAACCAGGCGTTCTTTTTCCGCAACTCTTTTTTCCGGAATCGGACATAATTGGTAACGGAGATTAAAAAGATATTGGAAGGGATTACCAATACCACTACCTATACGAATCTCATGTCGATCCAAAAGAGATAATAAATGCATATGAACTGTGGGATGAAGAAGCAAGCCATCTATCACAGAAATTACATCATCCGTAGAAAATTCACGTACAGCGCTTCTCCTATTACCAATTCTGCTATTTACCGATGTAAGCAGTTTTTGGTTAGGAAAAGCAAAATAGCTATCATCCGCATCATGGCTCCACATTAAAGATGATTTCTTTCCTGAAAGGCTATATAAAACTTGAGCATTAAATTTCGTATTTGTATGTATAGTACAATCAATATCAAAGCCAATAAGCCCTATATTATTAATCTTAATTTGCAGGACTTGATTGGGAAGGTTATGTGGCCCTGAAGGGTAAGAATCAACCTCCCAAAAACCCCTTAGGCTACCGCAATATTGCCTTAGCCAGGTCCTTTTTTCTTTTGTACTGGAGGGGCAAAACCCGAATTTGATTATATCCTGCCAAAGGTATGCGCGAATAATTTCGCTATCCATTAATCTCTCTCCCTTTAGCTTTCGTTAAATAATCTAAAACAACTTTGAGATATTTGATTACATTGGCTTCTGCGCTGTTTTCTTCTTCCACCAAATCCTCAAAATATGCCAAGTCATTTTGCACATCCTCTTCAGTAAGTCCCATATTTAGTTCATCCTCTAAAATAAAGACCCCAAACAACTGCCGTAAGTGGGTCCAATAAGGAATAAACTTTTTAAGATCATTCAAGTATATCCACCACAACATTTGGCGTTCTAAAAAGCAATCTCTCAGTTTATCCAGGGTTTCTAATTGAGCGTTGTTCCATTCGCCAACAAACTCGATTGAGATGATCTCTGTGTTAGATTCGAGAATTTCCCATATTTGCTCTGCCGGATTTCTATCCTCTCCCCCCATTAACAAAAAATGTTCACATTTTTGAAATTCATAGGTATTGGCTTTTGCAAAAAGATAATTCCGCGCAGCATCACAAACTGCTCTATTCTTATAAGCTATTATTGAACGGTCAGCCCGATCTTTTGAAAAAAGAGCCGCTCTTAATAGATCCAATAACTCACTTATATTAGCATGTAAAGGCTCTTCCAATCCCCTTGCAAGCAATTCCATTAATAATTGATTACCGTTTTTTTTAGGAGTGTTTTGGGGATACTCTTGATTTTCCTTAGAATAATAAGCGTTTTCATCCGCATTCAGCAAATTCATTTCCAAACCGATTGGACTAATGTCATTAAGCATTGCATACTCCTTTAGGAGCCTTATTTCTGGAGCTTCAACATTAGTATTATCCTGGTTAAAAAATGGTCTTACCAGGGGATTTACTAATACCGGCCAACGATCACCTTTGGGTTGTCCGGTTATAAGAATCCAATTCCCCTGTAAAGCTCTACGCGCCGTTTCCTTATCATTGGGAAGAGACAACAAAGAGGACAATAGAAGGTTTGTCTGTTCAACTGAACAGATTAATTCTTCAGCAGGCCTTTGCGCATATGCAAAAAAATCACCGGTTATCTGTCTAACCGCTAAAACAATTCGTTCAAAATGATTTTTTCGGTCGGGTTTTATACCGGATAAATATGCTTTAAGCAGACGGATTGCCTGCCGGGGATTGCCGCCGGACCAATAAGCCAACAAATCAAGCTCTTTCTCCACTGATTTTTCATAGACTCCTAAACGTTTTATCATCAGGTTTTTTATATCTTCAAGGCTCATGGCGGGAATAAAAAGCCGATCAATTGAAGGCATAACACCTTGCTTATAAAAAAGATGCACCGCATTTACTTCAAATAATGTTTTAAACCCAGATAAAACTCTCAGTATTTCCTGGAGTTGAATAAAAGCGGAACTCTCCCAGTTATATTTATCAATCCCGGATGCAAAAACAAAAAGTGCACGTTTTAACTTTATTTCAATCCGGTTGCCTATTTCATTAATGATTTCGGGTATATATTTTTCATAATCAATACTTTCCGCTATTTTACGGCGAATTTCTCTTTTTCTTCCAAATGCTTCGAGAGAGAAAATTTGGGGCGAAAGCGCTTCCAGCAGCGTCTCCCAATCATTTTTTTCAAGCCCGGCTAATTCTTTCGGAAGTTCGGAAAAGGACAAATCTATATTTTCTACAAGTGCCTTTTCCACGAAACCTGCCAATGTAATAGCCAAGAAATCTCCTGCATCCAGATTAATACCGTCTTTGTCATAAGCGAGTCTAATATCCGGTTTATCTCCACTCAGTCGCTTTTCGATCAGCGTGCTTTTCCCGGAACCAATTTGCCCTCCCAATAACAGAGGTTTGTTTCCTTCTTTTAGCCAGTTCGTAAACTGGGCATCGGTTTCACCAAAACAATCTACATATAATAAATCAAAGTCCTCCTCAGTAATGAGGGGAACCCCTTCATCCAGATTTAGCCCATAACGGTTTCGTTTCATCGTCTACTTTCTCCCTTGACGGCGCATATTCTCAACCGAATTTTTAAAGTCAGGGTCTTTTGCCTTCTTTTGCCATTCTGTCCAAAAGTTAACCGTTGCACTCAATGGTTCTTCAGATGGCCGGTTAACTCTTATGCGACTGGGAAGAAGCACGGCATCTCCAACGACCAAAGCCTCTCCAATATCCATTATCGGCAGTATATCCAGCAGGCTTTCCATGCTTTCCGGCATAAGCTTTTTCACGGTATTCTGGTCATCAGCATTGGCCAACCGTAATGCAATTATATTATTGCATTGACTCAATATAGTCGGACTAACATCTGACGGCCTCTGGCTGACAATAAGCAAGGCTACTCCATACTTTCTTCCTTCTTTGGCAATTTTCTCAAAAGCCTCGATTGCTCTTCTCTCGACTGGATTTTGACCTTCTTTTCTGGGTAAATATAAATGGGCCTCATCACATATACATGCCAGCGGTCTCCGTTTCTCATGGTCGGTCCAGAACTGGATTTGATAAATCATTCGTGCTACCAGTCCCACAATAACCGGCAGCACATCTACCGGGACTTCGGAGAAGTCAACAACTTTTATCTGGGATTTTGGAAGATTGTAATCCATTAGTTTTGCTGCAATTCTTGCCATGCTTTCATACTGATGTTCTGAATTAGGGGCCTGGAACAGAAAACCATATCGCTTATCACTTAATTTGCTTTTTATCCGCACCAACAAACGGCTGAATTGTCCATAAAATTTGCCTTGCTTCAATCCCCTGGCTCCCTGTTCCATTTCTTCATTCAGATCCGAGAGTGTATTGATTACATTATCAATGGAAAATGGGATAGGGCTATCGAGAGTAAAAGCTGCCAGAACATCAGTCTTACCCAGCTCTGATAAAGTAGCTTTCTTTTGTTCCACTACCGCATCCTGAAAAACCATTACCTGATTATGGGCACTGAATTCAGACCGATCAATAAACATGGCCTGCATCTCTTCTGCATTTAAGAGCCAATAGGGAAGAAACAGCAAATCGTCTCGGGCTACTCCTAATTCTTCAGGCCCGGGGATGCGTAAATGCCGCGCATAACTCAACTCTTTATATTCCCCATGCAAATCAAAAACAATGATATTGGCTGTGGGTAGTTTTGCTGCTCTTTCCAGAATTGATGCAACAGTGAATGACTTTCCAGAACCGGTACTTCCTAATAGCGCAGCATGACGCTGAAATAATTTATTTCCATCCAAATATGCGACAGCCGTGTCATCAATAGAGTATTTTCCTAACTCCAGCGAATGTTCTTTGTCGCTTTCCTTAACAAGTAAATTCATGAAGTTTTCCAGTTGCTTATATTGTAAAACATAACATTCTGCTGATATTTCCGGTACTTGTACAATGGATCTGGAGAACTGATAGTTCTTATCCAGGACATTCCAGCGCACCATTCCTACCAGAGTTATAAGAACTGTGTTAATAACCTTGCTTGGTTCTTCTTCCATTAGAGATAAGTCATTGGCTTGCTCATTTTCGGTCTCATCCTCATACCCAATTGATTTAATCACCCTTTCAATAATACCAATAAGCCAGTCATCAGAGGCACCAGACAGATTCAATGCAGCAAAATGCCCTACTCTAGCTTTTCTGAGATCTTTCTCATCGCCGACCATAATTAAAACCTTCCGTGTATCCACTGCTCGTACAGTACCAATAAGATCCGCTTGCTCAAAATCAAAGATCATTTTCTCAACCTCCCAGTATTTCCTTGACAAACTCCTCCGGGTTCCATAAACACTTGTCTTCAATGATTAGCTCTTTACGAAAGCGTGAATTATATATGCCAGTTCCATTGCCGGATTTATATAATAACCAGGCATTCTCACATTCTTTTATCAGCTCATTGATTCTCGTATTGCTGTCCATGTTGATAATTAAACTTGGGTAATTCTTTAGCTGTTGTTTCATGGCAGCATTGAGTAAATGATTATCGTTAAATCCAAATCCCAAAAAAAGAAATGCGCTATGCTTCATTAATGATTTATCATATTTTGTCAACAGTTCGTTTCTGTATGTATGGATTTCCTCATATTTGCTCATCCCGGGTGTAATCATTACTCTCGCAAAATTCTCCGGTTTTTTAACCCAAACATTGTTTTCTACAATCTTGTCGTTGACCATAAAAGTATTAAGTGAGCCATGAACTTTATATAATTCAATATGCTTCTTTATTTTTGTAGTTGTTTTTATTTTATTCCTAACAAAATTTTTCTCTGTATAGGTCATACATCGCCTTGCTTGTTCCCAATCAAGGTACCGGCAAATCCCTCCGGCAAAACCAGAAGTATAAGGAATACCTGCCTGTTCAAATGCATATTCGGCAAGCAGGTCATAGTTCGTGGTTGCTACATGCAGTGTACGGTCTGTTTCCGGTAAATTGTCCACCAGGCGTTTAAAAAGCATTTGCGCTGGCCATATCCTTTTACCAACCATTATATCCAGACTATATTTCTGATCCAGCGATACTACCAATTTAGCGGTTTCATCGACAATAATTCTGATCAGTTCCTTGTCCTGAACATCATTCATAGCTACTTCAAAATCTATGTCGTTGTTTAATTTCTCAACAACATTCTCCCACTGTTGTTTTTGCTCGGTTTTTAAATCGTATTTGGGAATGTGAATAGAAAGATATTTTTTTAGCCCCTTCATCCCAAAATCTTTATCGACAGCACAAGATGTCCCTGTACCAAATAAAACAAAAGGTTTTAATTGAAAGAATTCCTGTAAGGCTTTTAATGCTGTTTCTTCAGTTAAATCCGGAAGCATAAAATCACCACTTGCTTTATTTTCTCAATGTAGAAACTCAGTTGCCACCTGCTGAAGCCGAGGGATTTAATCCCATTATACAAACATGATTTAAGTTATTTCCTACTACACCTTACCATTCAAGCGCATACTAACTCACTTTTCATTGGTGGTTGTGGCCCCCTGGCCATGGGTGTGCCCAGCTCATTATATAGCTTAAAATATAGCCTAACACTATGATACCATAATTTGTAATATAACGTTAACAATATCCCTAAAATTATCTTCAGTAATAATATAGTATCAACGTTATATAAACTGAAATATGGTTTGGTTTAGACCACTTTATTATATGTAATCAATAACATAACATTATCTTTAAAATCTGATAAAATGGAAGTCAAGCGAAGCACCTCTTTCGATATCATTGGAGTTTTTATGCTACTTTCATTATATCGAGTTTTGGGACTTCGTTTCTATATTTTACGATATTACGGCTTTTTTCTTAATACGTTTTTGACAACTGGGAAAGTTGAGTTAATAATATTCCCTTATGCTATAATAAGCCTGAAATAGTCTTAAGGAGGATTAAAGTTTGAAAGAAATCTTTCATGACGTTTTGTGCCTCAAGAAAGGAATGGGTATAAGTCTGAAAGAAATTCTTTCATGACGTTTTGTGCCTCAAGAAAGGAATGGTTAAATTTATGAAAAAAACTAAGCTGGCAATGCTGGTGATACTGGGCTTATTGTTATTATTACCGGGTTGTAATGATAAGAAAGCTTCCCCGAGCATAGCCGAAGTAAACAGCGAAATAATTACTCAGGAGCAATATGATAAAGCTTGCCAGAACATTAAACAGGCATTTGAAAAGCAGAATCCCACCCAGTCCGGAGACAAAGCCGACAGCAGCGGCAAAATTGACCCCGAGATGGAGAAACGCTTGCAGGAACAGGCCTTTGATAGCCTGGTTATGCAGGCTCTGCTGCGGCAAGATGCCGAAAAACGGGGTATAAAGATTAAGGAAAAAGAAATTGATGTAACTATTGACAGCTTTAAAGCCAACCTGGCGGCAGAAGGAAAAGATGCTTACCAGAAGTTTTTGCAGGAAAACAATCTCAGTGAAAAAGAACTCCGTGAGGAAGCCCGGATGCAGTTGCTGGTTAATCAACTCCAAAAAAAGATAAGTTTTTCTATCGCCATAGAGGAAGGGGAACTACAGCAATACTACCAGGAGAATATTGCCAGCTACCAGGAAGCAGCCGGCATGCAAATATCCCATATATTGGTAGCGACGGAGAAGGACGCCCGGGAATTGCTGAGCAAGTTGCAGCAAGGAGCCGACTTTGCCCAGTTGGCCCAGGAACATTCCAGTTGTGCCAGCAAGGCCCAGGGGGGTTATCTCGGGGTTGTAAACGAGAACAGTAATTATGTGCCCGAATTCAAAACCGCGGCTTTAAAACTCAAAGCCGGAGAGATCACCCAGGAGCCGGTAAAAAGCGATTTCGGCTACCACATTATTAAGGCCGGTCAGCTCCAACCAACCACTACCAAGTCTTTTGACGAAGTAAAGAACCAGATACGGATGCAGCTGGAAAAAGAAAAGGAAAATACTCTTTTCAGCCAGTACATGGAGGACTTGCGTCAGCAGGCTCAAATTAAAGACCATCGCAAGTCATAGAATTGGCCCCAGAGTCACTATTGATTTCCTCACTTTTTTATTAATATGCAAGTTTATCTGCTTGCCAAACTCATGGGCAGGCCTTAAAATAGAGATGATAATGATTATCAGTGATATAGGAGTGAGGTAGTGTTTGGCAAAAGCATCAATAATAAATTAAAAGATAATGATTACCGGTTAACCGGACAGAGGACGGCTATTTTGGAAGTAATGATGGACAATCAGGGCCGGCACCTCAGCGCGGAAGAAGTACTGGTTCAGGCCCGGGAAAAGCAACCCAACATTGGTATTGCCACCGTATACCGGACTCTGGAGAAGCTAGCCGCTATCGACATACTCTACAAGAGCATGTTCAATGATGATAAATATCGTTATGAGATTAAAGATGACCATAGCGAACACCATCACCACCATATTGTTTGTTTGGCTTGCGGCAAGATTGCCGAGTTGGAGGATGACCTCTTATGTTCGCTGGAAGGGCAATTGGAAACACAGGGTTTTGAGGTAGTGGACCACGAATTAAAATTCTTTGTTTACTGTCCGGTCTGCAGGGAAAAAAAGAACAAATAGCAAGAAGGTATTAAGGGGAGGATTCTCTAACGCTAAGAAATAATAACTCACTTTTCTTAATAACCACCCATAGCCGGGGGGGCATAACACAATGAAAACAGGAGGAGTTCTTTTTTTGTATTGATGGGATATCAATATAGGTTAACGCCCCTATTTTTTTCATTAATTTGTATCCACTGTGCATGAGCACTAAGAAAGATTATCAATATCATTGCCAGGGGGGTTGATAGAAATGGCTATAGTGATAATTGGCAATCCCAATGTGGGCAAGAGTGCGGTTCTTAACCGTTTAAGCGGTAGCAATATACTGGTTTCCAATTATCCCGGAACCTCTACCGAAATATCCGCCAATCCGGTCAAGATTGGGAAAAAAGAGATAACAATATTTGATACTCCAGGCATTTATTCTATTTTTTCCGAAGGAGAAGAGCAAAAAGCCATCCGTGATTTATTCGAGCGGGAAGAAGTTGACCTTATCCTGAATATTGTTGATGCCAGCAACCTGGAGAGAAATCTGGTACTGAGCTATGAGTTGATGGATTTGGCTCTCCCGGTTTTGATGTTGCTTAACCAGATTGACCGGGCCCGTGCGCTGGGAATCAGGATAAACGAAAAACTTTTGAGCGAACTATTAAAAATACCGGTGATTCCTTTTTCCGCTACCACTGGCGAGGGCTTGCAAGAGGTATGGGAAATCATGGAGAGCTCCTCCCCGGAAAAGAAAGATAAAGCTATAAAAGAAGAAGGTCAGAGAAATAAAGAAAACTTGAGCCGAGGAAAAAAACCGCTCCAGGAATGCTCTCTTAACGAGCTAAGAATGGGGCAGTGCAACGGGCATTGCGGTCTCTGTTCCATTCCCGCTGATACCTGTATGAGTTATGCTGATTGGGGACGGGTGGAAAAGGCACGAACTACAGCTGATATGGTTAGCAGCAGCCTGGGAGAGAGACAAAGGATTCTGCTGGAAAAAACGCAGGCATTTTTCGATAGTTCTCTATTAGGCACTCCCGTTCTTCTATTGCTGGCCTATCTGGCTTTTGTGCTTCTATTAAAATTTGTAGCTATAAGCGAAGGCCCCATTACGGCATTATTGGAACCTTTAAACCAGACAATTGAAAGCTTTTTGAGCAATATCCTGCCTCCAGGAATGTTAAATACGATTTTATCTAAAGCTGTTCCTGAAGGTTTAATTATCCCCTTTTCCATAATAATGCCGGCCATGTTGATGGTTGCTTGTATTATGTCCCTGTTGGAAGATAGCGGATTATTACCCCGTTACTCGGTAGCTCTGGAAAGAGCAGGAAGCTTTTTTGGCATTTCCGGTGAGGCTATAATCCCGTTATCATTAGGGTTTGGCTGCCGGACCCCGGCCATTATGGCCAGCAGGATAATGCCTACCGCTTCCCAGCGCTTTATTGTAATAACCCTTTTGAGTATAGTAGTCCCCTGTGCCGCTACTCTGGGGATATTAGCTTCAGTAATTGCTGCCTTTCAGGCCTCATTGCCGGTAATAGCAGGAACAATGTTTACGGTTTTGATGCTGATGGGATTTATCCTGAGCCGTCTGATGCCGCGTGAGGACGCTTTTATCTATGAACTTCCTCCTCTGCGGTTTCCCTTGTGGAGCAATGTGGGGAAAAAGGTAAAAATGCGTTTCTCCGGCTTTTTTACCGAAGTGCTGCCCCTGCTCTTGATTATGAGTATTGCGGTACGAGCCTTGCTGGAATCTGGTTTTTTGGAAATTTTCCGTACTATGGAGGCTTTTACTCGTTTCCTCTTCGGTATCCCGGCAGAGGCTTTCATAGCGGTTCTGGTAACAATTTTCCAGCGTTACCTGGCCCCTCTGGTCCTGCTTAACCTGGATCTTACGCCGAGGGAGGCTACCATTGCCATCAGCATGATTGCCCTTTCCCTGCCTTGCCTGCCGGCTATGGTTATGACCGTACGGGAGATAGGCTGGAGTGGGCTGACAAAAATACTGGGTTTAGGATTTTTAACCTCCTGTTCCGTTGGAATTATGCTCAATTTGATACTGTAATTGAACGCTAAAAGGAACCGTAGTTATGAGCAAATGGCCACCACATCCTGTGATACAATGACTTATTTGAATGAATAAATTGAAGGAGTGACAGCTATGACTATTAATGATATGAAACCGGGACAGAGTGCCCGAATACTTAAGTTGAATCGAGGCCTGCAAGCGGGGCGAAGGCTTTTCGAAATGGGACTGGTACCCGGGGCTAGGGTCAAGCTGGTATCCAGGCACCCCTTCAAAGGACCGGTGCTTTTACAGATAGCGAACACGCAGATAGCATTGGGCAGGAAAATGGCTAATTCAGTTGAGATTGAGATTCAAGAATAAGAAAATTTCCTCCACAACTTTTAAAAGGAGATTTTAAAAGGATGTTCCTAAGAACATCCGCTTTTTTGTGAGTACTTAAGACAATTTTGTTTGGATAAATTATAATATGGTATTATAACAAATAATAATGTTATTATTATCCGAGTATTTAGGAAACTAATCGGAATATTGAACTAGAAGGAGACGAGGATGCTCAAAATCTTCAAGAAAAAAAAAGAGGAATCAAAACCTAAAAAGGAAGAAGGAGCAGTAACGGAGACGCCAACGGCAACAGCAACTACGGAGGATAACAGCGATGCCGGGCCTTCCGCACAGATAGGGCAGCGCAATGACATTAAACGGGTAATAGCCGTTATAAGCGGTAAAGGCGGAGTGGGAAAGTCCACTGTCAGCAGTTTGCTGGCCTCTGCTTTATTGGCCCATGGTTATAAGGTTGGGCTCTTGGATGCAGATATTACCGGTCCCAGTATTCCACGGGTATTCGGTGTTAGTGGAGGCTCGATGGGGAAGAATGATTATGGTATAATTCCTCGCCGCAGCCGGAAAGGCCTTAAAATAATGTCATTAAATCTTTTCCTGGCCGATGAGGAACTACCGGTTATCTGGCGGGGGCCCAGAATCGGCGGGGCAGTCAAAGAGTTCTACAGCCAGGTGGACTGGGGAACATTGGATTTTCTAATATTGGACATGCCTCCGGGTACCGGGGATATAGCTATAACCGTTCTGCAGAGTATAGAACTGGATGCCGCAGTGGTGGTCAGCACCCCCCAGGATTTGGCTTTTACAATAGTCAGGAAAGCTTGGCATATGCTGAATAAACATGAGATTCCCGTACTGGGTGTGGTGGAAAACCTGACTTCAGGCGTTTGCCCCCATTGCCAACATGAGGTGGAGCTTTTCAGCGGGGGCGGGATAAGGCAATGGTGTGAAGAGAAACAGGTAAATTATCTGGGCTCTATTCCCTGGGATGCAGCTCTGTCTTATTGCGCGGACCGAGGGCAGATTGACAACTATTACCCGGAGGCAGTGGGCCAGATGGTGGAAGCATTTTTAGCCGCTCTGCCGGCCATTGAAGATAATTAATAATAGACCCGCGAGCGGTATATTTATACAAGCATCTAACGAGATTTGTTTAAGGAGGTTATGGCGATGCTGAAATTAGAGAATATAAGCCTCGCAGTCAACGGACAGAATGGCGCCAACAAAGAAATAATCCGGGGAATAGACCTGGAATTCCACCCCAATCGCCTTTATGCCATTACCGGTCCCAATGGCGGAGGAAAAACCTCTATTGCCAAAATAATTATGGGCATTTATAAGCAAAGCAGCGGGAATATTTATCTTGATGGGGAAAACATCAATGATTTAAGCGTCAGCGAGCGCGCTCGCAAAGGCATCGCCTATGCCTTTCAACAGCCCCCTCGTTTTAAGGGACTGACCGTAAGCGACCTGATGCAAATAGCCCGCCCCGGCTTGGATGGCATGAACCTCAGAACCAGTCTGCGTGATGTAGGCCTTTGTCCCGAAGATTATCTTGACCGGGATATCGGCCCGGGCTTGAGCGGGGGAGAAATCAAACGGATTGAAATCGCTCAGTTGCTGGCAAGAGACGCCAAAATCAGCATTTTTGATGAACCGGAAGCCGGGGTTGACCTGTGGACCATACAAAAACTTATTGCCATAATAATGAGCAAATTCCGGAGTAAGCAAGGCGAAACTGCCGTAATTATCACCCATAATGAAAATGTCCTGCATATCGTTGACGAAATAATAATGGTAGAAGAAGGCCAAATCAAGGATAGGGGAACCCCGGATGAGATCTGGCCCTTAATTCGTCATGAAGTTGAATGCAAAATGAAAGAGCAGTGCAGAGGAGAAATGGTATATGAAATTTGAGCAGTTGGATATGGATTTATTGCAGGCAGTAGCGGATATTAAAGGCATCCCCAGCGGAGCGGTAAACATCAGGCGCAATGGAGAAGCCGTTTTCCGGCATTCTTCTCCCAACATAATTATCGCCACCAATCCGGAAAACAAGGGCCTAATAGTTGAGGTAAAAGCCGGAACCAAAGGGGAGACCGTTCATGTTCCGGTAATACTTACCGATTCCGGCTTCCACGATCGGGTTTACAACACTTTTAAAATTGCTGAGGACGCTGAGGTTACCATTATTGCCGGTTGCGGGATTCACAATGATAGCCACAGCGATTCCAGCCATAACGGTATCCATGAGATAATCGTGGGACCGCGGGCTCATGTAAAATACCTGGAAAAACACTATGGAGAGGGCAGTGGAGAAGGAAAAAGGATTTTGAATCCCACCACCGTTGTGCGGGTGGAAAATGGCGGAAGTATAGAGATGGAAATGCTGCAAATAAAAGGCGTGGATGATACCATCCGTACCACCACTGCTTATGTGCAGGAAAAGGGAAATCTAAAAGTGGTAGAAAGACTATTAACTCATGGCCGGCAAAAAGCCGAATCAGATATCCGGGTTGAAATTGAAGGCCAAGGGGCAGCCGCCCAGATTCTATCCCGCTCGGTGGCCCAGGACGATTCTTACCAGCTCTTTAAGGCCGCGCTGGTTGGTAAAAACGAGTGTACCGGTCATGTAGAATGTGATGCCATCCTTATGGATAAAGCCCGGATCAAATCCATACCCCAGCTGGAAGCCGAAGATGCCAACGCGGTACTTACCCACGAGGCAGCCATCGGTAAAATAGCCGGTGAGCAGTTGATAAAGCTTATGTCGTTGGGTTTGAGCGAGCAAGAAGCTATTGATACAATATTAGAAGGATTTCTCCGTTGATAATCTCCCGTGTACAAGACAGGAGTTTGAAGCCTGTTTGACAAATATTATAGAATGGTGTGATTAGAATGAACCTGAATCTATTTAAGACCTATGTGCGCGTAGTGGAGACCAAAAATTTGTCAAAAACCGCTGAAGAGTTCGGGCTTTCGCAACCTGCAGTGACCAAGCAGATTCAATCGCTGGAAGATTATTATGGAGTTCTTCTTCTGGAAAGAGCCGGACGGCGCTTGAAACCGACTGAAGCAGGCGAAACCCTCTATCAATACGCGCGGGAAATAATAAAACTCCTGGAAAAAACAGATAATATCATGGAAACCGTAGTGGAAAGCAAAAAAGGCAATCTTTATTTAGGAGCCAGTACCATTCCCGGGCAATATATATTGCCGGATTATATCAAGAGGTTCTCCGACAGCTTCCCTTATATAAACATCACTCTCGACATTGGCGATACGGAAAAAATATTTAAAAAAGTGGCTGAACGGGAACTGGATATAGGTTTAGTCGGTGGTTGGCTATCCAACCGCAAGGTGGAAGGCTTTCAGTGGCTGCAGGATGAACTTCTCCTCGTTGTACCGGAGAATCATCACTTGATGGGGCGAGATGAAGTGAGCATAGAAGAATTACTGCATGAGAAATGGATATTCCGGGAAAAGGGTTCAGGTACCCGCAAAGCTACTGAAGAATTGCTCAACAACCACGGCATAAAAAAAGAAGATTTACATGTTGGCATGGAAGCAGGAAGTACCGAAGCCGTATTGGCTTCAGTAGAGTCAGGCATGGGTATTTCTATTGTCTCCAACTGGGCCATCAAGAAGACAGACCCGCACCGCCGAATTCGCAGCTTAAAGATAGATGACCCCGGAGCTACCCGTTTCTTTTACATAATTTACCCCCGCCAAAAATCCCGCCGTAAAGCGGTGGAAAGTTTTCTTGATTTCATCAAGGAAGAATAAAGGCAAGGGACACAAGGGGACGTTTATTTTGTGCTCCCTGGAGCAGAAAAGAACAGTCCCCTTTTTCTTTGTTTGACTCTGCTGCAAAAACCATGTTTACTTTTTCAACGATTTATATATAATGAATCTGTTGCCCAAATAAGACTGGAGGTGTTCATTGTGCTACCATTACCAAAAAAATATTTTCTAACCGCTGCCTCCTGTGAAGGAGAAACCGAACTTACTGCTTTTGATAGAGCACTATTAGAGGCCGGAGTGGGTAATACTAACCTGCTAAGAGTTAGCAGCATTCTTCCTCCGGGCTGTGAATATGAACCTGGCCTTATCATACCACCTGGTTCATTACTGCCCATTGCCTATGGAACCATTACCAGCTGCGAGCCCGGAGCCCGAATTGCTGCCGCGGTTGCAGTAGGAATAAAAAAAGACAGCTTTGGAGTAATAATGGAATATGAAGGATATTGCGGTAAGGCCGAAGCTGAAGAAATGGTTGTAAAAATGTGCCAGGAAGCCTTTCGAGTAAGAGGCCTGGAACTGGATGAAATAAAAATCGCCGCTACTGAACACCTGATAGAGAAAATCGGCTGCGCTTTCGCCGCAGTGCCATTATGGTATTAAAAGAAGTGAGGAGGAGTTGGATTGGATCTCTGGGTTACCGAATATCAAACCCCGTCTTTAGGATTTTCCTGCAAGGTTAGAGAAACTTTGCGTTATGAGAAAACGGAATTTCAGGAGCTTTCCGTAGTGGAAACCGAGCAATTCGGTAAAATGCTGCTGTTGGACGGAATGGTTCAGACCACGGAACAGGATGAATTTGTTTATCACGAAATGATTACCCTGGTAGCCCTTAACTCCCATCGCAATCCGGAGAAAGTCCTAATTATTGGAGGCGGTGATGGAGGAACTTTGCGCGAAGTTGTAAAGCACCCTGCTGTAAGCCAGGCTACTCTGGTGGAAATTGATGAACGGGTGGTAATTGCCTCCAAGGATTTCTTCCCGGATTTAGCCTGTGCCTTCAGCCAGCCTAAAGCAGAAGTTCTGATTGCTGACGGCGTAGATTATGTAAAACAGCAGCATCAGAGCTTTGATTTAATTATTGTTGACTCTACCGAGCCGGTAGGCCCGGCAATTCAATTATTTTCCCGCGAATTTTACCAGAGCGTGTATGATGCCCTGAAAGATGATGGAATGCTCGTAGTTCAGAGCGAATCTCCATTTTATAACCAGAATGTTATTAAAATGGCATTTGGCGGTATTAATCAGGTATTTCCCCTGACCAGGTTATACCTGGCTAATATCCCTACCTATCCCAGCGGCTTATGGAGTTTTACGGTAGGTTCCAAATTATATGATCCCCAGCTGCCTTCTTGCTCCTACAGCCAGGGATGCAAGTACTACACGCCGGAGATTCACCAGGCGGCATTTCAGCTTCCGGCCTTTGTAAGCAGGATAATAGAATAGCACTGAGGAACTGGGATAAGGGGACAGGTCTCTTGTCCCAGTGAACTCCTCGCTTTTCACGGCCAGGGGGTCACAACCACCGGTGAAAATAGGAGTATATCACCAGGCTCGTCCCCGTGATATATAGAAACGGAGGTATAGCCTTGTTATCTGAAATTGCTGATCTTCTGGAGCAAAAAGCCTTTTTTATGGGAAGCTCGCGGGATTTAGGAGCTTGCGATCGGGTGCTATTAGGACTCCCCCTGGACTCCACTACCAGTTTTCGCCCCGGAACCCGCCTGGCTCCCTACCGCATCCGGGAAGTTTCCGAAGCGGTGGAGGAATACAGCGTTTACCTGGACAAATCCCTGGAAGAAATCAATTTTTATGATGCCGGGGATATAGTAATACCTTTTGGCAATGTGCCTCAAAGCCTGAAGAACATTGAAGCAACCGCCCGCTATTTTTTGAAGCAGGAGAAAAAGCTTTTCTCCATAGGAGGAGAACACCTGGTTTCCCTTCCGCTTATAAAGGCTTATCATGACTTTTATCCGGATATGGTCGTAATACAGATGGATGCCCACGCCGATCTCCGAGCTGATTATCTGGGAGAGAAACTTTCCCATGCCAGCGTTATGAGGCGGGTGGCGGAAATTATTGGAACGAAGAAGCTGTTTCAGCTAGGTATACGCTCCGCCACCCGGGAAGAGTTGGATTATGCCCGGCAGCACAGCCAGCTTTATTTAGACCGATTTTTAACAGCACTGGAGGATGTAAAAGAGAAGATCGGTCAGCGACCGGTATACATAAGCCTGGACATTGATGTCCTGGATCCCGCTTTCGCTCCCGGTACGGGAACACCGGAGGCGGGAGGATTTTCCTCCCGGGATTTACTACAGATGCTGCACGAATTAAGAGAATTGGATGTTGTGGGCTTTGACCTGGTGGAAATATCCCCCCCCTGTGAACAAGGAGACAATACCTCCATATTGGGAGCCAAGATACTGCGTGAAGCCCTCCTGGCTTACTAAGGTGCCAGGCACTTAAGTTGTTAAGTTATTGCAATAAGTCCGAGGGACGTCCTCGGACTTATTATCATATTGTTTAATAATTTTCGGCCATTACCTCATAATAGCTCTGTGGATGGGCACAGGCCGGGCATTCCTCCGGGGCCTCCGTACCTTCATGTACATAACCGCAGTTACGGCATCTCCATTTAACCGGCTTATCTTTCTTAAACACCGTATTATTTTTCACATTCTCCAGCAATTTCCGGAAGCGTTTTTCGTGTTCCTCTTCTACTTCGGCGATTTCTTTGAATATATCGGCGATCTCGTTAAAGCCTTCTTCCCGGGCGACTTTTTCAAATTCAGGATACATGCTGGTATGTTCTTCGTTTTCGCCTTCAGCCGATGCCAAGAGGTTTTCGGCTGTAGCTGGAACTGCTCCTCCCATTAAGAATTTAAACAGGCGTTTGGCATGTTCCTTCTCATTATCAGCAGTTTCCAGAAAGATGGCAGCAATCTGCTTAAAGCCCTCTTTATCAGCTTGACTGGCAAAGAAGCTATACTTGTTCCTGGCCTGGGATTCACCCGCAAAAGCTGCCCACAGGTTTTGTTCAGTCTTAGATCCTTTTAAATCCATATTTTTATTCCTCCTTTTTCAATTGTAGTTTCCACTCCTTGGGGATACAAACAGCGATAAAGTGAGTAAAGTAGCCGCAGCTGTGGGTAAAACGTCAGGAAATAGCCCCCCTCACCCCTTACTCCTCTCACTTTTTTAAGTTACAATTTTGTCAGGATAAACATATATGGAGTTGCTGTTTCCCTTACGTTTAAAGGTCAGCATTTCCTCCAGGAGTTCCAGAACCTGTTCCATTTCCTCCGGGGAATCTTCTGCACCTTCATCCAGCCTGATGCTGAATTCTGCAACGGGAACTTCCATCCAATTAAGCAGTTTCAACTCCTGCAGGCCTTCACCGATAAATTCCATTTCTACTGCCGGGATGGAGAATGGAGTCTTGGATTTGCTCTTTATGTGTTCTTCCAGAAGAGCAATAAATTCCTTAAGTCGTTCTTCCTTTTCCGGAGTAATCACATATTGGAACAAGATATCGTAAAGGCTTTGGGTTAGAACGATAGAGGTTACACGAGGTAAGAGATAGTGATTCTCAAGTTTAATAAAATCCAGCCCGAATTTAACTGTTTCTTTCAAATAGCCATCACTCCTTATCTTGCTTTAATAGGATTTTACCGGTTTATTAATATCTTCACAAGCGTTAAAATCAAAAATATAGCTTAGTTATACCCGGAAAAGCACTATTTTATTGTTGTTTACGAGGAATAAGAGAATATAGTGAAAGGGGGGCCATAATGCCTGAAAATAGAGATACTAAAAAAAAGAGGGTTCGTATTGATGACCCTGAGGAATTAAAGAAGATTGAACAGACCAGGCTAAAGAATAATTTAATAGGAATCGCTATTCTGCTATTTATGCTTGTAGTTGGTCTATTTTATCGGGGTTGCTAAATGCGGACAAAAGGGGACAAGGGACCGGTCCCCTTGTCCCAGCTGACTACCCGAAGTAGTTAATTTTCATAGCGGAGCGGACATCAAGCATAGTCTCTTTGGCTACAGCATGAGCTCTTCTGGTTCCTTCCTGCAGGATATCCTTGACCAGGTCAGGTTGCTCAAGATAAGATTGTCTTCTTTCCCGCATGGGCTCCAGTAATTCATTGAGTTTAGCAGTGAGTTTTTTCTTGCACTGCACACAACCAATCCTGCCCTGGCGGCAGTCAGCTTCCACTTCCTCAATTTCCGCCTTGTTAAAAACCTGGTGATAGGCATAGACCGTACATACTTCCGGATGCCCCAGGTCGGTCTTTCTAATCCGGGCCGGGTCAGTAACAGCATCCCATACCTTCTGCTTCACCTCGTCAGCACTGTCGGCCAGGAAAATAGCGTTATTAAGACTCTTGCTCATCTTGTCCTTCCCATCCAGCCCTATCAGGCGAGGAACATCTCCTACCAGAACCTGCGGCTCAACCAGAACCGGTTCATAGAGTTCATTAAAACGCCGTACTATCTTGCGGCTTAATTCAATATGAGGAATCTGGTCTTCGCCTACCGGTACCAGATCCGCCTTGAAAATAGTTATATCTGCTGCCTGGCTAACCGGATAACCCAGGAAACCATAGGGCATATCGCTGAGGCCGTGCTGCGCCGCTTCCGTTTTTATTGTAGGGTTGTGGCGCAACACATTAACTGTGGTAAACATGGAGTAATACATGGTTAATTCATGTATCTCCGGAATCATACTCTGAATAAAAATGGTTGATATCTCGGGTTTAATTCCTGCCGCCAGGTAATCGGTAGCAATTTGAAAAACATCGCGGCTCAGGTTCTCGTCCTTTTCCCAATGGGTGGTTAAGGCCTGTACATCCGCTATAATAATATAGCTGTCATATTCATCCTGCAGTTTAACCCGGTTGGCCAAACTCCCCACATAATGCCCCAGGTGCAGGCTGCCGGTAGGCCTATCTCCAGTCAGTATTCTTTTCTTCTTATTATTATTCATCCGCATTATCTCCCTACTATAATAAATTAACATAATAATATTTTTTCCACTGAAAAGTAAGTTAGTATGAAAAGTGGAGTAAGGGGTAAGGAGTTGCGGTGACAAAAGGACCGTCCCCTTGACACCCCACCTCTTTACATTTTTAAGTCCCTAAAATACCATTATATTTTGAAACCATCGTTAGTTCAAGCCTGCTTCTCGCTCCGGGCCGGTTCCAGGCCCAGGGAATAGATGAAAAGAACAGCGAAGTAAAGAGACATGCTGGCCGCCGAGGTGATCCCCGAGTCATTAAAGAGAATTGCCACCATGGATGAAAGCAGTATTCCCCGCAGTCCCTGAAGTATCAGCGGTTGTCTTTCACTGTAGGCCTTTATCCGGCGGCGGGGCCGGAAAAGCAAAAAACTGACCAGCAGCATGCCGGCCAGGAGAATCCATCCCCAACCCCCGTAGCTGATTACCCTGAGTTGCATTTGCACTTTACGGCTAATGATATTTATAATCTCTACCCAACCCCCGTTCATAATGAGCGCAATGCTATGCCCCAGGTGAGATTGCACTTCCAGCGGCTGCCTCAGGTCAATGAGGGCCATAAGCAGCAAGAGCAGAGCCGTCAGAACCAGAATGAACACTATCTTTTTCCAGCTAATCCTGATATAGCCGCGGCTTAAAGCCAGGTAACTGTAACCCAGGCCAATACTGGCAGTAATGGCTCCTCCCACATTAATACCGAACAAGGGATAGGCTATCAGGAAAATGATGGCGGCGAAAATAAGAGCAGAGAACAGGCGGTTTTTGGAAGTGAATGATTTGCTGAGTATTAATGTAGCCAGGACAATAGTAGCTCCTATAAGTACCCCCATATATTCATTACCCAGACCGTAATAGCGCGCACCGCTGATAACCCGGTAGCTCATGACTGAATTGGCTATCAAGCTGCCCTTGCTCATCAGATCCCAGGCAATGGTTATAATAGTGGCGGAAATAATTAAAAACAGGGGGTTTAATCTCAAGATTCGAGCCAATAAGAAGCCGGCAATAGTTAAAAAGAGGTTTAATAAGAGCAAAAGCAAAAAAAAATACAGAGGCCGGATGAAGGTAAACAAGCCGATTAACAGCATAGACCAGGGAAGGCATAGAATGAAGCCCAGAATAGGAAGCCGCAAGGGGTTATCCGGGGAACGAAGCGAGAGCCAGCAGGCCAGCAGCAATAAGAGCAGGATCAAAGCGATGAATGAGGATAAAATAATGGCCTGATATACATAATTAAAGACTTCCCGGTGATTCAGCTTTTTAAGCTGCTGGAAACTATCATTGGCAGCCGTAGCAAAAATGTTCTCTTTTCTCTCCGGATTCAGACAGTTAAGGATGGAATTCTGCAGGCTGGTGGTCAACACTATTCCCGTACGTCGAGTGGAATAGCTGGTAAGAGTCCCCTCAAAACCGGGCTTGATTATTATTATGGGGGTCAATAAAGCGCTGGGGATGTAAGAGTTCCTGGACGGACTGGGGCTTATAATATAAATGAAATTATCCCCGGGAAGCAGTTCCTCCTGGATTTGTCTGATACTGCCATCGATACGCTGCAGGATATTTTTACGCTCCTCCCGGTAGCGAGCCAGGGAAAAGGAAGAATACATGGATTCCAGGCGCGACAGGTCGCCGAACTCCAGCAGGATTACATCATTATTATCTCGGAGAATAGAGAATTGCCCACGCATTTTATCATAATCACTTTGCAAGGGAAGCAGGCTTTCATTAAAGCCGCCCGGGCGGCACATTTGGGGGCCAATGGCACCGCTGTCAACTATACCCCGGGAATCCATTAATAGCAGGCAACCCGAGCGGTTGGGATAGCCCGGGCGGTCAGAATTCCCGATAACCGCAGTCTTTAAACCCAGAGCATGAATACTGTCTCCCAGTCTACCTGCCTGCCCCAGGTTTCTCTGGCTATTGTTTTTCTCAATGACATTAATGCTGCTAATCAAAATATTATCTTTTTCAGGAACAATGCCGGTATTGCGGGCGAAAATATCCGCCGCCGGTTCTCCCTCCAGGACTTCTCCGGCTTCATAGTTTAAATGAGCATTGCTGCTGCCCACCGCCAGTTTTCCCGCCGATATAGTACAGCAGCCGTTTATGCTGGTACGCTCCCCACCGGTAATCGTGTTCAGCAGGCCAATTCCCCCTTGCTCTTGCAATTTCCAGAGATAGGGAGTAGTTTGGGGACTCAAATCATTTATACTCAATTTATCAATCATGTAGATGATAACTTGCCTGGGTTCCGGCTTCCTTTCCGTCTCCGCAGCCTGCACGGGTTTGGCACAGCCGAAAACACAAACCAACAGCAATCCCCCTATTATTATCTTTTTAGGAACAGAGGGAGAAGTTTCGCTGCTCCTTGGCATACAAAAGAACCCTCCCCCGGTGTCCCCTCCCTCAGCCAGCAATATTCCCAGGTAGGATAGGAGGTAAAGGAAGATAAGTGCTGCCGCAATTACTCCGGTATCATTGACCAGGAAAACAGTTGCCGCAGCAATAAGGAGGGTATTGCTAATCGGCAGCACCTCGGGTTTTGCTTCTTTCAAAGCCTGAAGTGGCTTTTTGCGCCAGATACAGGCCAGCACAATAATACCCAGCAGTAAAACAATACTCCAGGCGGAATGATAGATGGTGCTGCCCAGAATGCCCAGTTTAGTGCGGATTATGGAAAGGAAGATGCCGGGGTCATTGCTAATCAGAAGTTTAATGGTTTTTCCGGCATGGGAAGGATTGGGATTAAGCCAATTGTCCAGGAAAGCCGTAAGCAATACCCCCAGCACCGCCAATACCCCGATAATCAGCAATTGTTTAAAGTGCAATCGTTGTTCCAGCAAATATATCACCAGTACACCGGTGGTAACCAGAGCGGTGATAAGCCCGCCCACATTGGCGCCATATGCAGGATGACCTATGGCAAAAGACAGCAACAACAAAGAGGGCAGCGCGATTAGCATCCTGCCTCTGCTGCTCAATCTCAATTTGGCCACGAGCAGGCTCAGGGCAATAACGGAAGAGGCGATTAATATTCCCATGTAATCATTACCTATGCCATAAAACCTTCCTCCTGCTATAGCATCAGAACCCAGAGGAGACAAGAGCATCAGCGGAGAACCCCGGAGGCCGTCCGCCAGGGTCAATAAAGCCACTGCCGCCGTAAGAAAAAGGAAGGCATTAGCCGAAGCCCTGAAAATGAGCTGGAGAAGGAGGGCCAGGAGCATCGAAGCCGCCAATGCTATAATAATACTCCAGCTTATCGAAGGATAGGAAGAATAGCTTAAAAACATAAAAACCAGAGGCATACTGAGGCTGGTATAAAACAAAAAGAGCCAAAAAGACTTCCATTTAGTTCTTATATTACAGGCCAGGCAAGCCACTCCAATAATGCTGAGAAAAGCCAGGGCAATAAAACTATAATGCAGGGGAGATCTAGCCGCCCTCAATCGTACGAAAAAGCCCAGATCCCGCTCCAGTTTCTCCAGGCTGTTATCCGTCGCCGGAACAACTTTCATGCTGCTGTTCTGATAGATGCTCTCAGGATTAAAAAAAGCCAGGATACTGGGCAAAAAGTCAGAACTATTAACCAGACCGCTGCGCCGGGTAGTAGAAGAAGTTAAAAGACCTGCCTCCTTCCCGGGCTGATACATAATAAACGCTGTTAAACCGAAATTACCTGCCAGAACCATATCCTTGTGGGGATTGGGCACCAGAATGACCAGCATAGTTTTTTGCAAGTCCAGCCTGGGCAGCAACCGACCCAATAGTTCATCATTACTTTCTATGGCGTGCTTACGATGTCGGACCAGCACTTCATCAGCACAGTTTGTCCGGCTTTTTTCCACCCGGCTGCTATCACCCAAATCAACAAATATTATATCGGCTTTTTTCAAAGAGTCGTCAATTTTATCAAGAAGGATTTGTTGCCGGCTGCGGACTCCGGCCAGGCTCAGCTTATCTTTTTCCAGGAGATTTGCGCTGACGTCACCTTCATCAACCTGCCCGGCTTCATTCATGGCCAGGAGTACTATATTTCGATCCACCGAATTTATAGTATCTGCATTGCCCAGGGCGGCAGTTTTAAGGCCGCAGTCTTCCGCTAAAGCAGCTAATTGCCCGGGGGTAAAAGAAGGATTATGCTTGCCGGCATATTTTTTCAGGGGTTCTATATATAGATTAACCAGGCCCTCCGGAGGCGCGGGTAAACCGGTAAAGAGCTGATAAAGTTTTCCTGCCGAAGGAGGGGAATCCCTATCAATAAAAATATTGGGCAGTTCTCTGACTTCTTCATCACCATTAAAAGAGAATTCAGCATTGGAGATGCTGCCTACCCGGTTACCGCTGGCCAGGGAAAGGTATGAACTGGAGGGCAGCCGGCTCTTCGTTCTGATATTGATAAGAGCAGTAGCACTTTTGGCCACCAGGCGGTGCAAGTTGGGGGTATCGGCCTGGCAAAGATCGGCAACATCAATATAATCCATTACCAGAATGACCGCCTTCTTTTCCTGTTTTTCAGCAGCCAGAGCAAGATCATTGGCATTAGGGTAAAAAAATACTAATAGAAATAAAAACAGAACAACAACGCGAAATCTCATATCTGATCCTCCTAATCGCTAGCTTATGAAATTCTATACAAAGCTATTTATTCCTCCCCAGAAAAACAAACATATAATAACGGAAGGCGGAAGACGGAGGACGGAAAATGGAGGAAGACCCCTTACCCCTAACTCCTCACTTCTCTAAGGAAAGCTTTTTGCATAGAAATTATTATTGGCTAAGCCAGGATTTACCGGCCTTAAAGCAGCCAAAAAAAACTTCCCGGTTTTATTGACATGGAGCAGAAATATGCTAAAATTCTACATGTACGTTTTAAGTTAAGGAAGGAGGTCTGGGATTTTTAAATAAAAACTGAAGGGAGGAGACATTATTGCAGTCTTTGGGGCGTCACGTATTGGCTGAAATATACGGATGTCGATTTGAAGTGTTGAATGATATCAAGAAAGTTGAGGATATCATGGTCAACGCTGCTTTAGAGGCTGGCGCCGAAATTAGAGAATTCGTATTTCACAAGTTTAGTCCGCAGGGAGTGAGTGGAGTAGTTGTAATTTCGGAATCTCACCTGGCGATTCACACCTGGCCCGAATTAGGATATGCAGCACTAGATGTATTTACTTGCGGAGATAGAGTTGACCCTTGGGATGCCTGCAACTATGTGGCGGAAATGTTTAGTGCCGGTGATATGAAGGCATCGGAAGTAAAACGGGGGTTGATGGAGCAGCCGGAGGAACGCCTGGTGGCAAATATGTAGGAGGGATACTATTTTAGTAGACCGAAGTAACTTAAAAAAGACTTGGGTTTATAATTAGCAGGCCTTGCTGAAAAAATAAAGCAGGGCCTGATTTTATTTTCTGACTCCCGCTATTCCCCATAAGCCGCGAGACACACCGCAGGTGTTATACTACCCGTGCGTAACGCCCTGTGGGCACAACTGCTGCGAGGCAAGAGGACGGTTCGAGACCACTGAAAAAGTATCATAAATATCATCCTGAGGAGCTGCAGGCGACGAAGGATCTCTTTTGGAAGTCCGTAATATTGGGACTTTAGCTAACGAGATTCTTCGCTATCGCTCAGAATGACACGCAAAAGAGCACTTTTTCAGCAGTCTCGGACGGTTCTGTGGGAAAACGAGGCATAAGGGAGTTCTTTTATGTCATGGGAAGGGGAGATACGTGGGGATAACACAAAAGAACTGTCCCCTTGTGTCACCAATAAAAGGGGCAGCGGCGATGCCGCTGCCCCATAACGTAATAACTAAACTTATATATCTCTGGTCCAGAGGGAAGCCATAGCGGAGCCGCCGCCAACACAAAGGGAAGCACCGCCCTTGGTGAGGCCCAGTCTCTCCAGCTCATAGTACATGCTGACAATTATGCGCAGACCAGTAGCTCCAACGGGATGGCCCAGTCCGATTCCGGAACCATTGTGGTTGGTCTTGCTGAAGTCCAGCTCAATGCCGGCTTCTTCTTTAAGCATGCGCACTACGCCCAGAACCTGAGCGGCAAAGGCTTCGTTTACTTCCCAGTATTCTACATCTTCATATTTCCAGCCCGCTTGTTTCAAAACCTTGGGCATGGCTACAGCCGGACCCAGTCCCATAACTTTGGCATCGACACCTTCGCTGCAGATGCCAGCCAGTTTCATCAAGGGCTTCAGTCCCAGCTCTTCGCATTTCTTTTTGGACATAAATACTGCAGCAGCTGCGCAGTCATTGATACCGGAAGCATTGGCCGCAGTTACTACTCCGCCTTTTTTAAACGCCGGGGGCAACTTGGCCATGGTTTCCAGGCTGGCTCCTCTAATGGGATGCTCGTCCTTGGAAATAACCTTGTCGCCTTTCTTGCTCTTTATTACTACTGGTACGATTTCCCGATCAAATATACCTTCGTCAACAGCTTTTACAGCATTCTGGTGGCTGGTCAGAGCCAGGGCGTCGCATTCTTCCCGAGTGATACCGTATTTTTCGGCAATATTTTCCGCAGTCATTCCCATGTGTCCTCCAGCCAGCTGACATACCAGACCATCAGACAGCATGGCATCCTGCACTTTGCCATCGCCCATTCTGTAACCAGAGCGGGCCTGTTGCAGCAGGTAAGGGATATTGGACATGCTTTCCACTGCGGTTACCAGGGATATATCGGTTTTGCCCAGCATAATGTTCTGGCAGGCAATTTCCGTGGCGCGCATACCAGAAGCACAGTTCTGGCTTACCATACAGGAGCCGCTTCTAACCGGCAGTCCCACTTTCATACCAATAATACGGGGCGGAAGGGAGCCATTGCCGGCATGCAGGCAAGTGGCTCCTACGATTTCATCGATAATCCCAGGATCGACGCCAGCTCTTTCAATTGCTGCATTAGCGGCGATTATTGCCAGGTCATTAGCCCTTACGCTTGCCAGGCCACCCAAATATCTTCCGATTGGAGTTCTAGCCATACCAACTACTACTACTTCATTAATCTCTGCCATTGTTTGTATTCCCCCTTAAATTTTTTCTTTCTTTAAACAACGGATTTTTCCCGGTCTGACCATGACATGAACCAGAACATTTTCTATTTATATCGCTGATTTCTGCCAATTTTTTATCTAAGTCAGAACCGAATTAACTTTTACTAAAAGTCCAGCTCACCTCCTCTTAAAAAAAACTAAGTAAAAAAGCGGGTTAATTAGTGTAGTTAGAAAGATTAAAAAACTACATAAAGGTTCTATAAATGTCTTTCTGCGAAAAAAACAAAATACCTGCTAGTAAAAAATAAAATTTTCATTTTCCATGTATCTTTTGCCAGGGGCATCAAAATCCCCTTTCGTCAAAAAATAAAAATAAACAAAAATTTTCAGGGCAAGAATCTCTCCAATCCTGTATAATGTACTAAGTACAGGCAAGCTTGCCGCTGTTGAGGAGGACAGAATGGGAATCAAATATAGTTTTACCAGGGAACTTAGAACTGAACTTATAGATGTAGACAAGGTCTTTAAAGAGAATCTTTTACCCTGGTGGGATGATGTTTATAACTATATTAAAATGCTTAACGAAGACTTTACCTGGAATCAACTGCCTCCCCTGGTTTATATAGTATATAGATACCTGGGTCTGGATAGAAGTATTTCTATTTCCATGACCAATATATTTAAAACCCTTTATCTCGCCAACAGCATTCATTTCCTGGTAAAAGATGATAAAGAAGGACAAAAATACGACCAGGATTTGCAGTTTGCTATTTTAATAGGGGATTATATGTTTGGGCGCATGCTCAAGCTTTTAGTTGAGGCCGGGGCGGACAAACTGGTAGGCCTTTTTGCTGTCATGATGGCGGAAATAAATGAAGGTCGCGTGATGGAACGGAAACTACAGGCTGATCATAAGGAAGTTTTGCAGAAAACCCGGGGTTCCATGTATGCCACGGCTTTCGAGACAGCCGGACAGTTATCTGGAATGAAGGGAATCCTGCTGGAAAATTGTCGGCAATTGGGCCTAAACCTGGGGATGTCGATAGAATTAATGAACTGCGATATATCACGCGAGGAAGTGCTGCTTTATATACATGAAGCCGAAAGGAATTATAAAATACTTAATCAGTACCAGCGCATGGTAAATAGCAATTTGGAAGCAGTTATTAATGAAGTACATTCGCTTCTATGCAACATAGATAAGGTTGCAGTGGTATAAATGAGTCAAGAGGTGACAGGAGCAGGTGATACGGGGACGGTCTTTTGGTCATTGGGTTTGACCAAAGGACCGTCCCTCGCGTAACCCCCACCCCCGTGTAAGCGTGTAAGTAAATAATAGGGAGGTTTAACTATGGCCTATAAAGACTTGCAGGAATTTATCCAGGTATTGGAAAGTGCAGGGGAACTTAAACGAATTACAGTTGAAGTTGACCCCGAACTGGAAATTACCGAAATTACCGATAGGGTAAGCAAAAACTATGGACCCGCCCTATTATTTGAAAAGGCAAAAGGCTCGGATATGCCGGTTCTCATTAATGCTTTTGGCAGTGAGAAGAGAATGGCCCTGAGCCTGCAGGTAGATAAATTAGATGATCTGGCCGCTGAAATTATGGGCTTGTTGGAGATAGCCGACAGCGTTCCCCAGTCATTGCTGGACAAGGTCAAGGTATTGCCCAAACTGGCGCAATTGTCCTCTTTTTTGCCTCGCGTGGTAAAAAATGGAGCCTGCCAGGAAGCAGTAGACTTGAATCCGTCATTGGATAAGCTTCCCGTACTCAAATGCTGGCCTGAGGATGCCGGACGTTTTATCACCTTACCCCAAGTATATACCAAAGACCCCGAAAGCGGAAAGCGCAATGTAGGCATGTACCGTTTGCAGGTTTATGACGGACAGAGCACCGGAATGCACTGGCACACCCATCATGACGGAGCCGAAAACTACCGTAAAAACTGTCAAAGAGGGCAGGCCACCGAAGTAGCGGTAGCTCTGGGCGGCGATCCCGCCATCACCTATGCCGGAACCGCACCCCTGCCCAAGGATATTGACGAACTTATTTTTGCCGGATTTATTCGCAAGAAACCGGTAGAGCTGGTGAAATGCAAGACCGTAGACCTGGAAGTGCCGGCTGATGCCGAAATTGTAATCGAAGGATATGTTGACCCTTACGAGCGCCGGATAGAAGGCCCTTTTGGTGATCACACCGGCTATTATTCCCTGGCTGATGAATACCCGGTTTTTCATGTAAAATGCATCACCCATAAAAAGAACCCCGTCTACCCCACCACCATCGTAGGCAAACCACCCCAGGAAGACTGCTACATGGCTCTGGCCACCGAGCGCATTTTCCTGCCTCTTTTAAAGCTGCAATTGCCCGAAGTTGTCGATATGCATCTTCCCATGGAAGGAGTATTCCACAACTGTGTTCTGCTGTCTATCAAAAAATCCTTCCCCGGACACGCGCGTAAAATAATGAGTTCCTTGTGGGGGATGGGACAAATGATGTTTGCCAAGTTTATAATCGTAGTAGATGAAGATGTAAATGTGCAGAATGTCTCCGAGGTTATGTGGAAGGTTTTCAACAATGTTGACCCCAGGAGAGATACCATGATAGTAGAAGGGCCTTTGGATGTACTGGATCACTCGGCTCCCCTTCCCCTGATAGGTTCTAAAATGGGCATTGATGCTACCAAAAAATGGATGAGCGAAGGACATACCCGGGAATGGCCGAAAGATATCATTATGAGCCCGGAAATAAAGGAAATGGTAAGCAGAAGATGGAGTGAATACGGCTTTGAATAAGATCCGCGAATTTCTAAATATGGTTGACTTTGGCCACAGCCTTTTTGCCTTACCTTTTGCTTACCTGGGAGCATTTCTGGCAGTTCAGGGCATGCCTAGCTGGCCCCAGTTAGGGTGGATTACCTTAGCCATGGTAAGTGCCCGCACTGCGGCTTTATGCCTTAATCGTCTTATTGACCGTCACATTGATCGGGCCAATCCCCGAACTTCCGACTGGACCCTGGCAGCCGGGCGTCTGCCCCTTTCCCTGGTCTGGTTTTTGGTATTCTTTTTTTTCATCCTGCTCTTTTATTCTGCCTCTCGTTTGAATCCCCTTTGCTTAAAACTTTCGCCGCTGGCAGTTCTGGCCCTGTGGTTGTATTCCTATACCAAGCGCTTTACCTGGTGCTGCCACCTCTTGCTGGGGATGGCCATAGGCCTGGGTCCCGTTGGGGCCTGGTTTGCCATAACTGGAACCCCGGATTGGCAGCCGGTTATTCTGGGGATGGCTGTAGCCTGCTGGATTGCAGGTTTTGACAGCATGTACGCCTGTCAGGATATCGAATTTGACCGGGATCATGCTTTGTATTCCATTCCGGCCCGCTTCGGCATAAAGGGAGCTCTGCTTTTTTCCGCCATATTTCACATTTTCACAATAGTTCTTCTATTATTGAATGGATTAATTCTTAATCTTGGTTTATTCTATTATTCTGGGGTAGCTTTTGTAGCGATTATTTTGTTTTATGAACATGGGATTGTAAAACCCGGTGATCTGAGCCGGGTTAATTTTGCTTCTTTTAAAATAAATCATTATGTAGGCTTGATTGTATTTATTATGGCCTTACTGGATATTTTCCTTTAGACGAGGCCAATCTAAAGACGGAGGGCAGAGGACGGAAGACGGGAGACGCACAGGCAAGGGGACGGTTCTTTTGCCTGCCACACAGGCAAGGGGACGGTTCTTTTGCCTGCCGCATGGGCAGGCATAGGGCAGGCATAGGGACGGTTCTGTTGCCTGCCACATAGAAAAAACCTCTTGGGACATGGGGACAGGTCCCTTGTCCCATTGGGCTGTTCAATTATCCGACTAACCACCCATGGCCAGGGGGCCACAACTACTTATGAAAAGTGAGTGAGAGTAAAGGCGAATTGCATGATGCATGATATATAGTAAAATGTAGCAGCAGTAACCTTACCCTTCACTCCTCACTATAATTTTGGGAGAGGATTTTGTGCCGAGATATATTGTAGCTTTGACCGGTGCCAGCGGTGCGGTTTATGCCCTGCGCCTGCTCGAAGAGCTGCTGAAGCAAGATAATAGCGAAATTCATTTAATTACCAGCGATGCCGCCCGTATTGTTATGGAGCAGGAATTGGGTTGGGATTGTCAGGATTCCCTGCCTCTTAGCTTGCAGCGCTATCTTCCTCCGGGAAACATATCCTTTTATGACAATTCGGACATTGCCGCAGCTCCGGCCAGTGGTTCCTTTATCTGTGACAGCATGGTAGTGATACCCTGTACTATGGCCAGTATTTCCGCCATCGCCCAGGGAACTTCCCGCACTCTTCTGGAAAGAGCCGCCGATGTTATGTTAAAAGAAAGAAGGCCGTTGTTCTTAGTGCCGCGGGAAACACCCCTAAATTCCATCCACCTGAGAAACATGTTGACCCTGTCGGAAATGGGGGTTAGCATTATCCCCGCAATGCCGGCTTTTTATCATCAACCACGGACTATAGAAGACATGGTATCATTCGTAGTTGGAAAGGTACTGGACGCCATGCATATCCCCCATGATTTATTTCAGCGCTATGCTGGGCAGATTAAAAAGTGATTAAGTTGACAAGTGAGACCCCTCACGCCTCACTTTTTAAAAATAAGTTGGAAAATTTAAGCTTAAATTATATAATAAAAACGATTGTGCTAAAAAGAGGAATGATATGGCAAATTTCAATTTTTTTAACCCCATATCTACTGAAATGGAACTGCTGGAGCGGGAGCTAAGCAAAAAGCTGGATAGCCGCATAGAGTTACTTAATGAATCGGCGGTACACTTGATTAAGGCTGGAGGCAAGAGACTCCGCCCCGCTTTCGCCTTGTTGTCGGCTCATTTTTATATGGATGATTTAGCGGAAGTAATTCCCCTGGCAGTGGGACTGGAGCTCATACACATGGCCAGTCTGGTTCATGATGATGTTATCGACAATTCCCAAACCCGGAGAGGAACAGAAACCGTGAAAAGCGCTTGGGGAAACCGGGTTTCCATATACGCCGGGGATTTTATCTTTGCCCGGGCGCTGTCTTTAATTGCTGCTTACGAGCGCAGCGATGTGGTAGATGTATTGGCCGAAGCCAGTATGAAGATATGTGAAGGCGAAATAATTCAGATGATGAGCTGCTATAATGTCAAGCTGGGGCTTAAGAATTACCTGCGCAGAATTGAAAGGAAGACGGCCTTGTTGATTTCTGTCAGCTGTCAGCTGGGAGCCATGATAGCCCATGCTCCGGAGCAAGAAGTCAGGGCTTTGAGGAATTATGGTTATTACCTGGGAATGGCCTTTCAGGTTACTGATGATATCCTCGATATTATCGCGGATGAACAGGTTCTGGGCAAACCCACGGGAAGCGATATCAAGCAGGGGGTAATTACCCTGCCCGCCCTCTATGCTCTAAGACATAGTCACAGGCGGGAAGAACTGGCTCAGCTGCTGGCTTCACCCGAAGCCTGCCGGAATGAAACCGAAAAGATTATTGATATTATTATCGATACCGATGGCATAGACTATTCTTATTATATAACCCGGCATTTCGCGCGCAAAGCCCAAAAACAACTGGCCTTCCTGCCCGAACTGCCGGTGAAAAAGAATCTTTATAATATCGCTGATTTTATTCTCGCACGTGAGTTTTAGGAAGTAGAGGCGAAATTGTGGCGTTACTAAAGGATTTAACCCCTGAAGAAAAACAAACCTTAATAGAGCACCTGGAAGAGCTGCGCAAGTCCTTGATAATAAGCATTATTGCTATTATAGCAGCGGCAGTCTTTTGTTTTTACTATAACGAAGAAATACTGTCCGTAATTATTTCCCCCTTGTCTGGTTTAGGCGAAGGTCTGGTAGTAATCGGTGTAACCGAAGCGTTTTTTATAAAGCTTAAACTAGCCTTTTACGCGGGTTTTGCCCTGGCTTTTCCGATAGTAGCCTGGGCTATCTGGCGTTTTTTTAAGCCCGCCCTCTATCCCGGAGAGAGAAAATATGTTTATATATTGCTTCCGGTAAGCGTTCTGCTCTTTTCCACCGGGATTCTTTTTTCCTATTTTGGCATACTTCCCCTGGTTCTAAAGTTCTTTATTTATATGCAGGGACCCAGTCTGGAAAACATGTTTACCGTGGAACGCTATGTTTCCTTTGTAACCGCCTTTACCATTCCCTTCGGTCTGGTCTTTGAGCTGCCGGTGGTAGTATTTTTCCTGGCCAAGTTCGGGATTATCAAAGCCGAAACTTTAAGCAAAAACAGAAAGTATGCCCTTTTAGCCATAGTAGTAATTGCCGCCGCCCTAACCCCCGGACCGGATCCCATCTCCCAAATGCTGATGGCCGGACCCGTTTACTTCTTATATGAAGTAAGCATAATCGTGGCCAAAATGGCCAAACCGAGGAAAAAGCCCGAAGAGGAAGAGAGTGGAGAACCCCGAGAGCCAGAACCAGAAAGGGAAGAAAAGCCCAGAAAGCCTGAAGAGGAGAAAGAAGGCGAGGAGCAAGCTACAGTAGATGAAAGCTAGATATGGCGTTGTTATGGGATTTTGTTCTGCTTTACAAAGGAAATGCTTTTTGTCATAATAGCACTAAGCATGGAGAAGGGACAGGCATTTTTTCACCTGTAAAGATACACAATTTCTCCAGAAAAGATATCAGAAAAAATAGTAAACAGTAAAGAGACAAAGGAGGGAGCACTTTGTTCGGCTTAATTGGAAACTTCGGACCATGGGAATTGCTTTTGATACTGGTTATTGTTTTGATAGTTGTAGGACCGGGGAAATTGCCTCAAGTAGGCAAATCACTGGGAAGTGCCTTACAGAACTTCAGAAAAGCCAAAGAAGAGGATTTCGAAGAACTGGAAGAGAAAAAGGATAAATAAGGGGTCTGATTTCAGACCTCTTTTTAATAATCCCCCCAGATAGGGGCAACAACTACCGATGGAAAGTGAGCTTAAAGTTTATACTAACGAAACAGGGGTTGAAGGCCATACTATTTCCTATCTACCTGGATTTGGAAGCCAAAACCGGCTTGATTGTCGGCGGAGGGCAGGTCGCAGAAAGGAAAATTGAAAATCTACTGGATTATGGCATGAATATTCGGGTAGTAAGCCCGCAAGCCCGCGCAAGGATACAAGAGTGGGCCGAGCAGAGCATTATCCAGTGGCAAGCCCGGGACTTTTGCGAAAGTGATCTGCAGGGAGTTTTTTTGGCTTTTGTCGCCACGGATAATAATAGTGTGAATCAGGCCGTGGTAGAAGCCTGCCGTAAAGCAGGGGTACTGGTCAACGCTGTTGACGACCCCCCTAATTGTGACTTTTATGTACCGTCCATTGTCCGGCGCGGTTCACTGGTACTGGCCATTTCTACTGAAGGGAAGAGCCCCTTCTTCGCCCGGAGACTGCGGGAAGAACTGGAGAATACCATTAGCCCCGCGTATGGGGAATTTGTTGAAATAATGGGAGAAGTCAGGGAAGAGATAAAAGAAAAGATTCCTGATATTACAGTGCGCAAGAAGATATTTGCAAGCCTGGTCTATTCCGATGTACTGGAATTACTCAAGGCCGGGGAAAAAGATAAGGCAAGGGAGCGAATTGAAGCATGTATGTCCTCCTGGCGGGATTAAATCATAGGACAGCTCCGGTAGAGGTGCGGGAGAGGTTTTCCATCTGCGGAGCAGAGCTAGCGCAGGCTTACCAGGAACTAAAGAGCCATGCGGATTTGGAAGCCTCCGTTATACTCAGCACCTGCAACCGTACGGAAGTATATGCTACCGCGAAGGATATTCAAAAAGGCTTTCAAGTCCTGGAAGCCTTCCTGAGCAAATATGCCCATATGGATGAAGAAGATTTGATAAAATATCTCTACCAGCCCAATTGTTATGATGCCATCTTGCATCTTTTCCGGGTGGCTTCCGGTTTGGACTCCATGATTATGGGCGAACCCCAGATACTGGGGCAGGTCAAAGAAGCCCATCAAAAGGCCATGGAAGCCGGGGCTTCCGACGGAGTGCTTAACGCTTTGTTTCAGAGGGCCATTTATGTGGGCAAAAAGGTGCGAACTGATACTGACATTGACCGGCACCCGTTTTCCGTGAGCCATGCCGCGGTGGAACTGGCCCGCCAGATATTGGGTGATTTAGACAATAAAAGCGTCCTGGTAACCGGTGCCGGGGAAATGAGTGAAACCACCATCCGCTATTTAATGGCCAACGGATTGAAGTCGGTTATTATTTCCAACCGTTCCTATGACAAAGCGGTTAAGATGGCGGAAAACTTTAACGGTAGGGCGGTATATTTTAACCAACTGCCCACCGAACTGAGCCGGGCGGATATAGTAATAAGCTGCACGGCTGCCAGCCACTATGTACTGAAGGAGGATAATTGCCGCCAGGTACTGGAATCCCGCCAGGGCCGAGAAATAATAATGATAGATATTGCGGTTCCACGGGACATCGACCCGGCTCTAAAGGATATTCCCGGCGTGTTCCTCTATGATATCGACCAGTTGGAAAATGTAGTGGATGCCGGCTATGAGGAAAGGCAGAGCGTGATTCAAGAAGCCGGGCAGATAATCCTTGATGAGTTGGAGAAATTTAACGATTGGCTGGGCAGTCTTTATGTAGTCCCGGTGATAAAAGCCCTTAAGCAAAAAGGGGAAATTATCAAAGAAAATGAGATAAAAAGGGCCTGCAACCGCCTGGGGAAACTATCGGAACAGGAGCAGAACATAATAGCCTCCATGGCCAATTCCATAGTAAATCAAATCCTGCATTTCCCCATGGTGAATCTCCGAGAGCTGGCCGCCACCCAGCAGGGGCATCTTTATGCCGAAGTGGCGAAAAAGCTCTTTGCTCTGCAAATAGACAATGAGGAGTATGAAAAATATGAGAAATTTGAGATTGGGAACCAGGGGTAGCCAACTCGCGTTATGGCAGGCCCGGCATGTGGCCTCCCTCCTGGAAAGCTCCCTACCTGATCTCAAGGTGGAAATAAAGACCATCAAAACTACCGGTGATAAGATACTCGATGTAGCCCTTTCCAAAATAGGAGATAAGGGGCTTTTTACTAAAGAAATCGAAAAAGAACTACTGGCCGGAGAAATAGATATCGCTGTTCACAGCATGAAAGATTTGCCCTCAGAATTGCCGCTCGGCTTATGTATAGCAGCCGTGCTGGAAAGGGAAGACCCCCGGGATGTTTTGCTCTCGCACAAAAACTATAGTATGGAGGACTTGCCCCATGCTGCGCTAATAGGAACCTCCAGCCTGCGCCGCATCGCCCAGCTCAAAGCCTGGCGTCCGGATCTGCAGCTGGTGGATATGCGGGGTAATGTCGAAACCCGTATCCGGAAAATGAAAGAACAGGATTTGGATGGAATTATTCTGGCCTGCGCCGGAGTTAAAAGACTGGGACTGGAAGAGATGATAAGCGATTATCTCCCGGCCCACCTGGTACTGCCGGCGGTCGGGCAGGGAATGATAGCAGTGGAAGCCCGGGCAGGTGAGCAGGATGTGCTTAAACTCTTGAGCCGAATAAACCACCAGGATTCCTTCCTCGCCAGCCAGGCAGAAAGAGGCTTTCTGCACGAGTTGGGAGGAGGCTGCCAGGTACCGGTGGCCTCCATGGCCGAGTTGCGGGAAGGACAGCTCCATATCCAGGGACTTATTGCCTCCCTGGACGGAAAAGAAAAATATAGCGGCTCCAGCGATTGTTCACTGTCGGAGGCCGAAGAAGCCGGACGTGAGCTCGCCCGCCGCCTCCTGCAGCAGGGCGGAGCCGCCATCCTCTGCGAAATTAGGAAATGATGGGGTTCAACTACAAAAAGTTGTTAATATTCATAGGTTTGTATATTTATGCAACCCTTCTGCAACAATTGAGGTTTTTGCAGTGGGGTCACAGATAATTTAATGTTGATAAGTGAGTAAGCGGGTGCAGAGGTAATAACTCCTCACCCCTCACTTTCTTGGGAGATGATGATATATGGAGAAAAAAGGAGCGGTTTACCTTATCGGGGCCGGACCCGGAGACCCCGGCTTGTTCACCCTGAAAGGCAAACGGGTGCTGGAGAAAGCTGAAGTAGTAGTATATGACCGGCTGGTGGGAGACGAAATCCTCTCCATGGCCAATCCGGACGCCGAATTTATTTATGTAGGCAAAGCCTCATCCCGGCACGCCTTGTCCCAGGATGAAATCAACGCCCTGCTGGCCGAAAAAGCCGCTCAAGGCAAAATAGTAGCCCGCTTGAAAGGCGGCGACCCCTTCCTCTTTGGCCGGGGTGGAGAAGAAGCCTTGTATCTGAAGGAGCGAGGCCATAGATTCGAAGTGATACCCGGGATTACCTCGGCCATCGCCGTACCAGCCTATGCCGGAATACCAGTAACCCACCGGGATGCTACTTCCAGCTTGGCTATAATTACCGGGCATGAGAAGCCCGGCAAGCAGGAAAGCTCCATCCACTGGCAGGAGCTGGCGAGCGGCATCGGTACCCTGGTTTTTCTGATGGGAGTCGAGAACCTGGAGTTCATTTGTGATAATTTAATCAGCCACGGCCGGGAGCCCAGCACCCCCGTAGCTTTAATAAGGTGGGGAACCCTTCCCCAGCAGCAGGCGTTGAGCGGTACCCTGGAAAATATCGTAGAACGGGTAAAGGAAAGCGCTTTTCAACCTCCTGCCGTTATAGTGGTAGGGGAAGTAGTGAAGCTGCGGGAAGAGTTGAACTGGTTGGAAAGCCAGCCCCTCTGGGGAAAACGAGTAGTCATAACCCGCGCCCGCGCCCAGGCCAGTCAGCTGGTGGAAAGAATCAGAGATTTGGGAGGGCAGGCCATAGAATTTCCCTCCATTAAAATAGAAAAAGAGAAAAACCTGGCAGCCTTGCATAATGCCTTTCAGAATATTGGCCAGTATGATTGGATAGTATTTACCAGCATCAATGCGGTGGATATATTCTTTGCTGAGAGCCGGCAGGCCGGGTTGGATATTCGGGATTTGCAAGGTATAAAACTGGGCGCTATCGGACCTGCTACCCGCGATAAACTGCTGGCCCGGGGATTGCGGGTGGATGTCGTACCAGAAGATTACCGGGCGGAAGGCATCCTTAAGGAATTAAGAGATAGAATCAAGCCCGGACAATGGATTCTCCTCCCCCGGGCCCGGGGAGCCAGGAGCATTTTGCCCGATACCCTGCGCCGCTGGGGAGCCCATGTCAACGAAATATATTTGTACCAGGCCATTGCTGCCAGCCAGGTTAGCCAGGCCACCCTGAAGAATATAATTGCCGGAAATATGGATTATCTAACATTTACAAGTTCCTCAACTGTAAGCAACTTTGTTAAAATAATCGGGGCGGAGAACATCGCCGGATTAAAAGGAAAGGTGAAGGTAGCCTGTATCGGTCCGGTAACCGCCGACACCGCCAGGGAAAACGGTTTTAATGTGGATATCCTGGCCCAAGAGTACACCATTAACGGATTGCTGGAAGCCATATTGGCAGACCTTTAAGTCTTAGGGAGGGAGAATTATTATGATAGGATGCACCAAGTTGCTCTGCGGAACGGCTACCGTTTCCGAAGTAATCAAATACAGCGGACATGAAGGCACCGTGCCTCCCCAGCTTTTGCAGTTTTCGGACCGCAACCGGCCTCTGGTGGTCTGGAACATGACCAACCGCTGCAATCTGCGCTGCAAGCACTGCTATATAGAAGCCGAAGACCGCAAGTACCAGGACGAGCTGAGCACGGAAGAAGCCCGGGAGATGATTAACGACCTGGCCGCTATGAAAGTTCCGGTCTTGCTCTTTTCCGGGGGTGAGCCCCTGATACGGCAGGATATTTTCGAGCTGGGACAAATGGCGGCGGAAAAAGGTTTGCGGCCGGTGATTTCCACTAACGGCACCCTGATTGATGATGAAGTGGCCCGGAAGATAAAAGAGGCTGGTTTTCAGTATGTAGGCATTAGTATAGATGGGGCTCCAGCCACCCACGATGAGTTCAGAAACCGTCCCGGAGCATTTGCCGATGCCCTGCGGGGAATCAAGGCTTGCCTCAATAACGGCGTCAAGACGGGCATTCGTTTTACGGTCAACAAGTACAACCAGGACGATTTGCCGGAGATATTTGAAATCATCGAAAGAGAAGGCATACCCCGCTTCTGCATGTATCACCTGGTTTACGCCGGGCGCGGCCGGGAGATGGCCGATATGGACACCAGCATCGGGGAAAAACGCGATATACTGGAACTGGTCAGTAAAAAAACCATTGAACTCTATGAAAAAGGGGTAGAAGTGGAGATATTGACCACCGATAACCATGCTGACGGCATCTTCCTGCTGAATTATATAAAAGAACAGCAGCCTGAGCGCCAGGAAGAAATAGAACAATTATTGCAGATGCACGGCGGCTGTTCCGCCGGAACTAAATTTGCCAATATCGACCCCCGCGGCAATGTGCACCCCTGCCAGTTCTGGCAGGACTACACCGTGGGCAATATCAGAGAAAAACCCTTCAGTGAAATCTGGACCTCGGATGACGAGTTGATGATAAAGTTGCGGGAAAAAGAAAAGCATGTAAAAGGCAAGTGCGGGGACTGCAGTTACAAATCCCTTTGTTCCGGCTGCCGTATCCGGGCCCGCGCGGTCTATGACGACCTCTGGGCCGAAGACCCCGCCTGCTATTTAACGCAAGCTGAAATTAAGTAAGGGAGTATATGTCATGGGGGCGGCAGATTGTGTCAACAACCCCGTCCCCCTGTCACATATAATGGGGGCGGCAGATTGTGTGTCAACAACCCCGTCCCCCTGTCAACTTTTTGTACAAGCAAAAATAATAAAGGAGGGGCGGTAGAGATGGGATTTCCTATACAGCGGATGAGAAGATTGCGCAGCAGCGAAACCCTGCGCCGCATGGTGCGCGAAACCACTTTGCGCAGCAGCGATTTCATTTATCCACTTTTCGTTATTTACGGCCAGGACAAAAAAATACCGGTTAACTCCATGCCCGGAGTTTTTCAGTTCTCCGTAGACCGTTTGCCCGAGGAGATAAAGGAGATAGATTCCCTGAAGATTCCCGCCGTGCTCCTCTTCGGCCTGCCCGAACATAAAGATAGTGTGGGCAGCTCCGCCTACCAGGACAGCGGAGTAGTGCAGGAAGCAACCCGGCTTATAAAGACGATCTGCCCGGAAATGCTGGTAATTACCGATGTCTGTCTTTGCGAGTACACCGACCACGGCCATTGCGGACTCATTGACCAAAAGGGCGTAGTAGATAATGATAGCACCCTGGATTTACTGGCTCAGGAAGCCCTGTCTCATGCCCGGGCCGGTTGTGATATCATAGCCCCCTCTGATATGATGGATGGAAGAATCGGATATATAAGAAAAGAACTTGATGATAATGGCTATAAAGATATTCCCATTATGGCTTATGCCGCCAAATATGCCTCCAGTTTTTACGGACCCTTCCGGGATGCGGCCGATTCCGCACCCCAGTTCGGGGACCGCAAAAGCTACCAGATGGATGGAGCCAATATCCGGGAAGCCCTGCGTGAAGTAGCTCTTGACATCGAAGAAGGGGCCGACATAGTGATGGTTAAACCGGCTTTACCCTATCTGGATGTAATAAAGGCCGTCAAAGAGAAATTTGCCTACCCCACGGCTGCCTATAATGTCAGCGGGGAGTATGCCATGATAAAGGCCGCCGCCGCTTGCGGCTGGCTGGATGAAGAGCGCGTAATGATGGAAGCCCTCACCTCCATAAAACGAGCCGGAGCTGATCTGATAATAAGCTACTTTGCTAAAGACGCTGCTCGGGTTTTGCAAGAGGTGTAAGGGAAAAATTGATTATTCTCCAGAGGAGGGTTTATTATGCTGGTATCCTGGAACACCACCAACCAGTGCAATATGTTCTGCGACCACTGTTACCGGGATGCAGGAGCCCGGCTTGAGGACGAGCTTAGCACGGAGCAGGCCAAAAAACTCATTGAAGAAATAAAAAAAGCCGGTTTCCGCATAATGATTTTCAGCGGCGGAGAACCCTTGATGCGCCCCGATATCTATGAGTTGGGGCAATATGCCACCCGGCAGGGCTTAAGGGTAGTTATGGGAACCAATGGCACCCTCATAAGCCCGGAAGCAGCCCAAAAACTAAAAAGCGCCGGATTCATGGCCGCCGGGGTTAGCCTGGACAGTCTTGATCCCGCCAAGAACAACGCCTTTCGCAAGCTGGACAACGCTTTCCAGCTCACCTGTGAAGGGATGCAGAACCTGAAAGCCGCCGGCTTGCCTTTTCAAGTCCATACCACCGTAATGGACTGGAATGTAGATGAGCTGGAAGCCATCTGCGACTTTGCCATAGAAATAGGAGCCATGGCCTACCATGTTTTTTTCCTCGTACCCACCGGCAGAGGAGCCGATATAGAAGAAGAAGCCCTGCGCGTGGCCGAATATGAGCAAACTATTGCCCGTTTGATGGAGAAACAAAAGAAAATCCCCATTGAGCTGAAGCCCACCTGCGCCCCCCAGTTCATGCGCATCGGGGAGAAGAAGGGGCTTTCCCTGCGCTTTTCCCGGGGCTGCCTGGCGGGAATAACTTATTGCATCATAAGCCCCCGGGGTGATGTACAGCCCTGTGCCTATTTGGACATAGCCCTGGGCAATGTGAAAGAGCAAGCCTTTGACCGCATCTGGGCGGAAAACCCCATGCTGCAGGAGCTGAGGACCATGGATTACAAGGGCAAATGCGGTATTTGCGACTATAAGGACAAATGCGGAGGCTGCCGCGCCCGCGCCTATTACTACAGCAACGGAGATTACATGGCCGAAGATGAGTGGTGCCTTTACCAGCCCCCGGATGCCAGGAAGAGATGAAAGAGATGAATGCATTAAGCAGGACTGATCGGGAAATATTAAATATATTGCAGGCAGATTTTCCCTTGACTACCCGGCCCTACCACGATGTGGCCGAGAAAATGAATCTGGATGAAGAAGAAGTCATAGCCCGTATTCAGGCTATGAAAAACAGCGGCTTAATCCGGCGAATCGGGGGAGTAATGGATGCCAGAAGCCTGGGGTTCTATTCTACCCTTTGTGCCTGCAAGGTACCGGAGCAGCGCATTGATGAAGTGGCCGGGATAATCAACCGGCAAAAAGGAGTTACCCATAATTATATTCGCGACCATGAATATAATATGTGGTTTACCCTGACTGCTCCCTCGCAGGATAAAGCCATGCAGATAATGCAATCCCTGCAAAGTGATGCCGGAATAGAAGTAATAAGTATGCCGGCCAAGCAGGTATATAAGATAAAAGTTTCCTTTGAAATGAGTGACCTCAATGCCCTATGATAGTACTGACAGAGAAATAATGCGTTTTTTGCAGGGTGATATCCCCCTGGAATCACGTCCTTACCGGAGCCTGGCAGAGAGATTAGAGCTCAGCGAAGAAGAGATTGTTCTTCGCGTAAGGCAGCTCCGGGAAAAAGGATTCTTAAGAAGGATGGGAGCCGTCCTGCGCCATCGCCAGGCCGGGTTTGCCGTAAACGCCATGGTGGCATGGAAGCCCGAGAAGGAAGAAGAGGCTGACCGGGCCGGGAAGATAATGGCCGGTTATAAAGAAATCAGCCATTGCTATATCCGGGAAGTTCCGCCTGACTTTGATTACAGCATTTTCTCCATGATTCATGTAAAGAATGAAGAACGCCTGGCGGAAATCATTGAGGAAATTTCTTTGCGAACAGGAATAGGAAAATACATTATAATAAGAAGCAGCAAAGAATTAAAAAAAGAAAGCATGCAGTATTTTTGAGCATATGGTAGCATGGCAGCAGGCAAGAGAACCGTCCCCATGCCTGACGACCCATGCCTGAAAGGGAGTACTATGAGAACAGAGCGGTCGATTGAACTTTTTGCCCGGGCCCGGGAGTATATACCCGGGGGTGTAAATAGTCCCGTCAGAGCTTTTAAGGCCGTGGGAAACAATCCTCTATTTATCAAGGAGGGTCACGGCTCCAAGGTTTATGATGTGGATGGCAATGAGTATATAGATTATGTTTGCTCCTGGGGACCACTGATTTTAGGACATAGCCATCCCCAGGTGGTACAGGCTATATGTGAAGCCGCGGAAAAAGGCAGCAGCTTTGGCGCTCCCTGTGAACAGGAAATCGAGCTGGCCCAGTTAATATGCGAAGCCATACCCTCGGTGGAAAAAGTGCGCATGGTGAATTCCGGAACCGAGGCCACCATGAGTGCGGTGCGCCTGGCCCGGGCTTTTACCGGCCGGAACCACATCGTCAAATTTGAAGGTTGTTATCATGGACATGCCGACCATTTTCTGATACAGGCCGGCTCAGGATTATTGACCGCTGGCGTGCCTACCAGTCCCGGGGTGCCCGAAGCCTTTGCCCGGCATACCCTGGTGGCTCGCTATAATGAACTGGATTCAGTAGAAAGACTCTTTGCACAAGCCCCGGCGGACATAGCCGCCGTGATAGTAGAGCCGGTAGCGGGCAATATGGGCCTGGTACTGCCTGAGCCCGGTTTTTTGGAAGGCCTCCGGCAGATTACCAAAAGATACGGCGCCTTGTTGATTTTCGATGAAGTAATCAGCGGTTTCCGCTTCTGTTTTGGCGGTTACCAGAATATAGTGAATATTGAGCCCGACTTGACTACTTTGGGTAAGATAATCGGTGGGGGATTACCGGTAGGAGCTTATGGGGGCAAAAAGGAGATCATGGATAGGATTGCCCCGGAAGGGGATGTTTACCAGGCCGGTACCCTTTCCGGCAACCCCCTGGCCATGGCTGCGGGAAGCGCAACCCTAAAGATTCTGCGGGAGGGTACATTCTACGAGCTGCTGGAAAATACTGCGGACAGCCTTTGCGGGCAACTGGATCAGGTGCTCGCAAGATATGATAGGCAGATAAGCATGAACCGGGCAGCATCCCTGTTTTCCATATTTTTTACTGAGGACAAAGTCCGGGATTATCCCTCGGTCATGCGCTCCGATACCGGCAAATATGCCCGTTTCCACCAGCAGTTGTTGCGGGGAGGAGTATATTTCCCCCCATCCCAGTTTGAAGTCTGTTTTATTTCCGCTGCTCATGACGAAGGGGATGTTGAGAAGACCCTAAAAACCGTGGATAAGGCCCTGCAGCAATTATAAGCTGAGGAGATGCTAGTTCTTCTGCTTTAAAAAATGACTCTACTGCAAAAGGCCCTTTTTGGTGCAGAAGGGTTGCATAAATATACAAAGCGAGCGTTGGCGAAGCATGGATGCAGCACCCTGCGGGTACTCCTGATGTTCCATCCTGCGGATGTCACTATTAAGGTTGCACCGGCGAAGGCGAGCAGGCGAAAGGGGGCGAGCGACAGGATGTCGCGAGAGCGCTTCACCCTTCGGGTACGCCTGGTGTTCCACCCTACGGGTGTCACCGCAGGTGTTACCCATGCGAAGCGCCCTGTCGGGCACAACTGATGCTCCCTGCGGTCGCTATTAAGGACGCTGGAGCGGTATATTTATACAAGCCAATGAATACTAATAACTTTTGTGGGAGGGGAGGACGGTGGAAAATGTCCTGGACTGGGATTGGTTTATCAAGAAGTTTGAAGCCCTTAGCAAGATAGACTTAAAGGCTTACAAGCGACCGCAGATGGAGAGGCGTATCAATAGTTTTATGCGCTCGGTAAATGCTCCCGACTACAAAAGCTTTGTAGATTTGTTAAACAGTGACAAAACGATTTATCGTCGTTTTTTAGACCATATTACCATTAATGTTTCCGAGTTCTTTCGCAACGCCAATCACTGGGAAGTGCTGGAGAAGGAAATAATCCCCCTGCTGCTTAAGGATCGCAGCAGCCTGAAGGTATGGAGTGCAGGTTGTTCCACTGGGGAAGAACCCTATTCCCTGGCCATTATGTTTAAGGAAAAGGGTTTTCCTCTGTCCGGTAGCATATTATCCACCGACCTGGACATCGAAGTACTGGAGAAGGCAGGTATGGGGCTCTACACCAATAAGGCGGTACAAGGTCTTTCCCCGGAGCAGCTGAAAAAATATTTTGAAAACCAGGGCAGTTATTACCAGGCCAAAGATGAACTGAAAAAGATGATTAGTTTTCAGAGGCACGATCTCTTGAGGGATATATTTCCCCGGGACTATGACCTTATTCTCTGCCGCAATGTGGTAATATATTTTACAGAAGAAAGCAAATTCAGTCTTTATCAAAGATTTTCCAATTCTCTTAGAAGCGGCGGAGTACTCTTCATCGGCAGTACTGAGCAGATTTTTCAGGCCCGGGAACTAAACTTGAAATCCATAGCTACCTTTTTTTATCAGAAATATTAATCATTATCTATAGAAGAAAAAACTTTGTCTATCCAATCCAAAAAGCAGGAAATACGATATAAATGGCGAAAGGTTAATGTTGATTGTATTTTAAGTCAAGGCCGAGTTCAGCACCGGGGCTTTGACGGTAAAATTGCCGTAGGCAAGAACATATAATATCCGTTCATGGGGGTGGTAAGCTACAACTGCAGTAAGTAAAAACCAGGTTATGGTTAAAGAACCCTGAAAACAATTAGTGAAAAGGAGGAATGAACTTGAAGGTTCTAGTATGTGTTAAGCAGACATTTGACACAGAAGCCAAGATCGAATTGAAGGATGGCAAAATAGCCGATGCCGGTATCAACCTGATTATTAATCCCTATGACGAAGTAGCTGTCGAAGGTGCCATCCAGTTGAAAGAAAAGGGTATAGCCAAGGAAATAGTTATTGTTGCCGCTGGTTCCGACAAAGCCATGGATGCCATTCGTACCGCCCTGGCTATGGGTGCTGACCGGGGAATACTGGTGCAGCAGGATACCGCTGCTGATGAGTTTGCCAGAGCTGTTGCCCTGGCTGAGGCTATCAAAGCAGAGAACCCGAACATTATTCTCGCCGGCCATGTTGCGGCTGATGATGGTTCATCCCAGGTTCCCACCCGCGTAGCTGAGATTTTGGGCCTGCCCCATGTTAATGTTATCACTGCTGTTGAAATTGCTGGCGACAAGGCCACCTGCACCAGTGAAGCTGATGGCGGAACTCAGGTAACCGAAGTAAGCCTTCCGGCGGTAATCTCCAGCCAGGTTAGCTGGAATGAGCCCCGTTATCCGTCCATGAAGGGTATTATGGCCGCCAAGAAGAAACCGGTTGCCACCGCAGCTGCTGCGGCTGCTGAGAACAAGGTAAAAATCCTTGAATTCAGCCTGCCCCCGGCCAAAGCTGCTGGTATCAAGCTGGAAGACGAGCCGGAAGTATGCGCCACCAAGTTGGCAGAGTGGATGAAGAATACGGTTAAGGTTGAAGTAAAATAGCTTTAAAAACCTTATTAAAAATAAAAGGAGGGTAATTGATGGCAGGGACATGGATATTTGTAGAACAAAGAGACGGTAATATCCGTAAGGTAACTTTTGAGATGCTCTCAGAAGCCAAGAAATTTGGCGATGAAGTAGCTGCTGTTGTTTTCGGAAAGGGCGTTGAAGCTCTGGCTCCCGAATTTGCCAAGTATGGTGCGGACAAGGTTTATGTTGTTGAGGACGATGTATTCGCCAACTACAACACCGGCGCTTATGTAGCTCAGATGGTAGCTATGATTAACGAGTTCAAGCCCAATGCAGTGTTATTTGCTCATACCTTCAATGGCAGAGATTTTGGTTCCAGACTGGCGCAGAAGCTCCAGTTGGGTCTGGCCACCGATGCTATTAAGGTAGAAGTGAGCGCAGGCAAAGGTGTATTCACCAGAGCCATCTATGCCGGTAAAGCCCTGGCTAAAGTTGAAGTTGCCGGTGAGCCCGTTCTGGGCACCATTCGCCCTGGCGTATGTGAAGTTGGCAACACCGCTGGTGCCGGCGCAGTGGTAAAACCCGCTGTAGCCGCTACTGCTGCTGATGTTTACCAGACTGTGAAGAGCTTTGTCCCCACTGTTTCAGCCCGTCCGGAACTTACTGAGGCTGATGTAGTTGTATCCGGTGGCCGCGGCTGCAAGGGCCCCGATGGAATCAAGCTGGTGGAACAGCTGGCTGACCTTCTGGGCGCTGCCGTAGGCGGATCCCGTGCATCCATTGACTCTGGCTGGCTGGGACATGAACTGCAGGTAGGACAGACCGGAAAAGTAGTTAACCCCAACCTCTATGTGGCAGCTGGAATTTCCGGAGCTATCCAGCACCTGGCAGGAATGTCTTCCTCCAAATTTATTGCGGCTATCAACACCGATACTGAAGCTCCGATATTCAATGTATCTGACTTTGGCGTGGTTGCCGACTTGTTCAAGGTTATTCCGACTCTGGTAAGTGAATTAAAGAAATAGTTATTTAACAACCGGGGGATGGTATTTACTGGATATACGTCAAACGTATATCCAGTAATAACCTTGTTTTTCGCTTGCTTATTAAGGAGGGAATTGGATAATGATTTTTGGATTTCACCCATTAGAAGGTGGTTACGATGTCCCGATGCGTGTCGTTGGGGCCAACATTCCCTACGAATGGCTTATTTATCTTATAATGCTCATCCCCGTTAGTGTATTTCTCTTTGGTTTCTGGAAGAAGTTGGAAGTTTGGCTCTTGGCCAAAGGCGAGATTCACCGGAATGACAAAATTGCACAGCGCATCTGGTCCTGGTTTGTTTTCTCCTTTGCCCAGGCGCGGGTAATAAGAAAACCGCTGGCAGGCTGGATGCATGCTTTCCTGTTTTGGGGATTTTTACTGTTATTCATGGCTGCGGGCATAGATGCTATGCACAACATGATTGGCTGGCCCCACCTGGAAGGCAATATTTATATTGGCATGTCGTGGATAGTTGACGTTATCGGCTTTTTGGGCTTAATCGGCATTATAGTATTGGCTTTCGTCAGATACCTCCAAAAACCGGAACGTTTGAACGATACCAAGTCATCTGATGGTTGGATTATTCTTTTAATCTTTGCCATTTTGCTGACTGGCTACTTTATTGAAGGTCTTAGAATTGCCGCTCAGATCAAGCTGTCCACTACCCTGCAGCAGATTGCCTATGAGAGGGTGGCATCACCTTTCGGTTGGATGTTTGCCAGTTTCTTCGGCAGCATGAGCGTGGATGCGATGCTGATGTGGCATCGGTTATTGTGGTGGTTCCACATGGCCATCGCGTTCCTCTTTATTGCTCTGGTACCCTTTACCAAGCTCTGGCATATATTTGCCAGCATGCTGAACTATGCTTTCCGCGATCTGGAACCTTCCGCCAACCGGATGGTATATAATATCGAAGAAGCAGAAACCTTTGGCGTGGAGAATATCGAAGATTTTGGCTGGAAAGACCTGCTGGATCTGGATTCCTGTATCCGCTGCGGCAGATGCCAGGAAAACTGCCCAGCCTATAATACCGGTAAACATTTGAATCCCAAGATTACTTTGATTCAAAACATGAAAGCCCATCTTGATGCCAAAGCTCCGTATCTTTTAGCAGCCAAGGCCAGTGGAGCGGAAGTGGAAGAAATGGCTATGACTGAAGAGGCGGCGGCTGAAGAGGTTAATCCCATGGAACAGAGCCTGCTCTACGATGTAGTGGGCAGTGAAACAATTTGGGATTGCACCAACTGCCGGGCCTGCATGGAGCACTGCCCCATGTTCATCGAGCACATTCCGAAGATTGTAGAAATGCGCCGCAACCTGGTTATGTGGCAGGGTGACATGCCTGGTGAAGCCCAGATGGCCTTTACCAACATGGAACGCAACTACAATCCCTGGGGTGTGGGTTGGGCCGGTCGTGCCGGATGGCTGGAGGAAAGAGGCGTCAGAGAGATGGTAAATCTCCTGCCTGAAGACGGCAAAGAGTTCGAGTACCTGCTCTATGCCGGATGTGCCGTATCCTTCGACGATCGCTATAAGAGAGTGGGAGAAGCCCTGGTAAGATTGTTGAACAAGGCCGGAGTAAGCTTCGGTTACCTGGGAACGGAAGAGTATTGCTGCGGCGACTCGGCCCGGCGTCTGGGTAATGAATATCTTTACCAGACCCTGGTGAGCCAGAACCTGGAGTCCTTCAACAATTATGGGGTTAAGAAAATAATCGTAGTTTGTCCGCATGGATATACTGCTCTGAAGAATGAATACCCGCAGATGGGTGGCAATTATGAAGTATATCACTACACTGAAATCCTGGCCAAGCTGGTAGCTGAAGGCAAACTGAAACCCAGCAAGCCGCTGGGCGTAAAGATGACCTATCATGATTCCTGTTTCCTGGGACGGCACAACGGGGTCTACGACCAACCGAGAAAGGTCCTCAAAGCTGCAGGCGGACAGGTTATTGAAATTGAAAAGGCCAAGGAATTTGGCTTCTGCTGCGGCGCCGGCGGAGGACGCATGTGGCTGGAAGAAGAAGCCGTACTAAAAGATGGTATTCAGTACAAACGCATCAATGACACCAGAACTGACCAACTGCTGGTGCCGAATCCAGAAATGATTGTCACCAACTGCCCGTTCTGCCTGACCATGATTGCTGACGGTGTAAAAGCAGCTGAAGCCGAAGAAAACACCAAGGTATTCGATGTGGCTGAAGTACTCTGGAAGGCTATGGAGTAAGGAAGATAAGCCTGAACAAAGCGGTCTCTGACAGTTGCAGCTTAAGGCTTAAGTCAAAAGAGTATATTATTAGGCAAAAAAACAAGACCCCGGAAGGGGTCTTGTTTTTTTGGAAGTAAGGGGTGAGGAGTTATTCTTGCCTACTTTTCATCGGTGGTTGCGGCCACCGGGCCGTGGGTGGTCAGTGAACAAAGATAATTTTCATAAATCTTGATTATTAAACCCCCAATCATGATAAAATACAAAATAACAAAGAAACGGACAACCGCAGCTGCATCTGACAAAAGGACAGACCCATTTATTCGATCGGAAAGGTGACCGTCCCCATGTCAGGTTTTTGATGGAAGGGGCGATTACAGTGAGACTGGCTGTTTATCCGGGGAGCTTTGACCCGGTAACCAATGGACATATTGATATTTTGGAGAAATCGAGCAAGATATTTGATGAGATTATCGTAGCGGTAATACATAATGTCACCAAAAAGGCCCTTTTCTCCCTGGACGAACGGGTAAAGCTTATTGAGGAAAGCACCCGGCACCTGAGCAATGTCCGGGTAGACGCTTTCAGCGGACTCCTGGCCAATTACCTGGAGGACAAGCAAGCCTGTGCTATAATACGAGGTTTGCGAACGGTGACTGATTTTGAATATGAGATGCACATGGCCATGATGAATAAAAAATTGATACCAAATATTGATACCATGTTTTTCATGTCGGACAGCCAGTACACCTTTATCAGCTCCAGTGCGGTAAAAGAAGCCGCCCTGCTGGGAGGGGACGTAGGCTCACTGGTCCCCCCTGTGGTAAAAACCGGGCTGGAAGAGAAGATGATGAACGATGGTTAAACTATTGTTCAATAAGGCACAAGTAAAAAAAGCGGGGGCGGTTAGAATATACTGCCCAGCGCCAGAATAAGTCCGGGCCTGTCCCCTGACTTATAGTGATTATTATAGTGTATAATAGCAGCCCTCTCCGGGAAAAACCTAATAGAAGAAAAAAACAGGCTTTCCTTAACGGGAAAGCCTGTTTGATACAAATAAAAAGTAAGATTCTACTGCAAAAAGTTATTAATATTCATTGGCTTGTATAAATATACCGCTCGCAGTCTTCGCATGGGCAACACCTGCGGCTTGTCTCGCGGCTCAAGGGGTACACGCTAACCTCCCATCCATGGTCGTATAGCGCTCTCGCGACGTCCTGTCGCTCGCCCCCTTTCGCCTGCTCGCCTTCGCCGGGCGTTGCAACCATGCTTCGCCAACGCTCGCTTTGTATATTTATGCAATCCTTATGCAACAAAAGGGGTTTTCGCAGTGGAGTCAAAGTAATGATTAAGAGGCTATTAGTTTACGGGATCTTCACCGGCACCGCCGCTAGCACCTACAACAACTCCACCACTTTCGGTTTTATTCAACAAACTTAATCTGGTATGTGGTAGAAGCCTCGGCTCCGGTTAGGGTAAAGATCAACGGGCTGTTAGCTATTAGAGTGGAACCGCGAACATCGCCATCCTTGCCGCCTTTAAGAGCAAATATAATCAGAGCCATATCCAGAATATTATTGTCGGTGCTGGCAGCACTTGCCTCCGGTAAGCTTTGATTATTACGGCAAAGGAGTTTATATAGATAACCGCAATGACCCGGTTGACAAATAGGAGGATACAAGTGTAAAGGGGTGGGGGGTTAGTTGTTGCCGGGTAGTACCCATAGCAGTATTCACTTACCCGGAGAAACGGAATGAACCGGACCGGTTTAAGCTATCAAGTTCTTGCAGCAGGAAATGTTTACGGATGTCACAAGGGGCGATAAACACAGGATAGACATCCTGGTGGAGACCAGGCTCAAAGGAGAAAGCGGAATAGTCCTGGTGCATGTAGAAAATCAGGCCAGTGCCCAAAAAGATTTTGCCGAGCGCATGTTTATCTATTTTAGCAGGCTATATCAGAAGCATCGTTGCCGGGTAGTACCCATAGCAGTATTCACTTACCCGGAGAAACGGAATGAACCAGATCGGTTTAAGCTGGTGTTCCCGTTTATGCCCGTGTTGGATTTTCATTTTTTAACCCTGGAGCTGAATAAACATAACTGGCAGGATTATATCCAAAGCAATAACCCCGTAGCTGCAGCTCTGCTGAGTAAGATGGGTTATCAGAAGAAAGAACGGGTACAGGTAAAGCTGGAATTTTTGCGGATGTTGGTCAGGATGGAGCTGGATCCAGCTCGAATGACCCTGCTGACTGGATTTTTCGAGACCTACCTCATCTTAAATGAGGAGGAAGAGAGAAAACTGGAAGAAGAGATAGGCAAGGTAGATGAAAAGGAGGCCAAGAGAATGATAGAAATAACTACTTCCTGGGAAGAAAAGGGCAGAGTGAAAGGTAGAATGGAAGGTAGAATGGAAGGTAAAGCAGAAGGCAAAGCAGAAGGCCAGGCCAGCTTACTGCTGCGACAGTTGAAAAAGAAGTTTGGATATTTGCCGGTTGAAATGGAAAACAGGGTGATGTCTATGCCGGTGGAAAAACTGCAGGAATTGGCGGAAGCAATATTTGATCTGGAGACGATAGACGATGTCAATAGTTTCATAAGCAAATAGTGGGACAAGGGGACAGGTCCACTGTCCCACACTGTCCAATTGTCCACCAAAGCCGAGAAATGAGCTAAGTATAAGGTTAAATAAGTCTGGGGTCTGACTCCGGACTTATTTTTTTTAAAAATAGCTATTTACGATAAGATAAAACTATCGAGACTAACCCCGGAACTGAATTCCAAACGGTTGTTCTGTTTTATATGGATAAAAATGATAAGCTATGATACAATTCACTAAGGAACAAATGTTTGCTGATGTTCCCGTTTATGCCCGGGTTGGATTTTCATTACCTTGTTAGTAATTAGATATCCTATGATAAAATAAGATAATAAGGAAAGGGTGCTGATAGATGTGCCAGAGATATTAGACCCCAAGGTAGACCTGGCTTTTAAGAAAGTATTTGGCTCCCAGGAAAATAAAAGCATCTTACTCAGTTTTCTTAATGCAGTGTTAAACTGGACCGCAGAGCAAAAGATTGCAGACGTAAAAATCCTGAACCCTTACCTTGAACCGGAGAATATTGATGATAGTGTGGGCATACTGGATATCAAACTGCAATTAGAAAACGATGACCTGGTGGATGTAGAAATGCAGATTGGCAACCTGGGCAACATGGAGAGACGCAGCAGCTATTATGCCTGTCGCATGTTTGGCGGCCAGAACATAAGCAGCGGAAGATATCAAGACCTTAACCGGGTAATCGCCATAAACATATTGGATTTTACCAGGATAAAACTTACTAAACGTTATCACACAATATTCAGGTTGCGAGAAACACAGGAGAATATAGACCTGACTGATGCAATAGAGATTCATTTCATCGAGTTGCCTAAACTAAAGCAAGAAATAGCGAGTTATACCAACCCGTTGGATAGGTGGGTAGTATTTTTGAAAGGAGGATGGGATATGGAACTTCTTGACAGGTTGGCTAAAGAAGATCCCGCCATCGGGAAAGCGAAACAGGTGTTGGAGCAAATGGCTTCCAATCCCAGGGAAAGAGAACTCTACGAACTCAGACGAAAAGCTATATTAGACAGAAATTCAGCCCTTTACGAAGCAAAGATGGAAGGTATAGCTGAAGGCAAAGCGGAAGGTATAGCTGAAGGCAAGGCGGAAGGTATAGCTGAAGGCAAGGCAGAAGGTAAAGCAGAAGGCAAAGTGGAAGGCCAGGCCAGCTTACTGCTGCGACAGTTGAAAAAGAAGTTTGGATATTTGCCGTTTGAAATGGAAAACAGGGTGATGTCTATGCCGGAGGAAAAGCTGCAGGAACTGGCGGAAGCAATATTTGATCTGGAGACGATAGATGATGTCAATAGTTTCATAAGCAAATAGTGGGACAAGGGGACAGGTCCGAGACTGCTGAAAAAGTATCATAAATATCATCCTGAGGAGCTGCAGGTGACGAAGGATCTCTTTTGGAAGTCCGTAATATTAGGACTTTAGCTAACGAGATTCTTCGCTATCGCTCAGAATGACACGCAAAAGAGCACTTTTTCAGCAGTCTCGGACAGGTCCGCTGTCCCGCACTGTCCAATTGTCCACCAAAGCCGAGAAATGAGCTAAGTAAAGGTTAAATAAGTCTGGGGTCTGGCTCCGGACTTATTGTCTTTTTTTAAATAGCTATTTACGATAAGATAAAACTATCGAGACTAACCCCGGAACTGAATTCCAAGGTGCGGAAGTCCGTTCTGCCGGTTTAAATCCACCTGGCTGATTAACAATGCTACGCCCTCGGTTTTAAGATAAGAAATTTCTTTTTGCGGCGTTTTCTTGACTGGAATACCAAGTATCCTTTGATATTCATGTAGATGTTCAGGAAATTCGTACATAAGGAAGCGGATGAAGCTGTTTAAGGCTGCCTGTCGCTGGTTCCTTGTTGACACGCCGTTTGACCGGATTTCCTTAAGCCAGTTTAGATAAGAAACTATATTTTCGTAAGTGAGATCGGATATATCCACCCTATCAGCTGTTTTATTTCCAGCTCTATCATAGCGAATTTGGAGGATTGTGGTAAATACTGTTCATTCTTATTTGTTGTTTTCTGTCCATTTTAGTTTAGCGCTTACAAACGGTTGAACAATAGCGGAAATGGTGGATAAATACCGAGCTGAAAGGCTATGTTTACTTCTTATTTGACCAAGGGATAGATGGCTTTTTAATGTAATTGTTAAATCTTAAGGCAGAAGTATGAAACGCTGGGGCAATAGCCCCCGCTATTTTTAAAAAACACTTGCCAAATTCAACATTATGAGTAAAAATAGTACTCATAAATACATAATACTATGAAAAGGCACAAGAGGGTAGGACAACGGGGATGAAGCCGGCAATCATGAGGACAAAGCCGATGGCAAATGGAACAGAAACATAACATTGCCAAAAGAATACAATGTATTGATGATGTAAACTGATAGTAGTATAATCAAAGAAAAAGGAGTTGATTATATGGCTAAAACACCTACGCAAATTAGAATAGATGAAGATATAAAAAGACAAGCCGTTGCACTTTTTAGTGATTTAGGACTGGATATTTCTAGCGCAGTTAATATTTTTTTACGGCAGGTTGTTTTGCATGGAGGGCTACCCTTTGATGTAAAAATGCCACAGTATAAACAAGAAGTTATTGAAGCTATGAATGAAGCAAGGGAAATAAGTAGAGACACAACAGTCAAAGGATATACAGATATAGAAGAAATTTTTAGGGAGCTAGATAGTTAATGGAATATCAAGTCAAATGGACATCCAAGTTTAAAAACAGCTATAAATTAGCAAAAAAGCGAGGACTTGATATTTCACTGTTTAAAAGTGTCATACGTAAATTGCAACATGGAGAGCAATTAGATGAAAGATATCGTGACCATGAATTAAAGGGCGAGTACAAAGGACTCAGGGAATGTCACATTAAACCGGATTGGCTGCTAATTTATTTAATAGAAGATGAAATGCTAACACTAACTTTAATTGATACAGGGAGTCATTCAGATTTATTTAATATGTAATAAATCACATTAGAATGAAAAAGGGATAAGAAAGATGGAACCGTCCCCATGTCCCCATCCAAAAAGCGTAAAAAATAAACCGAAAGGAAGATAAAGAGGAAGAGACGGCTGAAGAATGAGGAACCCCCCTCACTTCTCACCCCTCACCCCTCACTAATATTGCTCGAATCATTAATAACATCAAAAACCCGTCTGAAACTAATACTGAAATTCTTTCTGAATCCCGAGACCACGGCTCACCTGCGCGGGCTGGCCACGGAATTCGGGGAATCCACCAATGGCGTCCGCGTGGAGTTGAACCGCCTGACCGAAGCCGGTCTCCTGGAGAGCAAGCAGAAAGGCCGCAGCATTAATTATAGAGTAAACAAGAAGCACACCCTATTCCCGGATATACAGAACATAGTCAAGAAGTACCTGGGCATAGATGAAATAGTGGAATCTATCATCAAAGAACTGGGCAATGTCGAAGTAGCCCTTATTACCGGCGACTACGCCCAGGGCATCGACTCCGGGCTCATAGACCTGGTACTGGTAGGGGACATAGACAAGCCCTACCTCCAGCAGCTGGTGGAAAAAGCGGAAGAACTGATACACCGGAAAATACGCACCCTGGTGCTGGACCAGGAAGAATTCGCAAAACTTAGAGATAAATTCGAAAAAGAAAAAACCTTACTGTTGTGGAGAAGTGAGGAGTAAGTTGGAGACCATGGGCGATCATGGGTTACGGTTCGAAGGTCCAGCAGGGAGGGTAGATGAAGCAAGATGTAGATTTACCCAACTACTCGAATTTTTCGATGAGTTGGAATCCCTGATTTAAGGTGCGCCAATGTATTGCGGATACGGATGATGGCAGAATAGAAATAGTGGATGAAGGCACAACAATAGAGATTAGGCAGGTAATATTCAAAAGGATAAACACTGGTGGTGAATCGCTGATACCCTCTGAAAGTAGACGAGGTTCCTATCAAGGAATATTTAAAGATTTTCTAGAGAAATGTGTCAAAAATGAGTTATTTAATTCATTGGCACCAAGAACTGAATTAACAGAAAGAAGATATGAAGGTTTTGAACTTGTTACCAGGTTTTTTACATACTTAAATAATTATGGAAATCAATATAAATGATAACTTTAAAAAGCGTCAAGAGCTTGAAATCCAATATTACAAAGAAAAATGCAGAACTGGCTATGTCTAATAGTCTTGATACACCTAATGCATCTATGCAACATTTAGAAGAGCAGACTTAATAAACACAATTTTAATGTAGCCGAATTCGAGTACATTAAAAGTCAAGCGGGATTAAATAGTTTTGTTCATATATCAGGAAATTGGATTAACGAACAAATGATTGAAAATAAAGTATAATAGACATGGAACTGCAAGATTAAATTTCAATTACGGAAATATATAGAAAGGCGGTGCGATATTATGATGTCTATTAGAAAAAAAATTGGAAATGATGGAAGTATCGTAATTGAAGAGGCACTTAAAATAGCAAAAATAAGGCCTGGCGATTGGGTAAAAATTACCCCTACCGATAATAAAATAATAATAAAACTGACAACACATAAAAAACAAAAAGGGGTAGTTAGAGCAGCAGCAGGGATTTTAAAAGATAGTAATTTAGTTGAAGATATGTTGAGAACTCGGGAGGTAGAGGATGATAGACAGGGAAGTATCATATAAAAAGAAATATCTAGTTGATACAAATATCGTCATCTATACTCTAAAAGGTGAAAAAGAAGCCGTAGAGGCAATGGAAAGTTTTGAAGATGAAATGATTGAAATATTCTATTCGACAATAATTGAAGCAGAGCTATTTTCGTTTCATCAACTAACAAAAAATCAGAAGTTTAAGATCAGGCAATTATTAGACCTGGGAGAAATAATTGATGTTGACTCAGAAATAGCATTAAAAGCAGCGGAGCTAAGAGCACTAAGTAGTAAGCAATATAATCGCAAACTTAAACTACCGGATGCCCTAATTGCAGCAACATTCCCGAGGAGATAAATTATGAACCTAAAAAACAAAAAAATTTTAATCACCGGTTCAGATGGCTTTATCGGCTCTCACTTAACTGAAGCATTAGTAAGAATGGGCTGTAATGTTAGGGCTGTAGTTTATTATAATTCCTTTAACTCCTGGGGATGGTTGGATGAATCTCCTGAGGAAATCAAAAAAGAACTAAATGTATTTGCTGGAGATGTACGTGATCCCCACGGGATGAAAAATGCCATGCAGGGGTGTGATGTAGTATTCCACCTGGCAGCCTTGATCGCCATCCCTTATTCGTACCATTCCCCTGATACTTATGTGGATACAAACATTAAAGGAACTTTAAACATTTTACAGGCGGCTCGGGAACTGGGCATAGAGAAGGTTATTCACACTTCTACCAGTGAAGTATATGGAACAGCCCGCTATGTTCCCATTGATGAGGAGCACCCATTACAGGGACAGTCACCTTATTCCGCAACCAAAATTGGAGCTGACCAGATTGCATTATCATTTTATCGTTCCTTTGATACCCCTGTTTCGATTATTCGTCCATTTAACACCTATGGACCGCGTCAGTCTGCCCGGGCAGTAATACCTACCATCATTACTCAGATTGCTGCCGGACAAAGGGAACTGCGTTTAGGTTCACTGCACCCAACCCGGGATTTTAGTTATATAAATGACACCGTCAAGGGATTCATAGCCGTAGCAGAATCGGAAAATTCACTTGGAGAAGTAATCAATATAGGAAGCAATTATGAGGTCTCCATCGCTGACCTTGTTCAAACCATAACTGCTATCATGAAGGCTGATATACAAATTAATACTGATGATAACCGCATCCGTCCTGAGAAGAGCGAAGTGGAACGCCTGTGGGCAGATAATAAAAAAGCAGCTCATTTAACCGGCTGGCAACCGCAATATGCAGGTATGGAGGGTCTCAAACGAGGCTTGCAGGAAACCATAGATTGGTTTAGCGATCCAAATAATCTAAAGCGCTACAAAACCGGGGTATATAACATATGAACGGCGCAGTTAAGGAATTTGTCCATAGTATAATTAATACTTTAGAATCCGTATTACCAAGTAAGGAGTATATTCCGCTTCACGAACCTGAGTTTAGCGGCAGGGAATGGGAATATGTAAAAGATTGTCTGGACAGTGGCTGGGTTTCATCGGTTGGAGCTTATGTAGACCGCTTTGAGCGGATGCTATGTGACTACACCGGTTCGCCTTATGCAGTGGCAGCAGTCAACGGAACTGCAGCTCTGCATATATGTTTGTTGCTGGCCGGGGTAAAAGCAGGAGATGAAGTCCTGGTTCCTGCCGCGACCTTTATTGCGACAGCCAATACCGTTACATACTGTAATGCTATACCTCATTTTGTAGATGTTGAAGAACGAACCCTGGGGCTAGACCCCCATAAACTTAATGATTATCTCAAGGAAATCAGCGAGTTCAGGAGAGGTATTTGCTATAACCAATTAACAGGAAGGCCGATACGTGCAGTAGTACCCATGCATACCTTTGGTCATCCGGTGGATTTAGACCCGCTGCAGGAACTGTGTGAGCGCTATCACCTGGTAATGGTGGAGGACGCTGCAGAATCCCTGGGTTCTTTGTATAAGGGACAGCATACCGGCACAAGGGGTTTGGTATCCAGTTTCAGTTTCAATGGAAATAAAACCATTACCACCGGCGGTGGAGGAGCCATTCTAACTAGCAGTAAATCTATAGCCAAACTAGCCAAACATTTGACGACTCAGGCCAAGACTCCGCACAGATGGGAATTCAATCATGATTTGATAGGCTATAACTATCGTATGCCGAACATCAATGCCGCTCTGGGATGCGCTCAGTTAGAACAACTACCAGGTTTTATTGAAAAGAAAAGAAATCTGGCCAGGTGCTATCAGGTAGCCTTTCAAGATATTCCCGGTATCAGATTTTTTACCGAACCGGATTTTGCTCGCAGCAACTACTGGTTAAATGTACTGATTTTAGACGAAGAATTTGCCCGTGAACGGGACAATCTCTTGGAGTCAACCAATAACGCAGGCATCATGACCCGTCCACTCTGGACGCTGATGCACAAACTAAGTATGTATCACGATTGTCCGAGGATGGATTTAAGCGTAGCCGAGGATTTGGAAAGCAGGGTTATAAATATTCCGAGTAGTGCTTATTTAGGAAAATAGTATAATTTTATCATCAGTATTTATATTAAAAAATTCGGTTAATATGGGAGGCAATAATGACTAAGAATTTATCTTATAAAGAAAGGGAAAACGCCTTAAGAATAAGGATTGAAGCTCATAAAAAATATTCAACTAATCCACTGGATAAATGGCTTGAAATAAATTTAAATCTTAAGGAAGGTGGATATTTATTAGACTTGGGATGTGGTACAGGTAATTTTTTCCCTATTTACGCAGATAAACTACAGAATAATGGTCTTATTGTTGGAGTTGAAAAGGAATTATCATTAATAAAAGGTGCACAGAGTTTAAATTTGCTTACTCCTAAAATACTACTGAATATGGATATGGATGGTTATTGGCCATTTACTGAAGGTACGTTTGATTACGTTATATCTACCTTTGCAATTTATTATGTAGATAGCTCGAAAAAAGTACTTGAAAACATCTATAAAATATTAAAAAAAAGAGGGGAAATACTTTTAATTGGTCCTTCTGTTAATAATGCAATTGAATTATATGATTTTAACCATGATTTATTTGGTATAAAACATACAGAAGAAGCAATGGAAAGGAGCAAAAGACTAAAAGATGAGTTTTATCCTTTAATTAAGCAATTATTTGGTGAAGTTACCTATTCATTAATTGACAATAAAGTTGTTTTCCCAAATAAATTCGAATTTATTGAATATTATAGAGCTACCCCCTTATTTGAGGGAAGTTGTGAAATAAACAAATATAAACCTCAATATAAAGAAATGTTAGAAGCAGTTCAGGCTGAAATGCCTATTATAACTAAGGAGATGTCTGTAGTATGGGGGAGAAAATAAATATCTTAGTGTTTACTGGAAATAGAGCTGAGTATGGATTATTATACCCGATTTTGTATAATTTGAAACTTGATAAAGCTTATAGAGTATCATTGATGATATCAGGAAGTCATACAACTGAATCATTTGGTAGCACTTTAGATGAAATTGATAAAAGTGGATTTGAAAGTATTGAAATAATTGATGTAGGGGATTTTACTTCATTTAATAATATTAATACTATAAAAGTAATTAGTAAAATAATAGAAAGTAGTTCAGCTGTTTTTAACAATATCAAACCAGATATTGTTTTAGTTGCGGGAGATAGATATGAAACATATGCAGTAGTAACTTCGGCTTTTTATAATAATATACCCATTGCTCATTTTTTCGGAGGAGATTTATCACAAGGTGGTCATTTAGATGATTCAGCTAGACATGCGATAACAAAGCTATCTCATCTTCATTTTGCTACAAATGAAGATTCATATAATAGAATAATAAAACTCGGCGAGGAAGAATGGAGAGTTTTCAATGTTGGATCAACTTTTGTGGAAAATATTCTTAGAAACGATTATTCGACACCAGAAGAATTAAAAAATGATTTAAACATTGATTTAGAAAAAAAGATAATATTATTTACGCAGCACCCATTAACTACTGAGCCCCAAAAAGCCTATGACCAAATAAAGATAAGTCTCCAGGTTTTAGCTGATTTGGGAATACAAAGTATAATAACATATCCTTGTAATGATAATGGAAGTGAAGTAATGATAAAAGCTATTAATGAGTTTTTGAACATGTCTCATTTTAGAATTGTAAAAAGTTTAGGAATGAAAAAATATTTGGGATGCATGTCAATAGCTTCATGTGTAGCTGGAAACTCTAGTAGCGCTCTAACAGAAAGTATTCCCTTTGGCATACCGTGTGTCAATATTGGAAAAAGACAAGAGGGGAGATTACAATCAGAAAATGTTTTAAATGTAGAGCAAGATTATATCCAGATTAAAAAAGCTATTCAAAAGGCATTATATGACGAGGAATTTATAAGCATTGCAAGAAATTGTCATAATCCATATGGCGATGGAAAAACATCGATTAAAATAGTGGAATTGATAAAGATATTAATGAGTGACAAAAAACAAAGCCTATTAAAAAAAAGGATGGCTTATTAACAATGCAAGAGATAAGAGCTAAGAAATGCATGGTTGTAGCACCTCATCCCGATGATGAAACACTCGGGTGTGGGGGCACGCTTCTAAAGCATAAGGCATCAGGAGATAAGATTCACTGGCTGATTGTTACCGGAATAGATAAAGAAGCTGGCTATAGTGCTGAAAGAATTAGTGCTCGAAGCCAGGAGATTAAGACCGTATCGGCAATGTATGGTTTTGATTCGCTTGTTAACTTAAACCTCCCCACAACAAAGTTAGATATTCTACCCATGCAGCAGTTAGTTGAAATGATTGGTGATGCTATACTGAAAATCAGGCCGGAAATTCTCTATGTTCCCTTCCCGGGGGATATACATACAGATCACAAAGTTGTTTTTCAGGCAGTTGCTGCTTGCAGCAAGTGGTTTCGGTTTAAATCGATTAAGAGAATATTAGCGTATGAAACCTTATCCGAAACGGATTTTGCTATTAGTCCTGATATAAATGCTTTCACTCCTAATGTTTTTGTGGATATTAGTGAATTCTTACAAGAAAAATTACAAATAATGCAGACTTACAAATCAGAGATGGGATTATTCCCCTTTCCGCGAAGCGAAGAAGCAATTGTAGCACTTATGCAAATTCGAGGTGCAGCTGCAGGATGCGAAGCAGCAGAGGCATTTATGTTGCTTAAGGAGATTATTTGACAATGAATAATACGTTCATAATTGCCGAAGCCGGCGTGAATCATAATGGCTCGTTGGATATGGCACTCCAATTAATTGATGTAGCAATTGATGCCGGGGCAAATGCGGTTAAGTTCCAGACGTTCAAAGGTGAAAAATTAGTCAGCCGTTATGCTTCCAAAGCCGAGTATCAAACTCGGAACACCGGAACTGCAGAGTCTCAACTGGAAATGATTAAGAAACTTGAACTTAATGAAGGGCAACACCTGGTATTAGTGGAACACTGTCAGAAACATGGAATAGAATTTATGTCCACTCCATTTGATTTGGATAGTGTTGACTTTCTCGCCAATGTAATAAATGTATCCCGGCTTAAGATACCGTCCGGAGAGATAACTAACGGGCTTATACTCCTGAAATTTGCCCAAACCGGCAAGCCAATCATATTATCCACCGGCATGAGTACCTTAGATGAAGTGGAAATGGCTTTAGGGGTATTAGCCTTCGGTTTTATAAATAGTAGAGAAAAGCCCTCAATGGGAGCTTTTACAGAAGCATATTCATCCAGCGAAGGACAAGCATTTTTAAAGGATAAAGTGAGTCTTCTGCACTGTACTACTGAATACCCGGCACCCTTTGAAGAGGTAAACCTTAAGGCAATGGATACATTAAGAGATAAATTCTCATTACCCGTAGGGTATTCCGACCATACCATAGGGATTGCAGTTCCCATTGCTGCCGTTGCCCGGGGAGCGGTAATTATAGAAAAGCATTTTACACTAGATCGCAATCTGCCGGGGCCGGATCACAAGGCATCCCTTGAGCCAGGAGAGTTAAAGCAAATGGTCAGTTCAATTCGTCAGATTGAACTTGCTTTAGGAAATGGTGTCAAGCAACCAACCACATCGGAAATAAAAAATATGGTTGTGGCGCGAAAAAGCCTGGTAGCCACCAGAGAAATAAAACAGGGAGAGTTGTTTACAGAGGCTAATCTAGGCGTTAAGCGTCCTGGTACAGGGCGTTCACCATTTGAATATTGGGTTCTATTAGGAAAAACAGCTGATAAAGACTATAAAGCCGATGAGGTGATAGAGTGAAGATTGCAATTTTTGGGGCATCAGGTTTTTCCCATGAGGTTGCAGATATTTGTATTGCTTCAGGATATAAAAATATAGTTTTAATTGATAAAAAAATAGGTTTGAATATAAACATTAACTTTAAGGTATTGGATGAAAGCTATGTAGAGTCATTATCAGCTAATGGATATCAATTTATTATTGGTATAGGAGATAATAGGATTCGGAAGAACATCTTTTATCGGTATAGAAATTTAACTTATACAAATGTCATTCATCCGACCGCTTCTTTTGGATTGGGTCAGCGAGAATGTATAGAAGAAAGAGTTGGTAATATTATTGCAGCGGGAGTAAGATTTACTAATGGAACAAAGGTTGGAAACTTTGGTATTTATAATCTTAATTCTACAATAGGCCATGATTGCATTATTGAAGATTATGTTAATATTTGTCCGGGAGTAAACATATCGGGAAATGTAGCAATCTTAAAAGAATCGTTTATTGGAACCAATGCATGTATAGTCAATGGACAATCAATGATTTGCAGAGTTACGGTTGGTGAACTTGCTACAGTTGCGGCAGGAGCAGTGGTAACAAAGGATGTTAGGGAAGGGGTTACCGTGATGGGTATTCCGGCGAGGGTGGTGAAGAAATGAATGATTGGAAACAAATACTGGTAGCACCTTCAGATTCTATATACAGGACATTAGAAGTAATAGACCGTTCGGCTTTACAAATAGCGCTTGTAGTTGACGAGAAGGGGCGTTTGCTTGGAACGGTTACCGATGGAGATGTGCGCCGGGGTATTCTAAGGGGCCTTGGTTTGGATAGTACGGTAGCCGAAATAATGAATAAGAATTTCAGCTTTTCTCATGTTGAAGATGTAAGAGAAAAAGTTTTGGCGATCATGTCTAATAAGAGCTTGCATCAGTTGCCGATTATTGACCATAACGGTTGCTTGTTAGGAATACATACCATTGATTCATTGATGGCCAGTACCACCAGAGATAACATTGTGTTTTTAATGGCCGGTGGATTAGGCAGCAGATTAAAACCACTCACTGCAAATTGCCCTAAACCGCTTTTGAGGGTTGGCGGCAAACCTATTTTAGAGTCGATTGTTGAGAGTTTTATTGAACAAGGATTTAAGAATTTTTACATATCGATAAACTACAAAGGGGAAATGATAGAGGAGTATTTTGGTGATGGTTCTGATTTGGGTGTCCAAATAAACTATATCCGTGAAGACAAACAATTAGGTACTGTGGGTTCATTAAGATTACTATCGGCAACCAATAATCAACCAATTATAGTTATGAACGGAGATATTCTAACCAAGGTTGATTTTAGGAATTTATTAGACTTTCATTTAAGCCAGGAAGCGGATGCTACGCTCTGTATACGCGAATATCAATTGGAAGTACCTTATGGGGTCGTATCAGTAGAGAGAAACAGATTTAGAGGAATAGAAGAAAAACCAAAAGAGAAATTTCATATAAACGCCGGTCTATATGTAATAAATCCAGAACTCATAAATTACATACCAGAAAATGCTTACTTCGATATGCCTGAATTATTTAAAATATTAGCCCAAAAAAACCACGAGACCGCAGTTTATCCTATCCGGGAATACTGGATGGATATTGGCCATATGGAAGATTACGAACGAGCCAATGGAGAATATCGGGAGGTTTTCAAGTGATTGCTGGAAAAACAGTATTAGCCATTATTCCAGCCCGGGGGGGTTCCAAGGGAATTCCAAGAAAGAATATACGCTTACTGGCTGGCAAACCACTTATAGCCTGGACTATAGACGAAGCTAAAAAATCAAAGTACATAGATCGTCTTATTCTATCGTCTGAGGACGAGGAGATTATTGAAGTAGCCAGAAAATACGGATGCGAAGTCCCTTTTAAAAGACCAGTTGAACTTGCGCAGGATGATACCCCTGGAATTGAACCAGTGATTCATGCAATTAATACGCTAGAAGAAAAGTATGATTATGTAGTTCTTTTACAGCCTACATCGCCATTGAGAACGATTGTTTACATTGATGGGTGTATTGAATACTGCGTAAGGAAGGATTTACCCGTGTGTGTCTCAGTAACTGAAGCCCAGCAAAGTCCTTACTGGATGTATGTAATTGATGAACAAATGAAGATGCAGCCATTTTTGAAGTACTCCGGTGAAATTAAAAGACGTCAAGATTTACCCAAGGTTTATGTGCTTAATGGAGCAGTATATATAGCACACTCTAAATTTATTCTAGAAAACAAGTCGTTTTTGAACGCAGCGACATTTGCATATATAATGCCCACACATAGCTCAATTGATATTGATAAAGAATCCGATATGTTATATTGCGAGTGGGTAATTAACCAGTTATGTTAGGAGAATGATTTAAATTAGTACAATAATATTACTTATTGAATCACCATTTTGCGAACGAGACTTTAAACGATTTGGTGTTCAAACATTATTAGATAATGGGTTTGAAGTTCAAGTATGGGATTTTACTCCGGTTCTATACCCGTTGGCGGAACAAAATGTTACTCCTCCTGACCCCATAGACTATACTGGTATTCACAAATTTTATACGATATACGATGCTTTGAAAGCAATAAATAACATTGAGAACGCTTTTGTAATTGCTTTAATCGGATATTCAATGTATTCTTACAAAATATTTAAAGCATTATCAAATAAAAATATACCATATTGCATAGATAATTCGAACATAATACCAATATATACCAGGGGAATTTTGGAGAAGGTTTTTGATATTAATTCTCTAAACATGAGAAAAATAATGAATTATTGTTTTTTAAGAATACCAAATAGATATTTGGGAATTCAAGGTGCCTCATTGTTGTTTGCGGGTGGAGAAAAATCAACGATTTGTGGATTTCCCAAAACTGAGCATACAGAAATAGTAACAATACATACCCATGATTATGATCTTTTTATGGCTGAGAGAAACAAACCAATTGAAGAACAATCTAAAACAGTTGTATTTCTAGATCAATATATTCCATTTCATCCCGATTATCTATATATAAACAAATCTCCGGATATAGCTGGAGGTAATTACTATAAATCACTATGTAAATTTTTTGAATTATTAGAAAATAATTATGGGATTGAAATCATTATTGCAGCTCATCCACGTTCACACTATGATAAAATGCCAGATATTTTCGAAGGGCGAAAAACTATTAAGGGAAGAACTATAGAATTAATTCACCAATCTAAATTTGTAATATTGCATTATACTACGGCTATAAATATGGCTGTACTATTTAATAAGCCAATGTTATTTATTACAACTAATGATATTGAGCGTAGTTCTCTAGGTTCGTTTATTAGAACATTTACCTCGTTATTTAATAAAACACCAATTAATATTGATAAACCTTTGTTGATTAATTGGGAAAAGGAACTTTTTGTAAATAAAGAAGCGTATCAACAGTATATAAATGATTATATAAAAATGCCTGGATCTCCGGATATACCCTTCTGGGAAATAGTAGCCGAAAGGCTGAAAAACTATGACAGAACATAATGATTCTCTGGGGAAAAGGTACAAATATAAGCTCTTAACAAACCTTTTGGGGCTACTAATAAACCTGTTTACCCAGGCTATCATTCCCCGTGGTTTAGGGCCGAAGGCTTACGGAGACTTTAATTTTTTAACAAATTTCTTTAACCAGATTATCGGTTTTTTAGATATGGGAACATCAATCGCTTTTTATACCAAGCTTTCCCAAAGACCGAAAGAAAATGGTTTAGTAGTTTTCTACTTATATTTTTCAGTCCTGGCTTCTGGCATTACGTTACTATTTGTATTAATCACTCATCTTTCTAACAGTTATTTTAGTATATGGCCGGGACAAGGAATCTTTTACATATACCTGGCAGCGATTTGGGGAATTATGACCTGGTTTATCCAGGTTTTAAATAGAATGACAGATGCTTATGGATTAACGGTTCCTTCAGAAATAGCTCGGATGATACAAAAGCTGTTGGGTCTTATTTTGATTGTAATATTATACTTTATTCATAGGCTTAATCTGGTTAATTTCTTTTATTATAATTTTGTTATTCTCATTTTCTTAGCAATAGGATTTATTTGGATAATAAGAAAAAGTAATTATTCAATTGCGGAAAACTGGAGACTTAATTCAGAACAGGTCAAAAAATATTTTTATGAGTTTTATGAATACAGTGCCCCTTTAATAACTTATGCTCTGATAGGATTAATAGTAGGTATTCTAGATCGATGGCTTTTGCAGCAATTTGCCGGGAGTGAGCAACAGGGATTTTATAGTCTATCCTATCAAATTGGAGCAATATGTTTTTTATTTACCAGTGCAATGACTCCGTTGCTTATGCGAGAATTTTCCATTGCTTATGCCAATAAAGATATTACTCTGATGGCTCATTATTTCCGCAGGTATATTCCGATGTTGTATTCTATCGCAGCTTACTTTTCCTGTTTCATAGCGGTACAGGCCGCAACCGTTGTTCACCTTTTTGGAGGGGGAGAGTATCAGGGAGCAATTATAGCTGTCATGATAATGGCCTTTTATCCTATTCACCAGACTTATGGGCAACTAAGCGGTTCGGTATTCTATGCTACCGGACAAACTCGGCTCTATAGAAATATTGGAATATTTTTCATGATGCTGGGATTACCTATTACTTATTTTCTTATTGCTCCAGAAGGATACCTGGGGTTAAATGCGGGGGCAACCGGTTTAGCGATTAAAATGGTAGCCCTGCAGTTCATTGGAGTAAATGTGCAGCTTTATTATAATGCCAAATTTCTAAGCTTAAATTTCAAGCGTTATTTAGGACATCAGGTAATAAGTGTGGGTTCTATGCTGGTAATTGCATGGGGAACGGTTGTATCTATAAATCAGATAAGCTGGATGAATCAGCATATGCTAGTTAGTTTTTTGACTACGGGCTTTATATATTCATTAATGGTTATGGGATTAGTATATAAATATCCTATCTTATTCGGATTAAACCGGGAGGATATTATTGCTTTAGTCGAGTCAGTTAGAGAACAGTTAAGAAAATGATGAATAAGGCAGGTGATTCTGTGATTGTAGCGTTATTGTTAGGGCGAGAAGGAAGTGTTGGGTTTCCGGGGAAAAACCTTTATCCGGTCTTAGGTCGACCACTAATGGAATACCCGTTACTGGCAGCATTGAATGCCAGATTGGTAGACCGGGTATATGTATCAACCGATTCTGAAAAGATTAAAGAGGTTGGGAGAAAACATGGAGCGTATATTATCGATAGGCCTGCATATTTGTGTACGAAGGAAGCCCTGGGAGAAGATGCTTATGTTCATGGGTATCAGTATATAAAAAATGAATTGGCAGAAGAAATTGAATTTATGGTGTTGTTATTTTGTAATGCACCCTGTTTGTTACCGGGGCAAATTGATGAAGCCATTACCGTTTTACGAGCAAATCCGGACTATGATTCAGCCGTAACTGTTTCCACTTATAATATGTATTCACCGGTCCGGGCTCGGAGGATAGATGCTGATGGGTTATTGCAACCATTTATACCGTTTGAGAACTATCCACCCGACATGATAATCAACTGTGACCGGGATGCTCAAGGTGATGTATATTTTGCCGATGTCTGCCTTTCGGTGGTTCATCCCCGATGTCTGGAAAGCCTACATAGAGGTATTCTTCCGCAAAAGTGGATGGGGCAAAAAATATATCCCATCAAGCAATGGGGGGGACTGGATGTAGATTTCGAATGGCAGCTGCCCCAGGTGGAATATTGGTTAAGGGAACATGGATTTACGGAAAAAACACTGCCCTATAAGAAATAAAAACCATTTCCGAATTACCGAAGCGGTATATGAAAAACCATATCTATATAAGGAAGGCAAAGATGAAAAATATGATTAAGTTTGCAATTATCGGTTGTGGGCGTATAGCCTATCGGCATATTGAAGCCATTCAAACAAATCCACAAGCTGAGCTTGTGGCTCTTTGTGATTTAAATATTTATAGGGCATATGAACGCAATAAACAGGCCGGAGTTGCGGTTTATCAAGACTACAATGAAATGCTGCGTAATGAAGATATTGATGTAGTAAATATAATGACCCCCAGTGGTATGCATGCCGAACATGCCATTGATATTATCAGAAAATATAGAAAGCATGTAGTGGTTGAAAAACCAATGGCACTTAGGGTAACAGATGCGAAGGAACTAATCAGAACAGCAAAGGATATTGGGGTTGAATTATTTATAGTTCATCAGAATCGCTTCAATAAATCAATTCAAAAGGTTAGAGAAGGAATTGAGCAGGGTCTGTTTGGACGTATGGTTCTTGGTACGGTACGTCTTCGATGGTCCAGAGGACAAGCCTATTATAATCAAGATTCCTGGCGTGGAATATGGGCGCTTGATGGTGGAGCATTAACTAACCAGGCTATTCACCACATAGATTTGTTGCGTTGGTTGGTGGGGGATGTTGCCAGTGTTTCTGCGGTTGGAGCCACGCAATTGGTTGATGTTGAAGTTGAGGATACTGCCTGTGCCTGGTTGAGATTTAAAAATGGAGCCCTTGGGGTGATTGAAGCAACAACTGCCGCGAGACCGCTAAACCACGATTTGGAGGCTTCCATATCCATTTTAGGGGAAAATGGAGCGGTAATTGTGGAAGGTGCTTCGGTTAATAAACTTACAACCTGGACTTTTAACGATATTGATATAGCTGAATATATGGAAGCTCCCCCTAATGTTTACGGCTATGGACATAATCACATAATTGATAATGTTGTAGATGTGTTAATCAGAGGGGGAGAACCCCTGGTTCAGGGGGAAGATGCCTTGGAATCAATTAAGTTGCTTAATGCTATATATTGTTCAATGGAACATAACGGCAAAGAGTTATTCCTTAATGATAATCCTATTTCCAGCAGGCTGGGAGTCATTGATGAAAAATCTGAACATATTGCTAATTTGTATAGAACCGACATTGTATTGGGGAGGAACAGCTGATGAAAACCTATATTGTAACCGGGGGGGCAGGTTTTATTGGTTCAAATCTGGCAAGAAGGCTGATTAAGGAAGGATATAAAGTATATGTTATAGATGATTTATCAACCGGGTTTTTGAGGAATGTTCCCGAGGAAGCTATTTTTTGTAAGGCTGATATTAGTGATTTAAAACAATTGCAGATGATAGAATTACCTGACAAAATTGATTGTGTTTTTCATCTGGCTGCTCAACCATCAGGAGAAGCCTCATTTGATGATCCTGCCCGGGATATTGATGTTAACTATAAGGGTACCTACAATATGCTTAAATTGGCAGAGATGAAACATTCCCAGCGATTTATTTATACCAGTTCCATGAGTGTTTACGGAGAAGTAGCAGGAATGAATATATACATTAATGAAACTTATAATTGTGTCCCCATATCTTATTATGGTTGTAACAAACTGGCCTCAGAACAAGTTATCAGTCTGTATGCTAGAACATCAACGATTAAACCCACTGTCTTCCGGCTTTTCAATGTCTATGGTCCTGGACAAAACATGCTAAACATGAAACAAGGAATGGCAAGTATCTATATGTCCTATATAATGAACAATGAACCCATTTTGGTTAAGGGGTCTTTGGAGCGATTCAGGGACTTCATATACATTGATGATGTTGTCGATGTACTAATCCAGAGCGAAAACTGCTCTGAAACCTACCGGGAAATATTTAATGTGGGAACTGGTCTGAAAACGACTGTTTCCAAATTATTGGGAGCTATATTAAGAGTTTATAACAAAAAAGAATTCGAACAATGGGTAATGTGTTCGGGTAATACGGCCGGGGATGTTACCGGTTTGATTGCTGATAACAGTAAACTAAGAAATGCTCTAAAATGGAATGCAAAAGTTAATATTGAAGAAGGTATTTATAAAATGAAAAACTGGCTTGATGAAACAATGGAATGGTGGAGGAATTAAATTATGGCAGTTGCTTGTCCGTTATGCTCCAGTGAAAAAACATCGCTTATAACAAATAAAGTAAGATTTGATAATAAGGCCGATATACTTCGATGCCAGAATTGTTCCCTGGTATTCCTTGATCAAAATTCCTTTGAATTGCCGGCAGACTTTTATGAAACTGAATATCATCAGACATATCTGGCCCATGTGGAACCAGCATTACTCGATCCGAATGCTTATTATGATAAAATGCGTGTGGTAACCAAACCATGGAGTGATAAGATAAACAATATGCTTACAGGAGCAGAAGTCATCCTTGATTTTGGTTGTTCGACTGGTCATTTAATAAGTAACATTCAAGATAAAGCCGGAAAAGTATACGGGCACGAGCTAAATAAAAAAGAGGTAGAGTTTTGTAGGAACATGAAGGGACTGGACGTTGCTTCAGAACCTCTGCATAAAAGATTTGCAGAAGGAATGTTTGATTATATCACCATGATTTTTGTTTTGGAACATATTGCTGAGCCTATAGTATTACTTAACTATCTAAAAAGATTTTTAAAAACTACGGGAAAGTTTCTGATTCTTGTCCCTAACGCCCAGGATGCTTTATTGAGATTTTATGATATACCTGAGTTTATACATTTTTATTATTGTGTTGAACACTTATTCTACTATACACCGGAAACAATTAATGAAGTATTTAGACAGGCAGGATTAACAGGAAACATTGCAACTATTCAAGAATATCCCATTACTAACCATTTGAATTGGAGTTACAGGCAAAAGCCTTCAGATACACTGGCTTCACGCCGGGGTATACCTGATATTCCCCTGGGTGCTATAGATAAGATTTCAAAATGGGAAGACTTCTGGGGGAGAGTAGATGAGCAATACAAGGTATTTTTAGAAGAAAACGGGTATGGGGATCGTATCTGGTGTGAAGTTGGGTTGGAGTAGGTTGAATCTGTTATTAAAGCAACAAGATGACAAAATGAGGAGAATAGTTAAATGCCGGATGTAAAGATTCATTTAAAGAATTTATATCGAACTCATTCAGAAATAGATAATAGGATGAATTATTTGCGACTGGACATGAATGAGAATGTAGAAGGATTGCCTGATGGTTTTGTGAAGTCTATTCTGGCTGAGATTGATGGTAATTTTATGGCTACCTATCCTGAATATCATTTATTAGAAGAAAAACTGGCCGACCATATTAACCTTGATGTGGAAAACATATGTTTATCCAATGGTTCCGATGCCGCTATTAAATATATATTTGACGCTTATATATCAGCAGGAGATAAGATTTTATTAACCGATCCTACTTTTGCTATGTATCCTGTTTATAGTCAGATGTTTGATGCGAATGTTTCCGTTGTTGAATACAATTCTGATATGTTACTTTCAGCGGCAGAGTTTTGTAAGATGATTTCAAATGAAACCCGACTGGCGGTTATAGTAAATCCCAATAATCCCACCGGAAACGTTTTACCTCGAAACGACATCATCAAGATATTAGATAAGGCATTGGAAACTGATACATTACTGATTGTAGATGAAGCCTACTTCTATTATTATCCTGAAACAGTTATTGACCTGATAACAAGATACAGTAATTTGATTGTTTTAAGAACGTTTTCCAAACTTTGTGGCATTGCTGCAGCGAGATTAGGTTATGCAGTTGCCTGCCCGGAGATTGTCGATAATTTGATAAAAGTTAAGCCAACCTATGATGTGAACGGGTTAGCTGTTCTATTTGCAAAACGTCTTTTGGACCGGCCAGATTTAATACATGAACTTATAAAATCAGTTACTGAGGGTAAGGATTTTTTAGTGCAAAAATTATCTGCCGAAGGAATTGAGCATCATGCAGGATATGCAAACTTTATGTTAATTAAATGTGGTAAGAGGGCAACTGAAGTAGCCCGGAGATTGGAAGAAAAAAATATGTTGGTTAGTAGCGGCTTCAGGCAGGTATTTTTAAAGGATTATATACGAGTAACGGTAGGTAACAGGGGGAAAATGCAGCGATTCTTGGAAGAGTTTGTTAAGATATGGAGGAACCAGCTTGGATAAGCAAAAAGTAAAGAAGATTCTGGGGAAAGTGGGCATTAATCCGCAATCTGTACGAGAATGGATTTCAACTTTATCCATAAAATCAGCGCTAAACAAGAGGGATATTGCTATGATGGAAGAATTGAGGAGAATCGTACCGGATCTTTCCGAGCAGTTTTCCAGACCCTTTGATAATTATAATGAATCTATTGAGTTGAAAATGAGGGCTCAGCACGTTTTCCAATGTAAGTTAATGCTAAGAGCTATTGAACCCGACCTCGAACGATATCGTAATACTAAAATGACTGTCGTAGATATAGGGGACTCGGCCGGTACCCATATGCATTACCTGGAGGAACTTTCACGGCAGAAGAATAAACTGGATATTGATGCTTTAAGCGTAAACCTAGATAGCAGAGCCGTGGACAAGATTAAGAGCAAAGGGAGGAAAGCGTTACTCTGCCGTGCCGAAGAACTTGATTTGGATGAGGACATAGCTCTTTATACCACCTTTGAGATGGTTGAACATTTACATAATCCGGCCATATTTTTCTATCGGCTAGCCAAAAATGGATCAGCTAATAGAATGGTAGTAACAGTACCCTTTATGAGGAAAAGCAGGGTGGGAATGTACTTTCTGCGCGGGCATAGTCAGCAGATTAACTTTGCTGAAGATGAGCATATATTCGAACTGAATCCCGATGATTGGTCACTTTTGATGCTCCACGCCGGGTGGAGAGTGGTTGAGAGCCATACTTATTTTCAGTATCCACATAAGATTCCTTTGCTTGGCTCAATACTAGCCTGGTATTGGAGAAACACAGACTTTGAAGGATTCTGGGGAGCAATATTAGAAAAGGATATGACTTATGCCAACCTTTATCAAGACTGGGAAGATTAAATAAAGGAGCAGGGTTATGGAGAATAAAAACATAAAATATGAGTCTAAACAAATTATGCAATTTTACAGTTCTAATCGGCAACGGTGGGAAGAACTCTATCCTTCTGAACAATGGGTTTTTAGCCGTGTTAGCACTTCTGTATCAGGGGGGATGGGGAATGTTTTGGATGTAGGTTGTGCCTGTGGAGGATTAGGAAAGGCACTTTCCGAGAAACTTGCTTTATGCTCATATACAGGAGTAGATATCAATAATGATGCTATTGAATGGGCTAAACAAGAACTACATCTACCGATTCCAACTCGATTAATTGCCGGAGATATTATGGATTTGGACTTAGATCAGCAGTATGATACCGTGGTTTCCTTAAGTTGTGCGGATTGGAATATTGAAACACTTAGCATAATTAAGACTTGTTGGGAAAGGGTTAAACCAGGTGGCTTCTTAATAATATCTCTGCGCCTTACCCCTGAGAATGGAGTTAATGATATCAGTCAGAGTTACCAGTATATTAATTTTTCCGCAGATGAAGTTAATCCAGAAGTAGCCAATTATGTAGTACTAAATTTTATGGACGCATTGGGAATAATGAAAAATATGCAACCTGCTCCGGAAAGCGTAGGAGCTTATGGATATTGGGGACAGCCTTCAAAAACAGCGGTTACTAAATTCGATAAGCTGGTGTTCGCTGTGTTTTATATAAAAAAAGGTGTGCAGACAACAAGTACTGATGACATTCAAACCGAATTTTATCTTCCTGCAGGAATCTATTATAGGAGTTAATTGAGCTATTCTCTAAAGGCGGAGTTGATTGATTTAATGAAAGTCTTAATTGCTATATATCCATTTCTCACTCAACCTGAAGGGTTTGAAGATATTCAATTTGTCTGCAATCCCTGGGCTCATGACCCTTCGGCAGAAGAGATTGAGAATGAATTAGTAAATAATCAGTATGATGCTCTTATAGTTGGAACTAAAGAAGTAAGAAAATCCATAAGTAATAAATGTCCTTCATTAAAGGTTATTTCCCGGGTCGGAGTGGGCTATAACAATATTGACGTAGAATATTTTAAAAAGCATGGGGTTATTACTACCTATACTCCTTTTGGGCCTACCGATTCAACCGCAGAAATGGCTCTGGCCTTTATTCTGGCTGGGACAAGAAAACTGAGAAATTATGATAGTTTGATGAGACAGGGAATTTGGAGGCGGGAGTTTGGCCTGCGCTTAAAGGATGTTACGGTTGGGATTGTGGGGTTTGGCAGGATAGGAAAAAGGTTGGCAACCCTTCTTTATGCGTTTGGTTGTACAATTTTATTACATGATATTAAGCCCGATTTGGCTACTGCACATGCTATGGGTTGGGAGTTTGTTGGAAAAGAAGAAATATTAGAAAAATCAGATATTATTTCATTTCATGTTCCCTTAAAAGACAATACCAGGGATTGGCTGTCATATGATGAACTGCAGTTATTGAAGCATCCTGTTACCCTTGTTAATACAGCCCGGGGTGGAATAGTAAATGAACAGGCTATTTATGAATACTTAAAGGAACAGCCTGATAGTTATTATTGCTGTGATGTATTTGAGGACGAACCCTATAAGGGAAATCTAATAGAATTGGGAAATACACTGTTGACCCCGCATGCTAGTTCCTTTACAGAAGGCTCCAGACGTCAAACCGAATTGCTGGCTATCGATAACTGTATAAGGGTACTAAGGGGCGAACCCTGTGAAAACATTGTGGAGAGGAATGAATGAGGCGTATAGAATATTTATCCTACCCCTTGGAACAGAATAATCCTGTTTATGGCAAACCCGACCAACCTATGACAATAAACCCGGTAAAATCCATAGAATCAGGTGATAGCTGCAATGTTTATAGTTTTGCCATGGAAAACCACTGGGGAACTCATGTAGATGGTCCGGCCCATTTTTTTTCTAATGCTCCCGGAATAGCGGATTATCCAGCTGAGTTCTGGCTTTTTAGTAATCCCCAGGTAATAAATATTAAAGTTAAAGCCGGGCAGATTATTTCGCCTGGTGATTTACTGGAAATAGTGGCGGAAACCACGGATTTATTAATACTCAAAACCGGGTGGTATAAATATAGAAAGAATTCCTGTTATTGTTTGGAGAATCCGGGTATATCCCCGGAGCTTGGAACATTGCTGAGAAAAAAAAGGAAGAATATTAGAGCTATAGGGTTTGATTTTATTTCGCTATCATCTTATGTAAATCGAATGATAGGCAGACAAGCCCATCAGGTTTTTCTTAATCCAGATAGTGAAGGAAACCCTATATTGATTATTGAGGATATGTGTTTGGGGGCTGACTTAAAGGGATTAAAAGAGGTATGGGTAGCTCCTTTACGGCTTTCATCGGCAGATAGTTCTCCTTGTACAGTGATAGGAGTTTTTAATGATTAATACCATTATTTTTGATTTTGATGGGGTAATACTGGAATCAGCAGAAATTAAGACCGTTGCTTTTAGAAGACTATTCGAGGATGATTATCCGGAAGAGGTTGAGGAAATAGTTGATTATCATATTAACAATATGGGAATATCACGCTATGTAAAATTTAGACATATATTCAACAACATTATCTTGCAGCCGCTAACACTTAAACAGGAGGAAGAACTGGGTCAACGGTTTTCCGCCATAGTATTTGAAGAAGTCCTGAAAGCTCCCATAGTATCAGGATTGCTGGAATTCTTAGAGGAATACTATAAAACAATCCAGCTTTTCATTGCTTCGGGAACACCGGAAGACGAGTTGCACACTATAGTTAAACGTCGTGGGTTGGGAAAATATTTTCAAGGAATATTTGGGACCCCTAAAACTAAGGCCGAGATTATTTTTCATATAATGAATACGTGTGATTTGTCTATGGCAGATATTGTTTTTATTGGTGATGCCAACAGTGATAAACAGGCTGCCGAAGAAACCGGGGTGCATTTTATCGCCAGGATTCATTCCGGGGGCAATGAACTGGACTCATGTCCGTATAAAATAAGAGATTTTTATGCATTCAGTGAAATCCTCAAACACTTGTAGTGCCATTTTACTTAAGGGGAGAGATACATATCATGAAAGCGATCGTTTTTGGCGGTTCGGGATTTTTGGGAAGTCATGTAGCCGATGTTTTGAGTGACAGAGGCTATGAGGTTATAGTTTTCGACTTGCAGTCATCACCATATCTGAGGGATGGGCAAAAGATGATTGTAGGAGATATTTTGGACGAAGAAGCAGTTAAGGCTGCTACGACCGGATGTGACTATATTTTTAACCTTGCCGGCATAGCGGATCTGGATGATGCCACTACCAAGCCATTGAAGACTTTAGAATTAAACGTCAAGGGCAATTTAAATATTATGGAAGCTGCCCTGCAGGTTCCGGCTAAAAGGTATGTGTACGCCAGTACTATTTATGTATACAGTCAAAAAGGCGGATTTTACCGGTGCAGTAAGCAGGCTTCGGAGATATATATTGAAGAATACAATAATCGTTATGGGCTGGATTATACTATATTGCGCTATGGCACCCTCTATGGTCCGCGGGCCGATAACCGGAATAGTATCTATAGATATCTAAAACAGGCTCTGGAAGATAATGTAGTTCGGTGCGATGGTACTGGTGATGAGATGAGGGATTACATACATGTACGGGATGCAGCTCGTCTGAGCGTTGACGTATTAGGTGAAGAATACCGTAACCAGCATATAATTATAAGCGGGCAACATACCATGAGATTCAGAGATATGCTGTTGATGATTAAAGAGATAACAGGTAAGGATATGGAGATAAGGTTCAGTAATAAAAAAAATGATGACCATTATGCCTATACCCCATATTCCTATGCGCCTAAAATTGGCTCCAAACTGGTAAATCACCTTTATGTAGATATGGGGCAGGGGCTTCTGGAGTGCATGCTTGATATGGACCCTAATGGCAAGGTTGGGATAACATAAGAAGCTTGATACTTAATTAATGATATAGAATATTTATAATTAATTGTATTGATTTTTATCAAATAAAGTGAAAAGCGAGCTATAATGAAGGTTTTGTTGGTATTTGATTCACATAAAATTTTATATCCTTGGGATAAGCTTGAATGTAGGCATTTAGATGTTTTTCCTCTTACGTCCAATTCAGACATTAATCAAGTAGTGTCAGAATTGGGTGAGCAGTTAAATATACCGATTAATCTTTTGGATTCTGGAGAAATCGTAAACTATAAAGCCCAGAATCTGCGTGACGAATATATTGAATGGGCGGCGGAGATTGGTAATTGTAAGATTGGGTCTAAGAAGCTTAGAGAATTATTAATGCTTTCTGATGGGAATGTATCTGCTTGGTGGTTCAGCCTTTTAGCAGATAAAGATCCAGCCAAGAGTAATGCGTTTTTTCGTATAGTACAAACTGCGGCAGTAATTGACCAAGCTCAAAATGGCCATTATGACCTGGTTATTTTGGCACTGAAGGACGGAAATTTTGGCGAAAAGCTAAAATTAGTCCTAAGTTCAGAATGTATTAAATGCCAGTTATGGAGAGTCAACAAAGAGCGCTTATTTTATAGGGTTAAAGATAAAGTTAAACAAAATGGATTTATCCGTGCAGCATGGGCTTTGTTAACAATATGTGGTAGGCTACTTCATTTAAGAATAAAATTACCATCGCTAAAACAACGAAATTTAGAAACTGAAAATGCTTTGTTATTTATATCATATTTTCCTTATGTGTTGCCAAAGGAGGCTCAAGAAGGGATTTTCAGAAATAGATACATATTGCCGCTACAGGATATATATCATGAGCATGGGAAACCAATAGTTTCCGGACTGATTTATACATATATTGACAACTATTCTTTCGCAGATGCTGTAAAGTTAGCGAAACGATTCATACATAATGGTGAACCGTTATTTTTTTATGAAGAATTTCTTTCGTTAAAACTGATTGCTAATGCATTTATAGAATACATGCGGATCAGAATAGCTTGGAGCAAGGTTAGCAATAAACTATCAGAACTGGTTCTGGAAAAAAAACCAGGAAATGATTTCGCACTACCGTTTTTGTTGGAGTTATTGAATCAATCTTTTACAGGCTTTTATCTGATTCAAGGCATACTCCAATATTATGCTTTCAATAATATGTTTAGAAAACTAAATAATCAGACTTATTGTTTATATTATTCCGAAATGATGAACTGGGAATATGCTTTAATTGCTGCCAAAAGGTATTCTGATAGTGGGATTACTACAATTGGATATATGCACTCATCCCTTTCAAGAAATTATCTCCAGATGTATCATTCTCAAAAGGAACTTGAGGATAAAAACACCCCTGCCGGCATTCCAATGCCTGATATCTTCGCATGTAATGGGAAGGGGCCTAAACGTATGCTTTCCCAATATTATCAGGATATCGTAGAATTAGAGGCTCTGCGGTATCTGCACATTTACGAATATCTACAATTCGATCATTCTAAGCAACAACCGCAAAGAAAAGATAAGTTTATTCTATTAGTATGTACTACTATTGATGCTAAGGAATCAATTACAATAGTAGACCTGGTAGTTGCGACTTTTTGGGGTAATCAGGATGGTGTGGAGATATGGTTCAAAGGGCATCCATCACTTTCAGTAGATAGTTTTATGCCTCAAACAGGGGCAGGATATGATTTCACGAACTATGAAATTAAGTATGAAGCAATAGCAGATCTGATGCCAGAATGTGATGCTGTACTTGTAGGAGCGAGTACGGTTGCAATTGAGGCACTTGCGTTTGGCCGGGAAGTTCTAGTGTATATCAATGCAGGAACACTTAACCAATCACCACTTATAGGATATAATGAGTGCTACCATGAAATATATGATCAGGCCAGTTTTCGCGAGGCAATTGATAATATTCGAACACAGAAAGAACATGATACACTTATACAAAAGCTAGAATTTGTTAAAGAATATTGGAGTTTAGATCCTCATCTGAATGCTTGGAAGCAGTTGTTAGGCTTCAAAATAATGGATTCATAGCATAGAGGTCTGGAGGGTTTAGTTGTTTGGGTAAGGTTTTGGTCACCGGCGGAGCTGGATATATTGGCAGCCATGTCGTAAAGGCATTGGGAGAAAAAGGTTATGATATTATAGTATATGATAATCTGTCTACCGGGAATCAATGGGCGGTTCTTTACGGTGAATTGGTAATAGGAGACATTCTGGACCTAATTAGGATGCGTAAAGTTTTTATTAATAATAAAATTGATGTGGTCATTCATTTGGCCGCCTGTATAATTGCTCCTGAATCGGTAGAACAACCTTTAAAATACTATATGAATAATGTGTGTGGGACCCTTAATCTTCTGCAAGTTATGGCCGAAACCAAAGTTAATAAGTTTATTTTCTCTTCTACTGCTGCAGTCTACGGTATACCTCAAGAAATACCTGTTACAGAAAATTCCGCAATTGCCCCAATTAGCCCTTACGGCCAAAGTAAGGCAATCATTGAAAAAATAATTAACGATATAGCAAAAGCCGCTGATTTACAATACATAACGTTACGTTGTTTCAATGTTGCTGGGGCCGACTTATATGGACGTATAGGCGAAGGAAAACCCCAATCCACTCATTTGATTACGTCCTGTGTAAGAACTGCATTAAACCCAATATCATGTCTAAATGTTTATGGTAATGATTATCCAACTACAGATGGAACGGGAATCAGAGATTATATTCATGTGGACGACTTGGCTTCTGCATTTACTATGTCTTTACAATATCTTCTAGATGGTGGAAAGAGCCTGGTTTGTAATTGCGGTTATGGCCGGGGTTATTCAGTACTGGAAGTAATGGAGGCCACAAAGAAGTTAACCGGTGTAAATATTAACGTAGCCTTCAAGGAGCGACGACTGGGTGACCCTCCAATACTTATTGCCGATTCCCAAAAACTAAAACAAAGTTTAAACTGGCAACCTCGGTATAATGATTTACACTGCATTATAGAAAGCGCCTTGCGATGGGAACAGAAGATTATGAAGAATGGAAATTTTATTGTAAAATGTTAAAAGAGGGTTCAACGTGATAGTGTTGGGTGTTAACTTTGAGACTCACGATAGTTCAGTGGCTTTAATAAAGGATAATGAAATTTTATTTGCGGCTGCAGAAGAACGTTTTTCCAGAATTAAAATGGATGACTCAGCCCCTATTTTGGCTATACAAGAGTGTTTGAAACAAACTGGATTAAAACCAGACGACATTAATATAGTTGCAATATCTGGCTTCCCTCCAATGAGAAATTGGTGGGTTTATGCAAAAAGTTTTATTGTGCGGAAAACCTTTTGCAAGGGCAAGGACTTCAAAATATTTGTACGAAGAATCAAAGGTGAAAAGTTAGTATTTAAACGAGGCGGGGCATTAATTGTCAACAGCCTTTTCTGTACAGGTGTACCTCAGTTTTTGTTTTTGTATTTAACTAAACGTATACGGGTGGGACACTTATTAAAAGGCTTTAAAGGAAAATTTGTATATACACCACATCATTATGGTCATGCAGCTAGCGCCTGCTTTACATCTGGTTTTAGCGACGCCTTATCAATTGTTATTGAAGGATATGACTGGGAAAACAGCATTGTAATTGATGAGTTTGAAAATGGCAATTTTAAGCAATTAACCAAAACTTCGTGGCCTCATTCTCCAGGAATGTTCTATGAATTGGCTACAACAATACTTGGTTTTGATTATCTTAAACACGCAGGCAAAATAACCGGTTTGGCTGCATTTGGAGATCCAAATGTAGCCTACGATAAGGTTGCTGCATTAATATGGTCAAATGGCGTGACATTAGAAGTAAATCCGCTTATCTACGGTTTTATACAAGACTATTATTTGAGTAATCAAATTCCTGGATACTTCGCTAATTGCTTAAAGGAAGATATAGCAGCTGCTTTTCAAAAACGTCTAGAAGATGTGCTTATTGACTTGCTTAAGAACGCCCTTAAGATCACTAATAAAAGAAAAATTGTCTTATCCGGAGGGGTTGCTGCTAATGTTTTGTTAAATCAGAAGATACACGAAATAGAAGGCGTTGAAGAGATCTATATCCACCCTGCCATGAGCGATGCGGGCCAGGCATTGGGAGCGGCCCAATATGCATATAACCAGGAGTTAAAAAAGCAAGGAAAATATTTGCCATCGAAATGTCTTAAAAATGTATACTTTGGATCGGGGTACTCTGATGAAGAAATAAAATATTGTCTAGATAAACAGAACATAAAATATTGTTATTATGATGATATCGAAAGGAAAATTGCTAGATTATTGGCTGATAAAAAAATTGTTGCGAGATATAACGGACGAATGGAATACGGGCCTAGAGCATTAGGCAACCGTTCAATACTCTTTCATGCAGGTGATAAAACAGCTAATGATTGGTTAAACAGCAGACTAAAGAGAACTGAATTTATGCCCTTTGCGCCCTCGGTGTTAATGGAAGACCGTTTTGAATATTTCCTGAATATACAAGGAGCCGAATACACAGCTGAATTTATGACTATAACATTTAATTGCACTAACAAAATGAAGCAGGAATGTCCTGCTGTGGTGCATATTGATGGTACTGCCAGACCAAACTTTGTTAGTAAGGAAAACAACCCTAGTTATTATAGAATAATAAAAGAATATAAAAACATAACAGGCATAGGTGTTATTTTAAATACAAGCTTTAATATGCATGAAGAACCAATAGTATGTACACCCGAGGAAGCTATCAGAGCGTTTAAACAAAGCGGTCTTGATTATCTCGCGATAAGTCGCTATCTTGTTCAAGCACAATAAATTGCGGCAAGTTGATTCAATCTTGTGGAGAGTCTTATGAACTTAAATTTGAAGTTTCTTCTAATTGTACAAGATGAGTCTGAATTAGTACCAATAATGCTCTCACGTGTTTTAGATGAATTTAGAGAAAATATTGTTGGAGTAATGATTATATCACCCTTTAAACATCTGCCTCATCCATTAAGGACAATAAGACATGCCTTTAATCTTTTAGGACCAGTTGAATTTGTTAGGACAGCTGTTAAACAAATATTTTCCAGTAAATCAGTTAAATCAATTTGTCTAAAGAATAATTGCAATATTACCAGTTATATATACCCTAATAGTCCTAAGTTCAGAGAGATTATAAGAAATTATGAAGTTGATATTTTGATTTCTCTGGCTTGCCCTATAATATTGTGCCGGGAAACAATTGAGGCTCCAAATTTATGTTCCATTAATGTGCATGGCTCCTATCTGCCAGATTTCCGAGGCGTTTCCACTGTCTTTTGGGCAATGTTAAAAGGAGCTGATAGGACGGGGACCACGGTCCATAAGATGACCACTAAAATTGATTCAGGTGATTATTTTTACCGCGAATCAATTCCCATTACCCAAGAATCGACTCTGTTTGGTTTATATAAAAACGTAGCCGATAAGGGAGGAGAACTCCTTGTAAGAACATTGCATGATGCATGTAACGATAAGATGAAAACTTACCCGATACCTCATGGGGGACAATATGTTTCTTTTCCTCAATGGACTGATGGTTTGGAGTTTAGACGAAAAGGACTAAAATACAGATGATGATTCGAGGGCAATATGATTAATGCTTTATCTATAGATTTCGAGGATTGGTATCAAGCTTCTTTTGTTAATATACCATCTAAAGAATGGGTTAATTGCAGACCTGCAATTATAGAGGCAACTGATTTGATCCTGGATTTCTTGGCTATTCATGCGATAAAGGCAACATTTTTTGTTTCGGGATATATTGCTCAGCGTCATGCTGATTTAATAAAAACTATTCATAGGGCTGGACATGAAATTGAATCTCACGGATTTTGGCACCAACTAGCGTATAAACAAACTCTTGAACAATTTACTGAAGATATCTCTATGAGTAGTACTGTAATTTATGAAATAGTGGGAGAAAAACCAATTGGATACAGGTCCCCCTCCTGGAGCACCACGCATATTCCTGATCAAGCAGCAAAAATATTGTTGGAAAATGATTTCATTTATGATAGTAGTCTTTTTCCGGCAAAAAACTTTTTTTATGGCAATAACAACTTCAAAACCGATATTCATTATTATAAAGATACTAATCTGCTTGAGGTGCCGCCTTCTACATTATCATTAGCAGGCTTAAGGATTCCTGTAACTGGGGGGTTTTACCTGCGATTTTATCCAATTCCGGTAATGAGAAAACTCATTGAACTAGTCAATACTAGCAAACCAGTACAATTATATTTTCATCCATGGGAGGTTTTAAATTCATACCCCAAGCGATCGATGCCTTTGACGCAACGATTTATACAATATTACCGTTGCGGGTCAATGCTCGTAATACTGAATGAACTTAGTAAACGTTGTCAGTTTGGAAGTCTTAGACAAGCTTACCCTGAAATCAATCAAGCTATTATTAACAGGCATAATTAACCTATACCAGTGAGGTGTTTTTGGGGTTATATGGGATATACACCGAGGAGTAAACAACAATTAATTAAAGACTTTATTACTTTTCCTATTCGGGCTGTCCATATTTTTGAAGATGATAAATGGGGATTAACTTCTCTAGCTTCGGAAAGATTTGATTATGTAAAGCATGAAGTACAGGGATATTGTCTTGATGTGGGATGCGGAAGATATAACAGATTTATAAATAAATATTTAGAAGGACATGGAATCGGAATAGATGTATTTAAATATGAAGGATTAACCGAGGAGAATCTTGTTGAAGATATTAAAAAGTTTCCTTTCCCAAATGAAACATTTGATACAGTAACTTTTATTGCAAATATAAATCATATACCACCTTCAATGAGAGATAATGAACTATCAGAGGCTTATCGATGTCTTAAATACGGGGGAAATGTTCTGGTTACTATAGCTAATCCAGTTGCGGGAATAGCTGTTCATAAAGTGGTACGTTTCCATGATATAGTATTTGGTACGAATTATGATATGGACCATGCTCGAGGTATGGCAGAGGGAGAAGAGTACTATCTGAAAGATAAAGAGATAGTAAGTCGATTAGCAAAGGCGGGATTTATCAACATACGAAGGAAATACTTTTGGACCCAGTGGTTTTTAAATCACATGTTCATAGGTTACAAATAGATATTATTAAGAACAGGATTTATTGGATAAATGGATGATATTATTATAATTATCCCTGCTTATAATGAGGCCAAGAATATTTTCGAATTGGTTAAAACCATAAAAGAATATGGCTTAAATGTACTTGTCATTGATGACTGCTCCAGTGATAAGACTGCTTCATTAGCCTTGATGGCTGGCGCAATGATTGTAAAACACCCTACCAATATGGGTTATGGAGTTGCATTACAGACCGGTTATAAATATGCCCTCAGCTGTAAATATAAGTACTTAGTCCAGTTGGACGGTGATGGACAACATAATCCTCAGGATATATTAACTGTGCTTCAGCCAATACTTGATGGAGAAGCTGACCTTTGTATAGGATCTAGATTTTTAGATTCACAAGAATATAAACCCCCATATTTGAGAAGATTGGGCATGAAGCTATTTAAGAAAATTCTCAAAGTGTTGACAAAAAGCATTATAACTGATCCTACGTCAGGTTACCAAGCTATGAACAGTAAAATATTTCGTTATCTGTCTCTAGATACTTTCCCGGACGATTACCCGGATGCTGATGTTATTTACATGTTGCTGTGTGCTGGTGCCAAGATTAAGGAAGTACCTATTAAAATGAATTATAATAATGAAAAATCAATGCACGCAAATCTCTTTAACAATATATATTATGTTCTAAAAATGAATCTACTCTTGTTAACTTACTGTTTTAAAAATATAAAGAAGATTGAGGATGAGTAATGAACAATAATCAGTTTTATATACCAATTATTGCTAGTTTGATATTCATAATCATTAATATTGAACTTATTAAAAGAGAAAAACTTAAAGAAAGCTATGGTGTATTTTGGATAGTCATTAGTATAGGTATGCTAGTCGTTGCTTTAAATATAAAATCATTCTATATCATGGGAGCTTTTTTAAAAGCCGGAAACATAGCTTGGGGATATGCATTAGCTACATTTATGCTATTTCTGTTAGGATTGTTTTTTTCAGTTAAAATGTCTTTATATGCAAAACATATTAAGAACTTAAATCAACAGGTTGCAATACTAACACTTAAAATAGAGGAAATAATCAATCAATCAAAATAAGAGAGGTTTTTTTCAATGGATAGAATATCCGCTATAACAGCAGTTATTGTTATTCTTATAACAGCTCATTTTTTGGGATATTTTACCTTAAAACCCGTCAAAAAATATTTCAACTCAGAGTTTTTTTTAAATTTATCGTCTATAGTTTTCGGTATAGGGATAATCGGATTGTTAACTGCAATAATTGGAGGAACAATTGGTTATTCAATTATAGGGTTTAGGATATTTTATAGTGTTGCCGTTTTGGGTATATGCCTCTATTGGATTTTTAATTATAAAAAGCTAAATCTTAAATTTAATCACATCAAAATCGACTTAATATTTATATTAATACTACCTGTTCTTTTATACCATTTCATAAGCTATCTACTGATTGGATTGGCATATCCTAATGGATCTGATTCTTTTAGCTATTTGTTAGTTGCTCAGGAATATCTTCGAAAAGGTCATTTTTTTCCAATGCTATTAGAACCACTTAAAGATATTATGCCAATGCAAGATACAACCTGTTTATTCGAAATGGTATACATTAATTTGCTGTCTATATCTAATCTAATAGCAACTTCACTTTTTGCAAAACTCCAATTTCTTATTGCTGTCCTTATTACTTTTTTTATTTCTAAGGAGATGGGAAGTAAGAAGGCTGCTTGGATCGTAGTAGCAATAATACTTACCGCACCTATTCTTGCATATTTTGCATCGGAATCAGCAGATAATTATTTTATTGCAATATCTTTTGAGATCTTATGTATCTATTTTCTGTGGCTTTTTTATAAGAATAGAGACTTTATTTTACTATTATATTCCGGTATATTGGCCGGCATGATGGTTGCCGCAAAATTGACCACTTGCTATTATGCGGTTGCATTAATAATTGCTTTACCCTTCCTATTAAATTTGCGATTAAATGAAACAAAAGAATTGATAGATAATAAGAATAAAGGTAAACATTGGAGATTATTTAACTATAGTTTAATATTTATGATACCTGTATTGATCATTTGTAGCGTATTTCCTATACTAATTTATTTAAAAAGCGGCCAGCTCATTTACGGTTTAAATTGGGTTCCAGCTGATGCAACAGTAAGTTCATGGTATGGTCCATACCAAAAAATGATGTTCAACCATTATCTAAGATACAGTGATATATTTATTAAATATACTGAATTCCCTTACTGCTTTGCTGGAATTTTGTCATTATTTAAATACTATACCTTTAACCCGTTTATTGTTGGTAACATTTGGAGTTTGCAGTTCTTTCACTCACCTTTATCATTATTAGTAATACTATTTTCACTAACCATCATATTTAGTCGGAAGGTAGAGCCTTTTTATAAATGGCTCGCCTCTGTGATTATGCTCGGTTATGTAGCAAAACTAATAAACTATCCGTTTTTACTTCCTCCGAAAAGCGAGGTATTTCAGATAGTACCTGCAACAATATTGTTTGCATGTGTTCTCAACAATAGCCTAACCATTAATACAAATAATAAAAAGAAATTAAATAAAAATAATAAAAAGCTTGAAAATAAGCAATTTTTGAACAAGTTAACCAGCAATAATCGATTACTGGTTAACTTGTTCATTGTGTTGCTTTTACCATTAATCTACATAAACGCTTTTCGTGTTTGGCCTATGTATTCTTATGTTATCGACAGATATTCATTCGCAAGTAAGAAGGAGGTAGCCTCAGACTTTCGTCAGCAGTGGTATAATGATAACCTTACTAATAAAAACGTAGTCTTCGGCAGAGGACAAAATGAAATATGCTATATTGTTAAATCTAAGGCAATACCATTTTTCTGGGAGTCAATGTATTTCGTTTCCTGGAATGTAATTGAAGAACGGATGAATAAGCTTCATGTTGATGTAATCTATGATTCGAGTGCTGAACCGAATAGTATTAAGCCAAGCTACGAAAAGATACTTCCTGTTATAAAGAAAAGGGACCATAAACTATACATGGAAATCAATAAGGCGTTATTATTATACGAAAAAAACTATGGCCTCAAACAAGTGTACTTAAACAATCATTACAAACAAGTTACCAGTGATGGTCTGGGATTGATTTATGTTAAAGAATAATAATTTTTTATAGTTCTATGCACTCATTTGTTATTAAATATTTTAGGAGGGGGATTAATGAATATATCAGTTATTGGAACGGGATATATCGGATTAGTAGCTGCCTGTTGTTTGGCGAATTCAGGTCATCAGGTTTTTTCAGTTGATAAGGACCTGGATAAAATAGAAAAACTGAATAGAGGGGTAATACCTATCTACGAAGAAGGTTTGGAGACACTATTAAATAAGGCACAACAATCAGGTAAAATCACATTTTCTTCCGAGATTGGGCCAGCACTTATTAATACCGATATGGTAATAATTGCTGTGGGAACACCAGCAACTGCTGACGGACGGGTTGACATGAGCTATGTAAATGATGTTGCAGAGTCCATTATTGATTTAGCTGCTTATCCATTAACAGTAATAATGAAAAGCACTGTACCGCCAGGTACGGGTAAATTGCTCTGTAAACGTTTTTTTTCACGGGCTAAAGTGCCTATAAGTTATTCGTCTAACCCGGAATTTTTAAGAGAAGGAAAAGCAGTTTGGGATTGGTATAACACGGATAGAATTGTTATCGGGACTGAAAACCAGGAGACAGCAGAAAAAGTAATGGAATTATACCGTGATATAGATGCTCCCAAGATATGTATGGATATAACCAGCGCGGAGATGGTTAAGTATGCTTCAAATGCTTTTTTAGCCACAAAGATATCTTTTATTAATGAAATTGCTAATCTATGTGAACGTGTAGGAGCAAGCATAGATGCAGTTGCGCCAGCTATTGGTATGGATCAACGAATTGGTCCCCATTTTTTACAAGCCGGATTGGGTTATGGTGGTTCTTGTTTTCCCAAAGATACTACTGGTTTAGATTATATTTCATCCTTTAATGGTTATCATTTTAGTCTTTTAAAGTCGGTAATAGAGGTTAATACCAATCAACGGGTAATGATTGTTCGGAAGATTACACAAGCTTTGGATGATTTGCATGATAAAAAAGTAGCAGTCTGGGGACTTTCCTTTAAACCTGACACTGATGATGTTCGAGAAGCCCCTGCTGTTGATATTATAAAACACTTAATTGCTGAAGGAGCTCATGTTGTTGCCTGTGATCCTGTTGCTATTGATCAAGTAAAAGGAGTATTTACTCATAATCGCTTAGATTTTAATACCAATCCTTATGAGACATGTAGGGAATCTAATGCGATACTGTTAGCTACTGAGTGGTCACAATTTTTGAACCTGGATTGGATTAGGATTAAAGGTTTGATGAAGTCACCTTATCTAGTTATTGATGGGCGTAATGTTTTGGATGATAAGACTCTACAAAATATGGGATTTTCTTATATCGGAGTAGGGAGAAGCTGATAAAGTGTTAGCGATGAATAAAATTGCTTACTATATTTCCCGGGCATTCAAATTAATAGTTGATCCTGATTTCCGTGCATTTATTGGCTACTTTTTAAAAAATAGAGCGGGGGCGATAAACAAACTACCACAATCAAATTGCCAGCAGTATTTATTAAATATGGATATAGATTTCCCATTTTTTAATCCCACAACACCTTCAAATTTGTTTTCTGGATGGAATCAAAAGAATACCGAATGGCCGAAGAAAGTAAATGTTCATTTAGCTTCAGAATCGCTTGACATGGAAAATTTGGGGACTATACCCTGGAATAAAAAATTTAGAGATATGGAAGACACTGCAGCTTTGCATAGATTTGCCTGGTTACTTCCATTAATAATTAGCAATGCATCAGCGGGAGTTAATAAGGATGTGATTTGGGAGAAAATATGTATTGCAATAAATGACTGGATTTTTTTGCATCCTAATCCTATAAAAATAGAAGAGGCGTGGCATCCGTATACCGTATCAGAGCGTCTGGTTAATTGGATTTTTGCATCCCTTGCTTGTGGCAAACAACCAGCGCAATGTTCATTCTTAATTGAGAGTATTGGTTTGCAAGCTAATTATCTGAGTAGTCATTTAGAATATCATGGAGAAGTGTTCACCGGCAATCATTTGAGTAATAATGGAAGAGCCCTATATATTGCTGGTTTAGTTTTGAAAAATGCAAGGATAGTAAATATAGGACGGTATATTTTATTGAATGAACAAGAACGAATTTTGGAGGAGAGAGTTTTCCTTCGTGAAGGATCCAGTCATTATCAGTTTTTAATTACACGAAATTTTTGTGAGGTATTGTGGTTTGCTCAACAATGTGGAGACCAATATATGGAAGAAAGGTTAACCAAAATAGTTGAGCAGCTTACCAGAGGTTGTATATTTTTTCTTATTAATAAGGAAACAAAAAAATGGGATTTACCGCTTATTGGTGATATTTCTCCAGATTGTTCTCCACATTGGCTATTAGGGGTACCTTGGGTGGGCTCCTTATTGACAGGAATCGAAAATTATCTTGGAGAACCTCCCGATGATGGTTGGCACCAGTTATTTTGGCCAGCTAATAGACAGAAAAAGATTTCAGATTTTGATTCAGGACACAATATAGACAGAGTAGTCTTCGGGAGAGAATGGGCGCGTATAACTCATAAAAAATGGGCAGTATTTTCGCATATAAATCCAAAGGGTTATCCAATTGTTGCAGGTCATGCCCATCAAGATACTGGCGGAATTACTGTTCATTATGATGGTTTCCCTTTACTAGTAGATTGCGGACGAAAACACTATTTGGATGATGCAGAAGGGAATAGAGGTAGAGATTGCTGGTCTCATAATATTTTAGTTGTGGATAATTTGAATCCAGCACCTTACTATAGAAAGGTATATACAAACGAGTTTCTTGCATTGCGGACTGGTACTATACCTGAATATGTTAACGAAAATGGAACCCAAGACCTGGAGATTAGACATGGCGGATATGCACGTTCAACAGGAGTGGGTTTATACTCTCGTAAGATTACATGTAATGAAAGATATCTGCAAATAGTTGATAAAGTGGCCGGTCAAGGTTTTCATAATATAACTCTTATATTCCATTTGGACATTAATGTTGATGATATTCTTGATCCAGGTGAAGTAATAGTATTTCGTTCTGGTTTCAATAGATTTAAATTAAGCATATCGAAAGACTTAACAAGTAGAAAGATTTGGCATAATCCATCAGCTGACCTGCTATATGGATGGGGTTCACACCGCTATGGAGAAAAAAATCCATTGTGTTCTGTTGTATATACAGGACTTGTAGAACTGCCATGGATGGGAATAACAACTTTGGAATTGGAGATATAGCAATGTGTGGTTTTTTAGGGAATTATCATGGAGATAATGGTACCAATATTCCACTAAGATCACTTTTACATAAAGTTTTCCGTAGTTCTGATTGTGAATCATTCTATTTTGATAAAGAGGGGCGACTTGAGTTAGCTTATGTAAGCTCCTCTCTTATAGATATTAAGTCTGAAAAACAGCCTATATTAAACGAAACAAACGATATAGTTACAGTCTGTAGCGGAGCGATTTATAATTATATTGAGCTTACTAAGCTACTTAAGCAAAAAAATCATAAATTTAAGTCTGAAGAACAACCGGAGATAATTCCCCACCTATATGAAGAATATGGGAAGGGTTTTCTGGATTATCTAAATGGAATGTATGCCTTAGCATTATGGGATGAAAAAAATGGACGGCTTATTCTTGCTCGTGATCGCCTGGGTATTAAATCGATGTACTATTCCATAAGCAACGGAAATGTTAGATTTGCCACTGAAATTAAACCGTTACTTCGATTCCCGGATATTTCTCTGGAAATTGACGTAATAGGACTTACGCAATATTTGTCCTATGGTTATACACTGGCACCGAGAACTGTGCTTAAAAATATACATAAGCTTCCGGCAGGGTGCTGGATGGCTATTGAAAATGGTACTATTACCAATGGAACCTACTGGGATTGTAATAATCCTGGGGAGCGGAAAACTGCATTTAAGGAGATTCAGACTGAATTACTAGAAGCATTTGATGCATCCATACAATTACATTTGAGAAGCGATGTTCCTGTCGGAGCTTGTTTATCTGGAGGCATCGATTCAGGATTGCTTGTAGCAAGGGCTTCATATTATTACCCTCACTTGAGGACATATACGCTAAGATTCACAGGTAGTCAATTTGATGAAAGTCCACTTGCTGAGCAGGTGGCCAGGAAATATGATACGAAACATAAAACATTTTCTGTTGATTCGGATGCTTTGATTAGTCTTCTGCCAAAAATGGTATGGTATTGCGATGAACCATTGGCTGATTCAGGATTATTACCCAATTTTATAATTAATCAGCTTGCGGCTGAGGATGGCGTAGGAGTAGTCTTGAATGGTGCCGGTGGGGATGAATTATTTGCGGGTTATACTTATTATTTTCCTAGTTCAATCGAAAAAAAGCTCTTGCAATTTCCATTGATGACCAAAGTATTATCCAACATATTTAAATTGCTTAACCCTGAAATTGCTAATAAATTAAACCGGGCTGTAGCATTCGAAACTAATCAAATAGAACATTATCTTGGGCATATAACGGTAATGTCAAAGGAAAAAATAAATAAAATTATAAAAGGTATTGATTTAGAACAGGAATTACATGAAACGCGAAAAGCCTATGCAGAAAATTTTAGGGGAGATAGATTGAATTCCCTTCTATATGCCGATCTTAAGACTTACCTGACGGATAACTTAATGTTATTGCTTGATCGGACAAGTATGGCGCATTCTATTGAAGCAAGGGGACCTTTTTTGGATTACTTGTTTGTAGAAAAAGTTATGGCAGTGCCAGGGAGTATTAAGACACCCGGCGGGGAACGCAAAGCGTTACTTAAAGAAATATCCCGTCCTTTCTTACCGATGGCCGTGATTGAACAATCAAAGAGAGGTTTTAATTCACCGATCCAACAATGGATTAGAGGAAGATTAGGAGATTTAAGTGATAGAATCCTTCTTAGTAAAAGAACACTGCAACGACCATGGTGGAATGGCGATTATTTGAAAAAAATTGTTATGAACCCCAAGGCGAGAACGTTATATTTTCACCAATTGTATACAATTTTTATGTTGGAGATCTGGTTTCGCATACACATGGATAACAGTTTACCTGAACCGCCAGATGTTTGGCTAGAGGATTTATAAATGAAAGATACGAGTATTTCTGTGGTAATTCCTGTTTATAATCTTGAACACTATATTGGGACAACAATTGATAGTGTTTTAAATCAAACAGTTCTACCTGATGAAGTTATCATTGTAGATGATGGTTCAACAGATAATTCAATTAGTGTCATAGAGGAATATATTAACAAGAACCCTGATAACTTTATCCGATTAGTTCGTCAAAAAAATTCCGGTCCAGGGGCTGCTCGAAATCGAGGAATCGAAGTAGCTCAAAGCGAGTGGATTGCGTTTTTAGATGGAGATGATATTTGGTTACCGGAAAAAATCAACATGATACGCAAGGCTATTTCGCAATATCCTGATATTAGTATATTTACCCATGATGAATATGAAGTGGATATAGCGGGGAATGAGAAACTGAAACTTCTCCATAAATACTACGACAACCGAAAAGCACTTTTTCAACAGTTATATCGTGGATGTTTTTTATCTACTAGTTGCATGGTTGTTAAGAAAAGTGCTCTTATGGATGTTGGGGGCTTTAATATCAATCTTCCCTCTGCTCAGGATTATGATTTATGGCTTAAGCTTGCCAGGAATAATCATTTAGTTTTTATTCCAATTCCACTTGAGAAATACATATTACGAGCTGATAGTATTAGTTTTAATGCTGAAAAGAGATATAAATGTTCACTTGAAATCGCATATTTTCATTCTGAACATCTCGCTCAGATAGTAGGAGGTACTAAAGCACGATGGCAACTCTTGCGGCAAGTATTTATTTGTCATTATAATGCTATTACGACATTATTAAACCAACGTAAATATGTAGAGATGCTGGAAATATGTATAAGGTTACCGATAGAAATATTTAAGGTTATGCTAAAAAAACTCAAAAAGGAAAACATATGAGAATTCGTAATACACTAGGTGCTTTCACTTCTTTATTAAGAAGTGTCAATATAATATCAAAGATTAATAAGAATTCTGTCAGAATAATAATATATCATAACATATTACCGGAACATTTTAGTATACTGGAGAAGCAGTTACGGTATTTAAAGTTATATTATAATTTCTTAAATGATAGAAAATTCCGTGAAATAATGGACGGGCAGAGTCAAACATCAACTAGAAATAATTTACTATTAACTTTTGATGATGGTTTTAAGTCGAACTTTACTGTTGCTAAGAAAATTTTGGATACGTTGGGTATCAAGGCAATATTTTTTATTCCACCAGATTTTATCAATTGCATAGAGCGAAACCAACAGAAGGAATTTATTGCCCGGAATATATATGATGGAATTGTTTCGGTTGATACAGTATCCGATGATGAGGAACCCATGAGTTGGGGAGATTTGGAATATCTATTGGAGCATGGACATACTATTGGCTCCCATACCCGGACCCATAAAAGACTATCTGAAATTAAGGATACTGCTGAACTCGAAGATGAGATTGCTGGGGCAGGAGATATTTTGCAAAAAACCCTGGGCATATCTATTGAGCATTTTGCTTATCCTTTTGGGGATATAAACAGTATTAACTCTCAGGCCCTGGCTATAGCTGGAAAACGCTATCGATATATTTTTTCGGGGGTAAGGGGTTTTAACAATACTTATGTTAGTCCTAGAGCAATTAGGCGTGATGTTATTTCCTTGGATGACTTGTTATCGTATAACCATTTTATTTTGGAAGGTGGGCTCGATCTCTACTACTATTATGACCGCAAACTACTGAATTCTATGATTAGAGACTAATATGAGAGGCAATTAATGTAAGGCTTAGGCAATAGATATAATCTGTGGTGAGAGGGAAGAAAGATTTTATGGGGGATAACAACAAAGATTGGCTTTTGCCAGAAAAAATGTTGGGGAATCAAAAAACAATTCAAACCAGGATGTCGGCGGGCGAGATTTCAGAGGAGCTTGGTAAAAATGATTTTGGTGCTTATTATGCTCTTTTAAATGATTTACCGGTTGCACAGAGATGGATAGAACAGCATAACATGACGGATTTACTAGCGAAAGCATATATTAAAAATTTTCATAATGAGTTTAAAAGGGCTCAGAGTATCTTGGATGTGGGTTGTGGAGCCGGTTTTATTACTAAATGTATTAAAGAAGCATATCCCTTAGTATATGTTGTGGGTGTGGATTTGGCTGAAGATGCTATTAAATATGCTAACAAAAGTTTTTCGAATGTAGTGTTTATTCAGCAAGCTATAGATTGTAATTTTAATATGAAGGATACTTTTGACATAATTCACACCAGAGAATTTTACCCCTTTTCAAGAACTAATGATTACGAGTATATTTGCGGAATATTAACTGCCCTGTTGAGAAACCTGAATACCCCCGGAGAATTGCTTATAGTTGGTAGCACAGCACCTGAGCATTTAAATTACAGTATATTTGGCTTTGTGGATAGAATTAGAAGAGATTCCAGATTTAATAATTGCAAAATACAGCAAAGAAGAATCATCAAAACAAAGGTAGTCCACTTATTAGGAAGTAATCCTGTAGCCGGGTTAATCAGTATGTGCCTTGACCATCTGCAAGGGAGTCATGCAGGATGCCTTTTATTTGAGAAAAAGTTTTGAATGCGTATAATTAAATACGCAGCGGATTAATATCCGAAGATAAAACCAAAGGAATAGATTTTTATTATGATAACAACTGCTCCTTTACCTGAAGTAAAAATACTAATCCGTGCTTTAAATAGATTTAATATCCAGGACCAAGATCTGGCTAAACCATGGGCTAGAAAGGGAGATATTGCATTCTGGTTTTCTCGTTCAGCCTGGGCAATGAAGGCAATTGTTTTATGGTGGGAAATGTACCATAAAACAATTGCGCCTTTAGTTTGGTTGCCGGATTATTTTTGTAATGAATCGTTGTGGCCATTGAGGCATTCATCAGCAAAATTAGTTTTTTACCCGATTGATTCCAATCTGATGCCCGATTGGGATAAATGCCATGAATTAGCCCAATTAAGCCGGCCCGACATTTTTTTTCAGGTCCATTATTTTGGCTATCCTTCCGAAGCACGTCAAGCTCGATTATTCTGCAATGAGAACAATTCCATTCTGGTAGAAGATTCTGCTCATGTGTTACTTCCAATAAGGGGAATTGGAGAATTTGGGGATTTTGTTTTTTATAGTCCTCATAAATTGCTTTCAATACCAGATGGAGCGGTATTGCTCCTTCGTACCACAAGCAATTTTTTTAGCAAGAGTAACTTGGATAAGAATTTACAGATTATGCAAAAGGTTATTGAACAATTAGGCGATACATCTCCTTCTCCCTGGTGGTGGCTTACCAAGCGTCTTATTCAGAAGCTGCCATTTTATAATTGGTTTAGACTTCGCCCCAATAAAGTTGAATTTTTAGAAGATTCAGTTTCTAGTGCTTATATTGCAAAAAGCAAAATGAGTAAGTTTAGTCGCAGAATTCTGTTGCAAATAGCAAGTCAATTACCAGAAATAATACAGAAACGGCAAGAAAATGATGCAATCACAAAGCTATTGCTTGGACAAAAATATGGATTGGAACCTCTAAAAATGCCTACTGAAAAAGCAACACCCTATCTTACAGTTTTTCAATTGTCTGATGCACGAACATCGGCAGAAATGTTTAGAAAAATTATTAAAAATGGTCATAATGTGACAAGTTGGCCGGACATAGCTCCAGAGGTAATGAGCAAGCCTGCTGAACACGAAAAAGCTATATACAAGAGACAGACAACATTAACCTTTCCGATTCACCAATCCATAAAGCCAATTCACCTTATAAAAGAATACTCCATCTCTAGTAATGAAAAACCTGTATGCGCTGAGCAATACAACATTATTTGGGATGAGTGTAATCAATCTAAATGGGAAAATAGTCTTATGGCAGTTGGTAAATCCAACTTGCTACAATCTTGGGCCTATGGTGAAGCAAAGGCAGAAGTCGAAGGTTGGAAGGTTCATCGGGGAATGATTCAGAAATCTGGTTCAAATATTGCTATGTGTCAAGCATTGGTGAAAAGTTTACCATTCGTTGAGATAATTCGCATAAATCGTGGACCGTTATGGTTACGTAATCCTGAAGCCAGCGAAGAAATAAGTATGGTTCTTAAATTAATTATTGGGCAGCACCGATGGAATAAAAAGAAGGTATTATTAATTGCTCCTGAACTAAATGACCAGGCTGGGAACCTGGTAAGTTTGTTTAATGCCAGATATCATAAATATGGTAAAGAATGCTGGTGTTCGGCTTGGTTGGATTTGCAAAAAACAGAAGGTGAATTAAGGCGTGGATTAAATGGAAAGTGGCGTAATATGGTAAGCTTTGCTGAAAGGGCCGGACTTGTTTTTAAAATAAGCCATACTGATGAAGACTTTTTTGGGTTAATGGATAAATACCAACAGCAGATGTTGGAAAGAAATTTTAAAGGAATTTCCATTAATCTATTAATTGCTTTAAGAAAGCAAGGTGATTCTCGACAACTCCTGGTAATGCAAGCAATTTATAATGAAACGCCAGTGGCAGGTTTAATAATTGCCAAACATGGACTTGCTTGTACCTATTTAGTAGGCTGGAATAGTACTGAAGGACGTCAACAGAAGGCTAATAATTTTTTGCTTTGGAATTCTTTGCTGGAAATGAAGAGTCGCGGATGCCTGTGGTTTGATCTTGGCGGTATAGATGAAGTTAATACCCCTGATATAGCCCGGTTTAAACGAGGTTTAAATGGACAGGAGTATAGATTGGTCGGTGAATATTTTTGCATATAAACACCAAGAAAGTTTTCGCTTTATTTTTATGGATATTTATTCTACAGTTTTCTATTCTTCTAATCCATTCAGTTTTTGGGGATAGATTAATAAAGGTAATATCTTTTGTTATGCTGGTTATATTAGGAAGGTATTATAGAGTAGTAGGCAAAGAAACCAGAATCCTAATTTTATATTTGCTGTTGTTTACGATAACTTGTTTGTCTAGTTTAATATTTGACCCGTTAGGCGTAGTTCAGACCATTAAAGTTTTCTGGCCATGTGTTATTCTACCATTAATATTGTTAAAAATGCGACCCAATGAAACTAATATTAATTTGTTATTAAAAATTCCGTTGACCTTGGGAGTTATTTTTTCACTTCAATCAATTGCCCTTTTCATTGTGATATTTTTTGATTTACCGTTGGAACCACATTATATATTTCTCGAAAAATTACAGAATATGCCCGAACTTAGCTATGGCATTTTAGGTTATGCCAATGCCTACCAATATGGATTCGATGGAAGTCGTATATTAAGAGCACAATCTTGGTTTATAGAACCGTCCAAATTTGCAGCCTTTTTACTATTCCCGGTATTGGTTTCTTTTGGATATTACTTGCGTACGCGAAGAAGGAAGTATTTGCGAATATTTTTAGTGTGTATTATCGGATTTCTTATTACTTTTTCTATGGCCGGATTCTTTGGCTTAATTTTTGCTATTCTTTTTATTATTTTAATGCGTCTATTTAAAAAATCAATTAATTCAAACATACTGATAAGGTATTTTATCCCAGTTATTGTTTGTGGTTTATTTTTTGTAGTAGCAGTATCAGTATTAAATTATTCCAATCAGCTTTACGAAAATACAATTGGAAGTCAATCTAGGATTGAAAAGGTATTAAGCAGAGATCCTGGCTCACAAAAAATACTTCGAGATGCGTCAAACTTGAATATCACCGTTGATACAATTAAACAGAATCCCTTTGGGGTTGGTCTTGCCCATACTTTGGGAGAATCTAAGCTAACTAGTCCTAATGCATTAGTTTATTGGGTTGCGGCAGGTGGAGTCGCGGCGTTTTGTATATTAATATTGTTATATTTATCGTTGTATTATTTCTATTTATCTCCGTTATTAACATCAAATAATTCAGTATATTGGTCTGTAGCTGCGGCATTTATTGGAATGACAGTTCAAGGATTATCGTATGGAACCTGGATGGATCCGTTCTATATGTATGTTCTGGCAGTAATGATTTTATGCAACAATCTTTGGAAAAATCAAAAACGAATTAAAATAGATTAAAATCAAGGGTGGCCAAAATTATCTCTAAACCGTGACCGAGGTTGCATTTTTATTACATCCTCAAAATCCATTTTTTTAAGAGTCACATTTAACTACAGTAGGGATGATATTGGAAATAATTATTTCGGGTGGTAATAGTGGTGAATAAAATTATTGCGATTGCCTGTGTAACAGGTGCAACGGGCATGGTAGGTTCAAAAATAGTTCAACACTTACTTGCTCACGGATATCAGGTAAGGGTATTAACACGGAAAACCAATTATCATGATTCTAAGGTTACTGTATTTCGAGGTGGGCTTGAAGATGAAGAAGTCCTGAAAAGGTTTTTGAAAGATGCCAATCTCCTGTTCCATTGTGCAGCTGAAATCCATGATGAATCTAAAATGTGGGCAACCAATGTTAAGGGAACTGAGAATTTGCTAAATTGTACCAGAGACAATAATATTCAATATTTATGTTATATAAGCACTTGTGTAGTTGTTGGGAAAACCGATCAAATCAAAGTTACTGAAAATACTCCTTGTAATCCACAAGATATATATGAAAAGAGCAAATGTACTGCTGAGCAAATGGTAGCCCAAGGTATAGATGGATGTCGTGTTATTATTCTGCGTCCGACAGAAATATTTGATGAGAGCAGACCAGGTGCTATCGAGTTGCCTATGCGTAATTCATGGATGGATCGAATCAAATTATTTATTAAGGGTGGAGAATGCATTCATTTAATTCATGCAGACAATGTTGCAGCAGCTGCAATATATTTTATTTCTTATCCATTTGAGAAAACTCAATGCTATTTTGTCTCATGTGATGAAGACCCCCTAAATACACTCGCAGGTCTTTGGGCATTTTATGATACCATAAAAAATGGCCGTAATAGTGAAAACATAATACCCAAGAGGCATTTACCCATAATAATTCCACATCTGCTAAGACAAATCTGGCGTGGAAAAGGGAATAAAGGGAATGTGAAATATTCCTCTGAAAAGCTTCTCTCCACAGGTTTTGTTTTTCCTCTTGGCTTAGATAGTGCTATAAAAAAGGTGATATTAGAAAAGGGGGCTAAAAATTATAAAAATACTGAATGTTAATATGTCCCTTGATTCTATTAGAGGGGGGGGGACTGTTGAGAGAACCATTCAAATGAGTAAATCTCTAGCTAAGGCAGGTCATGAATGTACTATTTTAACAACTGACGTCGGTTTTAAGAATGAACAGGTTGATAACCTGCCCGGGATAAATATTGTTGTTTTTCCAGCTATGCTTGACCGGTTTTATGTACCCAAATTGTCATGTGCGTCATATACTCAACTCAAGAAGTTAGTACAAGAAGTTGATGTTATCCATTTCATGGGGCATTGGATTTTCCTTAATGTGTTAGTTTTTCATTTGGCCCAACGATTTAATAAACCTTATGTTGTTTGTCCTGCCGGGGAATTGGCTATATATGGACGTTCTGTTTTAATTAAAAAAATATTCAATTTGCTTATCGGTAAGAAAATTATTAGGAATGCCAGCGGACATGTGGCTATAGCTGATAATGAAATACCCCGGTTTAATGAATATGGAATTGAAACAAAAAGAATTACCGTTATTCCCAATGGAATCGCTGTTGAAGATTTACAATTCCGTGACGATTATGGTTTTAGAAATAAGTATGGTATTGGGAATGCCCCATTCATATTATTTGTAGGGCGATTGAACCACATTAAAGGACCTGATTTGCTTTTAATTGCTTTTAATAATATTAAGAAAAAGAATGATTACCATGTAGTATTTGTTGGTCCTGATGGAGGTATGCTTACTGAGTTAAAGAATATGGCTGCCAAGTTTGAGATTGAGGATCGAGTACACTTTATTGGCTATTTGGGTGGGGAAGAGAAATCATATGCTTATTATGCATCTGACCTGTTAGTGATACCTTCGAGACAGGAAGCCATGTCAATAGTAGTACTTGAGGCGGGATGTACTGGGACGCCAGTTGTAATAACCAACCAGTGTGGCTTTGATGAGATAGAAAGTATAGGAGGCGGGCTTGTAGTTCCGGCTACGGTTGAAGGACTACAAGCGGGAATTGAAAGTATTTTAGAAGATCGTGTTAAGTTAGGTCTTATGGGCTGTAAACTGAAAGATTTTGTATATAAGGAGTTCCTTTGGAGTTCTGTAGTGAATAAATACATTGAACTATATAATCGTATTTTGGAAGGTTAAATTATTTCTTATTTTATAATTGTAAAGGCTGGGTTAGATAACATCCAGGGAGGATTTGTTTATGTTTAAAGGCAAAACCTTACTCATTACCGGTGGGACAGGTACTTTTGGTAATGCAGTATTAAAGAGATTTCTTGATACCGATATTAAGGAAATCCGTATCTTCAGCCGGGATGAGAAGAAACAATATGATATGCGAACCCAGTTAATGAATGACAAGATAAAGTTTTACATCGGCGATGTTCGTAATTATGAGAGCATAGAGTCTGCGCTGTATGGCGTGGATTATGTATTTCATGCGGCAGCCTTAAAGCAGGTTCCTTCCTGTGAGTTTTATCCCATGGAAGCGGTACGGACTAATATATTAGGTACTGAAAATGTGCTTAATGCGGCGATTAAAAACCGGGTGAAGAACATGATTGTGCTCAGCACTGACAAAGCAGTTTACCCCATAAATGCGATGGGAATTTCAAAAGCCATGATGGAGAAGGTAATGGTGGCTAAGGCCCGGACTATGGATGAAAAGGGAACTGTATTTTGCGGGACACGTTATGGTAATGTGATGGCCTCCAGGGGGTCGGTTATCCCTTTGTTTGTTGAACAAATTAAGAGTGGACAGGCCCTAACTGTAACTGATCCTAATATGACCAGGTTTCTAATGTCTATAGAGGATGCCGTGGAATTGGTACTCTATGCTTATGAGCATGGCTCTCAGGGGGATATTTTTGTACAGAAGGCTCCGGCTGCTACTATCGGAGATTTGGCGTTGGCAGTTAAAGAACTGTTTAATGCTGACAACGATATTAAGATAATTGGCACCCGGCATGGGGAAAAGCTATATGAAACCCTGCTGACCCGTGAAGAAATGGTACGGGCCGAGGATTTGGGCGGGTATTACCGGGTACCGGCCGATAATCGAGATTTGAACTATAATAGATATTTTGTTGAAGGTCAGGAACAGTTGTCCTATCAGGAGGATTATCATTCACATAATACCAGACGCCTAAATGTATCGGAAATTAAAGAAATGTTGTTAACACTTGATTATATTAAACAACAGCTGGGAAGCAGATGAAATGTGTAGGAAACACATATCAGGGGAGGAAAAATTAATGAAAACTAGAGTTCTTATTTTAGGTGGAACCGGTATGTTGGGGCATACTCTGTTTTCACAGTTAATGTTAGAATCTAATCTGGATGTTTACGCAACTGCTAGAAGTTCCGAAGGTTTGAAGGAATGGTTCCCCGTTGATATGGTTAGTAAAATTCGTACTGGTGTTGATGCTGACAATTTCGATACTGTAATAAGGGCATTGGCGTCAATTCAACCTGATGTAGTCATTAACTGTATCGGTCTCATTAAACAGTTGCCCATCTCCAGTGATCCTTTATCTGCTATAACAGTAAATTCTCTTCTCCCCCATAGAATCTCTTTGGTATGCCGGACTGCCGGGGCCAGATTGATACATATCAGTACTGATTGTGTTTTCAATGGCAGCAAGGGTAACTATACCGAGCAGGATCCCTCAGATGCCCAGGATTTATACGGTCGTTCCAAGTTTTTAGGAGAGGTTTCGTATCCCCATTGTGTTACCATGCGGACTTCTATAATAGGCCATGAACTGAAGGGAAAGCTTGGTTTGATTGAATGGTTTTTAGCCCAGAAAAGCTCAATATGTGGTTTTACCAAGGCTATTTATTCTGGTTTTCCCACAGTTGAACTGGCTCGTATTATCCGTGAGGTAGTTTTACCCAATAAAGAATTGTCCGGGGTCTATCATGTTTCATCTGAACCGATATCGAAGTATGATTTATTAAATCTGGTAGCAGCAAAATATGGTAAGATAGTGAAGATTGAACCTTTCCCAGATTTTGTCCAGGATCGTTCCCTGAATTCAGATTATTTTCGACAGGTTACAGGCTATAAGCCACCTTCATGGGAAGAACTGATTAATGGGATGTACAGTGATTTTTGTAGAAGATATAAAGGAACTTCGCTTAATCCAATTAGTAACGAAAGGATTATGTAATGAAATTTAAGGTGATGACTATTGTCGGAACCCGACCTGAAATAATTAAACTCAGCCGGGTAATTCCACAGCTAGAACTATATACTGAGCATGTACTGGTACATACCGGACAGAATTATGATTTTGAGCTTAATGAAGTGTTTTTTGAGGAAATGGAAATCAAGAAACCGGATTATTTTTTAAATGCTGTAGGGAATAGTGTAGCTGATACGATTGCCAATGTTATTGCCAAGTCTGATCTTGTTATGGCAAAGGAAAAACCGGATGCGGTTCTATTTTACGGTGATACTAACAGTTGTCTGGCAGTTATATCTGCTAAACGCCGGAAAATTCCTATTTTTCATATGGAGGCAGGAAACCGTTGTTTTGATCAGCGTGTGCCCGAAGAAATTAATCGTAAAATTGTAGATCATTTAAGTGATATTAATATGACCTTGACGGAACATGCCCGCCGATATTTATTGCAGGAAGGTATTGCTGCTGAAACAGTTATAAAAACTGGTTCCACCATGAAAGAAGTTTTACAATATTATATGCCAAAGATTCAAGAGTCTACAGTGCTGGAACGCTTGGGTCTAAAACGAGGGAAATATATCTTGGTGAGCGCTCATAGGGAGGAAAATATAGATTCCGATAAGAACTTTAAACAACTGGTTTTAACATTAAATTCTTTAGCTCAAACGTATAAATATCCTGTTATTGTATCCACTCATCCGAGAACCAGGAAGCGAATCGAAGAACAACCGGAGTTGCTTTTCGATGAGATGATTCATTTTCTTAAACCATTAGGTTTCTTTGATTATGTTAATCTACAGGTGAATGCATTTTGTGTTGTTTCTGATAGTGGAACAATAACTGAAGAATCATCAATTCTGGGTTTCCCGGCAGTTACCATTAGAGAAGCTCATGAACGTCCTGAAGGAATGGATGAGGGAACGCTGATTATGTGCGGTTTGAAGGAGAGCAATGTAATTAATGCAATTGCTGTTGTCACCGCTCAATTTAAGGCCCATCCCCAAGGAATTCAGATTGTTAAAGATTATGATGCTGATAATATTTCCCAAAAAGTAGTGCGGATTATTCTCAGTTATATTGATTATATTAATCGGACGGTATGGTATAAATAACGCCAAGGGAGCTTTAAATGCTTTATGTTACGGGTATAACCGGGCATTCTGGTCGCTGGTTTGTCAAAAGATTAGTTAGTGAAGGCTATAAAGGCAAGATAAGGTGTATAGTTCTTCCGGAAAGTGATACTGATTTTTTAAATGAAAGCGGTCTGGATATTGATATAGTAATCGGAGACCTTAATGATCGGAAATTTTTAACATATACTATGGTCGGGTGCAGCACTGTATTACATATTGCATCTATCGATTTTTCCAGGAATGTGGTTAAGGCTGCATTAGATAATAATGTAGATTGGGCGATACTGGTTCATACCACGGGCAGGTATTCAAAATATAAGAGTGCTTCAGCAGAGTATATAGAAATTGAAGAATATGTTTTAAAATTCCGGAATCGTATGGGGATTACGGTATTAAGGCCTACCATGATATATGGTTCCTCCCGGGATCGAAATATGTATAAACTTATTACCTTTCTACATAAGATTAAGTTTTTCCCCATGTTTGGTAAAGGTGAAAACTTGATGCAACCTGTTCATGCCCGGGATCTGGGTAATGCGTATTATGATGTTATAGTAAATCGGAGTACTACATTTAATAAAGGATATAACTTGCCTGGGAAAAGGCCTATGACATATATGGCACTGGTCCGTACTGTTTCTGATACTTTAGGAAGAAAAAACATAATCATAAAGATTCCATTGTGGTTTTCAATATTGGCTGCCAAGATTTACAATGCTCTTGTTAAAAATGCCATTATATCAGTTGAACAGGTGCTGCGGATGCAGGAAGATAAGGCCTTTGACTATGAAGATGCAATACGTGATTTTGCTTATTCACCGGTATCATTTGAGGATGGGATTGTTGAAGAAGTAAATGAATATCTGGCTAAACATAATTCCCTAAGGACAAAACAGCAATGAAATTATTAGTTGTCTGCCAATACTTTTATCCTGAGCAATTCAAAGTAAACGATATATGTTTTGAATTGGTGAAGCTGGGTTACGATGTTACTGTTTTAACCGGCCTTCCTAATTATCCATATGGAGTTATTCCTAAGGACTATCGATGGTTTAAAAGGCGCTACGAGGATATTAATGGAGTCCGGGTTATTAGAAGCTGCTTAATTGGACGCGGCCAGGGGCAGATAAGACTTGCCTTAAACTATGTTAGTTTTGCGGTATCTTCTTCCATTACGGCTTTATTTATGAAAAAAGATTTTGATCTGGTTTTAGTTTACCAATTATCACCAATAACTATGGCTTTACCGGCTTTGTTACTTAAGAAGCTTACTGGCAAACCCTTATTGTTGTACTGCCAGGATTTGTGGCCGGAAAGTATAGTCGCTGCTGGTTTAAAAACAGAAGGTTTCATATACACAACTTTGTTGGGACTCAGTCGTTATATATATAAACGGGCTGATAAATTAGCTATTAGTTCGAAACTGTTTGAAAAGTATTTCAAAGAGGTCATTGGAATCAACGGTGATATTCAGTATTTACCTGTTTATGCGGAGAGCCTGTTTGAAAATATCGAAGCAGGAGGAACTAAGGGCAATGTTATTAATTTGGTTTTTGCCGGAAACATCGGTGAGATGCAGAGTGTTGAGACTATAATTAAGGCAGCTAACGAGTTAAAGAACTTGGATAAAATTATATGGCATATTGTCGGGGATGGATCGGACCGAATAAATTGCGAAGAATTAGCCACAAAATGTGGCTTAAATAATGTAATATTTTATGGCCAACGACCTATTGAGGAAATGCCTGATTTTTATTCTATGGCCGATGCATTTTTGGTAACGTTAAAAGCAAATAAAGAGATATCATATACCCTGCCTAATAAAGTGCAATCCTATATGGCAACTGGGAAACCTATTATCGGTGCAATTGATGGGGAAACACGTCTAGTTATTGAAGAAGCAGGCTGTGGCCTTTGTTGTAAGGCTGAGGATCATATTGCACTGGCTGGACTTGTCCGGGGTTTTGCTTTTAATACCGAAAATCATAGTATCATGGGTAAAAATGCCCGCAAGTATTATCGAGAAACTTTTGATAAAAAGATTTTTATGAAAAGTTTAATTGAGTTTCTAACGATAGAAAACAGGGTTTCAGATTACTTGAGATAGTCAGAATTTCATTAGTGTTAAAGTTAATGAAATGAGTTGAGGGGGAGGGCGATTTGACCAGAGTTATATTGGGCTTGATTTTGGTTGTGCTGGCTTCATATTTCCTTACGGCTCTGGTCCGTTTCTATACGATAAAAAAAAACATACTAGACATTCCCAATGAACGTAGCTCACATTCGATAGTTACTCCCCGGGGGGGAGGACTGGCGGTAGTAGCTACTTTTATTTTTGCACTGGTATTTATAGCTGCCTTCGGGATAGTCTCAGTAAATGTAGCGGCAGCATTGGGCGGGGGCGGTCTTATGATTGCTGCCATTGGCTGGATAGATGATAAGAACAGTGTTAGCCCTCGCTTAAGATTAGCAGTGCATTTCCTGGCGGCTACATGGGCTTTGTACTGCTTGGGTGGATTTACCCGGATGGATATAGGGTTTACTACGATTCAGCTGGGCTGGATAGGGAGTGTAATTGCTGCGGTTGGTATAGTCTGGTTAATTAATTTATATAATTTTATGGACGGAATAGATGGTATAGCGGGGACTGAGGCTATAAGTGTGGCGCTCGGTGCCGGCGTTTTACTTTTCTGGACCGGTTCTGCAGGGTTAGCCTGGGTTTGTATAATTTTAGCTCTGGCGGTTGGTGGCTTTTTGGTCTGGAACTGGCCTCCGGCCCGGATATTTATGGGTGATGTAGGGAGTGGATTTCTAGGCTATATTTTTGCAGTGCTGGCTATTATATCGGAAAAAAGTTCTTCCATCCCTCTTATTGTATGGTTAATGCTTTTAGGGGTTTTTATTACCGATGCAACTATCACCCTTTTTAGAAGGATGGCACGGGGTGAGAAGCTATCCCAGCCGCACAGGACCCATGTTTATCAACTGGCTGTTCAGGCAGGATATTCACATAAACAGGTGACTCTGGTGCTTTTGTTTATTAATATTTTGCTGGGTATGGCAGCAATAGCTGCTGTTCAATACCGGGGATACTTGTTATGGATTGCTTTGGGCACTTTCATTTTACTAACCATGATGCATTTTCTGCTGGCACATAGGTTTAGCTCTAAACTAATTGCTGATTATGAAGCGGGAATGCCGGTACTTGACAGCCTAGATTTTGCCAGCGGTCAAAAGGAAGCGGCTGCTGTATCGGATAATTATTCCGGGGACAGGCACCGGACTTATTGAATATGTGCTGTCGCCTGGGGGAACTCGCGAGAGGATGCCAGGCGGGTGGTAATGGAATACGTGAAGTTGGCAAACTTTTCTTTGATGGATGGTTACGTAACCCTTTAACGGAGCCGGAGAAGAAGGTAAAAACGAATATTGTGCTATGGGGAAGTGAGCAAGGCTTAAAGTAGGGAGAAATGGGGTTACAGGGGGTGGCCAAGGATGGAATACCAGGTGTTTATTAGTTATTCGAGATATAATAGAGCTGTTGCGGATAAAATTATTAAAGAACTGGAATCTGCAGGTATTAGGTGTTGGATGGCACCGCGGGATATAGCTCCAAGCAGACAATATGCTGAGGAAATAGTAAAGGCTTTGGAAGAATGCACTGTATTTGTACTGGTTCTATCGCCTCGCTCAGATTCTTCTTGGCATGTGCAGCGGGAATTGGATCGAGCTATTGATGAAAAGCTGGTTATTATTCCATTTTTAATAGAGGATTTCACTCTTTCAAAAGCTATGAACTATTATGTATGTACCTGCCAGTACTTATATGCTACTATTCCGCCTCTCGACCCCCATATATTAAAGCTCAGGAATTTGGTTTGTTCCATTTTAAACGAAGGCACACAGATACAGGTTGCAGTGGATGCATCTTACCTTGTTGCTGCCGATATTGCATCGCCCCGTGAACTTATTAATCATGAAATCCAATCACTTTTGTATGATTATTTCGATAGACCGAATTGGGAAGAACAATTGCGAAGCTCAATTAAGCAGTACAGAAAAGTCTTCATATATGGAGCAGCCGGGGTTGGAAAGACTACTCTGGCAGCACGAATGGCGGAACAGTTAAAAGGGGGATTCTTTTCCTGCTCTGCAGCATATCGGGGACGGCTAGAAGCTATTGCTGTACTTCGGGCTTATTATGATTTTTACCAGCCTTTTGGTTATGAATTGCCGTTATTACCATCTCATGTTGAGATTGAGGATATTTATAATGTTTTATCTCTATTATCGAACGCAAAATTTGATGGTTTGTTACCGCCTTTTTTTGTTGATGGCTTGGATGAACTACCTGCAGAGGAGTTTCGTAGACTGGTTGAGCTAATGGGGCGTTTTGCAAATCCCTGTATTCCTCTGGCCTTTTTCTCCCGCAGTAAGGCACATGCCAGGGTTTTGCATGAGTATTTTCACCCTTTGCACGAATTGCTTTTGGAACCCTTGAACCGTGATGAATTACAACAATGGTTGTGTAAAATTCGACCATCATTGAAACAGGTTTCAGATACCTTTATTGACCGGATGATGCAGTTCAGTGAAGGTAATTTCCTCTTTTTAAAAGGCTTGCCCAATAGTACAAATGAGGAAGATTATTTGCGTTTTATTGAACAAATTCCTTGCGGACTGGAAAGTGTATTTGAGAAATTGTTGAACCGCTTAGAAAGCGAAAATGATAATAGTATAAATGCCTTATGTTTAATGGCTTTGCTTCCGAGTGCTTGTTCCCGAGAATTGCTGCAGGTTTTCCTGGGGTTTCATGGTCGGCAGCAAATGCGATTATTGCTTGATACCTTGTCCCCGGTAATAAAGGAAGTTGAGAAAGGTCGGTACATATTATTTCATGCCTGGTTTAATGAGTTTATCCGAACGGCGCTGGCAAGAGAAATACGAATAGTAGCCAGGGAATTGTTTGCTAGAATGGATGATTGTTATGATCTTATTTATCCACTGCGTGATGTACCGTCTATTTTCATCGAATGTAAAGAGCGAGAGGGTCTATTACACTGGATGGAGTTAAGGATACAGGAATTAGAGAACTATGTTTTAGAAGAGATTGAGGGTAGTTCCGTCCGCTATGAAATGCTTGCGGCTATAACCAGAGGCTTTTTGCTATTGCACCAGGCAGACAAAAAAGTCTTTGTCAGGGCTGTTGGTATATTGGACCGGTTTATAGCTTGTAATTTTCAGGTGATGCTTGACTGGCGTCTGGGAGGACAGATTGAAGAGTGTTTAAAAACTTGTCTTAAAGTGTCCGGGGTAGAAGATTACCCACGGGTGGCTTTGTTATATGCTGCAGTTTTGTATAGTAGTGGTCAGTATGCTCAATCTCTGGAATTATTAAAATGGTTGAAGGAGTTATTTACTCCTGGTTCCCGGGATTATTTGCGTTGTACTAATTATATTGGATTAAACCACGGTGCTTTGGCGGAGAATGATAAGGCTATTGATGCATATTCCCTTTTGCTGGCGAGTAGCAGCCAGGATATCGGGAACATATGGACTGGCTATGCTTTGATGAATCGCGGTAAACTGTATATGAAGTTGGGAAATATGAAGGCCTGTCTGTCTGATCTTAAAAAAGCAACTGAGGTGAGGGAACTTGTGGTAAATGATGAAGATTGTTTTCTTAATAACCGCTCGGATATAAGCAATACTATCCAGGCAGAACTTACCCTGGCCATGGGTTATGAAAATTTGGCCAAGGCTTATTTGGCCCTTGCAGGTGATGGGGATAATTTGGCTCGCAAAGAAGCGATGCGATATATTGAAAAACTAGCTCTTTATATGGATTCATTACTGGATGTTTACTGCGATCCAAAAAAGCCAGCAGTGTGATGTTTTAGAGCCACATTGTGCATGAAATAGAGCCATTATGTGCAACCATTAGAACCACTTTTGTTAATATTTTGTTCTTTGAAAATTTCATGTGTTGTACCCTTTATAAACAAGCCCCACATCTGTAAAATGCGGGAGGGCAACGGCAAAGCGTATTTTACTTTGCCGTACAAGGTGCCCGGATCGAATAGATTCCCCGCCTTTGGGGGTTACCCCGCATTTCGCTTTCTTGAGTTCTGGAGGAACATTGCTCCACAATTGTTACAACTGATGTCTCCAAAGAGCAAGTTCGTGCCCTTAAAAACCCGGTTTTGATTCTTTAACTACCGTTGATTCCATGCCGTTCCCGCATGGACACCCGGCCATCGATTAAATGAGATTGATTTATTAGGTTGAGTTATAAAACTTTCGTAAAAAGCATGTACCATTTTGTGAAACGGTGCCCAACCTTTGCAATAATCAGAAATAATAACTATTATTGGCATGTAAATACATATGCTATCACGAACTCCAATTTAATTTAATATTTTGGAGGTGAGTGATAATGCGCGAAATTAGAGATCCGGTGCATGGATTTATTCATAGAAGTTCTGTAGAAGAAGAAATTATTGACACTCCGTTATTTCAACGGTTAAGGAAGATATTTGAAGAAGAATCGTTATTATTTCGTTCTATTAATGAGGCTGAAAAAGATGAGTTTCTTGAGGTTTATGCCCCAATTGTCTTTAAGGGTGATAAAGATAAGAAGATTCGGCTCCGCGAGTATTCGGAGCAGATTAAAGTTTTAATTGAGAATGTGATTAAAGATAGTGGTGAGGAGGGAAACAATGAAAGCATCTGAGGTTTTCTTGTTGATGTTGGGGGAAGCGGGAGGAACGATGCGGGGAAAAACATTGATCCAAAAAAAGGCCTACTTCTTAAATGTCTTATTAGACTTGGGGTTACCATATAACCCCCATTATTATGGACCGTATTCCCCGGAATTGGATAATTCAATTGGTAAATGTAAAGCTCTGGGGTTGGTAGAACAGAAAACAGTAGGTTTTGGAGTAGATGAGGAAACGGGTTTTGAAAAGAAGAGGTTTGATTATACGCTTACTGCCGATGGCCTGGAGGTCTTACGTGATTTGGAAAGGCGAAAACCTGATGAATACAGGAAAATTAAGGATTGTTTAGAAAAGCTCTCGCAGGCGGTGGATGAGGATTATGTTTCGCTTTCTATTGCGGCCAAGACTTATCATATACTCAAGGAAAATAATACAGCTATATGGCCTGATGAGATTGCTAATGAGGCCAAACAATTTGGCTGGGAAATATCCCAGGGTTCAATTGATAAGGCAATAGGCTTTTTATCGGAGATGGGAATGATTTAAACAAAATAAGTCTGGAAAATGTCCGGGGACAGGCCCCGGACATTTTCCTAAAGTTGTACTACTATTCAAAGGTGACTTTTATGCAGGAGAATTTTGATGCTATTATCCTGGGCGGTGGCATAAATGGCTGCGCCATAGCCCGGAAGCTATCCCGGGAGGGGAAACGGGTTTGTCTGTTGGAACGGGATACCATCGGTTAGTAAAACATATTATAATAGGGGTATCCGTAACTTTGCTTGGAAAGGAGGCAGACCCAGTGGAGGAGCGACGAATTTCTTTTAAAATTGATGGCGCTGCGGTCATTGATCAATCAATCTCCTTTAGATTACTTTCTAAATTACTTGACGGAATTCAGAATACATTTTTTTGTATTGGTTTAGCGTTAACAGAAAGGGAAGCGAAGAGCACTGGTCGCATTCCAAATTATATACAGCAAGCCTGTGAGTTGAGACGGGTTATTGAGAAGCCAGGTAGTTACGAGGTGGTGGCTGAGGTTGCCGATTTGTATCAAAATAATCTGTTTGATTTTGATCTGGGTAAGAAGACCCTGGATAGTTTTAATATATTAATTAATTCATTAAGTGAGAATGATGCTAACACCATTAGTACTACATTTCCAGATAGCATACATCGGCGTCGTATTCTGCGTTCAGTTGAAACATACTGCCCAAGGGTTGGAGATGAGTGGGAGATAGTTTTTAAAGATACTCTCAGGCAAAAAAGTAATATCCTGAACATAAATGTACGTGAACTTATTCAGCAAGCTGTGAGTCCGCCTGATATAGAAATGATGACGGTAACCGGAAAGTTGATGCGTTTACATTTGGATGAACATAAGATAGCAATTTATTACCAACCTACTGGACGAATCCTGGATTGCTATTATGATATTGAGATAGAAGATTTTATTATTGGGAATTTAAAAGACTTAATTCAAGTTACTGGACATGTACAGTTGGATGCATCGGGACATCCAGAAAAGATAATTGATGCAAATTCGATAAGTGAATTGGATTTAAGTCCAGTTAAATATACTAAGTTGTCAAATAGCGAGGTGTCATTGGATTTGAAAAAACCTATTGTTGTTGACCCTGTTTTTGTGGGCGAAGAAATAATTCTCGAATTCCCTGATTTTAATATAATTGCCACTGGCAGTAGTCGAGAAGATGCGATAGCTGCTTTTGAAGAGGATTTCATTTGGCTGTGGCGTGAGTATGTTTTAGAAAATGATGAGCAGCTTAGCGGGGATGCAATAAAATTCAAAGAGCAATTGTGTTCTTGGGTGAAGGAGTGATGGTGTGGGAACAAGAAAGAAGGATTATGTTCAAAACGGGCTAAAACGTAAGGGGTTTAAGCTTTCAAATAATGACCATGCCAAATTTACATATATTACCCAGGAAGGGCTAAAAACCAGTATCTGGACTAAGACAAGCTTTGGAAGCAGTCATAAAGATATATCTGATGATAATTTAAGTAAAATGGCCAAACAATGCAGGCTTTCAAATAAAGAGTTTATGAGACTGGTAGATTGTTCTCTAACTAGAGAAATGTATGAGATTTTCCTGAAAGAAAATAGACATATTTTTTAGATAACACTGAAAACAAGGGAAATTTCAGCCCAGGGGGAAGCAACCATGCCGGAGTTTATGGGGAGTTATGGGCAGGAAAAACATGAAGTTTTTAAGGGTGCTTTACAGGCAGCAGCGATGAAAGATAATAATTGCTAGTATCGGGCTGACGACTGGTATAAGATGGGTCGGCACATTTACAGCGGGAAAATGCTCTTTGGAAGAAATGCGAGATAATGGTACCAGCATTCAGAGATGGGGTATAACTATCGGATGAGTAATATTGTAGCGGCTATAGGTCGTGGGCAATTACAGGTATTAGATGAACGGGTAGATGCTCATAGAGCTGTTTTCGAACGCTATGAGAAGGCCCTGGGGGATCGGGGGGTAGGCTTTATGCCTGAGGCCGGCTACGGCAGGTGTTGTTATAGCTAGCCTAAACCGTCCAAAAGCTGACGGTATTGCCTGACCTAGAATTGCTGGATATAATGACCATATCTTAGAGAAAGGAAAAGACGCCTCTGTTAAATGTGCTAATGCAGCAACAGAAGCACCAGAAGCGTCCCCCAAAGGTATGGTAATTGTATCAAATTATGAATTAGATTTAAACCCCAATAAGGGAGTTTTTTGTTAGGAGCTTGGAGCAACTTCCCTGCCCGTGCTGTAGCGGACAATTAAAAGTAATCGGCAGTCGCCAGAGAAAATGTATTACTGCCTCAGGAGAAAAGATAATTTTAATCATTCGTAGGTTGAAATGCATTGAATGTAAACATGTCCGCCACGAACTACCGGATATGCTTGTGCCATACAAACTCCTAGTCATCATACATCTCCATGAGTGTATTAAAACTTCCACCATGGGAAACATTTAATAATCTAAAAGCATCATCATATAAGATTTGTCCTTCTAAAGTCGAATTAATGACTGCCTTTGCAAATGTTTTGCTAAGGTTGCTTTTTTTGTATTATAGTAAGAACCACCACTACCGCTATTTATATATTGTCTATATTTTTCCATAGAGATTTCATAAACTTTTTGGTAAGTAGGATAATCTATCTGGTTTAAGTCATAATAGCGTTTAGCTAATGCTAAAGCACTAATTTTGAGTTTTTCAGCCTGATGTTCTATAAAACCGACTTGATCAACTGGGTTTTGCCAAAGTTTTAATAGCAATATTTTGGGCATTAAGACTTCAGCGGTTATTTTGTTACAGATTATCTCGTTGTCTACATTATTTTCAGTAATAACATTATCATCTGTACTGATCAGCAGATGGGTAAATTCATGTATTAAGGAAAATATTTTAGCCCCTGCACTATCTTTATTGTTAATAAAAATCAGTGGGGCAAGTTCATCAAACAGTAAAAAAGCCCGAAATTCTCTAATGTCTAGTGGCCGGTGTGTATTATTAATAACAACACCATTCTTCATTACCAGGACTCCTACATCTTCTATCCTTGACTTTAAAAAATTAAATGCACTGTTATAGTCCGGGTGTTTATTATACCAGTCTATCGGTACATCTAAGATTTTTCTTATTTCCTTAACAACTTCATGAAGCTTATTAACACTACCCTCAAACATTCCTATAAACGGTAAAGGTTCGGCACCTATAGCAATTCGATATTCCCTCATATAAGTCCGGGCCAGGTCCTCGAACATATTGAGAGGTGGGAGGGTTTTTAAATAAAGGCTAAAAAGAAACTGGCTTTATTCATATGCATAATATTGCTGGCTCTGCTGGCAGTATTTTTTCGTTATGCTGGAGTGGGAATAGTAAGCAGTGATTCTCCGGAAAAGGCTGATGTGATTATTGTGCTCATGGGCAGCGGGCCGGATAGGATATTGGGGGCGGTGGATCTTTATGAGCAGGGCTATGCTCCTCGTATTATGATGGTGGAGAACTGGCAGCCGGGTTATGAATTGCTGGAGTCCCGTGGAGTGGAGCTGCCCCGGGATGCGGAATTGGCGGCTTCGGTGGGGGTTCAGCTGGGGGTGCCGGAGGAAGCTATTATCATATTGCCGGGGAATGCCCGCAGTACCCAGGATGAAGCTCTTATAATAACCCAATATCTTAAGGAGCAGCAAACGGGGGTAGATAAGGTATAATATCCAATTTTTGAAACAGGAATTTTTTACTGACGTTACTCGTGGGGATAAACATGTGGTGGATATACTGGTACAAACCAGATTAAAAGAAGAACCCGGCATTATTTTAGTCCATGTAGAGAGCCAGGCTAGTATCCAAAGAGATTTTGCTGAACGCATGTTTATCTATTTTAGCAGGTTATACCAGGAACACCGCTGCCGTATACTGCCTATAGCAGTATTTAGTTATCCGCAAAAACGAGATGACCCCGATTATTTTAAGCTGGAATTTCCATTTATGCCGGTATTGGACTTCCGTTTTCTAATCCTGGAATTAAAGAAACACAACTGGCGCAACTACATTCGCAGTAACAATCCGGCAGCTGCAGCCCTACTAAGTAAGATGGGTTACTCGGCAAAAGAACGGGTGCAGGTAAAACTGGAGTTTTTACACATGCTGGTACGGATGGAACTGGATCCAGCTCGTAATACTTTATTAACTGGATTTTTTGAGACATACCTCAAATTAAATGAGGAAGAAGAGAAGCAATTAGAGGCGGAAATAGGTAAAATAGATACAAAGGAGGCCGAAAAAATGATGGAGATAACCACTTCCTGGGAGCGAAAGGGTAGAGTGGAGGGTAGAGTGGAAGGGCAAGCCGATTTGCTGATACGGTTGTTAAAAAAGAAATTTACCAATGTACCTACCGAAATCGAAAATCAGGTGAAGGCTCTGCCCGCCGAAAAGTTGCAGCAGCTGGCAGAAGCCATATTTGATTTGGAGACGTTTGAAGATGTAAAGGCTTTTTTATAAAGGTTCAATAACTCCGGGGACACCCGGAGTTATTTGCAAATGGGAGGGTTTTTAAATAAAGGTTAAGAAGAAAAGGGCTTTATTTATAGGCATAATATTATTGGCTCTGCTGGCCGTATTTTTCCGCTATGCCGGAGTAGGGATAGTATCCAGTGATTCTCCAGAAAAAGCGGATTTGATTATCGTACTGATGGGAAGCGGTCCGGATCGGATATTGGGGGCAGTAGATCTTTATGAGCAGGGCTATGCGCCATGTATTATGATGGTAGAGAACTGGCAGCCGGGTTATGAACTGCTGGAATCTCGTGATGTAGATTTACCCCGGGATGCGGAACTGGCGGCTTCGGTAGGGATTCAGCTGGGGGTGCCGGAGGAAGCTTTTATCATATTGCCGGGGAATGCCCGCAGCACCCAGGATGAAGCTCTTATAATAACCCAATATCTTAAGGAGCAGCAGCCGGAGGTAGGTAAGGTATTGTTGGTAAGCTCCAAGTTTCATTCCAAGCGTTCGGCTAAACTCTTCCGCTGGGCATTGGGAGACCTGGATCGTGAAGTGAAGGTGCTATCCTGCCCGACTACCTATGACGATTTTAATGCTGCCGCCTGGTGGAGCTCGCGGGAGGATGCCAAACGGGTGGTGTCGGAATACGTGAAGCTGGCAAACTTTTATTTATTAGATAGGTGGAGATGAATATGTCCAGGGACAGGCCCCCGACATATTTAACAGGTCAGTTTATTGGAGAATTTATCAATTTATGCTACTATTTCTAAAAGTAAGCAGATAAAGGGGAGGGGAATAGTGGCAGATTGTAAGGTTATAAGTGTGATTAATTGGAAGGGGGGAGTGGGCAAGACTACTCTTACCCATCACCTGGGTACGGGGTTCTATCATTTAAGTGATGAAGAGCGAATTAAGTACCTGGGAACGACAGAGCTACCAAGGATACTTTTGATAGATAATGATGCCCAGTGTAGCTTATCGGTTTCTTGCCTGGGGGAGAAGGAATACGAAGATTTGTTTTTTATCAAGAAAATGGGGACAATTAGCGATTTATATCTACCTTTTTTACAGATGGAAAAGCCAAATATCAATGTGGCCTCTTATACCTATTAACCGGGAGGATATTTGTGGTACTTTCCTGGGCATCAGGCCCCTGGTAATAGACAAGCATGACGAAACTGATGCTACCAGCATGAGCCGGGATTATAAAATTGACGTAATTCGTAAGGAAGGGACCAGGCTGATTCATGTTTACGGAGGTAAATTGACTACCTGTCTCAGCATGGCGGAGAAGGTGGCGGCGCGATTGTAAGGAGGTTACCCATCAAATGGACAAATTAAGTTTCAAAGGTATCATCACATCGATCCAGCCAAGAATAAGACTGACCCGTTCATTCGATGAAGCTTCTCATACATATTTGGGATATGCCATTAAAATTGCCGGAACCATTGATAACCAAGAAACGATATCATCTAATCAAAATATATTCTCCATCGGTATCGGCAAAGCAGCCCAAGCAAAATTCAACTTCAAAGTTAATGACATTATCTCTGGTGAATGTCTACCTGTACCGGATCCGGACATGGAGCCGGTTGATTATTATAAAGTCGAAGTTAGCTAAGGTAGAAGAAGGAGAACAGGGCAGCATATCAGCACCCTGGGAATTGGTGCCGCCGGAGCTGGAAGTTTATCGGGAAAGGGGACACCGCAGACTGGCAGCCAGGACTTATGATACGAAGTGTTACAGCTGCATGTAAAGTATTATCAAAGTATTCCAAAGCATTTGAGGAATTAGCAAAATGAAAAGGTTAACCCGTACCCCTTCATAAAGACCGAGTCTTCTGCGCCTTTCCCGGTTGAGTATCTGCGCCCATTCCTCCGGTGTCATGGATAAGATAATTTAAGCGGGAAACCATTTGCTTATGATCAACGGAAACAAAGCAGTCCTTCTCACTGATAGATTTATCAAAAGGGTTAAAGGAAAGGCCATAAAAATGCTTAAACATCTGTATATGCGTGACCTGGATCGTATCAAAAACCCTAAAAACCAGGAATGGTGTAACTGTCAAGTAAAAATGAACAAAAAATGATAAACAACTTTGGACACCTAGTTATTTCCAAAAATGGTTTGGCGATGTTTCAAACGATAACCGTTTAAGTGAATAACCTAGCTTTTGTGGATTAATCGATCCAAAATAGCAGTTGTAATCGAAGAGCAATCCGAGCACCTGACAGGATTCGACCGAGAGGTAAAAGGGGGGGGGATTATGTTCATAGCCTCCTGATTTTATTATTGTGTTATTGCAGGTATCTTTTTACCTCTTCCAGGCTTTTGTAATCCAAAATGCCATCGATCATAACATCCAAAGTTGGGGAATCTAATTTCAATATTCCCGTTTTAAATTCCTCGGGTAACAATCCGAATTTTTTAGTCAATAACTTTATCGCAGTTCTTGCAAGAGCTTTTGCTTCTCCTGCTTTCATTCCTGCTTCTCTTCCTTCTTCTTTGAATATCTCCGCTAAAGTCATCACCGTTTCACTCCCTTCCGGATGAGTAGTATCAATTTTCTTAACCACTGCATTGAAATCCGCCCTGGTCAAATCGGCTCTGGCGCTGAATATATACCTCATCAGGGTTTCAAAGTATTCTATTCCTGTCTGTTTATCATCTAATTCCAGCAGATAGCTTACTGCTCTAAAGACAGAATCCAGCAGGCCCTTGTTGTCTTCCGTGAATATATCTCTCATTATAGTCATTGCTATTCTATCTATTGCTTCACCTTTTATCTCATCATCAGTATACCGGGAAAGGTCATAAAGCAAATATTCGTAATTCGGGGTAAACTTTTTAATATCTTCCGGGAGCTCTTCATATCCCGTTATTATTTCTCCCAGCGTAGTTCCTATTTTCCAGCGGTCTTTGCCATGGTATACTACCAGCGGTATTATCACCGGTAACTTATCTGATTTTTCTTTTTTGATTTTAGTTTCCCAAATTTCTACCATATACCGTAACAATTGCAAAGCGATGTCTTTACTGCTATAGCTTTTATGTTCAAAGAGGAAATAAATATATCCTTCTCTCTTGTTTATGCTGGCCTTAAAAAGCAGATCGGAAAAACCTTCCTGCAGTTCTTCATTTATAAAGCTGTCCTTTTGAGGTTCCAGGGTATCTACATCTATGACCTTTATAATATTTTCCGGCAGGTAATTATTTAAAAAGTCCTTTGCTACCTCCACCTTGCCGAAGGTTTCTTTAAAGAATCTATCATGGGGATTCTGGATTTTCAATCTCATCACCTGCCCAATTTCATTATATCATGTAGTTTAATATTAGAGAATAAAATAACTCCGGGAATAGGTGTGAATTCTCACCTTAATCCTGCCATAATTTGAGGAAACCAAATTTACAGTAGACGATATAGCTTTATGCTGTTTTTCCAATTAACGTTATAGTATTATTAGGATAAATATGGAAGCTTCGCTTGGAAAGGGAGTGAGCTAACGTTGAAGATTTTAGAATTAGAAGTCAGTGGTTATAGATCGCTGAAAAAAGTGAACTGGAAACCGGGAGATCTTAATATATTGATTGGGCCTAACGGATCAGGCAAATCTAATTTGCTGCGTCTGCTACAAATTATTTCAATTTCGGCGCGGGGTGAACTGTCATCCTATATCCAAAATGCTGGAGGGAGTTTTATCAATTGCTGATAGGAGTAGTATAGCACCTAGAGCCTGGGTGCTATCTTGGTTATTGCATAGCTGTAATAAGGATTCAAGTATCACAGTATGATGATTTGAATCCTGCCACGCTTCCCTAAAGGCGGTAGACCAAGGCGCAGCCTGCTGTTCCTGAACGACCCTTTGTGTTAAATCTATTATTGTTTGCTTAGGGTTATTATTTAATTCTAGTTGGATATCCTCTAAAAATTCTGTATAGCTTAACTGAGCAGGGTTAATACTATTTATTGCCATTAAAAACAACACCCTTCATAGTATTCCCAATCAGTACCGTTCCACTTTTCAAAACGTATAACTTCACCATCATCAATTGAATGGCTAATAAATTCCCCTCTTTTTATTGAGACCCCGTTCTGGGGTATACACCGAATTACTCCCCCAGTTTGATAATATTTTTTAAATCCTTTAGGATTATTTATTCTAACTACGGCTCTAAATACTCGTTTTTCCCAATGATAAATACCGTGGGCACGTATAATGGATGAAGGATTTCCCTTTTCTTTTGGGATCAAAGATCCGTTAGCTGCAGCGTATGCACCACTAAAAAATGTCAGTACTAATAAGAAGCTTGACTCAATTAAAAATGCTATCATTAAAGAAAAGCAATTTAAGAGAAAAGTTAATATATTATTGTGGTATTGATGGGTTTTACCCCAGAGGAGACATATGGCTATATCGTCCAAGTTATTTTGGAGACGGAAAGCTTGCTACTGAATCCTGTTTTGGGTAAAGTTTACACCGAAGAAGCAGGAGAATATGCTGGTTTTATGCGTTTAGTAGTTCGAAAGTTTAGATTTTACATCGAGACGGTGGAGAATGATGCTGTTGTGGTTGCGGTAAAGTATCCTGGGGAAAAATAAAAGGAGGAAGCAAAGAGTTTAGTTTCGCTTCCTCCTTTCGATTCTTGAATAGACCCGGGTGCCTGACACCAACATACAAGTTACGTGATACATATTTAATTGTTTTTGTTACCTCCACCCAAAAAAGAATTGCAGAAGCCCAGTTAGAGCAAGATGATTATTTTATGATTGCAGATATGCTCTCCAAACAAAGTAAGCGCTCAATAATCAGGTGCATGGTAAAGCTGCAGCAAGCATGAGACAA